>Ga0209564_1000015_pt1 | contig 615324 bp, 579 predicted proteins | sample AraplaCol_mMF_r2_FD_184272 | JGI IMG/M metagenome (GOLD analysis project Ga0209564, IMG submission 184272) | Arabidopsis root microbial communities from North Carolina, USA - plate scrape MF_Col_mMF_r2 (SPAdes) (version 3) | ecosystem: Host-associated > Plants > Roots > Endosphere | place...
GGCTCCTCCTTTACCGCGTCGCACGCGGACGATCGGCCATTACAGTGAAACCGACATTCGAGGCGTACACGGCAGTTTTGCCGTGGTACGAGCGCGCTGATTTTAAGCGCTTGTGGGAACTCGCCCAGGACCGCGACGAAATGCCCAAGGATTATGATGTTTGGTATGCGGCCGCCCTGGGAGTGATGAACGCTTGGCTCGCGCATGGCAGGGCACTTCAGATTGTAACGATCCGGCCTGACGAGTTCTTAGCTTGGCTTGAGGCGTGTGGCTTGCCCAACACGGCTGCCAACCGCTTGAAGTATGTAGAGGAAAAAGCGCGGGGAGCAGGCAGCGTAACTGGCGCTATCGGTATCTCTTCTGATGCGGGCGCTCTCTCCAGTTCGCACCATTAGACGAGAGGAACCGCGTAGGCTGCCCGCCGTTGAATCGGCGCCAGTGCGTCGCGTGAGGTGTTCCCATGGTTGGCCTGAGAAAGAAGCCAGCTGAGCTGCTCCCCCGTCGCCATAGCCCGATCAGGCGAGAGCTTTATCGAGAGCGATGCAAGGACGAAGACGGCAATCGCTTCACCGTCATTGTCTGGCGGGAGACGCCAGGAACCAGCCTGACCTCCTACAGCTTGGAAGACGGCACGCCGGTTCAATACGAGGATGAGTGCCATTTCCTCATCGAACCAACCCGTCAAATGCTAACGCGTTGCGCCGATTAGTGTGCTTCCAAATGGGCGATGAAAACGACCTTGGAGCGAGCTTTCGAACTAGCGCGTTCGGGAAAATATGAGACGCTAAAGCAGCTACAGCACGCCCTGTCCGCAGAAGGGTATTCGCTGCAACAGCTCACCGGCCCCGTTCTTTTCGAGCAGCTTCGCAAGCAGATGAAGACAGCGAAGGCTGCTGCTGGTTGAGGCCTATCACTTCGACATCGGCCGCTTCGCCGCATCCACCAGCCATTAAGCGAATATTCAATCCCAAGCCGACTAGAGGCTGCCGTGAAGCGGTGGCTATCTATGATTTTCTGCATCGCAGACTCGCGCACTCTCGAACCGCAGCCGCAGCAAGGTTCCGACCGGGGCCCAAAGCTTAGAGGGTTGGCCGCTTTCTGAAGCGCTCGATCGCTCGTCGGGCCAAATCATTTTCGTCGACAGCAACTAGGGCAAAGCTCGAAATTATATATCTGAGCCGAATGCGACATTCGTCTCGATCTTCCTCCCGCATCTCCGCTTCGACCTCGCGCCAAGCGATTTCCAGCGCGGCTTGCGCGCGCGCCAAATCGTTCGGGTCGGTCAGTGACGAGAACGGCATGGCAGCTTTATCCGCTATACATAGCTGCTGCTTCAATAGGCGATCTAAAGGAGGTCGCCAAAAAGACTCCCTACGACCAACCCGTCGAAATGAAGTTCTCGATGGTCGTTGAACGCCGCAAACACGCGGGGGGAGACCGATACGCCAGCCTGATGGAGATAGAGCGAAAGGGCAATTTTCCAGCCCACAGCCGGTCGGCACGCGCGTGGCAGCAAGGTGCGCCAGCGGCCCAATAGTTCGTTAGCGCAATAAAATATGCCGGGTAGCGCGATGCGTTCGGGACGGGATCGACCTGCTGGAACTCGTTCGCTTCGGGACGGTTTGACCGTCACCATCAACCGGAGGATGCGCAATGGCCGCTCAAGAAAAGACGCTGGACGATCTGTTCCTGGATACGCTGAAGGACATCTATTACGCCGAGAAGCAGATTCTGAAGACTCTGCCGAAGATGGCGAAGGCGGCCCAGTCGCCCGACCTCAAGAAGGCCTTCGAGACTCATCGCGACGAGACCGAAGGTCACATCGAACGCCTCACCGAGGTCTTCGAACTCATTGGCAAGGCTCCCCGCGGGAAGACATGCGACGCCATCCTCGGCATCATCGAGGAGGGCAAAGCCATCATCGAGGAGTTCGAAGGCAGCCCAGCGCTCGATGCCGGTCTCGTCGCTGCGGCGCAGGCTGTAGAGCACTACGAGATGGCCAGATATGGCACGCTCAAGGCCTGGGCGCAGCAGCTTGGCCACAAGGAGGCGACAGCGCTTCTCGATCAGACGCTCGGTGAGGAAACCAAAACAGACAAGCTGCTTTCGCAGCTCGGTATCGCTGCGACCAATAAAAAGGCCGCCTGACTTTGACTGGCGTCACGCCTCAGCGCGACGCCTTTCTCGCGAAGAGGATGGAATGACCAAGGCTTACGACCACATCGTTCACAAGGGCAGCAAAGCCTCGTTGTTCACGCGTCTGGCGCAGTCGGTTTCGACTTGGGCCGGCAAGCCTGTAACGTTCGTGGCGGCAGCAACCCTGATTGTCATCTGGGGAATTTCCGGCCCTGTGTTCGGGTTCAACGATACGTGGCAGCTGGTCATCAACACCTCGACCACCATCATCACCTTCCTCATGGTCTTTATCATCCAGAACAGTCAGAACCGCGACACAGCGGCGATGCAGATCAAGCTCGACGAACTAATCTCCAAGATGGACGGAGCCAGGGAAGAGCTTCTGGATTTGGAAGAGCTGGACGAGAGCAAGCTCGAAGAAATACGCAAGGAATTTTCCGCCCGAGCGTCTAAAGCTCGGGGTTGATGCGGGCACTCCTTCCATACCGCGCAGGTCTTTGGAAATGTCCGAGAACGGCAGCATCGATCGACTTGATTTGTCTAAGCTCGAAGGCTCACCGGAGCTCGCAGAGCGGCTGATAGCACTTTGTCTCGCCCGTAACGAGCGCATTGTCATCGCTGAATCATGCACCGCCGGCTTGCTGAGCCAATCGTTATCGTGCTGCTTAGGCGCCTCTACCGCCTTTCAAGGCGGCTTCTTGACATACACGAAGGAAGCCAAGACCCAGATATTAGGCGTAACAAGTGATGTACTGACTTCTTGCACTGCGGTTCATCGCCGCATTGCACTCGCAATGGCTACGGGGGCCTTGGCACGAAGCCCCGGCACGATTGCGGTTTCGATTACGGGAGTGACGGGGGATACGCCCGATGAGGACGGTAATCCAATCGGCCGAGTAATTGTTGGCTACGCGACCAAGGGAGAAACAGCCACGCTTCATTGCGAGTTTGGAAGCCTGATTTCGTCGGCCTTGAATCAAATGGCGGTCAAAGCAGCCCTAGCGTTTGCTCTGCGACAGCTTGGAGATTCAAGTGTCATTTCGGCATTCTAGATTTCATTGCTGTCCCGATTCTCAAAAAATTGGCTTGTGCCTGGGATGGGAGACAACCAGTGCTCCCGTCTTGGAACCCAGAGTTCATATTCTGGAGAAAGCCGGCTCGGAGCATCATCGATCGAGCCCAGGCGAATTTCGATTTCATTGCTCTGATCGCGGGTCGCAAAAAGGGTGGATCCGCATCTCGGGCAGAATGTCCGGTGATCAGTCGAGCTGGTCCACTGCTGCGTTTGCCCGGTGACTTCGACTGCATCCTTCGGCCAGACAGCAAAAGCCATGAATGCCGATCCGGTTTCTCGCTGGCAGGTCTGGCAGTGACAGATACCAGTTCTAATGGGGGCGCCGGTTGCTCGATATCGTACCCCAGCGCAATTGCAGCCGCCGCTCACCTCGTACATCTCAGCCCTCTACGGCTTTTTCACCGGACGGCCAGGATCTATCGGGCTCCACGATGCCGAAGGTTTGCGGTCGCCGTCCTCTGATGGCGACGCCTCGGCCTTGGAACCTCTTTTCGAATTACCTTCTGGCGTCCCTGAGCCCGGCCGCGGCCGGCTGTCGGTGGCGCGGCGTGGCTGGCCGACTGTGTCATCCTTGGGCTTCGACATCACTGCTTCCTCCGCGGGCATGAGCGAAGAATGGCGAGCGCTTCGATTGGTTCCAGCACGGGATGCCTTAGAACAGTTCATCCTTGAAAGGCTCGATGGTCGTAGGATCGTCGTCTCCTTCGCCGGCCTTGTTCACGCGCTTGGACACGATCCATTCACGCAGCTCTGGCGGCGGCTGCTTCAGCAATTCCATGCCGGCCGAGCCGTCCAGCCACGCCTCAAAATCTTGGCGCAGCAGCATGCACGGCATGCGGTCGTGATATTGCGCCGTGCAGGAGTTGGCCTCGCGGACAATCATGGTGCAGGTGGTGATGTCCTCGCCTGTCTCGGAATTGCGGTAGCTCTCCCAGAGCCCGGCAAAGGCCAGCAGGTCGCCATCGGCAGCGGAGAAGAAGTGCGGCACGCGGTCTTTCTTTTCGCCGGTCCATTCGAAGAACCCGCTGGCCGGGATAATGCAGCGCCGGCTTCGATAGGCGTGCTTGAACGTCCCGCTAGTTTCGACCGTCTCGACGCGCGCATTGAACGTCGCGAGCTTGAAATCCTTGAGCCCGCCTTTGTGCCAGTTCGGGATGAGGCCCCATCGGGCTTTCTTCAGCGCCCTTCCAGCCTCCGTTTTTACGATGATATCAACATCGGTCGTGGGTGCGATGTTGTAGCGGGCGCGCAGGTTCGGCGTGTTCACCGGCACCGTTAGCGGTTGGCTGAAGGCTACAATCTCGTTCCAGCTATAGGCTTGGCTGAATCGCCCGCACATGGCCGAGGTTCCTTCCGCTAGCTCCGCAGACCGATTGCCCAATCCGCATAGGGCGTATTCTTTGCCATATGGCAATTGTAGTCAGGCGCACCATCGTCCCACCAGACTGGACCGCGCTCGCCGAGCGCAACCTTGGCGGCATCGACGGCGGCTCTAGCTTCTCGCAGATCGCCGTTTCCAGCTTTTGCATCTTTCACGGCTCGCCTGGCGTCCATCAGATCGCTGACTAGTTCCTGGCGGCGGTTCTCGGGAATGGTGGGATCGGTCGCCCGCCAGAGCCTGCCGGCGACGATGAAATAGCGCCCGTCCGGCGTAATCGGTCCACGGGCTATAACTGACACCCCACAACCGGCAGCTCGTCGATCCGCGTGGTGTAGCGCGGCGAGCGCATGTCGAACTTCGTCACCCACGCTTCACGCTGGCGAGCAATGCCGGCTGCCGCGGGGAATACCATTCCTCGACCGTGCTTGGAGTTGCACGTATCGAGCGCCGCCATCAGGCGCCCGGACTTCTCGCGATCTAGAGCGCCAATCAACGCTCTCTGAGACACCTCCAGCCGGACCAAATCCGTCGTCATCAAACCGGCCTTGGAATAGCGAAAGCCCGATTTCCAGATACGACGCGCGCCCCACTTCGCCGCGCGGACCAGCGTCAGCGTGTCACTGCCCGCTTCTGGAAAATCGATGGTCGTCGAGACGGAGCGCGCCGGCCCCTGGTCGTGTGGAGAGGTATGGAAGAATACGGTGACGTGGTCCGTTGCTAGACCATGGGAGCGCAACTTCTCGCCCAGCCTTGTGGCATGAGCGGCGATGACCTCTTGCATCATATCAAGGTCGTCGACACGCCCGGCGAACGACCGCGTCACGGCGCAGCCCTTCCGCGTCGGCTCAATCGATTCAAGATCGACGCAGGCATTCCCGCGCAACTCCTGAATAATTCGCTCGCCCACTACGGTGAGCGTCTGGCGCACGAGTTTCGGGTCAAGAGCGGCTACATCAGCCGCGGTGCGACACCCGAACCCCTTGAGCTTCGCCGGGCTGGCGGCGCCGATTCCCCAAATATCGTCGAGCCGCATAAGCGCGAGCCACTCCCGCCGTGCCGCCTGACTAGTCAGATCGCATACCCCTCCGAGCTGCGGAGTCGTCTTTGCAATCTTGTTCGCAAGCTTGGCCAGCGTCTTCGTCGATCCGATGCCGACGCAGGTCGGAACGCCGGTCCAGGTCGAGACGGTCGAGCGTAGGTCGCGCCCCCAATCCAGCCGGCGCTCGGGTTCAATGGGGTCGGCATCCAGAAAGTTCTCGTCGATCGAGTAGACGTCGATATCGGAAGCGAACTGCTGATAGACCGTGTTCATGCGGCGGCTCATGTCGCCATAGAGGGTGTAGTTCGAGGAGAACACGACGACGCCCTCGCGCTTCACAATGTCCCGTATCAGGAACATGGGAGCGCCCATCTTGATCCCGATGGCCTTGGCCTCGGAGGTGCGCGCGACCGCGCAGCCGTCGTTGTTCGAGAGGACGATGACAGGACGACGATTAAGCTTGGGGTCAAAAACCCGCTCGCACGAGCAATAGAAGCTGTTCCCGTCGATCAGAGCAAATGAGCGGGTCACCGACGCAGACGCCGCACGGTGTTCGTGATGACACCGAAAATCTCGATTTCCGCGTCCGGGCCAGGGTCGTATTCGGGATAGCGACGGTTGCCGAACGTCAACGTGGAGCGGCCGGCAGAGATGCTTACGACCTTCACGCTGCGCTCGCCATTCAGGTCGACTACGACTGCATCGCCGTCCCTTGGTGCAAGACTGCGGTCGACCGTAATCAGGCTGCCGTCGAAGATGCCGACATCAATCGCACTATCGCCGGCGACGGTCATGATAAAGGTGGCTGGCGCGTTCTGGATCAGCGCAAGGGAAAGGTCGATCGGCGCATCCAGGTAATCGTATGCTGGCGACGGGAAGCCAGCGCGCACGGCTTTGCGGAAGACCTTGAGCAGAACCGGTGCTCCAGGAGCGATCGGATGAGCTGACATGATGGAACTGGAAAGGTTCATCGCCACATGCCTCGCATCTTGGCCCTGACATCGACCTTCGGCCCACCCGACGGCATTCGTGGGCCGTCAGCTATCGCGATGGGCCAAGCCACCCGCTCGAACAGGCCAAGCAGTGCATTCGGAATGAAGCGGGTACGGTTGGCATAGACATGCCGGTCGCCGGTTGCCGACTGACCGTGCGTGAAGAAACGCTGCGGCACGACGAGATGCAGATCATCCTTGGCTCGCGTCATCGCGACATAGAGCAGGCGCCGTTCCTCTTCGATTTCGTCCCTCGAGCCGGCGCCCAGATCGATCGGGATGCAGCCGTCGACCGTGTTCATGACGAAGACCGACATCCACTCCTGGCCTTTGGCCGAATGGATCGTCGACAGGATCAGGTAGTCTTCGTCGAGATGCGGCACGCCGGCCTGGTCACTGGTCGCGTCCGGCGGATCGAGCGTCAATTCGGTCAGGAAGCGCTCACGCGACGGATAGCCGCTAGCGATCTGTTCGAGCTGCACAAGATCGGCCTGCCTGGTGCTGGCATCTTCGTGGATGCGCTCCAGGTGAGGTTCGTACCAGCGCCGGGCGCGTTCGATCTCGGCCGGCCAGCCGGCTGTGCCAGCGCGCAGTTCGCCGACGGCGGTGACAAACGACGCCCAATCGTCACCAGACCGCGGCGGAGCCGGAGCGTTCTCAAGAGCCTCGAGGGGCATTGAAGCCTTGGCAACATGATCCAGCACGCGCTGCGCCGAGGTCGGTCCCACGCCCGGCAGGAGCTGCAGCACCCGGAAGCCGGAGACTTTATCGCGGGGGTTCTCGACGAAGCGCAGCAGCGCCAGCAGATCCTTGATATGGGCGCTGTCGAGGAATTTCAGTCCGCCGAATTTAATGAACGGGATGTTCCGACGCGTGAGCTCGATTTCGAGCGGGCCGCTGTGGTGGGAAGCGCGGAACAGCACCGCCTGCTGCTTTAGCGCAGAGCCGCCTTCGCGGTTTTCAAGCACCTTTTCCGCGATGAAGCGAGCTTGATCCGCCTCATCCCGAACATGGACGAGCTGTGGCGGCGATCCGGTCGCGCGGTCGGTCCAAAGGTTCTTGGTGAAGCGCTCGGCTGCGAGGTCGATAACGGCATTTGCCGCGGAGAGGATGGCGCTGGTCGAGCGGTAGTTCTGATCAAGCGTGATAATCTCGGCTGGCGGAACGAACGCGGCTGGGAAATCGAGGATGTTGCGCACCGTTGCGGCGCGGAACGAATAGATCGACTGGGCATCGTCGCCAACGACGGTCAGGCCGCGGCCGTCGGGCTTGAGCGCCAGCAGGATCGATGACTGGAGACGGTTCGTGTCCTGGTACTCGTCGACCATGACGTGGTCGAAGCGGCTGCCCATGTCGGCCGCGATATCGGGATCGGTCGCGGCCTGTGCCCAGTAGAGCAGCAGGTCGTCGTAATCGAGGACGTTCTGGCTCTGCTTGGCCTCGACATAGGCCGCGAAAAGCTCTTTCAACTCCGCCGCCCAGTCGGCGCACCAGGGGTAGGATAGGTGCAGAACGTCTTCGATCGGCAGTTCTGCGTTCACGCAGCGCGAATAGATCGCCAGGCAGGTGCCCTTGGTCGGAAAGCGTGACTCTGTCTTGGAGAAACCGAGCTCATGCCGCACGAGGTTCATCTGGTCGGCCGAGTCCTCCCGGTCGTGGATCGTGAAAGCGGGATCGAGACCAAGCTGCTCGCCATAGTCGCGGAGGAGGCGCGCGCCGATACCATGGAAGGTGCCGGCCCAGGTCAGGGCGTCGGCGAGGACCCCGGCACCATCGCCAAGCACCTTGCGCGCAATCCGCTCGACGCGCTTCGCCATCTCGGTCGCCGCGCGGCGCGAAAACGTCATCAGCAGGATCCGTCGCGGATCAGCCCCGCTAACCATGAGATGGGCGACACGATGGGCCAGAGTATTGGTCTTTCCGGAGCCCGCCCCGGCGATGACAAGCAACGGGGGCGAAGCCGCAGCGCCGACGCCATGCACAGCCGCGCGGCGCTGGGCCGGATTGAGCGTTTCGAGATAGCCTATCTGAGCGAGGGCGTTCATGCTTTCGATTCCGGTTCAGGCCGCGCGCCGTCGGAAAACAACCCGCGCAGGAAACCGCGCGAGCAGGACCGATCAGCATCAGCCGCTAGCCGCTCGCTCTCAGACAGAAGCATGAGATAGCTCCGCGCCAGAGCCCGAAAGGCAGCCCGCTCGAAACCTTCATGCTCATCGATAAGATCCGCGATCGATGAGCTTATTTCGGCATCAAGCGTCGAATCCTCGACCTGCTGCTCGGCGGGTTGGGCGGGCATTGATTTGCTCCCTTTGGCGAGAACAAAATGAGAACTAATGCCTAGCGAGAGTCAAGTGGCCCTATTGGGAAACCGTAGCGCCAGTTCCTGATCACTCGACCTTCTCGAAGAACCGGCATGGCGGCTTTCGTGACAGTGATTTCCTGCGCGAACTTTTTGCCTACGACCACGACCGCGATTTCTACATCTGCCCGGGCAGGAAGGAGCTGAGGCAACGCCAGAAGGTCTATCGAACCGAGCGCCCGCTCGTCGATGAGAACGGCCTGATGCGCTACCACGCCAGCAAATTTGCCTGCGACGCCTGCTCGCTGAAGCCGCGGTGCTACCCCAACACGCCGGCCCGGAAAATCCTTCGCTCGATCCACGAGGGCGCCCGCAACATGGCCAGAGACATCGACAGACCGACGCCTACATCGTCTCGCGGCGAGAGCGGAAGACGGTCGAGATGCTCTTCGCCCATCTCAAGCCCATCCTGCCGCTCGACCGGCTACGACTACGCGGCCCCAATGGCGCTGCGACGAGTTCCAGCTCGCAGCAGCAGCAGCCCGGAACCTCAGGAAGCTCGCCAAGCTCCTACCCAACGGACCGTAGATGAGGGCCGCGTGAAGGGAACGGGCCTGCAGGCAAATCGCAGTTCGCTAACGCCTCACTCGCACACCGACCTGTTAAACGATGTCGGCGCACGGCGGTCGCTATCGGATCGCGATCGATGACGGGTCTAGGTCGGGTGTAAGCGTCCCCACCATGCGCTAAGTCTGCTGCCCGCATAGGCGGACATTAGGATCGGTACAACAATCGTTGAAGCTGCATAACGAAGCGCATGACATCCTGCTGTCGGCGAAGGATTTTTGCTGATTTTTCATCCTTGTCGGCGAGTCCCCAAAGGGATCGAAATCCCGGCATCGTATTGCTGAATGTGTATGCGACCCGGGTGCACTACGGGATCCGACGAGGAAGGGGGAGTCAGGATTTGACGGGTATGAGATCGGTGGCGGGTCGAACGTCGTTCACCTCCTCGCGCCGATGAGCCCCTTGGGCGGAATTTATCTCGGAGCGAAAGGCTCGTGAAGGCGTTTGATGTCGGATTGGAGATAATTGCGGCATCAAAGACCTGACTGATGCGAGTGAATAGACCCGACGAGCCGCTTCACGCCCAAGGCGAACGCCGATGACCGAGCTCTCACGTACGAATTGGAAGCGCTTCCCCTTCGGCGCATCACGAAACGGTTCTGCCTCGACGTTTCGATTATGGGCGCCCGCGCTTTCTGAAGTCCGGATCGAGATCGACCGCGAAGGCAGAAGCGTTGCTATGGTCGCGATCGGCGACGGCTGGTTTGAGCACACTGACGACCTGCCGTTCGGAACGCGATATCGCTACCGGTCGCAAGATGGGCTAGCCTTTCCCGATCCCGCCTCGCGGAGCCAGGACGGCGGGGTTCATGGCTGGAGCATCCTGACCGACCCGACTTCCTATTCCTGGCGTTCTGCGGATTGGTGCGGTCGGCCCTGGCGCGAAACCGTGCTCTACGAAATCCATCCCGGGCTCGCCGGTGGCTTTGCCGGGGTCGCAGATGAACTGCCTCGTCTCGCCGATCTTGGGGTCACCGCGATCGAGCTGATGCCGATCGCCGATTTTCCAGGCGAGCGGTCATGGGGCTATGACGGCGTCCTGCCCTTCGCGCCCGCCACTGCCTACGGTTCGCCCGATGACCTGAAGCGCCTGGTGGACCGGGCGCATGAACTCGGCCTCGCAGTCCATCTCGACGTCGTGTTCAACCATTTCGGCCCGGATGGCTGCTATCTGCACGCCTACGCACCTCCTTTCTTTAGGGCCGGCAGCCACACGCCTTGGGGAGCCGCGATCGACTTCGACCGGCCGGAGGTACGCGCCTATTTCATCGCCTGCGCAGTCCAATGGCTCGATGAATATCGTTTCGACGGGCTGCGGCTCGATGCCGTCCACGCCATTCCCTCGCTCGATTTCCTGCTGGATTTCGAGCGTGAGGTCCGTCGCGCCATCCCGGCGGAGCGCATGATTGCGCTGGTGGTTGAAAACGATGCCAATGATTCCAGCTTGCTGTCGTGTTTCGACGCGCAATGGAACGACGATTTCCATCACGCGGTCCATATCCTGCTGACGGGGGAGGTTGCGACCTATTACGGCAGCTTCGCCGCCGAGCCTGCCCGCCATCTGGCGCGCGTGCTGGCGGAAGGCTTCGCGTTCCAGGGCGAAGTCGCCTCGTTCAGCGGCGAGCCGCGCGGCCGGCCAAGCGGGCATCTCGCACCGTCGCGCTTTGTTAACTGCCTTCAAAATCACGACCAGATCGGCAATCGCCTGTTCGGTGAGCGCCTGCTGGCGCTGGCCGATCCCGCCGCAATTCGCGCCGCCGTCGCGCTCCTGCTGCTGACCCCGCAGGTGCCGCTGATCTTCATGGGGGAGGAATACGGCAGCCGCACGCCTTTCCTTTATTTCACCGATCATCACGAGGAGCTGGCCCGGGACGTGCGGGAAGGGCGCAGGCGCGAATTCGCTCATGCCGACCCTGATGGAGAGCGACAGCTTTTCGATCCCAATGCTGAGGAAACCTTTGCGGCGAGCCGGCCGGCCAGCGGCGAGGACGGTTCGGAATGGAACGCGCTGTATCGCGGTCTCATCGCGCTGCGGCAGGGGCGGATCGTGCCCCATCTCGATAGCTGTCGCAGCATGGGCGCGGTCGCCATCGGCGCGCAGGCCGTCAGGGCGTCATGGCGGTTGGGCGGTGGCATCCTGACACTTCTGGTGAATTTCGGCGAAGCGGCCGTCACCGACACGCTACCCGAAGGCGCGGAAATCTTCGCCCTGGGTGACGCGGAGCAGCGGGCTGACGGCTTGCGGCTCGGCGCGCGGTCGTTCCGGGCATTTCTCTCGCACGGATCGTGATCGTTCAGCGATCGGCGAGCAGCACGCGGCAGCCGAGCCCCTGATCGGCGAGTGCGACGCGGTCGCCCGTGATGGGCGCTCCCATCAGCGCCCGCCAGCCACCGGATGCGCCGGGCAGGGCTACAGCCGTATCGGCCCACCATCCTGCTCGCAGCGCAAGCCTGTCATCGACGCCGGCAGGCGAGGCAGTCGGCACAATCACGGCAAGAATCTGCGTGTCGGTCTTACGGCAGAAAGCGATCAGATCCTCGGCCCGCGACCCCTGCACCGCCAGTGGGCCGTAGCTGGCTTCGCGGAACAGCGCTGGATGATCCCGCCGCGCGGCGAGGAGACGCCGGAGGACAGCTTGCTTGATCCGGCCGTTCTTCCAATCCATGCAGAGATGGTCTTCCTCGGCGCCGTCTGCCAGCGCCTTCTGTCGGGCCGCGAAATCCACGGGGCGGCGGTTGTCGGGATCGACCATGCTCAAGTCCCAGAACTCGCAGCCCTGATAGATGTCGGGGATGCCGGGAACGGTGCATTGAAGGATGACCTGCGCCAGGCCGTTCAGGGCGCTGGCCGGTCCGATATGCGTCAGAAATTGCTCCAGTGCATCGTGGAAGCGTCGGTTTCCCTGCCGATCGAGCAAAGCGCGCAGGAAATCCTCCGATAGCTGCTCATAGGCCTCGTTCGGGGCGGCCCAGCCGGTGCGCAGCTTCGCCTCGCGCAGGGCCTTGCGCCACCAGCCGCCGATGCGATCGGCGTAATCGCCGGCCTCTTCCTCCATTGGCCAGGTGCCGACCAGCATCTGGTAGAGCATGTATTCGTCCCCGCGATCGAGCCCTTCCGGCCGGATCGGGTCGTTGATCGCGAACCAGCCTTGCACCTCCTCCGTCCAGGATTGCGGGTCCCGGCTGATCGTCGCGAGGCGGGCGCGGACATCGGCTCCGCGCTTGTGATCATGCGTCGACAAGGCAAGCATGGCTGCCGGCTGGAGGCGCGACCGGTCGGTGATCGACTGATGGAAGTCCAAACCGGACAGCGCAAACCGCGCCGCATCGGAGCCGACATCGTTGCGCGAGAGCAGGCGGCCATAGCGATAGAACGCCGTATCCTCGACGCTGCGCGCGGCAAGCGGCGAGGTCAGCTGGTTGAAGCGGCGGATCACCGCGCGCCGCGCAGTCTGCTCCATCGCGGCGTCCGTTCCGGCCAGGACGGCCACCGCGAAATCGATTGCGAGCAGCTCCGCCTGGGGTTGCGCGCGCGCGGCGGCCACGGCGCCGTCGAAGCCGAGGCCGGGATCCTCCGGAGCGGAGGCGCCGGTGAGGTAGGTCCGGTAGCAGTGCATGTTGCAGACGATGGCCGCGACGGCTCGTTTCATGGCGCCCCGCGGGATGTCCGCCTCGCGGCCGGCAGCTTGCGCCAGCGTCATCAGGCGGGCCGCGATCGCCTCAAGCTGTCCGTCGAAAGCATGTTCCAGCACCTCGCGACGTGCCGTAAGCTCCTCATCGGCGAAGCTGGCGGGCCGGCCGCTGAGCTCCGACCAGAACAGGCCGAGGCGGTTTTCGTCGTCCGCCGCATGGAGAACCGCGCTGGCCTGATCCATGAAGTCGTAGCCCGTGGTTCCGTCGGCTTTCCAACCGGAGGGGAGGGTTTCGCCGGGAGCCAGGATTTTCTCTACCACGATCCAGGCCGGGCCGGATGCGGCCCAGTCCGGGCGTCGGGGAGCCAGCGCCGCAAGCCTCGCCCGCAGCGCCGCGCAATAGCCGGCAGGATCGGCCAAGCCATCGACGTGATCGATCCGGAGGCCATCGATCCAGCCCTCCTCGTAGAGCGAGAAAGCGATGCGATGAGCCGCGTTGAAGGTGTCCGGGCGCTCGATCCGCATGCCGGCGAGCTGGGTGATATCGAAGAAGCGGCGCCAGTTCAGGCGGTCGCCGGCATTGCGCCAGTAGTCGAGATGGAAATGCTGACGCTCGATCAGGGTGCGCAAGGCCTCGGGCCGGTGCTGCGTGTCCGCGAGTTCAGCGCGGAGCCCCGCATCGTCCTCCGGCCGGATTGGAAAGAGGTGCTCGCCATAGCGTATCGCAAAACCGTCGCGCGCTGGGTCGTCGACCAACGCGAATTGTCCCGCTGCGAGCGCCTCGTCGAAGGGCTCTCCGAGGAAGGGAGCATGGATCCGTCCGTCGAGCAGCGGGTCGGCCTCGTCGAAATCGATGTCGAACCAGTCCGCATAGCGGCTGCCGCGTCCGTATTTCAGCAGGTCGAGCCACATTGCATTGTCGTCGCCGCCGACGGCGACATGGTTAGGCACGATGTCGAGGACGATGCCGATACCTTCGGTGCGGAGGGCTCGGGCCATGGCCCGGAAGCAGTCGGGGCCGCCAAGCTCAGGATTGACCGCGTCATAGCTGATGACGTCGTAGCCATGCAGGGAGCCGGCGCGGGCGGCCAGGATCGGAGAGGAATAGACATGGCTGACCCCGAGTTGGCCGAGATAGCCGGCAAGTGCAGCCCCGCTCGCGAAGGTAAAGCCTTTATGGAACTGCAGCCGATAGGTGGCCCGCACCGGATGTGCCTGCGTCACGATACCCCCGTCTCCGCCGGCCGATCCGCGGCCGCCGCCTCCCTCCCAACGCGCCTTCAAGCCCTTGGGTTCGCCTCCGGTCCGCCGCGGCGAAGGTTTCGGAAAACGATTCCGAAAAAACTGCCTTCGTAAAGAGGAACCTCACGCGCCAGCGCGGGTTCAGCCGCCGGAGGTGAGCCATGCAAGTTGCCCCAATACGCTCTCCGGTCGACATGCTGCGTGCGCAAACGCGTCTGAAGGTCTTGGGTACCTGTACGCCCGGCTCGGCGGACGAGATCGAGAGCGCAGCGCTGCGCGACGCCATCTCCCATTATCTCTGCGTCACCGAAACTCCCGACATCGTCCGGCGATCATCCGGCGCCGATATACACGCACACGCGTGAGCGATCAGTGCGACGGCCTTGCGCCCAACGGCGCCAACCGTTCGTCGAGATGGTCGTCATCGAGTGCCTGGGCGGCATCGCCCGCAAGCCGATGCCGCCAGTTCGGCTTTTCGAAGGTCGTGCCTGGGACATTGGGCTGTACACGCAGGCCCAGGGCATCCTCGATCGGCACGATCTTCATCATGCAGGGCGTCGCCGCGACATAGCGGATCGCCGCGTCGACCACCGGGTCGGTATCCTCGGGGGCCGGGCGTTCGCCGCCTGCCAGGCCCGCATCCCTGAACGCACCCCAGAGCACGCCGCGATCCCAGGCCCTGGCATCTTCGGCCTCGCTCGTGTCGCCCGGTGCATCGATATCGGAGCCCGCCCACCAGCCGGCCGTCGGCACGAGGTCATGGGTGGTGGTCAAGGCCACCGCATCGCGATCCCAATCCCAAGGTCGGACATAGCCGTGCTGGGTCCGTTCGAAGCGCAAGACGCGCAGGCCCGCCACGCCCTGCTCGCGCAGATAGTCGCGGAAGCCATAGGGCAGCGTGCCGAGATCCTCGCCGATGACGATGGCGCGATGGCGCCAGGATTCGAGAGCGATCAGGCGGAACAGCGTCTCTGACGGAAAGCTCACATAGGCACCGTCGAGCGCACTGGCACCGTCCGGGATGAGCCAAAGACGGCTCATGCCCATGACATGGTCGATCCGGATGCCGCCGACATGGCGCAGGCACGCCCGCAACGTCTCGATGAAGGGAGCGTAGCCGCTGGCCGCGAGGCCCCGCGGCGAGAAGGTGGTCAGCGCCCAGTTCTGGCCGTCGGCTGCGTAATAGTCAGGCGGTGCGCCGATGCTCAATCCGTGCAGCACCTCGTCCTGACGGCTCCAGGCGTGGCTGCCGGCGCCGTCCATACCGATGGCGAGATCGGCGATGAGCCCGACCGTCATGCCGGCTTCCCGGCAGGCGCGCTGAGCAGCGCCATAGGACAGGCTCGTCAGCCATTGCAGGAAGATCTGATAGCGGATCTCACCGCGATGGGCCTCGGCGAAGGCCGCGACCTGCGGACCGTCGGGATCGCGATAGCCTGGCTGCCACTCGCGCCAGGATCGCATGGTCGGGTCGCGCGCCAGCTCAGTCGCATGCAGGACCTCGAAGATCGCGTGCGAGCGTAGGAGGGACGAGGCTTCCGCGGCATAGCGCTCGAAGGCGGCGCGGCCTTCTTCGGCCTTGTCCAGTTGCTCGAAGAGCGCGCGCAGGAAACGTTGCCGCAGTGGCGTCGCGGCCGGCCAGTCGATCTGGTCGAGCCCCGAGAGCCGCTCCATCTCCGCGGCAAGGCCTGCCTGTGCGGCAAGGGTCGATATCTGGCCGTCCGGGAACGCGGCCGCGGGATCGGCATGCAGCGGGTTGTAGAACAGCCGCGTCGAGGGCGAGTACGGACTGAACTGGCCGGGCAAGGCGCCGTAGAGCGCATGAACCGGGCTGATCGCCAGCGCATCGGCCCCGCGGCGGGCGGCGGCCCGGCCCAGCGCGCCCACGCCGGCGAAATTGCCGATGCCACCGTCAAAGGCGCTGCGCAGCGAATAGATCTGCGCCGCGAGACCCCAGCCCGGGCGCCCTCCCGAAAGGTCGGAGAAGGTGATGCAGCGCGCCGGGGCGACCGCAACGGTGATCGTTTCGGCTCCAAGCTGTATGGTGTGGTAACCGGGTTGGTCGAACGCAGGCAGAAGCAGCCGGTCGTCTATTCTTCGCGCCCTGAGGACGCGCCGCGATCCATCTTCCAGAACCACCTCGATCGGAGTGTCCTCGCCGGCGGTGGGCAGGTCGACCGGTTGTCCGACCCGCGCGGTTAGGAAGCGCGCCGATCCCGACATGGGAAGGGTTTCCACGGCGGCCAGGGAATTGCGCAGCGCTTTATCGGTTTCGGCAGGCAGGCCGAGCGCGCCGAGGATCGCACGCAGGCTCTCCGGCGTGACCTGGCGCAACGCGCCGGTCTGGTCGGTCCATTCCGGCGCGATGCCGGCGCGGGCGGCGAGCTGACGCAGGATGTCGTCCGTCATCGCGCGCCGCCCCCGGCATTGCCCGACCCCGTATGTTCCAGCACGAGAAGCGCGAGAGGCGGCAGGGTCAGCGACAGCGATTGCGCCTGTCCATGGGAGGGGATCGGCTCGGCCATCGCCTGTCCGCCATTGCCCAGCCCGGAACCGCCATAGATGTCAGCGTCGCTGTTGAGCCGCTCGGTCCAAAATCCAGAAGCCGCGACGCCGACACGATAATCGTGACGCGGCACGGGCGTCATGTTCGCGATCACCAGCAGCGGCGGCCTACCGTCGCCGGCCGATCGGGTGAAGGCGAAGACGGCATTGGGCTGATCGTCCGCGATGACCCAGCCGAAGCCCTCCGGGCTGTGGTCGAGGCGGTGCAGGCCGGGATGGCTGCGATAGAGTCGATTGAGATCCCGTACCAGTTGCATGGTCCCGCGACGCCGGCCGTCATCATCGGCGGGCCAGGGGAAGGGCGCATCGACGTTCCATTCCTCCTCTTGGCCGAACTCGCAGCCCATGAACAGCAGCTTCTTGCCGGGATGGGACCACATCATGGAAAGGCACAGCCGCAGATTGGCGAAGCGCTGCCAGTCGTCGCCCGGCATGCGGGCGATGAGAGAGCCTTTGCCGTGGACGACTTCGTCGTGCGAGATCGGCAGCACGAAGTTCTCGGAGAAAGCGTAGATCAATCCGAAGGTGACGTCGTCGCCGTGATGGCCGCGATGGATCGGGTCGCGCGCGAAATAGCGCAGCGTGTCGTGCATCCAGCCCATGTTCCATTTGAAGTGGAAGCCGAGGCCGCCATGGTGGACCGGCGCGGTCACGCCCGGCCAGGCGGTCGATTCCTCCGCGATGGTGATGGCACCGCGCGTGCGCGCTCCGACCAGGGTGTTGAGCTCCTGGAAGAAGGAGATCGCCTCGAAGTTCTCGCGCCCGCCAAGATGGTTCGGCACCCATTCGCCGGGCTCGCGGCTGTAGTCGCGATAGAGCATGGATGCGACCGCATCGACACGCAGCCCGTCGAGGTGGAATGTCTCCAGCCACCACAGCGCCGAGGCGATCAGGAAGCCGCGGACCTCGCGCCGGCCGACATTGTAGATCAGCGTGTTCCAGTCGCGGTGGAAGCCCTGGCGGGGGTCCTCGTGCTCGTAGAGGGCCGTGCCGTCGAAGCGTGCGAGGCCGTGCTCGTCCGAGGGGAAATGCGCCGGCACCCAATCCAGGATCACGCCGATGCCGGCGGCATGGCAGCGGTCGACGAAGCGGGCGAAGGCCTCGGGCGGGCCGAGCCTCGCGGTGGGCGCGAAGAGGCCGAGCGGCTGATAGCCCCATGAGCCTCCGAAGGGATGCTCGGTGATCGGCAGGAGCTCGACATGGCTGAAACCCATGTACTCCAGATAGGGGATGAGCCTGTCGCTGGCCTCGTCCCAGCTACCCATCCGGCCCCATTCGGTCCTCAGCCAGGAGCCGACATGGACCTCGTAGATCGAGAGCGGCTCGGCCATCGGTGTCCAGCGCTCGCGCTTGGCCAACCACGCGGCATCGCTCCAGGCGAAATCCGGGGTGTCAGCGACGATCGAGCCGGTGCGCGGCGGCTCCTCCTGCCGGCGGCCGAGCGGATCGGCCTTCCAAGGCAGTTTCTCGCCGCCAGGACCGGTGATCGCGTATTTGTAGACGGCGCCCGGGCCGATGCCGGGAATGAACAATTCCCATATGCCGGGGCCGAGCCGGCGGCGCATTGGATGGCGGCGGCTATCCCAGGCATTGAAATCACCGACGACGGCGACATGCGAGGCATTGGGTGCCCAGACGGCGAAAAGAACCCCTTCGACACCATCAAAATTCCGCGTATTGGCCCCGAGCCGCGTCGACAGATCGAAATGGCGTCCCTCCGCGAAGAGGTATATGTCGTCCTCGGACAGCGCCAGGCTGAAGGCGTAGGGATCGGCCGCCTCGACGATTCCGTCTGGCCAGGAGATGCGAAGGCGGTAGGGTTCGTCAGGCGGCGCGGATGCTTCAAAGACGCCGTCGCCCTGCGTGATCATCGGCACCGCGTTGCGGTTCTCGCCATCTCCGGTGACGAATTCGGCATAGTTGCAGCCGGGCAGGAAGGCCCGCACGAAGCTGCCTCCAGGGAAGGCGTGGCGCCCGAGGATGCCGAAGGGATCGGGATGGCGCCCTTGCTCCAGCATTGCCAGATCGTCCTGGGCTAAGGGGGGCAGAGGCAATGCAGATTGGCGCATAAATCGGCTTATCCGAAAGACGAGAGGTATTCCGCCTAGGCGGTGGAATCAGCGATGATGCAACGCAGCAGAAGCGGTCTGCGTTCCGTGCCCTTGACCACGCCGAAAGGACGCAACGGATGGCGGAACCAATGACCGCGAATGCCGTTTTTCCAGCGCATTTCAGCCGTCGTCCGAGGAGACCATTCATGAGCCGGGAACAGGTCGTGCGTGATACCGCCTATGCGATCTGGGAAGCCGAGGGTAAGCCCGAAGGACGGGACGCCGAACATTGGCGCCTTGCGGAGGACCGCGTCGCGGCGAGTACCTCTAAGCCCGCGAAGGCGGCGAAGCCGGTGAAGGGCCAAGTGTCGGCGACTGCGACCGCCAAACCCAAGGCGACTGCCCCGGTCAAGAAGGCGGCGACCGGAAACAGGGGGGCGAGCAAATCCGCCCCCAAGACAAAAGCGTGAGTTAGATTTGCTCGGAAATACGCAACGGCACCGCCTGATCGCCATGATCAGGCGGCGAGCGCGCGGGCATAGACATCCGCATAGCGATAGCTCGGCCGGCGCCAGTCGAAGCGCTTGGCCATGGCGTGATCCCGCATTTGCCTGAACGACCGCTTGGAACGGAAGGCTTCCAGTGCACGAGCTACGGCCCCGGTAAGCCCCGCCCCGGTGAGGCTGGAGAACAGGAAGCCGGACAGCCCGTCCTCGATGGTGTCGACGAGCCCGCCCGTCCGATAGGCGATCGGCAAGGCGCCCGAGCGCTGCGCATACATCTGGCTCAGCCCGCAGGGCTCGAAGCGCGAGGGCATAAGCAGGAAATCGCTCGCCGCGAACAGCCTCTTCGCCTCGTTGTCGTCGAAACCGATGCGCGCGGCCACGGCCCGCGGATAGCGCCGCGCAAGCTTTTCGACCGCCTCCTCGATGCGCGGCTCGCCGCGTCCGGTCACGACGAGTTGGCCGCCCTGCGCCACGATGGTCTCGGCCGCCTCCAGCGACAGGTCGATGCCCTTCTGGTGCACAAGGCGGGAGATGATCGAGAAGATGGGACCGCGCGAATCCGGCAGCTCGAAGGACCGGCGGATTTCGGCGGCGTTGCGCCTCTTCCACTGCCGGATGATCTGGTCTCCTGAGCGGCCGCCTTCGACCAGGGCATTCCAGCTATCGTCGATGCCGTTGACGATGCCGGTCAATCGGCCTTCGCCCATTCGCGTCTTGAGGAGGCCGTCGAGCCCGCAGCCATGCTCGGCCGTGGTGATCTCGTTGGCATAAGTCTCGCTCACGGTAGTGACATGCGAGCCGTAATAAATGCCGCTCTTCAGGAATGAGATCTTGCCGTGGAATTCGGCGCCGTTGATGTTGTAGGCGAGATCGGGAATGCCCAGCAGGCGCATGCGCTGCGGGTGATACAGCCCCTGATAGGCGAGGTTGTGGATCGTCAGGATCGACGGCGTCTCCAGCCCCTTCCAGCGCATGTAGCCGGGCGCAAGCGCGGAGGGCCAGTCGTTCACATGGACGACGTCGGGCTTCCAGTTCGGATCGGCCTCTCCGGAGGCGATCTCCGCCGCGGCGAGCGATAACCGCCCGAAACGGATATCGTTGTCGCCGAAATCGCCGCCTCCGAACGGGCCGTAGGGCGAGCCGTCGCGGTCATAAAGCTCGTCGCAGAGCACGGTGTAGATGATCAGGCCGTCGCTTGTGGTGAAGCGGCCGAGCGACCACGGCGGCAGGCCGGCGACCCGCGGCATCTGCCGGACGACGTCCATAGCCGGCCTCGCCTTGCGAACCTGCCGGAAGCCGGGAAGCAGGACGCGTACTTCGCAAAACTTCCGCAATTGCCGGGGCAGCGCGGTCGAGACCTCGCCCAGGCCGCCGGCCTTGATGAAGTCGCCCATTTCGGACGTCACGAACAGCAGCTTCGTGGTGGCGGCGATCGGCGAGGGGCGGTCGGCGATGTCGTCCTTGACGGCGGGCGCGTAATGCAAGGCGTGGCCGGACGTCGCGGGCAAGTTTCCGATCTCGGCCAGCTTCAGAGTATCAGTCATCGTCACGCCCTCGGCATCTCGCGAAGCACAACAGGGCACTGATCCCGGAGTTCCTGTGCCATGGCGGAATATTTAGGCAAGAACGAGGCCAGCACTCCGGAACCGCTTTTAGCGCAGTACGTTGCTGACATCGCGACGAAGGCGGATCGCGCCACCGATAGGCGAGCTTCTCCCTTTTGCACTCTTGACGCGAAAGTGCTGTGACATGGCGGAAGCGATATGACGGGCTTCGAGATCAAGCCCGGGCGGGCTTGCGAGCCGGGCGCGGTGTTCGATGGCGAGGGCACGAATTTCGCCTTGTTCTCCGCCCATGCCGAGCGGGTCGAGCTCTGCCTCTTCGACGAGAGCGGGCAGACCGAAACGGCGCGCATCACGCTGCCGGAATACACCGACGAAATCTTCCACGGCTACTTGCCGGGCGTTGGGCCGGGGCAGCGTTATGGCTATCGCGTTCACGGCCGCTTCGCACCGGAGGAGGGGCATCGCTTCAATCCCAACAAGTTGTTGCTCGATCCATATGCGCGGGAGTTTTCCGGCGCGGTCGACTGGAACGACGCGCATTACGGCTACGACATCGGCGTCGAGGAAGACCGCGATCTCAGCTTCAGCGAACTCGACAGCGCGCCCTACCTGCCGAAATGCGTCGTGGTCGACTGGAAGGTCGATCTGAAGCGCCCGGCCGCGCCCGATATCGGCTGGGACCGCACCATCTTCTACGAGACCCATGTACGCGGATTCACCCGGTTGCACCCGGCCGTCCCGGAAGATCGGCGCGGCACCTTCGACGGCTTGGCCGAGCCCGCCGTGATCGACTACATCAAGAGCCTTGGCGTCACCTCGGTCGAGCTCCTGCCGGTGCATGCCTATCTCGACGACCATCACCTCGTCGCCAAGGGGCTGTCCAACTACTGGGGCTACAACACGATTGGCTTCTTCGCGCCGATGCAGCGCTATCTCGGGCGATCGGGCCTATCGTCGTTCCGCGACATGGTCCGTCGCTTCCATGACGCCGGCCTCGAGGTCGTCCTGGACGTCGTCTACAACCACACGGCCGAGGGCAACGAGCTCGGCCCGACGTTGTCGTTCAAGGGGATCGACAACTTCTCCTATTACCGGACGATGCCGGGCAAGCCGCGCTACTACGTCAACGATACCGGTACCGGGAACACCGTGAACACCTCGCACCCGCGGGTGCTCCAGATGGTGATGGATTCGCTGCGCTACTGGGTCGAGGTGATGGAGGTCGACGGCTTCCGCTTCGATCTCGGCACCATCCTCGGCCGCGAGCCGCATGGCTTCGATCCCCGCGGCGGCTTCTTCGACGCGATGGGGCAAGATCCTGTCCTGCGCAGGGTCAAGCTCGTCGGCGAACCATGGGATATCGGGCCAGGCGGCTATCAGGTCGGCGGCTTTCCGCCGGGCTGGGCCGAGTGGAACGACAAGTACCGCGACACCATCCGGGGCTACTGGAAAGGCGAGGAGGGGATCATCCGCGATCTCGCGGCGCGCATCACCGGCTCGGGCGACGTCTACGACCAGCGCGGCCGCCGGCCATGGGCCAGCATGAACTTCATCACCGCCCATGACGGCTTCACCCTCGCGGACCTCGTCTCCTACAACGACAAGCACAACGAGGCGAACGGCGAGGACAACAAGGATGGCCACGGCCATAACCTGTCCTTCAACCATGGCGCCGAGGGGCCGACCGAGGACGAAGGCATCATTGCGGTGCGCGAGCGCCAGAAGCGCAACCTGCTAGCAACGCTGCTCCTGTCCCACGGCACGCCGATGCTCCTCTCCGGCGACGAGCACGGCCATTCCAACCGCGGTAACAACAATGTCTACGCCCAGGACAACGAGATCGCCTGGATGCGTTGGGACGAGATCAACAAACATGACAAGGCGCTTGCCGGCTTCGCCCGCCGGGTGATCGGCCTACGCACCGAGCACCGGATTTTCAGGCGCGCCTCGTTCCGCGACGGCTGCCTGCTGCGCTGGGTCAACCCGGCAGGAGGCGACCAGCAGGAGGAGCACTGGGACGATCCCGGCGTGCTCGCGATCGGCCTGCTGATGCATATGCCGGATGTCGAGGCGGGCGGCGACGAGGCGCTGATCCTGTTCAACGCCTTCGATGGCGAGGTCGTCTTCAAGATTCCGCCGCGGGTCAAAACGGGGTCCTGGTCGGTCGTGCTGGATACGGAGACCGGTCCGAACTCGGACGAGGGCCGCAAGGGCCTGAAGGCGGATCAGGAAATCTCGCTCTCGCCCCGGTCCCTGATCGTGCTGATGTGATCAGGCTTTCCGCCACAGCGTGACGCTGCGGGCGGGCAGCAGGTTTTCCGCGCCGCCGTCGGAGGCGAGAAGCAGCTCCCATTGGCCTGCTGGAAGCACTAGCGGGGCGGGCTCCCCACACCGGTTGATCGCGATCAGCAGGCTTTCGTCGCTGCCGTTGAGGAGAAGGCAAAATGCATCGAGGCCTGCCCATTCTTGATCGGCGATCGGTGTCGCGTCCGTTTTGAGCCAGACCGCGTCAGGCGGGTCTCCCTTACCGGTCAGGAAGGCGCTGCCGGACAGAAGCGAATGGCGGCGACGCAGATCCGCCAGCGCCGCGGTGAAGGCCGTTAGCCCCTCATCCGCGCGCTCCCAGTCCAGCCAGGACGTCGCGTTGTCCTGCGCATACGCGTTGTTGTTGCCATGCTGCGTGCGCCCGAACTCGTCGCCCGCGGTCAGCATCGGGATGCCGCGCGACAGGAAAAGAGTCGCGAGCAGAGCGCGGAGGTCGCGAGCGCGAGCTGTTTCGATGCCCTGATCGCGGGACGGACCTTCGGCGCCGCAATTCCAGCTGTGATTGTCGTTCTCGCCGTCGCGGTTGTCCTCGCCATTGGCCTCGTTGTGCTTGCGCTCGAAAGAAACGAGGTCCCGGAGCGTAAAGCCATCATGTGCGGCGATGAAATTGACGCTGGCTCGCGGCCCGCGATGGTCGCCGGCGAAAAGATCGGAGGAGCCGGAAAGCCGCGTCGCGAGGCTACCGGCCGTGCCGGCGTCGCCGCGCCAGAAGCGACGGATGTCATCGCGGTAGCGGCCGTTCCATTCGGCGAAGGGGGCAGGGAATTCGCCGAGGCGATAGCCTCCCGGACCGATATCCCAGGGTTCGGCGATCAGGATGGCGCGCCCGAGCTGAGGATCCTGTAAAATGGCGCCAAGGAGCGGCGCGTCTGGCGTGAAGCCCGCATCGGTGCGCCCCATCACCGTCCCGAGGTCGAAGCGGAAGCCGGCGACGCCGAGGCGCAGCCAGTAACGCAGGGCATCCATCGCCAAGCGCATGACCGGGGCGCGGTCGAGCGCCAGCGTATGGCCGCAGCCGGTATCGTTGACGAGCCGGCCGGGATCGTCAGCAGCGTGGCGGTAGTAGACCGCGTTGTCGAGGCCGCGCAGGCTCACCGTGCCGCCGAACTCATCGCTTTCGGCGGTGTGGTTCAGCACGATGTCGAGGATCACGCCGATGCCGGCCTCGGCATAGGCGGCGCAGAGCGCGGCGAGATCGGCCGGCCCGCCGGGCGCGAGTCGCGGGTCGAGCGCGAAGAAATTGACGGGGTTGTAACCCCAGGCATTGGCGAGCCCGAGCGGCGGCAGGTGGCGCTCGTCCATCCAGGCGGCAACCGGCATCAGCTCGACATGGCTGACGCCCAATCCCTGGAGATGGGCGACGACGGGAGGCTCGCACAGGGCAGCTAGCGTTCCGCGCAGTGTCGGGGGCACGCTCGGATGGCGCATGCTAAACGACCGGACGGCGAGCTCGTAGATGAAACTGGGTGATGTTACGGCAACCTGCGCGCCAGAGCAGGGCAGGGAGGCGGGCAGAGGCTGGAAGATGCCGCGCGGCACCAGCGCTGATGTCTCGGCGCCATGGCGGGCAAGTTCCGGATCCCAGCGGAACGGGCGGTCGATCACTGTCGCATAGGGGTCGACGAGCAGCTTCGCCGGGTCGAACCGGTGGCCGCGCTCGGGCTGCCATGGCCCCTCGACACGCAGGCCGTAGCGGAGCCCCGCGCCGGCTCCTTCGAGCAGGCCGTGATGGATGTCCCCGCTCCGGCAAGGCAGCGGCAGCGATGCCAGCTCCGTCTCGCCGGCCTCGTCGAACACCGAAACGAGGACGCGGCTGCCATGGCGCGAGAAGACTGCGAGGCAGACCCCGCCTTCCACGAGGGAAGGGCCCATTCGCGCGGGCCGCGGGCAGGTCCTGATCCTCATCGGCGAGGCCAATGCGTCAGCCTTCCCCCGGAACCGAGGCCGGCAGGTTCCAGATGCGCTGGGCATATTCCCCGATGGCGCGGTCAGCGCTGAACCAGGCGCAGTGCGCCGTATTGTTCACCGACATGCGCCACCATTTTGCCTGGTCGGCCCACAGGCTATCGATCCGGCGTTGCGTCAGGCGATAGCTCTCGAATTCATTGAGAACCATGAACCAGTCGTTCGCGAGGAGGCTGTTCACCAAGCCGGCATACCGGTCGCGATCACGCGGGGAATAGGCTCCTCCGGAGACCGCATCGAGAACGCCCTCCAGATGAGCCGAGGCATGGATGATCTCGGCGCTCGGCCGTGGATTGCGCCGCGTCGCCTCTACCTCTTCCGCCGTCATGCCGAAGATCGCGATATTGTCCGCGCCGACGCGCTCGCCGATCTCGATATTGGCGCCGTCGAGCGTCCCGATGGTGATGGCTCCGTTCAGCGCGAACTTCATGTTGCCGGTGCCGGACGCCTCCATGCCGGCCGTCGAGATCTGCTCCGACAGGTCGGCCGCCGGGATGATGGCCTCGGCGAGGCTGACATTGTAATTCGGCAGGAACACCACCTTGAGCCGGTCGCGCGTGCTGATGTCGTTGTTCACCACGGCGGCGACGTCGTTGATCAGGTTGATGATGGACTTGGCGGTCGCGTAGTTCGAGGCGGCCTTGCCCGCGAAGATCTTCACGCGCGGCGCCCAATCGCGATACGGCTCGGACCGGATGGCGTCGTAGAGCGCGATCGTCTCGAGGATGTTGAGCAGCTGGCGCTTGTATTCATGGATGCGCTTGATCTGGACATCGAAGAGAGCGGCGGGATCGACGGTGATGCCGCAATCCTGGCGGATGATCCTAGCGAGCCGGAGCTTGTTCTCGCGGCGGATCGCGGCGAGCTTGTCATGGATGGCCGGATCATCGGCATGCTGTGTGAACCGGCGGATCAGCCCGATATCGTCCGCAACCTTCTCCCCGCAGGTTTCCTTGAGGAGGCTTGTCAGTCCCGGATTGGCGTTGAGTAGCCAGCGGCGTGGCGTGATGCCGTTGGTGACGTTGGTGATCCGGTCGGGAAAGACCCGGTGCAGCGGTGCGAATACCGTTTCCTTCATGAGGTTGGAATGGAGCGCGGAAACGCCATTGACCTTGTGCGAGCCGACGAAGGCGAGGTGCGCCATCCGGACCCGCCGCCCGTGATATTCGTCGATCAGTGAAAGCGCGGAGAGGTCGGCATCGGGTGCGTCTCGGCGGACGCCGTCGAGGAAGCGGGCATTGATGCCGAAGATGATCTGCATATGGCGCGGCAGGAGCCGCTCCATCAGCGCGACGGGCCAGGTTTCCAGCGCTTCGGGCAGGAGCGTGTGATTGGTATAGGAGATCGTCGCCGTCGTGATCTCCCAGGCGCGCTCCCATTCGAAAGTGTGCTCGTCGATCAGCAGGCGCATCAGCTCCGCCACCGCGAGCGAAGGATGGGTGTCGTTGAGCTGGATCGATGCCTTGTCGGCCAGGTTTTCGAGCGTGCCGAACTGGCGATAATGACGGCGGGTCAAGTCCTGCAAGGAGGCGGAGGTGAAGAAGAACTCCTGCCGCAGGCGCAGTTCCTGCCCGACCGGGGTCGAGTCGTTGGGATAGAGCACCTTCGAGATCGCCTCGGCACGATTGCGTTCGGCAACAGCTCCGATCAAATCGCCCTGGTTGAAGGCGTCGAGGGAGAGCGGATGCATCGCCCGCGCGCGCCACAGCCTCAAGGTATTGGCACCGCGCCCGCGCCAGCCGACGACGGGCGTATCGTAAGCGACCGCGAAGACCGTTTCGTCCGGAGCCCAGAATACTTGGCCGGGCTTCTCGGTCGCGGCCAGTGATCCGCCGAAGCCGATCTTGTAAGCGCTCTCGCGCCGCTCGAACTCCCAGGGGTTGCGGAAGGACAGCCAGTCTTCTGGAACCTCGATCTGCCGGCCGCCATCGATGCGCTGCTTGAACAGTCCGTGATCGTAGCGGATGCCATAGCCGAGCGCCGGGACGCCGGTCGAGGCCATGGCCTCCATGTAGCAGGCCGCCAGCCGGCCCAGGCCGCCATTGCCGAGCGCGGCGTCGGGTTCGATGTTCTCGATCTCGGCGAGATCGACGCCGAGTTCGCGCAGCGCCTGGGCCATGGAACCGGTCAGGCCGAGATTGTTCAGGGTGTCGGCCAGAGAACGCCCGATGAGGAATTCGAGGGAAAGATAATAGACGCGCTTCCTGCCGGTGGAATAGCTCTCGCGGGTCGATTTCTGCCAGACGTCGATTGTGTGATCGCGCGCGGCGAGAATCGCCGCCGTCAGCCAGTCATGCGCCTGCGCGACGGCCGGGTCCTTTCCGAGCGAATAGGAGAGCTTGCGTGTCACCTCCGCCTTTATGCGCTCGACCTGCTCGTCGGGCTCGTAGTGCACGGATGGTTCGCGAGGCAGAAGTGACAAGGCAGAGTCCTAGATTGAATTTGTTATGCCACGATCTCGCAACGAGAGGTCTACATCAAGCCTCACTCCGCTTTAAGAGAGGAGCGCAATGAATGTCTTGGCTGCAGCATCGCCAGCCACACGTTTGCTCAATTGTCGCTTGATGTCCGCAAATCTCTCGTTTGCGCGAACGGCAGTGGGACACGCCTTTTTTCGCCGAGTAAGGCAAGAGAGCGAGTTTAAATCTGCGACCTGGCGAGATTGGATACCCAGTCTGTAACCTTTTGACTCGTCGAGCGGCTCTGCCAGTCCGAGAACGTGTAAGACTTCGAGACTGCAAGATCTTTGTCGAACAGGGCCGTTTGAGCGCGGGCAAACTCCCGATCAAATAGACTGATGTTGGCTTCATCGTTGAGCCGCAAAGCGCGGTCATCGATATTGGTCGACCCGACCGAGGTCCAGACGTCGTCCACTATGATCAGCTTACAGTGAAAAAAGGTTGGCTGATACTCGCTGATCTTGACACCGGCCTGCAGTAGATTCCCCCAGAGGTGGCGCGACGCTTTTCTGACGATGCGGGCGTCGGTTTGCGAACCAGGGACCACGATCTGAATCTCCACGCCGCGCTTGCGGGCTTCGAGAAGCTGCTGCCGTGTCAGCTCGTCCGGCACAAAATATGGCGTCGCGATCCGAATGTTCTTCTGAGCAGCGGCAAGCGCACTCATGAGCATCAGATGCATGACATTGCGCTGATGGGTCGAGCTGACGACAACCTGTGCGCCGCGCTCGCCGACCGGGCTTATCTTGGGGAAGAAGCGATCACCCAACAGCAATTCACCGGTCGCCTCGATCCAGTGCTCTGCGAATGCGGCTTGGAATTCCGCCGCGGCGGGCCCCTCAACGCGGTAATGATTGTCGCGCCATTCGTTGGGTGAGCGAGCATCGCCATTCCACTCGTCGGCGATGCCGACCCCGCCCGTGAAGCCGATGCGGCCATCGACGATCAGCAGCTTCCGATGCGTACGATTGTTTACCCGGTCGATCGTGTACCAGGTGACTGGTCGGAATCGCACCACCTCGACACCGGCATCCTGCATTCGTTTGATCAACCGCTCATCCATGGGCAGGCTGCCGACCCAGTCGAGCAGAACCTTTACGTTCAGCCCTTCCCGAGCTTTAGCCGAGAGCGCGTCGGCGAATTCCTCCGCAGTGGCTCCGCGCCAATAGATGTAGGTCTCGAAGGTGATGGTCTGCCTTGCCTCGCGAATAGCGCGCAACATGGCTGGAAAGATCTGGACACCGTTGACCAGCGTATCGACCCTGTTTCCAGGGAGGTAGTTCGACCCGAAAAGCGCCCCCATCGATGTTTTGAGCTGTTCGTCCGACGAAGCCAGATGATGAGGGAGAGGCTGCCTCAGCTCCTGCCGCTCGGGCAGCAGGTTGAAGGCAATGAGGCACCCCGCGGCTCCGAGCACTGCTGACATGAGTGCTATCAAAACAGGACGGCCTCGCATTTTCACGAGCACCTCAGATCATCGGTTAAGGGACGCAGTCCAATTGGATTGATGGTCGTCGCCACGCGATCACTCCGCTTCATTTTGTGCTGCCAAGGCCAGGCAGGCTCGACAAATCCCTCGAAGCGAGGTCTCGACCGCGTCCGCCGGAGCGAGGAGATCCGATGAAGCGTTCGACGCTTGCGCCAACTGCCCGACAACGAGAATCGCGGCTGGCATGCGGCGTCGCAGGCGCCTGACGGCATACTTCATCTGAGCCACACCCTGAGGAGCGATCGAGCAAAGACAGATCAATGCAGGATTTTGCTCGGCGAGGCGGTCCAAACCGGTGGTCAAAAGGGTAGTTGGGGGGAGCGCGTCTGCAGCCAATCCGTGCTTACCCAAGATCTGGCTCACCATGAGCGCGGCTGCCTCATCGAGTTGCGACCGCGCGCCGATGCAAACAACGCCACCGCCGTCCCGAAATGCTTCCTTCAGCTCAGCGACGGTGAGGACGGGCAAATCGGAGGTGCCTTCTTTCTCGTTGGTCTGTTCAACGGTGGCCTCGGTCTCAGGATCTCCGGCAGCATTGTCGAGTGAGGGACGAAGGTCGTCATGGTCCGACAGATCCTCGACGACCTCGCGGATGGTCGCAAGAATCTGGTTGCGCCTGTGGGCATCGAGAACGCCACGCGCCTCGTCCGCCGCAGCGAGCCGCAAGCCTTGGAGCGCGACCTCGTCGTAATAGGCGGATAGCGAGCGTTCCTTCAGCACCTCCTCCGCCTTGTCGGCCGCTTCCGCGGGGTCTCCTGCGAGGATCCGTTGGTAGAAGATTTCCGGCGCTGAAAGGGGAGGGCGATCCCCCAACATAACGTCCAGAAATTCTAGCCTTTCGACATGCCGACCCAGCACCACCAGACACACGGTCAGTGGGGTCGCCAAAACCAGCCCGATGGGTCCCCATAACCATGTCCAGAATGTCGCCGCGACCACGATGGCGACAGGCGATAACCCGGTGGAACGGCCGTAGGCCAACGGTTCGATCACATGCCCGACAACTGGTTCGGCGATCACGAACAAGGCGGCCGTCAATGCAAGCATCATCCATCCGGGATCAACCGATGCGGCGATCACCATCGGGAAGACGGCCGAGAGGATGGCGCCGAGATAGGGGATGAACCGAAGTATTGCCGCCAGAATTCCCCAGAGAAGAGCGCTGGGAACGCCGATCGCCCAGAGGCCGCAACCAATCACCACGCCAAACCCTGCGTTGACGATGAGCTGCGTGAGGAACAGCCGGCTGAGGCGCTTGGCGGCGTCGTCGAATGCGGCCGTGGTCTTCTGCAGGTCGTAGGTGCCAGTCAACCGTATGAATCGGTTTCGAAGATCTTCGCGCTTTAATAGGATGAAGACCACGAAGATCAGCACGATGCCCGTCGTCGTCAGAGGGTGGATCAAAGGGGACAGAAAGGCCTGCAGTGTTTCGAGCGCACCGGGCTCGGGTTGATGGACTTCAACCGGAATTGGACGCGCATCCCGCGCAGGGCTCGGCGGTTCAGTTGGAGCAGACGGATTTGCCTTAGGACGGTCGAGTTCCTTCCCCAGGTCTTGCAGAACATCCGCGGCACGGCTCAAAACCCCGCTCTCCGGCCCCGAGCCCTTCAAGGCCGCGATTTTGGAGCGGATCGTGCTCTGATAGGTCGGCAGATCACCTGCAAGCTGCGTCGCCTGACCGACCATCGCCATGGTCAAGGCTGCCAATGCTGCAAAGGCGATCAAGACGACGGCAAAGACCGCCAGCGCTCGGGGAATACGCAGCTTCTGCAGACCTTTGACAAGCGGCGCCAAGACGAAGCTGAACAGGATTGCGAGCGCCACCGGGACGAAAACCTCGCGTCCGAAATACAGCGCAGCAATCACAAACGTGCCAATGGCAACGTTTGCGAGCCCATCGGCGGATGACCTCACTGCTGGTCTCGCGTCGGTGGATGAAGGCTCGATCGCGGGCATTGCCTGATTTCCTTCAAACTCAGCGCCGGCACGAACCGCTCGACGGAAGCTCGGCCGCCGCACGAGTTATTGCTTTGGCGGTTGGAGCCGCGCGCCGTCGCCCGGTGAGACTGACCAGGTCGCGGTCCAGGTCTCACTCAAGGTTCGATTAAGTGTTCTGAGGAACATGCAAAGCTCGGCCGACTGGCCGTCGGGCAGCGTCGCGTCGCCGGTGCCTGCGCCCGCGCGGCACGACTTGGGAGCGTGCTCGCAAAAGTAATCAGAGCGAGAACCGTGCGGCGAGACGGTGCATACACGGATGTTCCCCCCGAAACGCGATGAGGCCAAGCGAGCCGAACTTAGAACGTACCTAGTGTGCGCAGGTTCCGGGCGCAGCTGATTCGCGTGGCTGATCGCCAGTTCAGGCTCTACGGTTTGCCTGCAGGTTGTGCCGCAAAGCCCGCCATTGAGCGTCACTAAGTGTCCTGGAGCGCAAGGATGCCTTCCTTCACTAAGCGGACGATCAAAGGGAAACGCTTGCCTATGGCAAGGTTGTAGCAATCGCTATTGTGGGTAATGAGCACGGGGCCAATCGCCTGTCCGCTAAAATCGCCGCCCATATATGTTTCGAGGTGGAGTTGAGCATCGCGACGGGGGGCCTACCTCGCTGGATTGCTTATTCGACATTCGTATTCAGGCCTGGAGCAAAGGGCCCATCTCAGTAACAGCGGTCCGGGGGCGAGCTTTTACCCGACAAGCCTGGCGCGCCGCTTTCGCCAGGTCGCAGAGGTCTGTGGCTTTACAAAAACTGAAGCAATGTCCGAGCGGCGCTCTCGTAGCCTCGATTCGATGCGGTCAACGCACGCTTCGATGTCCTCGGTTGACCGATCGTCCTTGAATTCAAGGCTCAGCGCCACCACGATCTGATCCGGACCTAGGTGGACTGTCGTCATGCCGTTGACACACTCGACGTCTGGATCTCCATCAACCGCTGACCTGATCTCTTCCTGAACGTGCGGCAAGGCCGCTTCCCCGATCAGCAAGGCCTTACTCTCGCGCGCCAGAAGCATGGCCGTCATCGCCAGAATGAGGCCGATGAAGATCGACGCCACGCCATCGAGTTCAGGTCGCTCGAAGTAGGCTGCTGCCATGATCCCGATGAAGGCGATGAACAAGCCGAGCAAGGCTGCAGTATCTTCGAACAGCACCGTGAAGACGCTCGGATCCTTGCTTTGCCGGACTGCGGCGAAGTAGCTCAACGAGCCTTTAGCCGCCTTAAACTCCTTCAGTGCGACCCGCCAGGAGTAGCCTTCGAACATGGCCGAAAGGCCCAAGACAATGTAGTTCGTGGTCAAATTCGTTGCCGGGTGCGGGGCAATGACATGGGAAATGCCTTCGTAGAGAGACACACCGGCGCCGACCGCGAAGACCAAGAGCGCAACAACGAAGCTCCAAAAATAGAGCTCGCGGCCGTGGCCGAAAGGATGCGTGACATCCGGTGGCCGCGCGGCCCGGTTGAGGCCATAGAGCAAAAGCGCGCCATTGCCGGTGTCGACAAGGGAGTGAATGCCCTCGGATAGCATCGCGGAGCTCCCGGTCCAGGCTGCCGCGATGAATTTTGTCGTCGCTATCAGCAGATTCCCTGCTAGCGCCGCATAGATGACTTTCCGTGATCCCGAATGTGCTGCCATCTCGCTCACCGCCCAGGCGCAACAAGCCGCAGCGGTGGGTGTTCCCTTGCCCCGACGCGTGAAATGAATCGCAAGAAGGCAAATGAGAAAGACCAGTTGGCTTGGCTTACGGCTGCCGACGCATTGCTCTGACGTTTTGGCTTTGTGCAGTCCCGGGCTTTTCCCAGCCGAAGACGCTTCGGCCGCCGTATTCCGCGGATCGCCGGCTCTCCTCGGCGACATATTCAACAAGTTTCGGACCGGTCGTACTCAGTTCCAACCGACGGCTCTCAGCGTCCAGCCGCGCAACGGCGGCAAGGCGGTCGTCCTGGCCGAGCTTCGCCCGATCGACGGCAGACCGCAGGACGGCGATAGTCTGGTCGTAGACCTTGATCGGCACCGCGAAGGGTTGCCGGTCCTTGCCGCCATGGGCGAGCGAAAAGCGCGCTGGATCACTGAAACGGCAGGGCGCGCCATGCAGGACTTCCGCGACCATCGCAAGAGATCGCACCGTACGCGCGCCGATGCCAGGCACGAGCAGCAGCTCGGAAAAGTCTTCTGGCCCCCGATCTGCCGCGGCAGCCAATGCCCCATGGAGGCGTCGCGTCACGACGTCCTTGGGCCTGACGTCGTGGTGAGCCGGCATCACGAGATGCGGGAGGAACATCTGCGGGGCGTCTTGATCAGGGATGGCGCGCGCCGGCTGAAGCGCTGCCAATTCCCTGACGATCCTGTCCGGTCCCTGATCGCGCAGCATCGTGACCTGCGCTTCGCGGGCGCGGCCGGCGCGCGAATCGGTCAGGTTGAGGATGTTGCCGGCGCTGCGCCCCTCGATTGCGGCATGCGGGGTTTCGACGAAGCTGCCAAGGCCCTCGGAATGCCAATGATACCTCCGCGCCAGACCGCCGTCGCCGTTCATGCCCTGCTGCACAACCGTCCAATGGCCGTCATCGGTTACGAAGAAGCCGTGCAGATAGAGGTCGAAGCCGTCCTGCACCGCTGCGCTGTCGACTTTGGCGACGAGCCGGCTTGCCTGCGCCAAGGCTGTCCCGTCGAACCCTACCTTCGCGCCGATCTGTTCCAGCTCGGCGGGCGTCCGGCGGGAATGATTGCCTCGCCCTCCGCACACATGCAGCCCTAACTCGCCGGCTAGCGGCTTCAGACCCCGTTTCAACGCCCCGATGACGCTGGTCGTAATGCCGGACGAGTGCCAATCCATGCCCATGATCGCGCCGAACGACTGGAACCAGAAGGGATGCGCCAGTCGCCGCAGCAGCTCGTCGCGCCCGTACTGCTGGATGATGGCTTCGCAGATGACACTACCCAGCCGGGCCATGCGCTCGCCGAGCCAGAGCGGCACACGCCCGTAATGCAAGGGAAGATCGGCACTGCCAGATCGCTTTGCCATAGCTCACCGGAACGAAATGGGAACAACCGAATATATACGTCGGTCTCTGTTCCTTGACCATACCGAGCGAGCGGCGCCGGAACTTAGAACGGTTCCACTTCGTTCAGTAAGCGCCCGGGAGCGCGGAACCGGAAGTTTTCACATCTCCCAACCGATCCAGGTGAGCTTCCAGCGCCACGCAACTGCTGCTCGCATCAAAACGCAAGGATGATGACTCATGGCCCGCTCCCCCCGCGATGTCCCACCAAATGCCAAGGCCACCGTGGGAGAGGGCGGCGAGTTGCACCAGGCAGCCTCTACGCCCGATGCCCGGATCACCACCAATCACGGTGTCCCGGTCAGTGACAACCAGAACTCGCTGAAGGCAGGCGGCCGCGGTCCCACGCTGCTCGAAGACTTCGTCCTGCGTGAGAAAATCCAGCATTTCGACCATGAGCGAATCCCTGAGCGCATCGTCCACGCGCGCGGTTCGGCCGCCCATGGCTTCTTCGAACTGACAGAGCCACTCGGCGATTTCACCCGCGCGAAGGTGCTGACCGAGGTCGGCGTCAAGACCGAGGTCTTCACGCGGTTCTCGACCGTGGCCGGTGGAGCAGGCTCGGTCGATACGCCCCGCGACGTGCGCGGCTTCGCGGTGAAGTTCTACACGAAGGAAGGCAATTGGGACCTCGTCGGCAACAATATCCCGGTCTTCTTCATCCAGGACGCGATCAAGTTTCCCGACCTGATCCATGCCGTGAAGATGGAGGCCGATCGCGGCTACCCGCAGGCCGCCAGCGCCCATGACACGTTCTGGGACTTCATCGGACTAATGCCGGAATCGACCCATATGATCATGTGGGCGATGTCGGACCGGACCATCCCACGCTCGCTTCGGATGATCGAGGGTTTCGGCGTCAACACCTTCCGCCTGCTGAACGACAAGGACGAGCCGACCTTCGTCAAGTTCCATTGGCGCCCAAAGCTCGGCACGCAGTCGACCTGCTGGGACGAGGCGTTGAAGATCGCCGGCGCCGATCCCGACTACCATCGCCGCGATCTGCATGAGGCCATCGCCAAGGGCGACTTCCCGGAATGGGAATTCGGCGTGCAACTGCTCAGCCAGGACGAGGCCGACGCGCTGCCTTTCGACATCCTCGACGCGACCAAGGTGATCCCGGAGGAGCTTGTGCCGGTCCGCATGATCGGCCGCATGGTGCTGAACCGCAACCCGGATAATTTCTTCGCCGAGACCGAGCAGGCCGCGTTCCTGCCAACCAATATGCCGCCTGGCATCGACGTCTCGGAAGACCCGCTCCTGCAAGGTCGGCTGTTCTCCTACCAGGACACGCAGCTCTCGCGACTCGGGACCGTGAACTTCCACCAGATCCCGATCAACAGAGCCAAGGGCTGCCCGTTCCAGAATCTGCAGCGCGACGGACATATGCAGACGCAAGTCCTCATCGGCCGCGCGAACTACGAACCGAACAGCCTTGCCGAGGCTGGTGAGGAAGGCGGCCCGCGCGAGGATCCTGTCGGCGGCTTCCGGACGGCGGCGATCCCGGTCGAGCAGCACAAGGTTCGGCTGCGCCCGGAGAGTTTCGCTGACCACTACAGCCATGCGCGGCTGTTCTTCCGCTCGCAGAGTGAGATCGAGCAGGCCCACCTCGCGAGCGCACTCGTCTTCGAGCTGTCGAAGGTCACGCTGGAGCATGTCCGCAACCGCGTGATGTCGAACCTCGTCAATGTCGACGAGGCCTTGGCGCAGCGCGTTGCAGACGGCCTCGCCATGCCCCTGCCGAAGGGTTCGAAGCCCGCAGCGATCCCGATGGACATGGAGCCATCGCCGGCACTCCGCATCGTCGGCAAGTACCCCGAGACCCTGAAGGGCCGGACTGTCGGCATGCTTGTCTCTGATGGGGCGGACGGAGCCCGGATCACAGCCGTCAAGGCTGCCGTCGAAGGCGATGGCGGAGCCGTCAAGATCGTCGCGCCGAAGATCGGCGGCGTGAAACTCAAGGATGGGAAGACGCTCAAGGCCGACGGCCAACTCGCGGGCACACCGTCCGTGCTCTTCGACGCGGTCGCCATCATTCTGTCCGAAGCTGGCTGCGCCGCATTGATGAAGGAAGGTGCGGCAATCGATTTCGCCAAGGACGCCTTCGGGCATCTCAAGGCGATCGGCTACAGTGCGGAAGCCAGGCCGCTGCTCGACAAGGCCGGAGTCGAGCCGGATGAAGGGATCGTGGCGTTGGACAAGAAGGTCGACGCCTTCCTGAAACCAGCGCGTACGCGCCAGTGGGCACGCGAAAGCAAGGTTCGCATGCTGGCGTGATTGGCTTGTCGCCAGCTGGGCGCAGCCAGCGGCACTTCACTCGGCTTTGCCTGACAAAGTACGGCGCGGCCCTTTTTAGAAGATCGGGCTCCTCTTCAACTCTGCGCATTTTGGCGCGCAGCCGAGGAATCTCGCTTTTGGCATCCAGCCACTCGTTCGATTGCTACTCGGATCTGTCGGGGAAGCGAGCTTGACCCGCTTGTAAAGGCTGTGTGCCTAGACGCCCAGCCGCGCCGCGACATCGGGCACAGAGTATCGCGCTCAGCGACGTCTCTGATCAACGAAGCGATCGGATTGCTTCCTGGAGCCCTCTCTCCTCGCGGAGAGAGGGCTTCCCTGCGTTCATGTGCGACCAGTTGCAATATCCGGTAACTGCCCGGACGCGCCACGAGCGCGCAAATCTGAAACCGCCGATTTTGAGCGAGAAAACTTCGTATCGCGCAAGCACTCTTCAGGCCTCGAGGAAAAAGCGGACCATTTCGCGCGAAGCATCGGGGCCCGTCGCATCGGTATAGCTTCCGCCCCGGTCCCCCCCGACCAGGCATGGCCGCCGCCGTGGATCAGCCAGTGCTCGGCGCGTGCAGGAGCATCGCCATGTCCGATCAGCGAGCGGGTCACGCGTTTGCCATTGATCACCGCATCGGTCTGAAACTCCGCCGGCTTCCCCTGCGCGGACCCCGCCAGATCGAAAACAGCCTTGCCGTTGGATGGGTGAACCGTGGCGTCGGCGGTTCCGTGGAAGACGATTTTTCTGACGGGCGAGTGGCCTTGCGTCGTCGCTTGCGCGTTCCCCTTCATGGCAGCGAACGCGGACATGACGTCGTCCGCCGCGCCATGAGGCAGGCCGGAATGGATGCCCGCTGCGGAAAAGACGTCGGGATAGGCCGAGGCCAGGACATCGGCCATGGCTCCCCCCGCCGACAGGCCGGCAACGAAGACCCGCTTGCGATCGATCTTGAATCCCTCAGCCAGTTCTTGGGCGAGCCCGGCCAGAACAGCCGGTTCGCCGGCGCCCCGCCTCTGATGGCGAGGGTCGAACCAGTTCCAGCAGCCTTGCGCATTGGCTGATTTCGGCTGCAGCGGATAGGCGACGATCAGGCCGAACTCGTCGGCCAAGGCATTCATCCGGGTCCCGCGCGCGAAATCATCCGGATTCTGTGTGCAGCCATGCAGCATTATCACCAGCTTGAGCTCACGATCGGCGGGCTCGGGCGGCACGTAGAGCTTGTAGGCCATCGAGCCGGCGGCTGATTTGAATCGGCGTGCCCGGAAGTTTTCACTGTCCCGCGCATCGTTCGTACCCGTTTCGCTCGGCGCGGGGACGAAGTTGGCCTGCTCCTGTCGAAGCTTCTGCAGGATCGCCCGGAGACCGCGCGCGGGCGTTGCTTCGCCTCCGCTATCGCCTTCTGTGGTGCTCTCCGGATCGGCCGGGCGTATCGCGCCGCGTCCGGCCAGAGCATGCTGTATCGCGGCCGTTGCACCCGTAACGTCCGATGTCCGCAGGCGGCTCAGGGCTTCGCCGATGGCGGCGTGAAAGCGCGGATTCATGGCGAAGGTCCTTTGGGTCATGTCAGTCGGTCGGCCAGGGCGGCCTTGATCTCGGGGGACGCGTGAAGCGCCCCGAGGATTGTGAGGGAGGCGATGGCCTGTCGCGCCAGTTCCGTGGAAACGTCGCCATCGATCACGGCCAGGCCGAGGACACGGATTTCGAGCTGCTCGCCGGCGGCGACCACGGCTTCGAGATCCCGGCGCGTGAAGGTCCGCAGTCCCAGTTCGAGCGCCAGGCGCGTAGTCGCCTTCGCGGCGACGTCGGAATGGGTCGAAAGCTGGTTGCGTATTGCGGTGCGGATGAAGTCCGAGCGGTTGGAGTAGAAGCCATCCCGGACCAGAAGGTCGATGCGGCCGAGATCCACGAAACCCAGGTTGAGCGTTAGCTTCTCGCTGTCGGGGTTTTTCATTTTCAATCCATATGACATCCACATGGATGGCATATGGATGCTTTATGGCGCCTTTCAAGAGGCCCTCGGCTCTGAACGAGTGGTTCCCGACCATCAACCGCGCAGCCACAGATCTTGCAGCCACAGACTTCGGATGGGAATCGTCGGTAGTTCCGCCCGGGACGGCGCGCTGGTACCGAGCTCGTTGCACATCGTTAAGGGCCAAGCCTACTTCGTCGGCTGAGAGCGCGCGGTGAGCTTGTTCCCATCGGGGTCGCGAAGGTATGCGACGAAAGCACCACTGGGACGCTCGCTCGGCCGGGTCTCGATGGACTTTCCGCCATGCGTCGTTCCGGCATCGTGCCAGGCCTGGACATGCTCTCGGCTAGCCGCAGCGATGCCGATTGTGCCGCCATTGGCAAAGGTCGCTGGATTGCCATCGATCGGAGTTGTTATCATCAGCCGGCCGCCGCTGTGGGTGTAGATCAGCCTGCCTCTGGCATCGACCTCTCCCGGTTGGCCTCCAAGCGCGACAAATGTGGCGTCGTAGAAGCCCTTGGATCGCTTCAGGTCGTTGCTGCCGATCATGATGTGCGTGAACATGTTTCTCTCCGAAAGTCCTGCGCGAGATCATTGCAGCGTAGCGCGGGCGACACGTTGAATGGAACGATCGCATGCGCGTGATCGAGCCCGGCGAGCTGCGTTGAGGTGCGCTTCACATAATGCTCTGCTCGGGCGCTGCTCGGCACCCAGCCGCTCATCTGCTCTGCGAGTTCATTACCAAGATGACGGCCATCGGCTTGTCCGACGGAGTGACCTGCAATCTGCCTTTGACGCAGCCGGAAATCGCTGATGCGCTCGGTCTGTCCACGGTGCACATGAACAAGAAGCTGCGAGAAATCCGGGAAGCCAAACTGATCCGGATCCGCGCAAATCGCCTGGTGATTCTAGATTGGAAAGGTCTCTGCAGCCTGGCTGATTTTGATCCAGACTATCTGCATCTCCAGCCCGGCGTCGCCAAAATCGAGAGCAATTAAGGAACAGCTTGGCGCTGACTGAATTGGGCAGGCATGCCCAGCTACTTCTTTCATACGCGCGATGGGGAAAAGCTCGAACTCGACGAGGAGGGCACGGATTTACCCGACGACCAAAGCGCGCGAAATGCCGCGAAGGAACTGCTGACGGCCCTGAATTGCGAAAAGCTGCCCAATGGCGACCACATGTCCCTTTCGGTCACCGTGCAGAATGCCGACGGCGCTGATATCTACGTCGCGAACCTGCGTCTCGACAGCACCTCCGCCGGCCTTAAGCCCGACTCGATGCTGCGGAAGCTGGATGACGAATAGGTCGAGCCGGCACGGGCTTCCATACCGACGCCGCGTCCTGGCAATCGACTGCATCAAATCCAGCCGCGATGCACAGGCATCAACAGCGCGCAATATCATTTGTTATTGCTTGAGAAGCTTTGATTGGCGCAGACAGGAGCACCCCACAAGCCGGTTCTCTCCATGCCTATTTCCCAGGCGTTCTTCCGACGCTCGAACGCCCTGCTTCTGGCCATCGGCATCGCGGTGCTGGTCGTCATCGTGGCCACGTCGCTCTGGCTGACGAGTGCGAGCGAGCGCCTTTTTGGCGAGGTTATGGCCGCCCGCGCAGTCCGGAGCGCCACCGCAGACCTGTTGTCGCTCGTGCAGGATGCCGAAACCGGCCAGCGCGGCTTCCTGCTGACGAGGGACGAAACCTATCTGGAGCCCTACAACGTCGCGGTGTCCAGGCTTGCGGGTCAGCGGGCTGATCTGGAGCGGGCTGCCGCCCGGCTACACGAGATCGGGCCGCTGCTTCAGCGTGTGACGAGCGAACTCGATCAGAAGATGGCGGAGCTTGCCGCCACGGTCGAGGCGACGCGCAGCGGCGACAGTGAAACGGCCATGCGCCTGGTCCGAAGCGGAGCCGGGAAACGGCTCATGGATGACCTCCGAGCCGACCTGAACGCCATTCTGACCAGGTCCGAAGCCGAGCTGAGAGAAGCCATCGACGGGCAGGTTATCGCCTCGGCTAGGTTGCGCTGGACGACGATCATCGGCGCGGTCCTGATCCTCGCCATGGCCGGCGCCGCGACCTGGACGATCATGAGCTATACCCGCGAACTTGTCGCCGCGCGGCGCGAGGTCGAAACGCTCAATGTCGGGCTGGAAGAGCGCGTGCGCGAGCGCACGAATGCGCTCGTCAAGGCGAACGAGGAGGTCCAGCGCTTCGCCTATATCGTGACGCACGACCTGCGCGCGCCGCTGGTGAACATCATGGGCTTCACCAGCGAGCTGGAGGCGATGTTCAAGCCGATCGAGGCCTATGTTGGCGCCGGGGCCAGTGCGACCCCGGACCAGAGGGCGGCGGCCGAAGAGGCGCTGCGCGTCGATGTCGCCGAGGCGATCGGCTTCATCCGTTCATCGACCCGCAAGATGGACGGGCTCATCAACGCGATCCTTAAAATCTCCCGCGAGGGCCGGCGCGAATTGCGGGCCGAGAGCGTCGATCTCACCGGGCTCATCGAGACCGCCGCAGCGGCAGTCCACCATCAGGCCAGCGCGGAGGAAGGCGGCGGGATTGAGATCGACGCGCAGGTTCCTCGCATAACGAGCGATCGCCTGTCGCTCGACCAGGTCATGGGCAATCTCCTCGACAACGCCATCAAGTACCGGGCGCCGGAGCGTCCGATCCGGATCGCCGTCCGGACGCGCCGGGAGCGCCGCGGCTGGGTGAAGATCGAGATCGAAGACAATGGCCGCGGCATCGCGGCGACGGATCACGAGCGCATCTTCGAATTGTTCCGGCGCTCCGGCTCGCAGAATACGGCGGGCGAAGGCATCGGCCTCGCCCATGTCCGCACGATGGTGCGCAATCTCGGCGGCGACATCGCCGTGCGCTCAGAACTTGGACAGGGCACCACCTTTACCGTGACCCTGCCCCCCGACCTCACGGCCTACAGACGGAGTGCCGAAGCGTGACCAATGGAAAGCCCGTCTCGATCATCATGATCGAGGACGATGAAGGCCATGCCCGCCTCATCGAGAAGAACATCCGCCGTGCCGGGGTGAGCAACGAGATCATCCCCTTCACCAACGGCACGGATGCGCTGAAATACCTGTTCGGCGCTGACGGCTCCGGCACCGTCAGCACGGGCCGCCAGCTACTCATCCTGCTCGATCTCAATCTGCCCGACATGGGCGGCGTCGACATCCTCGAGAAGGTGAAGGCGAACGCGCATACGAAGCGCTCGCCGGTGGTCGTGCTGACCACGACCGACGACAGCCGCGAGATTCAGCGCTGCTACGATCTCGGCGCCAATGTCTACATCACCAAGCCCGTGGATTACGACGGCTTCGCCAATGCGATCCGCCAGCTCGGGCTGTTCTTCTCCGTCATCCAGGTCCCGGAAACGCCATGACCGGCTTGCGTGGCTGCCGCTGATGCCGAACCGGGCGATCAAAGTCCTTTATATCGATGACGACGCCACGCTGGGGCGGCTCGTGCAGCGCATGCTCGCGCGCCACAACTATGTCGTGGAGCATGTCGAGAGCGCGGAAGCAGGCCTCGCGCGCGCCGCCGCGGGGGGAATGGACGTCATCATTCTCGATCACGATCTCGGAACGGCTTCAGGGCTCGATGTCCTCGCTGCGCTTGCCAGGGACGAGGCTTCTCCCGCAGTCATCTATGTGACTGCATCCTCGGAGCTATCGATCGCAGTGACGGCGCTGAAGGCAGGCGCCATGGACTATGTCGTCAAGACGGTCGGCGAGGATTTCGAGGTGCTGCTGCGGGCGGCGCTGGAGCATGCCGTCGCGAAGACACGGTTGACCCGCGCCCGCGAACAGGCGGAACGGGAAGTTCGGGAGGCGCGTGACCGGGCCGTGACGCTGCTTGCGGAAGTGAACCACCGCGTCGCCAACAGCCTGTCCCTGGTCGGATCGCTCGTCCGGATGCAGGCCAATTCGGTCGAGGATCCCGGCGCCAAGGCGGCACTGGCCGAGACCCAGGCGCGCATCACCGCGATCGGCAACCTGCACCGCAGCCTCTATACCTCGGACGATGTCCGTTCCGTCGATCTCGCCGGCTATCTGCGCTCGCTGCTCGACGAATTCGCCCAGTCGCTCGCCGGCTCCGGCCAGATGCCGGTCATCCGCTTCGAAGCGGAGCCCGTACTGGCAAAAACCGACAAGGCGATCTCGATCGGGCTGATCGCGACGGAGCTGGTGACCAACGCGCTGAAATACGCCTATCCAGGCGGCCAGGGCGAAGTCCGGGTCCGTCTCGCCCGCGAGGGCGATACCGTCACGCTCGGGGTTGCCGATGACGGGGTCGGCTGGAGTGGAACCGGCACGATCCGGGGAACCGGCCTCGGCAGCAAGATCGTGCGCGCGATGGCCAAAAGCCTCGCCACCGAATTGCGCTATGCCGATACCGGCGGGCGCGGCACGCACGCCGTCATGGAGCTGTCGCTGGCCGGTCTGGCACCTCCGGCATCCGAAGCGGCCTGAACCGCGTCGGATGCCGATAAGCTACGCGACGCCCGGAAGCCTGCGGAGCGCCGCCTCCAGCGATGCGAGATTATAGGGCTTGCGCAGCGTCGCCGCCTCGGCGACGCCGAGGATGGCGAGATCGTCGTAACCCGTCGCGAAGAGGAAGGGCACGCCGAGCTCTCGCAGGCGATGGCCGATCGGCTCGGAGGTTTCAGAGCCGAGATTGACGTCGAGGATCGCGAGGTCCGGCGCCGTCCGGCCCAGGAACGACAGGGCCTCCGAGACATTCGCGCAGACTTCGACCTGGCTCGCGCCCAAGCTCGTCAGCATGTCCTCGCAATCCATCGCGATGATGAACTGATCCTCGACCAGCAGCACATGCTTGCCTTCGAGCGGGCGGCCGGGTTTGCCCTTGGCAGGGGAAATGGGCGCCGCCTCGGGAGATGCGGCATCCTCGATCCAGCGGGCGAATTTGGCGGGGATGCAGAGCCTGGCCGTGACGCCCTCGGGCTCGAATGACAAGTCGCTGCGGCCGCCGAGATCGTAGGGAATGCTGCGGTCGATCAGGATGCTGCCGAAGCCCTGGCGGGACGGCGGCCTGACCGGCGGCCCGCCCCGCTCCCGCCAGACGATCTCGCAATCCCCGCCCGCATTGGCCGACCAGTCCACCGTGAGTTCACCGGTCTTGACGGATAGCGCTCCGTATTTGGCGGCGTTGGTGATCAATTCATGGATCACCAGAGCGACGACCGAGAAGGCGCGGGCATCGAGGGCAACGGACGGCCCGCGAACCATGATCGTGCCGCCACTTGTCCGATAGGGTGAGGCTTCCGCGTTGACGAGATCGAGCAGCGACCCACCGCCGCTCGCCCGCATGGCCTGGTCATGGGCAATGGCGAGCGCCTCGATCCGCCCTTTCAGCGAGGTGACATAGGCCTCGATCGTGGCACCCTCCGCGAGCGGATGGGCGACGATCGATTTGATCAGGGCGAGGATGTTCTTGACCCGATGATTGAGCTCCTGATTGAGCATCTTCTGGCGGATTTCGGCCTTATTTCGCTCGTCGGCCAGCAGTTCGCTCTGCCGCAGCACGACCTCGATCAGGGTCCGGCGCGCCGATTCCGCAAGTTCCCGCTCGACCGGCGTCCAGATCTTGGAATGGCCGGCGACCGTCTCCTTCCAGACGGCGAAGCTCTGCCGTGGCGTCAGGCGGTCGCCATGGGGGCCGGTCGCATAGGTCTTGTTGGGGTCGCCGCCCCATTCGATCGTGTGGACCAGCTCCTTGCGGAAGAAGAACAGGTAGTCGCGCGGAAGCTGGGAAAGCGGGATGGCGAGCATGCCGGCGAACGCGTCGGCATAGGCGCGCGCTGCCGGAAGAGCCTCGGCCAGTGATGTCGTAGCCCAGATACGCCCGTCGCAGACCGATCCGGCGAAGGCGGCCAGTTCCTCCGCGAACGCGGCTGGCGGCGCGCTGCCCTCGCTCCGCCATTCGCCATTCACCCAGACGCCGACGCCGTCGCTTTCGACGAGATTGCGGAATTCGGCGAGGTGCTGACCGAGAAAGCTTGAGGCATCGGTCACATGCGCGGCGGACGAGAGCAGGCCGTTGAGGAAATCCCGCGCCTTCTCGGCGGCGAGCAGCATCTGCTTTTGCGTCAGGGCGCCAAGCTGGAGCGCGAAGAACTCGCCGAAGATCTCCGCTGCGATCCGGCGGTTCATCGAGAGCGAGCGCGGGTTGTAATGGTGGCAGGCGATCAGGCCCCAGAGCGCGCCATCGACGATGATCGAGACCGACATCGAAGCCGAGACGCCCATGTTGCGCAGATATTCGCAATGGATCGGCGAGACGCTGCGCAGATGCGCATAGGACAGGTCGAGCGGCTCGCCCGCCGCATCGAGCACGGGCATGATCGGGAAGCGCTCGCCGCTCGTATCCGAGACCACGCGGATGGGATTGAGCAGATAGAGCTGCCGCGCCTGCTGCGGGATGTCGCTCGCCGGAAAATGCTGCCCCATGAAGCTTTCGAGGTCGGGGCGCTTGGCCTCGCTGACGACCTTGCCCGAGCCGTCTGGCGCGAACTGGTAGATCATCACCCGGTCATATTGAAGCACGGCCCGGAGCAGGCGCGCCGCGTTCTTGATGAGTTGCGCCGGTGTCTTGACGTCCGAGAGCCGGCCGACCAGCGTCCGGGCGAATTCCAGCGGCGAACTCGGGCCCGGTGCGACGCTCTCCTCGAATTCGATGATCGCGTTGCCCTTGAAGGCATGGATCGAAATATCGAACTCGCGATCCAGCGGGGGAAGTCGATAGCGGGGCATCAAGCCGGCCCGGGAAGGCACGCCGGAACGCGCGAGCGCGTTGCGCATCTCATGCACGACCGGCCCGCCAAGAACCTCTTCGATACGGCGGCCGACGAGCTCGAACTCCCCAAGGCCGAGGAAGGCGCTGGCATTGCTGGAATGGCGCCTGATCGTCACCGCCTCGGCATCGCACACGATCATGCAGCCATGTGGCTGGACGCTGCCGGGGATATGGATCGGCTCGCGATCGCAGTTCGTCAGGTCAACGTTCGTCATGCAGGAGAGAGCTCTGCCGAGGTGAAGGCCTGGATGGCATGCAGAAAGACTGCCCTGGCCGCTTTCGCTGCGGCATCCCACGCCTGCCGGTCGAGCCCTTCAAGGGCAGCCAAAAGTGTACGCCAGCTGTCGAGGGACCCGGCTTGCGCCGAAAGGTAGCGTGCCCCGCATTCAGATCCAAAACCAAGGGCGGCTACTCCCTTCACCAGCACGCGAGCCCCCAGGGCGGAGCCTTCGAGAACATAGGCAGCTCCCAGAAACGCAGCCATGTCATTTGACGTGTGGAAAGGTTCGGCCTCGGGAAGCGGGAGCGCCAGATCGGCGAGATCCGCCTCCAGTGCCGGCAGAAGCCTGCGTGGTCGCCAGGACGAAACCTGTGCGACATCAGCATTCAGCAAAGCTGTCTCGACCGGAGCGCGATGACGGAACGTGCCCTGCAGGAAGCGGGCATACGCTGCGCGGTTCAAAAAAAGCCCGACGATGGCGTCTAGTTCGCGATGAAGCTCACTCGTCTCGTCGCGCAGGAAACTTCTGATTTCAATCATCTGTCGGCATCCAGAATCGCCTCTCATCGACAGCGCCATAACCCAATATCAGCGAAATCGGCGCTGCTTTCATTGCGAGTTTGGCCGGGCGGACCACGCGAGGCGCGCTCGTCCGCGGAGCAAGCTTGAACCTGAACCGAAAGCAAGATAAGAACAAATATAGAACAAAAGGTAAGGCGATGGCACAGCTCGCGATCCTGGAGAAGCTCGAAATCCTCAGCGACGCCGCGAAATACGACGCCTCCTGCGCGTCGAGCAGCACCACGAGGCGAGATTCGCGTGATGGAAAAGGTCTGGGCTCCACCACGGGCGCTGGCATCTGCCATTCCTATGCACCCGACGGTCGCTGCATCTCGCTGCTCAAGATCCTGCTCACGAATTTCTGCAGCTTCGATTGCGTCTTCTGCATCAACCGCTCGTCGAGCAATGTCCGCCGCGCCCGCTTCTCGGTCGAGGAAGTCGTCGCGCTGACCCTGAATTTCTACCGCCGCAACTATATCGAAGGCCTTTTCCTGTCGTCAGGCATCATCCGCTCGGCCGATTACACCATGGCGGAACTCGTGCGCGTCGCCGAAACGCTGCGCCGGCAGCATGGGTTCCGCGGCTATATCCATCTCAAGCTCATCCCCGGCGCGAGCCGCGACCTGATCGAGCGCGCCGGGCTTTTCGCGGACCGGGTGTCGATCAATGTCGAATTGCCGAGCGAGGCGGCACTCGCGCGCTTCGCTCCCGAAAAGCGCGCTGGCGAGATCAAGAGCGCGATGGGCGGCCTCAAGCTGAAGATCGAAGCAGCGCGCGAGGAACGGCAGAAGAGCGTAAAGGCTCCGGCCTTCTCGCCGGCCGGGCAGAGCACGCAGATGATCGTTGGCGCCGATGGCGCGAGCGATTCCGCCATCCTGAAGCGCAGTGCCTGGCTTTATGGCAGCTTCGGTCTGAAGCGCGTCTATTACTCGGCCTTCAGCCCGATCCCGGATGCCTCGCACCAGTTGCCACTCCAGCCGCCGCCGCTGATGCGCGAGCACCGGCTTTATCAGGCCGACTGGCTGACACGCTTCTATGGTTTCGAGACCGAGGAAATCCTGGGGCGTAACGAGATGCTCGATCTCGAGATCGACCCCAAGCTTGCCTGGGCGCTTCGCGAGCGCGGGCGCTTTCCCGTCGACGTGAACCGGGCCGATCGGGAGGCTCTGCTGCGGGTGCCGGGCCTCGGAACACGCAGCGTCGATCGCATCCTGGCCTCGCGACGGTTCCGCCGGCTCAGGCTGGAAGATGTCGGTCGATTGACGCGCTCGCTGGCGTCGATCCGGCATTTCATTCTGGCGGAGGGCTGGCGACCCGGCAGCGGACTCGACGCGCAGAACCTAAGGGCCCGGTTGCAGCCGCAACCGCGACAATTGACGCTGTTCCCGTGATTGCCGCGCGGCTGAATGGGCCTGCCGATTTTGCCGGCTGGCGCCGCGAGGCGCGCCGGCTGGCGCTTGCCGGCATCCAGCCGGAGGCTGTCGCCTGGCTGACGACCGAGGACGATGCTGGCTTGTTCGCGATGGAGAATGCCGCCCCGGTCGTGGGCGAAAGCACCGCCCTGACCGTATCTCGCCGCTTTATCGAGCTTGCCGAAAGCGTCGTCTGTCATCGGGATGCCGGCCGTTTTGCCCTGCTGCACCGCCTGCTGCTGCGTTTGCAGGACGAGCCACGCTTGCTCGACAATGCAGCCGACGCCGACATCGCACGCGCCGAGGCGATGGCCCGCTCGGTACGACGCGACCTGCACAAGATGACGGCCTTTGTCCGGTTCCGCGCCGTGTCGGGCGCGGACGAGGATGGCCCCTTCATCGCCTGGTTCGAGCCGGAGCATTTCATCCTCGAACGAGCCGCGAGCTTCTTCAGGGCACGCTTCGGCACGATGATCTGGTCGATCCTGACACCGCAGGGGTCGCTGCACTGGGACGGCGTGGCCTTGCAATACGGTCCAGCCGCCTACAAGGCCGATGCGCCGGACGGCGATGCCATGGAAGCCTATTGGCTCACCTATTACGCCAATATCTTCAATCCAGCCCGGCTGAAGCCGAAGGCGATGAAAAGTGAGATGCCGGTGAAATACTGGCGGAACCTGCCTGAGGCCGAATTGATTGAACCTCTGATCGCGAGCGCCGCCCGGCGAGCAGAGGATATGGTGATGCGCGCGCCGACGCAGCCGCCCGAGCGGCATGTCAGGCAGCTTCTGCATCGGCCCGAGGCGCCGGCCGATGATCCTGCGATCACGTCCTTGCTGGAGGCGGCCGCCGCGGCGCAACGGTGCAGGCGCTGTGACTTGCATTGCCACGCCACGCAGACGGTTTTCGGAGAAGGCCCGCTGGATGCGCCGATCCTGTTCGTGGGTGAGCAGCCCGGAGACCACGAGGACCTGGCCGGCCGGCCCTTCGTCGGTCCCGCAGGGCAGGTTTTCGATCGGGCGATGAAAGAGGCCGGTCTCGATCGCGCGCGCGCCTATGTCACCAATGCGGTGAAGCACTTCAAATTTCAGCTTCGCGGCAAGCGCCGCATCCACGAGAAGCCCAATGTCGGGGAGATCAAGGCCTGTCGCTTCTGGCTCGATCTCGAATTGCAATTCGTCAAGCCCCGGCTTGTGGTTGCCCTCGGCGCCAGCGCCTTGCGGTCGCTGACGGGGCATGCCGGCTCGTTGGCCAGCGCGCGGGATCGCGAGCTTGTGCTTGACGACGGCACGCCGCTGCTGGCCACCGCCCATCCGTCGTTCCTGCTTCGCCTGCCGGACGAGGAGGCTCGATCTCGCGAGTACGCCCGCTTCGTCGTAGATCTCGCACGTGTGCAGAAATGGGTGTTCCGACATTAAGCCATCTTCTGAGACTTGAGCCGCTTTGCCGACGGGTTCGATTTTCTGAGAACCCGATATCGGGCCGGAGGTGGAAGCAAGATTCCAGCTTCCTTCGGCCGTGTGGCTGGCTCGAACACTCCGAACGCGGCGCTTAACTAGCCCTGCAGCCGGGTACATGACCGGCGCCAGCCTGACTATGGACGGTGGATGGACCGCTTAACAGCTTTAAGGGCGCATTCGATTGCTCCAAGAATGCGCCCTTGACCGAATGCCGATAGCGGACCAGACACGCCCCACGACATAGTCTGCTTTCAGGGAGCAGCCGGATAACTGGAACTGGCGCGGTGCGGCCTTGAGCCCTCATCCAGTCGAAGCGACCGGTTTTGGATCAAGAGAGACTTTTGCCTGGCCGGGACGATTTGCTTTCAAAGCCCAGCAAGTTGGCGGCGAAAGGCGAGACCCGGATAAACAGCGACCTATTGAAAGGTCGATCTCGCTGCAGCCGCACGACCTCCTATTGCGAGCGCCGCATGAAGCGCTGAAAGCGCGCCTCAGTGGCGTGGCTGCTCGGGGAATTCCAGCTTGCCGACATCATAACCAAGCGCAGCCGCACGCGCGACCAACCGCGTACGCTGCGCGGCGCCAATCTGCGGATCACGCGTGAAGATATAGAGGTCGCGCAAGGTCGGATCGGCCGAGATGAACCAGCTGTAGTCGTCACCCCGGTCCAGCACCCAATAGTCGCGCTGCACCGGCACGAAGCCGTAGAGCTTATAGTCGACCCTGAGCTTTGCGTTAAAGCCGGGGTCAACGATCGTGCCGGGGCCGCCGACCGTTTTGCGCTCGCCGCGCGGACTGCCCATACGACAGGAATCGAGCACTTGGATTCCACCGGCGCGGTCCCGCCCATATTCGGTCGCGCCGGCAACGCAGCCATCAGTGATCGTCATCGGGCGGCGGGCGATCTCGCGCCAAGTACCCGAATAGAAGCGCTGAACGTCAATCCGCTTGCGCGGCTCGGGCGCCTTCTGCGCCTGAGTCATCGAGTTTCCCGCGCATCCGGCGAGCGAAGCGGTTGCGACGGCGGCGAGCAGAATCGCTTTCATGGAGGCCTCCCGGGCTACGAGCCGCCGTCCTAGCGGGCGCCTCTTGAGCGTTACGCGCGAGCCCGCCTCGCGGATCACCTATGGGGCGATTTCTGCCACGGTACGCTCCGCGACACAGGTCCGCTTTCGGGTAACCGTCCAATGCCCGGAAGTGGCGTTAGTAGAATACTTACGTGTAACGGATGTCAGCATTGCTCGACGCACCCCATCGCAGACAAGCTGCAACTTGATGTCGTCGAGGATTAGTTCGTCGCGAAGCGTACGTGCCAGCTCCAATTGCACACCGCCTCCCGAAGTCCCGCGATTGCAAATGTTCAGAGGCTCGAGTCTTGCTAATTTTCCATCTTGGATATACATAGATCCTAATGGGAGCTCGACCCATCGTGGGTCCGCCCGACTACGCATGCTGCTGGCGCAGCGCGGGCAATCTCGGCAGGACGTCAGAACGGAATGCGAGACCCTTCCCAGGCGAGAAGATGTCCGGATTGTTCAGGGATGGCAGCGTCGATGACGGCAAGAAGATGGGCTGCCGCCTCGGGCGGCCGGAAGGTCCCGGGCTTGCCCGCTTCGCCGCGATAGGGCTTCGATAGTCCTGTGATGACAGTGCCGGGATGCAGGGTCAGCGCGATGGCCTCTGGGCGCGTCCGCTTCAGCTCGATCGCGAGGGTGCGGATCAACTGATTGAGCGCGGCCTTGGAGGCCCGGTATGCGTACCATCCGCCCAGGCGATTATCCTCGATCGATCCGACCCGCGCCGAGAGCGCGGCAAAGACCGAGCGTCCCTGCTTCGGCAGCAGCGGGGCGAAATATTTGGCGATCAGGGCTGGGCCGATGGCGTTGACGGCGAACAGCGTGGCAAGCGCCGTCGGATCGATCGCCCTCAACGACTTTTCGGGCGTCACGCCGGCGCCATGGAGCATGCCGCTGGCGACGATCACAAGGCCGACGGATGGGCCGGCGGCGATCACACCGGCAACCCGCTGAACGCTCTGCTCGTCAGTGATGTCGGCCACATGTGCGGAGACATTCCCGGTGCCCCGATAGGGAATCCGGGACATGGCATGCACGGCGGAGAATTTGCCGGATGCGGCGATAGCCTCCACCAGGGCCGAGCCGATGCCGCCCGTCGCCCCCACGATGACTGCGGCTTCCTCCATCACTCTCCTCGTTTCGTCAAAGCCGGAGAGCTGGAAACGGCCGCGTGAAGCGACGGCGGGATGGGACCCCGGCGACCATGTCCCGATGGCTTCGCCGGGATGACCTCATAGCGTGTCGGTGTCGGAATTGCTGAGCGATCTCGGCTGGCTCGCGGGCGCGCTCGCGCCGAGAACCTCCAGCAAGCTGTGTTCGCCGTAAGGCTTGACGAGGATCGACGCGCGCTCGTCCTTCGCAACGGTGGACGCGTCGCCGGTCGCGAACACGACCATGACCTGCGGCCGAAGCTCCCGTGCACGAGCGGCAAGCTCGGTCCCCGATGCTCCCGGAAGATTGATGTCGGTCACCAGAATGTCGACGGGAGCCGTCTGCAGCGCGGCCATCGCCTCTTCGGCGCTTCCGGCATCGACGACGACGAAGCCTGCCTCCTCGATGATTTCGGCCGTGTTCATGCGGATCAGCGCATCGTCCTCAACCAGGAGCACGGTGCGTCGCGCATTGGCAGCGGCCGGCGGCGCCGGCACGGCGGCGATCTCCGGCTCCCTGCGTTGCGCCGCGCTGGCGTTCCGCTGCTGCTGGTTTGCCAGGACGTGCCTGAACTTTCGCGCCAGCGCTTCCCGCGTGTAGGGCTTCGAGAGCAGCTCGACGCCCGCATCCAGCTTGCCGCCATGGACGATGGAGTTCTCGGTATAGCCCGAGGTGAACAGCACCGCGATGTTCGGGAGGCGCTCGCGTGCCTTACGTGCCAGCTCCGGGCTCTTCAATGGGCCGGGCATCACGACGTCCGTGAAGAGCATGTCGATCGGAACGCCGCTCTCGATCACGTTCAGTGCGCTTGCGGCATCGACGGCCTTGAGCACGCGGTAGCCGAGATCGGCCAGCAGCTCAACGACCGTCGCGCGAACCGCCTCGTCGTCCTCGACCACCAGCACGGTCTCGGTCCCGCCCGCGACGGGGCCGGTATCGACCGCGACCTCGACATCCTCGCTCTCCAGCGCGCGGGGCAGATAGAGCTTGATCGTGGTCCCGTGCCCGACCTCGGAATAGATCTTCACATGGCCGCCCGACTGCTTGACGAAGCCATAGACCATCGAGAGGCCGAGGCCTGAGCCCTTGCCCTCGCCCTTTGTCGAGAAGAACGGCTCGAACACCTTGTCGATGATGTCGGGCGCCATGCCGCTGCCCGTGTCGGTGACGGCGAGCATGACATACTGCCCTGCCGTGACCTCGTCATGGGCGCGGACATAGGCATCGTCCAGCATGGTGTTGGAGAGTTCGATGGTGAGCTTGCCCTGGCCCTCCATCGCGTCACGCGCATTGATTGCGAGATTGAGCAAGGCGTTCTCGATCTGGGCGGGGTCGATGAACGTGTTCCACAAGCCGCCGCCGACCACGGTCTCGATCTCGATCGCCTCGCCGAGCGCGCGGCGCAGCATATCGTCCATGCCGCGCACGAAGCGGCTGACATTGACGACCTTGGGTTCGAGCGCCTGGCGGCGGCCGAAGGCGAGAAGCTGCGAGGCGAGCTTCGACCCGCGGGAGACGCCGGCCATCGCGTTGGTGACGCGTCGCTCGGCGCGTTCGTTGCCGGCGATATCCTTGCCCAGAAGCTGCAGATTGCCCGCCACGACCTGAAGCAGATTGTTGAAGTCGTGCGCGACGCCGCCTGTCAGCTTGCCCACCGTCTCCATCTTCTGCGCCTGCGCGAGCTTGGCTTCGGCCTGGCGCCGCTCGTCGATTTCGGCGATGACGCGAGCCTCGAGCGTGTCGTTGAGCTGCCGCAGTTGCGCCTCGGCCCGCTCGCGATGTCGGACCTGCCGGGCGAGGTCCTCGGCCTGCGCGCGAAGGGCGGCTTCGGCGGCGCGCTGATGCGTGATGTCGGTGTGCACGCCGACCCATTCGACGATCTCCCCGTCCGGGTCGAGCACCGGCAAGGCCCTGATCGCGAAGGTGCGCCAACTGCCGTTGCAGTGGCGTACGCGATGCTCGTGGATGAACATGCTCTTTGACGCAACCGCCGCGTTCCAGGTCTCGACCGATGCGGATCTATCATCCGGGTGGACGGCATCGGCCCAGCCGAAGCCCTGATACTCGTCGTAGGTCTGCCCGGTCAGGGCGGCCCAGCCCGGCTGCTCCCCTTCCATCCGTCCGTCGGGGCTGTTGGTCCACAACACCCCATGCACGGCGTCCATAGCAGTGCGAAACCGGCTGTTGCTGCGGGCCAGCGCGGCCTCGCGCATAGCGCGCTCCTGCACATCGATGCCCAGGATATAGACACCGGGAATCGACCCGTCCGGCTCCTTGCGCGGCACATAGCGAACCTCGAGTCGGCGCGCGATGCCGTCGCGATGCGGCATGGTCGTTTCGGCGGTGAAGCGCTCGCCGGCGAGGCCCCGGTCGATGTCGGCGCGGCGGTCCAGATAGGCTGCATCGCCGATGACATTCCTGACGGGGCGGCCGATCATGCTTGCTGGAGCAACGCCGAACCAGGTCTCATAGGCGATGTTGGCGAAGCGGTAGACATGCTCCCGGTCGACATAGGAGACCAGCATCGGCAGGGCGTCGGTGACCCTGAGCAGTTCGGTTTCGCTGACGGCGACGCGACGTTCCGCTTCGACCCGCGCGCTGTTGTCGACGATCGTGCACATGACGCCGCCGACATGGCCGCCCGCTTCGTAGACTGGGGTGTAGAACAGATCGAGATAAAGGGTCGTCGGTCCGTCGGCCCGGTCAAAAACGATGGGCTGGTCGCGATAGGAGATGGTCTCGCCGCGCAGGCCGGCTTCGAGAATTGGTCGATTCCAATCCCAGACGTCCGGAAAGGCGGTCGCGACCGGGCTGCCCAAGGCTGCCGGATGCCGCTCGCCGGCGATGGCCCTGTACGCATCGTTGTAGAGCATGATGTGGTCGGGTCCCCACATCAACACCTTGGCCACCGGGGAGTTCACGATATTGGCGATCGTCGCGCGCATTTCGACGGGCCAAGTGTCGACTGCGCCGAGGCTGATCGTCGCCCAGTCCCGATTGCGGATCAACGCACCGCATTCTCCGCCGGCCACCGGCCATGCCAAGCGCTCCTGTGCCGTCCAGGGGCGCGGCCGATCGCGCAAGGCCCTCAAGGCGGCGCGAACGACCTCGCTCGAATCCGCGTAATGACCAGAGGCCAGTTGCTGGGATACGAAATCCTCAAGATCGGACGTGAGGGCGATATTCTGCATCGGACCGGTCATCATATACGCTGGCATCGACTGCTGATTTATTCGTGTCAACACATTCTGCTGCGGCAGCCGCGCGGTTCGAGCAGCAGGCCGAGATCGCGGCATTCGATCAGTCCGTAACCACCTCCTCGGTAATTACCTCGAGGCGGTTCAACCTGTACGGGCTAAAGATATTAAACCATCGGGACGTTGGCTGCGCCGCATCCCGGCTCCACAAGGATAAGGCCGATCCACGGCACTTTATGTCGGGCGTCTAACGCCCACCGTCCCCGGCCTGGATACACCTCGAACCAGGCATTGCAATCCACCCGGCGTGAGCGCCTGCGCTGACACTAGAAGGTCCTGAGCTTCAGCGAGAACGTGGAGCCGATTGTCGAACGCCTCGCGCGCGTCTGCGGGAACGTAGTCACTTCGGAGGGTTTGGCCAGCGATCCGCTGGATCACGGCTATCGTGTTCTTCATCCGGTGCTTCAATTCCTGCGAGAGGAGCAGCAGGCGGTCCTCTGCGGCTTTCAATTCGGTGATGTCGCGTGAGACGGAATGAATGCTCTCAGGCTGGCCGGCACCACCAAGGATCGGGGAGACCTTCACGTCCCAATAGCGGAGATCGCCGGCCGCTGTGTTCGCCGCGCCTTGGAAGCGATAGCTTCGACCAGCTTGCACTTCGGATATCGCGTGCTTGGCTTCGGCATTTCCCTCATCGGCCCAGAAGTCTGGCCAGGGGCAACCCGCGAGCGCGTTGAAGTCGCTGACCTCCATCACGCGCTGACCGCCCTCGCTCATGAAGGCCAGCTTACCTTCGAGATCCAGGACCTTGATGCAATCGTCGGACGCAGCAAGAAGGCTGCGCATGAATCGGGCGTCGCGTTCGGCGGGTGTCATTCGCCTCTGTGATTTGAGGTAAGCCGCGCATCCATAACGATGTTCGATTGGTTCGACGATCCCACGATTGAACTCACCGCGGTCGAGAGAGTTGCGTTCTCGCTACAGCAATATGCCGTCTCGTCATCCAGCAAATGACGCGACTGCCGGGAATGTCTTGGGTTATGAAGCGCACGAGGAGATCCAGAACGCATGAATGCCGAGACCGAGCACGATCGTATCGAGAACGAGATCGACAAGGTCGGCAAGTCATCGGACCCGTTCGCATCCGCCGTACGCGCGACGCGGATGCCGATGTTGATTACCGATCCCAACCAGCCTGACAATCCGATCGTCTTCGTCAACGACGCTTTCCTGCGCCTGACCGGCTACGAGCGCGACGAGTGTCTCGGGCATAACTGCCGATTTCTTCAAGGGCCGGATACCGATTCCGCCGATGTGGCTAAACTGCGCGACGCGATCGAGCGCCGCTCGCAGATCGAGATGGAGATCGTCAACCACCGCAAGGACGGCAGTCGGTTCTTCAACCGCGTGCTGATCTCGCCAGTTTTCGACGAGGACGGCCACCTGACCTATTTCTTCGCGTCCCAGTTCGACGTCACGCTAGAGCGCGACCGTCTCGTGCGTCTCCAGCGCGAGCACGACAAGTTGGAGATGGAGGTCGAGCGCCGCACCCGCGAGCTCCGGCTGTCCGAGGAGCGCCTCAAATTCACGATCCAGGCGGCCCGCCTCGGCTCATGGACTCTCGACCTCACCGACATGCGGCTGACCTGCTCGGACATCTGCAAGCGCAATTTCGGGCGACATCCGGCCGAGCCTTTCACCTATCAAGACTTCATCGCGACAGTCCTGCCGGAAGAGCGGCAGCGAATGCAGCAATCCGTCGAGGATGCGATCGAGGGACATCACGACTACGAGCAAGAATACCGGATCGAGATACCGAGCGGCGAAACGCGCTGGATCATGGCGCGCGCGCGGCCTTACTACTCCGCGGAAGGCAAGCCGCTCAGCATGGCCGGCGTCACGCTCGATGTTACCGAAAGCCGCCGTAATGAAGAGCAGCGGCTGCTCCTCACCGCCGAGTTGAAGCATCGCGTCAAGAACTCAATGGCGACAATCCAGTCGATCGCGACGCAGACGCTGCGCAATGCGGGTTCGCTAAAGGAGGCGACCGAGGTTCTCACCGCACGTATGCAGTCGCTGGCATCGGCTCATGACCTGCTGACGCGGGAGGAATGGCAGAGTGCGACGATTGCGGAGGTGGTCGCGAGCGCGACCGAGACTTTCGACGCCCCCGGTGCAAGGCGCTTCCGAGTCGGCGGCCCGCCGATAAGTCTGCCGCCCCGCGCCGCGATGGCAATGGTGCTTGCTCTGCACGAACTGTCTACCAATGCGGCAAAGTACGGCGCGTTGTCGGTCCCCGATGGCCATGTCGTGATCGATTGGCTTGTCGCCGATCACGCAGGCTCGAAGATGATCGAGTTCCGCTGGCAGGAAGTCGGAGGGCCGAAGGTCACAGGCCAGCCTAGCCGCCGCGGTTTCGGCACTCGGCTCATCGAAAAGGTGCTGACGGCTGAAATCAATGGCAAGGGCTCGCTAAGTTACCTGCCATCGGGTGTCGTATTTACAGTAGAAGCGCCTCTCCCGGATCAGGACAAAATCAGCGGCACGCCGGACGACGAAGAACTGTTCCGGCGCAATATTACCTCGTCTTTCGAATAACCCATCCGCGAAAGTGCCTGATGCATCTGGCGCGCGGAATAAGGCTTGCTCAAGAATGTCACATCGTCCGGCAATTCGCCTGATTGCAGCTTGTGGTGACCCAATACCACGATCAGCATCGGCGGCCATCGATCGCGCACCACCTTGGCCAACTTAACCCCGTCCATGCTGCCCGGCATCTGGACATCGGTGACAACGACGCGAATATCGCCGCGGGCTTCCAGTAGGGCAACAGCGGCGTCCGCATTTGCCGCCTCCAGACCATCAGATCCCGCATCCGCGACGATATCCACCGCGTGTATCATAATCAGTGGCTCATCTTCGACGATCAACGCGATTGGCTTGCTCACTCACATGGTCCGTTCTGTGGCGGTTGACATCCGTCCGGGTCCATCTCCGGCTCTTCGCCGTTGTAACCGGTGAATTCCAGTTTCGCGCGATAGATCGCTGCGCCATGCTCATCGTCTATTTCGACGGCCATATGGGCTTTGCACTTGCCAGGAATATGATCTCGGGCGATCTCGGCTATCGCGATCTGTGCATCACGGCGGGCTGCCGAGGCGTCGGGGAATTCCATTGGTTCTCCCCGGTCGGGTCCTTCGCCGACGTCCATGCGCACATTGTAGGTTGGCATCGCAGACATCTCCGATTCCCCTAAGGTCGAACGGCAGGAGAGATAAGCATGTTCCGCCACGGTCCATTTTCTTTTTGTAACGACAGATCTGCTGCGTAATGTAAGACGGATTGATCTTTCAACTCGGCTGAAATTACCGGCGACTGAGTTTCAATCACGCCATCGACGTCTGCTTTTGGGTAGAGAACGAATGTCTGCAAGCACGCTGGGTGTTAGCGAGATGCTTGCGACATTGGCGGTTGCCGGCGAGGCTTGGTGGCGGTCGCTCCCTCCGGGTGTTTCGGCTGAAGCTGCAACGCGTGCTGGCCGGTAAAGCACACTAATGCGTTCCGTCATTCCCCTAGAAGGAATGACGGATGATTGTCTCGACAAGGTGTCGATGGCGAACCCGCACATCCAAGGCGCTTCGCCCGCGGATTTCTGGCTGCAGGTCGCTTATCCGCTCTTCAACGCAGCGCCCAGGTTTTCGAGAACACCGAGCTGCTGCAGGACGACCGACGGCAGGTTGTAGCAATGGAAGGAGGTGATCTTCCCGTCCTTCAGGTGGAACACGTCGCAGCACGGCGCATCCATCCTTTTGCCGGTCGCAGGCAAGATTCCGCCGGCCGTATAAAAGTCGCCCTTATGCGTACCCTGCAGGGCCAATTCGACGATCACGACGTCGTCTTTGACGTAGATATCGTACAACTCGCGATGCATGTCAGGAAATGCCGCGACGATCGCATCGACAGGCAGGCCGATCTCCTTGCCATAGTATTTCCTGCCGCCCGGCACATCGTAGAAATAGCCGTCCTCGGCGAACAGCGAGATGAACTTGTCCGTATCCTTGGACGAAGCCTCTGCAAGGGAATACAGACTGCGGATGATGTCTTCATTGGTCAGCATGACTGGAAACGCCTGGTGAATCTGGTCTGTGAAGGGAAAGGGCTGCCGCCGGCTGCGGTCATCCACTGATGGTCTGCAACTCAAATCTGAACCTGGCCACCATCGACGAAGAGCTCGATGCCGTTGACAAAGCTCGCTTCATCGGAAGCAAGGAACAGAACGGCCTTCGCGATTTCCTCGGGCTGACCGACCCTGCCTGCAGGGATCAGGCTGGCGAGATAATCCTTGTTACCCTTCGCCTGCTCACCGCCGCCGAAGAGCTCGTCGAGCCCTGCCGTCTCGGTCACGCCGGGGCTGATCGCGTTGACGCGGATGTGCCGATCCTTGAGATCCAGAATCCAGTTCCGGGCGAAGTTGCGCACCGCGGCCTTGGTGGCGGAATAGACGCTGAAGGCCGGCGTGCCGGAAATGCTGGTGGTCGAGCTGGTCAGGATAACCGAAGCCCCGTCCTTCAGTAGCGGCAGCGCCTTCTGAACGGTGAAGAGCACACCCTTCACATTGGTGTCGAAGGTGCGCTGGTAATGCTCCTCGGTGATCGCGCCAAGAGGCGCCATTTCGCCACCGCCCGCATTGGCGAAGACCACGTCGATCTGCGCGTGCTTCTGCTGGATGGCATCGTAAAGCCGATCGATGTCGGCGAGCTTCGACATGTCCCCACGGACACCGGTGACCTTGCCGCCGATCTGCTTTACCGCGGCGTCGAGCGCGTCCTGCCGGCGGCCAGTAATGAACACCGATGCGCCCTCGGTGGCGAAAGCCTTCGCCGTTGCGAGACCGATGCCGCTCGTCCCGCCCGTCACCACCACGACCTTGTCGTCGAACTTGCTCGTCATTGTTCGTCTCCTTGAAACCGAGCGACGAAGCGCCGCCGCCCTTTTCAAATGTGACAAGAACGATGATGCGTGTAGTCGCCGAATATGGCACTCATCGTTCTACAAACGGAACGATGATGAAGATCGATTTGAACGACTACGCCTATTTCGCCGAGGTCGTGGCTCACGGTGGCTTCGCCCCGGCCGGCCGGGCGCTGCGCGAACCAAAATCGAAGCTCAGCCGGCGCATTGCAGCGCTGGAGGAGCGGCTTGGGCTGCGGCTGATCGAACGATCGAGCCGGCGCTTCCGCGTGACCGATACGGGCCTTGCCTTTTACGATCGCTGCCGGGCGATCATGGCGGAGGCGGAGCAGGCCGAGGCGCTGGTCATGCAGGCTCAGTCGGAACCGCATGGCCGCATCCGCTTCAGCTGTCCCACCGGCATGTTGGAGCCGATCTCGGGCCTGATATCGTCCTTCCTGGCCAAATATCCCAAGGTGCGCCTGCAACTCGTTGCGACTGACCGGCCCGTCGATCTGATCGCGGAGCGGATCGATCTGGCGCTGCGGGTTCGCGCGGCCCTGACGAGCGACGCCGCTCTGACGATGCGGACGCTCGGGCTTTCGACACGCATTCTCGTCGCCGCTCCGCGGCTGGCGAGCCAGGTGGCCGACGTTGCCCAGTTGGCCGCGCTGCCCACCCTCGCGACCAGTGACGATGCGGACGATCTGGAATGGCAGCTGGAATCCGAAGACGGCGGCACTCGCGCCGTCCGTATCACGCCACGGATGGGTTGCGCCGATATGACGGCGGTTCGCCAGGCCGCTATCGACGGACTGGGCGTCGCGATCCTGCCTGATCATGTCTGCCGTGAGGCGCTTTCCGACGGGCGCCTCGTTCGCGTACTGCCAGCGTGGCACGGGCTCAAAGGCATAGTGCATTTGGTCTTCACGACCCGGCGCGGTCTGCCACCGGCGGTCCGGGCGTTGATCGATCATCTCGCCGCTGGATTTCAGAGAGAGTTGGCCATAAAGGCGAGAATGTAGGGCTCGCGCTACGCGGCGCCACGCAAACACTCCGTCGTGCGCAAGGTCCAAGCTCGGTTGGATCCGCTTTCGGGCAGTACGCTAGAGTCCGCTTGTGGCGCATCTCGCCCGGGCGAGCGCTGGCGGTTTTGGCCCATCGCCGATGTCTGGAGCGTCTGCTCCAGGGCGGTCCGCGAAGGGTTGCATTCGATCGGCAAAGCCCCCTTGGTTGGCTTGCCGAATATTGGCGTCCGAGCGGGAGCTCCCCATTCAGGACGCTGCAGCGAGATTAGGCGCTACGCTAGGTCTCCTCGGCAGCGCGAGCTTGGCCCTCTTTGATCTGGAATATCAGCGGCTTGATCAAACGAGGGAGCCAACATCGAAACAGTCCGCATCAGATCAGACTGAAGCTTAGGAAAATCGGCCATACCCTGCGCAGTTAAAGCGCCCTCGGCCTCTGCGGCGGATGCCTCGAGGGCGACGAACCCGAGGGTCCCGGCAACCCCCTTCAAGGTATGAAACTCGCGGCTGGCCCGCAGGATGTCACCACATTTGATCGCCTCTTCCGCAGAAGACAGCATCTTCGATGCGTCCGGCCAGAAGTCGCGAGTCAACTCCTCGACCATCTCCGTTCCGATCTCCCGGCTCAGCGTCGCTCTGACATCGAGATCTACAAGGCAGGTCGTATGGGAGGAGTGCGCAGAATATATAGATGCCTCAAATGGTACCGAGGCCTGGGCTGCCGGCAGCCATTGAGCCAGAGCGTTAGAGAGCTTGGTACGGTTTATCGGCTTTGAAACAAAATCGTTCATCCCAGCCTCCAGACAGGCGTCCCGATCGGAAGAAAACGCGTTGGCTGTCAGACCGATGATCGGCAGCAACGTCTGGCCAGTCTCCCGAATGGCCCGTGTCGCCTGGAAGCCATCCATGATGGGCATCTGAACGTCCATGAGAACGAGGTCGTATCGTTGGGTCGAAGCCATCTCGACAGCGGCCTTCCCGTCGGGCGCGTGGTCGATTTGCAGACCAAGGCGGTGCAGCAATTCCCGGACCACCGCCAAATTGACGGGATTGTCTTCGGCCACGAGGATACGCCCTGCAAAGGCGTGAGTTGGCGGTTCGATTTTCAGCGGCTCTTCCCGCGAAGGGCTCGTCGGACCTACGGGAAGGTCAAACCAAAAACGCGTACCGTGGCCTTCGCGGGAACTCACGCCGATGCTGCCACCCAAGGCGTCGATGAGCCGCCTGCAGATCGCGAGGCCTAAGCCGGTCCCGCCGAAGCGGCGATTGATGGTGATGTCGAGCTGGCTGAAATCCTGGAAGAGGCGGTCGCGAGCCTCAGAGGAAGTGCCGATGCCAGTGTCCTCGACCGTGACGTGAAGCCTTCCATCACCATCGACCTCGCAGTTGAGGCTGATCGAGCCATGGTCGGTGAACTTCACGGCATTCCCGACCAAGTTAAAAAGGATTTGCCGGAGCCGGGTCGCGTCCGTGGTCACGAGCATCTTTGGATGTGTAACCTTGAGCTCGATTCCCTTTTCTAGCGCGCGCTGTCCCATGACATTGGCGACGGCATCGCAAACCGAGCCGAGTTCGAAGGGGGCTCGTTCGAATTCGACGGCCCCCGATTCCAGTTTGGAGAAATCGAGAATGTCGTCGATGAGGGCCAGCAACGTGTCGCTGCAGTCGCTGATAACGCTGAGCTTGGACAATTGATCGGCACCCATCGGGGCCTCCCGCATCAGATCTGCCATGCCGATGATGCCGTTGAGAGGCGTCCGGATTTCGTGGCTCATTGTCGCGAGAAAGATGCTCTTTGCGCGCGCGCCGGCCTCGGCGCGGCGCGCCGCGTCAGCGTTCTCGATGCTGAGCCGCTCGAACCGTCGCCGCGACTTGCGAATATGCGAGAGCTGGATGCCCACATGGATGACGATGAGAATCAGCGAGACGATCAACGCCGTCATCGCCAGGGCGAGGCGGTCGTAGGCTACCTTGGATTCCGTCCGATCACGAACCCTGATCCTCGATTGGGCGAGGTTCGAGACGTTCAGGAGCCGCTCGGTGACGGCTTCCATTGCGTCCAGCTCGGCTGCAAGGGTGGCCAGCTTCGCACTGCCGCCGAAATCCGGAGCATCGATGGCCGGTGCGAACTGAAGGATGCGGCTCCGCGCCTCCCGCGCCAATGAGCCGAGCTCGGCATCTTCTCCGAACTTGGCCGCATAGTGCTCGCTCGTCAGCACGCCGGTGCGGCTGTAGAGAATGTCGTAGCGCAGCTTGACCTCGGCCTGACCGGCCGCGCTGGGGCTGCGTTGATTATGGCGGATGACCTGGCCAAGCCTCTTGACCTCCCTGTCGAGCTGATAGGCAGCCCAGACCGCGTCCTCCCGCACGCTCTCCTCGACCGCGCGATGGCGGGCTCCGAGCGTGGTGAAAGTAGCCACCACGACAAAGCCGAGGACGACGCTGACCCCTGCAAGTGCTATCACCGCGACGTCGAAAAGACGTCTGTTGCTTCCGGACACGAGGCCCTCATCGAGGCTGGAGCAAGGCTTTACCGGACCTCGATGGTCTTCACCTGCCAGGCGGAGCGGCCGAAATAGAGCTCGTTGTAGAGCTCGGGCTTCTCGTCGAAGGGATAGATCACGAAGATCGGCCCCTTTTCCCGCACGGAGATTGGAGCACCCTCGATTTTCATCGCCAGGATGACCGGCCAGGCACGAAAATCCGATACCGGAATCTCGACGGCGTAGTCGTTGAGAGCGGTGACCCTGAGTGTAGTGCCGTTCGCTCCGACGGCGTCAAGCAAGGCAGCGCCCAAAGGTCCTTCGAAAGACGTCTTCTTGGGATACCAGGGTGTGCTGGCAACGGTCGTCCGCCCCGGCAGCGCCTGAAGCATGGCGGCGTCGAAAGATGCGCCTTCAGGAGCATTGCGGTTGGAGACCTTGCCGGTCACCGTCAAAACGACAGCGTCTTTCGGGCGAGGCAGTTCCCCTGCGACGGCCGGTGCGGCGAGGATCAGCATCGAGATCAGGGCAAAGACGAAGCGCTGGATCATGGCGATAGCCCAGCGCCGCGAGGAAGTTCTCGTTGGCATCGAGCACGGTTCCCGACAGATCGAATTCGATCACGGCCTGAGACTTGCGGATCGCGGCGATCTGCCCTTCGAAATTGGCGATCTGGCTCTTGCGGGCCGTGACGTCCGTGGCGAATTTGATGACCTTTTCCGGCTTGCCGGTACGACCCATGATCGGAGTGTAGACGGCTCGTAGCCAGATTTGGGCTCCGCCCTTCGCGAGGCGAAGGAATTCAGCCTCGATGGCCTCGCCACGGCCGAGCCTGGACCAGAACAGCCGGTATTCTTCTGAACCCGCATAACGGGGCTCGATGAAAAGCGAATGATGCTTCCCGACGACCTCTTCGAGCCGATAGCCCACGACGGCCAGGAAGTTTTCATTGGCGTGAAGAATGCGGCCATCCATGGCGAATTCGATGACGGCTTGCGACCGCCTGATCGCGGCCCCTTCACGCGCCGCAGCAGACTCAAGGATCGACAGGGACATTCGGGGCTCCCGTGAGCTAAATCGGTTCAAATGGAACTCAACGGAGCGCTTATATCGATTAAAATGTTAAATCTCAGAGTGAATTTGATCTAATAAAGCTCGATATTGAATCATAAAAAACTATAATCGCTCTATTGGAGAGCGATTCAGTCCGCTGAGCTCATGGTGCTGGATTTCGGCGGCCGCCAGTCGTCGACCGCTTCCACGCCGGTCGCTATCGGCGCCGAGCCCGTCAACCGAAGGCGCGTATCGATAATTGCGCGGATTACTTTTTCGATGCTGCTTCGGCGGAAGCCGTCTGGAGAAGTACCATCCAATTCGAGCCGCCTGATCGTCGAGAGCGATACTCCAGCCTCGCTGGCCATCCTCTCCGATGACCAATTCAGCATGGCGCGGGCCGCTCTCAAGGCTGGGGGCGAGATCTGCGTGAACTGTCCGGTCCGCGATCCTGCTTCCGCAAGGGAAGGTCTCATGACGCCGGAAACCGCGAGCACGACGCCTACCCAATGCGACGTTCTGCCATCAGGCAGCAAGATCGGAACGCCACGAGAGTTGACCCAGCGATAGATGCCGTCGGCGCAACGCACCCGATAATCGGTATTGTAAGGAGAGCCGTGAGCGACCGCCGTGCGCCACGCCATCCGCGTGCGTTCCACGTCATCTGGGTGGACTACATCCATCCAGCCCTCGCCTACGACCTCTTCCGCTGTCTGCCCCGTCAAAGACAGCCAGCCAGGCAAGTTCATGACATAGCCGTCATCGGCGACACGCCATGTGCATAGGGAGGTCTGCTTGATAAACTCAAGCAGATCATTTGCATCACGCAGCACGCAGCACCTCTGGTTTCGACCCAACCGAGCCGGTATCTGAGTGTTGTTGAACCGATTCCGTTCTCTGGCGCAACCGCGCCCTGCGCATAGCTGCGTGTCACACGGCGTGGCTGCAAAAATATGTCCCGCGCCAGTTTGCCGACTGGGGCACCTTTCGATCGCTCATGATTTCAGTCGACCTCGATCCGCATCGGCAACTGAATGCGTTGGATGAAGGTCGGCAGCGTGAAGTGGTCAGCGTTCGCGATTAGAGCCCAATTTGGAATGTCCGCTTCCGGGCAGGCGCCGCATTGCAGCTGTTCGCGCTCCGTAGGCATGGGGGCAGGCTCAACCCTGAGTGACGGTCGTCTGGGGAAGCGTTTCGCAGCGGGCTGAAAACAGGCGTTCACCGATGAAGTCGACGAAGACCCTGACCTTTGGCGAGAGGTTGCGGTTGGAGGCCTTGAACAGACAGCGTGTCACTTATGCCGACACATGCAGGCCATAGCAGAATGACTTTTCTCCCGTCCGTTCGGGCGGCTTCCTCACCGAAGCAACCCTTCAGCCTCAAACTCTTCCCAGCCGTCGAGGCCGGTTTCCTGTTCGTCCGGACGGGGCGCTGCCTTACGGGATTTGGCCGAACGCTTTTCTGCACGCGTCCGAGCCGCTTTCCCTGCTGCTCGCCGCCGGTTCTCTGCTGTCGTTGCGATATCCTCTTCCCGCCAGATTTCCGGGAACCCGCTGTCGAGGACATGTTCGATGAAACTTGGGGTGAACACATGGAAAGTGACCGCCTTGGCCCGGCCGCGCAGCTTGACCGTCTTTGTCCCCGCGCTCTGGAGCCGGCCGTCGTCGAGCCACTTGTGGCGCTCGCGAGATGAGATGGAGAGAATGTCCTCTGCCTCGCTGGGCAGGATGGGCAACTGGGCAATCTCGGCCAGCATGTCCGCTACGATCGCAGACAGAGCGTCAAATTCAGCAGCATCGGCGTCCGGCATGTGAAGGATCGCTTTGCCGGTTTCGACCGTGAGGTGCTTCCGCTTCGACCAGGGAAGCCTTCGCCTGATTTCCCGCTCGATTCCCTTGGCGCGGACCGACGACCCAAGGGTGACCGTTGATGGAAGAGGCCATTCGGCGAGCTGCGTTGAGGTGCGTTTCACATGATGCTCTGCTCAGGATTGCGAGTCCGGGATTAATCGCACGGATCGAGCGCGTGTTCCCCGCTTCTACGTTCCTGGTGGCTGCGGCACATACGTTGCTCCTCAGGCGTCCTGAAGGTTGTCGATCCTCTGTGGGGAATCAGTTAGCTCCCGACTTCAGCCACTCCTTTCGGATCGTCTGTCGATCGAGCTGTGCTTCACCGAGCTCGTCGCGAAGGCGCTCGTTGACGCCTTCCAATTCGGCGCGCAAGGCGCCTCGATCGAGTTCGACAGGCATTGCCTCGCTGTTGACCGTCTGATCGAGGATATCCGCCAGCACGGTATGAAGGAACTGGGAGCACTCCTCCTCGTTCTCAGGCGCTGGAACCAGGATCTGCGCCAGAAGGGCTAGCGCCAGCCCTCGCCAAGCGACGACCTCGTAGGACTGTTGGACGATTTCGGTTGGATCATCGGACACATTGGTACTCCTGCTTGAAGGCGGAGGCGGTGCCTCGGCAACCTCCCGTCGCGTCGCTATGTTCCCGCCAAAGACGGAGCTTGACTCTAGCCCTCTCACTGAGAACATAAAGGGAACATCAGGCGTCGTTCTAGCAGGTCAAGCCCGTTGCGGCCACAGCCGGTATTTCAGTCGCTCCGCGACCAGATTGAGCGGATCGAGGGCCGCGGTGCCCGCGGTCGCACTGTGTTGCCGTTCGGAATCGCGACGGTCGATTCACGCTTGCCTGGTGGAGGCCTCGCTTTAGGGGCACTGCATGAAGTCGCTGGGGGCGGCAATGGCGCGATTGACGGTGCTGCGGCGGCTTTGTTCAGCGCCGGGGTTGCCGCCAGAAGTCGTGGCAAGGTGCTCTGGTGCCTCACCCGAGCCGATCTATTCGCGCCGGCGATGGCGCAGGCGGGGCTGATCCCCGACCGCGTGATCTATGTCGAGGCCGGCGACGACAAGACGGTGCTCGCCTGCATGGAAGAGGGCCTGCGCCATGGGGGGCTAGGTTCCGTCGTCGGCGAGGTCGCCCGCTTGTCCATGACGGCATCGCGTCGCCTTCAGCTGGCCGCGGAGGGGACGGGTGCTATCGGCATCGCACTGCGACGATGGCGACGCGAGGTCGATGCTTCCGATTTCGGGCAGCCGACGGCGGCGATGACCCGATGGCGGGTATCGGTTCTGCCATCGACAGCATTGCCAGTACCCGGGGTTGGACGGTCACGCTGGCTGGTTGAACTGATCAGGGCCAGGGCGGGCGAGAGCGCGGATTTCGAATTGGAGGCATGCGATGACACGGGTCGTCTCGGTCTTCCTCCCGAACTGGTCGATCGATCGGTTCCGGCGGATGGCTGGCGACGCGGCGCCTCCGCCTGAGGTTCCGCTCGTCCTTATCGCTCGTGACGGAAGCAGGAGGTTGGTGCAGGCGGCGAATACCGCTGCTCTGGCCGCCGGGCTTCGCGTCGGCATGCCGGCCACAAAGGCGCAGGCGCTCGTGCCTGGCCTGCTGGTCGAGGAAGCGGACACAGCCGCCGACGCACAAGAGCTTGAGCGGTTGGCGATCTGGCTGCACCAGCGCGTCGCTCCGATCGTCGCGCCAGATCCGCCCGATGGCATCGTCATCGACACGACGGGTGCAGACCATCTCCATGGCGGAGAAGCCGACATGCTGGACGCGATCGTTGGGCGCCTGGCAATGTCCGGCGTCGAGGCCAGGGCTGCGATCGCTGACAGCTGGGGGACGGCCCATGCGCTCGCTCGATACACCTCTCCGGCAACGATCTTGACGCCGGTCGGACACGAAGCGCAGCCGCTATTGCCGCTGCCGCTGGAGTGTCTGCGTCTGCCCCGGCAGATATCAGCCGACCTGCGCGTTCTGGGTTTCGAGACAGCTGGCGATATCATCGCCCAGCCTCGCTCGCCGCTTACGCTTCGCTTCGGACCGGAGATCGCCCGCCGCTTGGCCCAGGCCCTTGGGGAGATCGCGGAGCCGATCATCGCCATCCGTCCGCCCGACCTTATCGAGGTTCGTCGCGCCTTTGCCGAGCCGATTGGCGCGCCGGAGACAATCGCACGCTACATCGGCAAGCTGGCCGCCCAGCTCTGTGAGCGCCTCGAGGCGCTTGGTCTCGGCGCTCGCAGGCTCGATCTCGTCTGCCACCGGGTCGATCGCGGCCTCCAGACGGTCCGAGTAGGTCTTGCCAGACCTGTCTGCGAGACCAAAAGACTGACACGACTGCTCTGCGAAAAGATCGAGGCGATCGAGCCGGGCTTCGGCATCGAGATCATGACACTGGCGGCGACGCTGGCTGAGCCCCTTGAACGGAAGCAGGTTGTCAGCTCCCTGATTGAGGAAGCCAGCGCGGACGTGTCCGGCCTCATCGACATCCTCGTCAATTGTGTCGGTGAACGGGCGGTCTATCGCATGGCCCCTGTTGCCAGCGATGTACCCGAGCGCTCTGTTCGCCGCGTCGCGGCGCTGACGGAACAGACCGGAGCGGTTTGGCCAGGTCATTGGCCACGCCCGGCCAGGCTGCTGCCCCGACCGGAGCCGGTTGAGACTATGGCGCTACTGCCGGATCATCCTCCCGCTTGGTTCAGCTGGCGAGGGATCCGGCGGCGGGTTCGAAGCGCTGACGGGCCGGAGCGCGTATTCGGCGAGTGGTGGAAGCGCGAGGCCGAGATGGTGGCCGTGCGCGACTACTTTCGGGTCGAGGATGATGCCGGCGAGCGATATTGGCTCTATCGCGCAGGCGATGGCGAGGGCGTCGCAACCGGATCGCATCGCTGGTTCCTGCATGGCGTGTTCGGATGACCGCGCGCTATGTCGAGCTCCAGGTCACCAGCCATTTCAGCTTCCTGCGCGGCGCATCGTCGGCCGAGGAGCTGTTCGCCCAGGCGGCGCTGCTCGGCATCGAGGCGCTTGCGGTCGTAGATCGCAATTCGCTCGCCGGGATCGTCCGGGCCCATGAGGCGGCGAAGACAACCGGCGTCCGGCTGATCGTCGGCTGCCGGCTCGATCTCACTGACGGCATGTCACTCCTGGTTTATCCGACCAACCGACATGCCTACTCGCGCCTTTGCCGATTGCTTTCGATCGGCAAGAAGCGCGGCGGAAAAGGCCTGTGTCACCTCGAATGGGCGGACGTTGTCGCACACGGCGATGGATTGATCGCGGTACTCGTGCCGGACCTGGCCGACGAAGACTGCGCCTTTCGCCTGCGACGGCTTCGGGAAGGCTTTGGTGACCGCGCCTATCTCGCCCTGTCGTTGCGGCGCCGGCCGAATGACCATCTCCGCCTGCATGAGCTATCGAACTTGGCGACGCGGATGCTCGTCCCCACGGTCGTGACCAACGATGTGCTCTTCCACGAGCCGGCCCGGCGGATCCTGCAGGACGTCGTCACCTGCATCCGTCACAACGTCACGATCGACGCCCTCGGCGACAGGCGCGAGCGCCATGCCGACCGCTATCTGAAGCCTCCCGAGGAGATGCACCGTCTTTTCGCGCGCTACCCTGAAGCCTTGGCCCGAACGCGGCAGATCGCCGACCGTTGCCGCTTCTCACTCGATGAGCTGGCCTATCAGTACCCGGAGGAGCGCGATGATCCCGCGCTGACGCCGCAGGAGACTCTGGCAAGGCTGACCTGGGAAGGCGCCGCGCAGCGGTACCCCGAAGGTCTGTCCGAAAGCGTCCGGGCGAGCCTGAACCACGAGCTGTCGTTGATCGAGAAGCTCGGCTACGCGCCGTACTTCCTGACGGTGAACGCGATCGTCCGCTTCGCTCGCTCGCGCGATATCCTCTGCCAAGGTCGCGGCTCGGCGGCGAACTCGGCAGTCTGCTTCGTGCTCGGCATTACCTCGATCGACCCCGGCCGCAACGACCTGCTGTTCGAGCGCTTCGTTTCCGAGGAACGCCGCGAGCCGCCCGATATCGATGTCGACTTCGAGCACGAGCGGCGTGAGATCGTCATGCAGTGGGTGTTCGACACCTATGGCCGCGATCACGCGGCTCTGTGCTCGACCGTCATTCGCTACCGGACGAAGGGAGCCTTGCGCGATGTCGGCAAGGCGTTGGGTCTGCCCGAGGATCTCATCGGCACATTATCGTCACAGGTCTGGGCCTGGTCGGAGGAGGGCGTCGAGAAGCGGCACGTCGAGGAACTGAACCTCAACCTGGGTGACCGCCGACTGCGCCTGGCCCTCGATCTCGCCCGGCAGCTTCATGGCACTCCGCGGCACCTCTCGCAGCATCCCGGCGGCTTCGTCCTCACCCATGACCGCCTCGACGACCTGGTCCCAATTGAGCCGGCAGCGATGGCAGATCGTCAGGTCATCGAATGGGACAAGGACGATATCGACGCGCTGAAGTTCATGAAGGTCGATGTCCTCGCCCTGGGCATGCTGACTTGCATGAAGCGAGGTCTGGACATGCTCGCGGACCATAAGGGTATCGCGCTCGACCTGGCTTCGATCCCGCCGGAAGATCCTCGGACCTATGCGATGATCCGCAAGGCCGACACGCTCGGCACATTCCAGATTGAGAGCCGCGCGCAGATGTCGATGCTGCCCCGGCTCAAGCCCCGCACCTACTATGATCTCGTTGTGCAGGTCGCGATTGTGCGGCCCGGCCCGATCCAGGGCGACATGGTCCATCCCTATCTCCGCCGGCGTGAGGGCCGCGAGCCTGTCCACTACCCCAAGCCCGAGCTGGAGAAGGTTCTGGGCAAGACTTTGGGCGTGCCGCTCTTCCAGGAGCAGGCGATGCGCGTCGCGATCGAATGCGCCGGTTTCACGCCCGGCGAAGCCGATATGCTGCGGAAGAGCATGGCGACCTTCAAGTTCACCGGCGGCGTGTCGAAGTTCAAGGAGAAGCTCGTCGCCGGCATGGTGGCCAACGGTCACGAGGCCGAGTTCGCCGAGCAGACCTTCCGACAGCTCGAAGGCTTCGGCTCCTACGGCTTCCCTGAAAGCCACGCGGCCTCCTTCGCTCTGATCGCCTACGCCTCAGCCTGGCTAAAGTGCTGGCACCCGGACGTATTCTGCGCCGCGCTCCTGAACAGCCAGCCCATGGGCTTCTACGCGCCGGCGCAGATCGTGCGCGATGCCCGCGACCACGGTGTGGAGGTTCTACCTGTCTGCGCCAACGCCTCCCGCTGGGACTGCACGTTAGAGAAGACCGGCGACGAGACGCGGTTTGCCGTTCGCTTGGGGCTCAGGATGGTCAAGGGGCTCGCCAACGCTCATGCTGCCGCGATCATCACGGCCCGCGCCCGCCTGCCGTTCGAGTCGATCGAGGACCTCTGGCGCCGGGCTCGCGTGCCGGCGGCAGCATTGGCGCAGATCGCCGAGGCTGACGGGTTCAGGCCTAGCCTTGGGCTGGCGCGGCGCGAGGCAATTTGGGCGATCCGGGTTCTGCGAGACGAACCTCTACCTCTGTTCGCGGCGGCGACGGATCGGAGCGCCGTGGAGACGCCTGAGCCTGGGGTTTTGCTCAGACCGATGGCCGCCGGCGGCGACGTGGTCGAAGACTATCGCCACGTGGGGCTGTCGCTTCGCGATCATCCTGTTTCGTTTCTGCGCCAGGACCTACGCCGCAGGGGCATCGTCAGCTGCCAGGCCGCAATGGATACGCGCGATGGACGCTGGCGCGAAGCCGCCGGCATCGTGCTGGTGAGGCAGCGGCCGGGCTCGGCGAAAGGCGTGATGTTCATCACCCTCGAGGACGAGAGCGGTATCGCCAATCTCGTTGTCTGGCCGAAGGTGTTCGAGCAGTTCAGGCGGACGATCCTCTCAGCAGGGATGATCTCGGTCCGCGGACGCATCCAGCGCGAGGGCGAGGTCGTCCACCTCGTGGCGCAGCGGCTCAATGACCTATCGACCGATCTCGCAGGCATCGGGAAGAGAGACCAGCCGTTCCCCCTGCCTCACGGGCGTGGTGACGAGTTTCATCATGGCTCGCCAACGCCTGATCCGCGGGATCTCCCTCCGAAGGGGCTGCGCACACGCGACATCTACATCCCCGACCTTCACATCGACACCATCAAGGTGAAGACACGGGACTTCCGCTGAACGGCACCCGCCGATCGCGACGGCACTTTTGCTCCTGACTTGTACCGACCTGCCGGAATGCTGATCTCCTATGCATGCCCAACCAACGCGTGCGAGTGATCGACCTAGAGACCGCCGGTGACGGTCCATACGATGTCTGTGAGATCGGATGGCAGGATGTTTCGATAGGAGCGGATGGACGATGGGAGGTGACGGAGGAACGCGGTGCGCTTCTCGTCAATCCGGGACGGCCTATCTCCGCCGATACAATGGCGGTGCATCATATTCGGGATGAGGACGTTGCTGGCGCGCTGTACTGGAAGGACATAGCGCCGTCCGTCCTGAAGCCGGAGGGCGGAGTGTTGGCTTTGGCGGCGCACCGAGCGGCGTTCGAACAGCGATACTGCCGACCGCGGCTGAGCGCGGGAGCTCAATGGATCTGCACTTGGAAATGCGCCTTGCGCCTGTGGCCGGAACTGCCTCGGTTCTCAAACCAGATGCTTCGATATCAGCGTAAGCCTGAGGGGCTAGTGCACGAGATTGGCTTGCCCGCTCATCGCGCGATGCCCGATGCGTACGTGACCGCGCACCATCTCCGCGACATGTTGAATGAGGCTTCGATCGACCAATTGCTTGCGTGGAGCAGAGAGCCCGGCTTGTTGCCTCGCGTGCCAACGGGGCCTGATCGCGGCAAGACATGGAACCAGCTGAGTGCCCCAGAGCTGGCCGGGCTCGCAGCTAGTCGTGATGTCGATCTTCGATTCAGTGCTCAAACCGAGACGAGACGTCGGCGGATAGATTCTACAATCGAACCTGAACCTGCTCAAAAGACGTTGCTTTAGCTAGGGCTCTGATCTCCACGGAGGAAAATCCGAGGCCATCCGCCTTCGCACGTCCCACATTAGGCAGAGACGGGACGGTCAAATTTGGCCCCTAGCCGACGTTTGGAGTGTCCGCTTATGGGCAGCTCAGTTAGTCATTCGTCTGCAAAGCTTAATTTGGCCCTTGTCGACGTCTGGCCCATCCGTTCCGGGACAGTCTGCTAGGCCTGCCAGCCGAGTTGCCGATGGGTGCACGGTTTCCGATCGACGTGTTCAAATCCGCTCCGTTGTCGCCAGTTCCCAAGTCGGGATGGCGCATTTTGCCGCTGCGAAGGATCTAGCCGTAGCGTGTAGCGTGAAAGCGAGCCCTGCGACATCAAGGCTCATTTTCGTGGATGGCGCACAAACCCGTCGGTCATCGTTTTCCTAAATGAACGACACGCCGATGGCGCCGAGCTGGCCGTAGTCGGCGTGGATCACGTCGCCCCTCTTGATATCGACCGGCCGGGTGAAAGACCCCCCGAGGACCACTTGCCCCTTCTTCAAGCCTGCGCCGACGTCGTGGAGCTTATTGACAAGCCAGGCGATGCCCGCGGCAGGATGCCCCATAATGGCTGCCGAGACGCCGGATTCCTCGATGATGCCGTTCTGTGAGAGAGTCGCGCCAATCCAACGAACATCGACGTCGAATGGGCGGATCGTCCGGCCACCGAGAACGATAGCGCCGAATGCCGCGTTGTCGGCGATGGTGTCGACAATCGCGCGGGGAACCTCCGTGCGATAGTCGATGATCTCCAAAGCCGGGACGACGAACTCGGTCGCCCGCATCACGTCATGGACGCGACACGCGGGACCCGAGAGGTCTTCTCCCATAATGAAAGCCAGCTCGACCTCAAGCCTGGGCTTGATGAACAGATCGGCCTTGATCCGGGCGCCGTCATTGTAGAGTGCGTCATCGAGGATGCGCCCGTAATCTGGCTCGGTGATCTTCGAAGCCATCTGCATGGCGCGCGATGTCAGGCCGATCTTGTGACCGGCGAGCCGGGCGCCGCTCGCGATCCGCGCTTCCGCCCAGAGATCCTGAACGCGGTAGGCGTCGGCGATCTCCATATCGGGGAATGTTTTTGACAGCTGTACGCAGGGCACGCGCTCGCGCTCTGCCTTGAGGATCGCTTCCGCGGCCTTGCGGCGGTCTTCTTCGGTCAGCATGGGAAGGCTCCTTCCGGTCCTACTTGATCGGTGGCCGCGGCAGGACGGCCTCGCCCGGCTCCATGACGTAGGTGTAGTCGAGCGAGTACCAGGGCGCTGTAACGTCCGGCCCCGCCGGGTGCGGCTCCTCGTGGCGGACGAAGTCGCCGATCAGCGCCTTGGTCACGCCGAACTGAACGTCGGATTCGATGTGCGGGTCGTTCGGATCATAGACCTGCGAGATCAGCACTTTGAAGCCGGGCTTGAAGATCAGGGCATGCAGATGCGCCGGGCGCATCGGATGGCGGTCCTGTGCCTCGAGGAGGCGGCCGACCACGCCGTCCGTCGGGATCGGATAGCCCACCATCATTACCGAGCGGAACCAGAAGCGGCCGTCGGCGTCGGTCGTGAACTTGCCGCGCAAGTTCATCTCGGCCTGCTCGGGGTCCTGGTTCTCGTAGAGCCCGATCGGCGAGGCATGCCAGATATCGACCTCCGCGCCCTCGATCGGCCGCCCCGCGCCGTCCACCACGCGGGCTTGGACGAAGAGCGGATCGCCGGGCGTGTCGGAGCGCACGATCGAGCCACCATTCTCCACACGCGGCTCATTCAGCCGCCAGAATGGCCCCAGGAGCGATTGCGAGGTCTCGGTGTTGCCGGCGTCGCCGTTGTTCAACAGGCAAACGAGCGACGAAACGCCGAGCGAGCCGGCCATCAGCACGAACTCGTTGTGCGTGTCGGAAGCGAGGGCCCCGATTTCGTTCAGGATGGCGGTCGCGTCGCGGAACTCGGCCTCGGTGAGACGCACGTCGCGAACAAAGCCGTGCAGATGCGTCACCAGCGAGGCCATGATCTCTCGCATCCGCGGCTCCCGCGTCCGCGCCATGACCTCCAGCGCAGCCGATGTGACGTCCTGCTGACGCTCTATGAGCATGATCGCGCATCTCCTCCAGACCGACGGTTTATCAAAAATAATCGATAATTTGTCAATTGCAGCCTGGGTCAGACTTCCCTTTCACGCTCTCGCGATGCGCGATGCCCGATTTCTCTCGCTGAAAACCAGAGCATGCCGGGTAGATCAGCATATAATAATCGTTTATCTTATTGGGCGACGGAGCCGATGAAAGGCTCGAACTTGGGGCTTGTCGACGTGCCGAAGAATGCAGCGCCTTTGGAACTGGTGGCAGAAAGCGAGCCGGCCCCTGGGGGCTCGTGGCAGGCGGCATTCATCGACGACGGCAAGAACACCATAGCCAGCCAATTGGTCGAGCGTCTGCGGGAGGCGATCGTCTCGGGGCAGCTTGAGGCCGGCGCCAAGATCAATCTCCTCCGGGCGCGCGAGATTTTTTCGGTATCTCTCAGCCCGTTGCGGGAGGCTTTGGCGCGACTGATCCCGGATGGCCTCGTGACCTTCGAGGACAATCGCGGCTATCGCGTCGCACCGGTCTCGGTCTCGAACCTTCGCGAGATCACGCGATTGCGCCAGGAGTTCGAGACCCTTGCCTTGCGTCAGGCGATCGCAAGCGCGCCGCCTGAATGGGAAGGCGATGTGATGCGGGCGCTCCATCGGCTCAACACGGCCGAGCGCAATGCAGCCGACCCCGCAACGCTGGAGCACTGGGAAGCGCTCCACCGCGACTTTCATCTCAGCCTACTCTCCGGCTGTGGCATGCCGTTGCTGCTGGACTTCTGCAGGACGCTCCTCAATCTCAACGACCGCTATCGTCGAAGCTTTCTCGTGAGCACTTCCGGGGATCGCAATGTCGGCATGGAGCATAGCGAGATTGCTCAGGGGGCGGCGGCGCGCGACGCCGAATTCGCCTGTGCGCGTCTGCGCGTGCACATCCACCGGACCGGCAGCAATCTGGCCAGTCACCTCGCGGACAGGATCGCCCCGTGACGGACATCATACCGCCGCTGGGCATCGCGCATTTCTCCTGTATCGACGTGCCTCCGCTCGAATTCGTGCGCCTTTCTGGCGAGATCGGCTACGCCGCCGTGGGCTTGCGGCTTCACCCGGCGTTCCAGGGCGCGCCGTTCTACAGTCTGCGCTCAGGCAGTGCGGAGATGCGCTCGGTCAAGGTGGCCCTGCAACAGGCGGGGATCGCCGTATACGACATTGAATTCGTCGTGATCGACGAAGCGTTCTCGGCTTCCGAGCTTCTGCCCGTCCTGGAGAGTGCCGGCGAGCTCGGCGCCCGCCGTCTCAGCGTTTGCGGGGACGATCCGGACAGGAGCCGCTTTGCCGCGAATTTGACTGTGCTTGCCGAACTGGCGGCAGAGTTCGGGATGGCTGTCGATCTGGAAATCATGCCATGGCGCCGGATCGGCACGCTGGCGGCAGCCGCCGAGGCCGTCGAGGCCACGCGGAGGACAAATATCGGCGTCCTGATCGACGCGCTGCATCTGTCGCGCTCCGGCGCGGTTCCAGCGGATCTGCGGAGCGTATCGAAGGAACTGGTCCGGAGCGTTCAGCTTTGCGACGCGGTGGCCGAACGCCCCACCGATAATGCTGCGCTCGTCGCCGAGGCACGCGGCGGGCGGCTCTTGCCCGGTCAAGGCGCTCTGCCGTTGCAGGATCTCCTTCGCGTGGTTCCTTCAGACGCGACGCTGTCGGTCGAAGTGCCTAACAACGGCTTGCCCGCGGAGAGGCATGCAAAAGCACTCTTCGACGCAACCATTGCGCTGTTTGGGCAGGAGCGAGAAAGCATCGTGGCTCAAAAGCCCCATCGAAACGGTAGGTAACGGAGCTTCGCCTCAGATGGTGCCCGGCCCCGCTAACGCGACGCCGGGTTCGTTTGTCAGGCGTGGCCGCGCGAGCCTTCCCTCCGGCTGCCCGCGAATGCGGCGATGTCGGGCGCGAGAAGATCGTGCCTTTCCGCCCATGACGCGAACAGGCCGCGCGCCGTATCCGCTTCGATCTCGCCGCGGATCGCCGCCAGGCAGGCCTTCAGCGCCAAGCCGTGGACCGCATCGCGCCTGCTCGCCGGCCAGTCGGCCAGGAACATATAGGCCTCCATAGCCGACGCGATCGCCGCCGGGTGCCCGAGCCCGGTCAGGATCACGACCGGCCTCTCGAAATCGTCTGATGTCATCATGCAGTCCTCCCTCGGTGGGGAGCGAGTGCCAACATTGCCATAGCCATATCCTCCTCGAAGCAACATGGATCCGGTTTGGTTGATCGCCACCTCGATCGCATCGTCGCTCTCGGCGGCTGCCATGATTTTGGGATGACTTTTCCGCGAATCAAGCCTGTCCACAGCGACTTTACTGGAGCCGGAATTCGCCGCTCACCGCGCTGAGGTCGGCGGGGCCGATCAGGTCCTTGTGAGCGACGGTGATGCGGAACAGCTTGCCCTCGAGCCTGGCCTGCCAGAAGGCGAGGAACTTGTTGAGCTCGGGGAAGCGCGGGGCGAGATCGTAGTCCTGCCAGATATATTCCTGCAGGATCGAAGGGTGGTCGGGCAGGCGGTAGAGAATCCCGGCGGTGGTCAATCCGTAGCCGGCGATTTGGCGGGCAAAGTCGGTCGAAGCCATTCCTTTCAGCTCCCTGGTTTCACTGCATCGATGGCAGCGAATTTCCAACGTCTTGGCAAGCTGAAAAGTTGCGTTTGTGGCGCCTTTTCAGGCTGTTAGCACTCGGTCAAAAAAAGTGCTGCGGGCCTCTTGAAGGGAAAAATCGGGCAACCCAAATCATCGCGCGGGCACGGCGCCTCAGGGGCGCGCGGAACCTCGCCGCGAGACCCGCACAGGGCCGGCCCGCTTTGACATGTGACCGACATGGAAATTGGAGGAACTCATGAAGTTTCGGCCACTGCATGACCGCGTCGTCGTAAAGCGCATCGACGCCGAGGAGAAGACCAAGGGCGGGATCATCATCCCCGACACCGCCAAGGAAAAGCCGCAGGAAGGCGAGGTCGTCGCCGTCGGGGCCGGCGCGCGCGACGAGACCGGCAAGCTCGTGCCGCCCGACGTCAAGGTCGGCGACCGCGTGCTCTTCGGCAAATGGAGCGGCACCGAGGTCAAGATCGATGGACAGGACCTTCTGATCATGAAGGAGTCCGACATCATGGGCGTCATCGAGACGACTGCCGCCCTCAAGAAGGCCGCCTGACGGGGCCTCATCCACATCATCAACCTGAAACCTCAAGTCTGAAGGAGTGAGGAGTCATGGCTGCGAAGGACGTGAAGTTTTCGCAGGACGCGCGCGAGCGGATGCTGCGCGGCGTCGACACGCTTGCCAATGCCGTGAAGGTCACGCTGGGTCCCAAGGGCCGCAACGTCGTGATCGAGAAGTCATTCGGTGCGCCCCGCATCACCAAGGACGGCGTCACCGTCGCCAAGGAGATCGAACTTTCCGACAAGTTCGAGAACATGGGCGCCCAGATGGTGCGCGAAGTCGCTTCGAAGCAGAACGATGCGGCGGGCGACGGCACCACGACCGCGACCGTGCTCGCCCAGGCGATCGTCCGCGAAGGTGCCAAGGCGGTAGCCGCCGGCATCAACCCGATGGATTTAAAGCGCGGCATCGATCTCGCCGTGGAGGCGGTGACGAAGTCGCTCGGCGAGCATTCCAAGGCCATCACCGGCTCGGAGGAGGTCGCGCAGGTCGGCACCATCTCCGCCAATGGCGACCGCACGATCGGCGAAATGATCGCCGAGGCGATGAAGAAGGTCGGCAACGAGGGCGTCATCACCGTCGAGGAAGCCAAGACCGCCGAGACCGAGCTCGACGTCGTCGAAGGCATGCAGTTCGATCGCGGATACCTGTCGCCCTATTTCGTGACCAACACCGAGAAGATGGTCGCGGAGCTGGAAGATCCCTACATCCTGATCCACGAGAAGAAGCTCTCGGGTCTCCAGACGATGCTTCCCTTGCTGGAAGCGGTCGTTCAGACTGGAAAGCCGCTGCTGATCGTGGCGGAGGATGTCGAGGGCGAGGCTCTCGCCACGCTCGTCGTCAACAAGCTCCGCGGCGGCCTCAAGATCGCCGCCGTCAAGGCGCCGGGCTTCGGCGACCGCCGCAAAGCCATGCTCGAGGATATCGCCATCCTGACCGGCGGCACCGCGATCAGCGAGGATCTCGGCATCAAGCTGGAAACCGTCACGCTCGACATGCTCGGCCGCGCCAAGAAGGTCCGGATCGAGAAGGAGAACACCACCATCGTCGACGGCGCCGGCAAGAAGGCCGAGATCGACGCCCGGGTCGCCCAGATCAAGGCGCAGATCGAGGAGACCACCTCGGACTACGACCGCGAGAAGCTCCTGGAGCGTCTGGCCAAGCTCGCCGGCGGCGTCGCGGTCATCCGCGTCGGCGGCGCGACCGAGGTCGAGGTCAAGGAGAAGAAGGATCGCGTCGACGATGCCCTGAACGCCACCCGCGCTGCGGCGGAAGAAGGCATCCTGCCGGGCGGCGGCGTCGCCCTGCTGCGCGCGGTCAAGGCGCTCGAAGGGCTGGTGCCCGGCAATGACGACCAGAAGACCGGCGTCGAGATCGTCCGCAAGGCGATCACCGCGCCTGCCCGCCAGATCGTCGAGAATGCCGGCGGCGATGGCGCTGTCGTGGTCGGCAAGCTGCTCGAGTCGAAGGACTATGCCTGGGGCTACAACGCCCAGACCGGCGAGTATGGCGATCTGGTCAAGGCCGGCATCATCGATCCGACCAAGGTCGTGCGCACGGCGATCCAGGATGCGGCGTCGGTCGCAGGCCTGCTGATCACCACCGAGGCGATGATCGCCGAGGCGCCGAAGAAGGATCCGGCGCCCGCCATGCCCGCCGGCGGCATGGACTATTGAGAAAACGTGGGCGCCGCGGTTTCCGCGGCGCTCACTCCTAACGTCCAAATTTCTAGGCATGCTGAGGGGAGCCATGCCCTTTTCATCGCTGACCGATCCCATCGACCTGGCCCGTGCCGAGGCTGCTCTCGAAAAGGCATGGGCGGAGCTCAAGCCGTCGCTTCCGGAAGGCTCGGACGAACAGGAACGGAACGACCTCGCCTATATCGTGGCTGCGCTGGTGCCTTTGGCGCTCGACGAAGATGATCTCGCGCGACGGGCGATCGATCGCTTTCGCGAGAAGGCTTAAGCAGAAGATCTCAGTAAAGCCTCCTGCCTTCTCCCAATTGCATTTGGCATCCGATATGACCGATGGCCCGCAGCTATCCCAGGAAACCTCGCCTTCCGACCGCTTCAAGGCGCTCATCACCAACGCCGAGAGCGCGACATATGGGCTCAAGGACAATCTCTTGGCCGTCATGACGCGCGATGGATCCGCAACATGGCAAACCGTCGCCGCTCACATCTAGGCCCAATTGCCCGGCGCGGGCGAGTTCGCGACCGCACGGTTGAACGCCATACTCGCCCTGATCAGAACCCTATCCGGAAAACCCTGATGACAACGACCGCCACGCCCGAGCATCGCAGCTTCGAAGCCGACGTCTCCCGCCTGCTCCACATGATGGTGCATTCGGTCTATTCCGATCGGGACGTCTTCTTGCGCGAGCTGATCTCGAACGCAGCCGATGCTTGCGAGAAGCTGCGCTACGAGGGGATCGGCAACCCCGAACTTCTGGGGCGCGACCCGAAGCTCGCGATCACCATCTCGGCCGATCCGGAAGCCGGCAGGCTGACCATTGCCGATAACGGCATCGGCATGAGCCATGACGAGATGATCGAAGCTCTCGGCACGATCGCCCGCTCCGGTACGCGCAGCTTCATGGAGCGGGTCGCTAACACCGAAGGCAAGGACGGCGCGCAGCTCATCGGCCAGTTCGGGGTCGGCTTCTATTCCGCCTTCATGGTCGCCGCGAAGGTCGAGGTCGTCAGCCGTCGCGCCGGTAGCGCGGAAGCCTGGACCTGGTCCTCGGACGGAAAGGGCGAGTTCACGGTCGCGCCTGCGGCGCTGGAAGACGCCCCGGCGCGCGGCACGCGGGTGACGCTGCATCTGATGGAGGAGGCGAAGTCCTATGCGGAGCGCTGGACGCTGGAGCGCATCGTCAAGGAACAGTCCGGCCATGTGCCCGTCCCGATCTCGCTGATCACGGAGCCGGGCGCCGATGCGGTACCCCTCTCCGACGGTGCCGCGCTCTGGACCAGGCCGAAGAGCGAGATCACCAAGGACGAATACGCCGACTTCTATCGCAGCGTTGCGGGGCAATATGACGAACCCGCCGCCACGATCCATTTTCGCGCGGAAGGCCTGCACGAATATACGGCGCTGGCCTTCGTCCCGGGCGCGCGTCCGTTCGACCTGTTCGACGCTGATCGCAAGGGCCGGATCAAGCTTTATGTGAAGCGCGTCTTCATCACGGACGAGGCCGAGCTCCTTCCGCGTTATCTGCGCTTCGTCCGCGGCATCGTCGACACCGCCGACCTGCCGCTCAACGTCTCCCGCGAGATGATCCAGGACAGCGCGCTGCTGGGTGCGATCAAGAAGGGCGTCACCAGCCGTGTCCTCGCCGATCTCGCGAAACTGGCCGAACAGGAACCGGACACGTTCCGGCTGATCTGGGATAATTTCGGGGTCGTCATCAAGGAAGGGCTCTACGAGGATTTCGCGCGTCGGGAACAGCTGCTCGGCCTCGCTCGCTTCCGGACGACCGCTTCCGGCGAGGGTTGGCGCAGTCTCAAGGACTATCTCGGCGCGCTGAAGGAAAACCAGACCGCGATCTATTACATCGCCGGCGACGATGCCTCCCGGATCGCCAGCTCCCCGCAGCTCGAAGGCTTCCGCGCTCGCGGCATCGAGGTGCTGCTGCTGTCGGATCCGATCGACAGCTTCTGGGCCTCGGCAGCGCCGGATTTCGAAGGCAAGCCGTTCAAATCCGTGACCCAAGGTGCGGCCGATCTCGGTCTCATCCCGCTGCTCGACGGCGCCACGCCTTCTTCCGCTGAAACGGATGAGACAATCGGCGCCCTGCTCGCGTCGATGAAGGAAATCTTGGCCGACGACGTCGCGGATGTCCGCTCCTCCGATCGATTGACCGAGAGCGCGGTCTGCCTTGTGGCATCGGACAAGGGGCCGGATCGCCAGTTCGAACGCTTGCTCAGCGCCGCCGGACGGGTCGACAGCGCGGCCAAGCCGATCCTCGAGGTCAACCCGCGCCATGCGATGGTCTCAGCGCTGGCGTCTGTCGAAGATGATGCCCTGCGCAACGATGTAGCCCACCTGCTCCTGGACACCGCCCGCGTCCTGGACGGCGAGCGCCCCACAGACGCCAGTGCATTCGCCGAAAGGCTGAACCGGCTGGTGACGCGAAGCTTCGGCGATCGTTGAGAGGCCAAGCAGAGAACGCGTTGTTGGCGCAGGTTGGCTATGAAACTTGCGCCACACATCGCGGTTCTCGATGTCCGGTTCTAGTCGCTCCTGGATGTCCGATTGTGGCGCGTTCCGTCAGGATTGATCGCTACTTGAAGCGCGAAGTGTCGCCAGAGAGCCAAATGACGTCTTGGACCGAAATGAGTCATGCCTGACTGGGCGATTGGCTGAGTGATCGGTCGATACCCCACCGAATTTCGCAGCAAAGGCTTCGCCGCCATCAGGGCGACCGAGCAAAAAGCCTTGGCCGATTGGACAGCCCATGCCCTCCAACAGCGTTCGCTGAGCTTGCGTCTCCACCCCCTCCGCTACGACGGTGAGTCCAAGGGCGCGCCCCAGGTCAATGATCGCACGAACGATGACGGTCTTCGAAGGGCTGGCGGTCAGGCCTCCGACGAAGTTCCGGTCGATCTTGATCTCCGTGAGGGGAAAGGCTTCAAGCGAACGGAGGTTCGAATAGCCGGTCCCGAAATCGTCTACGGAGAGGCCGACGCCGAGATTCCGCAGCCGGCGGAACGCCTCCAGCACGCCGGGCGTGTCATTGAGAAACATGCTTTCGGTGATTTCGAGTGTCAGCAAGTCCGGTCGGACGCGGGACTGTCGTAAGATGCGGTCGACAATTTCCGCCATGTCGCGATGCAAAAACTCGGTCGCGGACACATTCACGGAAAAGCGCAGCGGGTTACCCCGGTGTTCGTTGATCCTGCGCGCAAAGGCGGCGACGGCGGCAAGACCACGTTCGCCGAGATCGAGCAACACGCCGCTGCGCTCCGCCGCTTCGATGAAACGGCCCGGCGGGACGATGCCAAACAAGGGGTGATTCCACCTTATCAAGGCTTCCGCGCCTACGCATTCGCCCGTCGCGAGATCGATCTGGGGCTGAAAGTGATGGATGAACTCATCCTTTGCGAGAGAGGCTCTCAACTCGCGGGTCATCTGGACCCGATTGCGCGCTTCCTCTTCATCGGCACGCTGAAACCGGCGAGGTCCGCTCAGCGGAGCCGACTTCGCCGCATGCAGCGCAGCACCAGCATTGCGGATCAAGGAGATCAGGTTGCCGCGAGGGTCGCCAAGCGCATAGCCGATGGCGAAGCGCAGACAGACATTCGCTCCTGGGATGATGAAATCGGGAGCGAGAGCGGCGCAAACCTCGGCCACGATCGGTGGCCCGCTTGCCTCATCCGTCAGTTCGAAGGCCAGGGCAAACTCGTTTGCTCCGATCCGGGCGATCAGAACAGCCCCGGTCCCGCGCAGTCGGCGGCCGGTTTCCATCAGCAATGCGTCCCCGACGTCATAGCCGTACCCGGCGTTGATATCGTGGAAGCCGATGATGTCGCACTTCACGAACAGCACGGGGCCGGCACATGTCGCGAAGTGCCTTTCCACGCTGACGATGAACGACTGGCGGTTCAGGCAGCCGGTTGCAACGTCGAGGTTTGCAGCCCGATCGAGGGCGATCTCGGTCTGTCGCGTCGCCGAAACGTCGCGAAGAATACCAAGGTAGAGGAGTTCGCCACCGACCGTGAAAGGTCTGAGACTAAGGTGGTTCCAGAAGACCGACCCGTCTTTCCGATGATTGCGAAGCGTGACGTCGACCGGTTCGGCGGCCCTGATGGCCTCGCCGATGCGGGCGACTTCCGGTTGATGGCGTTCATTGCCCTGTAGGTAGCGGCAATCCTTCCCGAGCACTTCGCGACGCGCATACCCCGTCAACCGTTCGAAGGCTCGGTTGACGTAGAGAAGCGGTCCGTTCCCCCCGGAAACCCGCGCGATCGCGACACCATCCGAGAATTCCTCGACGAGCGGCGGCAGAATCGAGCGGAGCAGCGCGTCCGAGCCGAGATCCCCGTTACCAGAGCAGGGTCCCGGCGCGAACTTCGTGAACTCCAACGGCTTCAGTCCCTTGAAATCCTTCATACCCCAGCAATGGCGCCGTTGCCCGTCGCCGGGCAATCCGCGGGCACGGCGGTTTCGAGACAACCATCAGCCGATTTCGGACATAGTGGGTCTTGACCCGTTTCCGGATGTCCGGAAGCGATCCCGGTAGTCCGAGGGCATCGCTCCGAGATGCGCAAGGAAGGCGCGGCGCATCGCCCGCGCGGACCCGAAGCCGCTTTTCGCGGCGATCGAATCGATCGATAGTCGGCTGCCTTCGAGCAGAAAGCGCGCGACATCGATCCGTGTGAGATCGACATATTCGGCCGGCGATGTTCCCACCTCCTGGGTGAAGACCCGCGTGAAGTTGCGCGGGCTCATCGCCGCGATATTCGCCAGGGCGTTGACGGACAGATCGGCATTCGGGTGGCTCAGGATGTACTGCTGGACCTTGTAGAGGCGACTGCGGTCAACGCCTTGCGCCGCCAGATGCATGCTGAATTGAGACTGATCCCCCGGCCTCTTCAGGAACACGATCAGGCGGCGGGCGACATAAAGCGCGACGTCCCGGCCGAGATCCTCTTCGACCAGCGAAAGGCCGAGATCAATCGCCGCGCTCGACCCGGCCGAGGTAACCATGGGGCCATCCCGAATGAAGACCCGGTCTCCGTCCACCTTTGCTTCTGGAAAGCGCAGGGCGAGGAGAGGCGCATACTGCCAGTGTGTCGCCACATGGCGTGCACTGAGAAGTCCGGCTTCACCAAGCAGGAAAGCTCCCGTGCAGACCGAGCCGTAACGTCGCGTCTGCGGGGCTGCGCGTGAGAGCCAGTCGATCATGCCCTTGCCGGGCGCATTGGGTATGCCCACGCTTCCAGCCACAAGAAGGGTGTCGGGATCCTTCGGACAGTTGAGGTAGTCAAAGTCCGGCAAAACTCTCAGTCCCGACCCGCAGCGGAGCGGGCAGTTTTCTTCCGCGACGATACCGACCTCGTAGAAACCTTCGGCAACCCGCGCGTTCGCTTCGGCAAACACGTCCATCAGGCCGGCGAGTTCCAGCGAGTGAACATCGGAAGGCGCGAAGATGATGACCCGCACGCGGATGGTCCTCGTGAAGCGCTAAGCCGAATATGCCGGTAGGCCAGCGCGCAGCAGACAGTCGGTCGATGGGGGCTTGGACGTATCCCGGTATGGCGCCGGCCGTCTTCGGCTAAGCGCGGCTGCTCAAGAAAATCAGAGGGAGACTCCGCGATCGCCCCTCGCGTACGAAGTTGACCGTCCTCTTGCCGTCATGCTGCCATTCTCTCAGGAATCGGCGCTTTCGGCAAACTTGGAGTGGCTAAAGCCGAACATCCAATGCCCGGTTGCAGGCGCAGTCTCAAGGTCAGTCGTCGGAGCGAGGAGCGGTTGGCTCGGCCCCGCATCTGCATGTTCGGCCGAGCCGTCGCCACTTCTGCTAGTGCAGGAATGCGGGTAACGTTCCGGCAGAGCAGGAGCAGATTGTGACCGACCGATTTGAACGCCATCGCCAACCCTGGACATCTGAGGAACTTCAGAAGCTGAAGTTACTCGCCGGGAAGGGAATGGCACTCAAAGCGATTTCAAAAGCGATGACGCGCAGTGAGGAATCCATCAAAGACCGCGCCAAACTCGATGGCATCAGGATTGCCAAGCTCCGTTAGTCCGGGCTCGCGGCGCGACCTTGCAATGCAAAGCCGACGTCCGCTGTTGACCATTGGTACAACGTCTGTTCTTGGCACGTATTAGAAATCGCCAATTGGCCAATTACGTCGCTCGCTCCAGCACCTCGTCGGTCCAGACCTTGAAACCCGTCAACGTGTTCGGCCCGAACGTGGTGGCTATGGCGACATCGGCGGCGTCACGACCGCGCGCGATCAGCACACGGCCGATACGTGGCACGTTATTGCGTGGATCGAACATCTGCCAGCCGCCTTCGAGATAGGCCTCGAAGGACGCAGCGAAATCGCCGGGCGCGTAAGGCGGCGGCGTGCCGGAATCGCCGAGATAGCAGGTGCAATAGCGCGCCGGGATATTCATCGCCCGGCAGAAGGCGATGGCGAGATGGGCGTAGTCACGGCAGACGCCGCGACCTTCACGATAGGCGTCGGTCGCCGTGCGGGTCACGCTGGCGTCGTTGTAGTTGAAGGCGATGCGCTGGTTGACGAAGTCGCAGATTGCCTGAACGCGCGGCGCGCCCGGGCGGACATGGCCGAAGAGCTGCCAGGCGAGATCGAGCAGGCGGTCACTGTCGCAGAACCGACTCGCCAACAGGAAGACGAGGCTTTCCTCTGGCAGCCGTTCGACCGGCACCTGGCCGGCGTCGAGGTCATGGCTTTCGGGCAGGCCGCTATCGGAGATGATGGCGTCCGCGGTGATCCGCATCAGCCCCTGTGGCGCCAGCAGCCGCGTGCACCAGTTGCCGAAGCCGTCACGGTAGGCGCTGAGGGGAACCGAAGGCTGGATCCGGATATGGTCGGGTTCGGCAAGGTCCGAGACCCGGCTGAAATGCACGTTCAGCATCAGGATGACGGGGGTCGGTTGCGGGAAATCGTAGTCGAGCTCGTAGCCGATTTTGAGTTTCACGCGATTCCTTCTGCGCGATCATTGCGCGAACACTGGCCCGTTGACCAGAAGGGCCATCATGCATGTTCCCGGCCGCGGCGATATAGGCTGCGCTTGATCTGATAAGCGGAAGCCGCCTTCGCGATGATTGCAAGCAGCATCGCAATTCACGCTTCCGGCGCCATCTAGGCCTAGACGACCCAATATCCGAGACGGGCCTTCCGATATAAGGCTGCGTGGCGATTGAAGGCGAAGCCCGAGAAGCGACCGCTCTCGCAGCGAGACCCTAACGCCCGCTGCGTGCAATCGCCCGACATTCACCCAGCATGAGAAACGCTCTGTTGGGTTGTGTCTCTGGCGCCCTCGGCGAGCCGTCGGTAAAGCGCCATCTGGCCGGCAGCCCAGCTCTCGAACTCCCACAGGAAGTCGGCTGAAACGGTGACGCTGCGACCTCCCCGGTCCACGGCGAAACAGCCGCGCCGCTCCGCGTTCCCGAGGATATTGCCGATATGCTGACGCGAGACACGGAAGCGATCGGCGAGCACGCCGTAAGAGAGGAGAACCGGTGCGGCGATGCCGGCGAGGCCAGCGTAATATCCGGCAAGTACGGCCGACAGCACGGGGTATCCGCAATCCTGTCCGGTAAACTCGACGACGTTGAAAAAGGGAGCGAAGTAGAGGTCGCCCTGTATGAACAGCTCGTATGAGCCACCCAGCCAATTTGCCATCCCGATGTCGTCTCCGCCGAGCCGATCGGCCAGCGGCGAAGCCGGCGGATCGAGCCGGTCGGAGGCTTCCAGAAATGCCAGGGGCGAGCGGCCGACTTCCTGCAAAAGCTGCATAGACGGGCTCAACCGGATGGCGCGGCGGTCCTCCGGGAGGGCGCTTGCGACGACATAGCCCCCCAGCTTCATTGCGTTGACCAGCCCCGCGATCTGGCGGGCGCTGGCGGGCGCCGTACGCTGGAGTGCGGCGAGCGTCGGCGCCTCGCCTTCCCCGCGGCGCCAGCGCGCGTCGAGGCCGATCAGCGCGAACGACACGAGGTAGCGCAATTTCTGCCCGAAGAACTTGTTGGCTGGCCACTTCATGGCAGGTGGCTCGATCATTGCGGTGCAGTAGCGCAGCAGGGCTTCTCGGAAGCTGCCGTGGCTGATCAGTTCGATCGCATAGGGCCAAGGCATCCGGTCGGCATGAGCGGCGATGGCGGGGTGAAGCAGCCCGGAGCGGCCAGCCGGTCGGGAAACATCATCCATTGGCGCAGTACCTGCAAAGTTTGGACTTTGCGACGCGAGGTCGGCATGGGCTCATGCATCGTCCGCAGCCTGTCGAGTCACGTGATCCATAGCCTGTCATGCCGACCATCGCCATTCGAACCTCGCCGATGATGTGGATCCTTGCGCGGAGCGTGCCGGATCATGGAGTGGTTAGATCCCATCATCCGAAATCTTGTCACCTGGCCCTTGTGCTGATCCTGTCCAGCTTATGCGAACTGGCAACCCCCGTCGGAGCAGCGGCGCAATCCAACGGCAATGTCGGAGGGCTGGGCGAGGTTTCGACGAGCAATCCTTATCCCTTCGCCACGCTCACCTTCGTCGGCACCGCGGGTCATATCCGCGCGCTGAATACGCTTGATCTCGGGAGCACCGTCCTGACCTCCCAGGACTCAACTGCCAGGCTCTCGGCTGTCGCCGGCGAGATATTGTCTTTCCGGTTCGGAGCGCTTGGATCGCGCTCGACGATCTATCTCGGTTCCGCCTCGGATACCGGGACCGTCGTGGTGACGGGCTGGAACGGCGCCGGTGGCCTCGGCACCGACCTAGTCATCGACGGAGGAACCGTGATCGCGGGGCCACGCAACCAGTTCGGCCTCGGCGATTTCGGCTACACGATCCGGTCGACCACCATTGCCGATGGCGCGACGCTGCAGTTCTCGGCAGACGATTCCGTCATAAGCCAGCTGAACGGCGGCGGCGCCATCGGCATCGTAGGGGCGCGGCTTGCGATCCGAGGGGGCAGCTTTTCAACGAGCATCACAGGGCCTTCGCGTCTGACCTTCTCCGGTAACAGCGTCTGGACGGGCATCGGCGGCAGCATCGGAACCCTCGAGGTGACTGCCGGGTCGACCCTTACCACCAATAATCCCGCCGCCGTGGAGACGACGACCAACCTCCAGATCGATGGGACCTACCAGCTGAATTCGCCCCTGGCCGTCGACGGACTGACCGGAAGCGGGTTGATCGCGCTGGGGCTCGGCGCACGCCTGACCGCGGGCTCCCAGGGCGCGAGCTCGACCTTTAGCGGCGTGATCTCGGGTAGCGGCGGCGGGCTGACAAAGGATGGCGCGGGCACGCTGACGCTCTCGGGCAACAGCACCTACACCGGCGATACGATCATCGATGGCGGGACGCTTCGGATGGGAGCGTTCAACGCGCTGTCCGCCGCGACCAATGTCAGACTCAATGGTGGTACCTGGTCGCTGGGCGGCTATAGTCAGAAGGTCGCCAGCCTGGCCGGCAATGTCGGGACGACGGTCGATCTCGGTTTCGCCACGCTGACGCTCGGCGGCGGCTCGAATACCGGCTTCTTCGGCGGGATCACCGGCAGCGGGGGGCTCACCAAGATCGGCAGCAACAGCCAGGACCTGTATGGGCTGAATTCCTATTTCGGCCCGACCACGGTATCGGGTGGCATGCTGCGCCTCGCGAACGGAGCCACATTGCCCAACTCGCAGGCGATCGCCGTGAATGCGGGGGCGGATTTCGATCTGGTTACCTCCAATGCTCTCTCCCAGCAGAGCCGCGTCACGCTCAATGGCAACGGAGCGCGCCTGAGGATCAACGGTGACCAGATCATCGGCGGTCTCGATGGAACGAGCGGCTCGGAGGTGGTGTTCGGCGTCGGGCGCAGCCTCACCCTCGGTACCAGCAACGCCGACAGCAGCTTCGCCGGGAATATCGGCAGCGACGGCAATGGTAGCCTGACCAAGACCGGAACGGGCCGCCTCACGCTGACCGGCACGAACGGCTACACGGGCGCCACGGCCGTGGATGGCGGGACGCTTCTCGTGAACGGCTCGATCGCGAGTTCCTCCGGGCTGTCGCTCAGCAGCGGCGCGAGCCTTGGCGGCTCCGGCATCTTGCCCTCCGTCACGGTCGCAGGCGGCACGCTCTCGCCGGGCAATTCGCCGGGCACGCTGACGATCAACGGCAACCTGACGATGGACGCCAACTCGACATACCGGGCCGAGGTGCAAGGCCCGCTCGCCGACCGGATCAACGTTACGGGAACGGCCTCGCTCGCAGGCACGCTGCAACTGATGCCGCTGGGAGGCGCCTACACCTTCAACAGCCCCTACACGCTCCTTTCGGCGACAGGCGGCCGGACCGGGACCTTCGGCATCGTCGTTCAGACCGGAGCCTTTGGGGACGGCGTGATCACGGCGGTGTCCTATACCGGTCAGGAGGTCCGGCTGACGCTGACCCCCAAGCCCTTGGTCCCGATCGTCACGCCGCCGGCTGCGCCCGCGCGGCTCGGCGTTGGTGCGCCGGCCAATGCCTTCGCCGTCGCCTCGTCGATCGATGCCGCAGTCGCGGGCGGCGCCGACGCCTCGCCCTTCTTCAATCTCTACAACCTTTCGGCTGCTGCGATCCCGGCAGCCGTGAACCAGCTTTCGGGCGAGGCTCACACCAGCGTCCCTGCCCTCGCAAACAGCTCGGCGGGACAGTTCATGGGTGCGATGCTCGATACCGGTCTGGCAGCGCGACTGGCACCGTCGGCCTGGGCACCTCGCGTGACCGCTTTCAGCAGCCGGACCAGCAAAGGCTATGACGAGTTGGCGACGCACGGCTCACTCGACCAGCCGCGCTTTGCGCTTTGGGGGGCGAGCTACGGCTCTGCAGGACGCATGGACGGCTCCGCCCGCATCGGCTCCTCCGATCAGCGTGTCGATGACGCACATATGGTCGTCGGCGCGGATCTGCGCCTCGGCCGCGACACAGTGGCCGGTCTGGCCGTCTCGGGCGGAAAGGCCCGCGCGTCGCTGAGCGGCGGTCTCGGCAAGGTCGAGAGCGGCGTGTTCCAGGCGGGCCTCTACGGCATGACCAGGCTCGGTCCGATCAACCTGGCGGCGGCCGGCAGCTACAGCCGGCTGGACAATGACGTAAGCCGCGCCGTTCCTGTGCTCGGCAATACCTTGCTGTCATCCTATGCCAGCACAGCCTGGAGCGGACGGGCTCAGGCCAGCGCTGCGCTCGCCAGCTGGGGCGGCTTGACGCTCTCGCCGCTCGTGGCCCTGCAGGCGGTGACCATGCGCAGCCCGGCCTTCAGCGAGCGCACGGGATTCGGCGCCAACGCGGCCGCTCTCTCCGTCGCCCGCAACAACGCGACGACGAGCCGCTCCGAGATCGGCGCTCAGCTCGATGCAGAGGCGCCGGTCGCCGGGGTACCGCTCACCGCCTTCATGCGGGCCTCTTGGGCACGTTACTTCCAGCGGGATGCCGAGATCACCGCAGGTCTTGTCGCCTTGCCGGGAACGAGCTTCGTTACCCGAGGCACGAGGCCTGACGTCAACGCCGCTCTGTTGGCCGCCGGGCTCGACGCCGCCCTCAGCGAGCGTGTCACTCTCGGGATCCGCCTCGAAAGCGAGCTTTCGGCCAACACGAGGCGCCTCGGCGGAGTTGCCCAGATGAAGATCAGCTTCTGAAGCTTTCGCGACAATCCGGCGCGCGCCCGTCGGCGAGCCAATCGTTCATTACAGCGAGCTCGTTGCAGTGCAATTGCTCGCAATTCGAAGGCATCTCATCACGCTCATGGATGCGTTCCCAGAGTTTCCGGAATTCTTCGCGCCCTGCAACGGGGTAGCCTCGTTCGGTGATCTGCGCGACCGCGTCGCCTTTGAAATCATCGTCTGGAAGGACCAGGCCCCATCATGGCCTCCTTGCCTCGAAATTAGGGAACAAGGCGTCCAAAAATCCAGGGGCTTCAGAGAGCCGCCATAAGGCCCCGTCGAGTTAGCGAGGCACACAGCTCAGATTGGGCTCACGGGGCCGTTTCATTCGTCTTCCCGCGCGAGGATGCAGCGAAATACGCGGCCGCCGCGCAAAGGAAGATTCGCTCGCTGTCTGCACTATGCGGCGTGCGGAACGAAAATCGGCCCTGCCGAGTATTATGCAAATGCCGCTGCATTGGTTCTCATCGCCGGTCTATGTTGCGACACCGAAGGGTGGCGAGCGCTTCGCCGTGTTCAACGTCGAGAGAGCTGCGGAATTTCTCCTGTCCTGGAAAGGTCATGGAGGCGACCAGGCGTGGCGAAGCGCCGTTCTCTCGTGCATGGCCGCGATGAAGGGGCAAGGGTCAACGGCAGATGCGCGGTCAGCATTCGAGACCGCGGCCGAATCTAGCGGGATGGTCTTTAGATAATTCGGCAATCGGAACGAGGCGTGCTTCATGACGATCGAGACAGAGGATCAGTACCAGCAGGCCGTAGCTCGATTGACAGCGCTTGCGGACGTTCCCGATGACGAGCGGGACGAAACTGAGTTCCTGGATCTCTCGGCGGCGATGATGGCCTACGAAGCGAGTGTCGCAACTCCAGCGCAAGGATAAGAGGCGCACATGTTCTCATTCCTGTCGCCACGCCGCTCAATCGAACCGGACCCCAAGCGTGCAATCGTCAGGTGCGTCGACGACTATGAGAGAGCAACTCAGCGCGTGATGGAGCTTGGCAATCCGCCGGCAGATTCTCCCGAGGAATTTGAGCTGATCGGGCTCATCGAGGCTATCGAGAAATGGGAAGCTCGGCATGATGATGAAGATGTCTGGGAGTAAGCTGCCGCCGAGATCGCTCCGACGCAAGACGTGTGCGTTCGCGGCTCCGGCGCTTCGCGTCTTCAGCTTCTTGTGTCGGAATCTCGACGAACCGGCATACGCTTGGATCGCCGGCGACGTAAGCACGTAGCGTGAAGGTCGCCGCGACATCGACGCGATAAGTCTTCGCACGACGCCCTGAGCCCGTTAGAGCGGAGTCTGCTTTCGGGGAGGTCCCCAAGGTCCGCTCCTGGCGCATTTCTTCACCTGACCGCTCCCGGCCGCGGACCGTCTCGGCCGAAAATTAGCGTCATTGCGATCGAGAGCATCACCAGTCCCAGTACGCCCTCTTGCAGGCGCAGAAACCATGCGTTTCTCGCAATCCAGCCTCTGATCTTCGATGCGCCACCAGCGAGCGCCAGGCTGACGATGAAGCCGAGGCTCTTCGAGATCGAGGCGAGGATCAGAAGTTGGAGCCAGATCGGACCGATCGCGGGGTCCGCGAATTGCGGCAAAAACGCCGTCATGAAGAGAAAGACCTTGGGATTGAGCAGGTTGGTGAAGAAGCCCTGCCAAAAGATGGCCTTCGGAGACGAATCTTTCGGCGGCGCCGTTGGATTCGGCGGACGATAGCAGCGCCATAAGGCCCGGCCACCAAGGTATCCGAGGTAAATCGCTCCGGCGAACTTCACGGCAATGAAGAGCATCGGGGAATGCTGGAAGACCGCCGCTAGGCCGAGCACGACGATCGGGATCTGAACTAGTCCCGAAGCCCAGCTTCCCGCCACGCTAAGGGCCGCGGCGCGGAACCCTTGTGTGATGCCGCGCGTCAGCGTGAGGGCCATGTCCGGCCCTGGAGTCATGATGAGTGCCAGGGACGCGAGGACAAACAGGATTAGCACTGAGGTCTCGGGCATATTGGTCATCCTGGTACGAATTTGAGTCTCGCCCGAGCGTCGAGCGAGCAGAGCCGAACGCCAATGAAGCTAGTCAACTTGAGAGCTTCAGTCCTGCGATCCCGACCGCGGTGACGCCGACGAAGAACAGCCGCGCCGTCGTTGTCGGTTCTCCCAAGAAGAGAATGCCCACGGCTAGCGAACCGATTGCCCCTATGCCGGTCCATACGGCGTAGGCTGTCCCAAGCGGAAGGACCTCCAGCGCTTTCGCCAACATGCCGATAAAGAGCGCCAGCAGGACGAGCGAGACCGCGCTCCAGGTGATGTCCGTGAAGCCATTCGACCGTTTGGTTGCCAAGGCCCAGGCAACATCTGTGATCCCGGAGATCACCAGCAGCACCCATCCGAGAGCCGGCGTCATGCCGCGCTCCTCAGAAACGTTTCTGCCAGAGAGGTTAGGCGTTCGGCCGCTTCCTTGCGCGCGCCCGCGACCCGCTCGGGCGGCCCCGCGCTCGGTGCGGCCGGAATGATCTGCGAACCATCAAGGCCGATGAACCTGAAGGCAGCTTTCAGATAGCTGCTGGCGAGGTCGGGCCTGCCGAAGCTCAAGCCGCCCGAAAAGTCGCCGGCGCTGGAAAGGATGATCGCGAGCGGTCTTTGTCGCAGCAGCGGCGTGTAGCCCGTTGCTGGGTCGAAGGTAAAACTCAGGCCGGGCTGGGTGATGAGGTCGATCCAGTGCTTCAGGCGATAGGGAATGCTTAGGTTCCACATCGGCGTCGACAGCACGATCGCGTCAGCCGCGTCGAGGCGAGCGACCATCGTCGCGATCCCGTCCCAGGCATCTCGCTGTGTTTGATCAAGCTCGCGGCCGGAAAGCCGTGCATATTTCGCGGCGATTGCAGCTCCGTCGAAGGCCGGAAGCTCCTCCTTCCAGACATTGAGACGGTCGATCGAAAGTGCCGGATTCAGCTTTGCGAGCTGGTCAAGAAAGAATCGGGCCAGCTCGCTTGAAAGCGAAACTGTCGACCTCGGCGATGCTTCGATGAAAAGAAGGCGCGTCATGGGAGTCTCTTGCGAATGATCCCGGCCAAAGGTAATTCGCAAACCGAGGAAGTCTTTGAACATCTATACGAAATGGATTCGCGAAAATGCGAAGCGTGCCGCGCGCGGGCTCAATCTCCTACGATGATATCCGTCTGGTCGCCGCGATCACCGAAGCGGGAACGATCCGCGGTGCCCAAAGGGTCGTAGGAGGGCACCTTTCGACGCTTTATCGACAATTGCGGGACCTGGAAGCCCGCGCAGGCGGTCCGCTCTTCGAAAACAGGCAGAACCACCTGCTGCCCACAGCGAGGGCTGCACCGATCGTCGATGCGGCGAACGACATGCTCGACAGGCTCGCCGAGATCGAGCGCGGTTTCGCAGCGCAGGACGATCGTGTTTCGGGCCCACTGCGGGTGACGACGGCAGACTCGCTGCAGCCGGTGGTGTGTGAGTGCCTGCTCACCTTTCGGGAGCTACACCCGGACATCGCGTTTAGCCTCCAGGTCGATAGCCATCACGCTGATCTCGGCCGTCGCGAGGCGGATGTCGCCATAAGGCCGACGCGAACCCCACCTGAAACGCTCGTCGGCCGGCGCGTAGCGACTTTTGAATACGCCACTTTCAACGCCGATGGTGCCGCGGGCCAAGACCGATGGATCGTTTTCGAAGGCGAGATTGCCACAATTCCCGCGGCGCGCTGGCTTGAAGACAATATCTCTCCAGATGCTATCGCATTACGCGTCAACGCGATGACGGCGGCTGCGTCGGCTGCCGCGGCAGGCTGGGGCAAGGCTCTTCTGCCGACCTACCTGGCAGGAACCTACGGTCTTCTGCAGAGGTCGGAACCGATCGCTTCGCTAAGGTCTGAAGTTTGGTTGCTGTACCATCAGGATTTGCGGAGCAACCCGCGGGTTCGTGCATTTTCGGAATTCGCTGCCGGCTGGCTGCGATCTCGTCTTTGAACTTTGCTCGCGGTTCCCTCACTTCCCAAGCGGGATGTCCGGCTCTTGTCCTGGAGCTGAGGCGGTCAGGCCCAACGTCCGCAAGTGGCGAAGTACGGTAGAAGCGACATTCAAGCCAACCCGGATAAGCGGTCTTGGTTTGGTCAGTTCAGCGCTCGAATAGCCGTTCCGCGGATCGCAGTGGTTATCGGCATGTCGGCGTCTCGCGGTGTCGGAACCATGCCGTTGTCGAGCCCGTTCTCATCGGACAATCAGGAGATTCTCATGTTCGTGGTGATGGGTGCGAGCGGTCACATTGGCTCGGTTATCGTCGAGGACCTACTTGCTAGGAAGAAGGCCGTCCTCGCTCTGATCCATGCTCCGGAGAAAGCAGCCGACCTAGAGAGTAAGGGAGCGAAGACCGTCGTTGTCGACGCACGCGACCCCCGCGCCCTGAGGGGAGCATTCAAGCAAGGTCGCTACGCCTTCCTGCTCAACCCGCCAGCCGCTCCCTCGACGGACACAGACGCAGAGGAGACCGCTACTATTCGAGCCATCTTAGAAGCTCTCGACGGTTCGGGACTGGAGAAAGTCGTGGCGGCTTCGACGATGGGCGCCGTTGCGGGCCCGGCGCTCCAGCCTCGCACCGGCGATTCCAGCGTGCTGTACGAATTCGAGCAGGGACTAACCTCGCAGCCGATCCCCGCTGCGATCAACCGCGGCGCCTATTACCTGTCGAATTTCGAGATGCAAATTGATCAGGTGCGCGAGACCCGCGAACTTCAAGCGATGTTCCCGGCGGACTTCGCGTTGCCTATGGTGGCGCCCGAAGATCTCGGCAAGGTCGCCGTGCGTCGCTTGACTTCAGACTTGGACGATGTCGGCATCGTCTCGATCGAAGGCCCCACGCGCCCCACGTTCGGCGACGTCGCAGACGCCTTCGCCGATGCGCTCGGATCCGAGGTCCTGGTTGTGACCACTCCGCGAGACAAATGGCTGGAGGCCTTTAAGGCCCAAGGCTTCTCTGAGCCCGCCGCCGATGCCTACGCTAGAATGACGGCAGCGGCCATTGACGGCCCCGCCACGCCGGAAAGCGAAACGGAGAAGGGCCGCACTTCGTTAAAGGCTTACATCCGAGCCCTCGTCGCATAGCGTGGAGGTTAGGAACCGCGCATTACCCGCCTTCATTTGTTTGCCCCGCCGGATCTAATGCCGTTCGGCTATCGTCATCGCCGATAACATCATCGGATCATTCCGTTTCCCAACAAGCGCGCGAAGCTGGAACACAGCCGGCAGATAGGAAATGGAGACCGAGATGACCAGCAATAGAACGAGCCCGCGTCGTGTCCTCATCGCCGGGGGGAGTTCCGGCATGGGCTTCGCCCTAGCGCGACGATTGACAGAGGCCGGCGACCATTTGGCGATCGTCGGCAGGGATGCCGCCCGGCTTCAGCGCGCACGGGGTGAGCTTGGTGGTTCGCCGTCGCTCAGGACGTACGTCGCCGACATTACCTCCGAAGCGGAGGTGCAGGCACTGTTCGCGAACGACGAGCGGTTCGACCATATCGTTTGTACGGCCGCGGATTTTACCGGTGCTTATGAACTGCTCGCTGCGCTTGACCTGGGCGCGGCCCGGCGCGCTATCGACAGTAAAATCCTCGGCCCAATCCTGCTCGCCAAGCACGGGAGTCCCAAACTCGTCCCCGGCGGATCGCTGACCTTCACATCCGGCATCGCAGCCTACCGGCCGATGGCACGGGGAACCGTGGTCGCGACCATCAATGCGGCACTCGAAGGTCTCGTCCGAGCCCTGGCCGTCGAGCTGGCTCCGATCCGTGTGAATGCGGTATCGCCAGGCTGGGTCGATACGCCCATATGGCAGGCGGTGGCAGGTGAACGGAAGGCACAGGTTCTCGCAGGAATGGCGGAACGTCTGCCGGTCGGTCGCGTCGGTCAGCCGGAGGATATCGCCGATGCCGTGGCTTTCCTCATCGGCAACGGTTTCACGACGGGCACGGTTCTTCACGTCGAAGGCGGTCATCGTCTCGTTTAAGAGAACGCCGCGCTCGTCCCGCTTGGGTCAGAAAGAGCGTCAGGCTGGGCGGCTGAACGCGCCGACGGCGCCATACCATGTCGAGCGTCGCGAAGAACTCGAACCCAGGCAATCGGATCGCGGCAACTGCTCCGCTCGCGAGTGCCTCCATCGCCGCGATCCGAGGCACGAAGGCGTAGCCGCCGCCTGCCGCTGCCAGACGCACGATGGCTCCGATACTTCCGACCTCGGTGAACGGACGTGGCGGCTCAAAGCCGGCTTGGCGCCAGGCCTCATCGAACAGATGCCGGTAGACGCAGCCGGGCTCGGTTGCAATGAACGGCTGGGCGATGAGGGCACCCGGCTCCGGCCGCGGCGCCAGGTCGCTTCCCGCTGCAGGCGGCCCGATCATCGTCAGTGGCTCCTGGGCGAATTCTCGTCGTGCGAGTCGTTCATCAATCTCGCCCTTGCGAAAGCAGAAGGCGATATCGTTCGAGCCGTCGAGGACGCGCTGTAGCAGGAGATCGCTGCCGGCCACCTCAATGCGTATCCGAAGTTCGGGCTGGTGTTGCCGAAGGTGGGCGACCAGCGTCGGCAGAACCTCCCGGGCAACGGTTTCCAGCGCTCCTATAACCAGCGAGCGATCGCCCGAAAGGCTCGCGCTCTTCGCAGCCGCCAGCGCGTCATCGGTCGTGGTCAAAATGTCCTGAGCATAAGGCACCAGCGCCTCTCCGGCCGCCGTGAGCCGAAAGCCTTGTCTGGAGCGCAGGAACAGGCGCACTCCAAGTTCATCCTCAAGAATCTGGATTTGGTCGCTCACGCTGGATTGGGCGAGGTTGAGCTCGGCGGCCGCCCGCGTCGCAGTCTGGCAACGCGCGACCGCAAGGAAAGTCTGGAGCAAGCGCGGTGTCATGTTTGACCAGTTTAGATCATGCCGCCCGCCGTTGCGAACACGGTTCTCACATCGCAGGCATGCAACTCGTTGTCGATCTGATGCTTCCTAGCGCTGCGCGCCTGGCGTCCTATACGAACAACCGAGAATGCGCGCTGGGCGGATTGCGCCAAACGCGATGAGTTCAGGGCTGCGATCACCAGCCGCTAGCAGAACCCTATTTCCTGGCTGAGGATTGGACGTCGAACAATCGGCCCCACTGACGAACCACGTGCATTGGGGGATACCCGTCAGGGATAGCTGGGGGACGCGGCGTAGTCATCCATAACGTCGCAGATGCGCTGAAGAAGCGGATCAAACCCGTCGAAGGTGATGGTCGCCTTGTTTGGGCTATTGTGCCGCGATCATGCCAGCACGTGACGCACTTTTGGGGTGTGATATCTCCCTCTTTTAGGGAGAATGACGAATTTATGGGGTGCGCAACAAAGACGACGGCGCAGGCCTTACGGCTCCAGCTCCGAATCCCAGTAGAGATAGTCCAGCCAGCTCTCGTGCAGGTAGTTCGGCGGGAAGAGCTTACCGTTGCGGTGGAGGTCGTTGACCGTCGGCGCATAGGGCTTCTGGGCCGGGAACATCTCGACCGCGGCCGGCATCTTGTCGCCCTTGCGCAGGTTGCAGGGCGAGCAGGCGGCGACGACGTTATCCCAGGTTGTGAGGCCACCCTTGGAGCGGGGGATGACGTGGTCGAAGGTCAGGTCTTCGCGCGTGTTGCAGTATTGGCAGGCGAACCGGTCGCGCAGGAAGACGTTGAAGCGGGTGAAGGCGGGCGTCCGCGAGGGCTTGATGTAGCTCTTGAGCGAGACCACCGAGGGCAGCCGCATGTCGAAGCTCGGGCTGCGGACCACGGTGTCATATTCGGAGACGATGTTGACGCGGTCCATGAAGACCGCCTTGATCGCGTCCTGCCAGCTCCACAGCGACAGGGGATAGTAGCTGAGTGGCCGGAAATCGGCGTTCAGCACCAAAGCCGGACAACCGTCCGGCGATGCCATTGGATGCATCACATGCGCCGTCAAACCCGTCGCACCTCCGCTTCGTCGAGCGGGACGAATCCCGCTTGAGGATCAATGTAAGCGCGAGACGACAGGAATGTGAAGGAACTTGTTGCGACCGCAACAAGCGTCCGCGCGCGAATGAGGGTCTTTCTCATCCACGGCGGTCAAACGCTGGATCGTGATGGCTTCCGGCTGGATTTTAGCCGCTCTTGTGCCGCCGGCCTGATTCGCTCAGCGGGTCGGGACGGGCTTCTCGCCGCGATAATCGTAGAAGCCGCGCTTGGTCTTGCGGCCGAGCCAGCCGGCCTCGACATATTTCACCAGGAGCGGGCAGGGACGGTATTTCGAATCGGCCAGCCCGTCATGGAGCACCTGCATGACCGAAAGGCAGGTATCGAGGCCGATGAAATCGGCAAGCTGGAGCGGGCCCATCGGGTGATTGGCGCCGAGCCGCATGGCCGTGTCGATCGCATCGACCGAGCCGACGCCTTCGTAGAGCGTGTAGACCGCCTCGTTGATCATCGGCAGCAGGATGCGGTTGACGATGAAGGCGGGGAAATCCTCGGAGACCGAGACGGTCTTGTGAAGCTGGCCGACGAGGCTCTTGGCGCGCTCGAAGGTGCCGTCATCGGTGGCGATGCCGCGGATCAGCTCGACGAGCTGCATCAGCGGCACCGGATTCATGAAATGGATGCCGATGAAGTGCTCGGGGCGATCGGTCGCGGCGGCAAGGCGCGTGATCGAGATCGAGGAGGTGTTGGAAGCCAGGATCGCGTCCGGGCGCAGATGCGGGCAGACCGCCGTGAAGATCTTGCGCTTGACCTCCTCGTTCTCGGTCGCGGCCTCGATCACGAGGTCGCAATCGCCGAGATCGGCCAGGCCGACGGCGGGCTTGATTCGGCTGATCGCCGCGCGGCGCTCCTCGTCCGCCAGCGCGCCCTTCGAGACCTGCCGGGCCATGTTGCCGTCGATCGTGGCGAGCGCGGCATTGATGCGCTCCTCGGCGATGTCGTGCAGCCGGATGTCGAAGCCGGCGGCGGCCGCGACATGGGCAATGCCATTGCCCATCTGGCCTGCCCCGATGATACCGATCGTTTTGATCGCGTGGTCCGACATGGTTTGATCCCGGATGAACTTTTCAGGCTCCAGCAGGAGCGGAACGGGCCGCCCTAAGGCGGCCCGGAAGCGGTGGAGCCGGCTTTACTTGCCGGCTTTGGCGAGTTCGGCGTCGAGCTCGGGCAGGATCGTGAAGAGGTCGCCGACGAGGCCGTAATCGGCGATCTGGAAGATCGGCGCTTCCTCGTCCTTGTTGATGGCGACGATGACCTTCGAGTCCTTCATGCCGGCGAGATGCTGGATCGCGCCGGAAATGCCGACGGCGATGTAGAGCTCGGGGGCGACGACCTTGCCGGTCTGGCCGACCTGCCAGTCGTTGGGGGCATAGCCGGCATCGACCGCGGCGCGCGAGGCGCCCATCGCGGCACCGAGCCTGTCGGCGACCGGTTCGATCACCTTGCCGAAATTCTCGGCCGAGGCGAGCGCGCGGCCGCCCGAGATGATGATCTTGGCCGAGGCCAGTTCCGGACGGTCGGACTTCGCGACCTCCTCGCCCTTGAACGAGGCGATGCCGGGGTTCTCGGCCGCCGCGACGCTCTCGACAGCGGCCGAGCCGCCTTCGCCCGCAGCCTGGAAGGAGGCGGTGCGGATGGTGAGCAGCTTCTTGGCGTCGGTCGACTGCACGGTCTGGATGGCGTTGCCGGCATAGACCGGGCGCTCGAAGGTGTCGGGCGAGACGATGCCGCTCACATCCGAGACCTGCATCACGTCGAGCAGGGCTGCGACGCGCGGCAGCACGTTCTTGCCGGTGGTGGTCGAGGGCGCGACGATGGCGTCGTAAGCCCCCGCGAGCTTGACGATCAGCGCCGCGAGCGGCTCGGCCAGCGCGTGGCCGTATGCCGCGTCATCGGCGAGCAGCACCTTCTCGACGCCGGCGAGCTTCGCAGCCGCATCGGCCGCGCCCTTCGAACCCTGGCCCGCGACGAGGATATGGACGGGTGCGCCGAGCTTGGCGGCTGCGGTCAGCGCCTTGGCAGTGGCGTCCTTGATCGAGGCGTTGTCGTGTTCGGCGATCAGCAGCGTGGTCATCAGATCACCCCGGCGGTCTTGAGCTTGGAGACGAGTTCGGCGGCATTGGCCACCTTGACGCCGGCGGAGCGGCCGGCGGGCTCGACCGTCTTCAGAACCTTGAGGCGCGGGGCGACATCGACGCCGAGCGTCTCGGCCGTGGTCTCGTCGAGCGGCTTCTTCTTCGCCTTCATGATGTTGGGCAGCGAGGCATAGCGCGGCTCGTTGAGGCGCAGGTCGGTGGTGACGATCGCCGGCAGCTTGAGCGAAACCGTCTGCAGGCCGCCATCGACCTCGCGGGTGACGTCAACGTTCTCCGCGCCCAGCTCGACCTTCGAGGCAAAGGTGCCCTGCGGCCAGCCCAGCAGGGCGGCGAGCATCTGGCCGGTCTGGTTGCAATCGTCGTCGATCGCCTGCTTGCCGAGGATGACGAGGCCGGGGCCTTCCTGCTCGACGACCTTCTTCAGCAGCTTGGCGACGGCGAGCGGCTCGACGATGCCGTCGACCTTCACCAGGATGCCGCGGTCGGCGCCCATGGCCAGCCCGGTGCGGATCGTCTCGGCGGCCTGCGCCGGGCCGATCGAGACCACGACCACCTCGGTCGCCTTGCCGGCTTCCTTCAGCCGCAGGGCCTCTTCGACCGCGATCTCGTCGAACGGGTTCATCGACATCTTCACATTGGCGAGCTCGACGCCCGAACCGTCCGCCTTCACGCGGATCTTCACGTTGTAATCAACCACCCGCTTCACGGGCACCAAGATCTTCATCGTCAGATCACCGTTCAGAAGAGATATGCCTCGCGCCGCGCCGTCCCTGACAGCAGGACAGCGGCATCGCGGCCCTCGGCTGGAATGCGTTGGGACCGTAGCGACGCCCGTTTGCGCTTGTCAACGTCCGGCCAGGCCCGACTCGGGGGCAAAACAGCGCGGCCTCAGCCACCGGCCGCCTTGCGTCCGAACAGGGCAATGCTGCGGTGCACGAAGAGCGGGGTCAGCGCGGCGCCGGTCGCCAGCCCGCCGAGATGCGCCCACCAGCCGACATTGCCGTCGGCGCCGAAGATGGCAGCGGCTGCCTGCAGCAGGATCCAGCCGCCGAGCGCATAGAGCGCTGGGATGTGGATCGGAATCCAGTTGAAGGCGAGGCCCCAGATCCGGACCTGCGGATAGATCATCAGATAGGAGGCGATGACGCCGGAGATGGCGCCAGAAGCCCCGATCAGTGGTTGCTGCGAATCCGGATACATGCCGGCATGGAAGAGCGAGCCGCCGAGGCCGCAGAGGAAGAAGAAGGCGAGGAAGCGGGCATGGCCCATCGCATCCTCGACATTGTCGCCGAACACCCAGAGGAACAGCATGTTCCCGACGAGATGCGCGACATTGGCATGCAGCAGGATATTGCTGAACAGGGTCGCCCAGGCCGGGACATGGGCGAGGCCCTCCGGCAGCTGCGCCGTACCGAACAGCACCGAGGGGATCATGCCGAAGCCGGCCATGATCGCCAGTTCGGCTTCCTGGCCGGGCCAGAATTGCAGCACAATCTGCAAGGCGAGGCAGGCGGCGATCAGTCCATAGGTGATGTAGGGCGTTCGCATGAAGCGCAGCGGCACGCCGTCATGCAGGGGGACGAACATGGCTCAGCTCAGCGGTTCTGGCCGGGCACCCAGAGCACGTCGCCTGCTGCCTTGGCATTGAGGTAGCGGGAGGCGACGAACAGGAAGTCCGAGAGGCGGTTGATGTATTTCAGCGCGGGGGCGGAGACGGCCTCGCCCTTGGTCGCGGCAAGCTCGGTCATCAGGCGCTCGGCCCGGCGGCTGACGGTGCGGGCGAGGTGGAGATGCGTCGCGGCAGGCGTGCCGCCCGGCAGGACGAAGGAGCGCAGGGGCTGCAGATTCGCGTTCAGCGCGTCGATCTCGGCCTCGACCCGGTCGACCTGGGCCTGGACGATGCGCAACGGCTCGAAGGCGAGGGGCTTGTCGGTCTCGGGCGTCGAAAGATCGGCGCCGAGATCGAAGAGATCATTGCTGATGCGGCCGAGCATGGCGTCGACCCCGGCATCCTCCGTGGCCGCATGCAGGCGGGCGAGGCCGAGGCAGGCATTGGTCTCGTCGACGGTGCCGTAGGCGGCGACGCGCAGGTCGAACTTCGGCCGGCGCGGGCCGCTCGTCAGCCCGGTGGTGCCGTTGTCGCCGGTGCGGGTGTAGATGCGGTTGAGCTTGACCATGCCACGCTTATAGCGCGGCGTGGGCCGGACGGAAGCGCGTTTGCGGCGTGGCGGTCCGTCAGAACGTGTAGCCGAGCCTGGCGCCGATATTGGCCGGGCCGCGATTGCCGGTGCCGGGCTTGTCGGAGCAGCCGGCTGTGCTGAAATGCTCGAGCGTGGTGACGAGGCTCCAGCGGTCGGTAAGCCGGAACCCGAGGGCGGCGGCCTCGCGCGTGCCGGTGTTGCAGCCGACCGCGAGGCGGTTCTCGGGAACGATGAGGCCGGTCTTGCCGTCGTTCAGCGCGGCGCCGAGGCTGGCCTCGACGAAGATGTCGCGCGAGATGTCGAAGGACCAGGTCGCGCCCGCATAGGCATAGCGCGTGCCGTTGAGGTTGACGCTGGCGCCCATGTTGAAGCGTGGGATGAAGGCTGCCGCAATCCTGTCGCTCAAGGGAATGAGCCGCGGCGAGAGCAGATCCGCGCTCAGGTTCGGCAGGCCGCTCTCGCGGCCGCCGGGATTAGCGAGGCCGGCGCCGACGCGGGCTTCCCAGGCAGGGGCCGGCGGCTCGGCGGCGGGCGCATAGCTGGAGACACTGCCGGATAGGGACCGGGTCTGCGCGGGAGCGGCAGTGGCGGCCAGGCAAACGGCAAGGGACAGCAACGCGACGCGGACCATGGGCCTTCGGCAATGAGCGTGTGAGCAGGCGTTAGTGAAGCGCACATACTCGTGTTCGGAATGTGGCGGGGCCCCGCAAGCCGGGCCTTCGTCCACAGCGGGTGCGCCAAGCTCCTGCATGATTTCAAGGGCTTGCGCGTGGCGTCGCAGGCTTTAGCCGTTGCGCCACCACAGAACGATGACAATCAGGACGATCGCGACGAATTGCAGGATGACGCGCAGGCGCATCAATCGTTGCGAGGTGTTGGCGCTGCCGCCGCGCAGCATGTTGATGAGCCCGAGCAGGAGCACGATGGCGACGGCGCCGACCGCGACGGACACGAGGGTGTTCGAAAACGTCATGGAAGACAGGCTTAAGGTGGGGTGAAGGCGTTGACCAGCGCTCTGATGGCCGATGCGCAGGTTGGACGGTGGGTCAGCTCGTCGCAGCCGTCTGGGCGAGCGCACGGCCGCGGACGGGCAGCGAGAGATCGTTCGCGAGCGCGCGGCTGATCGCGGGCAGGCCGTCGAGCAGGTCCGGCATGAAGGCCTGCGACGGAGGCGGGCGCCGGGGCAGCGCGTGGAGCGCTGCGGCCATCACGAGGGGATCGCGCTCGCCTTCGCCGGTCTGCGAGGGGTCGTAGAGGGTATCGACCAGCTTGAGCTCGTCGGCACGGCCGGCGCGGATCGCCTGTTCGAGGCGCGGCTTGACGCGCGGGACGATCAGGGCGGGCTTATCGAAGGAGAGGATCTCGCAGAAGGTGTTGTAGCCGCCCATGGCGACGACGCAATGCGCCCGGTTCATCAGAAGTTCGAGGCGCGGCTCGAAACCGAGGCCTTCGAGCTTGGGATTGCGGGCGATGCGCTCGGCGAATTCCTTGCGCTTCTCGCGCGACATGAAGGGGCCGAAGACGATGAGGGCGGGCAATTCGATCGTCGGATCGGCCTCATAGGCCGAGATCACCCAATCGATCACACCGGCGCCGTCGCCGCCGCCGCCCGGCGTGACCAGGACGAAGGGCTGCTTGGTGATGCGCGGGTAGCGGTTCGGCGGCATCGGGCTCGGCACGGCGCGCTTGAGATAGCCCATGTAGCGGACCTTGTCGGCGAAGCGCTGCTGGCCAGGCAGGCCGGTCAGGGGCTGGTAGACGTTCTCCAGCCCGTAGACGAAGATGTCGTCATAGACGGTGTCCAGCGCTTCCAGCGCGCCGTTGCGGCTCCACTCCTCCAGCACCGCGCCGGGCTCGTCGAGCACGTCGCGCAGGCCGAGCACGATGCGGGCGCCCCGTCGGCGCAGGATGTCGAGCGAGGGCTTCAACTCGCCGCGCAGGCCGACCGGCTCCTTGTCGACGATGACCACATCGGGATCGAAGGAGAGGACGGTCTGCTTGATGATGTCGGCCCGCAGGCGGATGGTGTCGCCGAGGTCGAGATTGAGATGATGCGGCTCGTAGCTGCCGTCGCTCTGCTTCTCGACGCCGGGAATGCGGACATAGTCGACGCCGTCGCCGAACTGGAAGCTCGAGATCACCGACGAGCCGGAGACGATGATCACGGAGATATGCGGGAAGCTGGCGATCAGCGCATTGGCGATAGCGCGGCAGCGGCGGATATGGCCGAGCCCAAAGGTGTCATGGCTGTAGATCAGCACGCGCGGCGCATGCGGGCTGCGCGGCGCGCGTTCGGCGCCGGCGAGATCGACGACGTTTGAAGGCATCGGAACGTCGCCCTCCGGAAAAGGCCAGACGACCTCTTGGCGAGGACGAACGCAGTGGGAAAAACTCTGGAACGGTTATAGCCGGTCGCCGGGGACGATCCAAGCCTGTCGAGCGGCTCTCCGACGGGATAATCCGCGGGGGCGCGCCATCACGTCATCGTAGGCTGGGAGCGCCGTTCTGGACCACCTTGATGGGCGGTCGGATGAGCGTGCCGGGGTCGAGGAGGCGGACAGCCGGATGATCGGCGGCGCGCAGCAGGTCGGAGAGGGCGGACCAGGCGGTCTCGTCATGATCACGGTGGTGCAGGAGCAGGCCTAGTTCGATATCACCGGCCTCGAGCCGCCGCCTTTCTGCGAGCAGGGCGACGAGCTCGTCCAGGATCGCGGCGATCGGACGGCCGACGCGGCCGCCATGCCAGTCGATGATATCGACATGGGTATTAAGCAGGCGTGGGCCTCCTGCCGGACCGTGGCGATAATCGCGGAAACAGGAGAGCCCGGCGAAGCCGAGCGCGCCGAGGCGCGCGGCATGGTCCGGCGCGATGCGGTTCCAGGGCGGGACGAAGATCGGCAGGGTAGCGTCGCCGAAGAGGTCGCGCAGGCACTGCCGGCCCTGGGCGATCTCCTGATCGACATCGGCTGCGGGGCGTTCGGCGCCGAATTCCGATTTCTTGGCCCCGGCAAGGGCGTGGTTACGATGCGCGACGCCATGCTGACAGGGGCGCAGCAAAGGTTTGCCGCGCAGCGTGGCCGCCAACGCAGGCTCGGCCAGCAGGGGAATGACCGCGAGCAGGACCGGCGCCATGAAGCGCTCGGCGAGTTCCGACAGACGGTCGAGTGCCGGGCTCGGCGCGACGGCATCGTCGTCCCGCAGCCAGAGACCGACCTTTCGGCCGTCGGCGCTCCAGCGGTCGAGTTCGCGCGCGAGTGCCTGCCAGGGGGCGGCGTTCATGGCGAGGCGTTCCCGCGCGGCTTGGCACTGCGGTTGCGCAAGGCAAGGGCGAGGCCTTCGCCCAGTCTTTCGGCAGCGCGCTCGGTTGTCCGTTCGCTGAGAACGAAGCGGCGCGCGGCTTCGCCCATGCCCTCGCGCAGGGACACGTCGCGCAGCAGCGCGGTAAGCGTGGCAGCCAGTGCCTCTTCGTCATGCTCGGGGGCGAGGAAGGCGGTTTCGCCCGTTCGGACGGTCTCGGCGACACCGCCGCTGTCGAAAGCAACGACCGGCAGCCCCGCAGCCTGGGCTTCGAGATAGACCAGGCCATAGGCCTCGCCGATGCCCGGCCAGATGAAGATGTCGTTGCGGGCGAGCTCGGCCTGCGTCGCTTCGCGTTCGAGCTGACCGTGCCAGGTGATGCGGCCTTCCGGCAGATGAGCGAAGGCGGCCTCGATCTCGGTTCGGCAGGGGCCATCGCCGATGACGCTGAGTGTCCAGTCTTCATCCCGACATCGATCGAGGACACGGGCGAGCGCCAGGTAGCTCGTGAGCTTGGCGCCGGCGCGCATCATGGCGACGGTGACCAGGCGTGGCGGACCGGATCGGCCGGCGCTCGGCATGGGATCGGGACCGAGCGCGACGAAGGGCGGCAGGGCGAGCAGGGCCGTTCCCGCGTTTCGCCAGGGTTCGAGGCCCTGCCGGTCGCGGTCGGTGAAGAAGAAATGGACGTCGCCGGCCGCGAGCCCGTGCCGAACGACCGCTGTCTGCGCGGCCCATGGGCCGGTCGCGCGTCGGCTCGAATCGCTCGATTCGGCGGTGATATAGGGAATGCCGAGCTCTGCCGCGATCTCCGGGCCGAGGAAGTCCGGCGCGCGATAGTAGTTGTGGTAGGTGAACCAGAGCTCCGGACGCGGCTGGCTGTTCCGGTATCCGGCGAGCAGGATTTCCCGCAGGCGCGCGGCATCGTCGGCACAGCGGGTGAAGCGTTCGGGATCGGCCTCGCGGAAATAGGCTTTCGGCGCCGCGACGGGCTCGACGACATGGCCGAGGCTTTCGAGCGCGGCCATGAGCTGGCGCGCCATGCGGCGGTCGCCGGAGACGCCGCCGTCGCCGACCGGATTGAGCGGAGTGTGGAACGCGATACGCAAGGGTGCTTCGTGACGGTGGCGGTCTTGGTGTCAGCGGTAGGGATCGGCCGCGTCGCGCAGGCCGTCGCCGAGGAAATTGAAGGCGAGGATGATCACGATCACGGGCACGACCGGATAGAGCAGCCAGGGGTAAAGCGCCACAACATTGATGTTCTGGGCTTCGTTGAGCATCACGCCCCAACTGGTGATCGGCGGCCTGAGGCCCAGGCCCAGGAAGGAAAGCGCGGTCTCGCCGAGGATCGTCCGGGGGATGGTGATCGTGGCCGAGGCGATGAGATGGCTCATGAAGCCCGGCACCAGATGCAGCGCAATGATGCGGCGCGGCTTCGCCCCCATGAGCTGGGCGGCGACGACATAATCCTCCTCGCGCAGCGACAGCAGCTTCGAGCGCACCGAGCGGGCCAGCCCGGTCCAGTCCATCAGGCCGAGGATCACCGTGATGCCGAAATAGACCAGCAGCGGGCTCCAGGACGGCGGCAGGATCGAGGCCAGCGCCAGCCAGAGCGGGATATGCGGCAGCGACTGCACGATCTCGATGATGCGCTGGATGACGAGGTCGACCCGGCCGCCGTAATAGCCGGCGATGCCGCCGATGATGACGCCGAGCACAAAGGAGACGGAGACGCCGAGCAGGCCGATCGAGAGCGAGATGCGCCCGCCGTACAGAATGCGCGAGAGCATGTCGCGGCCGAGCCGGTCCGAGCCGAGGAAGAAGAAGGTGCCGCCCTCGGGCGGGCAGACGAGATGGGTGCTGCCGGGGATCAGGCCCCAGAACGTGTAGTCGTCGCCCTTGCAGAAGAAGCGCAGCTTCTCCGGGCGCGTGGTGTCGACCTCGTATTCGCGCTTCAAGTTCTCCATGTTGAGGCGCATCGCATAGGGGTAGACGAAGGGGCCGACGAATTGGCCTTCGTGGAAGAGATGGATGCTCTGCGCGGGCGCGCGGATGAAGTCGGTATTGCGCGTCGTGTAATGATAGGGCGCCAGAAACTCGGCGAAGGCCGCCATGGCATAGATCGCGAAGATCACCACGGCCGAGATGACCGCGAGCCGATGCTTGCGGAACTTCCACCACATCAACTGCCATTGCGAGGCGAGGTAGACCCGCTCCTGCTCCGGCGTCATCGCCTCGGTGGCATAGGGCTCGAACGGCGCCGTCGAGACCTCGTGCGGCAGGGCTGCACCATCCGGCGGCAGGTGGGAGAGCGTGGTCGCCTTCACTTGGTCGCGGCTCCCTGGAGACGGATGCGCGGATCGAGGATGGCGAGCGCGATATCCGAGATCAGCACGCCGATCACGGTCAGGAAGGACAGGAACATCAGGAAGGAGCCGGCGAGATACATGTCCTGGCTCTGCAGGGCGCGGATCAGGAGCGGGCCTGTGGTCTGCAGCGAGAGCACGATGGCGACGACCTCGGCGCCCGAAACGATCGAGGGCAGGATGTCGCCGATATCTGAGATGAAGAAGTTGAGCGACAGGCGCAACGGGTATTTCCGCAGCGCCTTGCCCGGCGGCAGGCCCTTGGCGCGGGCGGTGACGTAATACTGCTTCTGCAACTCGTCGAGGAGGTTCGCGCGCAGGGCCCGGATCATGCCGGCGGTGCCGCCGGCGCCGATGATGATGACGGGAATCCAGAGATGCTCGAGCACCGACTTGAGCTTGGCCCAGCTCATCGGCTGGTTGAGATAGGCAGGGTCGACGAGACCGCCGATCGAGGTGCCGAACCAGATATTGGCGAAATACATGAAGACCAGCGCCAGCAGGAAGTGTGGGATGGCGAGCCCGACGAGGCCGAGGAAGGTGAGGCCGTAATCGCCCCAACTATACTGGTGCGTGGCTGAATAGATGCCGATCGGGAAGGCGACGATCCAGGTGAAGATGATGGTGGCGAAGGAGACCATCATCGTCAGGATGAGGCGATCGCCGACGATCTCGCGCACCGGGCGCTGGTACTCGAAGGAGTAGCCCATGTCGCCCTGGAGCAGGCCAGCGACCCAGCGGACATAGCGCTCGACCGGCGGCTTGTCGAAGCCGTATTCCTTCTTCAGGAACTCGATGCGGCTCATGTCCGCCTTCTCGCCCTGGGCCTGCATCTCGGCCGCGAGCGTCTCGAAATAATCGCCTTCGGGCAGGTTGATCACGGTGAAGATCAGCGCGCTGGTGACCAGCAACGTCGGGATCATGAGCAGGATGCGCTTGAGGATGTAGCGGATCAGCACGGATCAGGCCTTGTTCTCTTGCTGATCGGTCTTCTGCCGGTCGAACCAGAAGGTATCGGGCATGTAGCGGCCGATGAAGGCGCCGGGCTCGAAGCTGTAGAGACCGACATCGGGGACGTTGCGCATATCCTTGGAGACGACGATCGGCTGCAGCGTGCTGTTGATCACGCCGATGGTGAAGAGCTGTTCGGCATTGATCGCCAGCATCTTGTGCCAGACGGCACGGCGCTGGTCTCGGGTCGAGCTGACGCGCCATTCCTCATAGAGCCGCACGAGCTCGACGGCCTCGGGCAAGGCGGGGCGCTCGCCCTCGCGGCCGGTGGTCTCAATGAACTGTCCCCAGCGCGGCCACTGGAACTGCGCCGAGGAGGTCGGCGCCAGCGCGTCGGGCTCCATGTCCGAGGTGACGAGCGCATTGTCCATGCCGGCCCAGGCCGACATGATTGTCTGGCCGGCGGTGATGCGGCGGCGGAAGACGTCGCGCTGGCTCGAACGCGGATAGATCTTGATGCCGACATCGATCAGGTCCTGCTTGAGCAGGTCGAGGATGTCGGTCTCTTCGGTGTTCTCGCCGGCGGTCTCGACGGTGAATTCCAGCCGGCGCCCGTCCGGCAGCAGGCGGATGCCGTCGTCGTCGCGCCTGGTGAGGCCGATCTCGTCGAGCAGGCGGTTGGCCAGCGCCGGGTCGTGCTGGGTCCAGAGCTGTGCGAGCTTGGCGTCGTAGAGCGGGCTTTCAGGCAGGGCGGTGTTGCCGCTTTCGCGTGCCAGCCCGAAGAAGATGACCTTGTTGACGTCCTTGCGGTTGATGGCAACCGAGAGCGCCTTCCGGTAACGCAAGTCGCGGTTGAGATCGCGCCAGACCGGGTCGATGGCGTTGAGGTTCGGCATCAGCGCGAAATAGGCGCCTTCCGCCCGTTTCCACAGTTTGACGTCGAAATTCATCCGCTTCGAGGCTTCCTTCAGGAAGGTGTAGTTGTCGAAGCGGATGTAGCGGGCCTGGAGATCGGCTTCCCCGGCCGCGGCCTTGGCGGGAACGAGCGAGCTGGTGCCGATCGTCAGCGTCACCTGGTCGGCATAGGGCAGCTGGCGGCCGTTCTTGTCGACGCGGTGGAAATACGCGTTGCGTTCGAAGACGAACTGCTCGGCCGGCAAGGCCGTCGTGTTGCGCCAGGGCTCGAGTGTCGGCAGCTTCGGGTTCTCCGGCCGGTACATGCGCGAGAGCCGCTCATGCAGCGCGCCCCAATCGCGCACGCGGTTCTCCTTAACCCGCTGGGCCAGCTCCGTCTTGGGAGCGTAGCGCTCATGGAACTGCTTGAGATAGGCGGATGGCATGAAGATATAGGTGGGCTGTGCGCCGGCCAGGGCCGGCAGGAAGATCGGGTTCGGCATCTTCCAGCTGTAGCGGATCTCCGTCTCGCTCAGCACCTCGAACGCGGGCAGTTCATTGGCGGAGAACAGGGCCTGGGGCGGGCCGCCCGGCGAGAGCCGCTTGTTGTTGGCGACGTCTTCCCACCAGTAGCGGAAATCCTCGGAGGTGAAGGGCGACCCGTCCGACCAGCGATGGCCCTGGCGGAGCTTGAGCGTGAAGATGCGGCCGTCCTCGACATCGCAGCTTTCGAGCACGTCGGGCACGAGATCCAGCTTGTCGTCGTAGACCATCAGCCGGGTGTAGCCGTAGAGCGTCATCATGCGGATGTCGCGCTGGTCCCCCATCAGCATGCGGATATTGCCGCCATGGCGGCCAGGCTGGCGGCCGAGCGCCTCCAGATCGATCACGCGCGGATTGGCGGGCAGGCGTTCGGCGAGCGGCGGCAAGGTTCCGGCTGTGATTCGCTCAGCGAAGAACGGGCTGTCGATGGCCGTGCCGGAGAAGGGAGCGGCCTGCGACAGGCGCGGCAGGCTCAAGCCTGCGACGGCGGCTGAGCCGAGCAACAGCGCCGTACGGCGGGTCGGACGCATGCGGCGTTGCGTCATGGCACCAGCTCCCGGATATCGGCGTTGGGCCGTGCCAGCACGTAATGGCCGTCGCCGAGCGGCAGATGTGTCAGCGCCGCCTCGTCCGGTCCCGACTTGAAGACCTGATCCCAATGGCTGTCGTCGGAAGCGCCGCCGGGCGCGGCCAGCTTGAAATCGAGCCTGCGATCAAGATCAGCGAATGGCACCGAGCGCAGCAGCGCCCTGGTGTAGGGATGGGCCGGGCGGGTGAAGAGGGCGTGGCGTGGAGCCAGCTCGACGATACGGCCATTGGCCATGACCGCGATCCGGTCCGCCATGTAGTTCACCACCGCGAGGTTATGCGAGATGAACAGGAAGGTCAGGCCGCGCTCGGCCTGCAGGTCCTTGAGCAGGTTGAGGATCTGCGCCTGCACGGAGACGTCGAGCGCCGAGACCGGCTCGTCGCAGATGATCAATTCGGGATCGAGCGCGAGCGCGCGGGCGATGCCGATACGCTGGCGCTGGCCGCCCGAGAAGGAATGCGGGTAGCGGTTCAGGAAGCGGACATCGAGCCCGACATCCTGCATCAGCGCCCGCACCCGCTCGTCCTGCTCGGCCGGGTCGCCCTTGCCGTGGATGACCAGCGGCTCGCGCAGGATGTTCATCACGGTCATGCGCGGCGACAGCGACGAGACCGGGTCCTGGAAGATCATCTGGACGCGGGGGCGGAAATGGCGGAGGTCCTCGCCCTGCAGCTTGAGCACGTCGACCCGCTCGCGCCCGTCGTCGAAGATTACCTCGCCGGAATTCGGCGTGACCGCGCGCATGACGATCTTGCTGACCGTGGTCTTGCCACAACCGCTCTCGCCGACGAGGCCGAGGCATTCGCCGCGCCTGATGTCGAAGCCGACATCGTCGACGGCCTTGACGCTGGTCTGGCTGCCCTTGCCGAAGAAGCTGCGCGAGCCCGTGACATAGGTCTTGTGCAGGCCGCGGACGCTGAGCAGCGGAGCGGCGTCGGCCGAAGGCTTCGGCGCCGGGGCGACGACCGCCGGGCGCGGACGCGCCTCGCGCAGCGCGACCAACCGCTCGCCGTCCTGCATGTCGAAATGCGGGGAGGCTTCGAGCAGCGCCTTGAGATAGGGGTGGCGCGGGCGGCGGAAGATGTCCTCGACCGGGCCGCGTTCCATGATCTCGCCATGGAAGATCACCACGACCTCGTCGGCCATGTTGGCGACGACGCCGAGATCATGGGTGATGAGGAGGATCGCCATGCCCATCTCGGCCTGGAGATCGCGCATCAGGTCGAGCACCTGGGCCTGGATGGTGACGTCGAGCGCGGTCGTCGGCTCGTCGGCGATCAGCAGGGCCGGCTGGCAGATCAGCGCCATCGCGAGCATGGCGCGCTGGCGCAGGCCGCCGGAGAGCTCGAAGGAATAGAGGCCGAAGGCGCGCTTGGGGTCCTTGAAACCGACGCGCTTCAGCATCGCCTCGATCAATTCGCGAGCCTCAGCCTTCGGCATCGGCCGGTGCAGAAGCAGTGCTTCCTCGATCTGGTTGCCGATCGTATGGACCGGCGAGAGCGAGGACATCGGCTCCTGGAAGATCATGCCGATGCGCCCGCCGCGCAGCGCCCGGATACCCACGCCCTCGGCCGGCAGGGTCGCGATGTCGACGACCGTCTCGGGGGATTGCGGATCGCGAAACAGGATCTCGCCGCCGGTCACGGCGCCGGCGCGGGGCAGAAGGCCCATGACGGCCTGCGAGATCACCGATTTGCCGGAGCCGGATTCGCCGACGAGCGCGACGGTCTTGCCGGCGGGGACGCGCAGGCTGACACCCTTCACGACGTCACGGGCCAGGCCGTGGATGGTGAAGCCGATACGCAGGTCGCTGATGCGCAGGATATCCATGGTCTTAAGCGGTGCGTCCCCGGAGCTTCTAAGGCTCCTTACCTGTCCTCGGGTCACTAGACGTCGAAAGCGGTAACTTGCCAATCGCTTTCGACGCCTGTGGTTCCGGCGGGCATTGCCCGATGCGGATGACATCGCTGCAACGCGGCCCGCGCCGGAAGTCGTCGAAGCTGATGCTCCAGGGCAGGGGCGCCGGGGCCCGGTAAGGCCCCATCTTGAAATACTGGTTGTGGTCGAGCCCCGGGCCGCTATGCCCGATATGGCCCTGCACGGTGACGATGGGAACGCCGTCCGCGACGACCTCGATCAGGCCGTCGCCATCGGGGCCGGGCTGCGAGCGGATGACGAAATCGATCCAGCCCTGCTGCGCGGTGGGCAGGTCGGCATGGGCAGTGACCCGGATTCCCGGCGCGCAGGCGTTGAAATAGCCCGGGTAATTCTCGCGAGTCGCGCCGCTTTCCATCGCAACGAGCGCGCGGGTCTGGCGCGTATGGGGTCGGTCCAGCACGAGCGCTTCGCCCGGAAGGCAGCCGGCCGGACGCTCGCTGCCGCCGATCGGATAGGACGGAATCCGGTCGGTCTCGACGGTGACGCCGAGACGGCCGCGATAGAGGCGCAGTGCCAGAAAGGGCGAATAGTCGCCCGCGGCCCCGGGAATGATCTCGCGCTTCCATTGGGCGATCACATATCTGCGATCATCCTGGGGGAGCGGATCGTCGAGGCGCAAGGTGAAGCCGTACCAGACGGTGCTGTCATAGGGAGCGAGCACCTCCGGGCGTTCCCACACCTCCGCCCGCTCGCTGCACGCGACCGCATGCGGCAGGCAGGAGGGCATGGCGATCAGGGTCAGTGCGCCGCTGCCGCTATAGGGCGCGGTCTTGCCGAAAATCACACGCCCGGAGCGCTGCTCGGGATTGTTCTTGTAGAAAAGCCCGCCGTCCCTGGCGAAATCGCCCTGCTCGAAGCCGTCGCGCAGGATGCGCTGCGCGGGATCGCCGTCGGCTTCGGCATGGGCCGGGGTGACGGGCGCGCCAAGGAGACAGAGGGCGGCCGTACAACAGAGCGCTCCCGACGCAACGACCCTTTTCACGGCTCCCCCGAAATTCACCGATCCTCCCATCTGCGCCCGCGGCATGGCCGCAGCGTGGCGTGCATTGCACTCCGCTGCAACCTCACCACATATGGTCGCTCCGGGCCCGACGGACCCGTTCGAGCTCGCGTCGCGGGCGCTTCGGTACAGGGTTGCCCCTTGGAGTCCAATCTCTTCCGTTACATCTGGCAGAAGAGCCGGGCCGAGCAGATCGTCGTTCTGCTGATCATCCTTGTCTCGATACCCTTCAACTGGGCCTCGTTCGACGTGCCCAAGCGCATCGTCAACGACGCGATCCAAGGCGGCGCCTTCAAGAACGGCAAGACCACGGCGACGCTGCTGGATTTCACCCTGCACCTGCCGTCCTGGCTGGGCGGGGCGACCTACAGGCTGTCGGAGGGTATCCAGGTCGGCCAATATGGCCTGCTGCTGGGCTTGAGCACCTATTTCCTGCTGCTGGTGCTGATCAACGGCGCTTTCAAATACGTCATCAACGTCCGCAAGGGCATCCTCGGCGAGCGGATGCTCCGGCGCATGCGCTATGACCTGTTCAGCCAGCTCATGCGCTTCCGGCCGGAGGAAATCCGCGCGGTCAAGCCGGCCGAGATCGCCAGCATGATCAAGGACGAGGTCGAGCCGGTCGGCGGTTTCGTCGGCGATGCCTTCATCCAGCCGGTCTTCCTGCTCAGCCAGGCGCTGACGGCGCTCGTCTTCATCATGGCGCAGAGCTTCTGGCTGGGCTCGATCGCGCTGCTGATCGTGCTGGTGCAGGCGATCATCATCCCGATCCTGCGGCGCGAGCAACTCAGGCTTGGCCGTGAGCGCCAGATCGCCTCGCGCCAGCTCGCGGGCCGGATCGGCGAGATCGTCGATGCCGGACCGATGATCCAGGGGCATGGCGCGACGGCCTATGTCCAGTCCGACATCGCCGGGCGGCTCGGGCGGCTCTTCGACATCCGCTACGCGCTCTACAAACGAAAATTCGCGGTCAAGTTCCTCAACAACCTGCTGGCCCAAATCACGCCATTCTTCTTCTACGCCATCGGCGGCTTCTTCGCGCTGCAGGGGCGGCTCGACATCGGCCAGCTCGTCGCGGTGATCGCGGCCTATCGCGACCTGCCGCCGCCGATCAAGGAGCTGATCGACTGGGACCAGCAGCGCAACGACGTGACGATCAAGTACGATCAGGTGATCCAGCAGTTCAACAGCGACGAGACGCTGATCCTCGAGGAGGAGAACGGCGTCACGGCCCTGCCGGAGAAGGGCGAGATCCGGCTCGAATCCGTGCAGATGCTGGACAATCGCGGCCAGCCGCTATTGACGCCGCTTTCGTTCAGCGTGCAACGGCCCGGCATGGTCGCGGTAGTCGGTCCGCAGGGCGGCGGCAAGGATGTGTTCGGCCGGGTTCTCGGCCGGCAGGCGACGAGCTATACCGGCCGCGTGATGATCGATGGCGAGCCGCTGGCGGGCATGTCCGTGGAGCGGGCGAGCCATATCATCGGCTATTCCGGCGACGAGCCGGAGATCATCGCCGGCTCGATGCGCGACAACATCCTGCTGCCGCTCAGGCGCCGGCGCCCAGATCTCAAGGCAGACGGCGCGGTATCGGCTCCGGAGCATCGCCGTTTCGTCGAGGCGATCCGCTCGGGCAACTCGCCGTTCCCGTTCGAGGCGGACTGGACCGACTATGCCGGGGTCGGCGTGAGCGATGCGGTCGAACTCGCCGCGCGCATCCACGAATTGCTCGATGTCTTCGGTTGTACGCAGGAGGTCTACGAGCTCGGCCTCGGCGGTAAGGTGATGCCGCCCGTCAGCGAGCAGGCGGTCGAGCGCATCATCACGGCCCGCGGCGTGGTCGCAGCCGAGCTGGCGCGGATCAACCAGGGCGACCTGATCGAACCCTTCGTGCTCGACCGTTACAACCGCAACGCGCCGATTGTCGAGAACCTGATCTTCGGCACGCGGACCACGCCGCGCTTCGACAGCGCGACGCTGCTGTTCGAGCCCTATGCCCATTCGATCCTGAAGGCGGAATCGCTGATCGAGCCGCTGGCCGAGATGGGCGCGCGCATCGTCGCAACGGTGGTAGAAATCTTCGCCGGCCTGCCGCAGGGCCATGCGCTGTTCGAGCGCTATTCCTTCGGGGCGCATTTCGAGTTCGAGCGCCTGAACGAGCTGGCGGACCTGCTCGCCAAGCACGACATGCGCAACCCGCTGGACCAGGAGACGGAGTGCGACCTCGTCGCGCTGGCGCTGGGCTATATCGAGCCCAAGCACAGGCTGAACCTGATCGACGCCCGCCTGGAGCGGCGCATCCTCCGGGCGCGGGGGAGCTTCCGCAAGCACCTGCCGGCCGATGCGGTCGATGATGTCGATTTCTACGATCCCAAAAAGGTAATGGTCGGCGCCAGCGTGCGCGACAACCTGATGTTCGGGCGCATCGGCTACGGCGTGCCCGACGCCGCCCGCAAGGTGGGCGAGATCGTGCTGCAGGCGCTCTCCCGGTCGGGGCTCGGCGAGGCGCTCTACCGGCTCGGCCTCGATACCGAGAGTGGTATCCGCGGTCGCTTCCTGCCGGTCAGGCTGCGCCAGGCGATTCCGCTGGTCCAGGCGCTGGTCAAGGCGCCGCAGATCGTGGTGCTCGATATCTCGGCCCTGCTGGCGATCTCCGACGAGCCGCAGGAGATCGTCGCCCGGCTGCGCAGCTCTTGCGCGGGCATGACACTGTTTCTTCTGGTCGGAGATGCTAATCTTGTGGAAGACGTCCCGTTGCGGGTGGTGTTCCACGGAGCGACCGGGACGGTCGAGGCGCTCGGCACGCCCGATGCGGCCAATGATCGGGCGTCGCGCTTCGAAGACACCGGGCGCGAAAACACTGGGCGAATGGAGGCGCGATCATGAGTCTGGAAACCGATATCGGCTGCCTGCGCAGCCTGCCGCTGTTCCAGGACATGCCGGCATCGCGGCTCAAGCTTGTCGCCTTGATGGGCGAGCGCCTGCAGTTCGAGCCGGGAGCCGTCCTGATCAGCCCCCAGGAGAAGCTTGAGGGCGTCTACGTCATCATGGAAGGCGAGGTCGAATTCGCGCAGCCGCGTGAGGGCGGCGGGGAGCGACGCTTCGTCAAGGACACGGGCAGCATCACCGGCGACGTATCGCTGCTTAGCGGCCAGCCCTTCATCACGACCGTCAGCGCCAAGTCGCGGGTACTGGCGTTGCGGATTCCCAAGGATCTGTTCTTCGAGCTGCTTCAGACCGTGCCGGAATTCAGCCTCGCGATCTGCCGGGATCTGGCCGGCCGGGTCCAGAAGCTCGCCTCCGTGCTGCTGCACGAGAACGAAACCGTTTGACGAGGTCCACCAGCATATGAACCGGCCGCCAGCCGCAGGCACGACCCGCAGCGGAATGAGCGCAAGCATGGACCAGGTCTCGTCCTGGAGCCGGGACATCCGGTTCGTCTCGGGACTGATCCTGCTCGTCTTCGCGACCACGCATTTCCTCAACCACGCCGTCGGCATTCTCGGCGTCGATGCCATGGAGAAGGTCCAGGACTGGCGCTACGGCATCTGGCATTCCTGGCCCGGTACGATCGTGCTCTACGGCGCGCTGATCGTGCATCCGGTCTTCGCGCTGCTGCGGGTGGTGCAGCGGCGCACCTTCAAGATGCCGCTGCGGGAGATGCTGCAGATCGCGCTCGGCCTCGCCATCCCGCTGCTGCTCGTCGACCACATCATCAGCACGCGGATTATGGGCATCTATTTCGGCGTGGACGAGAGCTATCGCTCCGTGCTGCGCCGGCTCTGGCCAGGTCTGGCGGTGACGCAGTCGCTGCTGCTGCTCCTGGTCTGGACGCATGGCATCATCGGCATCCACTTCATGCTGCGCGCCCGCGACAGCTATCGCCATTGGCGCGACCCCTTCCTGCTGACAGCGATCCTGATCCCGATCCTGGCCCTGATCGGCTTCTGGGTCGGCGCTCGCGAGGCCGAGCGGCTGGCGATGCCGGCCGAACTTGTCAGCGATGCGCAGACGGCGATGTTCGTGCGCGACGTGATGTGGGGCAAGGGCGCCTTCTACGGGCTCGTCGCCTCCTTCCTGCTCTTCGTCGGCATCCGCGAGATCAGGGTCCGCACGACCCGCCAGATCACGGTGCGCTTCGTCGGCCACGGCACGCGCCGGGTGGCACCGGGGCCGACGGTGCTGGAGATGTTTCGGCGCTTCAACATTCCCCATGCCGCGCTCTGCGGCGGGCGGGCGCGCTGCGCGACCTGCCGCGTGCTGGTGATGGACGGCAACGACAAGCTGGCGAAACCCGGCCCGAACGAAGCCAGGCTGCTGCGTCGGATCTCGGCGCCGGAGGGTGTCCGGCTCGCCTGCCAGATCCGGCCGCGCGACGATCTGCAGGTGCAGATCCTGCTGGCCTCGCGGCTCAACGCGGGGGCTGGGCGGCCGTTCGAGCACGACGATGCCGCCGGCAAGCGCGGGCTGACCGTGGTGGTGGCCGATCTCCGGGCCTTCTCGGCCCTCTCCGCGCGGCAGTTGCCGCGTGAACTGATCGGCTTGCTCAACCGCTTCTTCGACGAGATGGGCCAGGCGATCACGGCACATGAGGGGCGGATCGACGCCTTCTACGGCGACGGCTTCATGGCCGTGTTCGGCTTGGAGGGAGCGCCGGCCCGCGGAGCGCAGGCGGCGATCGCGGCCGCCGGCGACATCGTCCGAGCGGTCGATGCGCTCAACCGCGAGTATGGCGCGGCACTGCCGCTGCCGCTCCGGATCGGCATCGGCATCCATACCGGCGACGCCATCACCGGCGCGGTCGAGAACGACAATCTCGGCCGGCGCGAGATCACGGTCGGCGAGACCGTGATGGTCGCAAGCCAGCTCGAATCGGCGACGCGGCGGGTGCTCGCCGATATCGTGGTTTCGGAAGACACCATCCGGGCGAGTGCGCGCAGCTATGCCGGGACGACGCCGCTGAAGATCGCGATCAAGGGGCGCGAGAAGCCGTTGACCGCCTATGGCTTCGCCAGCGCGCCGGAAATCGCCCGCCGCAAGCGCGAGGATGTCGCCATGCCGGTGCCGGTCGTGGCCGGCGGGGAGGCGACCGCGGCGGCCGAGGTGGTCCAGGAGCGGGACGAGAGCGAAGAAAAGGCCTGATCTTGCGCGGGCGGCTGGTTTTTTGCGGGCGCGCATGTCTATGGTCCGCCGGCTTTTCCGGATGACGACCGACCCATGACGCCCGAACCGCCCCAAGAGGCCTTTCACGACCTGCTGCGCGGGATGGCGGCGCTGTCGGGCAACCGCATCGTCGCCGATATCGCGCGGCTCTACGGCAAGGGCGCGCCGCCCGACCTCTCGATCGCCTGCAACCACAAGCAGATCGCCTCGAAGCAATGGCTGGTCGAGGCTTTGGCCGGGACCTGTCCGAAGCCGGAGGGGCCGGTCTGGGTGCTCGGCGCCTGGTACGGCGTGCTCGGCGCACTGCTGCTCGACGACGAGAGGCTCGCGATCCCCGGGGTCGTCAGCCTCGATATCGACCCGACCTGCGCGCCGGTCGCGGAGATCCTGAACCATCGCCATGTTGCGGCGGGGCGCTTCCGGGCGGTGACGACCGACATGATGGCGGTCGATTTCGCAGCGCAGTCGCCGGCGCCGGGCCTCGTCATCAACACGAGCTGCGAGCATCTCGCGGACGTGCCGGGCTGGCTTGCGACCCTGCCGAAGGGCCTGCCGCTGGTGCTTCAGTCCAACGATTATCTCCGCGAGCCCGACCACCGGAGCTGCGTGCCCTCGCTCGACGCCTTTCGGGAGCAGGCGGGGCTGTCCGAGGTCTGGTTCGAGGGCGCCCGGCCGACCAAGAACTACACGCGCTTCATGCTGATCGGGCGGCGATGACGGCTGGAACGGCGCCGCGCGTCGCGGTGGCGATGAAGGGCTATCCGCGCCTGTCGGAGACCTTCATCGCGCAGGAATTGCTGGGCTTGCAGCAGCGCGGCCTGCCCTTCGAGATCTGGTCGCTGCGCCATCCCACCGATGCGGCCAAGCATCTGATGCACAACCAGATTACGGCGCCGGTGCGCTACCTGCCGGAATACCTCCATGAAGAGCCGGCGCGCGTGGCGCGCGGGCTGCTCGCCGCGCTGCTGAAGCCGGGCCTGCTGCGTCTGCTGCCGGTATTCCTGCGCGATCTCGCCCGCGACCGGACGCGCAATCGCTGGCGCCGCTTCGGGCAGGCCTGCGTGATGGCGCGGGAGTTGCCCCCGGATGTCCGGCATCTCCATGTGCATTACCTGCACACGCCGGCTTCCGTGATCCGCTACGCCGCCTTGCTCGGCGGCCTGACATGGTCGTTCTCGGCCCATGCCAAGGATATCTGGACGACGCAGGACTGGGAGAAGCGCGAAAAGATCGCCTCCGCCGCCTGGGGCGTCACCTGCACGCGCGACGGGCATCGCGAGCTGGAGCGGCTTTCCGACCGGCCCGACAAGGTCGCGCTGCTCTATCACGGTCTCGATCTCGCGCGCTTTCCGGCGCCGGGGCCGCGCTCGGAGCGGGATGGCTCGGACGCGAACGATCCGGTGCGCTTCGTCACCATCGGGCGCGCCGTCGCGAAGAAGGGCTTCGACGACCTGCTGGAAGTCCTGGCGAAGCTGCCCTGCACGCTGAACTGGCGCCTCACCCATATCGGCGGCGGCGAGAAGCTCGGGGCTTTGCAGGCACAGGCCAAGGCGCTTGGGCTCGACGCGCGGATCGTCTGGGCGGGGCCGAAGGCGCAGGACGGGGTCGTTGCCGCTCTGCGGGCCGCCGACCTGTTCGTCCTGCCCTCGAAGGAAGCGGGCGACGGCGACCGCGACGGGCTGCCCAATGTGGTGATGGAGGCGGCGAGCCAGGGCCTGCCGATCGTCGCGACCGATTTCGCGGGGATTCCGGAATTCGTGCGCGATGGCATCGAGGGCCTGCTGGTGCCACCGGGCGATGTCGCGGCTCTTGCCGCTGCGCTGAACCGGCTGGCCATCGCACCTTCGCAGCGCGCTGTGCTGGGCGAGGCGGCCTACGCCCGGCTGACGGAAGCCTTCTCGGCTCAGGCCGGGCTCGACCGCGTCGCGGCGATGCTGAAGCGCTCGGCGGGCGCGGCCGCATGAGCGCCACCACCGTTCTGATCGCGGTGACACATCTGCTTGGCAGCGGCCATCTGGTGCGAGCGGCCAATCTGGCGCGGGCGCTGGCGCAGGGCGGATTTGCTGTGACGCTCGCGAGCGGCGGCATGCCGTTGCGGGCGATGGAGGGTGAGCCCTTCGTCTTCGTGCAATTGCCGCCGATCAGGACCGAAGGCACCGATTTCCGCACGCTTCTCGACGAGGCCGGCCAGCCGGTCGAGCCGGAGCGTAAGGTTGCCCGGGTCGCGATGCTGGAAGAACTGGCGGCGCGGTTGCGGCCCGATGTCGTGATCGTCGAGCATTTCCCCTTCGGACGGCGGCAACTGGCCGGTGAATTCCTGGCGCTGATCGCGGCAGTGAAGGCGGCGCGGCCCGAGGCGCTCGTTCTGTCCTCGGTGCGCGATGTGCTGGTGACGCCGAGGCTGGATCGTATCGCGGAGGCCGAAGAGCGGATCGCTGGGCGGTTCGACACGGTCCTGGTCCATGGCGATGCCGGCTTCCTACCGCTCGACCGCTCATGGCCGGTCGGGGAGGGGCTGGCGGCGAAGCTGCGTTACACCGGCTATCTTGCCGATGATCGGCCCGTCGGTACCGCAAACGAGAATGACGAGGTCATCGTCTCCGGCGGCGGTTCGGCCGCGGCTTTGCCGCTCTTCGCTTGTGCCGTAGCGGCGGCGCGGCTCGACCGGTCCGGGCGCCGCTGGCGGCTTCTTGCCGGACGCGGCATGCCGGACGCCGATCTGGCGCTGCTGGCGGCCGACGCTCCCGAAAAGGTCGTGATCGAGCGGGCGCGGCCGGATTTTCCCGCTCTGCTGGCCGGCTGCGCGATCTCGATCAGCCAGGCCGGCTATAACACCGTGCTCGATCTCGTCGCGGCCGGGCGACCGGCGATCGTCGTGCCCTTCGATGCGGACAACGAGACCGAGCAGACGGTGCGTGCCGAGGCGATGGAGCGGGCGGGGCTGGCGCGCTGCTTCCGCCTGTCGGGCGATTTCGTGGGGGATGCCGTGGCGCTGGCGGACGCCGTTGGGCAAGCGATCGGCTCCCAACCATCCGATTTGCGGATCGATCGGGACGGTGCGGCACGCTCCGCCGCGATCGTCAGGGAGCTTCTCGCCGGGCGCGCGGGCCGCTCCCGACAGTGAGCCGGCATGCCCTTTGCGAGGGCCGGGGTGCAGCTTTGCGAATTGCCGCTTCCGGTCTTTCGCTCTAATGAGGGACGATCCGCCTCCCTCTTCGGTCGGCTCTGGGTTAACCGGCGAATTCCGGTCATGGCCCCGCGCCTGGAGACAAGATGATGACGACGACGACTGCGCCCGGCCTGCCCGACATGAAGCTGTCGGTGCGCCAGACTTTCGGGATCGATTCGGATCTCGAGGTGCCGGCCTTCTCCGCAGCCGATCCGCATGTGCCCGACCTCGACCCGGATTACCGTTTCGACCGCGACACCACGATCGCGATCCTGGCCGGCTTCGCGCATAACCGACGCGTCATGATCTCGGGCTATCACGGCACCGGCAAGTCGACCCATATCGAGCAGGTCGCCGCCCGCCTCAACTGGCCCTGCGTCCGCGTCAACCTCGACAGCCACGTCTCGCGCCTCGACCTCGTCGGCAAGGACGCGATCGTGCTGAAGGAAGGCAAGCAGATCACCGAGTTCCAGGACGGCATCCTGCCCTGGGCGCTGCAGAACAACATCGCGCTCGTCTTCGACGAATACGATGCCGGGCGCCCGGACGTGATGTTCGTGATCCAGCGCGTGCTGGAGCAGTCCGGCAAGCTGACGCTGCTCGACCAGAAGCGCGTTATCCGCCCGCATGCGGCCTTCCGCCTCTTCGCCACCGCCAACACGGTCGGCCTCGGCGACACGTCCGGCCTCTATCACGGCACGCAGCAGATCAACCAGGGCCAGATGGACCGCTGGTCGATCGTCACCACGCTGAACTACCTGCCGCATGACAACGAGGTCGCCATCGTCCTCGCGAAGTCGAAGCACTATCAGGGTACGCGGGATGGCAAGGACGTCATCAACAAGATGGTCCGCGTCGCCGATCTCACCCGCAACGCCTTCATGAACGGCGATCTCTCGACCGTGATGAGCCCGCGTACCGTCATCACCTGGGCCGAGAACGCGGCAATCTTCGGCGATATCGGCTTCGCCTTCCGCGTCACCTTCCTGAACAAGTGCGACGAGATGGAGCGCACGCTGGTGGCCGAGTTCTTCCAGCGTTCCTTCGGCAAGGAATTGCCGGAAAGCGCTGCGAACGTGGTGCTGAGCTAACGAGAGGACGGGAGCCATGGCGCAGTATCAGGGAAGCTGCCACTGCGGTCGGGTCGCCTACGAGGTCGAGGCCGATCTCGGGCAGACGCTCACCTGCAACTGCTCCTATTGCCAGCGCCGTGGCTCGATCCTCGCGTTCTCGCCCGCCAGCGCGTTCACCTTGACCAAAGGCGAGGACGCGCTGACCGAGTACCGCTTCCATACGCAGAAGATTCAGCATCTCTTCTGCGAGACCTGCGGCGTCGAGTCCTTTGCCAAAGCGAATGGACCCGACGGGACGCCGATGGTCGCGGTCAATGTGCGCTGCCTCGTCGGCGTCGAACCGACCGAATTGTCGCCGACCGCTTATGACGGGCGTTGGCGCTAGGAGGCGTTGTGGTCGCGATCACGGTCGAGCCCGAGCAGGACGAGACGCGTGCCGCCGTGCTGCGCGGCCTGAGCGCCCATAACCAGATCCGGGTCGGCCCCCGCAACGGCACGCCGCTGACGATCAGCCTGCGCGCTGCGGATGGCACGATCCTCGGCGGTCTGGTCGGCGAGCTCAAATGGGAGTGGCTGCATGTCGATCTGTTCTGGATCGACGAAAGCCAGCGCGGCTCGGGACAGGGCGCGGCCATCATGGCTGAGGCCGAGCAGCGCGCGAGGGATTACGGCGCGCGCGGCGTCTATCTCTCGACGATGAGCATTCAGGCGCCGGGGTTCTATCCCCGGCTCGGTTATCGCGAGTGCGGCCGGATGGAGAACTATCCGGTGGCCGGTCAAACGCTCCATCACTTCACGAAGGCGCTATGAGCATCTCGAACCGCAAGCCAGGAACGCCGAAGGAAGCCCCGGCCGAGCCGCTGAAGCGGGCGATCTCGGGCGCGATGAAGGCGATCGCGCGCAAGCCGGAGATGGAAATCGTCTTCGCCGCCGACAAGCCCTCGCTGGTCGGTGAGCGGGCGCGCCTGCCCGAGCCGCCGCGCAAGCTCAGCCCTGGCGATGTCGCGATCCTGCGCGGCCATGCCGATTCGATGGCGCTGCGGCTCGCCTGCCATGATGCTGCGATCCACCGCCGCGCCGCGCCGGAAGGCGATGCGGCGCGTGCCGTGTTCGATGCCGTCGAGCAGGCGCGTGTCGAATCGATCGGCTCGCGGCGGATGTCCGGCATGGCCGGCAACATCACGGCGATGCTGGAGGACCGCTATCATCGCGGCGGGCGCTACGAGGAGGTCACGGATCGGGCCGACGCGCCGCTGGAGGATGCGCTGGCCTTGATGGTGCGCGAGCGGCTGACCGGCCTGAAGCCGCCGAAGGCGGCCGAGAAGGTCGTCGAACTCTGGCGCGAGCAGATCGAGGCCAAGGCCGGCGGCGATCTCGACCGGCTGACGAAGACGATCGAGGACCAGCGCGGCTTCGCCCGCACGGTGCGCGACATGCTGGCCGCACTCGACATGGCCGAGCAGAGCGCGCAGGGCGACGAGCAGGACGAGGACGAGGAGAACCAGGACCAGTCCTCCGAGGACCAGCAGCAGCAGGAAGGCGAATCCGAGCAGGAGAGCGGCGCCGACCGTTCCGAGGTCGAGGTCAGCGAGGACGCGACCGAGGAATTGCAGGAGGGCGCCTCCGAAGCGACCGACGCGCCGGCCGGCGACTGGGACGAGGAGGACGAGAACTCCGAATCCGAGGAGGCCGGCGAAGCGCCGCGTCCGCGCGAGAGCCGTGGCAACGAGCGCCCGCAGACCGACTACAAGGCCTATACCCAGAAATTCGACGAGGTCGTCACGGCCGAGGAACTCTGCGACGCCGAGGAGCTGACGCGGCTGCGCGCCTATCTCGACAAGCAGCTCGCGCATCTCCAGGGCGTGGTCGCGCGCCTCGCCAATCGTCTGCAGCGGCGCCTGATGGCGCAGCAGAACCGCACCTGGGAGTTCGACCTGGAGGAGGGCGCGCTCGACCCGGCGCGCCTGCCGCGCATCATCCTCGATCCGTTCCAGCCGCTCTCCTTCCGGCAGGAATCGGACACGAATTTCCGCGACACGGTCGTGACGCTGCTGATCGACAATTCCGGCTCGATGCGCGGCCGGCCGATCACGGTCGCGGCGACCTGCGCCGATATCCTCGCCCGGACGCTGGAGCGCTGTGGCGTCAAGGTCGAACTGCTCGGCTTCACGACGCGCGCTTGGAAGGGCGGGCTGTCGCGCGAGGCCTGGCTGCAATCGGGCAAGCCGGCGAATCCTGGCCGCCTGAACGATCTCCGCCACATCATCTACAAGGCGGCGGATGCGCCGTGGCGGCGCGCGCGCAAGAACCTTGGTCTGATGATGCGCGAGGGGCTGCTCAAGGAGAATATCGACGGCGAGGCGCTCGACTGGGCGCATAAGCGCATTCTCGGCCGGGCCGAGCAGCGCAAAATCCTGATGGTGATCTCGGATGGCGCGCCGGTCGACGATTCCACCCTCTCGGTCAATGCCGGCAACTATCTCGAGCGGCATCTGCGCCATGTCATCGCCGAGATCGAGACGCGCTCGCCGGTCGAGCTCATCGCGATCGGCATCGGCCATGACGTGACGCGCTACTATCGCCGCGCCGTCACCATCGTCGATGCCGAGGAGCTGGGCGGGGTGATGACCGAGAAGCTCGCCGAATTGTTCGAAGAGGACGGTCCGGGCGGCTCCGGATCCAAACGCCGCGGGCATTGATGCGCCTCACGCGCCGCGCCGCGCTGGCAGGCCTCGGCGCGCTCGCGCTGCCGGGTGTCGCGCGGGCGGCCGAGCAGACGCGCTTCTCTGTCGGAATCTCGGTGCGGCCGCTCTCCGCCTTCGAACCACGCCGGCCGGAGCAGCGCCGCTTCGGCGCGCTGCAATTCCGCAGCGGGCTCGTGCTCTCGTCCGGCCATCCACGCTTCGGCGGCTTTTCGGGGCTGGCTCGCCTGAATGGCGGGCGCGATCTCGTCGCCGTCAGCGATCGCGGCGATTGGCTGACGGCGAAGGTCGCTACCGCAAATGGCAAGCTTGTCGGTCTCGAAAACGGCGAGATGGCCGGGATTCTCGGCAGCTCGGGCCGGCCGCTCGCCCGTTCGGGGCGCTACGACACTGAAAGCCTCTGTATCCACGAGGGTACGGCTTTCGTCGGGATTGAGCGCAAGCATGAGATCGTGCGCTTCGATTGGGTGCGTGACGGTGTCGAGGCGCATGCGCGGCCCGTGCCGGTGCCGCCGGAGATCAAGCGCTTGCCGAGCAACCGCGGGCTGGAAGCGCTCGGCGTCGTGCCTGCGGGGCCGTTGAAGGGCGCGCTGGTCGCGATCGCGGAGCGATCGGGCAAGGTGGATGAGCCGACGCTTGGCGTCATTCTCGGCGGTCCGCAGCCCGGCCTGTTCAAGCTTGCCCGGCATGACGGCTACGACATCACCGATCTCGCCTTCCTGCCGTCGGGCGACATGCTGGTGCTGGAGCGCTGGTACCAGCCGCTGCGCGGCGTCGGCATGCGGATCAGGCGAATCGCCGGGCGCGATATCCGGCCGGGGGCGCTGGTCGATGGACCGCGCCTGATCGAGGCTGATCTCGGCTTCGAGATCGATAACATGGAGGGGTTGTCGGTCCATCTGGAAGAAGGGCGGACGATCCTCACCCTGATCTCGGACGACAATTTCTCGTTTCTCCAGCGCACGCTGCTGCTGGAGTTCGAGCTGCTTCCATAGAACCGTCAGCCGTAGCGGGCCCAAACGAAAAAAGCGGCCTCGCGGCCGCTTCCTTCAAACCCGAAAAGGCAAACCGCTCAGTTGGCGGCGAGCTTCTTCTCGAGGTCGCGCTTCAGCGTCAGCGCGCCAGTCGACAGGTCGCCGGCCGCAGCCTTGAGCAGGAAGGCGTCGAGGCCGCCGCGATGCTCGACCGAACGCAGAGCGTTGGCCGAAACGCGCAGGCGCACCGAACGGCCGAGCGCGTCCGACTGCAGCGTGACGTTCACGAGGTTCGGACGGAAGACGGTCTTCGTCTTGCGGTTCGAGTGGCTGACGAGGTGGCCGGTCAGGGTGGCTTTCCCGGTCAGTTCGCAACGGCGGGCCATGGTATCGTTCCTTACGTTCCCGGGGGCGCTCAAACAAAAAAACCGACACGCGACGTGCCGGCGAGCACCGGAAGTCAATTTGAAGTCGGTGGTTCCATAGCCAAGGGCGGAGCTTGCGTCAAGGAAAACTCGGGTAAGCTGTTCACATGGCCTTCAGCGTTAACGGGGTGTAAAGATCGCGGTCCGATGCTTCAACCGGCCGTCGCTTCGCCGCACGGGGGAGACGGTCACGATTAGGGCCGATTCAGAGTGCATTCAGCGCAGGATCGCGCCGTTCCGGAGACAATGGATGAAGTCCGCCGTCGCATCGTCCCTCGCAGGCCTCGCCCTCGCCGCCTGTCTGGGCGCGGGGGCCAATGCGGCTTCGCTCGACGCGCGCTATGACGTCTCGCTGCTGGGAATCACCCTGGGCACGGCGAGCCTCAGCGGCGGAATCGACAATTCCGGCTACAAGCTCGACATGTCCGCGAAGCTCACGGGAATCGCCGGGGGCGTCACGGGCGGGCGCGGCTCGGGGGCGGCGACGGGCGCGCTCGTCGGTGGCAGGCTCGCGCCAAAGACCTTCGCGGTGAGCTCGGCCAATTCCAGCGAGAGCCGGACCGTCCGGATGGCGCTGGCCGAGGGTAGCGTCGCGGGCATCGATATCGAGCCGCCGATCGACGAGAAGCCCGATCGCGTGCCGCTCAACGAGAGCCACAAGCGCAATATCGTCGATCCGCTCAGCGCCTTCCTGATGCCGGTCACCGGCAAGGGCAAGGATGCCGCCTGCAACCGCACGCTGCCGATCTTCGACGGCGCGGCGCGCTACGACATCAAGCTCACGAGCGCCGGCACCCGCAATGTGAAGCTCGAAGGCTATAGCGGCCCGGTCTCGATCTGCCAGGCGCGCTATGTGCCGATCGCCGGCCACAGGGCGCTGCGGCCGAGCACCAAGTTCATGGCTGAGAATCGCGACATCACGACCTGGCTCGCGCCGGTCGCCGGCACCGATGTGATGGTGCCGGTGCGCATTTCCGTGAAGACCATGATCGGCACGGCCGTGATCGAGGCCTCCAGCTTCAAGGTCGATCCCGGCGTGACCGCCAGCGCCGCGCGGAATTGAGCCGCGCAGCCGTCATTGCGAGCATAGCGAAGCAATCCAGGGGGACGTGGAACTCTGCCGCCCCTGGATTGCTTCGTCGCTTCGCTCCTCGCAATGACGGGGAGGTCGTGCGGCCGTTTCAGGGCGCGCGCTTGACGCCCTGGTCGTCCTCGAAGACCGGCCGGAAGAACGAGCGCTCGTAGCTGATGATGAAGCGGTGCTTCTCGTTCTCAGCGACCACGGCGAGACACTCGGCGTCCTTGAAGGAAGCCTCGCGATAGGTCTCGTATGCCGCGAAGGATGGAAAGCTGAACATCGCGAGAGCGACGTTGGAAGTCCCCTCCGACGGCATGAAATAGCCGTGATGCTTGCCGCCGAACCGCTCGACCAGACGGATCCAGGCCTTGCCATAGGCCTCGAAGGCCGGAAGCTGGTAGGGATCGATGACGTAGCGCAGGTAGCAGGTGATCATGATCAGGCAGCCTTCGCGGTGCTGAGGAAGGTCTTCATGCGCTCCAGCGCCTTCTCGATATTCTCGAGCGAGTTGGCATAGGAGAGGCGGATATAGCCCTCGCCGTGGACGCCGAAATCGGGGCCGCCGATGGTGGCGACGCCGGTTTCCTCCAGCAGGGCCGAGGCCAGCTTCTTCGCCTTCCAGGCGGTCTGCGAAACGTTCGGGAAGGCGTAGAACGCGCCCCTCGGCTCGATGCAGGAGACGCCGGGCAGGCCGTTCAGGCCCTTCACCACCGCCTTCCGGCGCCGGTCGAACTCCGCCAGCATCATATGGACCGCGTCCTGCGGGCCGGTGAGCGCGGCGAGCCCCGCCCATTGCGCGGGGGCGTTGACGCAGGAATGCGAGTTCACCGCGAGCTTGCGGGCATTGTCCAGCAAGGGCTTCGGCCAGATCGAATAGCCGAGCCGCCAGCCTGTCATAGCATAAGTCTTGGACCAGCCGTTGAGCAGGATCAGCCGGTCGCGGATCTCCGGATAGCTCAGCAGGCAGACATGCTTTTCGCCGTCATAGACCATCTGGTCATAGATCTCGTCCGACATCACGGCGACGTCGGGGAATTTTGCGAGCCCGGCGACGAGCTTGTCGATCTCGGCCTTGGGTGTCACGCCGCCGGTCGGGTTCGCCGGCGAGTTGATGATCAGGAGCCGCGTCTTCGGCGTGATCAGCGCGAGCGTCTCCTCCGCCGAGAAGGCGAAGCCGTTTTCCTCGCGGATCGGCACCGGGATCGGCGTCGCTCCGGTATATTCGATCATCGAGCGATAGATCGGGAAGCCGGGGTCGGGATAGAGGATCTCGGCGCCGGGTTCGCCGAACATCAGGATCGCCATGAACATGGTGACCTTGCCGCCGGGCACGATCATCACGGCTTCCGGCGAAACCTCGACCGCGAAGCGCTTGTGCAAATCGGCGGCGACCGCCTCGCGCAAGGGCAGGATGCCGTTGGCCGGAGTGTAGCCGTGATGACCGTCGCGGAGCGCCTTCACGGCGGCCTCGACGATATGGTCGGGCGTCGAAAAGTCAGGCTGGCCGATGCCGAGATTGATGATGTCCTTGCCCTGGCGCTGCAATTCGGTGGCGCGGGCCAGCACCGCGAAGGCGTTCTCCTCGCCGATGCGGGAGAAGGAGGGGACGACGTGTAGGGTCATGGCGCGGTTCCTCAGGCTTCGCTGGCACGGGCCGGCTCGGCCAGCTTTCCTGCGTTCTTGGCGCCAAACCGGCGCGGCTGGCAAGCTCGGACGGTGCATCGCAGGACTGTTGCATGCTGTATACAGCATGATTAAATAGTATGACTATCAGCCAGATTGGGCCTTGCCGAGGCGTGGGCGATGGGCATGATGGCTAGTCTCAAATCGTTTGAATGTGAGATCGGCAAGCGGCCGTCAGCGCCGTGTCGAACGAGAGGAAACGAGGATGGCCAAGGCACCCGGCAAGAAGCCCGTTCGGCGCATCAAGCCCGAGCAGTTGCGCTCGAAGGCGTGGTTCGACAATCCCGACAATGCGGACATGACCGCGCTCTATATCGAGCGCACCATGAATTTCGGCCTGTCGCGCGAGGAGCTGCAGTCCGGCCGGCCGATCATCGGCATCGCCCAGACCGGCTCCGACATCGCGCCGTGCAACCGCCACCATATCGAGCTGGCCTCGCGCGTCCGCGACGGCATCCGCGAGATGGGCGGCGTGCCCTTCGAGTTCCCGATCCATCCGATCCAGGAAACCTGCAAGCGGCCGACCGCGGCGCTCGACCGCAACCTGCAATATCTCTCGCTGGTCGAGATCCTCTACGGCTATCCGCTCGACGGCGTCGTGCTGACGACGGGCTGCGACAAGACCACACCGGCCCAGATCATGGCGGCCGCGACGGTCGATATTCCCGCGATCGCGCTGCCGGGCGGGCCGATGCTGAACGGCTCCTTCCGCGGCGAGCGCACCGGCTCGGGCACGATCGTCTGGAAGGCGCGCCAGATGATGGCGGCCGGTGAGATCGACTATAAGGGCTTCGTCGACCTCGTCGCTTCGTCGGCGCCGTCCGCCGGCCATTGCAACACGATGGGCACGGCCTCCACCATGAACTCGCTGGCCGAGGCCATGGGCATGACGCTGCCCGGCGCCGCCGCGATCCCCGCGCCTTATCGCGACCGCTACGAGATGGCCTATCTCACCGGCAAGCGCATCGTCGAGATGGTCTGGGAGAACCTGATCCCCTCGAAGATCCTGACCCGCGAGGCCTTCGAGAACACCATCGTCATCAACTCGGCGATCGGCGGCTCGACCAATGCGCCCGTCCATGTCAACGCCATCGCCAAGCATATCGGCGTCAAGCTCGACAACGAGGACTGGACCAAAATCGGCTACGACATCCCGCTGCTGGTGAACCTGCAGCCGGCCGGCGAGTATCTCGGTGAGGATTATTATCGCGCGGGCGGCCTGCCTGCCGTGATCGCGGAGCTGATCGAGAAGGGCAAGCTCAAGCCCGCGATCACCGCCAACGGCAAGACGCTGGAAGAGAACTGCAAGGGCGCCTTCTCGATCGCCCGCGAGGTGATCAAGAGCTACGACCAGCCGATGAAGGCGCAGTCGGGCTTCCTCAACCTCTCCGGCAACCTGTTCGATTCCGCGATCATGAAGACCAGCGTGATCACGCCGGAATTCCGCAAGCGCTATCTGGAGAATCCGAAGGACCCGATGGCCTTCGAGGGCCGCGCCATCGTCTTCGACGGGCCGGAGGATTATCACCACCGCATCGACGACCCGGCGCTGGCCATCGACGAGCACTGCATCCTGTTCATCCGCGGCGTTGGCCCGATCGGGTATCCGGGCGCGGCCGAGGTCGTGAACATGCGGCCGCCGGATTACCTGATCAAGAAGGGCGTCACGGCGCTGGCCTGCGTCGGCGACGGGCGCCAGTCCGGCACCTCGGGCTCGCCCTCGATCCTCAACGCCTCGCCGGAAGCGGCGACCGGCGGCGGGCTCGCGTTGCTGAAGACCGGCGACAAGGTTCGCATCGACTTGAAGAAGCGCACGGCCAACATCCTGATCTCGGATGAGGAGCTTGCCGAGCGCAAGGCGGCGTTCAAGGCGTCGGGCGGCTACAAGTATCCGAAGAGCCAGACGCCCTGGCAGGAGATCCAGCGCAAGATCGTCGACGAGCTCTCCGAGGGCATGGTCCTCAAGCCGGCGGTCAAGTACCAGAAGATCCACAAGAAGTTCGGCATTCCGCGCGACAACCATTGAGGTGAGGCGCGTTTGACCGGGTGTCATCCCGTGCGCGCTGCGGCATGTAATGCCGCGGCGCAGACACGGGACCGTGCGACGAGAAGGCGCCTCTTCCGGACGACGATCCCGCATCTGCGCAGCGGCACTTCGCGCCGCAGCGCGTGCGGGATGACATTCTTCACGAGTGGATGACACGCCTCGTCGGCGCGCTTCAGCCTAAGTTCGCCACCCGCGCCGCTTTCCACGCCATTCCGCCCGCGCATCGGCGTTCGCTACGCGACGCGTGTTAAACGGGGCTGACAAACGATACGGCCCTCGACACTATGGCAGCCCTCCGTTCCGCTTCCATTTGAAACGATTTAAAAATGGCACAGAGCCCGCAGGTCGAAGCCTTCCGCAAGCTGCACGAGGCCGGCTGCTTCGTGATGCCCAATCCCTGGGATTTCGGCTCGGCGCGCTGGCTGCGCGGGCAGGGTTTCAAGGCACTGGCGACGACGAGCGCGGGCTATGCCTTCACTCAGGGGCGCGCCGACCAGGACGTGCCGCGCGACATGATGCTGGCTCACATCGCCGAGATCGTGAAAGCGGTGCCCGATCTGCCGGTCAATGCCGATTTCGAGAACGGCTACGCCGATACGCCTGACGGCGTCGCGGCAAACGTCAAGCTCTGCGTCGCGACCGGTGTCGCCGGCCTCTCGATCGAGGATGCGACCGGGCGCCAGGATGAGCCGCTCTACCCGTTCGAGCTCGCGGTCGAGCGGATCAAGGCGGCGCGCAAGGCGATCGACGAGACCGGCTCCGGCGTCGTGCTGACGGCGCGGGCCGAGTGCTTCCTGACCGGTCATGCCGAGCCGCTGAAGGAATCGGTGCGGCGGATCGAGGCCTATGCTGCCGCTGGTGCCGACGTGCTCTATGCGCCGGGCCCAAAGACTACTGCTGATATTGCGGCCATCGTCACCGCGGCGGGCGGCAAGCCGGTGAACACGCTGATCTATGGGGACTTCGGACTGTCGGTTTCGGAGATCGCGGCGACCGGCACCCGGCGCATCTCGATAGGCGGTGCGCTGGCGCGGGCGGCCTGGGCCGCTTTCATCGAGGCGACGCGCCTGATCGCGGAGGAGGGCAGCTTCAAGGGCTTTGCCGGTAACGGCGCCTCGGCTCCGCTGAACCCGTTCTTCACCAAAGACCTCGCGGAGCGCTCATGAGCGGCACGCTCCTGATCGCGCCGGCCTGGCTCGGGAATAGCGGCCTGTGGACGATCGACGCGAAAGGCCGGCGCAAGGCCATCGATGCCGAGGATGCGGGCTTGTCCGACGATCTCGCCGACCGGCTGGAAGCCTGGATGGACGCGTTCGACGCGATCTATGAAGAGGATGACGAGGCCCGTTCGCGCTTTCCCGATGCCGTCGAACAACTGGCCTGGGAGGCCGAGGGCGCGGCGATCGTCGAGGCGATCCGTGGGGAATTGGGCGCGGGCTGGACCGTCAGCGCCGATCTCACCGGCTGGCAGGAGATGACCAAGCCATGATGCCGACGATCGCGCCGCCCGCTCAGTCCACGCTTCCGGCAGGCTGGAAGGCACCGCCATTCCCGCCGGTCAAGGTCCTGGAAGGCCAGTATTGCCGGCTGGAGCCGCTCGATGTCGCCAGGCATATCGACGACATCTGGGCTTCGGATGTCGGGCGCGATGATGTCTGGGACTGGCTGCCGGCTGCTCCGCCGACGGACAAGGAAACCTATCGCGCACTGCTCGACACAATGGTGGCCAAGACCGGCATCGTGCCGCTCGCCGTGATCGACAAGGCCGACGGCAAGGCCAAGGGCCATCTCTGGATTATGGAGATCCGTCCGGAGCATGGCGTCTTCGAGGTCGGCTGGATCACCTACTCGCCGGCCCTGCAGCGCACGCGCGCGGCGACCGAGGCGATCTATCTCGTCGGCGATTACGGCTTCTCGCTCGGCTATCGCCGCTACGAGTGGAAGTGCAACAACCGGAACGAGCCTTCCAAGCGCGCCGCTTTGCGCTTCGGCTTCCTGTACGAGGGCCTGTTCCGCCAGCACATGGTGGTGAAGGGCGCCAATCGCGACACCGCCTGGTTCTCGATCCTCGACGGCGAATGGCCGGTGCGGGCCCAGGCCTTCCGGCGCTGGCTCGCGTCATCGAATTTCGACGCGCAAGGCCAGCAGAAGCTCGCGCTTGGCGCCTTCAACCAGACCGGCGGCCATGTCGGCGCGGTCGTCCTACGCCGGGCTGGGCTTGCCGATATTCCGGCAATCCTCGCCCTCAAGAACGCCGCCTATACGCCGAATGAGAGCATCATCGGCGTGCCCTCCCTGCCACGCATCGCCGATTACACGCAGGTCGTGGCCGAGCACGAGGTCTGGCTCGCGGAAGGCGAGGGTGGCGAACTGGAGGCTGCGCTGGTGCTCGATATCGAGCCCGAGGATTTCACGATCTGGAGCGTGGCCGTCTCCCCTGAGGCCGGCGGACGCAGGCTCGGGGCCGCGCTGATGGCCTTCGCCGACGAGCGGGCACAGGCGCTCGGCTATGCTTCAGTCCATCTCTACACCCACGCCAAGCTGACCCAGCGCATCGGCTGGTACGAGCGGCTGGGCTTCACCATCACGCATCATGAGGACATGGCCGACCGGCGGCTCACCCATATGCGCAAGACCTTCGCAAAAGCCGGGCAATAAGAGGAAACGAGCATGGCAGGACGTTTGAAGGGCAAGGTCGCGGTCGTCACTGCCGCGGGGCAGGGGATCGGCCGGGCCATCGCCGAGGCCTTCGTCGCCGAGGGCGCCACCGTTTGGGCGACCGACAAGGATGTCGCGCTGCTGGAGGGCATTCCGAAGGCGAAGAAGCGCAAGCTCGACGTGCTCTCGTCCAAGGCAGTCAATGCCTTCGCCGAGAAGGTCGGCCCCGTCGACATCCTCGTGAACGCCGCCGGCTTCGTCCATCACGGCACGGTGCTCGACACCGACGACAAGGCCTGGGACTTCTCCTTCGACCTCAACGTCAAGTCGATGCACCGCACGATCCAGGCCTTCCTGCCGGGCATGCTGGCGAAGGGTTCCGGCTCGATCGTCAATATCGCGTCCGGTGCCGGATCGGTGCGCGGCATCCCGAACCGCTATGCCTATGGCGCGACCAAGGCGGCGGTGATCGGCCTGACCAAGGCGGTGGCGGCCGACTACATCAAGAAGGGCGTGCGCGCGAACGCGATCTGCCCCGGCACGATCCAGTCGCCCTCGCTCGACCAGCGCATCAAGGACCTCGCCCAGGTGACGAAGACGACGGAAGCCGCCGCCCGGCAAGCCTTCATCGACCGCCAGCCGATGGGCCGGCTCGGCACGGCCGAGGAGATCGCCTGGCTCGCGGTTTATCTCGCGGCGGACGAGTCGAGCTACACCACCGGCCAGATCCACCTGGCGGATGGCGGCTTCGCCCTCTGAGGCGAGCGTCGTTTGCCTTAGCCGTCGATCATCCCGGGTCGGGCCCGGGATGGCGATGCGGTTTTCCTTCGAGATGAATGCGCTTCAAGGCGCTCAACCCGAACCTTCAGGACAGATCCGATGCATATTCTCGTTCTCGGCGGCGCCGGCATGGTCGGGCGCAAGTTCATCGAGCGACTGGCGCGCGACGGGGCGCTCGGCGGCAAGCCGGTGACGCGCGTGACGGCGCAGGATGTCGTGGTGGCCGCGCCGCCGCCGGCCGCGCCCTTCGATTTCGAGGCGGTGGTTTCGGACCTCTCGCTTCCCGGCGAGGCCGAGAAGCTGATCGCGACGAAGCCCGCGCTCATCGTCCATCTCGCGGCGATCGTCTCCGGCGAGGCCGAGGCCGATTTCGACAAGGGCTACCGCATCAATCTCGACGGCACGCGCTATCTCTTCGAGGCGATCCGCCAGGCTGGCGGCGGCTACAAACCCCGCGTCGTCTTCACCTCCTCGATCGCGGTTTTCGGCGCGCCTTTCCACGACAAGATTGAGGACGAGTTCTTCACCACGCCCTTGACCAGCTACGGCACGCAGAAGGCGATCGGCGAGCTCCTGCTTTGCGATTATTCGCGGCGCGGCTTCTTCGACGGCGTCGGCATCCGCCTTCCGACGATCTGCGTGCGGCCGGGCAAGCCGAACAAGGCGGCCTCGGGCTTCTTCTCCAACATCATCCGCGAGCCGCTGAACGGCGAGGAGGCGGTGCTGCCGGTCTCCGACCAGGTGCGCCACTGGCATGCCAGCCCACGCTCGGCGGTCGGCTTCCTGATCCACGCCGCGACGATGGATACAGCGGCGATCGGCCCGCGCCGGGCGCTGACCATGCCGGGCTATTCCTGCACCGTCGCCGAACAGATCGAGGCCTTGCGCAAGGTCGCCGGCGAGAACGTGGTGAAGCGGATCAAGCGCGTGTCCGACCCGGTGATCGACGGGATCGTCGCGGGCTGGCCGCGCAACTTCAATCCGCAGCGTTCGCTGGCGCTCGGCTTCAAGGCGGAGTCGAGCTTCGAGGAGATCATCCGCGTGCATATCGATGACGAACTGCACGGCACCTTCGTGAAGTGAGGTCGCAAAAAGGGCGGCTCCTGCGGCCGCCCTCTTCGTATCGTCAGGATTCGTTGAAACCCGATCCGGGCGCTGACGTCTGCATGACGGCCGGCTGCGCCTCTATGGTCTGGACCTGGTTCCGGCCGCCGCCCTTGGCCTGGTAGAGATAGTCGTCGGCGATGCGCAGCATGTCCTTGAAGTGCTCCCGCGCGATATTTCCCTCGTGCACGCCGAAGCTCGCGGTGACGCGCCGCCCCCGCACCGTTTCGATCTGCAGGGCCGCGATGGCTTCCCGCAAACGCTCGGCGATCTGCAGGGCTTCCTTGAGATTGGTGCTCGGCAGGAAGGCGCAGAACTCCTCGCCACCCAGCCGCGCCACCAGATCATAGGGGCGCAGCACGCGCTTCGCGGTCTCGGCGATCGCGACAAGAACTTCGTCGCCGGCGTCATGGCCGAACGCGTCGTTGATACGCTTGAAATGGTCGATATCGAGCACGATGACAGAGAGCGGCCGCTGCTCGCGGCGCGAGCGCGCGATCTCCGCGCCGACCACTTCGGCGAGCCAGCGGCGGTTGCCGAGTCCGGTCAGCGTGTCTGAGAAGGCCTGCCGTTTCAGGCGATTGAGCTTCTCCTCGAGCGTATTGATCAGAGCGCGGACCTCGTCGGTGAGGCGGCCGACATCGTCGTTCCGCTGCTTGACGAGGCGCGGGATGCGGCCCTCGACCCGGTAGCCCTTGAGCCCGCGCGCGAGCTCGCCGACCGGCAGCAGCAGATACCGCATCACGACGAAGGCAAAGGCGGTTCCGACGACCGTCGCCAGAAGGATGATGACCAGGATGGCCTGTGCGCTGATCGCCGCACCGGACGCGACATAGGCCGCGATCGAAAGGATCGGGACGTGGGTCGCCACAAAGCAGCCGGCAAAGGCCTGAGCCAGCAAGGAAGAACCGATGAATTCCCGAATCCGCGTCGTCTTGGCTTTCACAAGGCACACTCCGTTTCCCCCAGAGTGAGCCACGGCTAGCAGCCGGGGTTTTCAGCAAGGATGACCGGCTTCGCTCGCATTTTAGCGAAGTTCGGGCTTCCCCACAGTGAAAGGGGTGGCGATCATCGACCGCCACCCCTTGGGATCGCTTCGCTTCCGGCGCAAACGCTCAGGCTGGGCAGGGTTCGGCCTGTTCCTGCTGGCGGCGCGGCGGCATGCCGAGGGTCGGCGCGCGCGCCGGCTCCTCATCCGCTTCCGGATCGGGCGCATGGGCCCAGCCGCTGGCGCTCCAGCTCTTCAAGGCTGCCCAGGTCGAGCGGTCGAGCCGGAACTGCTCGCAGGGGAACAGCCCGCCGCGCGCCGGCAACGACTTCAGGAACGAGCCCTCGGAGCGGAAGCCGGACTTCTCCAGCACCCGCCGCGAGGCCGGGTTGATGACGCGGGTGTCGGCCTCGATCGCGGGCAGGTCGATCAGCGAGAACAGGCTGTCGATCAGGCCCTGCACCGCCTCGGTCGCGTAGCCCTTGCCCCAATGAGGGGTGCCGAGCCAGTAGCCGATGAAGGGCACGCCCGTCGCCTGCTTGTGCGCGCTGACCATGCCGATCAGTTCGTTGGGCTTCGAGCGCGGGGTGATCGCCAGCGCGAGATGCTCACCCAAGGCATTGCCCTTGCGGGCGCCGAAGATGAAGGGCTCGACCGCCTGGGTCGGGTAGGGATGGGGAATCGATGCCGTCATCTCCGCCACCGCCTTTTCACCGGCAAGGCGCAGGATGGCATTGGCATCGGCCATGCGGGGCCAACGCAGCCAGAGACGCCGGGTCTCGAGCCGGAAGACATCGTCGCGGGTCAGTTCGGGGAACATGTCGTCTCTCCGTCGGCGCAAACGAAAAAAGGGAGCTGGGACTTTGGTCCCATCTCCCCTTCGCTGACCTTCGGGAGACCCTATTCGGGCCTTTTAACCCTTGATCCGTTCGGTTCGATGGAACCGGCGGATCGAGAGAATTCCCTATCCGCCTTTTACTCTGCGGCCTCTTGGGCCGGGACTACGTTCACGAAAGCTCGGCCGAGTTTCGTCGTGAATCGGACGCGGCCATTCGTCGTCGCAAAGAGGGTATGGTCTTTGCCCATGCCGACATTGGCGCCGGCATGCCACTTGGTGCCGCGCTGACGAATAATGATGTTGCCGGAAACGACCGCCTGGTCGCCGAACTTCTTCACGCCGAGGCGCTTGCTTTCAGAATCACGGCCGTTACGCGACGAGCCGCCTGCCTTTTTGTGAGCCATAACGCCCTACCTCAAAACTTGTCGTGTCTCTCTAACCCGAATCGGCGGCGAAAGCCACCCGTCTCGGATACGAAATGCCGGAGCACCATTCTGTCAGGAGCGACAGCCCGGGACGGTCAGTCTCGGCGATGGTGATCCGGCGCGGATGATCTGCGCCGGGAAACCCGGTCTCAGGCCTCGGACGCCTCGTCCTTGGCCTTCTTGGCAGGGGCCTTCTTGGCCGCGGCCTTCTTCGGCTTCTCAGCCTCCTCGCCAGCCTCGGCCTTGGCGGCCTTCGGTGCAGCCTTCGCCTTGGCGGCGACCGGAGCAGCGGCGGCATCGGCCTTCTTCATCTCCGGCTTCTTGCCGCCGGTGAGGATGTCGGTGATGCGGATGACGGTCAGCTCGGCGCGGAAGCCGCGCTTGCGCTTGGAGTTCTGGCGGCGGCGCTTCTTGAAGGCGATGACCTTCTCGCCACGGGCCTGCTCGACGATCTCACCGACGACGGTGATCTCGGAAAGGGCCTTGGCGTCGAGCGTGGTCTTCTCGCCCTCAGTGAGCATCAGCACCGAGTCGAACGCGACGGTGTCGCCGGCGTTGCCCTCGATCTTGGCAGCGGTGATCTTGTCGTTGGCGGTGACGCGGAACTGCTTCCCGCCGGTCTTGATGACTGCGAACATTTTGTCCTCCATGTTCGGCCCCGTCCTGTCGCGGCTTCCGGTCGGGAGCCCGTGGGACGGCTTTTTGGCAGTCGATTGCGTGGTCTGGCTTGCTCTTGCCGGCATGCGACGCAGCGCACATGCCAAAAGAGATCAGGCGCGGGTTTCCCCACGCCGGACGGTGCTCGATAGTCGCAAGGCCGGGAGAGGTCAAGCGAAAGCGGCTGTGAAGAGTGGAATTCTCCTGCCCGGGAGGCTTGCCCCCCGGGCGCTGCTTGTGTAGTAACCGCCTCGCTTCGACCGAAGGCGACCGCGGACAGGTGGCAGAGTGGTTGAATGCACCGCACTCGAAATGCGGCATACCTGCAAGGGTATCGGGGGTTCAAATCCCTCCCTGTCCGCCACGCTTCGCCCTCAACAGGTTGAATGGAGGCCGAAGCTCTCTCGGCGCTTGTCGGCAGACCCACCATCTATCCCGGAAGATTGTTCCGATCTTGCTGGGACGTTCGCGCCTTCGCCGGCGCGCGTCTGATGCGATCAGTCGGTTTCCCGTGCGGCAATGATGCAAGACGAAGGAACAGCAATGGCCAAGCGCACCAAGTCCAAGGCCCTCGATTCCGAATTCACGATGTTCGACGTGGTCTATGAAGATGGCTCCCGAACCTCGAACAGGCGCGTTCCGACGGAGCTGCTCGGCGGTCTCGACGGTGACGAGCCGGCGCGGGCAGCCATCATGGAGCAGGATCAGGCCATCTCGGAGAAGTCGGGCAAGCCGCCGCTGGCGATCGCCACGCTTGTCCGGTCGACGAAGGCCAGTGCAGAGCCCGCCAAGGATGACCGCAAGAAGGGCGCGCGATAAAGGCCTTCCTCTCGACCTGGCCGGGAGTCATGCTGAGCGACGTTCGTCATCATTTGTCTCGAAGCCGGGGACGCCTCTCCATGAAGCTGGTTTTCGCAATCGCCTGCTGTGCATGGCTTTCAGGATGTGCGTCTGGTGGATTCGGGGAGCCGCCCCGGATCGATCCGATGGCCGGCGATGGCCAAACCTATGTTCCCGGCCTCGGGAGCGACGCGGAGCCGCCCCGCGCGGAAGAGCGCATCACCTCGACATGCAGCATGAAAGGGCAGAACGTCGTCTGCCACTAGGGCCGTCCGGTGATGGCTGCGCTAGCGGCTGCGCCGACCGATCGTGTCCGTGAGCAAGGCCAGGGCTGCGTCGGCGTTTCCTTTCGGGCCTTTCAGGCTGGTCACGACGTAATCGCTGCCGACGATGGCTCCGGCCTGCCACTCGCCGCCCAGCTTCTTGCCCATGATCTCCATGGTCGGCGTTCGGACGGCATAGGCTCTTGCACCGATGCCGGGCACGGAGCGGAAGCCTTCCCAGCTTTCGAAGCCCCAGCTCTTCAGTTGCAGGGCATTTCCGGCCGGTGTCACGGCGATGCTCATCTTGTTGCCGGTGGCTTCGTCGGACCATGTGCAGCCCTGGGTGCCGGGTAAGAGGCTCTCTTCGCCCGCGCCCACGGAGGAGCCGACATAGGTGGCCGCTTCCTTCTGCGTGAACAGCTTGCACAAGGGAGCGTCGGCAGCCTGCGCTTCACAGAGAGCGCCTGCCAGCAGGAGGGAAGCTCCGAGCAGCGATATACGCATGACCCATCCCCTTCGATCTGCGAGTAGATGGCCAGGCTAGCGCGTGCCGCCCGGGCCTGTCCTCATTCCAATGACGGACCCGCTGTTTGGCGCGATCGTATCCGGGTCGATCAGGCAGCCGTCCGCAGGATCGAGAAGATCGCCTTACGGCCCGGCGCGATCCGGCCGTGACTGTGGGAGAGGCCGAGATAGGCCGCAGGCGCGGAACTGGCCATGGCCAGGGCCTCGGCCAAGGTGGCCCCGCCATGGCGATGCGCGTTGAGGATCGCGGTGTTCATGTCGAGATGGGCGCCGGCCAGCCGTCCCTCGGCGTTGACCAGCCGCCCCTCGCTGACGCGGATCGTCTCGCCGAACAACTCGAAGGCATCGCGCGGCGAGCCGATCGTCGCCATCGCGTCGGTGACCAGCATCATCCGCCGCGGGCCGATGGCCCGGAACGCCGCCTGGAAGGAGGGCCAGGCGACATGATGACCATCGGCGATGATGCCGGCGGCGAGCCCGAGATCCGACATCGCGGCGCCGACCACGCCGGGCTCGCGCGAGCCGAGCTGCGACATGGCGTTGTACAGATGCGTGACGCCGGATAGCCCCTCCGCGTGAGCCCGCGCCATCTCCGCGGCAGTCGCATTGGTATGGCCGGCGCAGACCCTGACCCCGCGATCGACCAGGGCGCGGATGAAGCCTTCCGGCACGCATTCGGGTGCCAGCGTCACCAACGTCACGCCAGTCGGTCCCAGCGATGCCAGCAGGTCGATATCGGATGGTTCCGGCCGCAGCAGATTGGCGAGCGGATGGGCGCCGTTGCGTGCGGGATTGATGAAGGGGCCTTCGAGATGCACGCCGAGGATTCCAGGTACGCCCTGAGTGATCGCCTCCCGTGTCGCGGCGATTGCGCGGGCGATATCGGCGCGGCTGGCGCTGATCAGCGTCGGCAGCAGGAAGCGGGTGCCGAAGCGGGCATGGCCGGCCGCGATCGTGGCAATGCCCTCGACCGAGAGGCTGTCGTTCAGCATCACGCCGCCGCCGCCATTGACCTGAATGTCGATGAAACCCGGCGCCAGCACGGCCTCCTCCGGCAGGGTCTCGGCCGGGCAGTCGGGCTTCGCATCGGCTGCGAGGATCGCGCTGACGATGCCGTCCTCGGCGACGACGACCCGGTCGTCCAGGATCTGCGTTCCGTCGAACAGGCGCCTGGCGCGCCAGGCCTGCCGGGTGGCCGCCATCAGAGCGTCTCCGTGACCTTGAGCAGGCCGGGCGGGCTGTCGACGTTGCGGCCGAGCCGGGCGGCCTGCGCTTCGAGCGCGCGATAGACCGGGACCAGCAGTGCGACGGCGTCGAGCGCCGGTTCGCCAGGGCCGAGGCCAGGCAATGTGGGCTGCGGTCCGGAGCCCGAGAAGACCGGGCTGCCCTGCCGGGCCAGGGTCGCCAGCGCGTCCTCGATGCTGTCGGACACCTCGCCGCCGGCATTGAGCCCGAGGATCGGATGCTCGCCGCGGATCGCCGCCTTCGGCCCATGCAGGACCTCGGCGGCGCTATAGGCGAGCACCGGTACGCCGAGAACCTCGGCTGCCTTGAGGGCCGCCTCGCGGGCGGGGCCGAGGCTGAGCCCGCGCCCGATCACGAAACCGGCGGGGGCAGGGGAGAGGCGGCGCGCCCAGGGCGACCAGTCGAGCGCGAGCGCCTGTGACAACCGCTCGGGCGCGGTCTGCGTCGCGGCGACGAGCGCCTCGTCCTCGGCAAGGGCGGCGACCAGCAGCAGGCCGGCGAGCATGGTGTTGACCACGGTCTTGGTCGCAGCGACGGCGAGCTCGGGGCCGGCGGCGACCGGGATGACATGGCGGCAGGCCCGCGCTGCGGGCGAGCTGGCATCGTTGACGATGGCGATGGTCTGCGCGCCGGCGGCCGTCGCCTGCTCGGCGGCGGCTACAAGGTCGGGACTGCGGCCGGATTGTGAGATCAGGATATAGAGCGCTTCCCCGAGGCGCGGGCTGGCGCCATAGCGCGTCACCACCGAGGGGGCTGCGGGCGCGGCGCTGAGGCCGAGGCGGGTTTCGATGAGGTAGCGCAGATGCGTGCCGGCATGGCCGGAGCTGCCGCGGCCGCTGACCACGGCATGGCTGATGCTGTTCATGTCGAGTGCCGCCGCGACCCGTGCGACCGTCTCGCGCCCCTCGTCCAGCAAACGGGCGGCGGCTTGCGGGATTTCCGCGACCTCGCGCGACATGCGCGAGACCGGCTTCTCGGAAAGGCTCATGATTGCGGCCCCATGGCTTCACCCTTGAGGGTCGCGACGAAATCGTAGCGGTCGCCGCGATAGGCCGAGACCGTGAACTCCACCGGCTTGCCGTTGGCGAGGAAGGCGCGGCGCTCGATCCGGAGCAGGGCGCTGCCGGGCGGCACGCCGAGGTGTTTGGCCTCGTCGGCGGTGGCGAGGCCGGCATGGATGCGCTGCACGCCATGGGCTGGCACGGCGCCGCGCTGCGCCAGCGCGGCATAGAGCGACATTTCGATCAGATCCGGCGAGGGCAGGATGCTTGCCGGCACGACCGCGCATTCGATCGCCAGGGGTTCGCCATCGGCGGTCCGGACGCGGGTGAGACGGACGACGCTGTCGCCGGGGCCAAGGCCGAGCGCCATCGATTCCTGTGGCTTCGGCCGGGCAACCTCCTTCGACAGCCAGACCGAGCCGGGCCGGCCGCCGCGATTCTCGATATCGGTCGAGAAGCTCGCCAGCACCGAGAGCGGCTGCTCGATGCGCGAGGCGACGAAGGTGCCCGAGCCATGCCGGCGCGAGAGCGTGCCGCTGCGGATGAGCTCGTCGATCGCGTTGCGCACGGTGACGCGGGCATAGCCGGTGAGCTGCGCGAGATCCCGCTCCGAGGGCACGGCATCGCCGGGCTGGAAGACGTCGCTCTCGATCAGGCGCGACAGGGCACCGGCAAGCCTGAGATAGCGCGGTGTCGGATCGTCGCCGGCCAGGGCCTGCAGGATCGCCTGCTGCTTGGCCGGCATCGCTTCGAGCGCGGTCCCGGAGGCGGCCTCACGCGGACGCCGCGAGCCGCGTCCGGGAGAGGTCTCGCTCACGGCGCCGCCCTGGATGCGGCCGGGGCCTTGTCCATCGCCCCGGAACCGAGATCGACGAAGGCGAGCCGCAGATTGCCGCGGTGGCGGGCGAGTAGGGTCTCGGCAAGGGCGATATCGGCGCCGCTGGCGAGCAGCGCGGCGCGCTTGACGTCGCCACGGGCGCGGTCGAGATGCCGGGCAGCGGCCTCGATGCCGCAGCCGGTGATCATGTCGACCATTTCGGCCGCACGGTGCCTGAGCTTGGCGTTGGTCGCCCGCATATGGACCATCAGCCCGCGATAGACGCGGCCCATCCGGATCATCAGCAGGGTCGAGAACAGGTTGAGTACGATCTTCTGCGCGGTGCCCGCCTTCATCCGGGTCGAGCCCGCGACGACCTCCTCGCCGGTCTCGATGAGGATGCCGAGATCGGCGGTGCGCAGCAGGGCCGAGCCGCGGTTGTTGGCGATGCCCAGCGTCAGGGCGCCCCGCGCCTTGGCCTCGCCGATCGCGGCGAGCGTGTAGGGCGTGCGGCCGCTGGCGGCGAGGCCGATGACCACGTCGTTGGGGCCGATATCGGCGCGGCGCATCGCCTCGGTGCCGTCATCGACCGAATCCTCGGCATTCTCGACCGCATGCAGGATGGCCTCGTCGCCGCCGGCGATGGCGAAGCCGAGGCGCTCTTCCGGCCAGTCGAAGGTCGGGGTCAGTTCCGCGCCGTCCTGGACGCCGATGCGCCCGGAGGTGCCGGCGCCGGCATAGATCAGGCGCCCCCCGGCCTCAAGCCGGGGCACCGCGGCAGTGACGGCCTCGGCGATCGCCGGCAGGGAGGTCGCGATCGCCGCGACGGCCGCGAGCTGGCCCTCGTAGAGCGCCTTCAGGATATCGAGATCGCCCCAGGCATCGAGCTCCTGAAAGCGTGCGCTGACATCTTCCGTCGCCATGAACTGCCTCTTGTGACCAGACCAAATTAAGTCCACTTTAGCCCAGTAGCAAGCCGGAAGCGGACAGGGAAGCCATGTCGCAGCCAGAACCGCAGATTTCCCGTTCCGCCCGCCTGACCGCCGCCGTTCCCCCCTTCCTGCTCGGCCTCGTCGGCATCGCGCTGCTGACGGCGATGGACGGCGTCGTGAAGGAGCTTTCGCCGCGCTACAGCGCCCTGCACCTCACCTTCCTCCGCTTCGCGGTGACCGCGGCGATGGGCGCCTTGCTGTTCCTTGTTCTGCGCGCGACCTTGCCGGATCGCGGCGTCATCACAGGCAACCTGCTACGCGGCGTCATGGTCGCGCTTTCGACGTTCGGCTTCTTCTACGGGCTTTCCGTTCTGCCGCTGGCGGAGGTTTTCATCATCTCCTTCATCGCGCCGCTGTTGGTCGCGCTGATCGCCATTCCGCTGCTCGGCGAACGGCCGAAGCCGATGGTCTATGTGGCGCTGGCGCTCGGTTTCGCCGGCGTCATGGTCACGGCCGGCGGCTTCAGCCTGAAGGCGATCGCGCCGGGCCGGGCGCTTGGGATCGCGGCCGTGCTCGGCTGTGCCGTGGCCTATGCGCTCTCCGTGGTGCTGCTGCGCCAGCGGGCGAAGCGCGGCGATCCGCCGCTGACGATCGCGCTGTTCCAGTCTGCGATCCCCGCCGCGATCCTCGCCTTGCCCGCAGCTTCGTTCTGGGCGCCGGTCTCATCGGCCGATTGGCCGGCCTTCATCCTGATCGGCGCTTTGGGCCTTGCCGGCCATGTCGCGCTGGCGCTGGCCTTTGCGCGCGGCGAGGCCAGCCGCCTGGTCGCGGTCGAATATACCGGGCTGATCTGGGCGATCCTGATCGGCCTCGTCTTCTTCTCGGAGATGCCGACGCCGCAGGCCATGATCGGCGCCGCCCTTATCATCGGCGCCTGCTGGCTGCTCCGGCGTTAGAAGATTTCGCTCCAGCCGCGAGTGCGTGGCCGTCATTGCGAGGAGCGAAGCGACGAAGCGATCCAGGGGGACCGGGGGAGACGGCTCAACCCAGTCCCCCTGGATTGCTTCGCTTCGCTCGCAATGACGTTTTGGCTTCAGCCCGGCAGGTTCAATCGCCCGCCGGTCAGGGGTTGCGGCACGCCGGTCGTGCCGGGCAGGCTGAGCGGCAGTCCCTTCACCGAGCGGATCGCGAGATAGCCGAAGGTCTGCGCCTCGATGACGTCGCCGGCCCAGCCGGCCGCCTCGACCGGCTCGACGGGCACGCCCAGGCGCTCGTGCAGGCGGCGCATGAAATGGCCGTTGAGGCGTCCGCCGCCGGTGACGAGCCAGCGTCGCGGCGCCTTCGGCACATGGCGGAGCGCATCGACCACGCTCTCCACCGTGAAGGCCGCGAGCGTTGCGGCACCATCGGCATCGGAAAGCGCCTCGACCACCTGGGCGCGGCGGTGGAAATCGTTGCGGTCCAGCGACTTGGGCGCCGGCCGGTCGAAATAGGGATTGACCATGAACGCGGCGACGAGGTCCTCGCGGACCGTGCCGCTCGCCGCCAGCGTGCCGTCGGCGTCATAGGTCTTGCCGAGGCGGCGCAGGACGAAATCGTCGAGGATCGCGCTGGCCGGACCGGTATCGAAGGCGATCACCTCGTCGCCGTCGATATAAGTGACATTGCCGACGCCGCCGAGGTTGAGCACCATGACCGGCTGCTCAAGCCCCTGGGCGAGCGCGCGATGATAGAGCGGCGCGAAGGGGGCGCCTTCGCCGCCGGCCGCTACATCGGCATGGCGGAAGCGGTCGACCGTCGGGATGCCCAATGCCTGCGCCACGGCGGGGCCATCGATGAGCTGGCGGGTGAAGCGGATCTCGGGGCGGTGATAGACGGTCTGTCCGTGCAGGCCGACGAGATCGACGCTTTCGGGCTTGATGCCCTGCTCGGCCATGAACTGCGTGACCGCGTCGAGATGCGCGGCAGTCACGGCGGCTTCGAGCTCGACCAGCGGCTCGGTCACCGCGCTCTCGGCTTCGGCGACCAGGGCCTGCAACTGGCGGCGGGTTTCGGGCGGGTAGGGATAGCCGGCACCGGCGCCGAAACTGAGCTGATCGCGCCCGTCGCTCTCGACGATCGAGACGTCGATCGCATCCATCGAGGTACCGCTGATCACGCCGATCGCGGTCAATACGGGCTTGTCGAGGTCACGCATCGTCATTTCGCCCCTGCAAACCCCCGAAGTCGCTGCTTCGAGGCTTGCACCGGCTCTAGGCGATCGGCTAAGCCTTGTCCAGATTGGTCCGTAAGTGGTCCATATGCGATCGGTTCATACGAGCGTCGGAACAGGCGCCGTCCATCACATCAGGAGGGGTGTCATGCTTCATGTCGTGAAACAGGGTTCCGGGCTGCGTCGCGCCCTGCGCTGCAGCGTCGCTGCGGCAGCGTTCGCGCTGCTCACGGGCACCGCTTCGGCCCAGATGCTGGAGGTCGCCGTCGAGGCGTCGCCCGCCGGGCTCGACCCGCATATCGTCACGGCCTTCGCCTCGTCCCAGATCGTGCTCGGCCCGATCTACGAGGGCCTGACCGCCCTCGACAAGGACCTCAACATCATCCCGGGCCTCGCCCAGTCCTGGACCGGCTCGGCCGACGGCAAGACCGTGACCTTCAAGCTGCGCCCCGGCGTCACCTTCCATGACGGCAAGCCGATGGAGGCGGAGGATGTCGCCTCGTCGCTGCGCCGCGTGCTGTCGAAGGATGTCGGCTCGCCGCTCGCCAGCCGCCTCTCCGCCATGGAAAGCGCAACCGCGGTGGACGCGACGACGCTGGAGCTGAAGCTCAAGGAGCCCTCCGCGCCGCTGCTCGCCTCGCTCACCGGCATCGCCATCGTGCCGCGCGGGCTGGAGACCAACAAGGACGCGCTGCAGCGCGCTCCTGTCGGCACCGGCCCGTTCAAGTTCGAGGAATGGCAGCCGAACGGCTTCATCCGCCTCGCCAAGCATGCCGGCTACTGGAACGCCGCCGAGGTCAAGCTCGCCGGCGTGAAGTTCAACTTCGTGCCGGAAGCGGCGACGCGCCAGGTCGGCATCGGCAACGGCCAGTTCGCGCTGCTGCCGCATATCGATGCGGCGACCGCGCTCCAGCTCAAGGGCAAGCCGAATGTCGCGATGCAGGAGACGACGGAGCTCGCCTACACGCTGATCGGCATGAACACGTCGAAGCCGCCCTTCGACAACGCCAAGGTGCGCGAGGCGCTGAACTATGCGCTGAACCGCAAGGAGATCATCGACGCCGCGCTGTTCGGCAGCGGCGCGCCGGCGGCTCCGTTGCCCGCCGTACTGAAGGACTGGGCCGTCGATGTGAAGGACCTGCCTTGCTACGCCTATGACCCGGCCAAGGCCCAGGCGCTGCTCAAGGAGGCCGGCGTCGCGACACCGGTCGCGGTCAGCATGACCGTGCTGCCGAGGCAGGACATCCGCGACATCGCGCAGGTGGTGCAGCAGCAGCTCGGCAAGGCCGGCTTCAAGGTCGAGCTGAAGAACCCCGAGCTCGGCCAGTTCGTGCAGGACTGGCGTAACTCGAATTTCGATCTCTTCGCCTCGACCAATGCCGGCAGCATCGAGCCGGACGATTATTTCTACCGCGCCTTCCGCACCGGCGGCTCGACCAACGTCTTCAAGTACAGCAACCCCGAGCTCGACGCGCTGCTCGACAAGGGTCGCTCGACGCTGGACAAGCCGGCGCGCCAGGCCGCCTATCGCGACGCTCAGAAGATTCTGGGCTGCACAGGACCTGCGGCCCATATTGCCTATCCAACGCTGTTCAGCGCGGTGCGCAGCAACTTGCAGGGCTACGACATCTACGCCAACCGCTCGCTGGTCTCGCTCGGCCGCGCCAGCCTGCGCTAACCGGGGCAACGTCGAGGCATGCTCCGTCATCTGCTGCAGCGCGGCCTCGACCTCGTGATCGTGCTGTTCGGGATCTCCGTGATCGTCTTCCTGATGATCCGGCTGATCCCGGGCGACGCGGTGGCGATCATGCTCGGCGCCAATACCGAGGTGACGCCTGAGCGCATCGCCGCGATGCGCGGCGCGCTCGGTCTAGACCGGCCCTTGCTGGAGCAATATTGGGTCTGGCTCAGCCATGCCCTGCGCGGCGATTTCGGCACCTCGATCTGGACCGGCCGGCCGGTGATGCAGGAGATCGCCGCCCAGATCTGGCCGACGCTCCAGCTCACGCTGTTCGCACTCGTGCTCGGCGCGGGGCTTGCGATCCCCATCGGCTGCCTGATGGCGCATTGGCGCGGCGGGCGGGCCGATCTCGTGCTGCGGGTCGGTGCCATCGCCGGGCTCACCATACCCTCCTTCTGGCTCGGCATCGTCATGCTGATCACGGTCGCGACGCTGGCGCCGAGCTTCGCCTCGCTCGGCTATGTCCCGTTCAGCGAGGACCCGCTCGGCAATCTCCAGCGGCTCCTGCTGCCGGCGATCGCGCTGGCGCTGCCGATCCTGGCGAACCTGTCGCGGCTGGTGCGCACCGCCATGCTCGATGCGCTCAGCCAGGATTATATCCGCACCGCCCGCGCCAAGGGGCTCGGCGAACGGGCGGTGCTCTACCGGCATGCCCTACGCAACGCGCTGATCCCCTTCGTCACCAGCGTCGGCATCATGACCGGCTATCTGCTCGGCGGCGCGATCGTGGTCGAGCAGGTCTTCTCGATCCCCGGCCTCGGCCGCCTGATCCTCGGCGCCATCGCCGAGCGCAACTATCCGCTGGTCCAGGCCACGATCCTCGTCGTCACCGTCGGCTTCGTGCTGGTCAACGCCCTCGTCGATTTCGCCTATGCGCTGATCGATCCAAGGCTCAGGACCGCGTCATGAGCCAGAGCCGCCGCATCGCCATCGTCGCCGGTATCTTCGTCGTCCTGCAAATCGTGCTGGCGCTCGCCGCGCCATGGGTCGCGCCCTATGATCCGCTGGCGCAGGACATCGTCGCCCGGATGAAGGGGCCCAGCGTCGCGCATTGGCTCGGCACCGACCATCTCGGCCGCGATATCCTCTCGCGCATCCTCTATGGCTACCGCACGGCGCTGATCGCCTGCGGCATCGCGGTGGGGCTCGCGCTCATGATCGGCGGCAGTCTCGGCCTGCTCGCCGCTTTCTACCGTGGCTGGTGGGACCGCATCATCATGCGGGCGATGGACATCCTCTTCGCCTTCCCGGTGATGCTGCTGGCGATCGGCATCATCGCCATGCTCGGGCCGCGCACCGAAAGCGCCGCGATCGCCATCGCCGTGGTCTATGTGCCGATCTTCGCGCGGCTGATCCGCGGACCGGCCATGGTGCTGGTCGAAAGCGATTTCGTCGCCGGCACCCGCTCGATCGGCGCGACCGATCTCAGGATCATGCTGCGCCATATCCTGCCCAATCTCGCCTCGGTCATCCTGGTGCAGAGCTCGCTCCTGCTCTCGGCCGCGATCCTGGTCGAGGCCTCGCTCTCCTTCCTCGGTCTCGGCACCCAGCCGCCGACGCCTTCGCTCGGCCTGATGCTGGCGGAGGGCCGCAATTTCGTGCTGCTCTCGCCCTGGAACGCGATCTTCGCCGGGCTCGGCATCCTCCTGCTCTCGCTTGGCTTCAACCTGCTCGGCGACGCCCTGCGCGACGAGCTCGACCCGCGGCTCAGGGGCCAGTCGTGATCATCCGCAAGGCGGTCGCGAACGATATCGCGCCGGCCGCCGCGCTGATGGCACAGGCCTATGCCACGCATTTCCGGCCGATCATGGGTGACGCCGCGCTCGATTTCGACCAGGCGCATTTCGAGGCGCGCTTTGTTCGCGAGCTGTCGGAACTGACCATCCTCGACGCGGACGGCGTGCGCGGCGTGCTGCTGGTCAGGGACGGGCATATCGCCATGCTGTTCGCCGCCGAGACCGGCCAAGGCCATGGCGCCGCGCTGCTCGCCCATGCCGAGGTGGTTGGCGCCCGGTCGCTCGAAGTCTTCGCCGCGAATGAAGGTGCGCGCCGCTTCTATGAGCGGGCCGGCTGGCAGGTCGCCGATGACTACGAGCGGGAGTTCGCGGGGGCGCAGCATCGCTTCCTGCGCTATGAGAAGCCGATGATTCCGGCACGGAGACAGGGCTGATGGACAAACTCCTGATCCGCGGCGGCCAGAGGCTGTCCGGCACGGTCGAGATCCGCGGCGCCAAGAACGCGGCGCTGCCGGCCTTCGCCGCGGCGCTGCTTTCCGACAAGCCGTTGACCCTGCGCAACCTGCCGGATGTCGTCGACATCCAGACGATGCAGGCCCTGCTCGAAGGCTATGGCGTGACGTTTTCAGGCCGGGCCGCCGATGCGCTGACGCTCGATGCGGCCAAGGCCGGGCCGCGCGAGGCGAGCTACGACATCGTCCGCAAGATGCGCGCGACCATCCTGGTGCTCGGGCCGCTGGTGGCGCGCTTCGGCCAGGCGCGCGTCTCGCTGCCGGGTGGCTGCGCGATCGGGGCGCGGCCGGTCGATCTGCATATCAAGGCGCTCGAAGCGCTCGGCGCCGAGATCACCGTGGCCGGCGGCTATATCGAGGCCAAGGCACCACGAGGATTGATCGGCGCGCGGATCGTCTTCCCCTTCTCTTCGGTTGGCGCAACCGAGACGGCGCTATTGGCGGGGAGCCTCGCCAAGGGCGAGACCGAGATCGTCAACGCCGCCAAGGAGCCGGAGGTGCTCGACCTCGCGCGTTGCCTCACGGCGATGGGCGTCAGGATCGAGGGCATCGGCAGCCACCGCCTGCTGGTCCAGGGCGCGCAGAGCCTCTCGCCCGCGACCCATGAGATCGTCGCGGACCGGATCGAGGCCGGCACCTATGCGGTCGCGGCCGCGATCACCGGTGGCGAGCTTGAGCTGGTTGGTGCGCGGCTCGAGCATCTCGCCGCCGTCGGCGAGGCGCTGGAGGCGGCCGGCGTCAGGCTCTGGCCGAGCGATCGCGGCCTGATGGTGACGCGCCCCGGCCGGCTCACCGGCATCGACATCATGACCCAGGCCTATCCCGGCTTCTCGACTGATCTGCAGGCGCAGTTCATGGCGCTGATGAGCGTGGCGGACGGGACCTCCCTGATCCGCGAGACGGTGTTCGAGAACCGCTTCATGCATGTGCCGGAGCTGGTCCGGCTCGGCGCCGACATCACCCTGAAAGGCACGAGCGCAACCGTGCGCGGCGTCGCAAGCCTCAAGGCGGCGCCGGTGATGGCGACCGATCTGCGCGCCTCGGTCAGCCTCGTGCTGGCGGGGCTCGTCGCCGAGGGCGAGACCGTGGTCAGCCGCATCTACCATCTCGATCGCGGCTATGAGGCGCTCGACCGCAAGCTCAAGCGCTGCGGCGCCGATGTCGAGCGGGTCCCCGCATGAGTGCTTCGGCCGATCTCTATCTCGGCGTCGATGGTGGCGGCACCGGCTGCCGCTGCCGCCTCGAAACGGCAGCCGGCGAGGTGCTGGGCTCAGGCATTGCCGGTCCGGCTTCGCTTCGGCTCGGGCTCGAAACCTCGCTCGCGTCCGTGATGCAGGCGGCGCGCGGTGCGATCGCCGAAGCCGGGCTCACCGAGGCCGATTTTGCACGCGTCCGTGCCGGCATCTGCCTTGCGGGCATCGGGCGAAAGGGCATCCGAGAGGACCTTGCCGTCTGGGATTCGCCGTTCGCAGAAACGGTCTTCGAGAGCGACGGACTGGCCGCCTGCCTGGGCGCGCATGACGGCGAGGATGGCGGGATCGTCATCATCGGCACCGGTTCGATCGGGCTTGCCCGGCTGAACGGCGAGGAGCTTCGCATCGGCGGCTATGGCTTTCCGATCGGCGACGAGGGCAGCGGCGCCGATCTCGGCCTCGCCGCCATCCGCGTCTCGCTGCGGGCCCATGACGGGCGCGAGCCGGCGACGCGCTTCACGCGGGACGTGCTGGCGCGGTTCGAGGCCGATCCGTTCGAGGTGGTCGCCTGGATGGACAAGGCCCATGCCACCGATTACGCGACGTTGGCGCCGCTGGTGCTGCGCCATGCCGATCTCGGCGATTCCCATGCCCGCATGATCATGCAGAACGCCGCCGCGATGATCGACGCGATGGTGCGCACGCTGTTCGACCGCGACGTGCCGCGGGTCGCGCTGATCGGCGGCCTGTCCTCAGCGATGGAAGCCTGGCTCGCGCCGGATGTCCGGCGGCGGCTGAGCCATGTGAAGAGCGACGCGATCGCCGGGGCGCTCTCGCTGGTCCGGCCGAGGGTCTAAGACCCGGCTCCCGCTGTTTCAGGAACGATGTCGCGCCAGCCGTGGTGCAGTGCCCGGCTCTCCATGTCGAAGGCGAAATAGCAGCCGCCGCCGGCGATGGGCTGGCCGTGCCGGCGCGATATCGGCTCGCCCCGGAGGTCGCTGAGCAGCAAGGTGCCGACGCCGCCATGGGCGAAGATCACGAGATCGCCCTTGCCGCGTCTCGCGGCGATGCAGGCGGCGACGCCGTTCTTGATCCGCGCCTGCGCAGCGCGCGCCGTCTCCCAGCCGAGGATGCTGGTATCGGGCTGTCCGAAGAACTGGTCGACGATCTCCCAGAAGCGCGGCGGCGCGACATAGCCGGTGGCCGAGCGGCCGTTCTCGCGCAGGTCTTCGCGCGTTGCGAATGGCAGACCGCGGGCGCGCTGCAAAGCCTCGGCGCAATCCATCGCCTTGCGCTCGTCGCTTGTGAAGACGTCGGTCACATCTGCCAGCTCCGGCCGCTGGCAGAAGGCTTCCATGCGCTGCCGGCCGATGGCGGAGAGCCCCCAGTCCGGCACGGGGACTTGCGGGTCGACGACGACTTCCGGGTGGGTGACGAAATAGACGGTCGGCATACGGGTCCTTTTCACAGCTGATCGTCTGCAGAACGACGCCTTCATCCCGGACAAGCTGCGCAGCAGCGCCGATCCGGGATCCATCGTAGAGCTCTGGAGCCCTCCGATGGATCCCGGGGCAAGCCTGGGATGACGCAGTGGTTCCAAGGATGATCAGGACGGCTTCAACGCCAGTTCTCATCAGATTGTGCCGACTCGCAGGCGAGACCTGCCGCGCAGCCGGGTACATCGACCTGTGTCTCGTCCAGCGCGATCGGCGGCGCCACGAGCGCCTGGAAGCGCTGGGTGATCAGCGGCGACAATGTCGCGGCGCGTCCGCAGAGGGCCACGGGCTTGGCGCCCACACGCGCCCTTAGCGCCAGCGCGAGCCGTGCCAGTTCCTCGCCGGCTTGCGTGAAAATGCCGGCGGCTGTCGGATCGCCCACGTCTCCAGCCGTGGCGACCACGCGGGCGAGCAGGCCGAGGCTGCCGCGGTCGCCGCCATAGACATGGGTGCGCACGGCGTCCCATGAGGCCCCACCAAGCGCTTCTGCGAGAGCGCGGCCCAGCGCACTCTCCCAGCCGGAGCCGGGAGCCTCGTCCTCGCAGCGAAGCAAACGGCGCAAGGCCTCGGCCGCGATCCAGGCAGCGGAGCCGCCATCGTCGATCAGGACGCCGCGCCCGCCGGCACGGATGATCTCGCCCTCAGTGCCGAGGTGGTAGCCGATCGAGCCTGTGCCGGAATAGACGATGATGCCTTCGCCCGGCTGGAAGCGGGCGCGATAGCCCAGCCACATGTCGTCGACGACGAGGATTTTCGCCCCGGGGCAGGCAAAGGCCGCCGCCAGGATATCGGAGAAGACGCCCCTGACGGCACTTTCCGGCCCAAGCCCGGTGACGCCTGCGACGATGGCCGCCGGTTCGCCGATGCTAGCAAGCTCGGCGGCCAAGCGTGTGAAGACGCCGGTAACCCGTTCACGCTCAGCCTGCGTAAAGACATGGCCGGTCATCGGCTCCATCTCGCCGCGCCCGACGATCGCGCCGGAGGGAGCGGACAGGCACCAGCGCGAGCCGGTGCCGCCCGTCTCGATGCCGAGGCCGAGCCTGTCGTCAGGCGCCGGCATGGCGGGCGAAGCGGCGGGTGATCTCGCGGGGGTTGGTGATCGCCGTGCCGACCACCACGGCATGCGCGCCGGCGGCGAAGGCCAACTCCAGTTGCTCCGGCTGCTCGAAGCGCCCCTCGGCGACGATCGGCACGGAGACCGCCTTGGCCAAGGCCTCGATCAGGGCGATGTCGGGGCCGAGGGCCTTTCGCGCTTCGGTGTCGGGCGTATAGCCGGAGAGCGTCGTCGCGATATAGCTCGCGCCGAGTGCTGCGGCGCGCACGCCGTCCTCCAGCGTCGCGCAATCGGCGAAGACCGGCTTGCCCAGCTCGTCCCGAATGCGCGCGATCAGCCGGTCCAGCGGCTCGCCGTCGCGGGGCCTGTCGGTGGCGTCGAGCGCGATGATGTCGGCGCCGGCCGCAGCGATGGCTTGGGCGCTGGCGAAATCCGGCGTGATATAGACCGGGAAGCGGTCGTCCCATCGCTTGAGGATGCCGATGATCGGCAGGCGGCTGACCGCCCGGATCGCGGCGATGTCGGCGGGGCCATTGGCGCGCAAGGCGAGCGCGCCGCCCTGGTCGGCAGCCTGCGCCATCGCCGCCATGAAGGCCGGGCCGTGCAGGGGATTGTCGGCGCGTGCCTGGCAGGAGACGGCTAGGCTGCAAGGTGGGATCAAGGCTTCGGCGGGGGCTGTCACTTCACCGCTCCGGCGGTCATGCCGCGGATGAACTGTCTGGACATCAGGATGTAGACGATGGTCAGCGGCAGCGCCGCGATGGTGAGGCCGGCGAAGAGCATGCCCCAGTCGGTGGTGTATTCGCCCATGAAGACCGAGAGGCCCTGCGGCAGGGTCTTGCGGGCGTCGGTCTGGATGAAGACCAGCGGGAAGAAGAAGTCGTTCCAGGTCGGTACGGCATTCTGGATCGCGGCGATGACCATCGGCGGGATCGAGAGCGGCAGCATGATCGAAAACATGATGCGCGGCTCGGAGGCGCCGTCGATGCGTGCGGCTTCCTCCAGTTCCACCGGCAAGGTACGCAGGAAGCCGGTCATGATGAAGATCGTCGAGGGCAGGCCCATCGCCGTGTAGATCAGGATCAGGCCGAGCCGGGTATCGAGCAGGCCGAAATCGCGCATCTGCAGGAAGAGCGGGATCACCGCGAGCTTCAGCGGCAGCATCAGCCCGGCCAGGAAGAACATGAAAATCGCCGAATTGCCGGGGAATGAGTAGCGCGCGAGGCCATAGGCGCCCATCGTGCCGAGGATCAGCGTCAGCAGGATCGAGGTTCCGGTGATGACGACGGAATTGACGAAATAGCCGGGCAGGCTGGTCTCGCCCCAGATCCGCGCGAAATTCTCGACATAGGTGAAATCGGGCAGGGCGAAGGGCGCGTCGAAGATCTCGGCCGTCGTCTTGAAGGCCGAGAACACCATGATGACGATCGGATAGAGCATCAGCACGGTGTTGCCGATCAGAAGCGCGGCGGCGATCAGGCTGCCGGCGCTGCTGCGCGGGAAGAGCGGATCGGTTGTTGCGGCGTGGGAGGTCACAGCGCGATCTCCCGCTTGCGCAGATACTGGGTCATGACGGTCGCGACCACAGCGATGAACAGGAACATCAGCACGGCCAGCGCATTGCCGTGTCCGAAATCCTGCAAGCCCGCGCTCTGGTTGCCGAAGGCGGTGCGATAGAAATACAGGCCGAGCACATCGGTCGAGCCATAGGGCGAGCCGTCGAGCCCCGCCATGATGTAGGGCAGCTCGAACCAGTTGAACGCGCCGATGAAGAGCAGCGTCAGCGTGATCGTGGTCGAGGGCGTGACCAGCGGCCAAACCACGCGGGTCAGCATCTGCCAGCCGTTGCAGCCGTCGAGCTTGGCGGCCTCGAGGATTTCGCGCGGGATGCGCTGCATGCCGGCGAGATAGACCAGCGCCGGAAAGCCGACCCAGTGCCAGGCATTGGCGAGGACCAGCGCCGGCAGCGCCGTCGTCTCCTGGCCGAGCCAGGGCTGGCGCCAGCTGCCCAGCCCGATCATGTCGAGCGATTGGTTGATCAGCCCGAAATTCGGGTCGAGGAACAGCTTCCACAGGAAGCCGACCAGCACGGTCGATAGGATGACCGGCATGAAGATCGCGACGCGGTGGAAGCGGAAGCCGAAGGGCTCGCGGTAGATGAACCACGCGAGCAGGAAGCCGACGCTGTTCTGCACGACGAACAGCGCGAAGAAGACGAAGAGGTTGTGGCGGAAGGCGCGCCAGGTCAGTGCGGCGAAATGATCGCCCACCAGGACGTCGGCGAAGTTCTTCAGGCCGACGAAATCGCCCCGCGCCATGCCGTCCCAGCGATAGAAGGCGGAGCTGAGTGCCGCGAGCAGCGGCCAGACCACGAAGGTCAGCATGATCGCGAGCGGCGGCAGGATCAGGAAGGCGATCCAGGCCGCGCGGCGGAGCCTCTCGCGGTTCTTGTAGTCCGTCTGCATCGGCTCTGGCTTTCGGGATGCGCCGGGGAGGCGAGTGGCGGCTGCGCAGGACCAGCGCCCACAGCCACAGAAGCCGTGAGCGTCAGGCGAGCGCAGTCGCTGTCGCGCTTACTTCTTGAAGGGCGCGTAGTAGGTCGCGATGCCCTTGGTGATCTCGGCGCCGATTTCGGCCGGGGTCGCCTTGCCGGCGAGCATCTTCTGCACGCCCGACTGCAGCAGCACCGAACCAGACGGCTCCTGATAGCGGAAATTGACCAGCATGATGTAGGATGTCGCACTCTGGTTCAGCGTCGCGACCTCCTTCAGCAGGGGGTTCTCGAAGGCCACGCCCCTGATCGGCGAGATGTTCTGCAGGTCGTTCGAGAAGGCTGTGCCGAATTCGGGCGTGCCGATGAAGCGCAGGAACTTCAGCGCCGCGTCCTTGTTCTTCGAGGCAGCGTTGATGGCGAAGCCGCCGTCATAATAGAGCGCGACCAGCCGCTGGTCGCCGGCCTTGGCGACGGGCGAGGCGAAGAGGCCGAGCTTCAGCTTGGGGTTCTGGCGCAGGAAATTGGCGATCTCGAAGGAGCCGCCGGCGAACATCGCGGCGCGGCCAGCGGCGAAGAGCTGCTGCGACGCCGCATAGTCGACGCCCGAGAAGTTCGGCGCGAAATAATCCTTGATCTCGTTGAGCTTGGTCAGGGCCCCGACGAAGCGGGCATCGGTGAAATCGGCCTTGCCGGCGAGCACGTCCTGCTCGAACTGCTTGCCAATCTGCGAGGACAGCAGAGCGCCGACGATGGTCTCGTTCTGCCAGGCCGTCGCCGTGCCGTTGCCGAAGGGGTTGATGCCCTTTTCCTTCAGCATCTTGGAGACGCTGACGAGCTCGTCCCAGGTGTTCGGCGGCGTCACCCCGGCCTTCTCGAACAGCTCCTTGTTGTAGATGATCAGCATGGTCTGCGAGGCGAGCGGCACGGCGTAGAGCTTGCCATCGGCCCGCATTGTCTCGGCTGCGATCGCCGAATCCGGGAAATTCGCGAATTCCGGGATCATCGTCTTGTCGAGCGGCACGACATAGTCCGGCTTGCCGACGCCGAGCGTGCCATAGGCGCGCACCTGGACGATGTCCGGCCCCGTGCCGCCGGCAAGCGCGGTCGACAGCACCGTGTTGTAGTTCGCGGCCTCGAAGGCCTCGAACTTCACATTGATGTCGGGGTGCTGCTTGCGGAAGGCGGCGATGAACTTGGCATAGGCGGCCTTGTCCTCCTGGCGCCAGCTCCACAGCGTGAGGTCCTCCGCCTTTGCCGGCGCGGCGAAGGCCGTCGCCGCCGCGAACAACGTCAGCGCCAATTTGCCGAGCGTGCGCCTGACGATGGATTTGGTTTCGATTCCGGCTGACATCTTCATTCTCCCTGTTGTTCCTGCCGTCTTATGACGGCTTTTCGATCTGATTGTCGCGTCAACCCGGCGTCACCAGCAACGCCGTGGCATCGTCATGAATCTTGACGCGCCGGTAGCGCTCCGCCTGCGCGTCAGCGCTTTCCAGCCCGCGCAGCTCGGCGATGACGCCGGCGGCTCCGATGCGCTTCGTCTCCTCGACCAGTCCGCGATCGTCACGATGCGCGATGACATCGACAAGGCGCACGAAGCCGTCGGATGCGAGCAGAACGGTCGCAGTCGGAGAGACGGTCCCGGAAAACAGGCGCAAGCCGGCCGTCCAGCTCAGGCCGGGATTGACCGCCCAATAGCCTCCCGTCCGATTGAGCGAGCGCCGGTTGTGCAGGATCTGCGCCAGCGCCTTCGGCGAGATCACCTCGCCGGAACGGTGCCCCTCGGCGGTCGCCGCCGCGATGGTCCGGGCCTCGAAAGGAGTGCTCGACGGGTCGGTCCAGCGCTCGACCCGGTCGCCGTCCTGGATCAGGATCGAGACGTCGCCGATCACCGCGCCCTCGATCCGGAATGCCGATCCGTCGCGGGTCAACCGGACGATGCCGAGCACGGCGGAGGGCCCTTCGCCCGGCTCGCGTTCAGGGTGGCCGTGTCCGAGAGCCGCGTAATCCTCTCGCAACTGCCGCTCGAGCTGGCCCGCCCAATCCGGGAAGGCCATCTCTTCCGGCGGGTTGGCCCGCAGGATTTCATCGATCCGGCGGACGAGCCAGGCTCCCTCCGATTCTGCGGTCGTCCGGGCGGGGCCGGTGAAGAAGGCCGAGCCGTCGACGATCCAGGCGCAGGAGCCGGCTGCGCCGGCAATATCCTCGTTATAGGCCGCGCTGCCTTTCTCGCTGGCCTGCGAGAGCACGCGCCAAGCTCGCCCAGCCTCGCGCGTCGTCGATGCGGTGCGGTCGATCGACACTGAAACGGATTCCTCGCCTTGCACCGTTCGGGATGCTCCCTGCTCGCCGTCTCGTTTCCGTTGCTGCATAGACCAATATAGAACCAGTTCTGCCTGTACAAGTTGAATCCGGCACGGCCCATCCTGGTGCTTGCATCGCTCCCGCGGCGCCCGGCCACGGCGGCGGCGACTTTGTGCAGCATTCCAGCCGGGTGCGCGCCGCGAGGCCGGCTTGCGGGACAGCGGTCGCACACTCTCCTTGACGTTGCCATGAATGGAGGCAACGGATGAGCCGTCATCATCGGAGACTGTCGATCCATGGCAAGATTCGCCGCCATCGCCGCGTTGGCTGCGGTTTTCAGCCTGATTGCTGCCGAGGGCGCGCTCGCCGCCAATTCATGCCGCCCGACACGCGACGGCAAGGACCGGATGGACATGTCCGGTGGTTGCCCGAGCGGGTATGTCGTGCGGGGTGCGTGCTGCGAATCAGTGCGGCCGATCTCGCAGCCGACCGGCGCGAAGGCGTGCCCGCCCGGCATGATGGTCCGGCTGGGAGCTTGCGTTCCGATACCGTGAGTGAATGGAGGCTGCGCCGTTTCGGAGGACAGTCGGGGTTGCACGCCGGTCTGAGGCACGGCAAAGATAGAGGCATGATCAGGATATCGATTGCCGCCAGTCTGGTTGCCGTTCTTGCCGCCGGCTGTGTCTCGTCCCGGCCCCAGCCTGCCCTGCAGCCTGAGGCCTCCCCTGCCAAGCGCATTGTCCGCGATGGCGCGCAACTGGTCCTCCCGGACGGCACGCGGGTCTCCCCGGATTACACCGGCGGTTTCACCCTGCCGAACGGCGACTACGTGAAGCGTGAGCGCGGGGCGCTGGTGCTGCCCACAGGCGCACGCTGCCAGCCCGACCCGAGCGGCTATATCTGCCCCTGAGGTTGATGCCGCCTATTCCAGGCCGACTGGCTGCCCAGCGGGCCCCGGAAAGGCCGGCCCGAGCTACGCGGCGTCGGATTCCTGCCGGCGCTTCTTCGCCGTTCCGCCTGAGCCGTCATCATCCTCCAGAACGTGATTGTGGCTGCGGAAGGCCCAGATTTCCTTGGCGGCTTCCCAATGCTCGCGGTCGCGGCCTTCGGGCTGGCCGTCCTTGAGCCAGAGCGCGTAGGCGATCTTCCGGATCTCGTGTTGGGTTTTGTCATCCTGCTGCATGTCTCGCCTCCATGATCGTTCCCCGATGCGCATCGGGGAATCCTGGCTTGAGAGGGCACCGGCCTGGCCGGGCAGTGGAACAACCCTGATAAGAGCCGTGCTGTTCCCGCGCGGATGAAAGATCGCGCGGGCAGGCTCAGGCCTTCGCCACCACCGGTTCAGGGCTGTCCGGCATCTCCACTTTCGATGGCAGCGGGCGACGCGCATAACGCTGCGCCAGGACGGCGCAGGCGAAGAGCTGCGCCTGATGGAACAGCATCAGCGGCAGCACGATCAGGCCGAGAGCCTGGCCGGGGAACAGGATGTTCGCCATCGGGATGCCGCTCGCCATGCTCTTCTTCGAGCCGCAGAAGACGATGGCGATCTCATCCTCCTTCGAGAACCCGAGCCGGCGGCTGACGAAGGTGGTGATCGCCAGGACCGCGGCGAGCAGGACGACGTCGAGCGCGATGACCAGGCCAAGATCGGCCAGCGTGACCTGCGACCAGATGCCGGCGACCATGCCCTCGCTGAAAGCGGCATAGACGACGAGCAGGATCGAGCCGCGGTCGACCAGCGAGATCGGCGCCTTGTGGCGCTGCAGGAAGGGGCCGACCCAGCGGCGCAGCAACTGACCGACGAGGAAGGGCAGCAGCAACTGCAGCGCGATGCTCTCGACGGCGCGGGTGCTGAAGCCGCCGCCCTTCGCATTGAGCAGCAGCACGACGAGCAGCGGCGTCAGCACCATGCCGAAGAGGTTGGAGACCGAGGCGCTGCACAGGGCGGCCGCGACATTACCCCGCGCGATCGAGGTGAAGGCGATCGAGGACTGCACGGTCGAAGGCAGGATACAGACGAAGATCAGGCCGGCGATCAATTCAGACGGCAGGTAGTTGCTGAAGACGCGGGTGAGCAGCAGGCCGAGCAGCGGGAACAGCACATAGGTGCTGGCGAAGACCAGTGATTGCAGGCGCCAGTGCAGAAGGCCCTCCCAGACCGCTTGCGGCGAGAGCCTTGCGCCGTAGAGGAAGAACAGCAGCGCGACCGCGACCGACACGGCATCGTTGGCGATCACCGCGCCGGCGCCATGGGCGGGAAACACGGCCGCGATCGCGACCGTCGCCATCAACGCGATCAAATAGGGGTCGATGCCGAAGCGGGCGAGGGTGCGGCGGAGCATCTGCGGTCCTTCCGATGAGGTCCCGCGTTGTAATCCCTTCCGCGCTCATTTTGATCCCGATGGCCGGCGATATCGGCTATCATGAATCATGATGCTAAATTCGGACCCGAAGCCGCTCGATCCCGTTCTGCTGCAAAGCTTCCTCAAGGTCTGCGAGACGCTGAGCTTCACCGAAGCCGCGCGGCAGCTCGGTTTGCGGCAATCCTCGGTCAGCCAGCATGTGGCGCGGCTGGAGAAACGGCTCGGGCGGCGCCTGCTGCAGCGCGACACGCATCAGGTCCGCCCGACCCCCGATGGGGATGCGATCCTGCCCTTCGCGCGACAGGCGCTCGAAGCTGGCCAGAGGATCGAGCACTATCTCGCCGGCTCGACGCTGCGCGGGCGTCTGCGGCTCGGGGTCTCCGAGGATTTCGCCTATACGGTGCTGCCGGAGATCCTCGCTGCCTTTGCCATGCAGCACCATGCGGTCGACCTGGAGCTGACGGTGGGCCTGAGCGGGCTGCTCTACGAGCAGTATGACGCGGGCGATCTCGATCTGATCTTCGCCAAGCGCCGCAAGGGCGATGAGCGCGGCGAGGTCGCCTGGCAGGAGCGCCTCGTCTGGGCCGGCCGACCCGGTGCGCGACTGGCCGAGCAGCCGGTCGTGCCGCTCGTGCTCTATCCGCCGCCGAGCATCACGCGGGTCCACGCCATCGAGACCCTTGAGCGGGCCGGGCGCGCCTGGCGCGTCGCCTGCACCAGCGGCAGCCTTGCCGGCCTGCGCGCCGCGACCGTGGCGGGGCTCGGCATCACTGCGCATTCGGCCCGGCTGATCCCGCAGGGCCTCGCCGAGGTCGAGCCGCGCGAGGCGCTGCCGCCGCTGGGGACGATCGAGTTCGTCGTCATCGGCGGCCAGTCGCATCAGGCGGCGGCGCGGGCGCTCGCCGACAGTATCCTGGCGAGCGCGGGGCGTCTCATGCCGGAGGCGCCGCTTCGGGCCCGACGGGGATAATCTTCAGATCGCCATCCGGTGGGACAGGGTCTTGACGGTCATGTAATGGGCGAGGCCCTCGGCGCCGCCCTCGCGCCCGTAGCCGCTGTCCTTGACGCCGCCGAAGGGCACCTCGGCGACGGAGGCCTCCAGCGTGTTGATCGAGACATTGCCGGCCTCGATGCCCTCGGCGAGTTGATCGGCGCGGGCCGCCGAGTGCGTGAAGCCATAGGCGGCAAGGCCGAAGGGCAGGGAATTGGCCTTCTCGATGGCTTCCTCGACCGTGCGGACAGGGTTGATGATCGCCATCGGGCCGAAGGGCTCTTCACGCAGGGCGCGGGCATCATCCGGCAATTCGGTGAGAACGGTGGGCGGGAAGAAATAGCCGCGATTGCCCAGGCGCTCGCCGCCGGTCAGCACGCGCCCGCCGCGAGCCCGCGCATCGGCGGTCAGCGCTTCCAGCGCCTCGATGCGTCGATGGTTGGCGACCGGGCCCATCTGCGTTCCAGAATCGAGTCCATTGCCGACCGTCACGGCCTCGGCCTTCTCGACGAAAGCCTTGGTGAAGCGCTCGTAGATGTCCTGCTGCACGAAGAAGCGCGTCGGCGAGGTGCAGACCTGTCCGGCATTGCGGATTTTGCGGGTGGCGGAGAGATGGGCTGCGGCGACGGGGTCGACATCGTCGCAGATGATGACCGGGGCATGGCCGCCGAGCTCCATCAGCACCGGCGTCATGTGGCGGGCGGCGAGCTCCGAGAGATGCTTGCCGACCGCGGTCGAGCCGGTGAAGGCGACGAGGCGGGTCTGCGCCTGCGGGATGAGATAGCTCGAAATCTTGGCGGGGATGCCGAAGACGAGGTTGAACACGCCCGGCGGCACGCCGGCATCGTGCAGGGCGCGCGCGATATGGAGGGCGCCGGCCGGGGTCTCCTCCGCCGCCTTGATGATGATCGAGCAGCCGGCCGCGAGCGCGCCCGCGATCTTGCGGCAAGGCTGGCTCATCGGAAAATTCCAGGGCGAGAAGGCCGCGACCGTGCCGACCGGCTGGTGGGTTACGATATAGCGGATGCCGGGCTCGCTCGGGATGATGCGGCCATAGGCGCGCTGGCCTTCGGCTGCATCCCATTCGAAGAACTCGCAGCCCCGGACCACCTCAAGACGGGCCTGCGCCAGCGGCTTGCCGTGCTCCAGCGTGATCGAATGGGCGATCTCTTCGACGCGCTCGCGCATCAGCGCGGCGGCCTTCAGCATGATCTCGCCGCGGATGCGCGGGGCCATGCGGCTCCAGATTCGGAAGCCCGCGTCGGCGGCGGCGAGCGCATCGTCGAGATCGGCCTGCGAGGCGAGCGGCACCGCGCCGATGATGCTTTCGTCGGCCGGATTGATGACCGGCTGCTCCTCCGCCGTCTTCCGCCAGGCGCCGCCGATATAGAGCTTAAGATCGGGATAGGTCGTCATGGAAGCCTCGGCTGGCGATGCGTTCAGCAGTCTTTGCGCGGCGTATCCGCCGTCTTCAGAAGGACCATAGGTGGCGGGTCATTCTGTGATCCAGTCGGCTAAATCAGATAAATTCAGATTGTTATGGTTATGAATGGTGCGCGCTTGCTAGCGAGCGTCATTCTCGGGCGAAGCGCAGTGCAGACTCGAGAATCTCATGACGAGAAGCCGCTGGTTTCCGAGATGCCCGGGTCAAGCCCCGGCATGACGTGGAGGGGATCGTTCAGCGCACCAGCGTGCGCACGCGATTCTCGATCAGCCTGACCAAGCCAAGCGCCGTCATCTCCGAGGATTTCGGGTTCGTTGTCAGCGGGCGGTTCTCGATGGCGATGTCGAGCTTGCCGAAGGCGCCGCGCGCGCTGAGTTGGTGGCCGTTGCCGCCGGCAGCGGGGTCGGCGACGAGCTCGACGCGGGTGCGGTCGAGCCCGATGCCGGCGAGCGCGGTGATGACCGCGACATTGGCGTTCTGCGGGAAGCGCGAGGCGGCCTCGCGGGCGGTTCCCGAGAAGAAGGCCGTCGCCTCGGTGATCTCGTCGAGCGCGATCAGGTTCTCGGCGGATGTCCCGCGCCATGCGGCCGGCGGCTTGACGATGCGGTGGATGACCTCGTCCAGCGGCAGCAGGGATGCGGCGGCAATGCCGTCGATGCCGGCGAGCGCGCCGGGCGGGATCAGGAGCTGGTTGCCGCTGCTCTGGGCGGTGGCGATCAGCCGGGCAAGCAGTGTATCGTCGCAGAAGGCGCTGGTCGAGGCGACGGCGAAGGCGGGCGCATGCGCGAGCGCCGCCTCGCCCCAGATGCCGACGGCCTCGCGCCCGGCCGCTTCGACGATGAGATCGAGGTCTAGGCCGGCGAGTTCGCCAGACGTCGTGATCAACTTCGCGCCAGCCGGGATGTCGCTTGAGGCGGCAGCGTTGCGGACCGCGATGGCGACGATGGCGATCTCACTGTTGCTTCTATCCGCTAGCAGCTCGGCGACTCGTCGACTGATGGCACCCCAGCCGATCAGGGCCAGACGCAGCGGCTTGCGAGCGCGCGTCACGGGCCGTCCGCCGTTTCCAGCGCAAGGTCGAGGAGAGCGCCGCCGTTTAGGCTTTCCAGCATGCTGAAATGGTGGCCGGGGCAGATCAGGGGTGCCGGCGCCTGCCATGTTGCGGCGAGTGCCGCCGATTGCGCCTTGAAGGCGTCGCTCTCGCCTTCGCCGACCGCGAAGGCGATCCGCGTCGCCTGCGGGCGTGGCTGGACGATCGGGCTGAGCCGCGTGGCGCGGGCGGCATCGTCGAGGCCGAGTAGGCGGCCGAGCGGCAGATGGCCGAGCGGATCGAGATGATAGAGACCGGAGAGCAGCAGGGCCGAGGCGATCGGCGGCGCATCCGGCGTGCAAAGCACCATCGCGGCAAGATGTCCACCGGCAGAATGACCGGAGATGTGCAGGCGTGTCGGATCGAGGCCGAGCGCATCGGCTTCGCGGACGAGGAAGTTCAGGGCGGCGACGCTCTGGGCGATGCTGCCTTCCAGCGGCATATCAGGCGCCAGCCCGTAATTCGGCATGGCCACCGCATAGCCGGCATCGAGCAGCCCTTGCGAAAACTGGGCGTGCTGGACCTTGTCCGAGGCCTGCCAGTAGCCGCCATGGATGAAGACGAAGACCGGCGCGCGTCTTGCGCCTGCCGGGCGGTAGAGGTCGAGCGTCTCGAAGCGGCCGGGGCCATAGGCGAGATCGGCGGCGCCATGGCGGGCACGGAAGGCCTCGCCGTCGCGGCTCCATTGCCGGAACAGCGCCTTCATGTCGGCCTGCAGGCGAGGGCTGTATTGCCGGCCCAGCTCGCGGAGCGTGTAGCCGTCGACCAGCGTCTCGGGCAGCGGCTGCGTGGCGGCATGACGGGCGCGGATGGTCAGGCCGGGCTCGGCGCTGGGTCCAAGGCGGATCGTCGGACGGAAGCCGGCGAAGACCTCGCGATAGGCAAGTTCGACCGTATGGCGCGAGAGATGGAAGGCCTCGGGCCGGTCGGTTTGCCAAATCATGTTTTTGAGATGATGCGGACCGCAACCGGCCGCGACGAGCCCGGCGAGGATATCGCTCAGCGCGTCGCGCAGGGCCTCGACCGGATCGCTGTCCGCGCTGTGCGCGACGATCTCGATGAGGTCCGTTTCAGACGCCGACATAGCGATGCACCAGTTCCGCATTGGCCGCGAGGTCGCTGCTCGTGCCCGACCAGACCGTGCGGCCCTTCTCGATGATGTAGTGCCGGTCGGCTATCCGCTTGAGCACATTGATGTTCTTGTCGATCAACAGGATCGACTGGCCCTGCGCCTTCAGCGCCTCGATGCAGCCCCAGATTTCGGCGCGGATCACCGGCGCCAGGCCTTCCGTCGCCTCGTCGAGGATGAGGAGCTTGGGGTTGGTCATCAGCGCGCGGCCGACTGCGAGCATCTGCTGCTCGCCGCCCGAGAGGGTGCGGGCCGATTGGCCGGCGCGCTCCTGCAGGCGGGGGAACAGGGCATAGACCCGTTCCAGCGTCCACGGCGAGGAGCGCTTCAGACGGTTCGAGGCGGTGGCGACCAGGTTTTCGCGGACGGAGAGCGTCGGGAAGACCTGCCGGCCCTCGGGCACGAGGCCGATGCCGCAGCGGGCGATCTTCTCCGGTGCGATGCCGCGGACGTCCCGGCTCTCGAAGCGGATGTCGCCGCCCTTGGGCGCGAGCAGCCCCATGATCGAGCGGACAGTCGTGGTCTTGCCCATGCCATTGCGGCCGAGCAGGGTCACGACCTCGCCCTCGGCGATGTCGAGCGCCACGTCGAACAGCACCTGGCTCCTGCCATAGGCGGATTGCAGGTTGCGCACGCTCAGCATCAGGCGTCTCCCTCGCCGAGATAGGCGGTGCGCACCTCCGGATTGTCGCGAATCTGCTCGGCCGTGCCGGTGGCGATGACGCGGCCATAGACCAGCACGGAGATGCGATCGGCCAGCGCGAAGACGGCGTCCATGTCGTGCTCGACCAGGAGCATCGTGACCCGGCCCTTCAGGCCTGAGAGCATCGCGACCATCTGCTCGCTCTCGGCATGACCGAGCCCCGCCATCGGCTCGTCGAGCAGGAGGAGGCGCGGCTCGCAGGCGAGCGCGATCGCGAATTCGAGCTGCTTCTGCTCGCCATGGGAGAGGTCGGCGACCTTGATCTCAGCGCGGTGGCTGAGACCCGCCGTCGCGAGATGCTGGCGGGCGCGGGCACGCAAGGCTTCGTCGCGGCGGGCATTGCCGAAGAAGCGGAAGCTGTGGCCGTCATGGGCCTGTACGGCGAGCGCGACATTGTCGAGCATCGTGAAGTCCGGCAGGAGCTGGGTGATCTGGAAGGTGCGGGCGACACCACGCTTCACGCGCTGCGGCGTCGACAGGGCGCCGATCTCCTCGCCCGACAGCGTGATCGCGCCCTCGTCATGGGTCAGCTCGCCGAAGAGCTGGGTCAGCAGGGTGGTCTTGCCGGCTCCGTTGGGGCCGATCAGCGCATGGATCTCGCCGTCGCGCACGTCGAGATCGACGCCGTCGGTCGCGACGAGGCCGCCGAAGCGCTTGCGCAGGCCACGCACGGACAGCAGCGTCGCGGTCATGGCGCGCTCCTGCCGAGGCCGAGGCGGGTGAGGAGGCCGTTCAATCCGCCCTGCGTGAAGAGCACGACGAGCAGCAGGATCGGCCCGAGCACAAGCTGCCAATGCTCGGTCCAGCCGGTCAGCACAGTCTCCAGGATGACGAGGGCGGCCGCGCCCAGCAGCGGGCCGAGCAAGGTGCCGACGCCGCCGAGGATGACCATGATCATTAGCTCGCCGGACTTGGTCCAGTGCAGCATGTCCGGGCTGACGAAGCGCAGGTAATTCGCCATCAGCGCGCCGGCGAGGCCGGCACCCATGCCGGAGATGATGAAGGCGGCAAGCTTGTAGCGATAGGGCGCGATGCCGATCGCCGCCATGCGCCGTTCGTTCTGGCGGATGCCGGCCAGCACCAGGCCGAAGCGCGAGCCGACGATGCGCCAGAGCACGAGGAAGACCAGCGCCGCGATGGCGAGGCAGATGAAGTAGAAGGTCACGTCGTCGCGGGTGTTGAGATCGAACAGCGCATTGCGGCGGCGGATCGTCATGCCGTCATCGCCGCCATAGGCCTTGAGCGAGACGAAGAGGAAGAACAGCATCTGCGCGAAGGCGAGCGTGATCATGATGAACTGCACGCCGGCGGTGCGCAGCGAGAGCGCGCCGATGATGCAGGCGAAGAAGCCGGCGACGAGGATCGCGGCGGGCAGCGTGATCAGGAGCTGGTCGGTGCCGGGGATGAAGCCGAGGAACAGGGCGTCGTCGGCGAAGGTCCGGTAGAGGATGCCGACTGCGTAGCCGCCGATGCCGAAGAAGGCAGCGTGGCCGAACGAGACCATCCCGCCGAAACCAAGCGCGAGATTCAGGCTGGCGGCGGCGATGGCGTAGATCAGGACGCGTGTCGCCAGCGGCACCAGCGCCGGCTGGCCGAGCGCCTGGACGACGAAGGGCAGGGCGATCAGCGCGGCGGCAAGGGCGATCAGCGCGATGATGCGGCCCAATCCGGACGCGGTGGTGTCTGTGCGGATGAGGGCGTTCTCAGACATGGGCGGGGAACAGTCCCTTGGGCCGCACCAGCAGCACGATCGCCATCAGCAGGTAGATGCCCATCGAGGCGAGGCCGGCGCCGAGCGCATCGGCCTCCGACCCCGTCATCACATGGCGCAGCAGGCCGGGCGCGAAGGCGCGCAAGGATGTATCGACGAGGCCGACGATCAGCGCGCCGAAGAAGGCGCCGCGGATCGAGCCGACGCCGCCGATCACCACCACGACGAAGGTCATGATCAGGATCTGCTCGCCCATGCCGACCTGCACGGCGAGGATCGGCCCCGCCATCAGGCCGGCGAGGCCGGCAAGCAGGGCGCCGAGCCCGAAGACGGCGGTATAGAGCAGGCGGATATCGACGCCGAGCGCGCGCACCATCTCGCGATGGGTGGCGCCGGCGCGCACCAGCATGCCGACGCGGGTACGGTTGATGAGGAGATAGAGGCCGAGCGCGACGAGGAGGCCGACCGCGATGATGGCGAGGCGATAGACCGGGTAGACCAGTCCCGGCAGGAGCTGGACCGAGCCGTTCAGCGCGGGGGGGATCGCGACGAAGAGCGGCTGGCGCCCGAACAGGATGGTCACGCTCTGGTTGAAGATCAGGATCAGCGCGAAGGTCGCCAGCACCTGGTCGAGATGATCGCGCGCATAGAGCCGGCGCAGCACGACGAGCTCCATCACGATGCCGGTGACGGCCGCCGCGGCGAGGCCGGCGAGCAGGGCGAGCAGAAAGGAGCCTGTCTGCGCGGCGGCGAAGGCGGCGGCATAGGCACCGACCATGTAGAGCGAGCCATGAGCGAGGTTGATCACGCCCATGATGCCGAAGATCAGCGTCAGACCGGCCGCGAGCAGGAACAGCATCACACCGAACTGCAGGCCATTGAGCAATTGTTCGAGAACGAGGGTCATCGTTGCCAAATCCGGACAGGCGGCAGAGGCGCGTGATCCTCCGCCGCCGTTCCGATACGAGAGTGGATTTGAACGGCTAGGTCGGCCGCCTCAGAGCTTGCAGTCCTTGGCGTAGACGTCGCCGTGGTTGCTCAGGACCTTGCCGGTCGTCTTCAGAACCGGGGTGCCGTCGGCGCCCTTTTCGACCTTCAGCGAATACCAATCCTGCACCGGGTGCTGGTTCGGGCCGAACTTGAAGGTGCCGCGAACCGACTGGAAATCGGCCTTGGCGAGGGCCTTGCGCAGCGCGGGCAAGTCGGCCTTGCCGCCTGTCGCCTTCAGGGCCGAGGCGATGGCGAGCGCGCTGTCATAGCTCTGGCTGGCATAGAAGGTCGGCACGCGATTATAGGCCTTGGTCCAGGCCTCCATGAACTTCTTGTTCGCCGCGTTGTCGAAATCGGTGTTCCAGTGGGAGGTGACCTCGAGGCCGAGCGCGGCTTCGCCGACCGCCTTCAGCGTGGTGGCGTCGAGCGAGGGCTCGGCCAGCACCATCGGGATTTTCCCGAGCAGACCGGCCTGCTGATACTGGCGCAGGAAGGCGATGCCGAGGCCGCCGGGATGGAACTGGAAGACGACATCCGGGTTGGCGGCGCGGATCTGCGCCATCTCGGGGGCGAAGTCGGTCTGGTCGAGGCGAGTATAGACCTCGCCGGCGATCTCGCCCTTGAACAGCCGCTTGAAGCCGGTGAGCGCATCCTTGCCGGCCTGGTAGTTCGGGGCGAGGATGAAGGCCTTCTTGTAGCCGAGATTGGTGGCGTATTGGCCGGCGCTCTCGTGCAGGCTGTCGTTCTGCCAAGCGATGACGAAATAGTTCTCGTTGCACTCCTTGCCGGCGAAGTTCGACGGCGCGGCGTTGGGGCTGACATAGAGCGCGCCGGAATCGACGATATCGGGCACGGTCGCGCCGGCGACGTTCGAGAAGACGATGCCGGTCATGATCTTGATGCCGTCGGTCTTCAGCATCTTCTCGGCGATCTGCTTGCCTTGGCCGGGCTTGAGCGCATCGTCCTCGACCATCAGCTCGACCGGCACGCCGCCGAGCTTGCCGCCCTCCATGTCGATGGCGAGCTTGAAGGCGTCGCGGATGTCCTGGCCGATATAGCCGCCCGGGCCCGACAAGGTGGTGATCATGCCGATCTTGACCGGCTGCTGGGCCAGCGCCGGCCAGGCGACGGCTGCCGCCAACATCAATCCCAAGCATACTGATTTACGGTGCTGCATGGTTCCCCTCTTCCGATCATTGAGCGTCGGATTGGTTGAATTATTTTAAGCTTAAAACAATTTTGGATCGGCGCGCAAGTGCCACGAAGGTGCCGAGGATCCGGCACCTTCGTCGTCACTCAGAGCGCCACCCAGCCGGCCGGCGGCTTGCGGCCGGGATGGAGCGCGCCGCAATGTTTGCAGGTGCGCGCCTTCTCGTCCGAGAAGAAGGCCTCATAGAGCGGCGGCAGGTCCTTCACGAGGTCCTTCACCTTGAGCTCGATGCGATGCACGAGGCCCTGGCACTCGAAGCAGTACCATTCGAAGCCGTCGACCTGGTCGCCATGGCGCGCCGGCTCGACCACGAGCCCGATCGAGCCCTCCTGCGGGCGCTGCGGGGAATGGCGCACATGCGGCGGAAGCAGGAAGACGTCACCCTCGCGGATCGTGACGTCGTAATGCTTCCCGTTGTCGACCAGCTTCAGCATCATGTCGCCCTTGAGCTGGTAGAAGAACTCCTCCACCGGGTCGTCATGATAGTCGGCGCGCTGGTTCGGGCCGCCGACGACCATCACGGTCATCTGGCCGTCGTCGAACACCTTCTTGTTGCCGACCGGCGGCTTGAGCAGATGCTCGTGCTCCGCGATCCACTTCTTGAAGTTGAAGGCCTTCAGCCGTCCTTCGGTCGCCATCTCTGCTCTCCCGTCCCGTTCGTGATGTCGTTAGCCGGCCTTCGCGAGCGGCGCCTTGCCCAGGCCGCAGGCTTCGAAGGCGGCACGCGTCGCGGCCTTCTCGGCCTCGGTCAGTTCCAGCATCGGCGCGCGGACATGGCCCCCGACCTGGCCGAGCAATTCCTGCCAGTATTTCTGGTGAGCATGCGGCTTCTCGGCCGGGCGCGTGCCGCGCAAGGCCTCGCGCACTGGGTCTAGGCTGTCGCGGATAGCGCGGGCCTTATCGGCCTCGCCGCGGAAGGCGAGGTCGGTGTAGTCGCGCATGCGCCGGTCGTTCGCCGTCTGGATCAGATAGGGCGGCGAGGAGCAGAGATAGAGCTGCCAGCCGAGCTCGAGGATGTTGTCGAGCCATTCCTCCTCGGACGCCGTGCTGACCAGGATGCGGTCACCGGCGAGACGCGTGAGCTCCGCGTACATCGGCCGGGGCACGCTGTATTTGATCGCGACGACGTTCTCGATATCGGCGAGCCGGTTGCAGAGCTGCGGGCTCATCAGGTAGCCGGAATCCGGGTGGCTCCAGAGCGCGATGCCGATATCGACCTTCTCGGCGATGGTCCGATAGTACTCGTAGAGCGTCTCGTCCTGCGCCTTGAAGAAATGCAGGATCGGTGCGTGTACGACGATGTAGTCGGCGCCGACCTTCTGGGCGTGCTTCGCCAGATCGATGACGACGTCCATGTTCTGGTCCGAGCAGGACATGATGGTCTGGCCACGTCCGGCCGAGGCCTCGACCGCGAGCTCGAAATTGCGCTTGCGCTCCTCCAGCGACATCGAGAAGAACTCGCCCTGCTTGCCGGCGATGAACAATCCATCGATCGCGAGATCATCGAGCCAGTGGCGGATGTTCCGGCGGAAGCCGTCCTCGTCGATGGCGAGGGACGGGGTGAAGGGCGTGAGCGCGGCTGCCCAGATGCCCTTCATATGGGCGCGGGCATAGGCCTTGGCGTCCTTCTTCGCATATTTCATCAGGCCTGCTCCCGCATTCCGGAGCGGCTCGGGCGGATGCCCTCGGGTGGCGCGATCCCTTCCGCGCCATCATCCGAAATGCCTTGCCCGACAGCCTCTCCCAGGCAGCCCCGCATAAATGCCGGGCGATGAGGGATGATGGCATAGGAGACGGGGTATACGGCAACTCGTAACATTCGTATGAATTCGGAAGCTATCCTTATAAATCGGGAAACCCATGGCGATCACGCTGCGCCAGATCCAGGCCTTCCTGGCCGTGACCGAGCAGGGCACCTTCACCAAGGCGGCCGAGCGCCTGAACATGGCCCAGCCGGCGCTGTCGCAACTGGTGCGCGACCTGGAGCGGGGGCTTGGCATCCGCGTGCTCGACCGCACGACGCGCCGCGTCGAATTGACCGAGGGCGGGCGCGAGTTCCACGGCGCGGCGCTGAAGATCGTGCAGGACCTCGACACCGCCGTTCTGAATGCCAATGGCCTGGCCGAGCGCCGGCGCGGGCGCATCGTGGTCGCGGTGCCGCCACTGCTCGCGGCGGTGATCATGCCGCCGACCATCGTGGCGCTGCAGCAGAAATACCCCGGCTTGCAGGTCGCGATCATCGATGCGCGCAACGATCTCGTCGTCGAAGCGGTGCGCTTCGGAAAAGCCGATTGCGGGGTCGGGACCTTTCCGGCGCTCGACGATACGATCGAGCGCACGACGCTCGCCCGTGACAGCCTGATGCTGTTCTGCGGGCGAGGCAGTCGCTTTGCCGAGTGTGGTACGGTGGCGTGGCGCGATCTCGCCGACGAGCCGCTTGTGACATTGACCCGCGACAGCGGCATCCGCCTGCTCGCCGAGGTCGGTTACGAGACCGCCGAGATCACGCTGAAGCCGGCCTATGAGGTGACGCAGATCACGACCGCCCTGGCGCTGGTCGAAGCCGGGCTCGGCATCGCCGTGCTGCCGACCTATGCGCGGGCGGTGGCGCCGGCCTCGGTCATCGTGCGGCCGCTGACGGAGCCCTCGATCGCGCGGGACATCGTGATGATCAGGCTGGGGGGCCGCGCGGCCTCGCCGGCGCTGGCGGCCTTCGAGACGCTGCTGCGCCGCTTCGTGCGCCAGCTCGCACCGAGCGAGGCGGATTGACGCTGCCCCGAAAAGCAAAAAAGGCCGCCCGGTAAGGCGGCCTTTCGTCCCTGTATTGCAAGGGCATCAAATGGTGGGCGCGACAGGGATCGAACCTGTGACCCCTACGATGTCAACGTAGTGCTCTCCCGCTGAGCTACGCGCCCGTTTGCCGCCTTGCGGTGGCTTCCGGAAGCGTGTCCGAGCCGTGTTGGCCGCGGTCACGCTGCGAGGTGAGGGGGCTATAGCGACTCGCTTCGCGGGTGGCAAGGCGTTTGCCGCATAAATTCTCAACGCGCTGTGGGCACCCGCATCGGCGCGGTGCCGGACGGCCCCTCAGGCCGCCAGCAGCTTCTCGACCTCGTTGACGAGCTCGCGCAGGTGGAAGGGCTTGGACAGCACCTTGGCATCCTTCGGCGTCTGCGAATCGGGGTTCAGCGCCACGGCGGCGAAGCCCGTGATGAACATCACCTTGATGTCGGGATCGAGCTCGGTGGCGCGGCGCGCCAGCTCGATGCCGTCCATCTCCGGCATCACGATATCCGTCAGCAGGAGCTCGAACGGCTCCTCGCGCAGGCGGTTATAGGCCGACAGGCCGTTATCGAAGGAAGCGACGTCGTAGCCTGCGTTCTGCAGGGCCTTGACCAGGAAGCGACGCATATCGTTGTCGTCTTCAGCGAGCAGTATCTTCGTCATGGGCCTGATCTGTCGTCCCTGAGGCCTGTGTTTCTAAACGTCTGGCGCCCCGACTCGGAGCCGGGTCTGGAACGGTTGGGTACTCACCCGGCCGCACAGTTGGAACCATGTCTCTCCATAAGGCAACATCATGGTAAACAAGGCGTGAATCCAGGCGCTGAATTTCCGGGGTTTTGCGACATCCCTTCAACCGTCCCGGTTTGTGTGCTTCAGTCGGGCGAAATGAGCCTGTCCTCCGCCCCCTTCCCGCCCGCGCCGGACGACGTCGTCGCCGAGATCGAGCGGCCGTTCAGCCTGTACCAGCCGGCCCTCCAGGTCGTGCCGGTGGTGGTCGACGTGCCGCATGCGGGGCGCTGCTATCCGCGCGGCTTCGTCGAGGCGGCGCGGCTGCCTTTGCGCAGCCTCAGGCGCTCGGAGGATGCCTATGTCGACCGGTTGTTCGCGCAGAGCGTCTCGCTCGGCGCGCCGCTGCTCGTGGCCGAGTTCCCGCGCGCCTATCTCGATGTGAACCGCGAGCCCTACGAACTCGATCCGCGCATGTTCGAGGGGCGGGTGCCGCCCTTCGCCAATACCCGCTCGATGCGGGTGGCCGGCGGGCTCGGCACGATCCCGCGCATCGTCGGCGACGCGCAGGAGATCTATTTCGGGCGGATCCCGATCCAGGAGGGGCTCGCCCGGATCGAGGAGCTCTACCGGCCCTATCATGCCGGCCTGCGCAGCCTCGTCCAGCGCACGCAAGGGGTGTTCGGCACCTGCATCCTCGTCGATGCGCATTCGATGCCCTCGGCCGGGCTCGATCGCGACGGGCTGGCGAAATCCGACATCATCCTGGGCGACCGCTTCGGCACCAGCGCGGCCGGCTACATCATCGACATCGCCGAGCAGGCCTTCACGCGGCTGGGCTTCAGCGTCACCCGCAACCGGCCCTATGCCGGCGGCTTCATCACCGAACATTACGGTGCGCCGGCTGCAGGCGTGCATGCGCTGCAGATCGAGGTGAACCGCGCGCTCTACATGAACGAGGCGACGCTGGAGCCGCATGCCGGTTTCGGTGCGGTCGAGCAGGCGATGGCTGCGGTGATGGCCGATTGCTTCGCGCGCTGGAGCGGCTGGCTCGACGAATGGCGCGAGGCGGCCGAATAACAGCGCGGAGCGGGGGATTTCCAAGAAAAAGGGCCGCACACTTGCGTGGCGGCCCAAGTCTAGGGAGGAAACGCCCAAGGAGGGCAATGAAGGTTTGAGGTCATCTCCCCTTCGCAGTGCACAATATGAGAGTGCGCTGCAAAACGCAACTGAAATCGGCGAAATCAAAGGTGCTATGCGATTGGCGCATAATGCCGCAACGAAATGACGGGGTTTTTCGGGTATTCCGCATCCGAGCCTCGGTTCGAGTGACCGATCTGCGGAGTCGATGCTGCAAAGCAGCAAACTGGAGTGCCTGTTCATGAGCGCAGTCGATTTCGGCGCCTTCGTCGCGGAGCTGGCGACGCAGTCCGGCCGGGCGATCCTGCCCTTCTTCCGGGCGCTGCACGCGACGGAGGACAAGTCGCGCGGCGGGGTGTTCGATCCCGTGACCGAGGGCGACCGCGCCGGCGAATCGGTGATGCGCCACATGATCAAGCGGCAGTTCCCGGCCCATGGCGTGCTCGGCGAGGAATTCGGCAGCGAGAACACCGATGCGGAATATGTCTGGGTGCTCGATCCGATCGACGGTACGCGCGCCTTCATCTCCGGCATTCCGGTCTGGGGCACGCTGATCGGGCTGACGCGCAACGGCGTGCCGGTCTACGGCATGATGCACCAGCCCTTTTCCGGCGAGCGCTTTTCCGGCGACGGGCGCGAGGCGCGCTATGAGGGGCCGGGCGGCCCGAAGAAGCTGCGCACGCGCCCGACCACGGATCTCGCCACCGCGACGCTGATGACGACGACCCCCGCCCTGTTCAAGGGCCAGGAGGCCGAGGCCTTCGCCCGCGTCGAAAGCGAAGTCCGGCTCTCGCGCTATGGCTGCGACTGCTATGCCTATTGCATGCTCGCGGCCGGCCATGTCGATCTCGTGATCGAGAGCGGGCTCAAGCCCTATGACATCGTCGCGCTGATCCCGATCATCGAGGGCGCGGGCGGCATCGTAACCTCATGGGACGGCGGCAGCGCTGCGGGGGGCGGGCGCATCCTCGCGGCCGGCAGCAAGGCGCTGCATGAGGCCGCCATGGCCAGGCTCGTCGGCTGAGCCGGGCAGGGCCTGATCCTCGCCGGGGATGAAGGCGTCGAAGGCGGCCCAGAACTGGGCGCGGATGTCGTCGTTCTCCATCAGGATCTCGTGGCGCGACATCGGCAGGACCAGCGCCGAGCCGGTCTTGAGCCGCGCCGCGAAGCGCTCGATCGCCGGCGTCGAGACGACCGGGTCGCGGCCGGCGGCGATGATCAGGGTCGGCACCTTCACTTCCAGCGGGGCTGACGGCGTGCCTAGGCGCGCCATCAGGCGGAAGGCGGTCCTGATCCAGGCGATGGTGGGGTCGCCGATGCTGAGATCGCGCGCCGTGGCCGAGAGCGCGGCGTTGCGGGCATAGCGGGTGGGATCGCTGGTCAGGCGGTTGCCCTCGAAGGGTTTCGTCGCGATCGCGGTATCGCCGCCGCCCGGCACGAAGGCCCGGCCGAGGCCGAGCCAATAGAGCAGGCTCGCCAGGATCTTCGCCCGGCCGGGATGCGCGATCATCGCGATGCCCAGCATCGGCGCGAGCGCGACCATGCGCGCGACCGGCAAGGCGTTCGAGCGGGCGGCATCGAGGCAAAGCGCGGCGCCCATCGAATGGGAGAGAACGAAATAGGGCGGGGGCAGCTTCGCCTGCATCTCGGCCATCGCCAGCGCGAGATCGGCCTCGTAGTGCTTGAGGCGCCCGACATGGCCCTTGCGCGTGCGGCGGACGAAGCGCTGCGAGCCGCCCTGGCCGCGCCAGTCGAAGGCCAGCACATGGAAGCCGCGGCGGCGCAGCTCCGCGACGGTCTCGCTGTAGCGCTCGATGAACTCGGCCCGGCCCTGTACTACGACGACCGTGCCGCGCACCGGTTTCACGGTCGGGCGCCAGCTCGCGAAGCGCAAGGCAGCGCCGTCGCGCGTCATCGCGAGCCAGGTCTTGCCGTGCCCGGGGACGGGATAATCCGGATCGGCGAAAAAGGCGGCCTCGGCCATCAAGTGCTCCGCATCGCCACCGCGCCCTCGGACCGCGGCTGCAACAAGCTCGATATCCTGCACCGGATATCCTGCGAAAACATGTCGGTGCGCCAACAAAGAAATTCGAGGGCCGATTTCGTGTCGGAAAAAATGGGCTCTTGAAAAGCTCAGAGCCCTCCCCAGATCAGGTCTGCGCAGGCCGGAACCGGCTGCGCGAAAGCAACCGAGGTCCGCGCTCAGGCGAGGCGGACCGACATCATTGTCGCTTCTTCGGAGGACATATCATGCGTCATTTCGACCTCTCCCCGCTCTATCGCTCGACCGTCGGTTTCGACCGCCTGTTCAATCTCCTCGACCAGGCCTCGAGCAACGAAGCCGCCCCGAGCTACCCGCCCTACAATATCGAGCGGACCGCCGAGAATGCCTACCGCATCACCATCGCGGTCGCGGGTTTCGGTGAGGGCGACCTCTCCATCGAGTCCAAGGAAAACGCGCTGACCGTCAAGGGCGAGAAGCAGCCTGCCGAGGGCGCCGAGAAGCGTGAGGTCCTGCACCAGGGCATCGCTGCCCGCGCCTTCGAGCGCCGCTTCCAGCTTGCCGATTACGTGCAGGTGACCGGCGCCAGCCTCGAGAACGGCCTGCTTCATATCGACCTCGTGCGCGAGATCCCCGAGGCCAAGAAGCCGCGCCAGATTCCGATCGGCAATGGCGGTTCGGCCAAGGTCCTCGAGGCCAAGGTCGCCCAGGCCGCGTAACCAGCGTTAAGCTTTCGATGAAAGCGGAAGGCCCCCGGAAACGGGGGCCTTTTTATTGGCCGGTCAGTTCATCGGCGCGACCGGGGCGATCGGCGTCTCCGGCTTCGGCGTCGATGGCGTCGGGTCGATATTCTGAACCGGCGGGATCGAGGAGGCTTCGGCCGCCGGCGCAGCGGTCGAGAGCGGCGGCTTGCGCTCGGTGCCCTCGGTGTTCCGGACATCGCTGGGATTGACGAGCTTCGGCTTGTCGGCGCCGGTCTCGGGATTGGTCGCGCCAGGCGAGGGCTCCGCCGGCTTGGCGGGCTGCGTCGGGGACGCCGTTGCCGGCGCGCTGGCTTCGGCCGGTGCGGTTTCCACGGGCTTCACCGGTTCGGGCGCCGGCGGCGCAGCCGGTGAGGGCGGCGAGGTCGTTGCGGGAGCGCTGGCCTCGGCCGGGGGCTTTTCCGCCGGCTGGACGGGCTCAGGCGCAGGCGGTGCGGCCGGGGAAGGCAGAACGGTCGTCGCCGGGGCGCTGGCCTCGGTCGGGCCTTTGAACTCGGCGGGGCGCTCAGGCGGCTGGGGCACGAGGCGCTGGCGCGGCGGGGCGTGCTCCTCGCGCGGGTCGGCGCGGGCGACGCTGGGGGCAGGCACTTGTCCGCGCAGCGGGATGCGTCGGATCAAATCGCCGGCATAGGCATCGAGGATCAGGCGCTGGCGCTGGCCGCCGGGCGTGACGCCGTCGACGATATAGGTGTCGTCGCGGCGGATCGAACGCTCGATCCGGGCGAGGCCGTAACGGCGGGCGGCGATCCCGTTGACCGAATAGGGCGAGACCGCAGCCGGCGCGCGCGGCACCACGGCCGGCGGGCGCGGGGCATAGCCATAGTCGTAACGATAGCCATAGCCATAGGCCGGATACGGATCATATCCGTCATCGTAATAGTAATACTGGGCGCTGGCGGTGCCCGCCATGCCGGCCATTGCGCCGGCCACGACCAGGCCCATCAGCGCGATGCGCCCCGGTGCGGTCGAACGATCTGCCATGCCACATTCCCTTAACGACTGACTGTTCGACACTTAGTCTTGTTAGGGATTGCGGCAGGTATGCGGCTGGAAACGGGGCGCAAATACGCCCATTCAACCCGCGATCGCGGTGATGAGGCCCTCGACCTCTTCGGCTTCCGTCGCGAAGGACATGACGAAGCGGCCGACGATCTCGCCGTCCTTGAGCGGCGCTTCCGGCGGCAGCGAGCGTGCCGACCAGTCGTAATAGCCGATGCCGGCGGCCTTCAGACGCTCTTGAACCGCAGGCGGCAGGACGAGGAAGACCTCGTTCGCCTGACAGGGCCAGGCGAGACGCGCCTCGCTGCCCTGGCTGACCGAATCCGCCAGGCGTTTGGCGCGGGCATTGGCGTGGCGGGCAAGGTCCAGCCAATGGTCGTCGGCGAGCAGGCCTTCGAATTGGGCGCCGAGGACGCGGCCCTTCGAGAGCGTCTGGCCGGCGCGCTTGCGGCGCCATTTCATCTCCTCGGCGTCGGCCGGATCGAAGAAGATCACGGCTTCCGCTGCGAGCGCGCCATTCTTGGTGCCGCCGAAGGAGAGGACGTCGACGCCGGCCTTCCAGGTGATCTCAGCCGGCGTGCAGCCGAGCGTGACTAGCGCATTGGCGAAGCGGGCTCCGTCCATGTGCAGCTTGAGCCCGCGCGGCGTGACGGCGTCCTTCAGGGCGCGCACCTCGGCCGGCGTATAGATCGTGCCGCATTCGGTCGCCTGGGTGATCGTCAGCGCCTGCGCCTGGACCTGATGGAAATCCCCGGCGCGCAGATGCGAGAGCGCCTTCGTCACGGTTTCAGGCTTCAGCTTGGCGCCGGTGCCGGGCAGGTCGACCAGCTTGGCGCCGTTGGTGAAGAATTCGGGCGCGCCGCATTCGTCCTCGACGACATGCGCCTCCTCATGGGTGAGGATCGCGCCCCAGGGCTTGACGATGCTGGCCAGCGCCAGTGCATTCGCCGCCGTGCCGGTCAACACGAGGAAGACCGCGACCTCGCGCTCGAAGATCGCGGCGAAGCGCTCCTCGACGCGGCGCGTCCAGTCGTCCTTGCCATAGGGTGATGCGGCGCCGGCATTGGCGGCGGCGAGCGCTGCCATGACGCGGGGGCTGGCGGCGGCGGTGTTGTCGCTGAAGAAATCCATGGTGTGAGGGTTAGGCGGAGCGCGCTTTCCTGCCAAGCGGCGTCGACGGAGAGGGGGCTTGCGCGCTGCGCCGGGGTGAGACCTTGGGTCATGCTCAAAAACAAGAACCGGACTGCCTGAGTCGGGCTTTCGTTCCGGAAATGTCTGGCGCGAATTCGATTTTGCAATAAAATTTCGCTGCAGCGCGAAATCGGCGCTTGTGCGTAGATTGGAATTCTGGCAAGTTCATCGCAATAGGACAGTGTTGCTGTCCCATTTTTCACCGCGCCAACCGAAAGCTGCTTTAGCTGGAGGTCGCGCCGTCGCAACGGAGCGGAGCATGACGAAGGGCCGGGCTACCAACGCCAAAGCCAATCGCACGTGCGCCGTCCGTAAAACGACGGCCTGAAGACAGGCGCGAACGGGCGAGGCACGCCCGAGGCGCCTGCGGAGGACGCGGGCGCGGTGGAAACAAAGCGCAAGCAAAGCCTCCAAAAGACGACGGCCGGACCGCCTTGGCCCCATCCTTGCTGCCGACGTCCAGTCGGCACTGAGGGCCGCAGCGGTCGGGATCATGGACTGACGGGTCTCCCTGCCGGCGCAAGCCCGCGGGGTTCTGGGAAGCGGGGTTTGACGATGAGCGTGACCAGCAAGTCGAGCGGCGCAGGGGCTTTCGAGCGTTTTCCGGCCGTGCGCGATCCGGCCATGCCGGTGCGCCAGGGCCTGTACGATCCCAATAACGAGAAAGACTCCTGCGGCGTCGGCTTCATCGCCGACATGAAGAACCGCAAGAGCCATGCGATCGTGCAGCAGGGCCTGCAGATCCTCCACAATATCGACCATCGCGGCGCGGTCGGGGCCGATCCGAAGCTCGGCGACGGCTGCGGCATCCTCGTCCAGATCCCCGACCAGTTCTTCCGCGAGGAGACCGCGCGGCTCGGCATGGCCCTGCCTGAGCCCGGTCATTACGCGATTGGCCAGTTCTTCATGCCGCGCGATCCCGCAGCGCGTGCGCTCTGCGAGGAAATCATCTCGCAGACCGTGGCGGAGGAGGGACTCGTCTTCCTGGGCTGGCGCGACGTGCCGGTCGACAACAGTGATCTCGGCCAGGCCGTGCTCGCGACCGAGCCGGTGCATCGCCAGCTCTTCGTCGGCCGCCCCGACGGCATTACCGAAGAGGACGAGTTCGAGCGGCAGGTCTATGTCCTCCGCAAGTCTGTCTCGAACAAGGTCTACAAGCACCAGGAGCGCAAGACGGCGGAATATTACCCCGTCTCGATGTCCTGCCGCACCATCGTCTACAAGGGCATGGTGCTGGTGAACCAGCTCGGCTCCTACTTCAAGGACCTGCAGGACGAGCGCTTCGTCAGCGCGCTGGCGCTGGTCCACCAGCGCTTCGCCACCAACACCTTCCCGTCCTGGCGCCTCGCCCATCCCTACCGGATGGTCGCCCATAACGGCGAGATCAACACGCTGCGCGGCAACGTCAACTGGATGGCCGCACGGCAGGCGAGCGTCGATTCCGACCTGTTCGGCTCGGACATCTCGAAGCTCTGGCCGATCTCCTACGAGGGCCAGTCGGACACCGCCTGCTTCGACAACGCGCTCGAATTCCTGGTGCAGGGCGGCTATTCGCTGGCCCATGCCATGATGATGCTGGTGCCCGAGGCCTGGGCCGGCAACCCGCTGATGGATGACGAGCGGCGCGCCTTCTACGAGTACCATGCGGCGCTGATGGAGCCCTGGGACGGGCCGGCCGCGATCGCCTTCACCGACGGGCGCCAGATCGGCGCGACGCTGGACCGCAACGGCCTGCGTCCGGCGCGTTATCTCGTCACCGACGATGGGCTCGTGGTGCTGGCTTCGGAATTCGGCGTGCTGCCGATCCCGGAGGAGAAGATCGTCGAGAAGTGGCGCCTCCAGCCCGGCAAGATGTTGCTGATCGATCTCGAACAGGGCCGCATCATCGGCGATGACGAGATCAAGACCTCGCTCTGCCTCGCCAATCCCTACAAGGACTGGCTGAAGCGCACCCAGATCGTGCTGGAGGATTTGCCGCCGGTCGAGGCGCGGGCTTCCCGCACCGACGTGCCGCTGCTCGATCGCCAGCAGGCCTTCGGCTATACCACCGAGGATGTCCGCCTGCTGATGGCGCCGATGGCGGTGACCGGGCAGGAAGCCGTCGGCTCGATGGGGACGGACACGCCGATCTCGGCGCTCTCGCTCAAGTCGAAGCTGCTCTACACCTATTTCAAGCAGAACTTCGCGCAGGTCACGAACCCGCCGATCGACCCGATCCGCGAGGAGCTGGTGATGAGCCTGCTCTCCTTCATCGGGCCGCGTCCGAACATCCTCGATCTCGAAGGCACCTCGCGGCGCAAGCGCCTGGAGGTCCGTACCCCGATCCTGACCAATGACGATCTCGAGAAGATCCGCTGCATCGGCCATTACGAGGATCGATTCGACACGAAGACGATCGACTTCACCTATCCGGCGCGCGAGGGCGCGGCCGGCATGGACGGCGCGGTGGCGCGGCTCTGCGAGCGCGCGGAGGCCGCGGTCCATGGTGGCTACAACATCATCATCCTGTCCGACCGGCAGGTGGGCTCCGACCGCATCCCGATCCCGGCGCTGCTGGCGACGGCGGCGGTGCACCATCACCTGATCCGCAAGGGCCTGCGCACCTCGGTCGGCCTCGTCGTCGAATCCGGGGAACCGCGCGAGATCCACCATTTCTGCTGCCTCGCCGGCTACGGCGCCGAGGCGATCAACCCCTATCTCGCCTTCGACACCCTGCTCGACCAGCATGCGCAGGGCGCCTTCCCCGAGGAGGTCGATGCCGACGAGGTGGTGAAGCGCTACATCAAGTCGGTCGGCAAGGGCGTGCTCAAGGTGATGTCCAAGATGGGCATCTCGACCTACCAGTCCTATTGCGGCGCGCAGATCTTCGACGCCGTGGGCCTGAAGAGCGCCTTCGTCGACAAGTTCTTCTTCGGCACGGGCACGGCGATCGAGGGCGTCGGCCTCGACGAGATCGCCGAGGAGAGCCTGCGCCGCCATCGCGACGCCTTCGGCGACTCGCCGCTCTACCGCGACAGCCTCGATATCGGCGGCGAGTACATGTACCGCGTCCGCGGCGAGGACCATGTCTGGAAGCCGGATGTCGTCGCCTCGCTCCAGCATGCCGTGCGCCTCAACGCGCAGGATCGCTACGAGGAGTTCGCCAACCAGGTGAACGACGACGCGCAGCGGCTGAGCACCATCCGCGGCCTGTTCAAGGTCAAGATGGCCGTCGACAACGGCCGCGCGCCGGTGCCGCTGGAGAGCGTCGAATCCGCCGCCGATATCGTGAAGCGCTTCGCCACCGGGGCGATGTCCTTCGGCTCGATCTCGCGCGAGGCGCATGAGACGCTCGCGATCGCGATGAACCAGATCGGCGGCAAGTCGAACACCGGCGAGGGCGGCGAGGAATCGATCCGCTTCAAGCCGATGCCGGATGGCCGCTCGAAGCGCTCCGCGATCAAGCAGATCGCGTCCGGCCGCTTCGGCGTCACCACCGAATATCTCGTCAACTCGGACGTGATGCAGATCAAGGTTGCGCAGGGTGCCAAGCCCGGTGAGGGCGGCCAGCTGCCCGGCCACAAGGTCGACGCCAAGATCGCCCGGACCCGGCATTCGACGCCGGGCGTCGGCCTGATCTCGCCGCCGCCCCACCATGACATCTATTCGATCGAGGATCTGGCGCAGCTCATCTTCGACCTGAAGAACGTCAATCCGGCGGCCGATGTCTCGGTGAAGCTCGTTTCCGAGATCGGCGTCGGCACGGTTGCGGCCGGTGTCGCCAAGTCGCGCGCCGACCACATCACCATCTCCGGCTTCGAGGGCGGCACGGGCGCGAGCCCGCTGACTTCGCTGAAGCATGCCGGCTCGCCCTGGGAGATTGGCCTCGCCGAAACCCAGCAGACGCTGGTGCTGAACCATCTGCGCGGCCGCGTCGCGCTCCAGGTCGACGGCGGGTTGCGGACCGGTCGCGACGTCATCATCGGCGCGCTGCTCGGCGCCGACGAGTTCGGCTTCTCGACCGCGCCGCTGATCGCGGCCGGCTGCATCATGATGCGCAAGTGCCATCTCAACACCTGCCCGGTCGGCGTCGCGACGCAGGACCCGGTGCTGCGCAAGCGCTTCAAGGGCCTGCCAGAGCATGTCGTAAACTACTTCTTCTTCGTGGCCGAGGATGTCCGCCGGATCATGGCGGAGATGGGCTTCACCAAGATCGAGGAGATCGTCGGCCGCTCGGACCTGCTCGACAAGCGCGACGCGATCGAACACTGGAAGGCGAACGGGCTCGACTTCACCAAGCTCTTCCACAAAGTCGATCTGCCGGGTGTGGCGATCCGCCATGTCGAGTTGCAGAAGCACCCGATCGACACCGTGCTCGACCGCCAGCTCCTAGATGAGGCGGCGAACGCGATCGAGACCGGCACCCCGGTCGTGATCGAGAAGCCGGTCGGCAATGTCGACCGCAGCACGGGCGCGATGCTGTCCGGCGCCGTCGCCAAGAAATACGGTCATGCCGGCCTGCCGGAAGACACGATCACAGTGAAGCTCACGGGCACGTCGGGCCAGAGCTTCGCCGCCTTCCTGGCGGCAGGCGTCACGGTCGAGCTTACCGGCCAGGCCAACGACTATGTCGCCAAGGGCTTGTCCGGCGGCAAGGTCATCGTGAAGCCCGATCCGGCGACCAAGGCGGTGGCCGAGCGCTCGATCATCGTCGGCAACACCGTGCTCTACGGCGCGATCGCGGGCGAGGCTTATTTCCGCGGCGTCGCGGGCGAGCGCTTCGCGGTGCGCAATTCCGGCGCCATCGCGGTGGTCGAAGGCACGGGCGACCATGGCTGCGAGTACATGACCGGCGGCGTCGTCGCGGTCATCGGCCAGACCGGGCGCAATTTCGCGGCCGGCATGTCGGGCGGCATCGCCTATGTTCTGGACGAGGACGGCACCTTCAAGTCGCGCTGCAACCTCTCGATGGTCGATCTCGAGCCGGTCGAGGAGGAAGAGGACCTGATGGAGCGGCTGCACCATCACGGCGGCGATCTCGAACACAAGGGCCGGATCGACATGACCAACATGTCGGGCCACGATGAAGAGCGCCTGATGCAGATGCTGACGAACCATGTCGACTACACCGGCTCGGAGCGCGCCCGCACCATTCTCGACAACTGGGCGGATTACCGCACCAAGTTCGTCAAGGTGATGCCGGTCGAGTACCGCCGCGCGCTGCGCGAGATGGAACAGGCCCGCACCTTGCAGGCTGCGGAGTAAGCGAACGCCACCCCGCCGGGGCCCTTGGGCTCCGGCACCTCGATCAGGTTAAGGCACGCGCACGGGGACGCCCCGCGCACACGGCGAGAGAAACGGCATGGGCAAGGTCACAGGCTTTCTCGAATACGACCGGCAGGAGCAGAAGTATCAGCTCGCCGGCGACCGCATTCGCCATTTCCGCGAGTTCACGCTTCCGCTGGAGGAGCGCGACATCAAGAAACAGGCGGCGCGCTGTATGGATTGCGGCATTCCGTTCTGCCATGGGCCGACCGGCTGCCCGGTGCATAACCAGATTCCGGATTGGAACGAGCTGGTCTATTCCGGCGGCTGGGAGGATGCCTTGCGCAACCTCCACTCGACCAACAACTTCCCGGAATTCACCGGCCGCATCTGCCCGGCGCCTTGCGAGGAAGCCTGCACGCTCAACCTCGAGAACATGCCGGTGACGATCAAGACGATCGAGCAGGCGATCGCCGACAAGGGCTGGGAAGAGGGCTGGATCGCGCCGGAAATCCCGGCCAAGCGCACCGGCAAGCGCATCGCCATCGTCGGCTCAGGCCCCGCCGGCATGGCGGCGGCGCAGCAGCTCGCCCGCGTCGGGCACGATGTCCATCTTTACGAGCGCGAGGCCAAGGCCGGCGGCCTGCTGCGCTACGGCATTCCCGACTTCAAGATGGAGAAGAAGCATATCGACCGCCGGGTGAAGCAGATGGAGGCGGAAGGCGTGACCTTCCACTACAACGCCAATATCGGCGTCAATCTGCCCTTCGCCACGCTGATGGCCGAGCATGACGCGGTTCTGATGACCGGCGGGGCGGAAGCGCCGCGCGATCCCGGCCTGCCGGACACCAATCTCGCCGGCGTCCATTATGCGATGCCGTACCTGACGCAGCAGAACAAGCGTGTCGGCGGCGAGGATGTTTCGAACGAGGCGCCGATCAGCGCGGCCGGCAAGCATGTGGTCGTGGTCGGCGGCGGCGATACCGCGTCCGACTGCGTCGGCACCGCCTTCCGGCAGGGCGCGCTCTCGGTGACGCAGCTCGACATCCGGCCGATGGCGCCGGAGCTGGAGGACAAGCTGACGGTCTGGCCGTACTGGCCGACCAAGTTCCGCACCTCCTCGTCGCAGGCCGAGGGCGCCGAGCGCGAGTTCCAGGCGGCGACGCTCGGTCTCGAGGGCCGCAACGGCCGGCTCACCGGCGTGAAATGCGCCCGCGTCGACGAGAAGCGGAAGCCCATTCCCGGCACCGAATTCGTGCTCCAGGCCGATCTCTGCTTCCTCGCCATCGGCTTCGCCGGCTCGGTGATCGAGGGCATGATTGCGCAGTCGGGCGCGGCGGTGGACAAGCGCGCCAACGTCGTCGCCAACGATCGCGACTACAAGACCAATGTCGGCAAGGTCTTCGTGGCAGGCGACATGCGCCGCGGCCAGTCGCTGGTGGTCTGGGCGATCCGCGAGGGCCGCCAGGCGGCCCATGCGATCGACAAGGAACTGATGGGCGCGACGATCCTGCCGATGTGAAGCCAACGGCACGGGCGCCGATTTTCCGCGGAAACACCTCGTCATCCCGGGCTTGACCCGGGATCGATCGTAGAGCGCGAAGCCCTATGATGGATTCCGGATTGGCGCCGCTTTGCGGCTTGTCCGGAATGACGGGTGGTTCCAAGAGGACGAAGAAAGGGCCGGCTCCAAGGCCCTGTTCAATCGCTCCGCCGCCGCTATGATGGCCCTCATGGAATCGAACCTGAGGGGGAAGCAGGCGCCGCGCCGCCGCTTCCATTGCCGCACCCGCGGACCTGTCTGCGCCCCGCGCTTCACCTCGCGGGGCTGACCGGGAACGTATCGTCGTCTCATCGTCAGCCTCTGTTGGCGCGCTCCTGCGCGCATGCCTGACTTCATGAGATTCCGATGTCCCTGATCACCCTGAAAGACCTCTCGCTCGCGCGCAGCGCGCCGCTTTTCACCGACCTCGACCTCGCCATCGCCAAGGGCGACCGCCTCGGCCTCGTCGCCGCCAACGGGCGCGGCAAGTCATCGCTCCTGCGCATCCTGGCCGGCACGGAGGAGGTAAGCGGCGGTACGCTGACCCGCTCGCGCGGCCTCGTCACCGCCTTCGCGCCGCAGGACCCGCCCGAGCGCCTGCTGCCGATGAGCCTCTACGAGGCGGTGCGCGATGCGCTCGATCCCGAAGCCGCCGAGACCGAAAGCTGGCGCGTCGACGTGCTGCTCGACGATCTCATGGTCGAGGAGAGCCTGCGTAATCGCGTTGTCGGCAGCCTCTCGGGCGGTTGGCAGCGCACGATGCTGCTGGCGCGGGCGGCGGTGATCGAACCCGATCTGCTCCTGCTGGACGAGCCGACCAACCATCTCGATCTCGAACGGATCGGCCTGCTGGAGCGCTTTTTAGCCAATCTGCCGCGCGACTGTGCCGTGGTCGCCGCCAGCCATGACCGCGCCTTCCTCGACGATGTCAGCACGCGCACCCTGTTCCTGCGCCCGGCGGAGAGCGCCGATTTCGCCTTGCCTTATTCACGAGCGCTTCAAGCTCTTGAGGAGCGCGATTCGGCGCGCGACCGGCAATTCGAGAACGAGATGCGCAAGGTTCGCGCGCTTCGCCAGCAAGCGGCGAAGCTCAAGAATATCGGCATCAATTCCGGCTCCGACCTGCTGGTGGTCAAGACCAAGCAACTGTCCGAACGCGCCGACAGACTGGAGGAGCAGGCCAGGCCCGGGCACAAGGAGCGCTCGGCCGGCACGATCCGGCTCGCCAGCAGCGGCACCCACGCCAAGGCGCTGGTCTCGATCAAGGAAACGGCTGTCAGCACGCCGGACGGGCGCCTGCTGTTCCGGACCGGGCCGCTCTGGATCGAGAAGGGCGACCGGATCGCGCTGCTCGGCGCCAATGGCAGCGGCAAGACGCGCTTCGTCGCGCGATTGCAGGCGGCGCTGGAGGGCTCGGACCCGGATATCCGCGGCACGGCGACCCTGAAGGCCGGCTATTCCGACCAGGGCCTGTCGCAGCTCGATGCCTGGCGCACGCCCTGGGACGCTGTGAAGCATTCAAGCGATCTCGGCGACCAGACGGCGCGTACCGTGCTGGCCGGCGCGGGGATCGCCAGCGAAGCGCAGACCGCGCCGATTGCACGCCTCTCGGGCGGGCAGCGCGCACGGCTCGCCATGCTGCTGCTGCGCCTGATCGAGCCGAATTTCTACCTGCTGGACGAGCCGACCAACCATCTCGATATCGAGGGGCAGGACATGCTGGAGAGCGAACTGATCCGGCACGAGACGGCCTGCCTGCTGGTCAGCCACGACCGCGCCTTCGTGCGGGCGGTGGCGACGCGGATCTGGGTCATTGCCGGCAAGAAGCTGGCCGAGGTCGACGATCCCGATCCGGTCTTCGACCGGCTGATGGCGGGGTGAGCGCAGAGGTCAGCGCGGCCAGCGGTAATCGTCGAGCCGGCCCGAGACCGGATCCGGCGCGATGCCCTGGCCAAAGACGCGTTCGAGCTGGAGTGCGGCGTCGCCGCGCCCGCGTGCCTCGGTTATCGAGGCGAGCAGCGGCTGTTCGGCGGTCGCGGCCTGGCCGGTGAGCGGCTGGATCGGCCCGGCCAGCGGGCGGGCCTGCAAGGCGGCGGGCAGGCCGATCGTCGGCACGCCCGCGACCATCTGGTCGATCAGGCGTTCGACGCCGCCGGGCTGCAATTCCGGTGCGGATGGAGCGCCGGTCTCGGGCGAGACGGGCAGCGCAATGACGCTGTTCTGCGGGGCGGCCTCGATCATGCGGCGGATGACGAGATCGACGAAATGGGCGGCCTTGCGCGCGCCGGCGGCGGTGAAATGGATGCCGTCGCCGAGACGCAGCCGCACCGGCTGGCCGGATACGTCGGGGCCGGTCGCCGTGTAGCGGTTTTCGGCATCGACGAAGCCCCCCCAGAGATCGACATATTGCCCGCCCGCCTTCTCGACGCGCTGACGGTAGAGATCGTTGAGGGTGACGAGATCGGCTGAGAGCCGCCCGTTCTGCATCGGCGGCGCGCCGACCCAGATCAGCGGTACGCGCTTGCCGGCGAATGCGTTGGCGATGGCGTCGACCCGGTCGCGGTAGAGTTCGAGCCAGCGCGGGCTCAGGGGCTCATGGACGGTTTCGCCCTCGCGGATGGGCTGGCGGTCGTTGAGGCCGAGCAGGACGACGCCGATGCTGATCTTCTGGTCGCTGGCGAGGAGATCGGACACGGCCTTGGGCCAGTCGTAGAAATCGCTGCGGACAAGGCCGGAATCGGGCTTGGCCTTGTGAACCACCTCGACATCGGGACGGTTGTTGAGGGCATCGTCCAGCCCGTTCGCCAGGAGATTGGCGAGGGAATCGCCCAGCACCACGATATGACTGCTGACATCGACCTTGGGGATGACCGGATCGTCGCGGACGACGACCGGTGCCTCGCGGCGTCGCACGACCGGGGCGACGCGCTGGCGCGGCTGGGGCGCGACGGCCTGCGGTTGAGCCGGCAATTGCCAGAACATCTGGAACAGGCTGCGCTGTTGCGGTTGTTGCTGCCGCGGCTGTTGCTGCGCGAGGGAAACCGGCCCGCCCGTCAACAGGAGCAGGCAGGCGGCACCCAGAACCATGGCGAGCGAGCGCAGGCGCATAGGCCGATCCGGTGGTTCCCTTCCCCCTATTATAGGCCGGGACCGGCCGGGAGTCAGCGCTTGCCGCGCAGCTTTGCCAGCAGGGCGGGGGTCGGATAGCCGTCCGCGATCTCGCCGGAGCTGATCTGGTAGCGGCGGACCGCCTCGCGCGTGCCGGTGCCGATGCGGCCATCGGCATCGTGGTTGTAGAGGCCGATGGCTTTCAGGCGATTCTGGAGATCGCGGGTCGCGGCCATGTCGAGGCGCGGGGCCTTGATCGGCCAGCTTGCCTGGATCGCCGAGCGCCCGGCGATCCGGTCTCCGAGATGGCCGACCGCCATCGCATAGGCGTCGGATGAATTGTATTTCTTGATGACGTCGAAATTGGCGGTGAGCAGCATCACCGGGCCGGTATGGCCGGCGGGGTAGAACAGGCGGCCTTCGCCGGAGGAAGGCAGGCGGCCGCCATCGGCGCGGCGGATGCCGGCGGAGGCGAAGGCGGAGAAGCTCGCCTTGTCCAGGCGATGGTCGAAGCCCTCGGGGAGAGTGACCTCCATGCCCCAGGGCAGGCCCGGCACCCAGCCATAGCCCTTGAGGTAATTGGCGGTGGAGGCGATGGCGTCGCTCGACGAGGTCCAGATGTCGGCATGGCCGTTGCCGGTCCAGTCGACCGCGTATTTCATGTAGCTCGACGGCATGAACTGGGTATGGCCCATGGCGCCGGCCCAGGAACCCTTCAATTCGCTGCGCTCGACATAGCCCTTCTCGATCAATTCGAGCGCGGTCAGGAGCTCGTCGCGGAAGAAGTCGCCGCGATAGCGGATCGAGGCCAGCGTCGCCAGCGAGCGGATGACGTCCTTGTTTCCCTTGAACGAGCCGTAATTGGTCTCCATGCCCCAGACGCCGAGGACGACCTCCTTGGGCACGCCGTAGCGCGCCTCGACCTGTGAAAGGACCGAGGCGTTCTCGGCTGCGGCCTCGCGCCCGCGCTGGACGCGGGAGCCACCGACGGCATTCTCCAGATAGTTCCAGATCGGGGCGCTGAACTCGGCCTGCTTCTTGGTCAGCGCGACGATCGAGGCGTCCGGCGTCACGTTCCGAAAGGCGAGGTCGAAGGTCGCGCGCGAGATGCCGCGCGCCTGGGCCTGCGGCCAAAGCCGCTGCAGGAAGATGTCGAAGGATGCGCTCGCCGGCGTCGCCTGGGCATTGCGCGCATGGGCACCAGAGACATTGATCGAGCCGGTGGTCTGGGCCAACGCCGGCGCCAGGCTGATCACGGCCGAAGCTGCGATGACGGACAGGCGCATGGAGACTCCCGGCGGATGCTGGATGGAACCACCTTCACAGCGCCCGAACAAGATTAACCGGAGGTTAAATCGCAGCGGAAACGCCGGGACATTCGTGATTTGACAAGCTCCGGCGATTGTCAGATTCTTCGGTGATGGATAGCGCGTCCCCCTTCCGCCGCGGTCTGCACCGCTCGGGCAACCTCATCGCGGGCTTCTAGCCCCGGGCCTGTCGCGCGTCGCGCCTCCGGTTCGGGGGGCGCTTCCTCTCACTGCTTTCCCTGCGAGTTCGACCTTTCTTGATGCCGTGCGGTTTGTCCGCCGGCGGGCGCTCGCGTTTTCGATGAAAGACTTCCACCGATGACCGCCAAGCGTCCCGCCATCACCGTCACGGCCGCGGACCATGCCATGCTGAGCCGCATCGCGGCCGGCGCGGCCCACACCATGCCCGAGCTGGCAGCCGAATTGACCCATGAGCTCGACCGCGCCCGAATCCTGCCGGGAAACCGGGTCTCTGCCGATCATGCCCGGATCGGCAGCCGGATCGTCTATCGCGACGAGACCACCAAGCGGGAGACCACCGTGACGCTGGTCTGGCCTGAACATGCCGATATCGAGAAGAACCGCATCTCGGTGATGACGCCGATCGGCGTCGCGCTGATCGGCATGGCGGCCGAGCGCTCCATCGACTGGACGACGCGCTCCGGCGACGTCAAGCGCCTGACCGTGCTCGAAATCCGCGAGCCGGCCGAGGAGCCGGCTGCGTCCTGACGGAATCCGGAAAGCTCAGGCCGAGGCGTTCTTGACCTTGAGCTTTTCCTCCCAGGCCAGCGCCTGGCTGACGATCTCCTCGAGGTCGTCATGTTCCGGGCGCCAGCCAAGTTCGGCGCGGATGCGATCGGCCCGGGCGATCAGCGAGGCCGGATCGCCCGCGCGGCGCCCGGCCAGCGTCACCGGGAAATCGACGCCGGAGACCTTCTTCACGACCTCGACGACCTCCTTCACCGAATAGCCGCGGCCATAGCCGCAATTCAGCGTCAGGCTTGTTCCGCCGCTACGCAGGTGGTCGAGCGCGGCCAGATGCGCGCGGGCGAGGTCGGTGACGTGGATATAGTCGCGCACGCAGGTGCCGTCCGGCGTCGCGTAATCGGTGCCGTAGACGGTCAGGCCCTCGCGCTGGCCCAGCGCCGCCTGGCTCGCGACCTTGATGAGATGGGTGGCATTCGGCGAGGACTGACCCGAGCGGCCCCTGGGATCGGCGCCGGCGACGTTGAAATAGCGCAGGGCGACATAGGTGAAGCCATGGGCGTTGGCCGCGTCCTGCAACATCCATTCGCTCATCAGCTTGGAGCGGCCATAGGGGTTGATCGGGTTCAGCGCGATCTCCTCGGGCACGGGCGAGACCGGCGGCTCGCCATAGACGGCGGCGGTGGAGGAGAAGATGACGTGCTTCACGCCCTTGCGTGCGGCACTCTCGATCAGCGCGCGCGTCTTCACGGTATTGTTGAAATAATAGCCCAGAGGGTCGGAAACCGATTCCGGAACCACGATCCTGGCAGCGAAATGCGCGATCTCGCTGATCTCATACTCGCCGATCAGGCCCTCGACGAGCTCCTGGTTGCCGATATCGCCCTGGATGAAGATCGCCTCGGGCGGCACCGCCCACCAGAAACCGGTCGAGAGATTGTCGAGCACGACGACCTTCTCGCCCCGGTCGAGCAATTCCAGGACCATGTGGCTGCCGATGTAGCCGGCGCCGCCGGAAACCAATACCGCCATCGTCTCTCTTGCCTCATCTTCGTCAGGAACCGGACTTATCGAAAAACCGTTGACGGCTTCTCAAGGCCTGTCAGCTAATACCGCCTGATGGCCGGCAACCATGACAGTTGTACGGCCGTCTTCACCATCGCCTCGCTTCGGCAAAGGCGCTCGCGCCAATGGATTTTGCATGACGAAACGCATCCGCAAGGCCGTTCTCCCCGTCGCTGGTCTCGGCACCCGCTTCCTGCCCGCCACCAAGGCGATCCCGAAGGAGATGCTCACCATCGTCGACCGCCCGGTCGTGCAGCATGTCGTGGACGAGGCGCGCGCCGCCGGCATCGAGCATTTCATCTTCGTCACCGGCCGCAACAAGGCGGTGATCGAGGACCATTTCGACATGGCCTACGAGCTCGACGACACGCTGGCCAAGCGCAGCAAGACCAAGGAGTTGGAGGCGCTGAAGCACGACCTCCCGGCCGCGGGCGCGACCAGCTTCACCCGCCAGCAGGCGCCGCTCGGCCTCGGCCATGCCGTCTGGTGCGCCCGCGAGATCGTCGGCGACGAGCCGTTCGCGCTGCTGTTGCCGGACATGCTGCATTACAGCCACGGCAAGGGCTGCCTCGCCGAGATGATCGACGCCTATGACCAGCATGGCGGCAACCATATCGCGGTGGCGCCGGTGCCCGACGACCAGACCCATCAATATGGCATCGTCGGCGTCCAGGATGCCAAGGCCAAGGTCTCGAAGATCACCGGCATGGTCGAGAAGCCGCCGAAGGGCACCGCGCCCTCGAACCTGCACATTTCCGGCCGCTACATCCTGCAGCCGACGATCTTCAACCTGCTCGCCAATCAGGAAAAGGGCGCGGGCGGCGAGATCCAATTGACCGATTCGATGATCGCGCTGTCGCATCTGGAGCCGTTCTTCGCGGTGCGCTTCGACGGCGATATCTACGATGCCGGTTCGAAGATCGGCTTCCTCGCGGCGAATGTCGCCTATGCGCTCGACCGCAGCGATCTCGGCCCGCAACTGCGCGCGGAAATCGAGAAGCTGCTCGACCGCTGAGGCGTAAAGGAAGGCGTGGGTCATCCCGGGCGACTACAGGTCGACCCGAAATCCATGCCCGAACGGTTCAGGCGGGGGATTCCGGATCTCCGCTTCGCTTCGTCCGGGATGACCCGCGTTTCATAGCCATGGGAAATAGCCTCCCGCAGTCGATTGGCAGGGTGGCCATTCCCTGGAAAATGCCGGATGAGGGGCCATGCAGGAGGTGCCCCGTTGAGTGACCAGAGCCTGGTGTTCGACCGCTCGCTCGGCCGTTCGCGGCTGAGGCGCGCGCTCGCCGGCGACTATCCGGACTTCCTGCTGCAACGCGCGGCCGATGATCTGGGAGAGCGACTAGGCGCCGTGCTGCGGGAATTCGCGGTTGCGGCCGATCTCGGCACGGCCTTGCCTGTCGTGGCGCCTGTGCTCGCAGGGCGTGCCGGCCGGTTGTTGCGCATGGCTGAGGCGGAAGGCACGCCGGCCGATCTCGTCGGCGATCTCGAAAGCCTGCCCTTCGCCGCCGGTTCGCTCGATCTCGCCGTCTCGCTGCTGGCGCTGCACGGGGTCAACGACCTGCCGGGCGCACTCATCCAGATCAAGCGGGCGCTGAAGCCCGACGGTCTGTTCATGGGCTGCCTGCTCGGCGGGCGGAGCTTGCAGGAACTCAGGCAGGCGCTGCTCGAAGCCGAGAGCGAGACGATGGGCGGGGTCAGCCCGCGCGTCGCGCCCTTCGCCGATCTGCGCGACCTCGGCGGGCTCCTGCAGCGGGCCGGATTCGCCTTACCGGTTATCGACAGCGAGATCGTCACGGTGCGCTATCGCGATGCCTTCGGGCTGTTGCGCGACCTGCGCGCCATGGGCTGGGCCAATGCGCTCGTCGCCCGGCGCAAGACGCCGCTGCGCCGCGAGACTCTGCTGCGCGCCGCGGCGCTCTATGCTGAACGCTTTGCTGACCCCGATGGGCGCTTGCCCGCGACCTTCGAATTCGTCTGGGTCTCCGGCTGGGCGCCGCATGAGAGCCAGCAGAAGCCATTGAAGCCCGGCTCGGCCAAGGCGCGGCTGGCCGATGCGCTCGGCGTGCCGGAGATCAGGGCGGGCGAGAAGCCCGGAGGCGAGGGATGAGCGAACGCCAGCCGCGCCTGACCCGCGCCGATTTCCGCGTCTTTCGCGCCATTCCGACGCGCTGGCACGACAACGACGCCTATGGGCACGTCAACAATGTCGTCTATTACGGCTGGTTCGACACGGCGGTGAATGCCTGGCTGATCGAGAACAGCTTCCTCGACCTTTCCGGCAGCGAGATCGTCGGGCTCGTGGCGGAGACCGGCTGCACCTATTTCGAGAGCGTCGCCTTCCCGGAGACGGTGGAGGCCGGGATCGCGGTCGAGCGGCTCGGCAACAGCTCGGTTACCTATCGCATCGGCATCTTCCGGCAGGGCGGCGAGCAGGCGGCGGCGCAAGGGCGCTTTACCCATGTCTATGTCGCGCGGGCGAGCCAGAAGCCCGTGCCGATTCCGGCACCGCTCAGGGCTGCTTTGACGGCCATCCAGAGCTGAAAACACCGGCAGCGCCGGGAATCCGTTGTCTCGCGCGCCGAGGCAGGCTATGCCCCTGCCAACCCTTATCGCCGGACCGCCAGGAAGCCTGAGCCCGTGATTCCGAACGACATCAAGATCACCCCGCAGCTCGTCGCCGAGCACGGCCTGAAGCCGGACGAGTACCAGCGCTTCCTGCATCTGATCGGCCGCGAGCCGACGATCACCGAGCTCGGCATCGTCTCGGCGATGTGGAACGAGCACTGCTCCTACAAATCCTCGAAGATCCATCTGAAGACGCTGCCGACCAAGGCGCCCTGGGTGATCCAGGGGCCGGGCGAGAATGCCGGCGTCATCGATATCGGCGAGGGCACGGCCATCGTCTTCAAGATGGAGAGCCACAACCACCCGTCCTTCATCGAGCCCTATCAGGGCGCGACGACCGGCGTCGGCGGCATCCTGCGCGACGTCTTCACCATGGGTGCGCGCCCGATCGCGGTGCTCGACGCGCTGCGCTTCGGCTCGCCGGATCATCCCAAGACCCGCCATCTCGTCTCCGGCGTCGTTGCCGGCATCGGCGGCTACGGCAATTCCTTCGGCGTGCCGAATGTCGGCGGCGCCACCGGCTTCCACACGCGCTATGACGGCAACATCCTCGTCAACGCCATGGCTGTGGGCATCGCCCAGGCCGACGAGATCTTCTACGCCAAGGCGTCCGGCGTCGGTAAGGCGATCGTCTATCTCGGTTCGAAGACCGGCCGCGACGGCATCCACGGCGCGACCATGGCCTCGGCCGAGTTCGACGACAAGTCAGAGGAGAAGCGTCCGACCGTGCAGGTCGGCGACCCCTTCGCCGAGAAGCTCCTGCTCGAAGCCTGTCTCGAGATCATGGCCGCCGGCCATGTCGACGCGATCCAGGATATGGGCGCTGCCGGCCTGACCTGCTCGGCCGTCGAGATGGGCGCCAAGGGCGATCTCGGCGTCGAGCTCGACCTCGACAAGGTGCCCTGCCGCGAGGAGGGGATGAGCGCCTATGAGATGATGCTGTCGGAGAGCCAGGAGCGCATGCTCATGGTGATCAAGCCGGGCCATGAGGACGCCGCCGAGGCGATCTTCAAGAAGTGGGGCCTGGACTTCGCCGTCATCGGCCACACCACCGACACGCTCCGCTTCGTCGTGAAGCACAAGGGCGAGGTCATGGCCGACCTGCCGATCAAGGAGCTCGGCGACGAGGCTCCGGAGTACGACCGGCCGTGGATCGAGACCGCGCCGCAGCAGCGCATCGCGGCCGAGGCCGTGACGCCGCCTTGCGGCAATGCCGAGGCGCTCAAGAAGCTGATCGGCTCGCCGGACCTCTCCTCCAAGCGCTGGATCTGGGAGCAGTACGACACGCTGATCCTTGGCAATTCGGCGGTGACGCCCGGCGGCGACGCCGGCGTGATCCGCATCGAGGACGGGCCGCGGGGCCTCGCCATGACTGCCGACGTGACGCCGCGCTATTGCGAGGCCGATCCGTTCGAGGGCGGCAAGCAGGCGGTGGCCGAAGCCTGGCGCAACCTGACCGCGACCGGCGCGACACCACTGGCCGTCACCGACAATCTGAACTTTGGCAATCCCGAGAAGCCGGAAGTCATGGGCCAGCTCGTCGGCTGCATCAAGGGCATCGGCGAGGCCTGCAAGGCGCTCGACTTCCCGGTCGTCTCCGGCAACGTCTCGCTCTACAACGAGACCAACAGCATCTCGATCCTGCCCACCCCGACCATCGGCGCCGTCGGCGTCATGGCCGATGTGACGAAGCATGCGACGGTCGCCTTCAAGGCCGAGGGCGAGGCGGTCATCCTGATCGGCGAAACCGCCGGCTGGCTCGGCCAGAGCGCCTATCTCGCGACAATCTGCGGCCGCGAGGAGGGCGCCCCGCCGCCGGTCGATCTCAAGATCGAGCGCCGCAACGGCGATTTCGTGCGCGGGCTGATCGCTGGTGGCAAGGTCAAGACCTGCCATGACCTGTCGGATGGCGGCCTCGCCGTGGCGCTCGCCGAGATGGCGATGGCCAAGGGTATCGGTGCCACCATCGAGACGCTGCCGGCAGGCCCCACCCATGCCGCGCTCTTCGGCGAGGATCAGGCGCGCTATGTCCTGGCGGTTCCGGCTGTGGAGGCCGATGCCGTGATCGCGGCCGCGAAGGCTGCCGGCGTTCCGGCGCTCGCCATCGGCAAGACGGGCGGCGCTTCGCTCGCTCTGCCGGGCGAGCCCGCTCTGGCGATCGCCGATCTCCGCAAGATCCATGAAGACTGGCTGCCATCCTATATGGCCGGCAAGGCGGCCTGAGGAGTTCGACCCATGGCGATGGATGCCCACGAGATCGAGCGCATGATCAAGGCGGCGCTGCCGGATGCCGCGATCGAGATCAAGGATCTGGCCGGCGACGGCGACCACTATGCCGCGACCGTCGTCTCGGCCGCCTTCAAGGGCAAGACCCGGGTGCAGCAGCACCAGATGGTCTATGCCGCGCTCCAGGGGAATATGGGCGGCGTGCTGCACGCCCTTGCGCTGACGACCAGCGTTCCCCAAGATTAGAACGAGACCATCCGGTGGGCCTTGAACCCGCTCCAGGAGACGAGACGATGTCCGACGTCAATGCCCGCATCGAAGCGGAAGTGAAGAACAATGACGTGGTGCTCTTCATGAAGGGCACGCCGCAATTCCCGATGTGCGGCTTCTCCGGCCAGGTCGCGCAGATCCTCGGCTATATCGGCGTACCCTATAAGGGCGTGAACGTGCTCGAGGACCAGGAAATCCGCGAGGGCATCAAGGCCTTCTCGAACTGGCCGACCATCCCGCAGCTCTACGTCAAGGGCGAGTTCGTCGGCGGCTGCGACATCACCCGCGAGATGTTCCAGGCCGGTGAATTGCAGCAGCTCTTCGAGGAGAAGGGCATCGCGGTGAAGCAGGCGAGCTGAGGCTCGCCGAGTTTCCCGATCAGCTTTCTGATCCGAACGCCTTGCTCAAGCCGCCGCGCATTGCGGGTGCGGCTTGCGGACGCGCTCGGTCGAGGCCGGATATTTCTCCAGCATCCGCTCCGGCCTGATCGGCCGGCGCACGAGGTCGCCGCCGCAATTCGGGCAGGTGCCGGCGAAGCGCGTCTCGGCGCAATCGGCGCAGAAGGTGCATTCGAAGGTGCAGATCAGGGCGTCGCGGGATTGCGGCGGCAGGTCGCGGTCGCAGCATTCGCAGTTCGGGCGCAATTGCAGCATGGCGTCGTCTCCCTCCGGTGGCCGGAAGAATGACCACAATAGAGACCGAAGCCAGCGATTTCGCGTGATCCGACCGATCAACGGGGCGGATCGGTTGGCCGCCCGTTATTTCACCAGTAGCCAGTCCTCGATCACCAGCGCGTCGAGCCCGCTCGTATAGAACATCAGGATCGCGTCCTCCGCCGTGTGCAGGATCGGCTTGCCCATGATGTTGAAGGAGGTGTTGAGGATCACCGGCACGCCCGTCAGATCATGGAAAGCCGAGATCAGCGCGTGATAGCGCGGGTTGCGCTCGGCCGTGACGCTCTGGAGCCGGCCCGTCGTGTCCTCATGGACCACGGCCGGGACGCGGTTGCGTACGGCTTCCTTCCAGACCAGCGTGCGCTCCATATAGGGCGCATCCTGATAGTTCTCGAACCAGTCGGCGGCATGTTCGGCCAGGATCGAGGGCGCGAAGGGCCGGAACGCCTCGCGGTACTTCACCTTGGCGTTGAGGATGTCCTTGGCGTCGGCCGGGCGCGGATCGGCGATGATCGAGCGGTTGCCGAGCGCACGCGGCCCGAATTCGGCGCGGCCCTGCACCCAGCCGATCAATTTGCCTTCCGTGAGAAGCTTGGCGGTGACCGGCGCGACCTCGTCGGGAGCGAGCTTGCGCAGACGCTTTTCCCAGAGCTGCATGCGCTCAAAAGGCTCGGTCGAAACGGTCGAGCCGAGATAGGGCGTGAGCGGCCCTTTCGGTGCGCGCCAGTCCGGATTGGCCTCGGCATGGGCGAGCCAGGCGGCGCCGATCGCATTGCCGTCATCGGCCGGGGCGGAGGGCACGAACACCGTCTTGAAGCCGTGGCGGCCGGCGATCTTGCCGTTGAAGGAGGAATTCAGCGCGCAGCCGCCGGCCATCACGAGGTTTTCGCTCGGGACCAGCGCAGCGGCTTCGCCGAGCAGGGCTTCCATCATCTCGGCGAAGACGTCCTGCCCGCAGCGGGCGAGATCGGCCCAGCCCTGGTCGAGCGCATCGGCCGGGCGCTTCGCCAGGATCTCGCTGGCGACGCCCTGAACGACATCGGCTTTGGCGAAGGAGAGCTTGTGGCCCTCTATCTGATAGAGCTTGCGCAATAGCGCCATCAGCTCGGGATCGGTCTTGCCATAGGGGGCGAGCCCCATGATCTTCCATTCCTCGCCCTTGGCCTGGTCGAAGCCGGCGAGGTCGGTGACGAGCCCGAAATAGAAGCCGATCGATTCGCGTCCGCGATGGCGCTTCACTTCGCGCAGCTTGCCGTTCTCCAGCGCGAAGATGGCCGAGGCCCCGGTCTCGCCCATGCCGTCGACGACGAGGCAGGCGGCGTTGTCGAAGGGCGAGGACCAGCAGGCATAGGCGGCGTGGCTGAGATGGTGGCCGTAGCGCTTCAGGCCGGTGACATTGGCCTTGCCATAGGCGCGGTCGAGCCCGAGCAGAACGCCCATGCCGGCGCGCTGCTGGCTAAGATGCAGCGAGGCGATCAGGGCGCGCTCGGTGCGTTCCGGCACCAGCGAGCGGTTGAGCTCGGGCGAGAGCTTGAGCAGCGCATCCAGAGTGAAGGAGCCGGCGCGAGCCATCTGGTCGAGGAAGCCGGTGAAATCCTCGCCCCAGCTCGTGGCGATGCGGACCTCGGCATCCTCAGGGATGTAGCGTTTGAGCAGGCCTTCCATGCGCGGCGCCGAATCCGGCTCGCAGTTCGGTGCGCGCTTGTATTGCAGGTAGCGCTCGGTCGCTTCCGCGAAGAGAACCTCGCCATCGGGACCTATGATCGCGATGGCGGGATCGTGGAAGGTGGTGGCAAGGCCGATCGTATAGGTCATGGCGCCTGCCTTACCCTTGTCCGCGCTCCCAGCCAATCGGATTGAGCGTGCAGCGCGGCGCGGGCGCGCCTACTTCGCGGCGAAGGCAATGGTGGCCGCGACCTTCTCGATGCCGGCCTTGACGCCGTCATAGGCGCTTGCCGGGGCGATCGCGATGAGGCGGACGAAGCGCCCATCGGCGCCGATCGCCATGTATTGCGCGAAACGCTTCTGGGTGCCGCGATCGGTGGCCGTGCCGGAGAGGAGGAGGCCCGGAGCCCCGGCGAAGGTCACCCGCTCGCGCCCCGTGATCGTGGCCGTCTCGAGATTCTTGGTCTGCTTGAGCAGCGCTTCGGCGCCGGGTTCGAGCTTGCCGGCCGGGACGGGCGCGGAAAGCTGAGAGGCGACGACGATGATCGGCTGCGTGCCGGACGGATCGGCATCGAGCGGGCCTGAGGTCATCAGCACGCCGGAGCCGCCGAGCGTATCGATGATCCGGAACGGCTCGGCCGCAGCGACGGTGAAGGGCAGGGCCCTCAGCTTCTCGGCCATGCTGGGCGGCGCGCCGAGCGAGACCGTCTTGAGCATCGCGACGACGTCATCAGAGTCGAGATCGGCTCCATCGGGCGACTGGACGGTGATCATCACGGTCTTCTCGCCCTTCAGCAGCACGATCCACTTGTCGTAGCTGGTGCCGTTCGCCTGCTGGCTGCCGGTGATGAGCGGGGCGGGGCCGGCGCCGGTCGCGATCGTCTCGATATCATCGACGGTGATGTTCTGGCGGGCGAAATTCGTCTTGGCCTTGTCGATGTCGCCGAAGAGCGGGGCGAGTTGGTCATGCGCTACCGGCGGCAGTTCGACGACGAGGAGCGAAGCCTTGGTGCTGGCGCTTTCGAGCCCGGCGAAGGTCGTCGCGGGCGTGAAGCCGGCGAGAGGAACGAGCGAGACGGTGGTGCCGGTGATGGCCTTGCGCTCCTGGGCCTGAGCAAAGCCGAGGCCGGCGCCCAGCAGAGACACGGCGAGAAGGCAGCGCAGCAGCGCCGTCCGGACAGTGGATGCGTTCACGACTGAAGACCTCGCTTGCGACGAATGCGACCTCCCACCGTCGCGCAATAAGCCCGGGTGGTTCAAAGCCGTCAATCAGCGGCCGATGGCGGCCTTCATCAGCGCCTTCGAATCGGCGCTGGCCCAGTCGGCCGGTCCCTGGATGATGCCGAGCTCGCAGCCGGCCTTGTCGACGATGATGCTGACCGGCATGCCCTCGACCTTGTGGGCGGCGCGCAGGGCCTGGAAAGTCGCGGCCTGCGGATCGCCGTAGAAAGGCAGGGAGGTGACCTTGTTATCGGCCAGCCAGGCTTTCGGCTTGTCGAGGTTGCGGGTATCGATATTGATCGCGACGACTGCGAAATCCGGGCCGCCCATCTCCTTCTGGAGCGCGTCGAGCGCCGGCATCTCCTTCAGGCAGGGCGCGCACCAGGTCGCCCAGAGATTGACCAGCAGGGTCTTGCCCTTGAGCGCGGCCAGCGTCATCGGCTGCCCGTCAGGTCCGGTGAATGCGAGCGCGGGCGCCGGCTGCGGGCGGGCGCGCAGTTCGATGGCCGCGACCTCGCCCTTGACCAGCGGCTTCATGCGCTCTGCTGTCGCGCGCGCGGCGCTGCATGATCCGTTGCCGGCATCGCCCCGGACGGAGTAGAAGGCCGCTACGCCAGCGAGGCCGAGCGCCGCCACGACCCCGAGGGCCAGTCCGATCTTTTTTCCAGACGTCATCGCGCGTCCTCAAAAGCAGGAAAGACCGTCGTGAGCAATCGCATGTGGGGTGGGCGTTTCGCCACAGGTCCCGACGCCATCATGGAGGAGATCAATGCCTCCATCGATTTCGACAGGAAGCTCTGGCGTCAGGATATCCGCGGCTCGCTGGCGCATGCGGCCATGCTGGCCGAGACCGGCATCCTGACCAAGGACGACGTCGCGACGATCATTGCCGGCCTGAAGAAGGTCGAAGGCGAGATCGAGAGCGGCGCCTTCACGTTCTCGCGCGCGCTCGAAGACGTCCATATGAACGTCGAGTCCAACCTCAAGGACAAGATCGGCCTTGCCGCCGGCCGCCTGCACACCGCCCGCTCGCGCAACGACCAGGTCGCGACCGACATGCGGCTGTGGGTGCGCGATACGCTCGACGAGATCGACGGCCAGATGGCCGACCTCCAGCAGGCGCTGGCCGAGAAGGCAGACACCTATGCCGGCGCGGTGATGCCGGGCTTCACCCATCTGCAATCGGCGCAGCCGGTCACCTTCGGCCATCACCTGCTCGCCTATGTCGAAATGCTCGGCCGCGACCGCAGCCGGGTGCGCGATGCGCGCGCGCGCCTCAACGAATGCCCGCTCGGCGCCGCCGCGCTCGCCGGCACCTCCTTCCCGATCGACCGGCATATGACGGCGAAGGCGCTCGGCTTCGACCGGCCGACGGCGAACTCGCTCGATTCGGTCTCGGATCGCGACTTCGTGCTGGAAACCCTCTCCACCGCCTCGATCTGCGCCATGCATCTGTCGCGCCTGGCCGAGGAGATCGTGCTCTGGGCGACGCCGCAATTCGGCTTTGTCCGGCTCTCCGACGCCTTCTCGACGGGGTCCTCGATCATGCCGCAGAAGCGCAATCCGGACGCGGCCGAGCTGGTGCGCGGCAAGGCGGGGCGCGTCTTCGGCGCGCTGCAGGCCATGCTGACCCTGATGAAGGGCCTGCCGCTCAGCTATTCCAAGGACATGCAGGAGGACAAGGAAGGCACGTTCGATGCCCTCCAGACGCTGTCGCTCTGCCTCGCGGCCATGACCGGCATGGTGCGCGACATGCAACCTGATCTCAAGGTGATGAAGAAGGCGGCGGGCGCCGGCTATGCCACGGCGACCGATCTCGCTGACTGGCTAGTGCGAGTCCTCAAGATGCCGTTCCGCGACGCGCATCACGTCACCGGCCGGCTCGTCGGCATCGCCTCCGAGAAGAAAATCGGGCTGGAGAAGCTCTCGCTTGCCGAGATGCAGGCGGTGGAGCCGCAGATCACCGAGGCCGTCTTCGCCGTGCTCGGCGTCGACCAGTCGGTGAAAAGCCGGGTCAGCTATGGCGGCACGGCCCCGGCCAATGTCCGCAAGCAGGCCAGGCGCTGGCTGAAGCAGCTCGCGAAGGGCTGAAGGGCGCCGGAACCTCCACGTCATCCCGGATCTCCGCTTCACTGCGTCCGGGATGACGGCTCCCCGTCACAAGCGCTCGCGCTCCGCTGCATCCTCCGCTAAGGTCCCGCCACGTTTCGCCCGAGGGTTCGTTTTCGTGCTTGATTCCCGCCTGAAACTCGGCCGCACCTTGCTGGTCGTCGGCCTGCTGGCCGTTGCGCTCGGCGCCTGTGGGCGCAGGGGGCCGTTGGAGCCGCCGCCGAATGTGACCGGCGCCATCGACCTGCCGGACGACCAGACCGGGGCGAAGGAGAACGATCCGAGCTCTCTCGGCTCGGCCTCCGTGCTGGCGAAGCCGGCCAAGACGAACAGGGCGATCACCATCCCGGACAAGCCCTTCGTCCTCGACCCGTTGATGTGATCTGCGCCGGTCCGGTACCGGCTCGAAATAACCGCGTCATGCTCGGGCTTGACCCGAGCATCTCGGAAACCAGCATTCTCTGGTCATGAGATTCTCGGGTCTTCGCTTTGCTTCGCCCGAGAATGACGCCTGCCAAGCCGCTTTTTCCTGATTGCGAGCCCAACCCATGCATCATTTCGCCTATCGCGACGGCTCGCTCCATGCCGAGGGCGTCGATCTCCAGCGGATCGCGGCCGAGGTCGGCACGCCGGTCTATGTCTATTCGAGCGCGACGATCGAGCGGCACTACAAGCTGTTCGCGGCAGCGATGAAGACGACCGCGCCGCGAGGCAAGACCCATGTCTTCTACGCCATGAAGGCGAACGGCAATCTCGGTGTGCTCAAGACGCTGGGCGCGCTCGGCGCCGGCATCGACACGGTCTCCGAAGGTGAGGTGCGCAAGGCGCTCGCCGCCGGCATTCCGCCCGAGAAGATCGTGTTCTCGGGCGTCGGCAAAAGCGAGCAGGAATTGCGCTTCGCCGTCGAGGCCGGGCTCTACCAGATCAATATCGAGAGCGAGAGCGAACTCGACCTGCTCTCCAAGGTCGCGTCCTCCCTCGGCAAGCGGCAGGAGGCGGTGTTCCGGGTCAATCCGGATATCGGCGCCGGCGGCCATGCCAAGATCACGACCGGCTCGTCGGAGAACAAGTTCGGCGTCTCCTTCGAGGAGGTCGGGCGGCTCTATGCGCGGGCGGCCAATATGCAGGGCGTGCGGATCATGGGCCTCGCCGTGCATATCGGCAGCCAGATCCGCGAGATCGACGCCTTCGAGGCGGCCTATACCAAGATGGTCGCGCTGGTCGGCGACCTGAAGGGCGAGGGCCACCGCGTCGACCGGCTCGACCTCGGCGGCGGGCTCGGCATCCCCTACGACATCCCCCGGACCTTCGATTACGGGCCGGGCCTGATCGAGGCTTATGCCGAGATGGTCGCCAAGGTGACCAAGGGGCTCGATGTCGAGCTCGGCTTCGAGCCCGGCCGCCTGATCGTCGGCAATGCCGGCATCCTGCTGACGCGGGTGCTGCATCTCAATCCGCGCCCGACCAAGCAGTTCCTCATCGTCGACGCGGCGATGAACGATCTCGTCCGGCCAGCGATGTACGAGGCCTATCACGAGATCTGGCCGGTGACGGAGCCCGAGATCGGCGGCCCGGAGCTGGCCTATGATGTGGTCGGACCGATCTGCGAATCGGGCGACACCTTCACCACCGGGCGCAAGCTGCCGCAGCTCCGCCAGAACGATCTGATCGCCTTCATGACCGCCGGCGCCTATGGCGCCTCGATGTCCTCGACCTACAACCAGCGCCTGCTGGTCGCCGAGGTCATGGTCAAGGGCGACGCGTACGCCGTGACGCGCCCGCGCCAGAGCTATGAGGAGCTCCTCGGCACGGACAAGCTGCCGGGCTGGTTCGCGTAAATTCCGGCGTCATTCTCGGGCTTGACCCGAGAATCCCATGACGAGAGGGCGCTGGTTTACGAGATGCTCGGGTCAAGCCCGAGCATGACGGCGGGTTCCGTTCACGAAACGTCGAGCGCGGTGCAAAGGGCGGCGCGAGGACTGGCAATGCCACATTCCCGTGCTAGCCTGCTTCAGTCAGACGAGTTCAGATAGGAATGGGGGCTGCCCGGAGCGATGGCATGAGCGAGGCAGAGCGCCGCAAGGCGCCCGACACGATCGACGGCATCCGGCTGCGGCTGCGCCGTCTCGCGCTGGCTTCGCGGGTCTCGCTCGGCTGGGAGCGACTGTGGCCGCGGCTCTGGCTGCCGCTCGGCATCGTCCTGACCTTTCTCGCCGTGTCCTGGTTCGGCCTGTGGACGCATCTGCCCTGGTATGGGCGGATCGTCGGCGTTCTCGCCTTCGCGGGGGTCTTCGCCGCCAGTCTCTGGCATGTCGCCCGCCTCATCCTGCCGACGCATCGCGATGCCCTGACGCGGCTCGACCGTTCCTTCGCCGAAGGCCATCGCCCGGCCTCGTCGCTGGAGGACAGCCTTGCGATCGGCTCGACCGATCCGGTCTCGCAGGCGCTGTGGAAGCTGCATGTCGAGCGCCAGAGCCGGCAGGTCGCGGCCCTGCGCGTCCAGCCGCCGCAGCCGCGCATGGCGGGCCATGACAGGCGGGCGCTGCGCGCGATCCCGCTGCTCGCCGCCATCACCGGCTTCTTCGTCGCCGGTCCCGAGATCACGCAGCGCCTCTCCGCCGCCTTCGACTGGAAGGGGCCGTCCGCCATCGCCGCCTCGACCCGGATCGACGCCTGGATCGATCCGCCGGCCTATACGCGGCTGCCGCCGATCCTGATCGATTTCGCCAAGCTGGCGAGCCCGAATCTCAGCGCGCCCGAGAAATCCGTCATCGTCGTGCGCATCGCCGGCAAGGCGAACATGGATGTCGCAACGACCGGCCGGCTCGAACTGATCAAGCCGGAGGCCAAGGAGGGTGAGGCCAAGGATGGCCAGGCCAAGCCTGCCCAGCCGGTCGGTCCGCAGCAGGCGGTCCTTGAGAAGCGCTTCACGCTCGCCGGCAACGGCACGCTGAAGCTCACCGGCAGCGGCGCGCCCGGAACGACGCTCTCGATCACCTCCGTCGCCGACCAGCCGCCGACCATCGCCTTCGTCGATCCACCGAAGCCTGTCACCGGCGCGCAGTCGGGCGGTCTGAGCATCACCTACAAGGCCAAGGACGATTACGGCATCGCCTCTATCGAGGTGAATGTCTCGCGTCCCGACGTGGCCAAGGGCGGGCGCTCGCTGGTCGAGCCGCCGAAGCAGAATCTGGCCGTGCCGTCCTCCGCCTCGGGCGAGGAGGAGAACAGGAGCACGGTCGATTTCTCGGCCCATCCCTGGGCCGGTGCCAAGGTCAGGATGGTGCTGATCGCCAAGGACGAGGCCGGGCAGGAGGGCCGCAGCGAGCCGCTGGAGGTCGTGCTGCCGCAGCGCACCTTCACCAAGCCGCTCGCCAAGGCGCTGGTCGAGCAGCGCCGCAAGCTCGTCATGGATGTCGAGGACCGCTCCAAGGTGCAGCTCGCCATGGACGCGCTGATGATCGAGCCCAATCTGTTCATGCAGGAGACCGGCGTCTATCTCGGCATGCGGCTGCTGACCGAGCGCTTGCGCCGCTCCGGTAGCGACGACGAATTGCGCGAGGTCTCGGAGCTGATGTGGGCGATGGCGCTCCAGCTCGAGGACGGCGACATGTCTGATGCCGAGCGGGCACTGCGGCAGGCGCAGGAGAACCTGCAGCAGGCGCTGGAGCGCGGCGCCTCCGAGGAGGAGATCAAGAAGCTCACCGACGAGATGCGTCGGGCCATGGACAATTTCATGCGCCAGCTCGCCGAGCAGATGATGCGTCAGCAACAGCAGAACGGCGACCGCGACCAGGCGCGCCTGCCGGAGAATTTCCGCACGGTGACGCCGCGCGACCTGCAGAACATGCTCGACCGCATCGAGGAACTGTCGAAGCGCGGCGACATGGCCGAGGCGCAGCGCCTGATGGAAGAACTCAACCGGATGCTCAACAATCTCCAGATGGCGCGCCCCGGCCAGCAGGACCCGCGCCAGCGCGAGATGAACCAGGCGCTCGGCGATCTCGACCGGATGACGCGCGACCAGCAGAACCTGCGCGACGAGACCTATCAGAACGAGCAGCGCCGCCAGCAGGGGCAGGGCCAGACCCAGCGCGGCCAGCGCCCCGGCCAGCAGCAGGCGCGGCCCGGCCAGCGCCAGCAGGGGCAGCAAGGACAGCGCGGTCAACAGGGCCAGCGCGGCCAGCAGCCGGGACAGCAGCCCGGCGAGCAGGGTGAGGACGGCGAAGGCGGCGAGGGTATGCAGGGCCAGAACGGTCAGGGCCAGGGCCTGTCGCAGCGCCAGCAGGCCTTGCGCGAGCGTTTGCAGGATCTTCAGCGCCGGATGCGCGGCATGGGCGCGCCGCAGAACGGCGAGCTCGACGAGGCCGAGGACGCGATGCGCGAGGCGGAAGGACAGCTCGGCCAGGGCCAGGGTGAAGGCGCGCTCGATGCGCAGGGCCGTGCGCTCGAAGCCCTGCGCAAGGGGGGGCAGAACCTCGCCCAGCAGATGCAGGGCCAGCCCGGCGAGGGCGAAGGCGAGGGGCAGGCCTATGGCGAGCCGGACGGCCGCCCGGCCGGACGCCCTTCGGCGCAGCAGCGCGGCAGCGAGGACCCGCTCGGCCGGCCGCAGCGCCAGCGCGACTGGGCCGACGGCCGCGTCAAGGTGCCCGGCGCCGACGAGAGCGCGACCCAGCGGGCGCGGCGCATCCTGGAGGAGCTGCGCAAGCGGCTCGGCGATCCCTTGCGGCCGACAGAAGAGCTGGACTATCTGGAGCGGCTGCTGCGGCGGAATTGAGCGGGATGCCAAACGCTCGTCATGCTCGGGCTTGACCCGAGCATCTCGGAAACATGAGCCTTCTCGTCATGAGATTCTCGGGTCAAGCCCGAGAATGACGCTCTGCTCCTAGGCCTTCCGCCCGCCGCCGCTTGCCACCGACGCCCCCACCACGATCAGCGCGCAGGACGCCGCCAGCAGCCAGCTCGCGGCGGCATAGCCGAACAGCACGAGGACCAGCGTCGAGAGCACAGGCGCGGCATAGGAGGCGACGCCGAGCAGGGCGACATCCCCCTGCTTCATGCCGATATCCCAGACGACGAAGGCGAGGCCGATCGAGCCGAGGCCAAGCCCCAGCACGCCGCCCCATTCGATTGATGTTAGCGACCAGAGCGTCGCCTCGAAGGCGAGGTGGCAGGCCAGCGCAGGGATGGCGCAGCCCAGCATGGTCACGCAGAGGCTCTCCGAGGGCACATTGGCGAAGCGGCGCGAGGTGACCGAATAGCTCGCCCAGACAAAGGCACCGAGCGCGGCCAGCACATGGCCGAGTGCCAGCCCGCCGCCGCTGCCGAGCCCTCCCGAAACGAGGAGGCCGGTCGCCACCAGCCCGATCAGCGCACCGACGAGGTGGCGGGGCTTGAGGCCGCCGCCGGGCAGCAGGGCGGCGAAAAGCACGATCAGCAGCGGCCAGAGATAGTGGATCAGGTTCGCCTCGGCCGCTGGCGCGGTCTTCACCGCGGCATAGTAGAGAGCGGTGTCGCCGAACGGCCCGTAGAGCCCGAGGGCGAAGGAGGCCGGCGTCGGGCGGATGCGCGAGAGCTGCCCGCGTAGCGCCGTGATCGCGAGGATCAGCAGGCCGCCGATGACGAAGGTCATCGCGACGAGCTGGAACGGCGGGACGCGCCCCGACATCGCGGTGAACAGCGCAAGCGTCGACCAGAGCAGGATGGCGCAGAAGCCGATGAGGGTGGCGGTGCGGGAGGTCATGAGCGGGCCGGGCATGAAGACCGCGCGGCGATAGCAGGTTTCACGGGGCTTGCCGATGGGGTCGGCAGCGGTGTTGCACCGCAACCCAGCCTTGCAGCCATGGGCGCCATGCTCCCGGCCCCGTTGACCGCAAGCGAAAGCGGGCTCATTGCCTGATTTATGACCACGATCCCGCTGCAATCCGTCGCTCGCCGCCCGCTGATGCCGGTTCTGGCGGCGCTCAGCCTCGCGCATCTGCTGAACGATCTCGTCCAGTCGATGATCCCGGCGCTCTATCCGCTGTTCAAGGAGAACTATCAGCTCGATTTCGTGCAGATCGGCCTGATCACGCTCGCCTTCCAGGTGACCTCGTCGCTGCTGCAGCCGATCTTGGGCTTCGTCACCGACCGGAAGCCCTGGCCCTATGCGATGGTCGCGGGCATGTGCTCGACGCTGGCGGGCCTGCTGATGCTTTCCTTCGCCCATAGCTACGTCATGGTCCTGCTCGCGGCGGGGCTGATCGGGCTGGGCTCGGCGGTGTTCCATCCGGAAGCGACGCGGATGGCGCGCCATGCCGCCGCCGGCCGGCAGGGCCTGGCGCAGGGCGTGTTCCAGGTCGGCGGCCATATCGGCTATTCGGTCGGTCCGCTGCTGGCGGCGGCGGTGGTGATGCCGCGCGGGCAGGCGAGCCTGTCCTGGTTCTCCGGCGTCGTGCTGGTGGCGATGCTGGTGATGGGCTGGCTCGGGTCCCGCTATTCGGCGATGCGACGCGAGCAGAAATCGTCCTCGGCCCATGTCGAGGAGAGCGCCAGCCACGGCCTGCCGCACGGGCGCGTGCTGCTGGCGATGGCTGTGCTGGTCATGCTGTTGATCTCGAAGAACGGCTACACGGCGGCCTTCACCTCCTACTACACGTTCTACCTGATCGAGCGCTTCGGCATCGAAATCCAGCTCTCGCAGATCATGCTGTTCCTCTATCTCGTCGTCGGCGCGATCGGCGTCATCGTCGGCGGCATGATCGGCGACCGGATCGGCCGCGACCGGGTGATCTGGCTCTCGATCCTGGGCTCACTGCCCTTCGCGCTGATGCTGCCCCATGCCGACCTGTTCTGGACCGGCGTGCTCAGCATCGTCGTCTCCTTCATCATGTCGAGCGCCTTCTCGGCGATCCTGATCTACGCGATCGACTTGGTCCCGCATCGGGTCGGCCTTGTCGGCGGGCTTTTCTACGGCCTGTCCTTCGGGCTCGGCGGCGTCGCTGCGGCCGGCATCGGCCTGCTCGCCGACAAGATCGGCATCATCGAGGTGTTCAAGATCTGCGCCTGGCTGCCGGCCTTCGGCCTCCTGACCTTCCTGCTGCCGAAGGGCGGGCGTCAGAGCTGAGGCGCAAGGTCCCGCAGAAAACACGAGGGTCATCCCGGATCTTCGCTTCGCTCCGTCCGGGATGACTCGTTTTTTCGGACAACGCGAAGCCTTGAAGGCCAATGCCGCCTTATCGCTCAAACGAAAAAGACCCCGGAATCGCCGTCAGGCCGTTCCGGGGTCTTTCCATTTCAGCCGCCTGCACGTGTCAGGCGGAGCGGCCGATCAGGCCATGTACTGGCCGCCATTGGCGGAGAGGGTCGAGCCGGTGATGAAGCCGGCATCGTCGCTGGCCAGGAAGACCACGGCGCGCGCGATCTCCTCGGGCTCGCCGAGGCGGCCGACCGGGATATGCGGCAGGATCGACTTCTCGATCACGGCCGGGTCGATCGCCTTGACCATCTCGGTCGCGATATAGCCGGGGCAGATCGCGTTGACGGTGATGCCGGCGCGCGCGCCTTCCTGGGCCAGCGCCTTGACGAAGCCGATATCGCCGGCCTTGGCGGCGGAGTAGTTCACCTGGCCCATCTGGCCCTTCTGGCCGTTGATCGAGGAGATGCAGATGACACGGCCGAACTTGCGGGCGCGCATGCCCTCCCAGACCGGGCGGGTCATGTTGAACAGCGAGTTCAGGTTGGTGCCGATCACGGCGTTCCACTGATCCTTGGTCATCTTGTGGAACATGCCGTCGCGGGTAATGCCGGCATTGTTGACGAGCACGTCGACCGGTCCGAGATCGGCCTCGACCTTGGCGATGCCGGCGACGCAGGAATCATAATCCGAGACGTCCCATTTATAGGTCTTGATGCCGGTCTCGGCGGTGAACTTGGCCGCAGCCTCGTCATTGCCGGCATAGCTCGCGGCGACGTTGTAGCCAGCCGCCTTCAGACCCTTCGAGATCGCCTCGCCGATACCGCGCGAGCCCCCCGTAACCAATGCCACCTTCGCCATAGGCCATTCTCCCTTTTAGATGATCCCTGCGGCGTTTCGCCGTTATTGTTCAGATAATTCGAGGGTGGGCGCGTAATCCGCGTCCACATCCTTGATGATGGCCTGGCCACAGATGACGCGGCCCTTGACCGCGTCGAAGGTCAGGGTGGGCTGGCCGTAGAGCGACCAGCCGAGGCTCAGCGCTTCCGAAACCCGATGACAGAAGGAGGCGTCATCGGGGCCGGTGAGATAGCGGTAGAGCGTCGTGCGCTTCGCCATGAGGTGACAGCGCTTCTTCTCAGCGCTCCACGGCCATGGCGACGCCCATGCCGCCGCCGATGCAGAGCGTGGCGAGGCCCTTCTTGGCGTCGCGCTTGGCCATCTCGTGCAGCAGCGTCACCAGCACGCGGGCGCCGGACGCGCCGATCGGATGGCCGATCGCGATCGCGCCGCCATTGACGTTGACGATGTCGGGGTTCCAGCCGAGGTCCTTGTTGACCGCGAGCGCCTGCGCCGCGAAGGCCTCGTTGGCCTCGACGAGATCGAGATCGCCGACCTTCCAGCCGGCCTTCTCGAGCGCCTTGCGGGTCGAGGGGATCGGGCCGGTGCCCATGATCTGCGGGTCGACGCCGGCCGTCGCCCAGGAGGCGATGCGGGCGAGCGGGGTCAGGCCGCGGCGGGCCGCTTCCTTGGCGGTCATGATGACGAGCGCGGCGGCGCCGTCATTGAGGCCCGACGCGTTGCCGGCCGTCACCGTACCGTCCTTCGAGAAGGCGGGCTTGAGCTTGGCCATGGCCTCGATCGTGGCGCCATGGCGCGGATATTCGTCGCTGTCGACGACGATGTCGCCCTTGCGGCTGGAGATGGTGACCGGGACGATCTCGTCCTTGAACCTGCCGGCCTTCTGCGCGGCTTCGGCCTTGTTCTGCGAGGCGACGGCGAAGCGGTCCTGCTCCTCGCGGCTGATCTGGTACTTGGTCGCGACGTTCTCGGCGGTCGTGCCCATGTGGTAGCCGTGGAAGGCGTCCCAGAGGCCGTCCTTGATCATGGTGTCGACGAACTTGACGTCGCCCATCTTGGTGCCGGCGCGCATATAGGAGGCGTGCGGGGCGAGCGACATCGATTCCATGCCGCCGGCAACGATGACGTTCGCGTCGCCATTGGCGATCTGCTGCAGGCCGATCGCGACCGTGCGCAGGCCCGAGCCGCAGAGCTGGTTCAGGCCCCAGGCGGTCTTCTCCTGCGGGATGCCGGCGGCCATCGCGGCCTGACGGGCCGGGTTCTGGCCCTGGCCGGCGGCGAGCACCTGGCCCATCACCAGCTCGTCGACCTCGGCGGCCTCGACCTTGGCCCGCTTCAGCGCTTCCTTGATCGCGACGGCGGCGAGATCATGGGCGGGAGTGTTGGCAAAAGCGCCGTTGAAGGCACCGACCGCCGTGCGGGCCGCGCCGACGATCACGATATCCGAATCTGCCATGAGAGGGTTCCTCGCTTTGTTGTTGCGGCTGCACCGCTCCCGCCGGCGCAACCATTCCCCGCCACCTTCGAAGCCTGTCGCGACGGCGTCAAGACGGGCGGGCGGTGAAATCGTCCGGGGCGTCGCCATTGGCGTGACGTAACGGAGGGTACATGCTTGTGGTTGCAGGGCTTCGGCGATTTTTGCCGCATTCGCTCAAAGAGCTTGCGGTGCAGCACCGACAGGCTATCGTCGCGGCATATGGGAGACCGTTTCGCCGAGCATGCCGGAACCACTGGCGGCCGCGGATCAACGTCAAGCGGGATATGATGGCCAGCGACAAAGAACCGACCGTCATCAAGAAATACGCCAATCGGCGTCTCTATCATACGGGCACCAGTTCCTATGTAACCTTGGAGGATCTCGCCGGGCTCGTGCGCGGGGGCGAGGATTTCGTTGTCTATGACGCGAAGTCGGGGGAAGACATCACCCGCTCGGTGCTGGCGCAGATCATCTTCGACGAGGAGGCCAAGGACGGGCAGAACCTGCTGCCGATCGCGTTCCTGCGCCAGCTCATCCGCTTCTACGGCGACAGCATGCAGGCGCTGGTGCCGCGCTATCTCGAGTTCTCGATGGAGAACCTCACGCAGGAGCAGAGCAAGTTCCGCGAGCAGATGACCAAGGCCTTCAGCGGATCGGCCTTCGGTGGGAACGCGCTCGATGCCATCCAGGCGCAGACGCGGGCGAACATGCAGATCTTCCAGGAAGCCTTCCGGCTGTTCAATCCGTTCACCGCGGCGGCGCAGGCCAAGCAGGAAGCCGCCGCCGGAGCGAAACCCGCGGCGGAAGCCGGCAGCGGCGATATCGGCGATCTCAAGCGCGAGCTCAACGAGATGCGTGAGCGTCTCGACAAGCTGTCGCGCTCGCGCTGAGGCGGTTTCCACTGCCCTGAGCCGTGCCCTCGTGAAAGGGGCGCGGCCTTTACCAGCTCACTCTGAGACCGGCCCGGCCGGCGATGCTGTGACTGTCGGCGAAATGGACGAGGCTGGTCTGGGCCTCGACCTCGCCATAGAGCGCATAGCGGCCGGTTTCGTATTTGGCGCCGAACCCGAGCCCGCCCCAGAGCCGTTCTCCCCGGCTGGTCAAGGGCGTGCCGGCAACCGTTGCCGTCGTCCCGCCGAGGACTTCGTAGTGCAGGTTGGCGATGCCGTAGAGCGAGGCGTTGACCTGTCGGCCTGCGCTGTCGCGCCAGCTCTGCCGATAATCCGCGGAGAGGCCGAGCCGCCCGCGCAGGCTGTCGCCGTCGGTCAGGGCGACGCGGGCGCCGAACGGATCGACGAAGCTGTCGGCGTCGACATGTGAATAGGTCAGCTGCGCCTGCGGCGTCAGCGACCAGCTGCCGGACAGCGCGATGCGCTGCCCCAGTTCGAGCCCCAACGCATAGCCGAAGCCGTCCTTGCCCTTGGCGAGCTGACGCCCGGCCGTCGTGGAGGAGAGGTCGCTGTCGAACCAGCTGAGCTTGGTCTGCGCGTCGGCATAGAAGCCTGTCGCGCCATACCAGGTCATCGCTCCGCCGAATCCGCTGCCGGACGCCTTGATCTTGCCGTGCCCGAAGACCGATGAAATATCGGCCAGCGCTTCGCCATGATGCAGCGAGACGCCCCCGACCAGCGTGCCTGCGTCGCCTGCGAAAACCTGCCCGTCGGCGCCGGCCTGCAGACGCCAGCTATCGATCATGTAGCTCGTACCGGTCGTCGAGAAGCCCGGCGTGACGCGGCTGTGGGCTGCATCGATGCGGGCCCAGATCGCGCGGCCGGCGGCGCTCGCCGCGTCGTCAGGCCGGCCGTCGAAGCGCTCGCCGACGCGCTGACGCAGCGTCTGCAGCTCGTTCAGGCTCTGCAGAACCTGGCCGTAAGCTTCATAAATCGGTGCGCCCGGCTGGTAGATCGGGCCTGTAACGGTCGGGGAAGACGGCGCCATATAGGCCGAGCGCAGATACCAGTCGCCGTCGTTCGGCGTGCTGATGCCGTTCTTCTGCAGGGTATAGGCATAGGCGCCGGCGACGACAGCCTGCTGCCCCTGGAAGACGGTGTTGCCCTGGAGCGAGAAGACGCCGTTCGAGGCTCCGCCGACATCGACGACCTTGATGCCTTCGATGGTCTGTGCGCCAGCGCCGCCCTGGTTCAGCACCGTGACAAGGGTCGTGCCTGCCGTGCTGCCGGTGATGACGAGGCGGTCGGACGGCGAGGCGTCGCCGCCGAGCACGGTCTCGATCTCGAGCCGGCCGCCATTGCCCACGTAATTGCCGTTGATCGTCAGCGTCCCGATCGAATTGCCCGGCGCGATCGTGCCGCCCGGCTGGTTGATCGTGGCGCCGACCGTGCCGATGCCCTGCAGGCGACCGCCGATGACCTCCATCGTTCCGCCGAGGACACCGTTCACCGCGAGCGTGCCCGCCAATACGCTGCCGGCGCCGGTATAGGTCGCGCCGCTGTTGCCGGTCAGCGTCACCTTGCCCAGGCCATCCTTGATCAGCGCGCCTGCACCGGTGAAGGTCGGAGAGATGCCGATATCATGGCCATCCGTGTCGATGACGAGGCCATTCGCGCCGATGGTGATGGTGCGCGTGTCGAAACCCGCGAAGAAATTGGGATTGTTTGCCGTGGCGCGCAGCAGGCCGCCATCGAAGGTGACGCTGGCGGCGCCATCGCCTCCGAATATCCGCCTGGTTTCCAGAACGCCGCGATTATTCGTGGGGCCCTGGAGAAGCAGCGTCCCGCTGGAGCCGGAGGCAACGCCGAGCTGGACCCCGTCTTCAGCGCGAACCAGCCCGCCATTCTCGACCGTCAGCGAACCGGTGCCGATATTGCCGATGGTAAGATTGTAGGGCGACATCGACCATTTCGAGCCTGCTCCCGTCACGGTGACGGTGCCGGTGCTGTTGGCGCCGATATAGCCCTGATTGCTGGTGACGACTGCGCCGGCTTCGATACGCAAGATGCCCACGTCGAAGCTGCCGACAGTGAACTGTCCGGTATTGGTCCAGGCCGTGCCCACGCCAGTCAATACGACATTGCCCTGACCACTGCTGCCGACGATGCCGTCCGCGCTCGAAACCGTCGCGCCGTCCTCCACGCGCAGGGTTCCCAAGTCGACAGTCAGCCGGCCGCTGTTCTGCCAGGACGAGCCTTGCCCGCTGACCAGTGCGTTGCCCCCTCCGTCGATGCGGCCTCCGACATTCGATACTCGACCGCCAGCGAGAATGTTCAATATCCCGGTCCCACTGTATCCGACGTACAGGTCACCGGCGTTGGTCCAGCTTGAAGCGCTACCATTGCCGTCGACGCCCGAGACGGTGACCGTGCCCTGACTGCCAAGGTCGCCTGCGATATAACCAGTCTGGCTGCTGACCTTGCCGCCGTTGAGGATGGTCAGCGAGCCGCTTCCGGACTGCCCGACCACGAGGTCGCCGGTATTGGTCCAAGTCGACGCATTGCCGCTGCCGTCGACGCCCGAAACGGTGACAGTGCCATTGCCGGTCACATTGTTGCCGATCGCACCGAGATCGTTGGTCACGGTTCCGCCGGCCGTGATGTTGAGCTGTCCGATGCCGGTATCGCCGACGAGAAGATCACCGCCGACGGCCCAGTTGGGCGTCTGAGCCGGACCGGGGTTCAGGTCGCCGCTACCGGTGACCGATTGCGCGCGCGCCGGAAAGCTGTCGACGTTGACCAGCGCGACGAGTGCCGTCGAGAGCAACAGGGTTCGGCGATAACCGCGAGTGGCTGTGCCGCGCTTCGCAGTTGGTCTGGTCAATTTTCAGCCCCCCGGCCGATAATGTCCCTGCTTCGTCGCTTTGAGAGACTGGTTCGGCGTGTATTTCGCTGTTCAACCGAACGACGAATCAGCAACGGCGCCGGCACATAGAGTGCCGTCTCGAAGTTAAGCGGAAGTAATGAATTACGCGCGTTGAGGCGGTCGTTCGGGAACACAGGAGAGGCAGCGAGCGCATATCCGCCCAGGCCCAGATTCGCGCGCTTGCATCAGCCGACCGCCAGCCGGCGAAGCGCGAAGCCCTCCTCGCGAAAAGCCGACCTGGCGCAGGTTGAAAATTCCTCCGCCCCGTGAGGTGAGGCGGGTCCGCCTCACTCGAAGCAGGCCCGAAAACCACGCGCTCGCAATGCCTCGTCCATATGGATGAAGCGGCGCCGAGCCATGTCGATCATTCTTGCCCGGCGGTGAGGGGCGCCGGAATGACGCCGGTCCGTGACGTGGCTGAAGCATTCTGAACGAAGGAGCTGCACATGCCGCATTTTGTCGGTATCCCGGCGAGCAAGAACAGCCCGGGCTTGAGCAGTCTGGCTCTGAAAGACCCCTCCGGGAACGCCGCCGTGGCGGTCTGGGCCGCCGATATGGATTGGTCGATCCAGCTATGTCAGCCGGGCAATGCCTATGTCACGATCGACAGCAATCGCTTTCAATCGCCGCCGCCGTATAAAAAGGACGGCAATCTGCACGTCTACTTCATGCTGCGCGGATTGAAGGCCGGAGACAATATCGCTGCCTATGACGCGGCCGGCCGGCCGCAAACGGCGGCCTTGCCGATAACGCATGTGTCGACCGACCGTCCATCGAATAACCTGCCGTCGCGGCCAAGCGCATTTTCCTCGAAGCTGATCCTGAACCCGGCCGGCGCGGAACAGGCGGACCTCAAGACGACCGGCCAGGACTGGGTCAACGGCATCGAGAAAGTGATAAAATACATCCTCGCAAACGAGATGGGTCGGCTGATCGTCAATTCCCTGCCGGGAAACATCGACATATTCCCCTTCTTGTCCGGCGAACAGAACGCCAATTCCGCGGTTCAGTTTTCACCGAAGAATTTCTCGGGAAGCCTGGCGCCGGGTGCGCAGCCGAACGAGATCCTCTTTCACGAGTTGTGCCATATCGCCGACGGCACACTGGGAACTTACGTCAAGTTGACCGACCCGGAGACGGGGCAGACTTTCCAGTATGACAAATTCGACTTCTTCTCCGTCAATGCGACCAACATGTACGCGTCGATGAGAGGCCGGCCCTTGCGGAAGGATCATTGGGGCTTCCAGGCCATGCCAGGAAAATTCAAGGATTCCGCCAAGTTCTGGGATCTGGCAAAGCCGAACCTGGATAAGCTCCGGGGGGCCAAACCCATCCTGTACGGCCATGTGAGCGCCATCGACGCACCCTGGAACCCGTTCTGATCCCGGTTGCCGATGCCGCCTGCAACGGGCGGCGGTTGTCGGGCCAGGTATAGGGAGCTGCTCGACGCCTGCTTCAGCCCACCGCCAGCCGGCGCGGTGCGGCCTGCGGCGGCTCGACCGTCTCAGCACGGCCGACGAGGTGCCCCTGCAGATAGGTGACGCCCCAATCGCGCAGCATGCTCGCCTGCATCTCGTCATCGACCCATTCTGCGACCGTCTCGACGCCGAGATGGCCGGCGAGCTCGACCAGGGTGCGGACATAGAAGCGGTCGTCGGTGGAGCGGCGCAGGTTCTGGGTAAAGGCGCCGTCGATCTTGAGGATGTCGATCGGGAAGGCACGCAGGTGCCGGAGTGAGGTGTGGCCGGCACCGAAATCGTCGATGGCGATGCGTGCGCCTTGTTCCTTGATCCGGCCCAGCAGCTTGGCCATGCGCGCGGGACTTTCGATCGTCGCCGTCTCGGTGATCTCGACGATGATGCGCGAGGCCTTGCCGCGCGCGGCGGTCGTGCAGGCGACGAAGGCGTCGAACCATTCGGGGTCGTTCAGGGAACGCGGCGAGACGTTCACGGAGAGGGTGAGATTCGGATCGGCGCCGAGCATCTCGATCGCGAGTTCGAGCACGCGCTGGTCGAACAGCCGCACCAGGCCGCGGCGCTCCAGCATGGGAATGAGCTCGGCCGAGGCGAAATAGAGGCCGGTCTCGCTCTGGCCGACGCGCAGCAGCGCTTCGTGGAACGCGACCTCGCGTGAACGCGTCCGGACGATCGGCTGCAGGGCGAGGCGCACGCGACGGTCGTTCAGGGCGGCGATGGCCTGGACATCGAAACCGGCCTGCTCAGCCGTGGGGCTGCGCCGGGGCTGCGGCTTGGCCATCACGGCCGTATCGACGGCTCCGGCGCGGGCGCTGGTGAGGGCGCCTTCCGCCGCGGCCAGCAGCGCGCCGCCATGGTTGCCGAGCTCGGGCGCGCTGGCGGCGCCGACGCGCAGCCGCACCAGCGCGATGCCGCGGCTGGTCTCGATCGCGGACTGGGCGACCACCTTGATGAAGCGGCGGGCGGCGGATTCGACCTGCTCGGGCGGGCAGCCGACGAGGAGGATGGCGAAGCTGTTGCCGGCATAGCGGACGAGATGGTCGCGCCGGCGCGTCACCGAGCGCAGGCGCTCATGCACGGTGCCGATGATCTCGTCGGTGGCCTCGTGGCCGAAATCGTCGTTGAGGCGGGCGAGCTCGTCGATCGCGGCGACGAGGACGACGACGGGCCGCTCCGCCGGCAGATGTTCCTGCAGGGCCATGCCGATTCGCTCGACCAGGGCCGGCCGGTCGCAAAGCTCGCTGCCGAACTGCTCGAGCTCGTCGACGCGGGCCGCCCGCTCCAGCCGGAGCACGCCGCGCGCGCTCGCCGGATAGCCGTCGCTGCCGGCGAACCAGCGGCCGGTATCCTCGGCCCACATCTTCCGCCCCGCGAGATCGATGGCGTAGCGGGTGCGGTAGATGACGCCTTCGCCCGCGTCGTGCTCGCTGGAGCAGAAGATCGCGTCGTAGCGGCTGGGCCCGCTGCCGGGCTCGACCAGGCCGGCGAAGGCGAGACCGCGCTGCATGGCCTGCTCGGGAAGCGCGCCCAGGACTTCGCGCGCATTCGGCCCCCAGCTCAGGGCGTCGCTCTGGATGTCCCAGCCGTAAACGACTTCGCCGATCGAGGAGAGGACGCTGCGGGGATCAACCGGGCCGCCATTCTGGAAGCTGAAGATCGACGGGGAGGGCATCGGCCGGCCTCGATAGGACGGCCACGGAGCCCCGTTCTGGTGCTTCGACGCCCTGTCCATGTGATGGGAAGTGCTTCGAAACGATGCGGTATTCCTGATTAACGCGGCGTTAAGGCTGGTTGATTCCTTGCACTAACGACTCCGTCGCAAGTTGCGTGTGCCGGAGTGATACATGGCCGAGGCCGGAAGCTGGAGCGAACGGAACGCCGCCGATGTCGACGCATCGGCGCTGGTGCTCCTGCAGGCGGCAGCGGCGCGCGCGGAAATCGGGCCTTTCGCACGGCGCGGGAGGGCGAGCCCGCAGGCGGCGGCAGGCTGCTACCGGGCCGCGGCACGGCTTGCCGCTCCGGCAGCCAGTACTCGCCCACTGTCGGCGCCGCGCTGAAGGCAAAGAAAAACCGGCCTCGCGGCCGGTTTCGAACTTTCGCAGGCAAGCCTGAGCCGAAGACCGGAGGTCTCAGGCGTCGGTCTTGACCTTCAGGACCTGACGGCCGCGATACATGCCGCTCTTCAGGTCGACATGGTGGGGACGGCGCAGCTCACCCGAGTTCTTGTCCTCGATATAGGTGGGCTGCTTCAGGGCGTCGGCCGAGCGGCGCATGCCACGCTTCGACGGCGACGTCTTTCTCTTCGGAACGGCCATTGTACTTCTCCATCATGCCACCGCCCGGACGCTGGCCCAAGGCCACGCATCCGCCACAGCGACGGATCAATCTCGTGAGGCGTTGGCCTTACACCGTCAGGGCGCGGATGGCTAGTGCCGAATCCGGATTTCTTCGCCGGTGCGGTTCAGGACGCTGAACATCTATCCAATTAGCCGGGCAGGGCGCAATCGCCCAGCGATCCGAGCTGGCCGAGTTGGCGCAGGCTGCGCCCGGCAGCCGATTGCAGCGCCCGATTCGGCTTCGCCGGATTACGCAGCAGCGGATTGGGCAGGGCGCCGGCAAGCCGCGCCGCCTCTCCGGCCGTCAGCCGCGCGGCGGATTTGCGGAAATAGCGCTGCGCCGCGGCTTCCGCCCCGAACAGGCCTTCGCCCCATTCGGCGACGTTCAAGTAGACCTCGATGACGCGCGGCTTCGACCAGGCGAGGTCGATGGCCATCGCGAGCGGGATCTCCAACCCCTTGCGGATATAGGAGCGGCCGGGCCAGAGGAAGACGTTCTTGGCGGTCTGCATGGTTAGCGTCGAGGCGCCACGGCTCGGGCCGTCCTCGTTCTCCAGCACCTTGTTGAGCTCGACCCAGTCGACGCCGCGATGGCTGCAGAAGCGCTGGTCCTCGGAAGCGATGACCGCACGCACGAGATGGGGCGATATCTGGTCGAGCGGGACCCATTCGCGCTCGACGGGTTTCAGCACCAGCCAGCGGCCGAGCATCAGCGTCGAGGGCACGGGGACGAATCGGTAAAGGACGATCAGGCCCGCGAGGGCGAGGAGCAGCCAGAGGGCGGTCCGGAAGCACAGGCCGAGAATCCTACCCAGCACCTTGCTTCACCCCCGCTGCCGTTCGATCGGCCCCGCCGTCACGGCTCGGACCCGAGGCGGCGCAGCTTGACGATGCCGCCAGCGTCCGGCAAGGCCCCCCTTCCGGCAGCGAACGCGAGACCCGTGCATGAGTTCCGTCACCTCTCCGGCCAGCCCCGGCGACCTCGATGCAAGGCTGGCGCAGAATGCCGCTGCCATCGAAGCGCTGCTGGAGGCGCTGCTGTCCGATACGCCGGTCTCCGGCGAAATCGCCCGCCCGCCGCGTCTCCTTGCGGCGATGCGGCATAGCGCGCTGGGCGGCGGCAAGCGGCTGCGGCCCTTCCTGACCGTCGAGACGGCAAGGCTTCTTGGCGCACCCGTCGAGCAAGCGCGGCGTGCAGGTGCTGCTGTCGAGCTGCTGCATTGCTATTCGCTGGTGCATGACGACTTGCCGGCGATGGACGACGACGACCTGCGCCGAGGCCGGCCGACCGTGCACAAGGCCTTCGACGAGGCGACGGCGATCCTGGCGGGCGATGCCCTGCTGACGCTCGCCTTCGAGATGCTGGCCGACGAGGCGACGCACGAATCCGGCGCGGTGCGTGCGGCGCTGGTCACAAGCCTCGCGCGGGCATCCGGCCTCGGCGGCATGGTCGGCGGCCAGATGCTCGACCTCGCCGCCGAAGGGCGCTTCGAGGCTGTGCGAGGGACGCTTCCGGAGACGGAGATCAGGCAACTTCAGGCGATGAAGACCGGCGCGCTGCTGGCGGCGAGCGTCGAGATCGGTGCCCGGCTCGGCGGCGCCGATGCCGCGGCGCTGGCGGCGCTTGGCCGCTATGGCCGGGCGCTCGGCGCGACCTTCCAGATTGCCGACGACATCCTCGACGTCGAGTCGGATGCCGCGCAGATGGGCAAGGCGACGGCCAAGGACGCCGACAAGGGCAAGGGGACGCTGGTCGGCGCGCTCGGCCTCGACGGTGCCAAGCGCGAACGCGATCGGCTCAGTGCCGCAGCGATAGAAGCTTTGGCCGGCTTCGGCCCTGAGGCGGATGTTTTGCGGGCGGCGGCGCGGTTCGCTGCAGAGCGGAAGAGCTGAACGCTTACGGTCGGCCTGATCGCAACAGGGCGTCATGCTTGCCCTTGTGGCGAGCATCCCCGTCTTGAACACCGTCCGGCATCCGTGAAGACGTTGATGGTCGGGACAAGCCCGACCATGACGGAAGTGCTGTGCTTAGCGGTTGAAGACCTGGATCCCGTCCGAGAACAACGGCCCGGTGCCGCCTCTTACCGCCAGCGCCCGAAGGCGTCGGCAAGCGTCTGGCTGCCGGAAACGCCCTTCTCGAATGTGATAATGCCGCGGCGGCCGGAGGCGAAGCGCACGGGCACGTCGATCCAGCTGCGGTTGAGGATGAGGTCGAGATTGCGCTCGACCTCGACCGGCACGTTCGACAACGCCGCCACGAAGAGATTGTCGCCGAGCGCCGAATTGATCGCCGAGAGTGGCGCGCCGCGCTCGCCCTCTGCGGTCTTGAACTGCGGAACACCCACTTCCTTCACGGCCTGTGTCGCCGGGTCGCCGGTGCTGGTGAAGCGCAGGCCGATGATATGCGAGGCCGGGAAGGCCGAATCGGTATTGCGGCGGATGGTGAAGTCGAGGCTCAGGCCGATATCGGGAATCTCGACGGTCGCGCGTACGATGGTCTCGATCGGGCGGCCCTGGCCGGCGCTCTCGCTGTCGAGGCGCCAGAACACGCGGCCATTCGAGACCTGCGGCTGCTGCGGGGTTTCCGGCACCTCGACGAAGAGGACGGCGCGCTGGGCGACGGCGATCTCGCCGCCGGGCTGAGGCACAGGCGTGCCGGGCGTGCCGCCTTGCGGGCTGCCGGCGGGGCGGTTCTGCTGGGGCTCGCCGGCCCGTTCAGCGATCTTGCCGCCGGTCTCGGGCTGGGGAGCTTGCGCCCGCTGCGCGGTCTCGCCGTTGGTGCGCGGCGCGTCCTGCGGCCGGAGCTTGTGGACATAGATGGCGGTGGCCGCGATCGCCGCGACCGCGACCGCCACGACGCCGCCGACGACGGCCGAGCGGATATGGCCGGGCTTGACCCGCCGCTCGCGCGGCGGCTGCACGCGGGGGCGCGCCACTTGCGGCTCGGCCGGCTCGGCCAAGGGCTCGCCGTCATCCTGCCCTGCTGGGGCAGGGAGCGGCGCGAATTCCGGCGCCTTCTTCGGCATCGGCGGGCGGATCGGCAGCGTCGGGTTCTCAATGGTGCGGATCACAGGGCCGTCCGATGCCGGCGGCGGCGCAGGAGCCTCGTCGTAATCCGCCTCGATCCGGGCGACGGCCTCGTCGAGCGCCAGGCGCTCGCGCATGATCTCTGCCTCGCTCAGCGGCGGGTCGAGCCCGCGCAGCTGCGCGACGAGCGCCGTCCGCGCCCGGTCGTAAATGGCGCGCCGGGCCTCGGGAGAGGTTTCGGGCAGCCCGGCGACCGCACGCGCCAGGATCGGATAGAAGTCGGCCATTGGCCTCACTTGTCGCTGTTGATGCGCCGCGTCAACCCTCGAAAGGGTTATGGACGAGGATCGTATCGTCGCGCTCCGGGCTGGTGGAGAGCACGGCGACGGTGGCGCCGATCAGCTCCTCGATGCGGCGGACGTACTTGATGGCCTGCGCCGGAAGATCGGCCCAGGAGCGGGCATTGGCGGTGGAGCCTTCCCAGCCCTCGATGGTCTCGTAGATCGGCTCGACGCGGGCCTGGTCGTTTTGGCCGGCCGGCAGATGCTCGAGGATTTGGCCGTCGAGCCGGTAGCCGACGCAGACCTTGATCTCCTTGAAGCCGTCGAGAATATCGAGCTTGGTCAGCGCGATGCCGTCGATGCCGGAGGTCTTGACCGTCTGGCGCACGAGGCAGGCATCGAACCAGCCGCAGCGGCGCTTGCGGCCGGTGACGACGCCGAATTCCTTGCCCTTGGTCCCGATCAGCTCGCCGATCTCGTCGAAGAGCTCGGTCGGGAAGGGGCCTTCGCCGACGCGGGTGGTGTAGGCCTTGGCGATGCCCAGCACATAGCCGACCGCCGAGGGGCCCATGCCCGAGCCGGTCGCGGCCTGGCCGGCGACGATGTTCGAGGAGGTGACGAAGGGATAGGTGCCGTGGTCGACATCGAGCAGCGCTCCTTGAGCACCCTCGAACAGGATGCGCTTGCCGGCGCGGCGCTCGGCGTCGAGCAGCGCCCAGACCGAGGTGGCATAGGGCAGCACTTCGGGGGCGATCGCCTTGAGCTGGCCGAGCAGCTCCTTGCCGTCGACCTCGCCGATGCCGAGGCCGCGGCGCAGCGCGTTGTGATGGGCGAGCAGGCGCTCGATCTTGGCTTCGAGCAGCGCGTCGTCCTTGAGGTCGATGACGCGGATGGCGCGGCGGCCGACCTTGTCCTCATAGGCCGGGCCGATGCCGCGCTTGGTCGTGCCGATCTTCATGCCGGCATTCGAGGTCTCGCGGAAATGGTCGAGCTCGCGGTGCAGCGGCAGGATCAGCGTCGCGTTGTCGGCGATGCGCAGGTTGTCGGGGGTGATGGCGACGCCTTGCGCCCGCAGCTTGCCGATTTCCTCGACGAGATGCCAGGGATCGACGACGACGCCGTTGCCGATGACCGAGAGCTTGCCGGGGCGGACGATGCCGGAAGGCAGCAGCGAGAGCTTGTAGACGACGCCGTCGATGACCAAGGTGTGGCCGGCATTATGACCACCCTGGAACCTGACGACGACATCGGCCTGGCTGGACAGCCAGTCGACGATCTTGCCCTTGCCCTCGTCGCCCCACTGGGCGCCGACCACCACAACATTCGCCATGAGCGAGGTGTCCCTGCTTGTTCCGCGTTGCCTCACGCAAGCGGCCCGCGCAAATGCAAAACCCCGGCGCAAGGCCGGGGTTTCGGGGCAGGTCCTTGCAAGCCCTCATGAGCCAACACGGCCCGCAGGTCAAGTTTTTCGGCGGGTGGGGTCATGATCCCAGCGGATAAACTGCCTGAGCATGGCGGCTCTGCAGCATCTGCGCAGTGATGCTGCCACAATCGGGCGTAAGGGCTATGGGTCAGCAGGCGGCACTGGAGGGGCCATGCCGCCGCAGGCCGCAAGGAAAGGGGATTTCACCGACCATGACGAAGCTCGACGCCTGGCTCGACCAGCATCACGCCGCCTTCACCGCGATCCGCCGCGATATCCATGCTCATCCCGAACTCGGTCTCGAAGAGGTTCGCACGGCCAAGCTCGTCGCCGACAAGCTCAGGGAATGGGGTGTCGAGGTCACCGAGAATGTCGGCAAGACCGGCGTCGTCGGCGTGATCCGCGGCAACAAGCCGGGCCGGGCCGTGGGCCTGCGCGCCGACATGGATTGCCTCGCGCTCGATGAGACGACGAACCTGCCCTATTCCTCGAAGAATCCGGGCCGGATGCATGCCTGCGGCCATGACGGGCACACCACCATGCTGCTCGCGGCCGGGCGCTACCTCGCCGAAAATCGGGATTTCGAGGGCACCGTCAACCTGATCTTCCAGCCGGCCGAGGAAGGCCGTGGTGGCGCCAATGCGATGCTCGCCGACAAGCTGTTCGAGCGCTTCCCCTGCGATGCGATCTACGGCCTGCACAACACGCCCGGCATGGCGCCCGGCACCTTCGGCACCACGGTCGGCCCGTTCCTGGCGGCGGCTGACTCGTGGAAGGTCACCTTCCACGGCGTCGGCGGCCATGGCGGCTCGCAGCCGCATCGCTCGACCGACATCACTTACGCCCAGGCGCATTTCGTGCTCGGCCTGCAAGGCATCATCGGCCGCAACGTCGCTCCGCTCGACACGGCGGTGATCAGCGTCGGCTATATTCATGGCGGCGACGTCAACGCTTCGAACGTCATCCCGTCCGAGCTCATCATCGGCGGCACGGCCCGGACCTATTCCATGGAGGTGCGCGATCTCGTCGAGCGCCGCATCGGCGAACTGGCGGCAGCGACCGCGCAGGCCTGGGGCTGCAAGGCGGAAGCCACTTACCATCGCGGCACCAGCCCGCTGGTCAACGAGGCCGAGCAGGTGCGCGTCGGCGTCGCTGCGGCGACGGCGGCGGTTGGTGCCGAGAACGTCAACGGCCAGCTCCGGCCGGGCACGGGCGGCGAGGATTTCGCCGAGATGATGCTGGTGCGGCCGGGTGCGTTCATGCGCATCGGCAACGGCGTCAACCCGGACGGCTCCTTTGTCGGCCTGCATACCCCGCTCTACGATTTCAACGACGCGATCATCCCGGACGGCGTGCGCTACTGGGTCGGCGTCGTCGATCAGGAGCTCGGGCAGGCCAAGGCCGCCTGAGAACGATCATCGCGGCCGGCCCTTCGGGGCCGGCTGCCATCATGCAGGGCAGCCCGTCATCCTCGGTGGTTGTATAGCCGGCGCAAGAGCGCTAGGCGGCGGGCTCCGCAGCGGAGGCACGCCATGAAGACCCTGTCCATCTCGACCCTGACGATCTGCGGCATCGACGAACTGCCGGGGAACAGCGCCCGCGAGGTGACGCATGTGCTCTCCGTGCTCGATCCCGACCGCGCCGAGATCGAGGCCTTCGGGACCTATGGCGAGCACCATCGCGTCACGCTGCGCTTCCACGACATCATCGATCCGCGGCCCGGCCAGGTCATGCCGGCGCCGGAGCATGTCGGCGAGATCCTGAATTTCGGCGAGGGCCTGCGTGAGACGGCGACCGGCCGCGTGAAGGGCCATCTGCTGGTGCATTGCCATATGGGCATTTCGCGCTCGACGGCCGCGATGATGGCCTTGATGGCGCAGGCCGATGCGGCCGAGGACGAGGACGCGCTATTCGCGCGCCTGCGCGAGATCCGGCCGCAAGCCTGGCCGAACTCGGTGATGATCGGCTTCGCCGACGAGCAGCTCGGCCGCAAGGGCCGGCTCACGCAGGCGCTGCGGCGGCACTATGCCCACCAGATCGAGGCCCAGCCCAAGTTCCGGACCTGGATGAACGATCTCGGGCGGAAGCGGGAACTGGAGATGGCGCTCTAGCTCGAAGGGGAGACGGCGCGTCGGACATCGCGACCGGCAGAGGGCCTCAGACATGAAAACGGCCCCGCCGAAGCGGGGCCGTTATCGACTTGGGGCGCGGGCTTACTTGGACCAGCGGCCTTCATACTTGAACTGCGGAGCGGCCTTGAGAGCGTCCTTCGTGGTCTCCATCATGGCCGACCACTTCTTGTCGTTCTCGTTGTAGTTCACCTTCACGGCGTTCGGCGAGACGATCACGTAGTGCTCGCCCATGCCGAGGAAGCCGCCGGCGGAAACGATGTAGCCGGCCACCTGGCCGTTCGACATGACGACGTCCTTGATCTCGCCGATCTTGTCCTTGGCGGAGTTCTGGACATTGAGGCCGATCAGGTTGCTGCTCAGCACATCGGTCGGCTTGGCGGCGACATAGACTTCCTTCACTGCCGTCGTGCTGGTAGCCGTTTGGGCATAAGCGCTAGTCGAAAGAACAGTTGCAGAAAGGATGGCGATGACGGCATTGCGCATAAAAGTAAACTCCAAACCATAGATTTCCTAGACGAGAGACATAACGCAGCCTCTCGTCGAGGGTTCCTGATTCGGGCATTCTTTATTTCAGATAATTTTCGCGCGGCGGGTCACTGAGAGCGATACGGGTTTCGTCATCTTACGGGCCGGGCGCTTCGGGGCCGCGAGCCTGACCTCAGTTTGCCGCCTGTGGCAGCGGCTGCTCCTCGTAGGCAAGCTCGCGGTCGCCCGGCCATTTGATGCGGTAGGCGAGCTTGATCTCCTTCTCGGCGCCGGCAGCGAGATCAAAGGTCCAGGAGGCGACGCCGCGGCGGTCGCCGACCTGCTTCTCGGTCGGCGGCGTGGTCTGGGCCGCGATGGTCTCGACCGTGATCGCGCTGCTTTCCGAGTAGGGGATGCGCTGCAGCACGGTAACCTTGACCGGCCGCGTGTGCAGGCTTTTCACGACGGTCCGGAATTCGCGCAGGTCCGTGCGGGTCTGGCCGAGCCAGGTCGGGTCGTTCTCGCGGCGCTTCACCGGCGCGAAGGAGACCTTGATGCGATCGTCGGCGCCGAAGCCGAGCTCGACCTTGTCGCCGGGCGCGACGAGATTGAACTGACCCATGCCGACATAGGTGCCGTCGCGATGCAGCGCGACGCGACCGGCCAGCAGCGGCGCCTCCTCCTCATGGACGAAGCCGGCTTCGAGATAGGCCTTCTGCTCGAGTTCCGGCACGGTGCGGGCGGCGAGCGTTGCGTCCGCCTTGCGCTGGCTCAGCGTCACCGTCTTGGAGCTGCCGTCCTGCGGGATCGAGGCGCGGCCGGGCACCTGGAAATTCGCCTGGTAGGCGCCGGCTTCGATCGTCGAGAGCGCGACCTCGGCCGCGACGATGGGTTTGGGGGCGCGATCCTCCAGTGCCGCGGTGGCGCCGAAGCGCGGCGCAGCCGGGGCCGGCGCCGCCTTCTCGGCTTCCGCCTTGCGTGCCAGGGCCTGGGCCCGTGCGCGAGCCTCGGCGACGATCGGCGGCTCGAAGAAGCCGACCTGCATCGGGGTCAGGTCCGGCGCGCGGGTGCCGCCGGTCGAGCGCGTCGTCGAAAGGGTGAGTGCGACGTCGTCCCAGGCCTCGCCGCTGCGCTGGCGGATCTCGGCGCGGCGCGTCAGGGCGATCTCGGGCTTCTCGCCGGTCGTGGTCAGGCGGGCCTCGTAGGTCGGGGTCCAGTTCGCGCCGGTAACGCGATAGGTCACCGTGAACTCGGCTGCGACGGGCTGCGGCGCCTCGACGGCGATGGCGATGTCGCGCTTTGGTGCGCCGGGGCGGCCGGCCTGCGGGCGAGCGCGCTCCAGCGAAGCGATTTCGGCCTCGACATCGGAGAGGCGGTTGCGGGTGCCGCGTAATTCGTCCTGCACCTTGACCAGCGCGGTGCCGATCGCCTCGAACACCGCCGGCCAGTCGCCGACGGGCAGCGCCTTGCCGTCGGGGCCGAGCTTGTCGGGGCCGACCTGGGCGAAGCGCTCGATCGTCGCGCGCTTCGATTCGATCGCGCCGATCTGGCCGGAGAGCTTCTCCTTCTCGTCGCGCAGCGTCTTGAGCTTCTCCTCCAGCACCGCGTCGAGCACGGGCCTGGCGTCGCCGGGGGTGATGCGGACATCCACCGCCCCCACCGAGAAGGTGCCGTCGCCCTTCCCCTCGACGCGGATCGAGGCGGGGTCGATCGTCGCCGGTAGGCCGCGCAGCACGATCTGCGAGGCGCCCTGCAGCAGCTCGGCCTTGCCGAGGCGCGTTACCACGGCGCCGTCAGGAAAGACGGTGACGCGGTCGATCCGGCTCGACAATTCGCTTTCGGCGGCGCTTGCAAGGCTGGGCGCCAGAAAGAGAGCCGCGGCAATATGGCTTCGCATCGAAATCATCCCCTCCAGATCGCAATCACGTCGCCGTGATAGACACTGCCGAATTCGGCGTGTCCAAGGCGGAATTGGGCCGGAATGCGGATAGGCGGGGCAGGCGGCGGAAGCGTCCTGCGTTTGCAGGAGCATTCGGGCCCGTCAGCTCGCCGAGAGCTTCATCATGACGAGGCCCGAGACGATCAGCGTCGCGGCAGCGATGCGCATCGGCGTCAGCGCCTCGCCGAGCACGGTCACGCCGACGAGGAAGGCGCCGACCGCGCCGATGCCGGTCCAGATCGTATAGGCCGTGCCGAGCGGCAGCGAACGCATCGCCAGCGAGAGCAAAGCGAAGCTGCCGATCATCGTGACGATGGTGATCGCCGTCGGCACCGGGCGCGTGAAGCCGTCCGATTGCTTCATCGTGAAAGCCCAGACGATCTCGAGAATGCCGGCGGAAACCAGATAGAGCCACGCCATTGCGGGTCCCCCTTGAGTTGCCGGGTCGTCCCGGCACATGTCCCAGGTTGGGGGAGGTCGTGGCCTCGCGGGCGAGTAGGTAGCCACCGCAGAACCCGATGGCAAGATTGCGGATGTGCCGCGCTTCAAAGAAGCGGGTCATCCCGTACGCAGCGAAGCGGAGATCCGGGATCCATGCCTGAACCTTGACCGGAAGCGCTCCGGCATGGATCCCGGGTCAAGCCCGGGATGACCCGCGTGGTTCCAAAGCGTCTTTATCGACGCGACCCATAACGTTGCGCGCCGTCGAACGCTCAGGCGCGGCCGCGCGCGCTGGCGTGCGGCTTCACGCGATGTTCGATGAAGTTGCGCAGTTCGGTGACGCGGCGCTCGGTGTCGAGCACCTCGCGGTCGAGGCCGTGCGCCCAGGCAAGGTCCTGCCGCTCCGGCTCGGCATCGAGCGTGAGCATGTCGTCGAGCCAGGCTTTCGCGGAAGCCTCGTCCTTGCGGAAGCCTTCCTTGATCATGAGCGGCACCCGGCGCTCGAGGATCGCGACGATCTGCTTCAGCGAGAATTCTGGATGGTACTGCACGCCCCAGAAGGTACCGCCATTATGCTTGATCTCGGCGGCCTGGACCTGGCTGTAGGCATTGGAGGCGAGGATGGTCGTGCCATGCGCCGGCAGGGCGATCGTGTCGAGATGGATCGCGGGGGCGTCGAAGGCGGCGGGGCGGCTGGCGAGCAGCGCGTGATTGCGGCCGGCCTCTGTCGGTGTGATCCTGCGGGCGAAGCCCGTCTCGCGGCCCTTCGGATTGGCGGTGACGGTGCCGCCGGCCGCGACCGAGCCGACCTGGACGCCCCAGCACGAGCCGAAGCAGGGCGTGCCGCTGGCATAGATCGCGCGCATCAGGTCGATCTGGCGGGTCACCGGCGGGGCGGTGTCGTAGATATGCAGGGCCGAGCCGGTCAGGAAGATGCCGTCATAGGATTCGAGCCCGGCGCCGTCGGGCAGGTTCGCGCCCTCGTCGGCCGGCAGGCAGATATCGGAGACGATGCCCGGCTCGAAGGTCGCGATCTCCGCCGCATAGGCCTCGCCATAGGCCATGCCGTAGGATTGGCGCAGCCCTTCGCGCGTGTCGCGCATATTGCCGTCGACGAAGAGCAGGCGGAGCGGGCGGGCGCTGGTTTCGGTCATGGGGAGGTTCCGCAGGGGATGCGCAGGGCGATGGGCAGGCTTGCGCGCTGTCTCATAGGGGGACGGACCGCGCAAGGCTATTGCAAAGACCCTTCCTCGCGACAGAGCGGAAACGTGTACCCTTCCCAGACCTGGCTGCAACGCGCCTGGGCGAATGCCTACCTGCTGATGGTGCTGACCACGCTGATGTGGGCTTGCAATGCCGTGGCGAGCCGGCTCGCCGTCGACAACATCTCGCCGATGATGCTGACCTCGCTGCGCTGGGTCGCGGTCTGCGCCGTCATGCCCGTGCTGTTGCGCGACCAGTTGCGCGCGCATTGGCCGGCGTTGCGTGCGCATTGGCAGCTCATCGCCGTGCTCGGTGCGCTCGGCTTCACCGGATTCAACACGCTGATGTATCTCGCGGCCTATTCGACCAGCGCGATCAATATCGGCATTCTCCAGGGCTCGATCCCGGTCATCGTGCTGATCGGCGCCTTTCTGGTGTACCACACCCGGATCACGCTGATGCAGGGGATCGGCGTCGCGATCACGCTGCTCGGCGTCGCGGTCACCGCGAGCCGGGGCGATATCCACGTCCTCACCGCGCTGCGCTTCGTGCCGGGCGACCTGCTGATGATCGCGGCCTGCGTGCTCTATGCCGGCTACACGGTTGGCGTCCGCAAGCGGCCGGCAGTACCCGGCCTCGTCTTCTTCACCGCGATGGCCTGTTGCGCCTGCCTCGCCTCGCTGCCTCTGCTCGCCGCCGAGATCGCGCTCGGCCGCTCCTATCTGCCGACGCCGAAGGGCTGGCTGGTTCTCGCCTTCACCGTGGTCTTCCCGTCGATCCTGTCGCAGCTCTCTTTCATGCGGGCGATCGAGTTGATCGGGCCCGGCCGGGCGGGCGTCTTCGTCAATCTCGTGCCGGTCTTTGCGCCGATCCTGGCCGTGCTGATCATCGGCGAGCCTTTCGGGCTCTATCACGCGGTTGCGCTCGTGCTGGTGCTCGGCGGCATCTTCATCGCCGAGCGGCTGGGGCGGTAGTCAGAGCGATCGGCTGCCGGCTTCGGCGGCGAGATTCATCCCGAGCCGCATGAGAACATCCTTGAGTTTGCGCCTGAGTTCCTGGTCGGTGATCCCGCGAGCAATGCTGTAGGCCTGCATGACGTGATCGGCGACGCGGGATGTCGGCGTTGTGGCCTCCGCGTTACGCTGCTTCGTTACATCGAAGGCCATGCCGACATAGTGTCCGGCGGAGCCTTCTTCCGTGCGATGGCAGCGGGCAAAGGCGGAGATCAGGCGCTCGCCTGCGGACGGGATGATGCGGTATTCGCATTGGAAATCGATCGCCGCCTGGACGCAGCGTTCGATTTCGTGCGCCACGCCTTGCCGGTCTTCGGGATGGATGCCGTCGACATAAGCTTCGCATCGCGTGCCACGCATCGCCTCCAGCGGATCGACGTTGAAAAGCGTGGCCATGCGCAAGTCGGTATAGAGCCTGTCGTTCGGCACGTCCCAATACCACATGCCGATGATGGCATTGTCATTGAGGTCGTCATCCGCGAACAAGGGGCGCGGCTGCGAGCTGCCCCCTCCGAAAACCGAGCTGCCCATGGACCGTCCCCCCGACAGTCAGACTGAGAGAGAGCCAATTCAGACGCAAGGGCCGATAAAGTATAAGCCGCGCGCTCTCAGCGCAGTGCCGAGACCGCCAGCCGCGCCACATCCGCCAGCGCCGCCTCCCTCTCCTTGGCGTCGGCGCGCGAGCCCGCGAGATAGGTCACGATGACGAAGCGCCGTCCGTCCGGCAGCGTCGCGATGCCGATATCGTTGGTGGCGTGGTTGATCCCGTCCGTCGTCAGCCCGGCCCCCGTGCGGTGGGCGAGCTGCGAACCGGCGGGCAGGCCTGCCTTGATGCGGTCGGCGCCGACCTTCGTCTCAGTGATGACCTTCATCAGGAAGGTATTGTGCGCGGGGGTCCTGAACCAGTTGCCCTTGGCGAGGGCTTCGAGGAACTGGGCGCTCGCTTCCGGCGTCGAGGCGTCGCGCTTGTCCTTGAGCGCATTCGACAGGGCAGCGATGCGCAGCCGCGGCCGCATCGCCTTGAGCTCGGCCCGGAAGGCCTTCTCGTCCACGACCTGATCCCAGCCGAAGCCCTTGAGCCCGTAGATCTCGGGCTGGAACAGGCGCTCGTAGCGGTCGACAGACATGCCGGTGATGCCGCCGTCGCGCAACATCCTGGTCACCACCTGCGGGCCGCCGATCTCGCGCATCAGCAGGTCGGCGGCGGTGTTGTCGCTCTCGCCTGCAGCGAGCCGGATCAGTTCGCTCAGCGGATAGTCGTTGCGCTCGCCCTTGAAGTTTTTGACCAGCGGGCTGTGGAACAGGGAGAAATCCTTGCGGGTGACCGTGATCGGCTGCTCGAGCCTGAACTTGCCGGCCTCGACCTGCTGCAAGACTGCGACCGCCAGCGGCAGCTTGAACACGCTCTGCATCGGGAAGGTCTCGGAGCCGCGATACGACCAGAGCTTGCGGTCGCGGAGGTCCAGCAGCGCGACGCCGAGGCGGCCCTTGGAGGCCTGCTCGATGCCCTCGATCGCCTTGTCGAGCTTGTCGCGATCCCAGTCGGCGAGGGCCGGGACGGCCGCGAGGCAGGCGAGAGCTGCGGCGGCGAGGCGGGCAAGGGCAGGCATGGGCGATCCTCTGTGATGAAGCGATCACAGGGCCGTGATATTGCGGCAAGGTTGCGGCGGCTCAGGCCGGCTCGCCAGTCTCCACACCGCAGAGCGAGAGCTCGACCGGGCAGCCCTCGATGCCGAAGCATTCCGGCAGGAGCAGGTTCAATCGCTCGCGCAGCGCCTCCAGCGTCTCCGCTTCGGTAACGATGCCGAGCTCGCCGGTATCGATCGCGTACCAGAGGCCCGCCGCCTCGTCGCGGCGGACCCGAAATGAACAGGCTCCGCCGCCCCGGCCGGCGCGGCGACGAGAGCCTTGAGCGAACCGAGCACGATCAGAACTTCAGGCGCCGGGCGCGCTTGACCATGGGGATCGCGTGGATCTTGTCGAGCAGCTCGTCCGAGATCGGCTCGTCGACGGCGACATAGCAGATCGCGTCGCCGCCGGGCTTGTCGCGGCCGAGCGCGAAGGTCGCGACATTGACGCCGGCGCCGCCCAAGAGCGAGCCGAATTGGCCGATGAAGCCCGGCTTGTCGGCGTTGCGCACATACAGCATGTGCGGCGCGAACTCGGCATCGACCTGGATGTCGCGGATCTCGACGATGCGTGGCTTGCCGTCATGGAAGACCGTGCCCGAGGCGTGGCGGGGCATGTCCTCGGCCTCGACGACGATGCGGATGACGCTTTCGAGATTGCCGGCGACCTCGCGGGTCAATTCCTCGACGACGATGCCCTTCTCCCTCGCCACCATGGCCGAGTTGACCATGTTGATCTCGGGCAGGAAGGGCCTGAGCACGCCGGTGATCGCGGCAGCCGAGATCGCCTTGAGGTTGAGGCTCGCGACAGCGCCCTCGTACTCGATGCGGATGCCCTTGACCGGCGCCTCGGTGAGCTGGCCGAGGAAGGAGCCGAGCTTCTCCGCGAGATCGACGAAGGGTTTCACGCGCGGGGCTTCCTCGGCGGTGATCGAGGGGAAGTTGACCGCGTTGGTGATGGCGCCCTTGAGCAGGTAGTCGCTCATCTGCTCGGCGACCTGCAGGGCGACATTCTCCTGCGCCTCGTTGGTGGAGGCGCCGAGATGCGGCGTGCAGACGACGTTGTCGAGGCCGAAGAGCGGGTTCTGCTCGGCCGGCTCGACCGAGAACACGTCGAAGGCGGCGCCGGCGACATGGCCGGACTTGATGAGGTCGGCCAGCGCCTGCTCGTCGACGAGGCCGCCGCGGGCGCAGTTGATGATGCGCACGCCCTTCTTCGTCTTGGCGAGGTTCTCGGCCGAAAGGATGTTCTTCGTCATCGCCGTCATCGGGACGTGCAGCGTGATGAAGTCCGCGCGCTTCAGCAGGTCTTCGAGCTCGACCTTCTCGACGCCGAGCGCGACCGCGCGTTCGGCTGAGAGATAGGGATCATAGGCGATGACGCGCATCTTCAGGCCGATGGCGCGCTCGGCGACGATCGAGCCGATATTGCCGGCGCCGATCAGGCCCAGCGTCTTGGCCGTGATCTCGACGCCCATGAAGCGGTTCTTCTCCCACTTCCCGGCCTGGGTCGAGGTATCGGCCGAGGGAATCTGACGGGCGAGCGCGAACATCAGGGCGATGGCATGCTCGGCGGTGGTGATCGAGTTGCCGAAGGGTGTGTTCATCACGATCACGCCGCGCGCGGTCGCGGCGGGAATCTCGACATTGTCGACGCCGATGCCGGCGCGGCCGATGACCTTCAGGTTCGTCGCCTGCTCCAGCAGCTTGGCGGTCGCCTTCGTGGCCGAGCGGATGGCGAGGCCGTCATAGTCGCCGATGACGCTGGCGAGCTTGTCCTTGTCCTTGCCGAGGTTGGGATCGAAGGTCACGTCGATGCCGCGATCCTTGAAGATCTGGACGGCGGCGGGGGAGAGGGCGTCGGAAATCAGGACCTTTGGGGCGGGCATGGGAGGCTCCGGCTGGCGCCGCGCTGCACGGGGAGCGGTCTGGCGCGTAAATGGGGAAAGACCGTCATGGCCGGGCTTGACCCGGCCATCTCGGGACGCGAAGGCGCAGGGCGGCGCCTTTTCTTGAGAGAGATGGTCGGGTCAAGCCCGACCATGACGGTCCGGTCAGGCCGCCTTCTTGCCCAGACCCGCCTTCGCCTCGGCGAAGGCATAGGCGATCCACGGCAGCAGCGCCTTGAGGTCGCGCGACTGGACGGTCGCGCCGCACCAGATGCGCAGGCCGGGAGGGGCGTCGCGGTAATGGCCGAGATCGTAGCCGGCGCCGGCCTTCTCGATGATCGAGACCACCTGCTTGGCGAAGGCCGCCTGCGCATCCGCCGGCAGGGCCGTGACGGCCGGGTCGGTGAACTTCAGGCAGACCGACGTGTTCGAGCGCGTCTTCGGCTTCACGGCCAGGAAGTCGATCCAGTCGTTCTCGCGCACGAACTTGGCGATGACGCGGGCATTGCCGTCGGCGCGCTTCACCAGGCCGTCGAGCCCGCCCACTTTCTGCGCCCATTCCAGCGCGTCGATATAGTCCTCGACCGCGAGCATGGAGGGGGTGTTGATGGTCTCGCCGGTGAAGATGCCCTCGATCAGCTTGCCTCCGCTAGTCATGCGGAAGATCTTCGGCAGCGGCCAGGCCGGCTTGTAGCTTTCGAGCCGGGCGACGGCGCGCGGCGAGAGCACGATCATGCCATGCGCGGCCTCGCCGCCGAGCACTTTCTGCCAGGAGAAGGTGACGACATCGAGTTTCTGCCAGTCGAGGCGCTGGGCGAAGGCGGCGGAGGTGGCGTCGCAGATGGTCAGCCCCTCGCGATCGTCAGCGATCCAGCTCGCGTCGACGACGCGCACGCCCGAGGTGGTGCCGTTCCAGGTGAAGACGACGTCGCGGTTCTTCGTGTCGACCTTCCTGAGGTTCGGCAATTCGCCATAGGGCGCCTCGAAGGTGCGGACATCCGCGAGCTTGAGCTGCTTGACGACATCGGTGACCCAGCCGGCGCCGAAGCTCTCCCAGCTCACCATGTCGACGCCGCGGGCGCCGAGCAGGCTCCACAGCGCCATCTCGACGGCGCCGGTATCGGAGGCCGGCACGATGCCGATGCGGTAATCGGCCGGAACCTGCAGCACCTCGCGCGTCAGGTCGATCGCGCGCTTGAGCTTGTCCTTGCCGATCTTGGCGCGATGCGAGCGGCCGAGCGGGGCGTCGGAGAGGTTCTTGAGGGCCCAGCCGGGGCGCTTGGCGCAGGGGCCGGACGAGAAATGAGGCACGCGCGGACGCGTGGTCGGTACGGTATTCGCCATCGATGTCTCCATCCTTACAGATGGGCGCGCCCCGTTGGGGGGGCGTGTCCCGTCGATGGGGGTAGGATGGGAGGGGGCGGGGAGTCAAGTGACGCTAAGGTAGCAGAACCTTAGGTCCAAGTTTCCCTTGCCCATTTTAATGGCATGAGAAAATCTTACTCGTGATAGCTCTCGGGGGATATGATGGCCGACGAAAATGACATCGCACGCGGAGTAGTTCAGATCGCGAATGCAAATGGCGGTCTTTGCACCTATAAACGTGCCTATCGCGAAATTCCAAACTACGTGCGGTTGAGTGCAGCTAACCTTGCCCCTTCAGCTACACGCCCCGGCGAGCCGATGTGGCATCAGTTAGTGCGGAATATTAGGTCGCACTACCAAACTCCCGGAAACTTTATTCACGATGGCCACCTGACCCACGTTCCGGGGGTTGGTTACCGAGTATGAAGTGACGCGCTGTTAGTTGAACCGGTGCTTATAGCCGGGCTTGAACCATTTCAATTCAGTCCCGCTAGGCGCGTCTTTATCCCAGACGAACCACGCGTAAGCGGTGGTGCCGCTGCCTTGTTGAACGGCGCCTGCGGGATAGAAAGTGATCCTCTCGCTAAATACCCAGACGCGGCTTGGAGGGCATTGAGAAAAAATAGTGTTTGCGCGATTAGCGCCCTCGAGGAACGCGAGCCGCAACAAAAGTGCGAACTTGTGCTTTGCTTGGCTGATGCCGGACCTAACGAAGCCCTCAGCAGCGTTATATGGTGGGTTGGTCACGATGTTGTCGGCGCGACGTTTTGCTTGGAGGAAATCAATCCCCGAGTCGCCATATCCTCGATCATATAGATCGGAACTGATCACTGACCGAGATGCATGTTCAAGGACACGGGACATTGCCCCATTTCCGCAGGCACTTTCCCAAATTTCACCGTTGAAAGATTCATTGTCGATCAGCGCATGGGTCGCCCAAGCGGGGGTCGGAAAAAAGTCCGGTCCGTTCAGGTCGGCAAACCGTTTAGTGGTTGGCTTGAAACCACCATTCAGATTGTAAGTGCTGTCGGTCACGAATCACCTCTTTCAAGAAAATATATACGAATCAATAACTTAAAACACTCTTAAGTATGGAGTGGCTGCCCCGCGCTGAGTTCTGCCCGCAACGCGATTATGCTGTCCTGAAGCCGATGGGGGCGCGGGGAACCCCTCTCCCGGATGGGAGAGGGGCAGGGGTGAGGGCCCGCCGCTGATCATTGAAGTGCGACGGGGCCGCTGCGGTCTCAATCTGATAGGGCAGGCCCTCATCCCTGCCCTTCTCCCACACGGGAGAAGGGTTCCCGGCGCCTTTTGCGGAGCGGTTGAGGTAAACGGCGAGAGAGGGCAGGGCGCGCGACCTATCCGCCAATCGCTTTGCGAATAGCGGCGATGACGGCGTCCCTGTCGTCCACGACCTCGGCATTGCTGAAGCGAATGACCTTGAAACCGTGCTGCTCGATTTCTGCGGTGCGCGCGGCATCGTAATCCGCTTCCCAGCGATGCTGGCGGCCATCGATTTCGACGATCAGCTTTCGGTCGATGCAGATGAAATCGACGGTGTAGCTGAGCAGGGGAACCTGTCGGCGGAACTTCAGTCCATTGAGTTGGCGGTTGCGCAGCAGCGACCAGAGGATGTCCTCCGGCTTGGTGGCGTGCCCGCGAAGCTTCCGCGCGAATTGGCGCTGTTCGGTTGTCATCGGGGCGGATGTTGGACGCGTGCGCCCTTGCGATCAATGGCAGGCCCTCACCCCTGCCCCTCTCCCATCCGGGAGAGGGGTTCCCCGCGCTTAACTGATGCCGTCGCGCAAACTTATCCCCGCCCTCCCACATCACCCCTATCCTCGACCCACCTCGTCCCCGAGGGGCAGCCATCCGGAGGTATGCCGTTGGCGGGGCGGGGGCGGCGCCTGCGGGTGGGGTTACGACCCACTCCCGGGAGGCTTCGGGGCACCGCCCTGGGGGTACTACGGCCCCTGCGCGAGGAGCTTCGCTGGACGGTTCGGGGTGTCCAGGCCCCGATGCGGAACGGATGACGAGGCGATGAGCCGAGCTGATCCGCGAGGCGTCGGGCCCGAGGAGCCCCAGACCTTATAAGCGCGGCCCGGAGACTTAAGAACGCCGGCAAGCGGAGCGCCACGGGGCGTGCGGATGGTGGCTCAATCCATCCGCGCCGCATCCTGGCTCAATGGAAGCGGCCCTAGACCCACGCGCCTCGCGGCGCTCCGCTGCCCCTCATTTCGAACCCGCCGCGCGATCGGCGCGGGCGGCACAAACCCATGCGTCATTCTCGGGCGGAGCGAAGCGCAGACCCGAGAATCTCTGGCGGGAGAGGCGCCAGAGTCTCTTTCGGCCAGAGATGCTCGGGTCAGGCCCGAGCATGACGCAGAGAGGCTTTGGTCGAGAGGAAGGAAAGAGGCGCGAGACCGCCGCTCGACCGCCCGTCATCGTCATCGCGGTGCCGATCGCAATCGTCTTCGGCCTGGCGCCCGCCTCCTAGGTTCGGATGATGCCCGGAGCAGGAAAGCCGGCTAGGATGCTGCGATGAGGGCCTGGATGCCTTGAGCGGCCCTCTTTCTCGTGCGGCGGCGGCTGCTTAAGCCCGCCTCACGGAAGACGATGCCGGCCTTCTTGTTCGGGTGCACCGGGCTGCAGTTCCAAGGGGACGCATGGCGATGGCGATCGAGAAAACCCCGAAGGGCACGCCCCATCCGCTGCCCATAGGCTATGCCCCTCCGGGCGGCATAGCCTATCGCGTGAAGGATGGAGATAGCTGGAAGACGCTCGCCTTCTCCTGGTTCATCAATGTCGACTATCTCGTCTGGTTCAATTTCCAGACATCCAACCCGGATGAGGTGAACTGGTACCTGCACCGGAATGTCGGCTGCACGAAGCAGACGCCGGACCGGCGCAACTACGTCTTCAGCTCCAGCGACAGGCCCGGGGTGATCTATCGCCCGCCGCCCAAGCCGATCGTGTTCAAGGACGGCATCGACGAATTCAACGAGAACATGGGCAGCGGCACCGATCTCGGCAAAGCGCTGCAGGCGGCGGAGCAGTCCGGCGCGATCTACGATTATATCGGCTTCTCGCTGAACGTGTCCGACTTCCTGATGACCGGGCTGGCGATCAGCGCGGTCGAGCTCGGCGCGATCGGCCTCGCCGCCGATTTCCTGGGCGCCGTCACCGCCGTCGTCGGGCTGGGGCTGACGCTCGGCGGCCCGCATCTGGGGGCGCTCAACGACATCAAGAAGGACAAGGCGCTGAGCGGCATCACGCAAGGCATCGTCCTCGGCGCCGCCCGGGAGACGAACGGCTTCATCCGCGGCAATTTCGTCGCGGGCTCCGAGGACTACAACGTGGACTATCCGGAGCAGCGACGGAATTTCCAGGCCGCCTATATCGCCGGCCTGTTGAAGGGCCTCGATTACGGGAAAAGGCTGACGCGACGAGAGCGCTCATTGCTGTTCAAGAACCTGGAGAAGCAGGCGGGTTACGCCAATCCCGGGGATTTCTACATGAACCGGTTTTCGAAGCCGGAGCGCGTGCGCCGGGACTACTACATCGACTGCGCCGCGAAATTCCGGAAGGAAACGGCGCAGTAGCGAGGTGGCGCGCTTCAGGCGAGAGCCTGACCGCGAGAGAGCCGGAGGCTCAATCGCCCGTCATCGTCATTTCGGCGTCGCTGGCCTTCATCTTCGGATTGGCGGAGCAGAAGGCCCGGATCTTCTCCGCGACGCCGGCCGGGTATTCGCTCTTGCGGTGGGCGGCGGATTTCAGCCAGTCGGCGCAGCTCTGCTCCCGGTCGGTGATCCGGGCGGCGGCGGGCGTGGCGAGGAAGAGGCCGGCGACAGCGGCGAGCAAGGCGAGGCGGGGCATGGTCTGGTCCTGAACGGGCAGCCGCATCACAGCCTCAAGCCCTCGGGCGCCGCTCCTGCCTTGCGTCGTGGCCGGATGCAAATGCGATTGTCGCGGAGGCGATGCGCGGGCAGGGCAATGCGGCCGAAGGGGGCAGTCAGGGCTGCGCATTTCGTGATAGGCAGCGGCTCCATCCGAAACAGGTGAAGAGACCATGGCCCGCAAGACCCCCGAACAGCTCGCCCAGGAATTCGAGGGCCGCAAGGCCAAGGGGCTGGCCAAGGGCGGGGCGGCGTTCTGGCCCAACATCATCGCCAATGCCGTGCTGAAGCTCACCCAGCAGCGGGCCGCGATCACGCCGGAGACGCTGATCGAGATGATCGAGCGCGAGGCGCCGGCGCTGGAGGTCACGGTCCGGTCCGGCGCGACGGAAGCCGTCGCGCGGTTGAAACAGGCCGTCGCCAAGGGTTCGTGAGCTAGCCCGGCTCGCCGGCGATGACGCCCTTGCGCAGCAGGAAGCAGCCATAGGGCCGGGGATCGCCGACCTGCACAACGGCGAAAGCCCGCCGCGCCTGATCGTAGAAGGCGAAGCGCTCGATGCCGGCGAGCGGTGCGGCGCGGCCGAGCGCCTTGTCGATCTCGGCCTGCACGGCGCGCTGGACCTCGGGAATTGCAGCGGCGTCGCCGACCACTTCCATGCGCCTGACAGGCTCGGGCTCGAAATCGTCGATCGGCAGCACCGAGAGGATGGCACGGGCGGCGCGCTGCATCGTCAGGCCCGGCAGGCGGATCAGGCGGCCGCTGGTGGTCGAGCTCGCGATGGTCTCGGCGGGGTGGTTGGCATCGACCAGAGCGAGGTCGTCGCCATGGCCCATCGCGGCGAGCACCCAGAGCAGGTCGGCGGAGAGGACGGGGTCGAGATTTCTCAGCATGACGGGCGGCGGCCCCTCTTCGTCAGGTAGATGCGGGCGGCATTGCCGCCGAAGATCGCAGCGCGCTCGGAGGCGTTGAGCGTCGCGGTGAGGCGCCCGGCGGCGGCGAGCCATTGGTCGTAGGTGGCGGCGAGCGTCGCGACCGGCCAGTCGCTGCCCCAGAGCAGGCGCTCCGGCCCGAAACAGGCGAGGAGCTGGGCGACGGCCGGGGCTAGCGTCGCCTCGCGCCAGCCGGGTCCGGCTTCGGTGACGAGGCCGGAGAGCTTGCAGGTCGTGTTCGGCCGCGCAGCGAGCGCCGCGATGCCGCCGCGCCAGGCGGAGAGATCGGCGCCGGTCAGGTCCGGCTTGGCGCCGTGGTCCATGACGATGGGCAGTTCCGTCTCCCGCTCCAGCAGCGTGAGGAGGGCGGGGATCTGCGGCGGCTTCACCAGCGCGTCGAAGACGAGGCCGTGCTGTTTGAGCGCCGCGAATGCGGGGGCGAGGCTGGGTTTCGCGAGCCAGTCGGGATCGGGAATATCCTGCGCCATCGGCCTCAAGCCGACGAGCAGCGGGTCGGCGGCGAGCGCTGCGATGCGGGCAGGGGCGTCGGGCACTTCGAAATCGGTCCAGCCGACGACACCGGCGACGAAGGGCGTGGCGGCGGCAAGCGCGAGCAGGTGATGCGTCTCGTCTTCGGTCGGCGCGGCCTGGACGAGGATGGTCGCGGCGATGTCGTGCTGCGCCAGCAGGGGGGCGAGATCGGCAGGTTCGAAATCGCGATGGATCGGCCTCAGCGCGGGCGTCAGCCAGCCGTAATCGCCACGGGAGAGCCGCCAGAAATGCTGGTGGGAATCGATGCGGGGCGGGCTCGTCACGGGCGGCTCTCGCAGGAGATTCGACGGCGGGAAGGAATGGCGTGGCGATACTATGTGCACGCCAACATGTTAGCTTGCAACCGCGCCGAAAGGAGATTAGCGTCTAGCCCGATCACGGATGCGGGAGGCGGTCGTCGCCTCGTGTTCCGCGCGACATCAAAGGCCCGAAACGGGCCGTGTTCAAGTCCTGGGGAGGACGCCGATGACCGATAGCATTCTCAAGCCGACCCGCCGTGTCCTGCTGGCCGGCGGCGCCGCCGCGATCGCCTCGCCCTTCGTGCTGCGCAAGGCGCAGGCGCAAGGGGCGTTCGACTGGAAGAAATTCTCCGGCCAGTCGATCGATGTGCTCCTGGTCAAGAACCCGCGCTCGGACCTGATGCAGCAGGCCGAGAAGGAGTTCACCGAGCTCACCGGCATCAAGGTCTCCTCCGAGCAAGTGCCGGAGCAGCAGCAGCGCCAGAAGGCGGTGATCGAATTCGCCTCGGGCAAGCCGAGCTTCGACGTCAGCGGCATCTCGCTGCATGTCCAGAAGCGCATGGCGGCCAAGGGCAAGTGGTTCGAGAATCTCGACCCCTATATCAAGAACGCGGCGCTGACCGCGCCAGATTTCGACTTCGCCGATTTCGGCGCGGGCCCGGTCGCCTATGCGCGGCAGGCCGACGGGGCGCTCGATACGATCCCGTTCTTCGTCGACTACTGGATGATCTACTACAACAAGGAACTCTTCGACGCGAAGAACGTCGCCTATCCCAAGACGATGGACGAGATGTTCACCGCGGCGCAGAAGCTGCACGATCCCGCCAAGGGCGTCGCCGGCTTCGTCTCGCGCGGCCTGAAGAACGCCAATGTTCCGGTCTGGACCTCGCTGATGCTCGGGCAGGGCATGGAAACGACCTCGCCCGAAGGCAAGCTGCTCACCGATACGCCGGAGGCTATCTGGGCGGCCGATCTCTATCGCAAGCTCAACAAGGAGACGGGTCCTGCCGGGCAAGTCGGCTTCAACTGGAACGAGTGCCAGACCACCTTCATGCAGGGGCGCGCCGCGATGTGGCTCGACGGCATCGGCTTCGCCACGCCGCTGGAAGACCCCTCCAAGTCGCGCATCGTCGGCAAGGTCGGCTATGGCGTGACGCCGCCGGGGCCAAAGGCGCATCATGCGGGCATGTTCGCCGACGGCATGGGTATCTCGCGCGGCTCCTCCAAGAAGGAGGCGGCTTGGCTCTATCTCCAGTTCATGACCAACAAGAAGAACCAGATCGCCATGCTGAAGGCCGGTGCGGGCGCGCCCGGCCGCTCCTCGGCCTATCTCGACACCGAGACGATCCAGCAGTCGAAGTTTGGCAAGCAATATTTCGACTGCCTGCTGGCCTCGGCCAAGATCGCGCGCGCCGGCCTGCCGCAGATCGTGCCGGTGACCGAGTTCCGCGACGTCTTCGGCGTGGCCCTGACCAACGCGATCGGCGGGGCTGATGTCGCGGCCGAGCTGAAGAAGGCGACGGAAACCTTCGCGCCGGTGCTCGCCAAGAGCGAGCAGGGGTGAGGGAACGCGGAGCGGGAGGCATCATGGTCGGGCTTGTCCCGACCATCCACGTCTTCTGTATCGTAGAGCGCGTTCGAGACGTGGATGCTCGCCACAAGGGCGAGCATGACGATTGGTTTCGAGTGAAGCAGAACTTATGACCAGCACGTCCCTGCCAGCCAGCCTGCCGAGTACGATGCGAACCGCCACCGCGGCGGCTTCGGCCGATTTCACGCCGCGCTATTGGCTGTTCTCGCTGCCGGCGGTGCTGGTGATCGCGGCCGTGATCGTCTTCCCCTGGCTGTTCACGCTCTACATGTCCGGCCAGGACTGGAAGATCGGTGGCGGCGTGGAGTTCGTCGGCCTCGGCAACTTCGCCGAGCTGATGAAGGACCAGCGCTTCATCGAGTCGATGGGGCATACGCTTTATTTCACCGTGCTGGCGGTGGTGCTGCCGATCGTGTTCGGCACCGCGGCGGCGCTGGTCTTCCATCGCGAGTTCCCGATGCGGGGCCTGCTGCGTACGATCTTCGTCATGCCGATGATGGCGACGCCGGTCGCGGTCGCGCTGGTCTGGACGATGATGTTCCACCCGCAGCTCGGCGTGCTGAACTACCTGCTCTCGCTGGTCGGGATCGGGCCCTCGGGCTGGGTCTACGAGCCCTCGACGGTGATCCCGACGCTGGTGATGGTCGAGGTCTGGCACTGGACGCCGCTGGTCATGCTGATCGTGCTCGGCGGATTGGCCGGGCTGCCGCGCGAGCCCTATGAATCCGCACTGATCGACGGCGCCAATGACTGGCACATGTTCCGGCACATCACGCTGCCGCTGGTCTGGCCGTTCATCATGGTGGCGATCGTGATCCGCACCATCGATGCGCTGAAGGCCTTCGACACGATCTTCGTGATCACGCAGGGCGGGCCGGGCACGGCGTCGGAGACGCTGAACATCTTCCTCTATCTGCAGGCCTTCCAGTTCTACAAGATCGGCTACGCCTCGGCCGTCGTGGTGATTTTCTTCGTCATCATCATCATGCTCTCGCTGCTGCTGCTCTATGCGCGGCAGAAGTCGAAGTGGAACGCGTGATGAACCGCACGCTCAAGAAAGCCGGCTTCTGGGCCTCGGTCTTCGTGCTGGTCTCGCCGGCGGTGCTGGTCTTCCTCTGGATGATCTCGCTGTCGCTCAAGAACGAGCTCGACAACACCGCCTTCCCGCCGGTCTTCATCCCCGATCCGCCGACGCTGAAGAACTATGTCGATGTCTTCGCGCAGAACAATTTCGGGCTCTATCTCTGGAACTCGATCCTGGTCACGGGCGGGGCGGTGCTGCTTGGGCTGCTCGTCGGCGTACCGGCCGGCTACGGCATCGCGCGCGGCAAGGCGCATAAATTCGCGGTGCTGATCCTGGTCGCGCGGATGACGCCGGCCCTGTCCTACCTGATCCCGCTCTTCCTGTTGTTCCAGATCACGGGGCTGGTGGGCTCGATCACCGCGCTGGTCATCACCCATCTCGTCATCACCATCCCGATCATCGTCTGGATCATGATCGGGTATTTCGAGAACGTGCCGATGGAGCTGGAGGATGCCTCGCGCATCGACGGCGCCACCACCTGGCAGGCCTTCCGCCATGTCGCGCTGCCGCTGGCCAAGCCCGGCATCGTGGTCGGCGGCATCCTCGCCTTCATCTTCTCCTGGAACAACTTCATCTTCTCGGTGGTGCTCGGCGGCAAGGGGAGCCGGACGCTGCCGTCTGCCGTCTACAATTCGCTGACCTTCGAGCAGATCTCCTGGGGGCCGCTGGCGGCGGCGGCGCTGCTGGTGACGCTGCCCGTGCTCCTCGTCACCGTCATCGCCCAGCGCCAGATCGTCGCCGGACTCTCCGCCGGGGGCCTCAAGGACGGCTAGGACAAGCCTGCCGGACCGCTTGCGGGCGGTTCTGTCTTCATTCTAACATGTCAGTCAACATTCAGATCTGAAAGTTCCTCGAAATGGCCCCCGACAAGACCCGCTTCGGCCTCTCCTGCGCTATCACCACCCCGATGCGGGAGGGCGGCAGCGTCGACCTGCCGCGCCTTGTCCATCACGCGCGCCATGTGCTGGCCGAGGGCTGCGATTCCGTCACCCTGTTCGGTACGACCGGCGAGGGCGCGGCGCTCGGCCTCCCGGCGCGGACCGCAATGATGGGCGCGCTGATCGGTGCGGGCGTCGATCCCGCCAAGCAGATCTATGCCGGCGTCGCCGCAGCCTCGATGCATGAGGCGGTCGAGCAGGCGCGCATCGCGCTCGATGCCGGCGCGAAGGGGTTGCTGGTCGCGCCGCCCTTCTACTTCAAGGGCGTCAGCGACGAGGGGCTCTATGTCTGGTTCTCGCAGTTCTTCGAGAAGCTGGGCGCCTCCGCCCGCAATGTCGTCGTCTACCACATCCCTTCGGTGACGGCGGTCGAGATCAGCGTCGGCCTGGTGCAGCGGCTCAAGACCGCGTTCCCCGGCCTCGTCATCGGCGTCAAGGATTCCTCGGGCAGCTATGCCAATACCGAGGCGCTGCTGAAGGCGCATGGCGAACTCGCCATCCTCGTCGGTGACGAGCGCCAGCTCGCCAAGGCGGTGCGCAACGGGGCCGAGGGCACGATCTGCGGCCTTGCCAATCTGGTGCCCGGCCTGCTGCGCCCGATGGTCTACGAGGGCAAGGACAGCCCGGTGGTCAACGCTCTCGTCGACGAGATCTGCTCGCATCCCGTGCTGGCCGCGGTGAAGGCGCTGGTCGGCCATATCCATGACGATGACGGCTATGGCCCGATGCGCCCGCCGCTGGAGGCGCTGGATGCGGCCACCCGCAAGCGGCTCTTCGCCGCCTTCGATTCGATCAAGCAGGCGAAGGCTGCCTGACAGGGATGCCGGAAGGAGGGATCGTGAGCGAGCCGGAGCAGGAACCGCGCGAGGGCGAGCCGCTGAAGCTGAGGGAGCGCGCCTATGCCTCCTTCACCGAGCGATTGCTGGCGCGCGATATCAAGCCCGGCCAGTTCGTGACCCAGCGCGAGCTCGTCGCGATGACCGGCTTTCCGCTTGGCGCCATCCGCGAGCTGGTGCCGCGACTGGAGGCGGAGGGGCTGATCAAGACTGTGCCGCAGCGCGGCATGCAGGTCGCCCATGTCGACCTCAACCTGATCCGCAACGCCTTCCAGTTCCGGCTCTTCCTGGAGAAGGAGGCGACGGCGCTCTACACCCAGAATGCGACCGAAGACGAGATCGCCGAGCAGCGCGCCCGCCACGAGGCGATCATCGCGCGAGCCGAGGCCGGCGGCGACGAGCGCCTGATCGAGGACGCCGAGGATGTCGACCGCCTGATGCACGAGGCGATCATCGACCATCTCGACAATGACATCGTCAGCCAGGCCTTCCGCGTGACCTGGCTGAAGATCAGGCTGATCCGCCAATACGAGACGCGCATCCAGAACCACATCCTGGTGCCGGTCATGCAGGACCATCTCAAGATCATCACGGCGATCGAGAGCCGCGACCCCGAGCGCGCCGCGGACGAGATGAGCATCCATATCGGCAACGCCCGCACGAGGGCGATGCAGTATTGACGACCGCAACCATCACGAGCCGGACAAACCGGCCGCTTCCGGAGGGAACAGGCGATGACGAAGAAGACGAGGCGCGAATTCATGGCCGCTGCGGCGGCGGGGACGGCCGCGATCGCGGCGCCCAACATCCTGAGAGCGCAGGCGCTGGTGCTGCGCTGGGCCGACGGCCAGCCGGCGGCCCATCCCTCGCCGCAGAGCGCGGTCAGGGCCGCTGCCGAGATCAAGGAGAAGACCGGCGGGCGCATTGATGTCCAGTCCTTCCCGAACGGGCAGCTCGGCTCCTCCCGCGACATGGTGGAATCGGTCGCATCGGGCGCGCTGACCATGGTGACGGAAGGCGCGGCGCAGCTCGGCCAGTTCGTGCCGCAGCTCTCGATCATCGAGGCGCCCTATATCTGGAAGGATTCCGCCCATATGACGCGGGCGTTGAAATCCCCGCTGATGGACGAGCTCAACAAGGCGCTGGTCGAGAAGCGCGGCATGCGCATGATCGGCGTCAATTATTACGGGGTGCGCCATCTCACCAGCGGCAAGAAGGCGATCAACTCCGTCGATGACATGAAGGGCTTCAAGCTGCGCGTGCCGGAGGTCGACACCTTCCGGGCGATGGCGGAAGCCTGGGGCGCGCGGCCGACGCCGCTCAACTTCTCCGAGCTTTATCTCGCGCTCTCCCAGGGCGCCGTCGACGGGCAGGAAAATCCGCTGCCGACCATCGCCTCGGCCAAGCTCGGCGAGGTGCAGAAATACCTCGTGCTGACCGCCCATATCATCACGCCGCGGCTGGTGATCGTTAACGAGGCGGCCTGGAACAAGATCCCGCAGGCCGATCGCGACATCGTCGTCGCGGCGATCGACAAGGCCGCGACCTGGCAGGACAACGAGATCCTGGAGCAGGAAAAGGGCCTGGCCGACACGCTGGCGAAGGGCGGCATGATCGTGATCAAGCCGGATAACGAGGCCTTCCGCAAGCCGGTACTGGCCAGTGTGCCGGCCAAGTTCGAGAGCAAATGGGGCAAGGGCCTCTGGGACCGCATCCAGGGGCTTTGACCCGGTTCCTCGGAACCACGCGGGTCATTCCGGACAAGCGGTGCAGCCGGAGAGATGTCCTCGTCATGGTCGGGCTTGTCCCGACCATCCACGTCTTCTGGGACGAACGCGGTGTTCAAGACGTGGATGCTCGCCACAAGGGCGAGCATGACGAGAGGTGTCTCGTAGCGCGCTTCCATCATCCTTCTTACGAAAGTGATCCGCATGACGCGCTGGTCCAGGGTTTTCGACCGCCTGATGGAGGTGATCGCGGCGATTCTCATCGTCGCGCTGCTCGTCGTCGTCACCCTCGGCATCGTCACGCGGGCGCTGGGCGATCCCTTGATCTGGACCGACGAGGTCTCGCGCTTCCTGATGCTCTGGGTCGCGGTTGCAGGCTGGATCCTGGCGAGCCGGCGGCGCGCGCATATCCGCATCCGCTTCTTCCATAATCTATTGCCGCAACATGGCTGGCGGGCGGCGGAGAGCATCATGCAATCGGCGATGATCGTCTTCGGCCTGCTGGTCAGCTGGTACAGCGTCCATCTGATCCAGGCGAATTACGACCTCGAGGCGACGACCGTGCCGCTCTCGATGGGGCTGCTCTACGTGCCGATGCTGGTGGCGGGCGTCGTCACGGCGCTTCAGGGGCTTGCGGAGCTCGTCGACAATATTCTCAACTGGAACAGCCCGCCGTTCCCGCCGGTCGCGCCGACGCTGCAGGAGGCGGCCGAGTGAGCACGCTGATCTTCCAGATCTCGGCCGTCTGGCTGCTCTCGATCCTGGCGGGCTTCCCGCTCTTCGGCTCGATGGGGCTTGCCGCCTTCGCCTTCGTGCTGATCGGCGATTTCTCCGCCTCGATCGTGCCGCAGAAGATGGCGCAGGCGATGAACTCCTTCCCGATCGTGGCTGCGCCGCTCTTCATCCTGATGGGCAACATACTGGGCGCGGCGCGCATCACCGACCGCATCGTCGCCTTCGCCACGGCCGTGCTCGGCTGGCTGCGCGGCGGCTATGCCCATGCCTCGATCCTGACCAGCATGATCTTCGCCGGCATGGTCGGCTCGGCGGTGGCGGATGCGGCGGGCTCGGGCGCGATCGAGATCCGCGCCATGCGCAAGGCGGGCTACCGGCCGGAGACCGCGGCCTCGATCACGGCGGCGGCGGCGACGATCGGCCCGATCATCCCGCCCTCGCTACCGATGGTGATCTATGGCGTGACGGCCGATGTCTCGATCGGCCGGCTCTTCATCGGCGGCGTCATCCCCGGCATCCTGATGGGGCTGTCGCTGATGGTGATGGTCGCAATCATCGCCAGGCGGCAGGGCTTCCGGAAGGAGAAGTTCAAGGGTTTCCGCGAGATCGGCCGGACCTTCTTCAACGGCTTCTTCGCGCTGATGACGCCGCCCCTGATCCTCGGCGGCATGTTCACCGGCGTGTTCACCCCGACGGAAGCGGCGGCCGTCGCCTGCCTCTATGCGCTCTTCCTCGGCTTCTTCGTCTATCGGACGCTGGAGGTGAAGCAGCTCTGGCCGATCCTGATCGAGACGGTCGAGACCACCGGGCTCGTCACGGTGCTGGTGATGGCGGCGGGCGCGCTCGGCTGGTGCATGTCGATCTCGCGCGTGCCGCAGACGCTGACGCCGCTGATCGTCCAGACCATCAAGGACCCGCTCGTCTTCCTGCTGGTCTGCAACCTGATCCTGCTCGTCGTCGGCTGCTTCATGGAGGCGCTGGCCGCGCTGCTGATCCTGATCCCGATCCTGGTGCCGGCGGCGCATAGCTTCGGCATCGATCCCGTTCAGTTCGGCATCATCATGATCCTGAACCTGATCCTGGGCACGATCCATCCACCGATCGGCGTGGTGCTGTTCGTGGTGACGCGCATCGCCAATGTCTCGTTCGAGACGATGTCGAAGGCGATCTTGCCCTGGCTCGTGCCGCTCCTGGCGGTGCTGGCGCTGATCACGCTCTGGCCGCCCCTGACGACCTGGCTGCCGAACCATGTGATGGGCCCGTAAGGGGCGGGCCGACCGTCATTGCGAGGAGCGTGAGCTCCGAAGCAATCCAGGGGACTGGGCGGAAGCGTTCAACTGCGTCCCCCTGGATTGCTTCGCCGCGCTCGCAATGACGCAAGCGCTCTCAGCTCTCCGGCTCGCCGCCATTGTCGAGATAACGATCGACCGGAATGACGATGTCCTCGTCGAGCAGCCCGATCGCGGCCTCGTCCTTGCCCTTGTAGGGGATGGCCTTCAGCACATGGCGGATGGCATTGAGCCGGGCGCGGAGCTTGTCGTTGCTGCGCACGACATGCCAGGGCGCGGCCTCGGTCGAGGTCCGGGACAGCATCTCGTCGAAGGCGCGGGAATAATCGTCGAAGCGCGGGACCGACTCGAAATCGATCGGCGACAGCTTCCAACGCTTCAGCGGATCGTGCCAGCGGGCGTGCAGCCGCGTCATCTGCATCTCGCGGCCGATGGTCAGGAAGAGCTTGATCAGGCGAACGCCGTCACGGGCGAGCATGCCCTCGAAAACCGGCGCCTCGTTCAGGAATTGCTCGGTTTCTTCCGGCTTGCAGAAGCCCATGACGCGCTCGACGCCGGCGCGGTTGTACCAGGATCGGTCGAAGAACACGATTTCGCCCGCGGTCGGCATCTCGGCGGCGTAACGCTGGAAATACCACTGGCCCTTCTCGGTGTCCGAGGGCTTGGGCAGGGCGACGATGCGGGCCTGGCGCGGATTGAGATGCTGGGTGAAGCGGGCGATGGTGCCGCCCTTGCCGGCGCCGTCGCGTCCCTCGAAGACGATGACGATCCGCTCGCCATGCTTGGCGGCCCAGCGCGTCAGCTTCTGCAATTCGATCTGCAGCGGCTCCATCTCGCGGTTGTAGCGCTTGCGCTTCATCCGCTTGCCATAGGGGTAGTTGCCACTGTGATAGGCGGCGTCGATGATCGCTTCGGGCAGGCTGTCGGCTTCGAGGTCGAAGTCCTTCGCCTTGATGGCTTTGGTGCGCGTCTTCGCCCGCTTCGCAGGTTCTTCCGACGGCCCGACGATGGGATCCTTCACGTCCGAACCTGAGAATTTCTTCGCCATGAACAGGCTCCTCTTTCGCAAGCAGCCTAGCCGGCTAGAGCAATTCCGCAATTCCCCGAATGGCGGAATTACGCTAGCTCCTTGTTTTGTCGCATTTTCTTCACGCGAACCGGCGTCCACCTCGCTTGAAAATGCTTCCGACCGCGGAAGGGAATTGACGCCCGCCGCGCTTCCGCTCAGGAAGAGCCCGGCCGGCATCCGCGGTCCGTCTCCGGGTTCTTCATGGTCAATCTTTCCGCTTCTAATGCCGCGCTGGTGCGGGACATGGTCGAGGCGTTCGGCGCGCCGGCCGTGCTGCTCGACGGGCAGGGCGTGGCGCAGGCGCTGAGCCCGGCCATGCCCGTCCTGATCCCGGGGCTGGCGGTCGGCAAGCTGCTGGCGCTCGTGCTGCGCGACCCCGATCTCAACGACGCGATCGAGCACGTCGCGCTCGGAGGCGGGCGCAAGACGGTCGAGCTCGTCGAGCGGGTGCCGGTCGAGCGCACCTTCCGCATCCATATAGCGGCGCTGAACGACAGCGGCCTGCGCCATGCCACGCTCCTGACCTTCCAGGACCTGAGCGAGCAGCGCGTGATCGAGCGCATGCGCGTCGATTTCGTCGCCAATGCCAGCCATGAGTTGCGCACGCCCTTGGCCTCGCTGCTCGGCTTCGTCGAGACCTTGCAGGGGCCGGCGCGCAATGACGAGCGGGCGCGCGAGCGCTTCCTCGGCATCATGCGCGAGCAGGGCCTGCGGATGGCGCGGCTGGTCGACGACCTGCTCTCGCTGTCGCGGATCGAGCAGCGCGCCCATGTCGCGCCGGATACGCCGGTCGATCTTGCCGGCATCGCCCGCGAGATCGTGGATTCGCTGACGCTGATGGCGCGGGAGCGCGATGTCACGCTGGCGCTGAAGACACCGCGCGAGGCGCTGCAGGTGCCGGGCGACCGCGACGAATTGCTGCGCCTGATGGAGAATCTCGTCGAGAATGCCATCAAATACGGCAAGCCGGGCGGGGAGGTCGTGATCGCCGTCGAGACCGGCGAGAGCGAGGCGAGCTTCAGCGTGCGCGACGACGGACCGGGCATCGCGCCGGAGCACCTGCCGCGCCTGACCGAGCGCTTCTATCGGGTCGATACCGCCGCGAGCCGCGAGGCCGGGGGCACGGGCCTGGGTCTCGCCATCGTGAAGCATATCGTGCTGCGCCATCGCGGACGGCTGACGATCGAGAGCAAGCCGGGCGACGGCGCGACCTTCAAGGCGATCCTGCCGCGTTTCGAGGCCGGGCGCGGTCAAGGCTAGTCCGTGCATGACGGGCATTCATGACAGTTTTCATGACGGATTGTCATTTGGCTGTCATACAGAGGGTGTTCTGACAGGGCCGCTGCATATAGCGACCCAATGAGGACATCTCACATGCGCAAGATTCTCGTTCTCGCGGCCGTTGCCGCCGGGATCGCCGGTTCCGCCCAGGCTGCCGACATCACCGGCGCCGGCGCGACCTTCCCCTTCCCGATCTATTCGAAGTGGGCCGAGGCCTATAAGAAAGAGACCGGCACTGGCCTGAACTACCAGTCGATCGGCTCGGGTGGCGGCATCCGCCAGATCAAGGCCAAGACCGTCGCCTTCGGCGCGACCGACGCTCCGCTCAAGGGCGAGGACCTGACCAAGGACGGCCTGATCCAGTTCCCGACCGTGATGGGCGGCGTCGTGCCGGCCGTGAACATCGCTGGCGTCGAGCCGGGCAAGCTCAAGCTCTCGGGCGAGATCATCGCCCAGATCTATCTCGGCGACATCAAGAAGTGGAACGACCCGAAGATCGTCGCTCTCAATGCCGGCGTCACCCTGCCGGACGCGAACATCAACCCGGTCTACCGTTCGGACGGCTCGGGCACGACCTTCGTGTTCACCGACTACCTCTCCAAGGCCTCGGCCGAGTGGAAGTCCAAGATCGGCGCCAACCAGTCGGTCCAGTGGCCGGTCGGCATCGGCGGCAAGGGCAATGAGGGCGTCTCGGCCTCGGTCAAGCAGGTCGCCAACTCGATCGGCTATGTCGAGTATGCCTATGCCAAGCAGAACAAGCTCTCCCACGCCCTCGTGAAGAACGCCGAGGGCAACTTCCCGGCGCCGGAAGAGAAGGCCTTCCAGGCCGCCGCGGCCAATGCCAACTGGCAGGAGCAGCCCGGCTTCGGCATCTCACTGAACAATCAGAAGGGTGCCGACGCCTGGCCGATCACCTCGGCGACCTTCATCCTGGTCTATGCCAAGCCGGAGAAGCCGGAAGAGACGCAGGCCGCGCTGAAGTTCTTCGACTGGGTCTACAAGAACGGCGACAAGCTCGCGAGCGAGCTCGACTACGTCGCCCTGCCGGCGAACGTGAAGGACCAGGTCCGCAGCGCCTGGAAGGGCGTGACCGACACGGCCGGCAAGCCGATCTTCTGATCGCTGCCAAGCGACAAGGCGAGGTGGGTTTCGACCCGCCTCGCCACCTTCTTCAAGCCCTCATCCTGAGGAGCCATCTTCGGGTGCTCTTCAGGATGAGGGCTGGGATCGGGCGGGCTTCCCGACGATCCCGGCCATGCCACCGGAGCTTCCGCGGATGACCGCAGCAACCGACATGACGAGCCTTCCCGGCGCGACGCCGATCATGCGCAAGACGCCGAAGGCGACCTTCGACCTCGTCTTCCGCAATGCCAGCTTCGGCGCCGCGCTGCTGGTACTGGTGCTGCTCGCCGGCATCATGCTCTCGATGATCATCGGCGGCTGGCCTGCCTTCCGCGAATTCGGCCTCGGCTTCATCACCTCCAGCGTCTGGGATACCCAGAACGATCAGTACGGCGCCTGGCCGGCGATCGTCGGCACGCTCTCGACGGCGCTGATCGCGCTTGTGATCGGCGTGCCGCTCTCGCTCGGCATCGCGGTCTACCTGACGCAGCTTGCGCCGGCCTGGTTCAAGAAGCCGGTCGCGACCGCGGTCGAGCTGCTCGCCGCCGTGCCCTCGATCATCTACGGCATGTGGGGCCTGTTCGTCTTCGTGCCGCTCTTCGCCGCCTATGTGCAGATCCCGCTCTCGAACATCGTCGAGGGTCTCCCGATCGTCGGCACGGTGCTCTACTCGCGCTCGCCCTCGGGGCTGGGCATCTTCACGGCCGGCATCATCCTCGCCTTCATGATCGTGCCGTTCATCGCCTCGATCACCCGCGACATGCTGGAGCAGATCCCCTCGGTGCTGCGCGAGAGCGCCTACGGCATCGGCGCGACGACCTGGGAGGTCGTGCGCCATGTGCTGGTGCCGCAGGCCGGCGTCTCGATCATCGGCGCGGTGATGCTGGGGCTCGGCCGCGCACTCGGCGAGACGATGGCGGTGACCTTCGTCGTCGGCAACGCCAACCGGCTCTCGGCCTCGATCCTCGATCCCGGCTCGACCATCGCCTCGCGCATCGCCAACGAGTTCAACGAGGCGATGGGCCTGCAGCTCAACTCGCTGATCGCGCTGGGCTGCATCCTCTTCTTCGTCACCTTCGTCGTCCTCGTCATCGCGCGACTGCTGGTCGCCCGCGTCAAGCGCTACTGAGGCTCACCCCCATGACCATGACGACCACGCCCCGCGAACTGCCTCACGCCCCCTGGGGGCGCGTGCGCCAGTCCCGCCGCACCGCCGACCGGCTGATGAAGATCATCGCCACGGGCTTCACCTTCACCGCGATCTTCGTGCTGTTCTGGATCCTCGGCATGCTCGTGGTGAAGGGCATCGGCGGGCTCTCCGTCGCGACCTTCACGGCGGTCACGCCCGGCCCCGGCACTGAAGGCGGCGGCATCGCCAACGCCATCGTCGGCTCCTTCGTGCTGACCTTCCTCGGCATCGTCATCGCTACGCCGATCGGCGTGCTGGCCGGGACCTGGCTCGCCGAATACGGCCGCGGCTCCAAGCTCGCCAACCTGATCCGCTTCATCAACGACATCCTGCTCTCGGCGCCGTCGATCCTGATCGGCCTGTTCGTCTACGTCATCCTGGTCGAGCCGTTTCGCGGCTACTCGGGCTGGGCCGGCGGCGTCGCGCTCGGCATCATCGCGATCCCGGTCATCGTGCGCACCACCGAGGACATGCTGAGCCTCGTGCCCGGTCCCTTGCGCGAGGCCGGCGCCGCGCTCGGCGCGCCGCCCTCCGTCGTCATCACCTCGGTGACCTGGCGCGCGGCCAAGGCCGGCATGGTCACCGGCATCCTGCTGGCGCTCGCCCGCATTGCCGGCGAGACCGCGCCGCTGCTCTTCACCGCGCTGAACAACAATTTCTGGTTCTCGCCGACGCTCGTCGGCGGCGTCTCCAACCTGCCGGTCACGATCTACCAGTTCGCCTCCGCCCCTTACGAGAACTGGCAGCAGCTCGCCTGGGCCGGCTCGCTCATCATCACCGTCTCGATCCTCGTGCTCTCGATCGTTGCCCGGCGTATCGTCGCCGGCAGCAAGTGAGCCTGAAACCAACCCGGTCGCGACCGACCTTGAGGACCTAAGTCGATGCTTTCGACCCTTGAACTCTCCCCCCAGTCGCTCGATGCCGAGGCGCCCGTCCGGATCGCGGTGAAGAACCTCGATTTCTACTACGGCGAGCACAAGGCGCTGAAGAACATCAATCTCGACTTCCGTGATCGCCATGTCACGGCCCTGATCGGCCCGTCCGGCTGCGGCAAGTCGACCCTGCTGCGCATCTTCAACCGCATCTACTCGCTCTATCCGGAGCAGCGCGCGGAAGGGCAGATCATGCTCGACGGCCGCAACATCATCTCCAACGACGTCGACGTGAACGAATTGCGCTCGCGCGTCGGCATGGTCTTCCAGAAGCCGACGCCGTTCCCGATGTCGATCTACGACAATGTCGCCTTCGGCATCCGCCTCTACGAGAAGCCGCCGAAGTCGGAGCTCGACGACCGCGTCGAGGGCGCGCTGCGCCGCGCCGCGCTCTGGGACGAGGTCAAGGACAAGCTGAAGAGCTCGGGCATGGGCCTCTCCGGCGGCCAGCAGCAGCGCCTGTGCATCGCGCGCACCATCGCGCAGAAGCCGGAAGTGATCCTGTTCGACGAGCCGACCTCGGCGCTCGACCCGATCTCGACCGGCAAGATCGAGGACCTGCTGGAGCAGCTGAAGAGCGATTTCACCATCGCCATCGTGACGCACAACATGCAGCAGGCGGCGCGCATCTCGCAGTACACGGCGTTCATGTATCTCGGCGAGGTCATCGAGTTCGCGCCGACCAACACGATCTTCATGAATCCCGCCAAGAAGCAGACCCAGGACTACGTCACCGGCCGTTTCGGCTAAGCGGGATTTTTATTTCGCATCGGCTTGCCCGAAAACCGGTTTCCACTTTTCGGGCCGATGCGCTGGAGGAACACGCCATGACCGACCACATCGTCCGCTCCTACGACACCGATCTCGAAGGCATCCGCCGCAGCCTCGCCGAAATGGGCGGCATGGCCGAGCGCATGCTGGGCGATTCCACGGTCGCGCTCGTTCGCCGCGATACCGCGCTCGCCCAGAAGATCATCTCGGCCGACCAGCGCCTCGACAACCTCCAGCGCGAGGTCGAGGAGAAGGCCGTGCTCACCATCGCCCGGCGCCAGCCGCTAGCGCAGGACCTGCGCGAGCTGATCTCGGCGATCCGCCTCGCTTCCGATATCGAGCGCGTCGGCGATCTCGCCAAGAACATCGCCAAGCGTGCCGTCGCGATCGCCGGGCAGTTCCAGCCGCCGCATCGCGCGGTCGTCGGCCTCGAGCATATCAGCCGCCTCGTGCAGGCCCAGCTGAAGGACGTGCTTGACGCCTATGCCGCGACCAACGAGCAGAAGGCGCTCGAAGTCTGGAAGCGCGACGACGAGATCGACGCGCTCTACACCTCGCTGTTCCGCGAACTCCTGACCTATATGATGGAGGACCCGCGCAACATCACCTTCTGCACGCATCTGCTGTTCTGCGCCAAGAACATCGAGCGCATCGGCGACCACACCACCAACATCGCCGAGACGATCCATTACCTCGTCACCGGCGATTCCCTCGACGTGAACCGGCCGAAGCTCGACACGACCAATATCGAGGTCGAAGCGGTGACGGGAAGCTAAGGTCAAAGCCGACATGGCCGCACGTATCCTGATCGTCGAGGACGAGGAGCCGCTCACCCTGCTGCTGCGCTACAACCTCGAGGCCGAGGGCTTCGAGGTTGACAGCGTCGCTCGCGGGGACGATGCGGAGCTGCACCTGCGCGATCACACGCCTGATCTCGTCCTGCTCGACTGGATGCTGCCGGGCCTCTCCGGCATCGAGCTTTGCCGGCGCCTGCGCTCGCGGCGCGATACCGAGCGCGTGCCGATCATCATGCTGACGGCGCGCGGCGAGGAGACCGAGCGGGTGCGTGGCCTTGCGACCGGCGCCGACGACTATGTCGTGAAGCCGTTCTCGCTGCCGGAGCTGATCGCGCGCATCCAGGCGCTGCTGCGCCGCGCCAAGCCGGGCCATGTCGCGGGGCTGCTCGCGGCCGGCGATCTCGAACTCGACCGCACGACGCGCCGCGTTCGCCGCGCGGGCAGCGAACTCCATCTCGGGCCGACCGAGTTCCGCCTGCTGGAATTCCTGATGCAGGCTCCGGGACGGGTCTATTCGCGCGCGCAATTGCTCGATGCCGTCTGGGGCCGGGACGTCTATATCGACGAGCGCACGGTCGACGTCCATGTCGGGCGGCTGCGCAAGGCGATCACGCCGGGCGACGCCAAGGACCCGCTCCGGACCGTGCGAGGCGCCGGCTACGCGTTCGACGAGACCTTTGCCCGCGGCGGGGCCGCTTGAGTCTCAGGCGTCCGGGCCGCCTTCGATATCGCCGACCCAGCTCAGCGCCTTGTCGTAGTCCGCGGGCTTGAAGGCGCGGACCTTGACGAAGGGGATCGCCGGGTCGAGCAGATCGACGAAGCCGGAGAGCCAACCCCTGTCGGTGATCACCGCTTCCTTCGGGAAGCGCCTGAGCTCCCAGAGCTTGCCGAGGCTGTAGCGCGCGTCCTTCCAGGCCGCGGCCAGCGTCATGTCGGTGAAATCGGTCATGTCGGCGAGGATGCCGAGCTTCTCGTGACGGGCGAGCCGGGCGTCGATATCGGCCATGATGGCATCGAGATCCTCAGCCGTCAGCGTCTGCGACAGGCGATAGGCGGCGACATGGTCCGGGGCTGGCAGAATGGTGATCATCGCTCGTCCTCCTGCGAGACAACGCGCGGCTGAACGGGAGGTTTCGCGGGGCTGGCTTTGCCGCCGATCGGACGATATGGCCTCGAACGCCATTCCGAGAACGGACGGGCGGGCAGAGGACATGACGTGAGCACGGCGCAGACCACGAAGGCTGAAGGCGCAGCTGTCACGATCGCCCATGTGGGCAAGCGCTTCGATTGCGTGCAGGCGCTGACCGACGTCTCGCTTGCGGTCGCGCCCGGCGCGATCCAGTGCATCATCGGGCCATCGGGCGCCGGCAAGTCGACGCTGCTGCGCTGCATCGACGGGAGCGAGACGGCCGACAAGGGCACGATCCAGATCGACGGGCAATCGATCGAGACGGGGACCGCAGGCCAGCATCTCGCCGTCGGCATGGTCCCGCAGCGCTCCGCGCTGTTCGACCATATGACCGCCCTGCAGCACATTCTCGAAGGGCCGCTCGCCCCGCTGAAGCTTTCGCGCAGGGAGATCGTCGCGGAGGCGATGGCGGCGCTGGAGCGGGTCGGGCTGGCCGGCAGGCGCGATTCCTATCCGAGCGAGCTCTCGGGCGGGCAACGGCAGCGGGTCGCCATCGCGCGGGCGTGGGCGGCGAAGCCGAGGCTGATGCTGCTGGACGAGCCGACCGCGGGGCTCGATCCGGATGCTGCGGGCGAGGTCCTTGATGTCATGCGGGACCTCGCAGGATCGGGCCTGACCCTGATCGTGGCGACGCATGAAATCCGCTTCATCAGGGAAACCGGCGACGATGTCGCCTTCATGGATGGCGGCGAGATCGTCGAGGTCGGGTCACCTCGGAGCATCCTCGCCGCACCCAAGCAGACGCGTCTGCGCAACTTTCTTGCCTCGCTGTCGGTGTAGAGGCGCTTCGCTGGAAGCACCCTGCGGGCTTGCGATGCGGGCGGTGCTAACGTAACCCGGTCTGGTCTTCTCCGGATCGCCAGCGCCCGCCGTCATGTCAGCCTCGATCACCGACCGTTACGCCGCCCTGGTCGAGGCGGGCGCCATCGAGCGCGATCCCGCGCAGGTCGCGGTGATCAAGAAGCTCCAGGCGCTGACCGAGACGCTCGCCGCCCGCCGCCTCGCCCGCAAGGGCAGCGCGCTCGGCTGGCTCTTCGGCAAGAAGCCGGACACGGTGTCGGCGCCGAAGGGCTTGTATGTCTGGGGCTCGGTCGGCCGCGGCAAGACCATGCTGATGGACATGTTCTTCGAGGCGGCGCCGGTGAAGCGCAAGCGCCGGGTGCATTTCCACGAATTCCTCGCCGACGTGCACGGCCGGATCAATGCCTACCGCCAGAAGATCAAGAGCGGCGAGGTCAAGGATGCCGACCCGATCGCGCCCGTTGCGGCGGATCTCGCTGACGAGGCCTATCTTCTCTGCTTCGACGAGTTCACCGTCACCGACATCGCCGATGCGATGATCCTCGGCCGGCTGTTCACGGCGCTGTTCGCGGCCGGCGTCGTCGTGGTCGCGACCTCGAATGTCGAGCCGTCGCGGCTCTATGAGGGCGGGCTCAACCGGGCGCTGTTCCTGCCCTTCATCGAATTGCTGCAGACCAAGGTCGAGGTGCTCAAGCTCGACGCCCGCACCGATTTCCGGCTGGAGAAGCTCGGCGGCGCTCCGGTCTACCATGTGCCCGCCGACGAGAAGGCGAAGGCTGCGCTCGATACGGCCTTCAAGGCGCTTTCCGGGGTGGCGCAGGGGCAGCGCACGGTTCTCACCGTGCAGGGACATGATCTCGTCCTGCCGCAGGCGGCCGGCAGCGTGGCGCGGGCAAGCTTCGCCGATCTTTGCGCCCAGGCCTATGGCGCCTCGGACTATATCGCGCTGGCGCAGCGCTTCCATACGCTGGTGCTCGATGACATCCCGATCCTCGATTTCGACCGGCGCAACGAGGCCAAGCGCTTCATCATCCTGATCGACACGCTCTACGAACATCATGTGAAGCTCGTCGCCTCGGCGGCGGCCGAGCCGCACGAGCTCTATCGCGCGAACAAGGGGCGCGAGGCCTTCGAGTTCGACCGCACCGTCTCGCGCCTGATCGAGATGCGCTCGGAGGAGTATCTGGCGATGCCGCATGGCCGCCCCGACTCGGCTGCGAGCGGCGACACCACCGGTCTGGTCGAGACCTGACGATGCCGCAGCGCGAGCCGAGCGAGACCCGCATCCTCACGGTCGCCGGCGAGCATCTGCGCAAGTTCGGGCTGAAGCGCTTCACGGTCGTCGCCGTGGCGGAAGAGGCGGGCATGACCCATGCCAATGTCTACCGCTACTTCCCGTCCAAGGGCGCGCTGATCGACGCCGTCGTCGATGTCTGGCTGAAGGCGACCGAGCGCCGGCTCGCGGATGTCGCGGACGGGCCCGATCCCGCCGACGACAAGCTGGAGCGCCTGATCCTGGCGCTGGCCAAGGCCAATCGGGACCTGCTGACCGAGGAGCCGCATCTCTTCGCGGCTTTGTCGCTGGCGGTTGCCAAGCGACACGCCATCAGCCGGCGTAATCGCACCCGCGTGCGCGCGCTGTTCGAGCGGGTGGTCGACGAGGGCATGGCCACCGGCGTGTTCGAGCCGCGCGACCGCGACCGGGCGATCGCCTTCGTCATCGACGCCACCAACCGTTTCATCCACCCGGCCTCGCTCGCGCTGGAGGCTGACGTGCCGCAGGCTTCCGTCGATACCCGGCTCTCGACCCTGATCCGGGTGATCCTGCGGGTGCTCGGCAGCGGGATCGTGTGAATAATCTGGTAACGAATTACAATATCTGTAAATTGTAATTGCCGGTTTTCGTTCCTGATGGAACCGAGTATGAGCGAGGCATTTCGCTAAGTTATTGAAAAATCAAGATCCCCCTCGCGCGACATCGCGCGAGGGGCCGTGATGCCCGAGAAAAGCCGCTTTTGCGGCGAGGGTTGCGGCAAAAGCCCGGTTTGGGCCAAAGGAACCCACGGTTTGGCTGGCTCCTCTCGGGAGCGGGCCTGTCGCAGCGCCAAGGCATTTTGACGGTCGAAGCCGGCAGCAGCCGGATCGATGGTAGCGCCAGAAACAAAAGGACTAGGCAATGGCCCGTAAGAAGATCGCCCTCATCGGCTCCGGCCAGATCGGCGGCACGCTCGCCCACCTCGCTGGCCTGAAAGAGCTGGGCGACATCGTCATGTTCGACATCGCCGAGGGCATTCCGCAGGGCAAGGGCCTGGACATCGCCGAGTCCTCGCCGGTCGACGGTTTCGACGCCGGCTACAAGGGCACGAACTCCTACGAGGACATCAAGGGCGCCGACGTGATCATCGTCACCGCCGGCGTGCCGCGCAAGCCCGGCATGAGCCGCGACGACCTGATCGGCATCAACCTCAAGGTGATGAAGGCGGTCGGCGAGGGCATCAAGCAGTACGCTCCCAAGGCCTTCGTGATCTGCATCACCAACCCGCTCGACGCGATGGTCTGGGCGCTCCAGAAGTTCTCGGGCCTGAAGCCCAACATGATCTGCGGCATGGCCGGCGTGCTCGATAGCGCCCGCTTCCGCTATTTCCTCGCTGAAGAGTTCAACGTCTCGGTCAAGGACGTCTCGGCCTTCGTGCTCGGCGGCCATGGCGACGACATGGTGCCGCTGGTCCGCTATTCGGGCGTCGCCGGCATTCCGCTGCCGGACCTCGTCAAGATGAAGTGGACCACGCAGGAGAAGCTGGACGCCATCGTCGAGCGCACCCGCAAGGGCGGCGGCGAGATCGTCAACCTGCTCAAGACCGGTTCGGCCTTCTATGCTCCGGCTGCCTCGGCGATCGCGATGGCCGAGAGCTATCTCAAGGACCAGAAGCGCGTCCTGCCGGCGGCCGCCGCGCTCAAGGGCCAGTATGGCGTCAAGGACATGTTCGTCGGCGTTCCCGTCGTGATCGGCGCCAAGGGTGTCGAGCGCGTCGTCAAGATCCGCCTCAACGGCGCCGAGAAGGAGATGCTGGCGAAGTCGGTGGCTTCGGTCCAGGGCCTGATCGACGCCTGCAAGACCGTCGATCCGTCACTCGCGTGATTTAAACGGGGGCGGCGGCGCGGTTTCGCGCGGCCGCCCTTTCGTCAATCTTCAGCCGTTGCCAGGGAAACCGAGCACATGAACATCCACGAATACCAGGGCAAAGCCATCCTCAAGGAATTCGGCGCGCCCGTTTCGGCCGGTTTCCCGGCACTGACGGTGGCGGAGGCGGTCGAGGCCGCCAAGAAGCTGCCGGGGCCGCTTTACGTCGTGAAGTCGCAGATCCACGCCGGCGGGCGCGGCAAGGGCAAGTTCAAGGAACTCGGCCCCGACGCCAAGGGCGGTGTTCGCCTGGCCAAGTCGGTCGCGGAAGTCGAAGCCCACGCCAAGGAAATGCTCGGCAACACGCTGGTCACGATCCAGACCGGCGAGACGGGCAAGCAGGTCAACCGCCTCTATATCGAGGACGGCTCGGACATCGAGAAGGAGTTCTACCTCTCGGCGCTGGTCGACCGCGAGACCTCGCGCATCGCCTTCGTCGTCTCGACCGAGGGCGGCATGGACATCGAGGCCGTCGCCCATGACACGCCCGAGAAGATCGAGACCTTCTCGGTCGATCCGGCGACCGGCATCATGCCGCATCATGGCCGGGCCATGGCCCGCATTCTCGGATTGCAGGGCGACCTCGCCAAGCAGGCTGGCACCGTGCTCGGCCAAATCTACAGCGCGTTCGTGGCCAAGGACATGGACATGCTCGAGATCAACCCGCTGATCGTGACCACCCAAGGCCAGCTCAAGTGCCTGGACGCCAAGGTCTCGTTCGACTCGAACTCGCTCTATCGTCACCCTGAGGTCGTTGCGCTGCGCGACGTCACGGAAGAGGATGCCAAGGAGATCGAGGCTTCCAAGTACGACCTCGCCTATATCGCGCTCGACGGCACGATCGGCTGCATGGTCAACGGCGCCGGCCTCGCCATGGCGACGCTCGACATCATCCAGCTCTACGGTGAATCGCCCGCGAACTTCCTCGACGTCGGCGGCGGCGCTTCGGAAGAGAAGGTGACGGCGGCGTTCAAGATCATCACCGCCGACCCGAAGGTGAAGGGCATCCTCGTCAACATCTTCGGCGGCATCATGAAGTGCGACGTCATCGCGCGCGGCGTCATCGCCGCGGTGAAGGCCGTCGGTCTTCAGGTTCCGCTGGTGGTCCGCCTCGAAGGCACGAATGTCGAGGAAGGCAAGAAGATCATCCGCGAGTCCGGCCTCAACGTCATTCCCGCCGACGACCTCGACGACGCCGCGCAGAAGATCGTCGCCGCGATCAAGAAGGCCTGAGGAGCAGACATGTCCATCCTGATCGACAAGAACACCAAGGTCATCTGCCAGGGCTTCACCGGCAAGAACGGGACCTTCCACTCCGAGCAGGCGATCGCCTATGGCACGCAGATGGTCGGCGGCACTTCGCCGGGCAAGGGCGGCTCGGTCCATCTCGGCCTGCCCGTCTTCGACAGCGTGCACGAGGCCAAGGCCAAGACCGGTGCCACCGCTTCCGTCGTCTACGTGCCGCCTCCGGGCGCCGCTGATGCGATCTGCGAGGCGATCGACGCCGAGATCCCGCTGGTCATCTGCATCACCGAAGGCATCCCGGTGCTCGACATGGTCAAGGTCAAGCGCTCGCTGGTCGGCTCCAAGACCCGCCTGATCGGGCCGAACTGCCCCGGCGTCGTCACCGCCGGCCAGTCGAAGATCGGCATCATGCCGGCGAACATCTTCAAGCCCGGCAATGTCGGCATCGTCTCGCGCTCGGGCACGCTGACCTATGAGGCGGTGTTCCAGACCACCAACGAGGGCCTCGGCCAGACCACGGCCGTCGGCATCGGCGGCGATCCGGTCAAGGGCACCGAGTTCATCGACATGCTCGAGATGTTCCTGGCCGACGACAAGACCACCTCGATCGTCATGATCGGCGAGATCGGCGGCTCGGCCGAAGAGGACGCGGCGCAGTTCATCAAGGACGAGGCCAAGCGCGGCCGCAAGAAGCCGATGGTCGGCTTCATCGCCGGCCGCACGGCCCCTCCCGGCCGTCGCATGGGCCATGCCGGCGCGATCATCTCGGGCGGCAAGGGCGGCGCCGAGGACAAGATCGCGGCGATGGAAGCCGCTGGCATCCGGGTCTCGCCCTCGCCGGCGCGCCTTGGAAAGACCTTGGTCGAAGTGTTGAAGGGCTGACATCGCGCGAGCGGCACGGCCGGGTCGATCCCGGCCCGCCGCCAGCGGTGTTTAGCTTACGAAACGATTAGGTCGGACTCAGGCCCGGCCGAGCGAACAAAAAGGATGTCCGAGCAAGGGTTCGGACATGGCTTAAGCGGCGAAGGAAGGCAGGAGCATCATGGCTCGCCAGGACATCAACGAGGCTCTCGCGCAGACCGGCTTCCTCTATGGCGGCAACGCCGCCTATATCGAGGATCTCTATGCCCGCTACGAAGCCGATCCCAAATCGGTCGACGAGCAGTGGCAGAGCTTCTTCGGCGCGCTGAAGGACGACAAGCAAGCCGTCCTGCAGAACGCCAAGGGCGCGTCCTGGAAGAAGCCGAACTGGCCTGTCGCCGCGAGCGGCGAGCTGGTCTCTGCGCTGGACGGCAACTGGGCCGTCGTCGAGAAGGTGATCTCCGACAAGCTCGGCGCCAAGGCCAAGGCTGCCGGCACGGCGCTTTCCGCGGCCGACGTGCAGCAGGCGACCCGCGATTCCGTGCGCGCGATCATGCTGATCCGCGCCTACCGGATGCGCGGCCATCTCCACGCCAATCTCGACCCGCTGGGCATCGAGAGCCGCAACGACAGCGAGGAGCTGTCGCCGGCCGCCTTCGGCTTCACCGACGCCGATCTCGATCGCAAGATCTTCATCGACAACGTGCTCGGCATGGAGTTCGCCACGATCCGCGAGATGGTCGCGGTGCTGCAGCGGACCTATTGCGGCACGGTCGGCATCGAGTTCATGCACATCTCCGACCCCGAGCAGAAGGCCTGGCTGCAGGAGCGCATCGAGGGGCCGGACAAGGAGATCGCCTTCACCAAGGAAGGCAAGAAGGCGATCCTGAACAAGCTCGTCGAAGCCGAGGGCTTCGAGAAGTTCCTCGATCTCAAGTTCACCGGCACCAAGCGCTTCGGCCTGGACGGCGGCGAGGCGCTGGTTCCGGCGCTGGAGCAGATCATCAAGCGCGGCGGCGCGCTCGGCGTGCGCGATATCGTCTTCGGCATGGCCCATCGTGGCCGCCTCAACGTGCTGACCCAGGTGCTCGGCAAGCCGCATCGTGCGCTGTTCCACGAGTTCAAGGGCGGCTCGTTCGCGCCCGACGACGTCGAGGGCTCGGGCGACGTGAAGTACCATCTCGGTGCTTCCAGCGATCGCGAGTTCGACGGCAACAACGTCCACGTCTCGCTGACCGCCAACCCGTCGCATCTCGAGATCGTCGATCCCGTCGTGCTCGGCAAGGTGCGCGCCAAGCAGGACCAGTTCGGCGATATCGTCGAGCGTTCGAAGGTGCTGCCGCTGCTGATCCATGGTGACGCGGCCTTCGCCGGCCAGGGCGTCGTGGCGGAATGCCTCGGCCTGTCGGGCCTGAAGGGCCACCGCACCGGCGGCTCGCTGCATTTCATCATCAACAACCAGATCGGCTTCACCACCTATCCGCGCTATTCGCGGTCGTCGCCCTATCCGTCCGACGTGGCGAAGATGGTCGAGGCGCCGGTCTTCCATGTGAACGGCGACGATCCGGAGGCGGTGGTCTTCGCTGCCAAGATCGCGATCGAGTTCCGGCAGAAGTTCCACAAGCCGGTCGTCATCGACATGTTCTGCTATCGCCGCTTCGGCCATAACGAGGGCGACGAGCCGGGCTTCACCCAGCCGCTGATGTACCGCAAGATTCGCGGCCACAAGTCGACGCTGGAGCTCTACGGCGCCAAGCTCGAGGCCGAGGGCGTGGTCGCCGCCGGCGAGCTCGACGCGATGCGCGCCGCCTGGAAGGCGAGGCTCGAGGTCGAGTTCGACGCCGGCCAGGCTTTCAAGCCGAACAAGGCCGACTGGCTCGACGGCCGCTGGGCCGGCATGAAGGCGATCCGCGCCGACGAGGACGATCCGCGCCGCGGCGCCACTGGCGTGCCGGCGGAGACGCTCAAGGAGATCACCGAGAAGATCACGGCCGTTCCGGCCGGCTTCAACGTCCACAAGACGATCCAGCGCTTCCTCGACAACCGCAAGAAGGCGGTCGAGAGCGGCGAGGGCATCGACTGGGCGACGGCCGAATCGCTGGCTTTCGGCTCGCTGCTGCTCGACGGCAACCCGGTGCGCCTCTCCGGCCAGGATTGCGAGCGCGGCACCTTCTCGCAGCGCCATTCGGTGCTGATCGACCAGGAGACGGAAGCCCGCCACACCTCGCTGAACCATATCCGCGAGGACCAGGCGCGCTACGAGGTCATCAACTCGATGCTCTCGGAAGAGGCGGTGCTCGGCTTCGAATACGGCTACACCCTGTCGGAGCCGAATGCGCTGACGATGTGGGAAGCGCAGTTCGGCGACTTCGCCAATGGCGCACAGGTCGTGTTCGACCAGTTCATCTCGTCGGGCGAGCGCAAGTGGCTGCGCATGTCCGGCCTCGTCTGCCTGCTGCCGCATGGCTATGAGGGGCAGGGTCCGGAGCACTCCTCCGCCCGCCTGGAGCGCTTCCTGCAGATGTGCGCCGAGGACAACATGCAGGTGGCGAACTGCTCGACGCCCGCGAGCTACTTCCACATCCTGCGCCGCCAGCTGAAGCGCGACTTCCGCAAGCCGCTGATCCTGATGACGCCGAAGTCGCTGCTGCGCCACAAGCGCTGCATCTCCGACCTCGCGGACCTTGCCGAGGGCTCGACCTTCCACCGCGTGCTGGCTGACGATGCCGAGCGCGGCAAGTCGACCACCAAGCTGGTCAAGGACTCGAAGATCCGCCGCGTCGTGCTCTGCTCGGGCAAGGTCTATTTCGACCTGCTGGAGGAGCGCGAAAAGCGCGGCATCGACGATGTCTATCTGATGCGCGTCGAGCAGCTCTATCCGTTCCCGCTGAAGACGCTGGCGCAGGAGCTGGCGCGCTTCAAGGGTGCCGACGTGGTCTGGTGCCAGGAAGAGCCGAAGAACATGGGCTCCTGGACCTTCGTCGAGCCCTATCTGGAATGGGTGCTGGGCCATGCCGGCGTCAAGTCGAAGCGGCCGCGCTATGTCGGCCGCCCGGCCTCGGCCGCGACCGCGACAGGCCTGATGTCCAAGCATCTCGCCCAGCTCAACGCCTTCCTCGACGAGGCCTTCGCGGCCTGACATCCTTCTCCGGCGGCGCCCTGAGCGCGCTGCCGGATTTCCATCCCGTACCGGCGTTCTGTCGGTGCCGACCCCGACCGCCAGAGAACGAGACAACAGAGGCCTGACATGGCGACCGAAATCCGCGTACCCACCCTCGGCGAATCCGTTTCCGAGGCAACCATCGGCAAGTGGTTCAAGAAGCCGGGCGAGGCGGTGAAGGCCGACGAGCCCCTGGTCGAGCTCGAGACCGACAAGGTGACGCTGGAAGTGAATGCGCCAGCCGCCGGCGTGCTCGGCGAGATCGTCGCCAAGGAAGGCGACACGGTCGGCGTCAGCGCGCTGCTCGGCACCATCGCCGAAGGCGGTGCGGCTGCCGCTGCGCCGGCTCCGAAGGCCGAGGCTAAGCCGGCCGCTGCTGCGCCGGCCACTGAGGCTCCGAAGGCTGTCGCGACCAAGGCTGCCGATTCCGGCCCGGCCGTCTCGCGCCTCGCCGCCGAGAGCGGCGTCGACCCGTCCAAGGTCGCTGCTTCCGGCAAGGATGGCCGCGTGACCAAGGGCGACATGCTCGCCGCGATCGCGACCGGCGGCGCTGCCGTTCCGGCTGCTGCGCCTGCGCCGATCGCCGTTCGCGCCCCGTCGGCGCCGGATGACGGCGCCCGCGAAGAGCGCGTCAAGATGACCAAGCTGCGCCAGACCATCGCGCGCCGCCTCAAGGAGGCCCAGTCCAACGCGGCGATGCTGACGACCTTCAACGAGGTCGACATGTCTGGCGTGATGGCGCTGCGCAACCAGTACAAGGACGTGTTCGAGAAGAAGCACGGCGTGAAGCTCGGCTTCATGGGCTTCTTCGTGAAGGCCTGCGTGCAGGCGCTTAAGGAGATCCCGGCGGTCAATGCCGAGATCGACGGCACCGACATCATCTACAAGAACTACTACCATATCGGCGTCGCCGTCGGCACCGAGAAGGGCCTTGTGGTTCCGGTCGTGCGCGATGCGGACGAGCTTTCGATCGCCGGCGTCGAGAAGAAGATCGGCGAGTTCGGCCGCAAGGCCCGCGACGGCAAGCTCTCGATCGAGGAGATGCAGGGCGGCACCTTCACCATCTCGAACGGCGGCGTCTACGGCTCGCTGATGTCGACCCCGATCCTGAACGCGCCGCAATCGGCGATCCTGGGCATGCACAAGATCCAGGAGCGTCCGGTCGTGATCGGCGGCAAGATCGAGATCCGCCCGATGATGTATCTCGCGGTCAGCTACGACCACCGCATCATCGACGGCAAGGAAGCCGTGACCTTCCTCGTCCGCATCAAGGAAGGCCTGGAAGACCCGGCGCGCCTCGTGCTCGATCTCTGATCGCGCGGGGCGGGACGTGTCGGGCGTTGCGATCGTCACCGGCGGCAGCCGGGGAATCGGCCGGGCGACCGCGATCCTGCTCGCCGAGCGCGGCTACGATCTCGTCGTCAACTACCAGTCCAATGCCGCAGCCGCGACCGATACGGTTGCGGCCGTGCTGCGGCTGGGCAGGCAGGCCGTGGCGGTCAAGGGCGATGTCGGCGACGAAGCCGATGTCGCCGCGATCTTTGCGGCGGCCGACAAGCTCGGGCGCCTGACGGCGCTGGTCAACAATGCCGGCGTCATCGATGCCCCGCAGCGTCTCGACGAGATGGACCTCGCCCGGCTGGACCGGATGTTCCGGATCAACCTGACCGGCAGCTTCCTTTGCGCCCGCGAGGCGGTGAAGCGGATGTCGACCCGCCATGGCGGGCAGGGCGGCGGCATCGTCAACCTGTCCTCCGCCGCGGCGGTGCTGGCCGGCGCAGGGCAATATCTCGACTATGCCGCGGCGAAGGCAGGCATCGACATCTTCACGCTCGGCCTCGCCCGCGAGGTTGCGGCTGAAGGCATCCGGGTCAACGCGGTCCGGCCCGGGATCATCGATACGGAGATCCATGCCAGCGGCGGCATGCCTGATCGCGTCGCTGCCTTGCGCGACCAGCTTCCGATGAAGCGCGAGGGCACGGCGCGCGAGGTGGCGCAGGCGATCGCCTGGCTGCTCTCCGACGAGGCCTCCTACACCAACGGAACCGTCTTGAACGTGACCGGCGGGCGCTGAAGCGCCGCCGCATTCGAACACAGGAAAGGAAGTCACCATGGCTGCGGCCTACGATCTCGTCGTCATCGGAACCGGCCCCGGCGGCTATGTCTGCGCCATTCGCGCCGCGCAGCTCGGCCTCAAGGTCGCGGTGGTCGAGAAGCGCAAGACGCATGGCGGAACCTGCCTGAATGTCGGCTGCATCCCCTCCAAGGCGCTGCTGCATGCCTCCGAGATGTTCGAGGAAGCCGGCCACACCTTCGAGAAGCTCGGCATCGTCGTCGGCAAGCCGAAGCTCGATCTCAAGGCAATGATGGCCCACAAGCAGGAGACGATCGACGCCAACGTCACCGGCGTCGGCTTCCTCTTGAAGAAGAACAAGATCGACGCCTTCCACGGCACGGCCTCGATTCCCGCCGCCGGCAAGGTCGTCGTGACCGCCGAGGACGGCAAGACGCAGGAGATCGAGACCAAGAACATCGTCATCGCGACGGGTTCGGAATCGGCACCGCTGCCGGGCGTGACCATCGACGAGAAGACGGTGGTGACCTCGACCGGCGCGCTCGAGATCAGCTCCGTGCCGAAGGAGCTCGTCGTAGTCGGCGCCGGCGTGATCGGCCTCGAGATCGGCTCGGTCTGGGCTCGCCTCGGCGCCAAGGTCACTGTCGTCGAGTTCCTCGACCGCATCCTGCCCGGCATGGACGGCGAGGTCGCCAAGCAGTTCCAGCGCATCCTGGAGAAGCAGGGCTTCACCTTCCAGCTGGGATCCAAGGTCACCAAGGTCGAGACCGGCAAGAAGGGCGCGACCGTCACCGTCGAGCCGGCGGCTGGGGGCGAGGCAAAGACTCTCAACGCCGATATCGTGCTGGTCGCGATCGGCCGCCGTCCGAACACTGACGGCCTCGGTCTCGACAAGGCCGGCGTCGCAACCGAGCGCGGCCGCGTCGTCATCGACGACCATTTCAAGACCAATGTCGCCGGCATCTACGCCATCGGCGACGTGGTGCGCGGGCCGATGCTGGCGCATAAGGCCGAGGACGAGGGCGTCGCGGTTGCCGAGATCATCGCCGGCAAGGCCGGCCATGTGAACTATGACGCCATTCCCGGCATCGTCTACACCGCGCCGGAAGTCGCCGCGATCGGCAAAACCGAGGAAGAGCTGAAGGCGGCCGGTGTTGCCTACAAGATCGGCAAGTTCCCGTTCACGGCCAATGGCCGCGCCCGCGCCATCCGCCATACCGACGGCTTCGTGAAGGTGCTGGCCGATGCGGAGACCGACCGCGTGCTCGGCTGCCATATCATCGGCCCGCATGCCGGCGACCTGATCGCCGAGGTGACCGTGCTGATGGAGTTCGGCGGTTCCTCGGAAGACCTCGCCCGCACCTGCCACGCGCATCCGACGCTGGCCGAGGCCGTGAAGGAAGCCGCGATGGCGGTGGAGAAGCGCCAGATCCATATGTGATGGGCCTGGTGGGCCGCGCCTCTGGTGCGGCCCTGCTGCTAGAACGAAAAAGGAGCTGCAGGACTGCAGCTCCTTTTTCTTTTGGACGCGCTTCTTGAAAGGGAGGCGACTGCTCTCGCAGGCTCACCCCCGCCGGGCGTGGAAGGCCGTCAGCGTGTTCTTGAGCAGGCAGGCGATGGTCATCGGGCCGACGCCGCCGGGGACGGGGGTGATCGCGCCCGCGACCTTCACGGCCTCCGCGAAGTCCACGTCGCCGGTCAACTTGCCGTCGGGCAAGCGGTTGATGCCGACATCGATCACGGTCGCGCCGGGCTTGATCCAGTCGCCCTTGACCATGCGCGGGCGGCCGACGGCGGCGATGACGATATCGGCGCGCTTCACGACGGCAGGCAGGTCCCGCGTGCGCGAATGGGCGATGGTGACGGTGCAATCGGCCTGGAGCAGAAGCTGGGCGACCGGACGGCCGACCAACTCGGAGCGGCCGATCACCACGGCGTCGAGGCCCGACAATGAGGGCAGAGCTTGCTTCAGCAGCAACATGGAGCCCAGCGGCGTACAGGGCACGAGCCCGTTCTTGCCGCCGGCGAGCAGGCCGGCGTTGATCGGGTGCAGGCCATCGACATCCTTGGCCGGGTCGATGGCGTCGATGATGCGGCCGGTATCGATATGCTTCGGCAGCGGGAGCTGAACGAGGATGCCGTCGACGCTGTCGTCGGCATTCAGCTCGGCCAGCTTGGCGAGGAGCTGCGCTTCGGTCGTGTCGGCCGGCAGCCGGTGGGCGACCGAGTTCATGCCGATTTCGACCGCCAGCTTCTCCTTCGAGGCGACATAGACCTTGCTGGCCGGGTCCTCGCCGACGAGAACGACGTGCAGGCCGGGCACGATGCCGCGCGCCGCCTTGATCGCCGCGACCTCGCGGCCGATCTCGGCCCGGAGCGCGGCCGCGGTGGCCTTGCCGTCGATGATGCGGGCTTCGCCGGTCATGGGTCCGACCTCGTATTGGCTGATGACGCCGCCCTCATGCGCGATCCCGCGGGCGCGGACAAGCCCGAATGCGCGGCTTTTCCGGCTGCGACGTCATCGGCGGGGGAGGAGCGGGCGCCGCGGCTTGCGAGTGGTCCATCCGCCCGGTATCTCCGGACCGGAGCTTGAGAGGCAGGAGAGGCGAGACAACGTGACGACCGGTTTCGCCCGCCTGCCTGATGCCCCGCGTTACTGGCTGAACAGATCGCGCTGTCCGGCCTCGCTTATCTCGTCCTCTGGGAATGAATATGCGGTCGAAGAGGGCGGTCTCGTTCTTGTCGATCTCCTGATCGAAGACGGGATGATCTCGGCCATCGAGCCGGGCTGGTGGCCGCCGGAGGCCGATACCGATGGCTCGATCGACCCCTTCTTTGACCTCGATGGCGGCATCGCTTTGCCCCGGCTCGTCGATTGCCATGTCCATCTCGACAAGGGCCATATCTGGCCGCGCAGCCCCAATCCGGACGGCACCTTTCCCGGCGCGCTGAACACGGTCGGGGCCGATCGCGAGGCCAATTGGTCGGCCGAGGATGTGCGCGCGCGGATGGATTTCTCGCTGCGCAGCGCCTTCGCACACGGCACGGCGGCGATGCGGACGCATCTCGATTCGCTGGGCAAGCAGATCGGGATCTCGTGGCCGGTCTATGCGGAATTGCGGGCCGAATGGGCCGGGCGGATCGCACTCCAGGCTTCGCCGCTTTTCGGAGCCGATGCCGCGCTGGACCCTCCCCATATGCAGGCGATCGTTGCCGCCGTGAAGGCGCATGGCGATGGCCTGCTCGGCTGTGTGACCTATATGATCCCGGAGCTCGACGGGGCGCTCGACATCCTGTTCCGGGCAGCGATCGAGAACGGCTTCGATCTCGATTTCCATGTCGACGAGACCAATGACCCGGCGGCGCGCTCGCTGGAGCATATTGCCGACGCGGCTTTGCGCCATCGCTTCGCGGGCAAAATCCTTTGCGGACATTGCTGCTCCCTGGCGCTTCAGGCGCCCGAGGACGAGGCACGGATCATCGCCAAGGTTCGCGAGGCCGGCATCGCCGTGGTCTCGCTGCCGCTTTGCAACATGTATCTGCAGGACCGCGAGCCCGGCCGCACGCCGCGCTGGCGCGGCGTCACGGCGCTGCATGAATTGAAGGCAGCCGGCGTGCCGGTGATGATCGCCTCCGACAACACGCGCGACCCGTTCTATGCCTATGGCGACCTCGATCTCGTCGAGGTGCTGCGCGAGGGCACGCGCATCCTCCAGCTCGATCACTCCGGGCCGGACTGGGCCAAGGCCGTGGCGCGCACGCCGGCGGAGGCGATGGGAATCAAGGCCGGCGTCATCGCGGTCGGCGCGCCGGCCGATCTCATCCTGACGCGGGCGCGCGACTGGACCGAATTCTTCTCCCGGCCGCAGGCCGAGCGCAGCGTGCTGGTCTCCGGCAAGGCGATCGACCGCACCTTGCCGGACTATCGCGAACTCGACCATCTGATGGGCAGAGCATCATGACTGCACGCTACGACATCGCCACGCTGAAGACGCGCCTCGACGGCATCCGGACCGAGGAAAACCCGGCGCTGGTGAAGCAGAAGAGCCGCGACTTCTTCTGGTACTCCCCGATCCTGAAGCGCCAGCTCGACCATGTCGTCGCCGATATCGTGGTTTCGCCGGTGAGCGAGGCCGAGGTGGTGCAGGTGCTTGCCGCCTGCCACGAGCTCGGCATTCCCGTGACGCCGCGCGGCACCGGTACCGGCAATTACGGTCAGGCCATGCCGCTGTCAGGTGGCGTGCTGCTCGACCTCTCGGGCTTCAACAAGGTCAAGGAGATCGCTGCCGGCCGTTATGTCGCCGAGCCCGGCGCGATCATGGCCCTGATCGACGACGAGACGCGCGCGCATTCGCGGCAGGAATTGCGGCTGCACCCCTCGACCTATCAGACGGCCTCGATCGGCGGTTTCATCGCCGGCGGCTCGGGCGGCGTCGGCTCGATCAAATGGGGCGGATTGCGCGACTGGGGCAACATCATCCGGCTCAAGGTCGCGACGATGGAGAAGAACCCGCGCATTCTGGATTTCTCCGGTGAGGACCTGCACAAGGTCGCGCATGCCTATGGCACCAACGGCATCATCACCGAGGTCGAGATGCCGCTCGGGCCGGCTTATAATTGGGTCGACGTCATCGTCGGCTTCGAGGACCTGCGGGCCGCGACCGAGTTCGCCAATGCGGTCGGCGAGCAGGACGGGCTCGCGCTGAAGAACCTCTGCGTCGTCGCTGCTCCGGCGCCGCATGATTACTTCCTGCGGCACCGCAAGTTCCTGCCGCGCGACAGCCATCTCGTCATCGTCATGGCCGCGGATTTTGCGGTCGATGCGCTCTGCGCTTATGCGCGCCGCTTCAAGGGCGCGGAGCTGCTGCTGCGCACCGACAAGCTCTCGCGGGAGGACGCCAAGGGTCTGCCGCCGGCCTATGAGCTCGGCTGGAACCATACGACGCTGAGGGCGCTGCGCGTCGATCCGGCGATCACCTATCTGCAGGTGCTCTACCCCTTCCCGAACCAGGTCGATCTCGTCGACAGGATCCATGCCCGCTTCGGCGATGAGGTGACCTGCCATCTCGAATTCGTGCGCTTCGACGGCAAGATCACCTGTTTCGGCCTGCCGCTGGTGCGCTTCACCACGGAGGAGCGGCTGGAGGAGATCGTGGCCATCCACGAGGAGATGGGCGCGCCGATCTTCAATCCGCATCGCTACACGCTGGAAGAGGGGGGCATGAAGCAGACCGACGAGACGCAGCTTGCCTTCAAGCGCGAGGCCGACCCGCAGGGCCTGCTCAATCCCGGCAAGATGATCGCCTGGGAAGACCCGAGCTACGATTACCGCTCGGGCAAGACCTTTCTGTTCCGCAGCCTCGCCGAAGCCGGTGTCGGCTAAGCACATGCGTGTCCTCGTCCTTTATGCTCATCCGGTGCCGGAGAGCTTCGGCGCCGCCATCCATGAGACGGTTATCGCCAGCCTGACGGCGGCGGGGCACGAGGTCGACGATTGCGATCTCTATGCGGAAGGCTTCGACCCGGTGCTGAGCCGGGAGGAGCGGCGCGGCTATCACGACACGGCCAGCAACACGCTGCCGGTTGCTGCCTATGTCGAGCGGGTGAAGCGAGCCGAGGCGCTGGTGCTGTGCTTCCCGGTCTGGAATTTCGGCTATCCCGCGATCCTCAAGGGTTTTCTGGATCGCGTCTTCCTGCCCGGCGTGTCCTTCAAGATGGTCGACGGCAAGGCGCAGCCGGCTCTGCACAATATTCGCCGGCTGGTCGCGGTGACCAGCTATGGCGGTTCGCGCTGGCGCGCCTTCCTGGTGGGCGACCCGCCGCGCAAGGCGGTCTGCCGGGCGCTGCGCGCCGTCTGCCATCCGCTGGCGCGCACGACCTATCTCGCCCATCATGAGATGAACCTCTCGACACCGGCCAGCCGGGCCGCTTTCCTGAAAAAAGTCGCGGCGAAACTCGCGCTCTCTTAGCTCTGACATCTGATTGTCATCCGTCTGTCATGTTCGCGCGCGAGTACGCAGCCGGCGAAGCGTCTGCTTACCCGTCCAAGGATCGGCCCGAAGGATCGACTCCATGACCAAGGCAATCGAGAAGAGTGTCGGCCGTGCCCTGCTCGTTACCGCGCGGCTGCACCGCTCGCGGATGGGCGAGAGGCTGAACGGCCTGGGTTTGTTTCCGGGGCAGGAACAGGCGCTGAAGGCGCTGCAGCCGGCACCGATGACAATGGGCGAGCTTGCGGCGCTGCTGCGCGTCAAACCGCCGACCGTGTCGAAGACGATCGGGCGGCTCTCGCTGCAGGGCCTCGTCACGCGCGAGGGCGGCAATCGCGACGGCCGCCTCGTGCAGGTCGCGCTGACCGAGGCCGGCCGGAGCACGGCGGCCGAGCTCGACGCGGTTTGGAACGATGTCGAGGAAGAACTGCTCGACAAGCTCGACGGCAAGGAGCGAAAGCAGCTGCGCAAGCTCCTGCGCAAGGCGGCGAAGGGTCTCTCCAAGGCCGGCGCCGACCATGACGATCCCGATGGGGATCTCGACGAGGCCGATAGCGACGCCTGATTTCTGCATGGAGCGCATGCTCCAGGGTGCTGGCAGCGTGGCTTAAATCGGTTCAATCTGCTCTCGTCATTCCTCCAGAGCATGGCGAGACTCGGTGTCCTCCCCTTCAGCCGCGCCCTCCGAGACCGGCCGCGTGCGCATGGCCGCGATCGGCCTGATGTGCGCGGCCGTCCTGCTATTTTCGATGCTGGACACCAGCGCGAAATGGCTGGGGCAGTCGATGAACCCGCTGCAAGTGGTGTTCGCCCGTTATGCCGGCAGCATGATCCTGGTCCTGGCGATCATCAATCCATGGACACGGCCGGGCGTGCTGCGGGCCAGGCGTCCCTGGCTGCAATGGGGTCGCTCGCTGCTGCTGCTGGGCTCGACGGCGCTCAACTTCATCGCGCTGCGCTATCTCCAGCTCGCCGAGACGGTCTCGATCATGTTCGCGACGCCCCTGCTGGTGGCGCTGGCCTCGGGGCCGCTGCTCGGGGAATGGCCGGGGCCGCGCCGGCTCGCGGCCATCGGCGTCGGCTTCCTCGGCGTGCTGGTGGTGACGCGGCCGGGCATCGGCGGCATGCACCCGGCGGCGCTGCTCAGCGTCGTGGGCTGCGTCTGCTACGCCTTCTATTCCCTGTCGACCCGCATGCTCTCCGGCCATGATTCATCGGAAACGACGATGATCTATTCCGGCGCGGCGGGCACGCTGGCGACGATTCCCCTGCTGCCCTGGATATGGGAAACGCCGCAGACGCTCTTGCCCTGGCTCGTGATGATCGCGGTCGGTGCGCTCGGCGGCTTCGGCCATTGGCTCCTGATCCTGGCGCATCGGCTGGCGCCGGCGACGGTGCTCGCGCCCTTCATCTACTCGCAGATCGTCTGGATGCTGCTGCTGGGCTGGCTCGTCTTCGACCAGCTCCCGGATCTCTGGACCTTCATCGGCGCCGGTATCGTGATCTCGTCGGGGCTCTACCTGCTCTATCGCGAGCGGGTGCGCCATGTGCCGGAGGAAGCGGCGTCGGCGCGGCTGGATTGAGAGACTACTCGGCAACTCTACTGCGGCGGCCGACTGACGGCGCTTTCTGCGCTTCCGGTGCTCTCATACTGATGTACGCTGCGCTCCGGTTCTCGAAAACACCGCCATTCGACGCGCCGCAGCGACTTGCCAAGCAGTCTCTGCCGCGAGCTACTCGATTATTCCGTAATGACGGCTTGAGTCCCTCAGACCGTGACCTGCGTGCCGACCTCGACGACGCGGCCGGTCGGGATCTGGAAGAAGTCCGTGGCGTCGGTCGCGCTCTTGGTCAGGCCGATGAAGAGATTGTCCTGCCAGATCGGCATGCCCGATTGCGGCGAGGCCTTGATCGAGCGGCGCGACAGGAAGAACGAGGTCGACATGATGTCGAACTTGAAGCCCTGCTTGCGCAGCATGGCCAGGCCCTTCGGCACGTTCGGGCTTTCCATGTAGCCGTAGACCATGTCGACCCGCCAGAAATCGTCGGTGATCCGGGCGAGGCGCACGCGTTCCTCGTCGACGACGCGGGGCGTGTCGGCCGAGCGCACGGTCAGCACGACGTTGCGCTCGTGCAGCACCTTGTTGTGCTTGAGGTTGTGCAGCAGCGAGGCCGGGGCGGTCTCCGGGTCGCTGGTGAGGAAGACGGCCATGCCCTTGACGCGGGCTGGCGGGCTCTTCGAGAGCATGGTGACGAGCTCGAGCAGCGGCACGTCGGTCTTGCGGGTCTTGTCGAACAGGATCTTGGTGCCGCGCATCCAGGTCCACATCACCAGCGTCAGGCCCATCGCGAGCAGTACCGGCACATAGCCGCCGTGGAACAGCTTCAGCATGTTGGCCGAGAAGAAGGCGAGGTCGACCAGCAGGAAGGGGAGGATGAGCGCGCCGGTCGCCAGCGGGCTCCAGCCCCAGTGGCGGCGGATGACGATGGCAGCGAGCAGCGACGAAACCACCATCGTGCCGAAGACCGAGATGCCATAGGCATGCGACAGGCTCGACGAGGTCCTGAACGACCAGACCAGGATCAGGACCACGACGAGCAGCATCAGGTTGACGCGCGGCACGTAGATCTGGCCCGAGGTCTGCTCGGAGGTGTGGCGGATCTCCATGCGCGGCAGCAGGCCGAGCTGGATCGCCTGACGGGTCAGCGAAAAGGCGCCGGTGATCACGGCCTGGCTCGCGATGATCGTGGCCACCGTCGCGAGGACGACGAAGGGCAACAGGAAGCCTTGCGGCGCGAGCTTGTAGAACGGATTGTCGATGGCGGTGGGGTCGGAGAGGATCAGCGCGCCCTGGCCGAGATAGTTGAGCCAAAGCGCCGGGAAGACGACATAGAGCCAGGCGCCGCGGATCGGGCCGCGGCCGAAATGGCCCATGTCGCCATAGAGCGCCTCGGCCCCCGTCACGGCGAGGCAGACCGAGCCGAGAACGGCCAGCGAGACGCCGGCGTGGTCATGAAAGAAGAGCAGGGCATACCAGGGATTGATCGAGCGGAAGACGCTCAGATCGTCGGCGATATGATAGATGCCGAGGCCCGCCAGTACCGCGAACCAGAGGAGCATGATCGGCCCGAAGAAGGTTGCGACCTTTTGCGTGCCGTGACTCTGGACGACGAAGAGTCCGATCAGGATGACGGTGGCGATCCAGAGGATGTAATCGTCGAGTACGGGGGTCACGAGCTTCAGGCCCTCGACGGCCGAGAGCACCGAAATCGCCGGGGTGATCACGGTGTCGCCGTAGAATAGGCCGGCGCCGATCATGCCCAGCAACAGGGCGACGCGGCTGCGGTTGCGGCCCAAGGCGCGCTGCGCCAGCGCCACGAGCGTCAGGATGCCGCCTTCGCCGTTGTTGTCGGCCCGCATCAGCAGCACGACATATTTCAGCGTCACGACGATGACGAGCGACCAGAGGATCAGCGAGAGCACGCCGATGACGACGGTCGGGGGCACCGCGGCGTTCTCGACGCCGCCGGTCGCGGCAAGGATCGTCTCGCGCAGCGCGTAGAGCGGGCTCGTGCCGATATCGCCGTAGACGACGCCGAGCGCACCCAGCGCCAGCGCCCCATAGCCCATCTTGCCATGCCCGTGGCCACCATTCTGGCCGTGCCCGGCATCCATGCCGAAGCGTGAATCCTCCGGCCGGACGGTCGCAGGATTCAGGTTCTCATGCCCCATCAGGGATCTCCGCGCATGCTGCGGTGCAGCGAAAGGCCGGGGCCTCTAGCACGTTGCGGGCGGCACGCAAAGGCGGGATCAGCCGGCAGCGCCGAGACCGGCGCCGTAGCGCCGCTCGACATAGCTGGCGACCATGGTCTTGAATTCGGCGGCGATACCGGCGCCGCGCAGGGTCGCGACCTTCTTGCCGTCGACGAAGACGGGAGCCGTCGGCGCCTCGCCGGTGCCGGGGAGCGAGATGCCGATATCGGCATGCTTGGACTCGCCGGGACCGTTGACGATGCAGCCCATCACCGCGACGTTGAGGTTCTCGACGCCGGGATACTGCGTCTTCCATTCCGGCATGGAGGTCGAGATCCAGCTCTGGATGTCCTGGGCCAGTTCCTGGAACACGGTCGAGGTGGTGCGGCCGCAGCCGGGGCAGGCGGCGACGAGCGGCACGAAGGCGCGGAAGCCCATGGTCTGGAGCAGTTCCTGCGCCGCCTTGACCTCGAGCGTGCGGTCGCCACCGGGCTCGGGCGTCAGCGAGAAGCGGATGGTGTCGCCGATGCCTTCCTGCAGCAAGATACCGAGGGCGGCCGAGGAGGCGACGATGCCCTTCGAGCCCATGCCGGCCTCGGTCAGGCCGAGATGGATGGCGTAGTTCGCCCGGCTCGCCAGCATGCGGTAGACCGTGATCAGGTCCTGCACGCCGGAGACCTTGGCGGAGAGGATAATATATTCGCGGGCGAGGCCGATCTGCTCGGCACGCTCGGCCGAGAGCAGGGCCGACTGCACCATCGCCTCGCGCATAATGGCGCGGGCATCGAGCGGGCGGGCTGAGCGCGCATTCTCGTCCATCAGGGTTGTCAGCAACTCCTGATCGAGCGAGCCCCAGTTGGCGCCGATGCGGACCGGCTTGCCGTGCCGGATCGCCATCTCGACGATCTGGCTGAACTGCTTGTCCTTCTTGTCCTTGAAACCGACATTGCCGGGATTGATCCGGTATTTCGCCAGCGCCTCGGCGCAGGCCGGATGGTCGGTCAGCAGCTTGTGGCCGATATAGTGGAAGTCCCCGACCAGCGGCACGTCGACGCCGATGCGGTCGAGCCGCTCGCGGATCTTCGGGACAGCGGCAGCCGCCTCGTCGCGATCGACGGTGATGCGGACGAGCTCTGAGCCCTGGCGGGCGAGCGCCGCGACCTGCGCAACCGTCGCCGCGATATCGGCCGTGTCGGTATTGGTCATCGACTGCACGACGATGGGGGCGCCGCCGCCGACCGTGACATGGCCGACCTTGACCGGGACGGTGAGCCGACGGGCCAGCGGGCCTGCGTGCTCGGGCGTCAGGGATGAGAAGGCGCGCTCGTTCATGCGGGCTGCTCTATCACGATCCGGTATTGCGGCAATGCTCGCAACGGCCGACGATCTCGACCATCTGGTGCGAGGGGGAGAATTGCCGGTTTTCCGCGATCGCCGCCACCGCTTTCTTCATGGCGGGCGAGGAATCCTCGTCGACGCCGCCGCAGGACTCGCAAATCAGAAAGGCGACGACTTCGCCCGCGCCATGGCCGTGCAGGCAGGCGACATAGGCGTTCTTCGACGACAGGCGGTGGACGAAGCCCTGCTCGACCAGGAAATCGAGCGCGCGATAGATCGAGATCGGCGCAAGGCGGCGCCCGCCGGCCGGCGAGATGCGGTCCGCCAGGTCATAGGCACCCACGGGGCGATGGTCGGCGTGGAGCGCCTCCAGTGCCTGCCGCCGGATGGGGGTCAGGCGCAGGCCCCGCTCGCGGCAGATGCGTTCGGCCCGCGCGAGAGCCTCCGCGGCGTGGCGGGCGTGATCCTCGGCATGGCGGCAAGGACCTTCGCCATGTGCGTGCGACGCATGGTCATGTTCGCCGTGATGATGTGGGTTCGGCTGCATTTTCGTCATGTTGCGTTGCGAAGACTCATCGGGCACCCTGCGACGATATTCTGTCGGCGCATGGCCCGTTCGACCCCGAACCTAAGCATTTTCTCCCCGATTGTCAGGAGCCTTGACGCTCATGTTCCTCAAAGACCGTACTGCTGCGATCACCGGCTCGACCTCCGGCATCGGATTGGCCTATGCCCGCGCGCTTGCCGCGGAAGGCGCCAACCTCGTCATCAACGGCATCATGCCCCCGGCCGATGCCGAGAAACTGCGCGCCGACCTCGAAAAAGAATTCGGCGTCAAGGTGGTGTTCTCAGCCGCCGACATGACCAAGCCGGCCGAGATCGCCGGCTTCATCGCCGAGGGCGAAAAGGTCTTTGGCGCCATCGACATTCTCATCAACAATGCAGGCATCCAGTATGTCGCGCCGATCGACGAGTTCCCGATCGAGAAATGGGACCAGATCATCGCGATCAACCTGTCCTCGGCCTTCCACACGATCCGCGCGGCCCTGCCGAAGATGAAGGAGAAGGGCTGGGGCCGCATCATCAACACGGCCTCGGCGCATGCCTTCGTCGCCTCACCCTTCAAGTCGGCCTATGTCGCGGCCAAGCACGGCATCGCCGGCTTGACCAAGACGGTGGCGCTGGAAGTCGCGACCAAGGGCATCACTGTCAATGCGATCGCGCCGGGCTATGTCTGGACGCCACTGGTCGAGAAGCAGATTCCCGACACGATGAAGGCCCGCGGCCTGACCAAGGAGCAGGTCATCAACGACGTGCTGCTCGACGCCCAGCCGACCAAGCAGTTCGTCACGGTCGAGCAGGTCGCAGCGCTGGCCGTCTTCCTCTGCACCGACGGCGCCAAGTCGATCACCGGGACGACGCTGCCGATGGATGGCGGCTGGACCGCGGCGTGAGCGGGCGCCCCTCCCGCAAGGCCGAACCGGTCAAGGGACTGGTCGGGCCGAAGGCGGAGAAGACGGTCTCGCTGGCGCTGCAGGGCGGAGGCGCGCATGGCGCCTTCACCTGGGGCGTGCTCGACGCCGTGCTGGAAGACGGGCGCCTCGGCATCGAGGCGCTGACCGGCACGAGTGCGGGCGCGATGAACGCCGTCGTGCTGGCCGAGGGCTGGATCGATGGCGGCATCGACGGAGCGCGCGCCAAGCTCGAGGCGTTCTGGCGGGCGATCAGCGTCGACGGCAAATATGGCGGTTCCGAGCGCTCGCTGCTCGACACCATGCTCGGCGCCTGGGGCAACAGTAACGGCACGCCGCCGGGCATGCTGTTCTTCGAGATGTTCGCGAAGGTGGCGAGCCCCTATGACGTCAATCCGCTCAACATCAACCCGCTGCGCGGCGTCGTTGCCGATCTCATCGATTTCGAGAAGGTCAGGGCCTGTGACGCAGTGAAGCTGTTCATCGCGGCGACCAATGTCCGCACCGGCAAGATCGCGGTGTTCGAGGGCAAGGACCTGACGCCGGACCATGTGATGGCCTCGGCCTGCCTGCCGATGGTGTTCCAGGCGGTCGAGATCGACGGCGAGGCCTATTGGGATGGCGGCTACATGGGCAATCCCGCCCTGTTCCCGCTGTTCTACAAGGCGCATTGCGACGACATCCTGCTCGTCCAGATCAACCCGATCCAGCGGCGCGAATTGCCGACCAAGGCGCGCGAGATTCAGGACCGGCTGAACGAGATCACCTTCAACGCCTCCCTGCTGCGCGAGCTCCGGGCGATCGATTTCGTCAACCGCCTGATCGACGACGGCAAGCTGCCGCGCGAGGAGTACAAGCGCGTGCTGATGCACCGCATCGACGGCGGGCCGCCGCTGGCGGAGCTGACCTCGTCCTCGCGGATGAACGCGGAATGGTCGTTCCTGCTGAAGCTGCGCGACATGGGCCGCACCGCCGGCAGGCGCTGGCTGAAGCGCAATTACGAGGCGATTGGCAAGAGCGGGACGCTCGACCTGCGGGAGGCGATCGGCTGAATCGGGCGCGGCGGGCATCCTTCACGTTCCGGCGTCTCACTTGTTCCGGGAGCGCTCTTGCGCCGCCCTTGGGCGTGATGTCATTCAGCGGGTCCGAAACGCTTCCAAGAATACGGGGATTTCATGAGCAAGCTGATCGTCACCGCCGGGCCGTTCAAGTTCGACGCCAAGTTCGAGCTGGAGGCCGCGCCGAAGACCTGCGCCGCCTTCAAGAAGCAGATGCCATTCATCAGCAAGATGGTGCATGTGCGCTGGAGCGGCGAGGGTGTCTGGATGCCGCTCGGCGATCTCGATTTCGGCGTCGGCTACGAGAACAACACAGCCTATCCGGCTCCTGGCCACATCATCCTGTATCCGGGCGGCGTCAGCGAGACCGAGATCCTGCTCGCCTATGGCGGCGTGCAGTTCGCCAGCAAGGCCGGCGTCCTCTCCGGCAACCACTTCATCACCCTGACCTCGGGGCTGGAGAATCTCTACACGCTTGGCCGCAAGACGCTCTACGAAGGCGTGCAGGACGTCCGCTTCGATCTCGTCGACTGAGCGCATCGGCGTTTGAATGCAAAAGGGCGGGGCGCCTTGCGCCCCGCCCTTTTCTTATGCCGCAGCAGGCGGATCGGCCGGGGGGTCTTCCGCTGGCTTGGTTGCGGGCGGCCTGGGAGGCGGCAATTCGGTGATCGTATCGGGCTTTGCCGCTTCAGAGGATGCTTCCGGTTCAGCCGGCATGGGCTGAGCGATGTCACGGAGATTCTGGCAGAGCGAGAGCATGGCGCGGGCGATCTCGGCCTCGCCCATGATCGTCAGCGTCGCTCCGCATTTGGTGAGATGGGCCACCTCGGCATCGGAATGGGCGCGGGCGACGATCGGCAGGGCCGGGTTCTCGGCACGGGCCTGCTCGCAGACCTGACCGGCCTCGAAACTGCCGGGGATCGCGACGAAGAGGCGTACCGCTCGCCCGACGGCGGCGGCGGACAGCACATCCGGATCGGCGGCATTGCCGACGACGAGCTCGGCGCCGTCGCGCCTGGCCGTCGCGACCGCGTCGGGATTATCCTCGATGACCAGGAGCTTGGCGCCCTGCGAGAGCAGGCCTGCGCCGAGCAGGCTGCCGACGCGGCCATAGCCGACGACGACGATATGGTCGACGAGGCTGGTCGGAGTGATGTCATGCTCCGGCGGGGCTTCGGCTTCAGGCTCGGGGGCGGCGGTTTCGGCTTCGCCCGCCTCGGGTGTCGCTGCCGGCTTCGGCTTCGCGGCGGGGGCCTCCGGCGCCAGCCGCTCGGCCAGAGCGAAGATGACCGGGTTGAGCAGGATGGACAGGATCGCGCCGGCCAAGATCAGGTCGCGCCCCTGCGCCGGCAGAATGCCCAGTGCGGTGCCGAGTCCGGCGAGGATGAAGGAGAATTCGCCGATCTGGGCGAGCGAGGCGGAGATCGTCAGCGCCACCGCCTGCGAGCGACCGAAGGCACGCACGATCAGCCAGGCAGCGACCGATTTGCCGATCAGGATGATGGCGAGTGTGCCGATCAGCGGCGCCGGCGCCCGCAGGATGATGCCGGGGTCGAAGAGCATGCCGACCGAGACGAAGAACAGGACCGCGAAGGCGTCGCGCAGCGGCAGCGTCTCCTCGGCGGCGCGCTGCGAGAGCGGCGATTCCGACAGGATCATGCCGGCGAAGAAGGCGCCGAGCGCGAAGGAGACGCCGAACAGCGTCGCGGCCGAATAGGCGACGCCGAGGGCGACTGCGAGTACCGCCAGCCGGAACAGCTCGCGCGAGCCGGTATGGGCGACCCAGTGCAGCACCCAGGGGATGACGCGCCGGCCGATGAGCAACATGAAGGCGAGGAAGCCGATCAGCTTGGCGAAGGTCAGGCCGAGCACGCCCCAGACGCCGAGGTCGAAGCGGGTCGCGAGCGGGGCGCTGCCGCCGGATGGCGCGCCGTTGATGATCTCGGCCAGCACCGGCAGCAGCACCAGCGCCAGCACCATCGCGATATCCTCGACGATCAGCCAGCCGACCGCGATGCGGCCGCGCTCGGTCTGGACGAGACGACGCTCCTGCAGCGAACGTAGCAGGACGACGGTCGAGGCGGTGGAGAGCGCGAGGCCGAAGACCACGCCGGAGAACGGGTTCCAGCCGAGCAGCGTGCCGAGCCCGAGGCCGAGCAGCGTCGCGATGCCGATCTGGACGACGGCGCCCGGCACGGCGATCGCCTTCACCGAGAGCAGGTCCTTCAGGGAGAAATGCAGGCCGACGCCGAACATCAACAGGATGACGCCGATCTCGGCCAGTTCATTGGCGAGGTTCTGGTCGGCGACGAAGCCCGGCGTGAAGGGACCGACGGCAACACCGGCGAGAAGATAGCCGACGAGGGGGGAAATGCGCAGTTTCTGGGCCAGTGCCCCGAAGACGAAAGCAAGGCCGAGGCCCGCGACGATGATGGCGATCAGCGGGCCGTGATGCATGGGTCTCCCGAATCCGAAAGGTCAAGAAATCAAGATTGTTTGAACTGTCCGAGCATGGGGATTCGAGGCGGTGATTTCAACCGAAAGGCGTACGACTCTTCGGGCTTCGGTTGCCGAAATTCGCAGCTGCGCTCCGGGCTTCCATGCGATGATCCGCGCGGCCCACCCAGCGGGAAACGGCTGAGAGGAGGGCGCTTCAGCCCTTCGGCTTCTCCAGCAGGATGTGGCCCTGCTTCTCGACGCCGATCTTGAGCTTCTCGGCGAAAACGGCGAGCATCCAGGGCAGCGTTACCTCGACGCGGATCAGCCTGTCCTCGACCTCGACGCGGCCATGGACTGTATGGCCGAGCGCGCCGACGCCGAAATGCAGGGCGTCGCCCTCCCAGCGCTCCTCGACCAGTTGCATTCTCACCATGCCGAGCCGGTCGCGGATCTTGTCGACGCCGCCGCGCAGGCGGGCGAGCGCGGCATCCCGGCCGAGATCATGCGAGATGGTGATGGAAACCGGTTTGCCCATGTCAGCTCGTCGGAAAGGGAGGGAGGCCGGTATATGGCCACGAAGCGGGCGCTTTGCCAGCACCGCATGGAAAAGCCCGCCGAACGGGCGGGCCTGATGATCCATCGCTTTGCCGGAATGTCCGGCTTTCGTCCGCCTCAGTCGCGCTCGTTCAGGCGCTTCTGGCCGGACTGGGTGACCCGCCAGATAGCCCCATCGGACTCAACGAGGCCGCGATCCTTCAGGGAAAGCAGCATCGTCTCGTCGAAGATGAAGTGGCGGGTTTCCTCCTCGATGCTCTCGAGCGCGATCCATTCGGGATCGGAGAGAACGAACGGGTGAGCGATCTGGAGGTGCTGAACATGCATGCGCGTCTCCTTCTCGTTGAATGCCCCTGTTCCTTGGTTGTTCGCATCCAATCATGACGCAGTCGTGGCCGAAGCGGCGAAGAAACGTGGCTCGGTTGTTTTGTCGCGGCTTGGAACCCGGCCGCGCCCGCTTCGTTCTCTGGCCATGACCCCTTTCAAGAATGGAGAGACCGCCATGGCGATCAGCAACAGCTTCCCGCCCGACGTTCCGAAGGCCGCCGACGAGGCTGTCGAGACGGCAGGCGCCAGCGTGAGCAGCCTGCGCGGCAAGGCGGCGGAATTCGCGGGCAAGGCCCAGGAGACCGTCAAGGAGCATTACGACCGGGCGAAGGAGGCCTGGGATGAGGCGGAGCCCTTAGAGACAGTTCGCGATGGCGGGCAGGCGGTCGTGCGGACAGTCGAGCGCCACCCGCTCGCGGTGCTCGGGCTCGGGGCGATCGGCGTCGGCCTTGTCGCCTGGGCGACGCTGCGCAGCCAGCCTTCCTCGGGCTGGGAGCGCTATCAGCCGGATTACGGCCGCTGGCGCGGCTGGCTCCAGGATTACGGCTCCGAGGCTGCCGATGCCGGTAACCGGGCCCTGAAATCCGGCAGCGGCTGGCTCCGTTCGCAGCGCGGCGTCGCGGACGACTATGCCGACCGGGCCGGCGACTACGCAGCGATGGCGCGTGACTATGCCGACAGGGGTGGGCGCATGCTGGCGAAACGAGCCGAGCGCGAGCCGATGGCGGTCGTGGTTGGACTGGGGCTCGCAGCCTATGTGATCGGATCGCTGCTGAGTTCGGCCTCGGCCAGCGAGCCGGCGGCTGCTCCGGCCCGCAAGCGGGCAGCCCGCCGCTGACGGCCGCCGGTTCGGCCCGGCGATCACGCCCGGCCCTAACGAAAAAGCCCTGCGGCGCAAAACGCCGCAGGGCTCGCATATTCTAGAAGGGCGCCTTCCGAGGAGAAGGCGTCCGCGATCTTACCACCAGTAGCCGCGACGGCCGTAATAGCCGCGGCCGTAATAGGCGCGGTTGTCGGCGGCGACGAGAGCGCCACCGATGACGCCGGCAGCCACACCGGCGGCGACAGCCGAGCCGGCTTCGTTCGAGGCGCGGCGGTTCTCGACATAGTTGGCCGAGCGGCACTGCTGATAGGCGCGGGTGCCGGGGCGGAAGCCCTGGGACTCACAGGTCACTTCGGCGTCGGCCATGGACTCCTGCGCGGTCTGACAACCGGCGAGAAGAGCGGCCATGGCGCCAACGATCAGAATGCTACGCATATTTTATCCTTTTCAGCCTCCCATTGGCCTGGGGGGACTTAAGAGCAGCAGCGCGGGCAGGTCAAGAATGACACGCACTTTGCGTTAAAGTTCGCAGCGTCAAATCGCGACAATTCCGCTGCAATCGTGCCGATATCGCTGTTCCTTACCGCGCGGTAAGGGGGTTGGAGCCGTTTTACGCTGGCTCCAGGCTTGCATTTGCGCCAAACCGGCGGAACATGGGCGAGAGACCCGATCAGGACAGTCCGGACGTGACGATGCCCCGCTTTCTTATTCTGCTGCCGGCCCTGCTGCTTGGCGCCTGCGCCTATCACACCTCGCGCAGCAGCATCGTCGTGGTGACCGACGCGAAGAGCGTTGTGGAGAATTGCACGAAGCTCGGCGAGATCGACGGGCAGGACAGCGTCCAGTCGATCATGACGATCGACAAGACGCGCGATTCGGTAATCACGCGCCTGAAGATTCGCGCGGCAGAGATGGACGGGACCCATGTCTTCGCCACCGTCGCCGACATCAAATGGAAGGGGCCCGATACCAAGGGCTCCGTCTACAAGTGCAAGCCCTGAGGCGTGGCCGAACCGCGCCTTCGCTGGCTTAGGCGGCTGATGGCGGTCAGCTCTTCAGCAGCCATTCGTGCTCGGCGGCGTTGTGGAACTTCCAGGTCCGCTTCGGGCCGGCCATGACGTTGAGATAATAGAGATCGTAGCCGTGGCAGGTGGCACAGGGGTGGTAGCCCCTGGGCACCAGCACGACGTCGCCGTCCTCGATCGCCATCGCCTCGTCCAGGCTGCGGTCGTCCGTATAGACGCGCTGGAAGCTGAAGCCCTGCGGCGGGTTGAGCCGGTGATAATAGGTCTCCTCCAGATGGGACTCGCGCGGCAGGTCGTCCCGGTCGTGCTTGTGCGGCGGGTAGCTGGAGGTGTTCCCGGCCGGGGTGATGACCTCGACCACCAGCAGCGAATCCGCCGGCTCGTTCTCCGGCAGGATATTGGTGACGTGGCGGGTATTGGAGCCCTTGCCGCGAATCTCCTGGCCGAGATCGTCCGGCCCGATGACGCGGATGGGCAGGCCGCCCTTGAGCCCCGGCGCCGTGCAGACCGCGAGCTCCAGATCGGTGGTGGCGGTGACCGACCAGTCGGAGCTCTCAGGGAGATAGACCGACCAGGGCTTGCCTTCGAAGGGGCTCATGCGCTGGCCGAGTTCGCCGAGGGACTTGCCGTTGGCCGTGGTCGTGCCCTTGCCGGTGACAAAGACGAGGCAGGTTTCGCGGGTGCCGGTCTGCGCCGAGACGGTCTCGCCCGGCTTCAGGCGATGCAGGTCGAAGCCGACATAGGTCCAGCCGGCGCTTTCCGGCGTGACATGGGTGACGCGGCCATGCGTGCCGGCGGGGCGGACCTTGAGATGGGACATCGGCGGTTTCCTATCCGTTGGCGATCAAGCCAACCCGGCTTCCTTGATGAAGCGGCTGAGATTGGTGTGGCCAAGCCTGGCATAGGTCGCGGGCTCCGCCTTCTTCGGGTCCTGCTCGGCCTCGACCACGATCCAGCCGGAATAGCCCTGCAATTCCTGGAGCACGCGGACATAGTCGATCAGGCCGTCGCCCGGCACGGTGTAGACACCGGCGAGCACGGATTCGAGGAAGGACCAGTCCTCGCGGTTCGAGCGCCACATCACGGCCTCGCGGATGTCCTTGCAATGGACATGGTGGATGCGCGCCTTCCAGTGCCGGGCAATGCGGGCCGGATCGCCGCCTCCCCAGGTGGCGTGGCCGGTATCGAGCAGCAGGCCGACCGCCGGGCTGGTGACGCCCATGAACCGGTCGATCTCGGCCTCGGTCTGCACCACCGTGCCCATGTGATGGTGATAGGCGAGCTGGAGCCCGTATTCGGCCTTCAGGGCCTCGGCGAAATTGGTGTAGCGCGCGCCGAAATCGTCCCAGCGGTTTTTCGGCAGGACGGGGCGGGCCGAGAGCGGCTTGGTGATGTCGGAATGGATCGCGTTCGACGTTTCGGCCGCGATCAGGACCGAGCAGCCCATGTCGCGCAGCAGCGTCGCATGCGCCTTCACGGCGACCATCTCGGCGGCGAGGTCGCGGACGAGCAGTTCGGTCGAGTACCAGCCTGAGACCAAAGCATGGCCATGGGCGTCGAGGATCGGCTTCAGCTTGCCCGCCTCGCGCGGGAACTTGTTGCCGAGTTCCATGCCGGTGAAGCCGGCTTCGCGGGCCTCCTTCAGGCAGGCTTCGAGCGGGATGTCGCCGCCGATCTCCAGCATGTCGTCATTCGACCAGCCGATGGGGTTCGCGCCGATGCGGATCATGTGTCGGGTCTTTCTTGCCTATGAGAAAGGCTTAGTTGCCGATGGTCTGACGCTTGCGTCGTTCGTCGTAATTCGCCCGCGCGGTGCGGACCTGCTCGCGCTGGCTCACTTCGGGCACCGCGACATCCCACCAGGCGCCGCCGGCTCCCGTCGAGATCAGCGGGTCGGTGTCGATGACGACGACGGTCGTGCGGGTGTTGATCTTCGCTTGCGCCAGCGCGATCTCCAGCTCGGCGATCGAGGTGGCCTTCACCGCGATCGCGCCCATGCTGGCGGCGTGCTGGACGAAGTCGATCTCCGGCAGGGTCTCGTGCCGGCTGTCCCTGAGCAGGTTGTTGAAGCTCTGGCCGCCGGTCGCGTTCTGCAGGCGGTTTATGCAGCCGAAGCCCCGATTGTCGAGCAGGACGATGGTGAGCTTCAGGCCCAGCATCACCGAGGTCGCGATCTCGGAATTGAGCATCAGGTAGGAGCCGTCGCCGACCATGACGACGACCTCCTGGTCGGGCCGCGCCATCTTGGCGCCGAGCCCGCCGGCGATCTCGTAGCCCATGCAGGAGAAGCCGTATTCGGCATGGTAGGAGCCGGGCGCGCCGGCCTGCCAGAGCTTGTGCAATTCGCCGGGCAGGCCGCCCGCCGCATGGAGCAGGATGACGTCGGAGCCCAGCGTGCGCTGGACCGCGCCGATGACCTGCGCGTCCGAGGGCAGGGCTGCATTGCTGGCGGCGGTCGCCTTGCCGGCTTCCTTCAGCCAGTCGGCCTTGCCGGCCTTGGCATTGGCCGTCCAGCTCTCGGGAGCCTTCCAGTTGCCGATGGCTTCGGCCAGTTCGGCCAGCCCCTCGCGGGCGTCGGCGACGAGGGGCAGCGCGCGGTGCTTGCCCGCGTCGAAGGACTGGACGTTGAGGCCGATGATCGCCTTCTGCTCAGCGCCGAACAGCGCCCAGGAGCCGGTCGTGAAATCCTGCAGGCGGGTACCCACGGCGAGCACGAGGTCGGCCTCGGCGGCGAGCCGGTTGGCGGCTTCCGTGCCGGTGACGCCGACGGCGGCCATGTTGAGCACGTTGTCGTCGGGCAGGGCGGACTTGCCGCCTTGCGTCTCGCAGACGGGAATGCCGGTCGCGGCCGAGAAGCGGGCGAGTTCGTCGCTGGCACCGGAATAGAGCACGCCGCCACCGACCACGATCAGCGGCTTCTTCGCGGCTTTCAGCGCCTTGGCCGCGGCCTTGAGTTCGTCACGGTCGGCACGAGGGCGGCGCGGCGTCCAGAGGCGCTCTGTGAAGAAGCTCTCGGGATAGTCATAGGCCTCGGCCTGCACGTCCTGGCAGAGCGCGAGCGTGACCGGGCCGCATTCTGCGGGGTCGGTCAGCACCTGCATGGCGCGGGTCAGTGCCGGGATGATCTGCTCGGGCCGGGTGATGCGGTCGAAATAGCGCGAGACGGGCTTAAAGCAATCATTGGCCGAAACCGTGCCGTCGCCGAAAGCCTCGACCTGCTGGAGGACGGGATCGGGGATGCGGTTGGCGAAGACGTCGCCTGGTAGCAGCAGCACCGGCAGGCGGTTGACATGGGCGAGCGCCGCGGCGGTGACGAGATTGGTCGCGCCGGGCCCGATCGAGGTCGTCGCGGCCATGAAGCGGCGGCGCATGTTCGCCTTGGCATAGGCGATGGCGGCATGAGCCATGGCCTGCTCGTTATGGGCGCGGAAGGTCGGCAGGCGCTCGCGCTCGTGCCAGAGCGCCTCGCCGAGGCCTGCGACATTGCCATGGCCGAAGATCGCCCAGACGCCGCCGAAGATCGGTAGACGCTGTCCGTCGATTTCTGTCATCTGCGCGGCAAGGAAGCGCGTCAGCGCCTGCGCCATGGTGAGGCGGACGGTGCGGGTCATGATGGTCTCCAGGCCGGAAAGCTATGCCGCCTTGCGGCCGCGCGTGGCAAGCCAGAGGCTGGTCAGCGCCTCGAAACGCTTGGCCATGTCGGCGATCGCCGCCTCGTCGTCGAGCTTGCCGGCAAGCCAGCCCTCGGCCGCGCTCATGAAGATGGTGCGGCCGACGGCGAAGCCCTTGACGATCGGCGAGCCAGCTGTCGCGGCAAAGCCGGCCTCCAGTTCCTCGGCCGGGGCGTCGAGCCCGAGCAGTAGCACGCCGCGGCACCAGGGATCATGCTTGGCGATGGCCTTCTCGATCGCGGCCCAGGCCGCGGGGGAGGATTGCGGTTCCAGCTTCCACCAGTCGGGCTTGATGCCGAGCGCGTAGATTTCTTCGAGCGCCCGCGAAATCGTGTCGGCGCCGAGCGGGCCGTTCTTGCTGGCGATGATCTCGATCAGCAACTCGCGGCCGACCTTGCGCGCCGCCTCGAACAGGCCGCGCAGCTTCTCCTGCTGCTCGCTCTTCAGTTCCTCGGGATCGTCCGGGTGATAGAAGCAGAGCGCCTTGATGCAATGGTCGACCGGCCATTCCGGCAGCAACGAGCCGATATCCTGGCTCGTCTCGAAGCGCAGCGGGCGCGAGCCCGGCAATTCGACCGGGCGGCCGAGCCAGGCGAAGGGATGGCGGGCGAATTCGAACATGGCCTCGCGGCCATACTTCTCGTCGAGCAGCATGCCGTAGCCCGGCCGGCCATCGGCGACGCGGGCGGCGGCCTTCACCGCCAGCACCTTGAAGTCGCGGATGCGGGCGGGCTCAGAGCCGAGCTTTGCTGCGAGCTCTTCGAGCTGCGAGCGATGATCGCAGGCCAGCGCCATCAGGGAAGGGATGTCGCGGCGGCGCGTCGTCGCCCAGTGGATGTGGTTGATGTCAGCGTCCTTGCGCAGGGCGCGATGCGGGCTGCCGTTCCCAAGGAAATATTGCAGCTCCTCGAAAGTCGGGCTTTCCGGCGAGCAGAGCAGGCGCGAGACGGCGAAGGCGCCGCAGGCATTGGCCCAGGTCGCGGCGGTCTGGAGGCTTTCGCCGCCGAGCCAGCCGCGCAGGAAGCCGGACATGAAGGCGTCGCCGGCGCCCAAGACGTTATAGACCTCGATCGGGAAGCCCTTGCCGACGATGCCCTCTTCAAGGTCGTCGGGGATCGCGCCCTCATAGACGATGCAGCCCATCGGGCCGCGCTTGAGCACGATGGTCGCCGGCGTGAGCGAGCGGATCGTCTTCAGCGCCGGCAGCAATTCGCTCTCGCCTGAGGCGATCAGGACCTCTTCCTCGGTACCGATGATCAGGTCGCAGCCGGGCAGGACCGTCTTCATCCGCTCGGAGACGGCCTGCGAGGCGATATAGCGGTTGTCGCCGGCATCATGGCCGGCAAGGCCCCAGAGATTCGGGCGGTAATCGATATCGAGCACCACCTTGCCGCCGTTGCCGCGCATCAGCTTCATTGCCTTGCGCTGCGCGGCCTCGGGGCCGGGCCGGGCGAAATGCGTGCCGGTGACGACGACGGCGCGGGCCTTGGCGATGAAGGCGGGATCGATGTCGCCTTCCTCCAGCGCCATGTCGGCGCAGTTCTCGCGATAGAACAGCAGCGGGAACAACTTGTCGCTCTCGACAGAGAGGATGGCGAGCGCGGTCAGCCGTTCCGGATCGGTCTTGAGGCCGTCGAGATTCACGCCCTCGCGGGCAAGCTGCTCGCGCAGGAAGCGGCCGAACTGCTCGTTGCCGACGCGGGTCAGCAGGGCCGAGCGCAGGCCGAGCCGGGCGGTGCCGATCGCGATATTAGCCGGGCAGCCGCCGACCGACTTGGCGAAGGAGGTGACATCCTCCAGCCGCGAGCCGATCTGCTGGCCGTAGAGATCGACCGAGGCGCGACCGATGGTGATGACGTCGAGCGCCTGCGCCGATCCGCCGAGCGGTCCCGTCATGTCTTCCTCCCGGCAGCGATGATCATCGAAGCCGAGTGGCTCCGGTCGCGGGAATGAAATAATAATTCCAGTATTTCGTCAATGCGGAATGTCTGTTCCTAAATTTTTAGATGGCTACGCCGCGCTTGCCTTTGCCGCGCCCGGCCCGGCGCGCCTCGCCGACGCCGACAGCCAGCGCCATCGAGAGCGCCATGGTCGAAGCCAGCGTGCGGAACCCGCCGAAATCCGCTTCCGCGACCTCGAACCAGAGCTTGGCGAAGCTCGCCAGCGGCGAGAAGGCGCTGTCGGTGATCGCGACCAGCGGCACGCCGCGCTCGGCGAGGCCGCGCGCATCCTCGATGGTGGCGGGCGCATAGGGCGAGAAGCTGATGACGAGGACGGCGTCGTTGGGCGTCGCGAAGGAGATCATCTCGGGATCGAGCCCGGCGGCGGATTCGATCATCTGGTTGCGGACTTCAAGCTTGCCGAGCGCATAGGCCAGATAGCTCGCCACCGGATAGGAGCGGCGCCGGGCGAGAATATAGATCGTCTCGGCGCGGGCGAGCACATCGATCGCGCGGTCGAGCGTCGCTTCGTCGAGGGTGCGGCTCATCACGTCCAGCGATTTGCGCGAGGCGGTCAGGAAGCCGTCGAGGATGCGATGGTTGCCGGCCGCCGTGCCGTCGCCGACGCGCAGCGTGTTGAGGCGTTCCTCGTAGCTGGAATTGCGCTCGCGCAGGCGGGCGCGGAAGACGCCCTGCAGGCTGGTGAAGCCGTCGAAGCCGAGATGCTGGGCGAAGCGGATCAACGTGGACGGCTGGACGCCGGCCGAGACAGCGATGCTGGCGGCCGTTCCGAAAGCGATTTCGTCGGGATTGTCGAGCGCATAGGCCGCGATCTGGGCGATGCGCTTGGGCAAGCTCTCCCGCTGGGCGAGGATCGATGCGCGCAATTCGTCGAAATCGCGCGGCAGCTCCGCAACGGCGGTATCGCTCATCCTGGGTTCCCGTTGCCATCCCTGTTGCCACAGTTCTGGCAGCGAAGCGGAAATGGAGCAAGCGTTCCAGGGGAGGAATGGACGATCGACGGTTGGGCGCTAACACCAACCGTCATTGCGAGGAGTGTAGCGACGAAGCAATCCGGGAGACTGGGCCGAGCGCTTCAACCCAGTCCTCCTGGATTGCTTCGCTTCGCCCGCAATGACGATTTACCCCGGCAGACCGGCGGTGCAGCTCTGGCCGCCATCGACGGGCAGGCAGACGCCGGTGATGAACTTCGCTTCGTCGGAGGCGAGGAAGATCGCGGCGTTGGCGATGTCCCAGGCGGTGCCCATCTTGCCCATCGGCACCTGCGCGTCGCGGGCGGCGACCATCTCCTCGACGGAGGCGTATTGCGAGGAGATCTGCCTGTAGATCAGCGGTGTGTCGATCAGCCCGGGCATGATGCAGTTCGCCCGGATGCCCTGCCTGGCGTACTGCATCGCGAGCGCGACCGTCGCCTGGTTCACCGCCGCCTTGGTCGCGTAATAGGCGAAGTAGGGGTAGCCGGTCCAGCGGATGGCGGCGAGCGAGGAGATGTTGACGATGGCGCCGCCGCCACCCTTCAGCATTTCCGGGATCGCGGCCTTGGCGCAGCGATAGACCGAGCCGAGATTGAGCTGGAGCGAGGCGTTGAACTGTTCCTCGGAGAGCTCGACCGGGCCGCCCATATGGGTCACGCCGACATTGTTGTGCAGGATGTCGATGCGGCCGAAATGCCGGGCGGTTTCAGCGACGCAGGTCTCGACCGAGGCGAGATCGGTGACATTGGCGGCGAGCGCCAAGGCCTTGCCGCCCTCGCCGGCGATGATCGCGGCGGTTTCTTCCGCCGCAGCCAGGTTCAGGTCGATGCAGGCGACGCCGGCGCCCTCGCGGGCGAAGGCTACGGCCGCGGCCTTGCCGTTGCCCCAGCCGGGCCCGGAGGAGCCTGCGCCGAAGACGATGGCGATCTTGCCCTTCAGCCGGTCGGCCATGGAAGGTCTTTCTGTGGGTATAGCGCGGACGCGTTCAAGAAGCGCGTCATGCTCGGGCTTGACCCGAGCATCTCGGAAACCAGAGCGAGCTGGTCAGAGATTCTCGGGTCGCCGCTTGCGCGGCGCCCGAGAATGACGGTGGGGCAGAGGTCAGCTCAGCGAGCTGCCGACGGCCTTTTCCAGGATCGCCCAGGCCTCGTCGCCGTATTTCTTCTTCCACTCGGCGTAGAAGCCGGCCTTGCGCAGGGCATCGCGGAAGGCGTCGGCCTTGGTCTCGTTGATGACCATGCCCTTCGAGGCGAGCTCGCCCTGCAGGCCGGCGTTTAGCTTGGCGACATCGGCGCGCTCGAGCAGGGCTGCCGCATTGATGTTCTTGGCGACGATGGCGCGCAGGTCCTCCGGCAGCTTCTCCCAGGCGCGGCGGTTGGCCAGGAACCAGAAGCCGTCCCACATATGGTTGGTCAGCGAGAGATACTTCTGCACCTCGAAGAGCTTGGCGGTCGAGATGATCGCGAGCGGATTCTCCTGGCCGTCGACGATCTTGGTCTGCAGCGCGGTATAGACCTCGGCGAAGTTGATCGAGGCCGGGGCCGACTGGAAGGCGGTGAACATCGAGGTCCAGAGCGGCGAGACCGGTACGCGGATCTTGAAGCCCTTGAGGTCGTCGGGCGTGGCGACCGGGCCCTTGGACGAGGTGATCTGGCGGAAGCCGTTGTCCCAGATCTTGTCCATGACGACGAGATTGGCCTTGTTGATCTGGCCGCGGACATAGGCGCCGAGTTCGCCGTCCATCGCTTTCCAGACCGCGTCGTAGTTCGGGAACGCGAAGCCGATGCCGGAGAGCGAGGCGTTGGCGACCAGCGTCGACAGGATCAGCGGCGAGAGCGTGAAGAACTCGACGCCGCCCGAGCGGACCTGGCTCAGCATGTCAGTGTCGGAGCCGAGCTGGTTGTTCGGGAAGATCTGGATGTCGACCCGGCCCTTGGTCTCTTCCTTGATCTTGGCAACCGCCTCGTTGGCGCGCGCGTTCATCGGGTGCGCGACGGGAAGGTTGTTCGCGTATTTGTAAGTGAACTCGGCGGCCTGGGCGTTGGCCCGGCCGATATGGAAGGTGCCGATGGCTGAGGCGGCGGCTGTCGCCTGGAGCAGGGTGCGGCGCGAGATGGTCATGGGCGTTTTCTCCTTGAGAGCGTCTGTTGTCTTGCAGGTTTCTTATGGTTGGCGGTGAGCTTTACAGCACCCAGGTCGAGAGGCCGGGGACGAGGGCGATGACGACGAGGCCGACGAGCAGGGCGATGAGATAGGGCCAGATCGCGCCCATCGCCTCGTCCGGCGAGACGTTGCCGATCTTGCAGGCGATGTAGAAGCCGATGCCGATCGGCGGCGCCATCAGGCCGATATTCATCGCGGTGACCACGACCATCGCATAATGCACGTCGTTGATGCCGAGGCTCTTGGCGATCGGGAACATCAAGGGCGCCAGCAGCACGATCGCCGGCAGGCCCTCGAGCACGCAGCCGAGGATCATGAAGACGACGATCGACACCGCCATGAAGCTGAGCCAGCCGCCGGGCAGATGCGCCATGAAGCTGGCGAGGTCGCGGGCGAAGCCGGTCTGGGTGAGCGCCCAGGCCATGGCGAGCGCCGTGCCGAGGATCATCAGGATCGCGCCCGAGAGCGCCGCGGTCTCGACCAGCATCGCGTAGAACTTGCGCGGGCCGATGCCGCCATAGAGCACGATGCCGATGACGAGCGCGTAGAGCACCGCGATGGTCGAGACCTCGGTTGCGGTCGCGACGCCGCCGCCGACCGCGGCGCGGATGATGAAGGGCAGGACCAGCGCGGGTGCGGCGACGAGTGCGACCTTGCCGATCACCGCGAGCGGAGCGCGGCGCACGCCCTTCATGTCCTCGGCCGCAGCCTTCCAGCGGGCGAGGCCGGCGAGCGCGACGAGGAGCACGCCGGCGATGACGAAGCCGGCGTTGAACAGGCCCGCGATCGAGACGCCGGCGACGGAGCCGAGCACGATCAGGACGATCGAGGGCGGCACGGTGTCGGCCATCGCGGCGCCCGTCGAGAGCAGCGCGATCAGGTCCTTGGGCTTGTAGCCGCGCCGCTTCATCTCCGGAAACAGAGCGGGCGCCACCGTCGCCATGTCCGAGACCTTTGAGCCCGAAATCCCTGAGACGAGATAGAGCGAGCCGAGCAGGACATAGGACATGCCGGCGCGGACATGGCCGAGCAGCGATGCCAGGAAATCGACGATCGCCTTGCCCATGCCGGTGGCGTCGAGGATGCAGCCGAGCAGCACGAAGATCGGCACGGAGAGCAGGATGAGGCTCGACATGCCCTCGTCCATCCGCCCGATCATCACGAGCATCGGCACATTGGTCGAGAAGGCGAGGAAGGCGAGCGTTCCCAGCCCGAAGCAGAAGGCGATCGGCACGCCCGCGACGAGGCAGGCGGCGACGACGCCGATCAGGAAGATCAGGATGTTGTAGTAGCCGAGGCCCTTGAGCGTCGGCCCGAGCAGCCAGAAGGCGAGGCCGAAGCCGCCGACGACCAGTACTGATGTCGCGATGTCGACGAGGCGCGCGGTCTTGAAGAGGTAGCGCAGCGTGAGCAGCGCCATCAGCACGATGCCGACGGCGATGGCCGAGACGCGCCAGCTCACGGGGATATTGAGCGCGGCCGAGGTGACGTAACTCTCCTCCACGGCATATTCGATGGCCGGATCGACCATCGCGGCGAGGAAGGCGGCGACGGCGGTCAGCGCCAGCGTCTCGACGAACTCGCGCAAGCGCGGGGGCATCATGCCGACGAAGAGGGTCAGGCGCAGATGCTCGTTGCGGTCGACGGCGATGGCGGCGCCGAGCATGGCGAGCCAGATGAAGGCGATCGAGGCGACCTCGTCGACCCAGACGAAGGGCAGCGCGAAGACATAGCGCGAGATCACGCCGAGCAGCAGCACGCCGATGATGAAGGCGACGAGGGCCGCTGCGACCATCTCGACCGGGCGCATGATGGCGGAGCCCGGGCGCGCATCCGCGTTCTCGCTCAGGTTCTCGGGGATCGTCAGGGTATCGGCGATATCGCTCATGCGCCGGCCCTAGATGCCAGCCGCAAGATCGTCGCGCGTTCTGCCGGACGCGACGTGACGATCTAGCCTTTTGCTTTGGCATCGGATTCTCCCGAAAAGCGCGTTCCGCTTTTCGGTCCGATGCTCAAGGCGCAATCCGCCCGCATTATGGGATGCCCAACGGGCCATCGTTCCGTTCCTCCCTTCGCGCCGATCTTGTATGTCGCCGGCGTCGATTGTGGTCCACACTGTGAATAGCCAGGCAGCGGGACGGTCGGCAGATTACACGAGGGGTGCGGCATTGCAATCCGCAAAGCGCCCATCTAGGGTTGGGATACAAGAATAAGGTCCATATCATGGACTATCTGGAGGAGCGCTTGCCGCAGAATTCCGCGCCCGAAGCCGGCCTGTCCGGCTCGCAGAGCGTTGATCGCGCGCTCGGGCTGCTCTCGCTGATCGGGCGGGAGCCGGCCGAAGGCCTGCCGCTCGGCGAGATCGTCTCGGGCAGCGGGCTCAACAAGCCGACGACCCGGCGCCTGCTGCTGGCCTTGATGCGGGCGGGACTGGTCGAGCAGGAGCCGCAGACGCGGCGCTATTGCCTCGGCGAGGAGGCCTTCGTGCTCGGCGTGCTGGCGGCGCGGCGCCACGGCCTGCTCGAAATCGCGATGGAGGGGCTGCGCCGGCTGTCCGCCGAGACGCAGGACACGAGCTTTCTGACGGTCCGGCGAGAGAACTACGCGATCTGCCTGCATCGCGAGGAGGGGACCTATCCGGTGCGGACCCACGCCTTGCAGGCCGGCGACCAGCATCCGCTCGGTGTCGGCGCTGGCTCGCTCGCCATGCTGGCGGCGCTGCCCGACGACGATGTGGACCGGGTGATCGCGGCCAATGAAGCCGCGCTGCTGGCCCGCTATCCGCGCTTCGCGCCGGAGGCGATGAGGGCCGATATCGCCGAGACGCGCACGCGCGGCTTCTCGCTCAATCCCGGCCGGCTCGTCGCCAGTTCATGGGGCATCGGGCGGGCCTTCCGCTATCCGGATGGGCGGGTCGCCGGTGCGTTGTCCATCGCCGCGATCGACAGCCGGATGGCGCCAGGCCGGCAGGCGGAGCTTGCCGTGCCGCTGGCGCGCGAGGCCGAGCGCATGGAAGCGCTCCTCGCCGAAATGTTCATATCCAAACGGGCCGGCAGGCCCATGACGGCCGCTGTGCCGCGATCCATCGAGACAGGGAGAGCCGCAAAATGAGCTCTGCAACAGCCGCCCCGACCGGGGGCGTCGTGCCGATGACCCGGCGCGTGATGAACCTCGCCCATATCGCGACGCAGAACGCGCGACGCTTGGCCCGGCACCCCGCCTTCATCTGGGGCGAGAAGACCCTCGATTGGGCCGAGATCGATGCGCAGGTCTCGGCGCTTGCCGCGGGTCTGAAGGCGCGTGGCATCGGCAAGGGCGACCGCCTGCTCGTCCATTCCAAGAATTGCGACGCGATGTTCGTCTCGATGTTCGCGACCTTCCGGCTCGGCGCCGTCTGGGTGCCGACGAATTTCCGCCTGCTGCCGGACGAGGTCGCCTATCTCGCCACGGCCTCCGGCGCCAAGGGCTTCCTCTGTCATGGCGATTTCCCGGAACATGCGGCGGCGGTCGCGGGTACGCGCCCGGCGCCGGAGTTCACCTGGCGGATCGGGGAGGGCGCGTTCGGCGAGGACGAGGTCGGCGCCGTGATCGCGCGCCATCGCGGCGAAAGGATAGAGAACGCCGCGGTCGAGCATGACGATCCCTGCTGGTTCTTCTTCACCTCCGGCACGACGGGACGCTCCAAGGCCGCGGTGCTGACCCATGGCCAGATGGGCTTCGTCATCACCAATCATCTCTGCGATCTTGTGCCGGGCTCGACCGAGAAGGATTCCTCGCTGGTGGTGGCGCCGCTCTCGCATGGCGCGGGCGTGCATCAACTGATGATCTCGGCACGCGGCGCGACCTCGATCCTGCTGCCGACCGAGCGCTTCGATATCGACGAGGCCTATCGGCTAATCGCGAAGCACCGGATCAGCAACATCTTCACCGTGCCGACGATCCTGAAGATGCTGGTCGAGCATCCGGCCGTAGACCAGCACGATCATTCCAGCCTGCGCTACATCATCTATGCAGGCGCGCCGATGTATCGCGAGGACCAGAAGGCGGCGCTGAAAAAGCTCGGCAAGGTGATCGTGCAGTATTTCGGGCTGGGCGAGGTCACCGGCAACATCACCGTTCTGCCGCCGGCCCTGCACGAGGCCGAGGACGGACCTGACGCGCGTATCGGCACCTGTGGCTTCGAGCGCACCGGCATGCAGGTACAGATCCAGGACGAGGCGGGCCGGGAGGTCGAGCCGGGCGTTCAGGGCGAGATCTGCGTGATCGGGCCGGCCGTCTTCGCAGGCTATTACGACAACCCGGAAGCCAATGCGAAGTCGTTCCGCAACGGCTGGTTCCGCACCGGCGATCTCGGCCACATGGACGCGGAGGGCTTTGTCTACATCACCGGCCGGGCCTCGGACATGTATATTTCCGGCGGCTCGAACATCTATCCGCGCGAGATCGAGGAGAAGATCCTGACCCATCCGGCGATCGCCGAGGTCGCCGTGCTCGGCGTGCCCGACCCGGTCTGGGGCGAGATCGGCATCGCGGTCTGCGTCAATCGGCCGGGCCAGAACGCGACGGAAGGCGAGATCGCGGATTTCCTGTCGCCCAAGATCGCCCGCTACAAGATGCCGAAGCGCTTCCTGTTCTGGGAGGCGCTGCCGAAATCGGGCTATGGCAAGGTGCCGAAGCGCCTCGTCAAGGACGAACTGGAGAAGCGCGGCGAGCTCGACTTCCTGAAAGGGAAGGCGTCGTGAGGCGGATCGAGCAGCCCGGCACCGGTACGCCCGAGCGGGTCCAGTGGGTGGAGTGCCGTGGGCGCGCCTTCTCGCTGACGCTGCCAGCTGGCGTGCCATTGCTGGAGGCGGTGAGGAACGGTTTTGCGGCCGCGGGTTTCGCCTCGGGCGTGGTGAAGCTCGACGGGCTCGCGCTCGCGCCTTTCGCCTATGTGATGCCGGCACTGTCAAAGACGCCGGAGCATGCGGCCTTCTATAGCGAGACCTTCCAGCCGGAGGGCGGGGCGCGGGTTGAGGTCGGCGCGATGACCTTCGGCCAGCGCGACGGCGCGCCGTTCTTCCATGCCCATGCGCTCTGGGTTGAGGGCTCGGCTAAGCGCAGCGGCGGGCACATCCTGCCGGATGAGACGACCCTGGCCGAGACGATCACGGTGCAGGCCGTCGGGCTCGACGGCGCGGCGTTCGTGGCCGAGCCAGATAGCGAGACGCATTTCAAGCTGTTCGGGCCGGTCGCGGCATCGGGCGGCGCTGGAGAAGGGCGCTTCTTCGCGTTGCGCGTGAAGCCGAATGTCGATTTCTGCGGAGCGCTGGAAGCGTTCTGCGCAGAGCGCGGCATCCGCGAGGCCGTGATCCGTGGCGGCGTCGGCTCGACAATTGGCGCGCGGTTCGTCGATGGCGGCGTGGTCGAGAATTTTGCGACGGAGGTTGCAATCACCGAAGGGCGGATCGCGGCTGGTACTGGCGGATTTGAGGCGGCGATCGATGTCGCGCTGGTCGACTATAGCGGCGCGCTGGCAAGCGGGCGGTTGGTTCGGGGCGACAACCCAGTGCTGATGACCTTCGAACTGGTGCTGGAGGCGGTGTAAACCACCGCGTCATTCTCGGGCGAAGCGAAGCGCAGACCCGAGAATCTCTGACAATAGGAGGCGCCTTCTCATCCTGAGATGCTCGGGTCAAGCCCGAGCATGACGGCCGGTGTTACCCTTCCCGCTGCTTCTCGATTTCACGATTCCGCAGATCCTTGCGCATGATCTTGCCCGTCGCGGTCAGCGGCAGTTCCGTTACGAACTCGACCTCGCGCGGATACTGGTAGGCCGCCAGCCGGTCGCGCACGAAGGCCTGGATTTCCTTTGCCAGGTCCGCTGTTGGCGCCACATCTGGCTTGGGCAGGACGAAGGCCTTGACGATCTCGGTGCGGACCGGATCGGGCACGCCGACGACCGCGACCATCAGCACGGCCGGGTGGCGGATGATGCAATCCTCGATATCGCCGGGGCCGATGCGATAGGAGCCCGAGGAGATGATGTCGTCGTCGCGGCCCTGGAACCAGAAATAGCCGTCCTCATCGCGCGCGCCGCTATCGCCGGTGACGAGCCAGTCGCCGATGAATTTCGCCGCCGTCGCCTCGGACTGGTTCCAGTATTCCAGCATCATCACGGGATCGGGCCTGCTGACCGCGATCAGCCCTTGATCGCCATCAGGCAGTTCGCGGCCTTCCGGCGAGATCACCGCGACGCGGTGGCCGGGCACGGCGCGGCCCATCGAACCGGGCTTTACGGGGTAGAGGCTGGCGCAGTTGGCGACGAGCAGGTTCGCTTCGGTCTGCCCGTAGAACTCGTTGACCGGGAAGCCGAAGGTCTCGCGGCTCCAGTCGAGCATGTCGGCGCCGAGCGTCTCGCCGCCGGTGCCGATCGAGCGCATCGCGTAGCCGAAGCGCTGGGGATCGCGCACTTGCCGCATCAGCTTCAACGCTGTCGGCGGCAGGAAGGCGTTGCGCACCTTGTGCCGAGCCAGCAGTGCGAAGGCCGCTTCGGGATCGAACTTGCGGGCGCGGGATGCCAGCACCGGCACGCCGCAATAGAGGCTGGGCAGGAGCACGTCGAGCAGGCCGCCGATCCAGGCCCAGTCGGCCGGAGTCCAGAACAGGTCCTGCGCCTGCGGGAAGAATTCCTGCGGCATCTGCACGCCCGGCAGATGGCCGAGCAGCACGCGATGGGCATGCAGCGCGCCCTTCGGCTTACCCGTCGTGCCGGAGGTGTAGATGATCACGGCGGGGTCGTCGGCACGCGTATCGGCCGCGGTGAAGCGGTCGGAGGCCTTCGCCATCTCTGCCTCGAAATCGAGATGGCCGGCGCCGCCGACGACGAAGATCTTGCGCAGGTTCGGCAGGGCGTCGCGGATCGCCTCGACCTTGCTGATGTTCTCGGCGTCGGTGACCAGCACGCTGGCGCCGCTATGGCCGAGGCGGTGTTCCAGCGCCTCCGGCCCGAACAGGATGAAGAGCGGCAGCGCGATGGCACCAAGCTTGTAGGTGCCGAGATGGGCGATGGCCGTTTGCGGCGATTGCGGCAGCAGGATGCCGACGCGTTCGCCCGGGCCGACGCCGTGAGCGCTCAACAGGTTGGCGAAGCGGTTCGAGGCGCGGGCGAGATCGTCGAAGGAGATCGTCGCGACCTTGCCGCCGTCCTCCTCGAAGATCAGCGCCGGCTTTCCCGAGCCGTCGGCATGGGCGTCCGAACAGACCGTGCCGATATTGAAGCGCTCCGGGATGCGCCAGGCAAAGGCGTCCAGCGTTTCGCGATAGGTCGCGCGGCGTTCGAGCATGATCGGCTCCGGTCTTCGCATGCGTTTGCGCCGATCCTGCCCAGCCGGCCTGTGGGCTGACAAGCCCGAGCGGAGCAGCTTACGGTCTGCGCAAAATCGCGGGATGGGAGGAAATGCCGGTGAGCAAGCCGATCTGGATCGAGGCCGCGATCAACGGCCCTTGGGGGCGGGAGCGCCAGCCCGGCATTCCGATCAGCATTCCCGATATCGTCGCTGATGGAATCGCCGCTGTGGAGGCGGGCGCCGCGATCGTGCATCTGCATGTCTACGACATGGCGACCGGGCGTCAGCGGGACGACTGGGAGCTCTATGCGCAGGCGATCGAGGGCATCCGGGCCAGGGTCGATGCCATCGTCTATCCGACGATCCCGATCCTCGGTTCTGGCTATGCCGGCGACATGATTGGCTCCGGCCGCTACACCCATCTCGAGGAATTGGCGAAACGTGGGCTCGCCGAATGGGGCGTGCTCGATCCCGGGTCCTGCAACTGGACGACCTTCGCCGGTATCCCGCGGGGCGAGGCCGGCTTCATCTACCAGAACCCCGGCGAGCATATCCGCGAGGGGATGGAGGTGGCCGAGCGCCACAAGGTCCATCCAAGCTATGCGATCTACGAACCCGGCTTCACGCGGCTCGGCGCCGCACTGGCCAAGGCCTATCCGGGCATGCCGATGCCGATCTACCGATTGATGTTCTCGGACGCCTTCGCCTGGGGCTTTCCGCCGCGCGAATGGGCGCTGGAGGCCCATCTCAAGCTGCTCGCCGAGGATGCGCCCGAGGCGCCGGTGATGATCGCCGGGCTTGGCGTCGATCTCGCCGATCTCATCGGACCTGCGGTGGCGCGGGGCGTCCATGTCCGCGGCGGGCTGGAGGATGCGCCCTTCGGCTGCGAGAAGACGAATCGAGACTTGATCGCGGACACCGTCCGCCTGGTCGAGGCGGCGGGCGGACAGCCCGCCAGCGTGGCCGATGTGCGGGGCTGGCTGTCACGACAGGCCAAGGGAGAGACACAGTGAGCTTGCGCGATAAATTGCTCGAACGGTTCCTGCGCTATGTCGCGATCGAGAGCCAGAGCGACATGAAGGCCGCGAGCCTGCCGAGCACGCCCGGCCAGCAAGAGCTGGCGGCGCTGCTGGCGGAAGAGCTGCGCGCGCTCGGGCTGGAGAATGTCGTCATCGACGACCACGCCACGGTGACCGCGTTGAAGCGCGGAACGAAGCCCGGCGCGCCGCGCATCGGCTTCATCGCGCATGTCGATACGGTCGATGTCGGCCTGTCGCCGGTGGTCAAGGCGCAGGTGCTGCGGTTCGAAGGTCAGGATCTCTGCCTCAATGCGGAGAAGGACATCTGGCTGCGCGTCGCCGAGCATCCGGAGATTGCTCCCTACAAGGGCAACGAGATCGTCTTCAGCGACGGCACCAGCGTACTCGGCGCCGACAACAAGGCGGCGGTCGCGATCGTGATGACGCTGCTGGCGGAGCTGCGCCCCGAGGACGAGCATGGCGATATCCTCGTCGCCTTCGTGCCGGACGAGGAGATCGGCTTGCGCGGCGCCAAGGCGCTCGATCTCGCCCGCTTCGACTGCGATTTCGCCTATACGATCGACAGCTGCGAGGTCGGCGAGGTCGTCTGGGAAAATTTCAACGCGGCCATGGCCGAGATCGTCTTCACCGGCGTCACCGCCCATCCGATGTCGGCGAAGGGCGTGCTGGTGAACCCGCTGATGATGGCGCAGGACTACATGGCCGCCTTCGATCGGGCGCAGACGCCGGAGCATACCGCTGGCCGCGAGGGCTACACCTGGTTCCTCGAACTCGTCGCCACGCCGGCTGAAGCGGTGCTGCGGGCCAATATCCGCGATTTCGACAAGGCGTCCTTCGCGACGCGCAAGCGGAAGGTCGGCGAGGTCGCGGCCGAGATCGCCAAGCGCTACCCGACCGGACGCGTCACCTCGGAGGTGAGCGATGTCTACGGCAATATCGCCGACAGCCTCGGCGAGGATCGGCGTTCCGTCGATCTGCTGATGGCGGCGCTGTCCGAATTGCAGATCGCGCCGAAGCTGATCCCGATGCGGGGCGGCACGGACGGGGCGGCGCTCTCGGCGCGCGGGCTGCCGACGCCGAATTTCTTCACCGGCGCGCATAATTTCCACTCGCGCTTCGAATTCCTGCCGCTGCCGGCCTTCGAGACCTCCTATGAGGTGGCGCGGCGCATCTGCCTGCTCGCGGGGCAGGGTGCCTAGCGCGGCTTGTCGCATTGGCGCTGGCGTAGTCCGCGCCTACATGAGGTGGGCAGGAACAGCGAAAGCACGATCCGCATGTCCGAACGCGACGCCGAAGCCAACCGATTCTCCGCCCGCGCGGCGCGCTATGCCCGCGTCGGCGCCAATGTCGGCGGGGTGGCGGCCCGGATCGCGGGCGCGCGGCTCTTCGGTGTCGAGGGGCGCGACGCCACCAATGCCGAAGCGCTGGCCAAGGCGCTGGGCGGGCTGAAGGGGCCGATCATGAAGGTGGCGCAGCTCGTCGCCACCATCCCCGACGTCGTGCCGCCGGAATACGCCGCCGAATTGCAGAAGCTGCAATCGCAGGCGCCGCCGATGGGCGCGGCCTTCGTCAAGCGGCGCATGATGGCCGAGCTCGGCGCCAACTGGCGCGAGCGCTTCGGCGAATTCGACCTCAAGCCAGCGGCGGCGGCCTCATTGGGGCAGGTTCATCGCGCGACGGCGCTGGACGGCGCGGCGCTCGCCTGCAAGCTGCAATATCCCGACATGGAGTCGGCCGTGGAGGCCGATATCGCCCAGCTCGAGGTGCTGTTCTCGCTGCACCGGCGCATGGGCGCGGTGATCGACACCACCGAGATCGCCAAGGAGATCGGCGCCCGCGTCCGCGAAGAGCTCGATTACAAGCGGGAGGCCAGGCATGTCGCGCTCTATCAGGCGATCCTGTCGGACACGCCGGAGGTGCGCGTGCCGGCGCTGGAGCCGGCTCTGTCGACCCGCCGGCTCCTGACCATGCATTGGCTGGAGGGCAGCCCGATCCTCTCGCACAAGCAGGACGGGCAGGCGGTGCGCGACCGGATCTCGACCGCGATGTTCAAGGCGTGGTGGCGCCCGTTCAGCCATCACGGCGTCATCCATGGCGATCCGCATCTCGGGAACTATACCGTGTTCTCGGAGGGCGGCGAGCCTCAGGGCATCAATCTGCTGGACTATGGCTGTATCCGCATCTTCCCTGAGAGCTTCGTCGGCGGCGTCGTCGATCTCTACAAGGGCCTGCGCGATTGCGAGGATGCCCGCGTCGTCCATGCCTACGAGACCTGGGGCTTCAAGGGGCTGACCAAGGAACTCGTCGATACCCTCAACATCTGGGCGCGCTTCATCTACGGGCCTCTGCTGGAGGATCGTGTCAGGCGCATCGCAGAGGGTGTCAGCCCGGCTGAATATGGCCGCAAGCAGGCCTTTCAGGTGCACCAGGCGCTGAAGGCACGCGGGCCGGTGACGGTGCCGCGCGAGTTCGTCTTCATGGACCGCGCCGCGATCGGGCTCGGCGGCGTCTTCCTGCATCTCGACGCCGAGCTGAATTTCCATCGGCTGTTCGAGGCGGAGATCGCGGGATTTTCAGTAGAGCGCGTCGCGCAGCGGCAGGGTGCGGCGCTGGCGGCTGCGGGGCTGCACAGGGCTAGCTGAGGTTCAGGAGCGCTCCGGGGCGACGTTCCACGGCTGCTGCACGCTGCCGCGTTGCCCGTGCGTCGCTGGTGCGCTACAGGCATGGAAAGAGACCACGTCTTTCCAGGATCGAGACCATGGCCGACCACGCCCATTCCGCCGATACGCCCGCGATGGATTATGCCGAGCACGAGCGGACCTATGTCGGCTTCATTCATTTCGCCGAGGTCGGAACGGTCGCCTGCCTTGCCATCGTCGCGGCGCTCGCCGTCGGCGGCACGAAGCATGCCTGGGGCACGGCGCTGATCGGCACGCTGCTCGCGGTCATCGGAACCGGCGTCGGCATCGCTTCCCCCTCGATCGGCTGGCGCGCGCCGCTCGTCGCGCTCGTCCTGATGCTGCTCGGCCTCGTGCTGCTCTGAGCCTCGAGGCTTGAACGGCCTGCTCCGGCACGCGCCTGGCCGTTCCGGCTGAACGCCGGGGCAAACCAGGCCGGCAAGATGACAGCGCGTCGAGCGAAAACCGCTCCGTCATCGGATTGCTGCAAAGGGCCGGCTTGATCGCCGGCCTTTTCGTTTTCGGAGCCTGCATCGCGTGACGATACTACGGCGTCTGCTGAAACTGGTGCTGGTGGTGGCGCTGGCCGGCTATCTCGCCGGGCTGGCGATGCTCTATGCCCGGCAGCGCGAGATGGTGTTCCCGCGCGATCCGGCCAGGGCCGATATCGCCGCGGCCGGGCTGGCCGCTGCCGAGGAGGCGAGCGTGGCGACGGCCGATGGCGAGCGCCTGATCGCCTGGGTGGTGCCGCCGCGTGCGGGCAAGCCGGTGCTGCTCTATTTCCACGGCAATGCCGGCAATCTTGGGCGGGCGGGGCGGGTCGAGCGTTTCAGAGGGCTCACGGAGGACGGCACGGGGCTCTTCGCCGTCAGCTATCGCGGTTATGGCGGCTCGTCCGGGGCGCCGAGCGAGGAGGGGCTGCTGCAGGATGCACGCGCCGCCTATGGCGCTGCTGCCCAGCGGTTCGGCGCCGGCCGCTTGATCGGCTATGGCGAATCGCTCGGTACGGGCGTGGTGCTGAAGCTCGCGGCCGAGGTCCCGCTTCAGGCCGTGGTGCTGGAAGCGCCCTATCGCTCGACGCTTGCCGTGGCGCAGGGCATCTACCCCTTTCTGCCGCTCAGCCTGGTGATGCAGGACCAGTTCCGCTCCGACGAGATCATCGGCCGGATCAAGGTGCCGCTCCTCGTGCTTCACGGAGAGCGCGACCAGGTCATTCCCTTTGCCCAGGGGCAGGAGCTCTACGAGCTGGCCAATGCACCCAAGCGCTTCCTGCGTTTTCCGACGGGGCGACACACGGATCTGCCGCGATACGGGTCGATCGGCGAAGTCAGGCGTTTCCTCGCGGAGGTCGCTTCAGGCGACTTCGCGGGGGCGGAGAGCCGGACGATCGGGGAGGTCGCCGGCGGGCGCCCCTGACAGGCGCATCCGGCGCCGGATCAGCTTCGGAAGAAGCCGCCGCCACCGCCGCTGATGCGCGAGGAGCCCGCACGGGCGATGGCGTTGTTGCCGTCGAGCGCGAGCGCGCGCTGATAGGCCTCGGAGGCCTCGGCCTTCTTGCCGAGCTTCTCGAAGGCGAAACCGCGGCCAGCCCAGGCGTCGGCATTGCGGTTGTCGACATTGAGCGCAGCGGTGAAGTCCTCCTGCGCGGCATCGTATTTGCCGAGCGCGTTCAGGCTCTGGCCGCGGGCGATATAGGGCGGCGCGGTATAGGGATTGCGGTCGATCACCGAGTCGAAATCGGTGACGGCATGCTGGTGCTGGCCTTCCTTCTGGTAGACGAGGCCGCGGGCATGGAAGGCTTCTGCCGATTCGGGATTGAGCCGGATCGCGGTGTTGAGATCGGCCAGCGCCTGCTGGCTGTTGCCCTGCTGGCGCAGCAGGTTGGCACGGGCGATATAGGCCGGCGCGTAGTTCGGATTGGCGGTGGTGGCACGGTTGAAATCGGCCAGCGCCGAATCGGCGCGGCCGCTCTGGCGCAGCGCCAGGCCGCGATTCGTGTAGGCGGAGGCGAGGTTCGGATCGAGCTGGATCGCCTTGGTGAAATCCCCGATCGCATCCGAGAAGCGGCCGACGCGGGCATAGGCCGCGCCGCGCGTGTTGTAGGCGCCGGGATCGTTCGGGTTGCGCGAGATGACGTCGCTCAGCGAGCCGATATTGACGCTGGCATCGGCGGTGTCGCGCGTGTCGAGCTCAGCGACGGCCGGCTGGGAGCCGAGATTGGAGACGGTGTCGCAGCCCGCGAGCGCCAGCGCCATGCCGGCTGCGGCCAACCAGTTACTGCCTCGGATCATGCTCTGCCTCATCGGTTTCGTGCTTCGCCTGCCGCGATGCCCTCCCGCTTTCAGAGGGCGTCCGGCCTTGCAGGCCACCGCAGCGTGATCGCGCTCCCAACCGACAGCGCCTACTGGAGAAAACGCCTTAAACCCGCCAAAACTTGGTTAACGACGTTAAAATGACAACGCGCCCGGAGCGGGCTCCAGGCGCGAATCGCTATCGGCCCTATCTTGGCAGCCCGATAAGGACCGCCACGAGGGATTCAGGGGCGCTTCGGCTTCACCGGCGCAGGCAGCAGGCCTTCGCGCTGGAGCTTCTTGCGCTGGAGCTTGCGGGCGCGGCGCACGGCCTCGGCCGATTCACGGGCGCGCTTCTCGGACGGCTTCTCGTAGTGACCACGAAGCTTCATCTCACGGAAGATGCCCTCGCGCTGCATCTTCTTCTTGAGGGCGCGGAGCGCCTGATCGACATTGTTGTCGCGAACGAGAACCTGCACGTGAAACGTCCGTCCTTAGCGGGTGAATCCAGAAATGAGGGTCGGCGGTAAGGCAGAGCCCTCCGCGCGAAGTTGGGTGCGGATAGCAGAATTCATTTCGCCTGTCCACGCCGCGATCCCTTGAAAATGCGGGGGCGCATGCAGTTGCGGCATGAACGAGGACCAGGTCGTCAAGCGCGTTCGTCCCTGACGCGGGTGACATGGCCCATCTTGCGGCCGGGGCGGGCGTCGCGCTTGCCGTAGAGATGCAGATGCGCGCCCGGCTCGGCCAGCAGTTCGCGCCAGCGCAGCGCGCTCGCGCCGATCAGGTTTTCCATCTCGACGCGGCCACGCCGGGCGGTCGAGCCGAGCGGGAAGCCGCAGACGGCGCGGACATGCTGGTGGAACTGCGAGGTCTGCGCACCTTCGCTGGTCCAGTGCCCGGAATTATGGACACGCGGGGCGATCTCGTTGACGACGACGCGCTCGGCCAAGTCGCCTTCTGCCTCCAGCACGAATAGCTCGACCGCGAAGACGCCGACATAGCCGAGCGCCTCGCCGATGCGGCGTGCCGCTTCGATCGCCTGCAGGGAGGCGCCTTCCGAGAGATTCGCGGGGATGCGGGTGTAAGCGAGGATGTGGTCGCGGTGCTCGTTCTCGCAGACGTCGAAGGCGGCGAAGGAGCCGTCGAGCCCGCGCGCCGCGACGACCGAGACCTCGCGCACGAAGGAGACGAAGCCTTCGAGGATCGCGGGGAAGCGGCCGATCGCTGCATGTGCCTCGGCGAGGTCGCTGCCCGGCGCGATCTTGACCTGGCCCTTGCCGTCATAGCCGAAACGGCGGGTCTTCAGCACCGAGGGACGGCCGAGCTCGGCTGCGGCGGCCTCGAGATCGGCCAGCGTGTCGACGGCGCGGAAGGGCGCGACGGCGAGGCCGAGCTCGGAAATGAAGCGCTTCTCGCTGAGCCGGTCCTGCGTCACCGCCAGGGCGCGGGCGCCCGGATGCAGCGGCACGCGCGCGGCGAGGAAGGCAGCGGTCGCAGCCGGGACGTTCTCGAACTCGTAGGTCACGACGTCGACGGCATCGGCGAAGCGGGCGAGCGCCTCCTCATCCTCGTATTCCGCGACGGTGTGGCGGGCCGCGACGTCGAAGGCCGGGCTGTCGGTCTCGGGCGCGAAAACATGGCAGCGGATGCCGAGATCGGCGGCGGCGAGCGCCATCATCCGGGCAAGCTGGCCGCCGCCGAGGATGCCGAGCATGGCGCCGGGCGCAAGGCCGGTCGGAACGGGAGGGTTCATGCGTCGTCCCGGTTGGGGCGCTCGGCGATGCCGGCGCTCTGGCGGGCGCGGTAGGCGTCGAGCCGCTCGGCAAGGCCGGCATCGGAGAGTGCGAGGACGGCGGCGGCGAGGAGGGCGGCGTTGACGGCACCGGCCCGGCCGATCGCGAGCGTGCCGACCGGGATACCGGCAGGCATCTGCACGATCGAGAGCAGGCTGTCCTGCCCGGAGAGCGCCTTGGATTCGACGGGCACGCCGAAGACCGGCAATGGCGTCAGCGAGGCGGTCATGCCCGGCAGATGCGCGGCGCCACCGGCACCGGCTATGACGACCTTGAAGCCTTCGGCCTTGGCGCCCTTGGCGAAATCGAACAGCCGCTCGGGCGTGCGATGGGCCGAGACGATGCGGGCGTCATAGGGGATGGCGAGGGCGTCGAGCGCCTCGGCCGCATGACGCATCGTCGCCCAGTCGGACTGGCTGCCCATGATGATGGCGACGGGGGGGCTGCTGGCTGCCATGGAATGCGCTCGGACTCGGCTCCGGAAGCGCGCGATCTAGACCGGTAGACGCCGGGGAAGCAAGGGAGAATCGCCGCGGCGCGGCCGGAAAACGCCGATGTCAGGCAATGATGTCGGGCGTCAACGCATCCTCGATCTGGGCGATGCGGTCCTTGAGGTAGAGCTTGCGCTTCTTCAGGCGCTGGACCTGGACCTGGTTGATCGAGCCGACGCGTTCCAGCGCGTCGATGGCGCTGTCGAGATCGCGATGCTCCTCGCGCAGCCGCGCGAGCTCCGAGGTGAAGGTCTCGACCTCTTCCGGGCTGAGCTCGAATCCCATGGGCATCTCATCATCGCCTTGATCGGGGACGACTATGCGCGTGCCGACCTGAGTCCCGCAAGTGCGGGTGGGGCGGCGCTGGCATCGGGAAGCCATCTATTCACGGCTTTCCGGAAACGGACCGGTCACGATCACAGAATCTCATGAATGCCGTGTGACGGCACGGGGAAGACGTGAAGCCGGCTCTATGCCAGATTGGGACGTCAACCGCTCATCAGGAGGATCCAGATGTCGTTGCAGACCCGTCTTGCGGAACTCGAGCGCAAGCACCGTCAGCTTGAGGATGCCATCGCCCAGGCTGTGGCGAGCCCGTCCTCAAGCGACCTCAGCCTCGCAGAGCTGAAGCGGAAGAAGTTGCAACTGAAGGATGAGATCGAACGCGTACGGATGACTATGCCGGAGCGAACCTTGCATTGAGCCAGCGGGCCGAAGGGCCCGTCGAATGCTATGAAGATGCGGACGAACCGGCCCGAAAGGGCCGGTTTTTCGTTGGCGGCAGGCCGCCGCGCGCTTCGTCAACGGAATGACACAAATCAGCGGGAACTTCTTTCGGGATGGCCGGTTGAGGCCGGGCGCGCATCGCGCGGGGGAGATCGCCATGGGCATCGTCTGGACCATCATCATCGGTTTCATTGCGGGCGTCGTCGCCAAGTTCATCATGCCGGGCTCGAACGAGCCCGCCGGCTTCATCCTGACGACGATTCTTGGGATCATCGGAGCCTTCGTCGCGACCTATCTCGGCCAGTCGCTCGGCTGGTACGCACCGGGGCAGGGAGCCGGGCTGATCGGCGCGGTCGTCGGCGCCATCATCGTCCTGGTCGTCTGGGGCGCGATCGCCGGCCGCAACCGCGCGGTCTGACCCCTGAGCTTTCTCGCACCGGCCCGAACTCATCTCGTGTCTCGGGCCGGTTTTTCTCCCCGATGGAGTGAATGCCGTGAGTGACGACAACAGCAGCAGCGGCTTTCCGTCCCTGACCGCCCTTCTCGGGCTCGTCGCGGTCGCAGGCTTTCAGAATCGCGACAAGATCGCGGAATGGCTCGGCGGGCACAGCCAGCCTCAGCCCGGACAGGTGCCGGCTCCGCAGGCGGGCCAGTCCGGCGCCGCGCCGCAGGGCGATGGCGGCGGGCTTCTCGGTGGTCTCGGCGGCCTGCTCGGCGCCGGCGGCATCGGCAGCGTGCTGAACGGCGGGCTCGGCGAGCTTTCCGACCGGTTCAGGCAGGCGGGCCAGGGCGACAAGGTCGATTCCTGGGTGCAGCACGGCCCCAACCAGAATGTCGCGCCCGGCGATCTCGAGCAGGCGCTTGGCCCGCAGGTGATCGATACGATCGCGCAGCGGACGGGCCTGTCGCGGGATGAATTGCTGGACCGGCTGTCGCAGGTGCTGCCGGAAACGGTCGATCGCTTCACGCCGAACGGCCGGATCGACCGGGCCGGGGCCTGAGGGCACGGCCATCACTCTCGGGCGAAGCACAGCTTCGACCCGAGAAACTCAGGACAAGACGATACTGGTTTTCGGGATGCTCGGGTCAAGCCCGAGCATGACGTGTGGGTTCAGAGCGTCCGCGCCATCTCGCGCAGACGGAATTTCTGGATCTTGCCGGTCGAGGTCTTCGGCACCTCGGCGAAGACGATGGTGCGCGGGCATTTGAACGCGGCGAGATGCTCGCGGCACCAGGCCATGATCTCGGCCTCCGTCGCGCTCTTGCCCGGCTTCAACTCGATGAAGGCGCAAGGGCTCTCGCCCCATTTCTCGTCGGGGCGGGCGACCACCGCGGCAGCCTGCACGGCGGGGTGCTTGTAGAGCGCGTCCTCGACCTCGATCGAGGAGATGTTCTCGCCGCCGGAGATGATGATGTCCTTCGAGCGGTCCTTGAGCTGGATATATCCGTCGGGATAGCGCACGCCGAGATCGCCGGTGTGGAACCAGCCGCCGGCGAAGGCGGCCTCGGTCGATTTCCGGTTGCCGAGATAGCCCTTCATCACGACATTGCCGCGCATCATCACCTCGCCGAGCGTCTGGCCGTCGCGCGGAACCGGCTGCATCGTCTCGGGATCGAGCACGTCGAGCCCTTCCAGTGCCGGATAACGGACGCCCTGACGGGCCTTCTTGGCGGCCTGCTCGGCCGGCGAGAGTGCGTTCCAGTCGTCGTTCCAGTCGTTGACGACGGAGGGGCCGTAGCACTCGGTCAATCCGTAGAGATGCGTCACCTCGAAGCCGGCCTGCTTCATGCCGGCGAGCACGGCCTCTGGCGGCGGTGCGGCGGCGGTGAAGAAGGAGACCGTCTGCGGGAAGTCGCGGCGCTCCTCGGCGGAGGCGTTGAGCAATGTCGACATCACGATCGGCGCGCCGCAGAGATGGGTCACGCCATGGCCGGCTAGCGCATCATACATCGCCTTGGCGCGGACCTGGCGCAGGCAGACATGCGTGCCGGCGACGATCGAGATCGTCCAGGGGAAGCACCAGCCGTTGCAGTGGAACATCGGCAGCGTCCAGAGATAGACGGGGTGCCGACCCATATTGCCGGTGATGACGTTCGAGGTCGCCAGCAGGTTGGCGCCGCGATGGTGATAGACCACGCCCTTGGGATCGCCGGTGGTGCCGGAGGTGTAGTTCAGCGCGATCGCGTCCCACTCGTCCGACGGCATCAGCCAGTCGAAATCCGGATCGCCCGAGGCGATGAAATCCTCGTACTCGATCTGGCCCAGCCGCTCGCCGGGGCCGTCATAGACGGGATCATCATAGTCGATGACGATCGGCTTCGCCTTGCAGAGCGCAAGCGCCGCCTTGATCGTCCCGGAGAATTCGCGATCGGTGATCAGCACCTTCGCGCCGCCATGGTCGAGCGAGAAGGCGATGATCGCGGCGTCGAGCCGGGTGTTCAGCGTGTTGAGCACGGCGCCCGCCATCGGCACCCCGTAATGGCATTCGAGCATGGCCGGCGTATTCGGCAGCATGACTGCCACCGTGTCGTTCTTGCCGATGCCGTGCTTCGCCAGCGCCGAGGCGAGGCGGCGCGAGCGAGCGTAGAACTCGGCATAGGAGTGGCGCAGCGGGCCATGGATGATCGCGGTGCGGCCGGGAAAGACCGAGGCCGCGCGTTCCAGGAAAGCCAGCGGCGTCAGCGGCTGGTAATTCGCCGGGTTGCGGTCGAGATCGGTATCATAGGCCGAACGGGTCATCAGGAGCCTTCCTCGCAAGCGACGGCAGCCTTAGCGGCTGGCGTGCCTCGGTGTAATCCATCCCTTTTTCCGATGCGGCGCAATCGCGCGGATGGAGGCTCAGCCGAGAATATGCAGGCCGCGCAGGCCGTCATAGACGAGCTTGGCGCCGACCAGCAGCAGGAGCCAGTAGACGATTCCGTAGAAGCGTTCGGGCGGAACGCGCCGGACCAGCCAGACGCCTGCGAAGGTCGCGGCGACGGCGAAGGGCAGCAGCGCAGCCGAGGCCAGCAGGTTCTGGCCGTTGAGCTGGCCGAGCGCGAGATAGGGCACGAGCTTCACCAGGTTCATCGCGGCGAAGAAGACCGCGCCGGTGCCGACGAAGACGGCGGGCTTCAGCTTCTGCGGCATGACATAGATCTGGAAAGGCGGGCCGCCGGCATGGGCGACCATGCTGGTGAAGCCGCAGAGGAAGCCCCAGAGGCTGCCGGCGCTCCAGTTCGCCTGCGTGGCGACGGCGGGCTTCCGGCCATCGCTCAGCATGCGGCGCAGGGCGAAGCCGACCGAGATCAGCCCGACTGCCAGCACGACGGCTGCGTCCGAGACCTTCGCCGCCAGCAGGTAGCCGAGGAGGATGCCGAGCAGGGCGCCCGGCGCCAGTGTCGCGAGGTTGCGGCGGTCGAAATCGCGCCGGTAGGACCAGACCGAGACGACGTCCTGCGCGATCAGCAGGGGCAGCATGATCGCGGCGGCCGTCACCGGCGAGACGACCAGCGCCATCAAGGGCAGCGAGAGCAGGCCAATGCCGGAAAAGCCGCCTTTCGCCAGCCCGGTCAGGACGACGGCCGGCACCATGGCGGCGAAGAAGAGAAGGTCGAAGGGCATGTGGTACTGCGTCGCAGGGCCGGGAAATGCGGGGCGGGATCGGCGAAAGTCTTAAGGCGGCGCGCTTGCGTCGGGCGCGGGGAAGAGCGCAGGGTTCGCGCAAAACCAGCCCCGCCACCGCCGGCTCGCCACGGGGCTTTAGGCTGAAACCCGGCGCAGAGGAACGCTTCCGATGAATGGCTCCCATGCGGCGCCCGCCCGCTCCGAAGGCTATCGCGAAACCTATGCGCGCTGGCAGGCCGATCCGGCTGCCTATTGGCTCGACATGGCCAGGGCGATCGACTGGATCAAGCCGCCGGTGAAGGCTTTCGATCCGGCGGCCGGCATCTACGGCCGCTGGTTCCCGGACGCGACCTGCAACACTTGCTTCAACGCACTCGACCGGCATGTCCGCGACGGGCGCGGCGAGCAGGTTGCGCTTATCCATGACAGCCCGGTCACCGGGACCAAGGCGAGTTACACCTATGCGCAGATGCTGGAAGAGGTCGCGACGCTCGGCGCCGTCCTGCAGGATCTCGGCGTCGGCAAGGGCGACCGCGTCCTGATCTACATGCCGATGGTGCCGGAGGCGGCCTTCGCCATGCTGGCCTGCGCCCGGATCGGCGCCGTGCATTCGGTCGTGTTCGGCGGTTTCGCCGCCAAGGAACTGGCGACGCGCATCGACGATGCCGAGCCCAGGGTCATCCTGACCGCGACCTGCGGCATCGAGCCGACGCGCGTGGTCGAATACAAGCCCTTGCTCGACGGCGCGATCGAGATGGCCCGGCACAAGCCGCAAGCCTGCGTCGTGCTGCAGAGGCCGCAGGCGGACGCCTCGATGCATGTGACCCGCGACAAGAACTGGCGCACGCTGGTGGCTGCCGCGAAGGCCGCCGGGCGCAAGGCCGAGTGCGTCGAGGTCGCGGCGACCGACCCGCTCTACATCCTCTACACCTCGGGCACGACGGGACGGCCCAAAGGCGTGGTCCGCGACAATGGCGGGCACATGGTCGTGCTCAAGGCGACGATGGACCAGCTCTTCGATGTCGGGCCGGGCGAGGTGATGTTCTGCGCCTCCGATGTCGGCTGGGTCGTCGGCCACGGCTATATCGTCTATGCGCCGCTGATCCAGGGCGCGACCAGCGTGCTCTACGAGGGCAAGCCGGTCGGCACGCCCGATCCCGGCGCGTTCTGGCGGGTGATCGCCGAGCATGGCGTGAAGGTGCTGTTCACGGCCCCGACCGCCTTCCGCGCCATCCGCAAGGAGGACCCGGAGGGCAAATACCTCGCCGGGCACGATCTCTCGCGCTTCAGGGCGCTGTTCCTCGCCGGTGAGCGGGCCGATCCCGAGACGCTGAAATGGGCGGAGCAGATGCTTGGGGTGCCGGTGATCGATCATTGGTGGCAGACCGAGAGCGGTTCGCCGATCGTGGGTAATCCGATGGGGTTGGGCCTGCTGCCGGTGAAGCATGGCTCGCCGACCGTGCCTCTGCCGGGCTGGGACGTGCAGTGCCTCGACGAGGGCGGGCGGCCTGTCGAGGCCGGCAAGATGGGCGCGATCGTGCTGAAGCTGCCGCTGCCGCCGGGTGCGCTGCGGACGCTCTGGAACGACGACGCACGCTTCAAGGAAGCGTATCTCGAAACCTATCCGGGCTATTACAACACCTCGGATGCCGGTTTCATCGATAAGGACGGCTATGTCTTCATCATGGGGCGCACCGACGACATCATCAATGTCGCCGGCCACCGCCTCTCGACCGGTGGCATGGAAGAGGTGCTGGCGGCGCATCCGGCCGTGGCGGAATGCGCCGTCGTCGGCATCCGCGACGCGCTGAAGGGCGAGCAGCCCTGCGGCTTCGTCGTGTTGAAGGCCGGCGCGACGGTCACGCCCGAGCAGGTCGAGAAGGAGCTGGTCGCGCTGGTGCGCGAGCGGATCGGGCCGGTCGCGGCTTTCAAGCTGGCGCTGACGGTCGCCCGGCTGCCGAAGACGCGCTCCGGCAAGATCCTGCGCGCGACGATGAAGAAGATCGCCGATGGCGAGGATTACGCCGTGCCGGCGACCATCGAAGATATCGCGGTGCTCGGTGAGATCGGCACGGCGCTGAAGGGCAGGGGGATCGGGTAGCTCCCGCCGATGTCGTCATTCTCGGGCGAAGCGAAGCTTCGACCCGAGAAACTCAAGGCGAGTGGGCGCTGGTTTCCGAGATGCTCGGGTCAAGCCCGAGCATGACGGCTAGCGAGAGACCTCAGCCCTCGTCGTCCTCGTCTTCGGCCGGACGCTTGAGCTGCTTCAGCTTGGCGAAGACGGAATCGACGTCGATCGCGGCTTCCTCCTCGCGCTTCGGCCGGCTCATGTCGGCGAAGGGCTGGCTCTCGCGCACGGGCTCGGGAGCGATCGCCTCTTCCACCGTGAGCAGGGTCGAGCCGGCTTCGGCCAGCGCTGCCGGGCGATCCTTGGAAGCGCGGCCGACCTCGAAATCGAGGTCGATCTGCGAGCACAGGCCGAGGCTGACCGGGTCGATCGGGGTGAGTTGCTGGGCGTTCCAGTGCGTGCGGTCGCGGATCTGCGCGATGGTCGACTTGGTCGTGCCGATCAGGCGGATGACCTGCGCGTCCTTGAGCTCGGGATGGTTGCGCAGCAGCCAGAGGATGGCGTTCGGGCGGTCCTGGCGCTTCGAGACCGGGGTGTAGCGCGGGCCCTTGGTGCGCTTGATCTCCGGCACCTTCACCTTGCGCTCGGCGAGCTTGAGATGATGGTTCGGGTTCTTGGCGGCGCGCTCCAGCTCCTCGCGGGTGAGCTGGCCGGAGGTGATCGGGTCGAGGCCCTTAATGCCGGCGGCGACTTCGCCGTCCGCGATGCCGCGCACCTCGAGCGGGTGCAGCTTGCAGAACTCGGCGATCTGCTCGAAGGTCAGCGAGGTGTTCTCGACCAGCCAGACCGCGGTGGCCTTGGGCATCAGCGGGGTTTGTGACACGGGACGGTCTCCTCTTCGCCTTCGCGCCGCCGCTCGCTGGGGGCTCATAAAGGCAGGGTCGCGGACAATAGCTCTCATGCGCCGACCGGCCTCCCCGGCCGGCCATCCAAATCATCGACGATGAGCAGGATGGCGCGCCTTATAGGCGAGGGCGGGGCAGGTGTCCATGAAAAGCAACGTGATCGCTGCCTATCACACCGTCAGCACGATCTTGCCGATATGGGCGCTGGATTCCATCAGGCGATGGGCCTCCGCCGCCTGCGCCAGCGGGAAGGTCGCGTTGATCAGCGGCTTGCAGCGCCCGGTTTCCAGCAGCGGCCAGACCCTGGCGTGCAGCTCGGCGGCAATCGCGGCCTTCTCGGGCACGGTGCGCGGGCGGAGCGTCGAGCCGGTATGGGTCAGGCGCTTCAGCATCAGGCGGCTGAAATTGACCGTCGCCTTGGGTCCGTTGAGGAACGCGATCTGGACGATGCGGCCCTGGTCGGCGGCGAGCTCGAAATTGCGATCGATATAGTCGCCGCCGACCATGTCGAGGATCAGGTCGGTGCCGCGCCCGCCGGTCATGGCCTTCGCAGCCGCGACGAAATCCTCGGTGCGGTAGTTGATGGCGTGGTCGGCGCCCAGCTCAAGGCAGGCGGCGCATTTATCGTCGGAGCCGGCCGTCGCGATGACGGTCGCGCCGAAGGCCTTGGCGAGCTGGATCGCCGTCGTGCCGATGCCGGACGAACCGCCATGGACGAGGAAGCTCTCGCCGGCCTGCAGCCGGCCGCGCTGGAAGACATTGGTCCAGACCGTGAAGAAGGTTTCCGGGATCGCCCCGGCCTCGGTCAGCGTCAAACCCTTGGGCGCGGGCAGGGCGTTGCTCTCGTCGACCACGGCATATTCCGCATAGCCGCCGCCGGCGACGAGGGCGCAGACCGTCGATCCAACGGGGAAGCGATCGGCGCCTTCGCCCTGCGCCACCACCGTACCGGCGAATTCGAGGCCGGGGATGTCGGAGGCGCCGGGCGGCGGGTTGTAGCCGCCCTGCCGCTGCAGGACGTCGGGACGGTTGACGCCGGCCGCCGCGATGGAGACGAGGATCTGGCCGGGCCCGGGCTTCGGGACCGGGCGCGTTTCCGGCCTGAGAACGTCGGGGCCGCCGGGCGCCGCCATGCCGATCGCCGTCATCGTCTCGGGAATGCTCGTCATGGCTGTCGTCCTCTGGATTGGTGCGCCGCAGCGTGACTGCGTTCGAAACTTGGGTAGCGTGCCGCGCGCAGTTTGAGCAGATGCGAGGCCGCCATGTCGATATTCCCGGAGGACGATCGCCCCAAGCCGAAGAGCGTGCACGAGATCGGGCAGGACCTGTCGACGCTGTCCCTGACCGAGATCGACGAGCGCATCGCGGCGCTCAAAGCCGAGATCGAGCGCCTGATCGAGACGCGATCGCGCAAGGATGCCTCGCGCTCTGCAGCGGACGCGTTCTTCCGCAAGCCAGCCTGAAAAAGCGTCAAAAAGAGACGCCCGTTTACCGGGCGTTAATGATTCCAAAGTATGAATCGCATCATCCAGTTTGTCTGGATGTCGAGTGGCTCCTGCCCACTCTGTTTGACGCCTCCCTGTTGACCTTCGAGCCGCCTTTGGCGGCTCTTTTTTTGTCTGCGCGTTCCCCTGCGTCCGGCCGGTCGCGATGTCCTGTGGACCCGCCTGCCTTGTTGTCGCCACAGCGGTTTAGCCTCGTTAAGGTTAACGGCACCTTACCGGCGCTGGAAACCATGATCGGCGCTATCCTTGCGACATCGGCGACCATATCCGTGACGCGTTCCAGAGGCGCACGGGTTTGTGCCGATGGGAGACATCAATGAACGACGCCCAGTTGCTCGATCCGCAGATGGAAGAGGGCGCGATTTCCTTTGCACGGGGTTTCGTACGCTCCGACGCCTTCATGCTGCTGTTTCGTGAGGGCATGGGGCTGGTCGAGCAGACGGCGAGCTATCTCGACGGGGACGGTCGCAAGGACTCTGCTGCCCTGCCGCGCGAGGCTTCGCTGACCTATGCCACCGAGAGCATGCGCCTGACGACGCGCCTGATGCAGATCGCCTCCTGGCTCCTGGTGCAGCGCGCCGTGGCGGAAGGCGAGCTTACGGCCGAGCAGGCCCGCACCGAGCACAACAAGGTCAAGATCGGCGATCCGATGCCGGCGCCGGCCGCGCATATCGTGGCGCAATTGCCCGAGCGGCTGCGCGACCTGATGGCGCATTCCTTCCGGCTGCAAGAGCGCATCCGCCATCTCGAGGGACAGATGTCGGGCGCGGCGCCTGTTCGCGAGAGAGCCAACCCCGTTCTGAACCAGCTCGCCAACTTGGAGGCGCGGCTCGGCTTCGGGCGCTGATCCTTTCAGGTGTGCGGCGCCTCCGGGCGCCGCGACCCGGCCATGCCAAAACAAAAAGCCCGGCCGCGAGGCCGGGTTTTTTGTTCGAAATCAATGACGGCGGCGCCGGAGCGCCAAAGCATCACTTCTTGCCGATGGCGCCGATGCCGCTGAAGCGCGAGTTAAAGCGCGAGACGCGGCCGCCGCGGTCCAGCATGTGCTGGGTGCCACCGGTCCAGGCCGGGTGGGTCTTGGGGTCGATGTCAAGGTTCAGCGTGTCGCCTTCCTTGCCGTAGGTCGAGCGGGTGGCATATTCGGTGCCATCGGTCATGACGACCTTGATGGTGTGATAATCGGGGTGGATGCCAGCCTTGGCCATGACGAAATCCTCGAAAGCTTACAAAAACGGGCGCATCGACAAGCAGGCGAGCCTGCCCGGCCCGTCGAAAGAATTCGGATGAGCCTGTCGTGAAGTCGCGTGCACATATCGCAGCCAGCGCCGCAGCGCAAGCACAACGCGTTCCCGCGGGCTCCCCTGCGGCGTTGCGTCGTTTGCCAATCCGGCCATGATCGGCTTCACGGAGGCAAGATTGAGATCGGTTGAAAGAGCGCGCGCGACGCGTGCGCGAGAAGCAGGAGTTCCGGTGCGTGGCCGAAGCTGACAAGAACGAGACAATGGCTCGGCCCGATTTCCGCTCGCTCGCGACCTTCTGGCCCTATGCGCGGGCGCAGAAGCGGCGGATCGCCCTGGCGCTCGTCGCCTTGGTGGTCGCCTCGCTGGCGACGCTGGTGCTGCCGCTGGCGGTCCGGCGCGTCATCGATGTCGGCTTCACAGGCGGCGAGCGGCAGCTCGCCAACAGCTATTTCATCCTGCTGATCGGCGTCGTCGCGGTGCTGGCGCTGGCGAGCTCGGCGCGCTTCTATCTGGTGATGACGGTCGGCGAGCGCATCGTCGCCTCGCTGCGCGCCGACGTCTTCCGCCATCTCACCCGGCTGGAGCCGGCCTTCTTCGATTCGAGCCGCGCGGGCGACCTCGTGTCGCGGCTGACAGCCGACACCACGCAGATCAAGTCGACCTTCGCCTCGACCGCCTCGATCGCACTGCGCAACGCCATCATGGCGCTGGGGGCGCTCGGGCTGATGGTGGCGACGAGCCCGCGGCTTTCCGCGATCGTCATCGGCGTCATCCCGCTGATCGTGATCCCGCTGGTCCTGTCCGGCCGCTCGGTTAGGCGGCGCGCGCGGGCGGCGCAGGACCGGCTGGCCGATGCCTCGGCCTTCGCGGCCGAGGCGGTCGGCGCCATCCGCACGATGCAGTCCTTCGGTGCCGCCGGCCAGACCGCGGCGCGATTCGAGGGCGCTTCGGACGAGGCCTATTCCGCCTCCCGTGAGGCGACGGCCTCGCGCGCGCTGCTCTCGGGCGTCGCGATCTTCCTGGTTTCGGCCAGCGTGGTCTGGGTGTTGTGGACCGGGGCGACCGAGGTTTTCGACGGGCGGATGACCGGCGGGCGGCTCTCGCAGTTCATCCTCTATGCGGTGCTGGCGGCGAGCTCGCTCGGCCAGCTCTCGGAGGTCTATGGCGATATCAGCGCCGCTGCCGGCGCCTCCAGCCGTCTCGGCGAAATTCTGGCGCTGAAGCCGGCCATTGCCGCGCCGCCGCATCCGAAACCCATGCCGGTGCCTTCGCTCGGCGAGTTCGCTTTCGAGAACGTCTCGTTCAGCTATCCCGGTCGCGTCGGGCCTGCGCTGTCCGATCTCAGCTTCTCGGTCCGGCCGGGCGAGCGGATCGCGCTGGTCGGCCCGTCCGGCGCCGGCAAGAGCACGGTGCTGCAATTGGCATTGCGCTTCTACGATCCGCAGGACGGGCGCGTCGTCGTCGATGGCGTCGCCGGGCCCGAGGCCGATCCGGAGGTCTGGCGCGAGCGTTTCGCGCTGGTGCCGCAGGAGCCGACGGTGTTCGGCGTCTCGGTGCGCGACAACATCGCCTATGGCCGCCCCGGCGCCACGCAGGAGGAGGTCGAGGCCGCGGCCCGGCTCGCGGCGGCGGACGAGTTCATCCGCGCCCTGCCTGACAGCTACGAGACGGTCGTCGGCGAGCGCGGCGTGACGTTGTCGGGCGGGCAGCGCCAGCGACTCGCCATCGCGCGGGCGATCCTGAAGGACGCGCCGATCCTGCTGCTCGACGAGGCGACCTCGGCACTGGATTCCGAAAGCGAGCGGGCGGTGCAGGATGCGCTCGACCGCCTGATGCAGGGCCGGACAACGCTGGTCGTGGCGCATCGGCTCGCGACCATCCTCTCGGCCGACCGCATCCTCGTCATGGAGGACGGGCGCGTCGTCGAGGAAGGCAGCCATGCCGAGCTCAAGGCGCGGGGCGGGCTCTATGCCCGGCTGGCGGCGCTGCAGTTCGGGATGGAAGCGGCCTGAAACGCGAAGCCGCTAGCGTCCGACCAGTGCCCGCTGCTGCGCTTCGCTGGGATGGCCGAAGAATCGCATGTTGCCGGGTTGTACGAGGACGCCGAGCGCTTCCCGGCCATCGGGCGAGAACAGCACATAGAACTGGTTGTCGCCACAGTCGTGGCGCTTGCAGGTGTCGGCGCGTTCGAAGGTCCGGCCGCCGACGGTGACGATCGTGCTGGGGCCGCCGGGGCCGGCGAGCTTGTCGGCCTTGAGCCAGGATTCGCGCGGGCCGAGCTTGCCGAGCATGCGCGTCCAGGTGTCGCGATAGGTCGGCTGCTTCATCAGGTCATGGAGATAGCGCCCGCCGCCCTTGGGCGCCTGGGCCGAAGCCGGCACCGCCAGCATCAGCACGAGGGCAGCGGCGATCGCGACGGAAAGGCGCCCGACGGACATGCTCAGCGCTCCGTGATCTTGAACTCGATGCGGCGGTTGCGGCGGTGGGCCTCGTCGGTATTGGCGACGTCGAGCGGCTGGTATTCGCCGAAGCCGGTCGCGGCGACGCGGTCGGTCGGCAGGCCGCGCGAGATCAGGTACTCGACGACCGCGATGGCGCGGGCCGAGGAGAGATACCAGTTCGACGGGAATTGGGCCGATTTGATCGGGCGGTTGTCGGTATGGCCGTCGACGCGCAGGATCCAGGGCAGGTCGGGCGGCATCTCGTTGCCGAGATCGAGCAGGATCGTCGCGAGCTTGTCGAGCTCGCCCTTGCCCTCGGGCTTCAGCACAGCCTGGCCGGCATCGAAGAAGACCTCGGACTGGAAGACGAAGCGGTCGCCGACGACACGGATGTCGGGCCGCGTGCCGAGCACCTGGCGCAGGCGCCCGAAGAAGTCCGAGCGATAACGCGCCAGCTCCTGCACACGCTGGGCCAGCGCGACGTTGAGCCGCGAGCCGAGCTCGGAGATGCGGGCCTGCGAGTCCTTGTCCTTGGCCTCGGAAGCGGCGAGCGCCTCTTCCAGCGCGGCGAGCTGGCGGCGCATGGCCTGGATCTGCTGGTTGACCAGATCGACCGTCGCCTGGGCGCGAGCGGAAAGCTGCTTCTCGGCGTCGAGCGCCTTCTGCGATTCGGCGAGCTGGGCGCCGGCATTGCTGCCGGCTTGCGTGTCGATCAGGCCCTGCAGGCGGCTGCGCTCTCCTTGCGTCTGGGCAAGGGTCGACTGCATGAGCTGGAGGCTTTCCTGCGCCTGCCGGTTGGAGGAGCGCTCCAGGGCGAGCAGGTCGGTGAGCTCGGAAATCTGCCGGTTCAGGCGCTCCAGCGCGGTGTCCTTGCCGGTCAGCTCCTGCGAGAGGAAGAACTGGCCGAGCACGAAGACGGTCAGCAGGAAGACGATGCCGATCAGCATCGTCGAGAGCGCGTCGACGAAGCCGGGCCAGAAATTCGGTTCCTCGCGGCGATGGGCGCGGGAGAGGGCCATTCGTCACATCCCTGATTTGCCAGAGGGCATCATGGCTCGGTGATCTGGTCGGCGGTGAGGCGGTCGATCAGGCGCTTCAGGTCCTTCTCGCGGGAGGCCTGCGCCTCGACCCAGTCGCGGATCATCTGCTGCTCGGACCGCATGTGCTGGACGAGGCCCTGAATGCCTTCCGCCAGATTGGACAGCGCCTGCGTCGCGGCGCGGTTGTTGGAAGCGCCGTCGGCCATGGCGGCGCTGAGCTGCTCGAAACGGTCGGCGAGGGGATTGCCGATGCCAAGCAGCGCGGCGGGCGCCTCGGGCGTGCCGGTAAGGCTGCCGAGCCAGCTTTCGATCTCGTTGCGGAAGCGGCGCTGCGCCTGCCCGACCTGCAGGTCGAGGAAGCCGAGGATCAGCGAGCCGGCGATGCCGAAGAGCGAGGACGAGAAGGACAGGCCCATGCCCGCCAGCGGGGCGGAGAGGCCGGCCTTGAGCTCGTCGAAGAGCACGCCGGCCTCGGCACCCGTGCGCAGCGACTTGATGACGCCGCCGACCGAGCCGACCGTATCGAGCAGGCCCCAGAAGGTACCGAGCAGCCCGAGGAAGACGAGCAGGCCGCCGAGATAGCGCAGCACCTCGCGACCGTCGTCGAGCCGGACCGCGATCGATTCGAGGGTCGAAGCGGCTTGCGCCGGGGCGAGCGTGCCCTGCTCCAGTGCCGGCAGGACGGAGCCGAGCGGGGCGATGACCTGGCCGCGACGGACCTCCGCCGATGCCGGGTTGACCGCGAGTGACGTCGCGGCGCGTGCCTCGCTATGCAGGCGCCAGAGTTCGCGCAGCGCAATCAGGCAGCCGACGAGGAGGGCGCCGACGATCAGGCCGTTCAGACCGGGATTGGTCATGAAGGCCTGGCGCAACCCATCCTGCAGGATGAAGCCGAGGAAGCCGATCAGGGCGAGGAAGAGGACCGCGCGGACGACGAAACGAAGCGGCCTGGAGAAGCGGACCTGCGGCCGCGTCGATGCGGCCGTTGCCGGCTCGGCCGCGAAATCCTCAATCGCCATGCGTCGTCTTCCGTTCGCCTCGGAGTGCGGGAGGACTGTCGCCTCCCACGCCGCCGGGATCAAGCACGAAAGAGCAACAGTTTAGTGGCGTATCGGTTTCAGGCGGCTGCCGTTTTCAGGGCGGCGCTCAGCGCGCGCTCGCCGGCTTCGTTGCCGCAGATGATGTCCTTTGCGCTGGTCATCGGCTTGCCGTCGAGCGTGCCGAAGGTGCCGCCGGCTTCGCGGATCAGCACCGCGCCGGCCGCGAAATCCCAGGTGTTGAGGCCGCGTTCCCAGTAGGCGTCCATGCGGCCGGCGGCGACATAGGCGATGTCGAGCGCGGCCGAGCCCATGCGGCGGACATTGGCGAAGCGCGGCATCACGGCCGCAAGCTCGCGCAGGAACTGGCCGTGGCCGCCCTTGCCGATATGCGGGATGCCGGTGCCGATCAGCATGTCGGCCGGTTCGTTGCGGCCGGAGACGCGCAGGCGGCGGTTGTTGACGAAGGCGCCCTTACCCTTCTCGGCCATGAACATCTCGTCCTTGGCGGCGTCGTAGATCACGCCGGCGATGAACTGGTTGTCGCGCTCCAGCGCGACCGAGATGTTCCAGTGCGGGATGCCGCGCAGGAAGTTGTGGGTGCCGTCGAGCGGGTCGATATGCCAGCGGTTGCTTTCGTCGGTGCCGTGGACGACGCCGCTCTCCTCCATGACGAAGCCATAGCCGGGGCGGGCCTTCTCCAGGGCTTCGCGCAGAATCTCCTCGGCCTTGTGGTCGGCCTTCGAGACGAAGTCGCCCGGACCCTTGGCGAGGACCTGCAAGTTCTCGACCTCGCCGAAATCGCGCTTCAGCGAACGGGACGCCTTCATCACGGCGTCGGTCATCACGGTCATCAGGGGGGAGCGGATCATCGGAAACCTCTTGCGCGCCGGGGCGGCGCGATGAGCCAGCGGCGCAAACCTCGCGCCCGGCAAAAATTTAGCGAGCCGTCACTTGCGCGGGTCTTAGGGCGCCGTCAAGACGGCGGTGCTGATCCGGCTGGCAGCCATGCGGGCGGCACGGGCCTGTTGCTCGGGCTTGAGGCGGTCGAACAGCTCATCGAGTGCAGCGTCCTTGAGCCCCTGCGAGCGCGCCGCGAGGTGCCAGGCGGCGGCCTCGATCGTGTCCGGCGCGATGCCCAGCCCGAATTGGTAAAGCTTGGCGAGGCGGTTCTGGGCGATCGGGTTGCCCTGCCAGGCGGCGCGCAGGAAGAGCTTGGCCGCTGCCGTCTCGTCCTTCTCCACGCCGGTGCCGTTGAACAGCATGATCGCGTATTCGAGCTCGCCGGGAACATTTCCGGCGACGGAGGCCTGCTTCATCCAGCCTGCCGCGACCTCCTCGCTCGCCGGCATGCCGCGTCCCTGCTTCGCCAGAATGCCCAGCGCATACAGGGCGTCGCCGATCTGGGCCTTCGCCGCGATCTCCAGGCAGGCGACGGCGCGCTTGTCGTCGGCCTCGCGGTTCGTCGCGAGCAGGGCGATGGCGAGATTGTAGTTGGCGGCGGGGTGCCCGGCTGCGGCGGCCTTCTCCAGCAAGGCGCCGGCGCGGGCCGGGTCGCGCTTGCCGCTCTTCTCGTCGAGGAGCTGCGTCGCCAGCGCGAAGGTGGCGTTGATGTCGCCGCGCTCATCGGCGCGTTCGTACCATTCCGTCGCGGCCTTCTGATCGGGCGCGATCCCGAGGCCCTGGCGATAGAGCTCGCCGACGAGGGTCATCGCTGCCGCATCGTTGTTGTCGGCCTCGATACGCTTCAGCGCTTCCGCCTGTGCCCGGCGGTAGTGCCCGGTCTGATAGGCGCCATAGGCGACATCCGGCGTCGAGGCCGCTTCGGCCGGGGCCGCAAGCAAGGCGCCGGCGAGCAGGGCGAACCCGGCGAGACGCTTCATCGCGCCGCCTTCCGTGCCGCGCAGGCGGCAATCGCCGCATTGGCCTGTTCGACGAGGGCCCGGATATCCTGCCCTTCCTCGAAGGCCCAGGCGCCGAGCGCGACGAATTCCGCGCCGGTCTCGACCAGCGCCGCGATGGATTCGGCATCGGGGGCGTAGGCGACGCAGGGCGTCTCGAAAATCTCGGCCCACCATCCTGCGCGTTCGAGCACGGCCGTCAGCGGCGGCAGCGAGCCGTCCGGGCGCGGCTCGCCGAACATCACGTAATCGACGCCGGCCTCGCCCGCATCCATGGCGTCGTGGCGAGCGCGCAGGCCGCCGATGCCGATGATGCGCTCGCCCTTCAGGCTGGAGCGGGCTTCGCCGACCGCGGCCGGGCCGCCGGTGAGGTGGACGCCGTCGGCGCCGCCGCGCGCGGCCACGAGCGCGTTGTCCTCGACGACGAGCGCGACGTTGTTGGCCTGGACCGGGCCGGCGAGGCGCTTGACGCGCTCGATCCGGCTGCGATCGTCGCCGGGGGCGAGGCGCAGCAGCACGGCGGCGAGATCGCCGCCGGCCATGGCCTGCATCAGGCGAAAGGCCATGGCCTCCGCGTCAGCGACGGGAGGGGTGACGAGCATCAGGCGAGTGGAGAAAGGTTGTGTGGTCATGATCGGCTGCGCAAACGGCCCGCAGCGAAGTCCAATGTCAAGACCACAAGACCGGCAACGAGGCTCCAGAAGGCCGAGCCGATGCCGAAAAGCGAAAGGCTGGAGGCGGCGATGGCGAAGGTGACGACCGCCGCGAAGCGCTCCCTGTCGGAGGACATGGCCTGCCCGAGCGCGCCCGTCAGCGAGCCGACGAGGCCGAGACCCGCGACGGCGACGATCAGGGCCTTTGGCAGCGCCAACAGCAGGGCGATCAAAAGGCCGGTGCAGGCCGCGACGACGAAATACATCAGGCCGTAGAGCACGCCGGCCTTCCAGCGCTGTTTCGGGTCGGGGTGGGTATCGCCGCCCGTGCAGATCGAGGCCGATATTGCGGCCATGTTGGTCATATGCGCGCCGAAGGGGGCGGTCAGGAGCGAGGTCAGACCCGTCACGAACAGGGAGGGCGCGGTCGGCGGGTTGTAGCCGGCGGCGCGCAGCACGGCGAAGCCCGGCAGGTTCTGGGCGGCCATGGTGACGAGATAGAGCGGGACGCCGATACCGAGCATCGCCGGAATATCGAAGCGCGGCGTGACGAATTCGAGGCCGCTCAGCGTCATCGCGCCGGCAGGCCAGTGCGCCAGACCGCCGACGAAGCTGATTGCGATGCCGGCGGCGAGCGCGGCGATGACGCCGAGGAATGGGTTGAGCAGCCGCGCGATGAGGAAAACGGCGAGCAGCGTCAGCACGAGGCCGGGCGACAACCGCATCTCGTCGAAGACCGCGACGACGAAGCGGAAGATGACGCCGGCGAGCATCGCAGAAGCGATCGGCATGGGGATGCGCTCGATCAGCCTGCCGAGGGGGCGGAAGGCGGCGGTCAGCATGATCAGCAAGGCCGCGACCAGGAAGGCGCCGACGGCGGAGGCCATGTCGAAGCCGGTGACGGCTGCGATCAGCGCCGCGCCCGGCGTCGACCAGGCGCAGATCATCGGCATGCGGTAGCGCCAGGAGAGCCAGAGGCTGGATGCGCCGGTGGCGAGGCATAGGCCCGCGATCATCGAGATGGTCTGGCCGGGCGTGGCGCCGAGCGCTTGCGCGGCCTGGATGATGACGGCGACGGAGGCAGTGAAACCGACGAAGACCGCGACCAGAGCGGAGAAGACGATCGACATGGCGTGGCTGGCTCAGGCGGCGGGGCAGATCGTTGAATCAGAAATCGCTGTCCACGGAAAGAGCGCCGGATACATGCCGGCTGCAACCGGAGCGACGTGGTGCCGAAACGAAAACGCCCGGCACGAGGCCGGGCGTCTGGAATTCAAGCCGATCGTGACGATCAGGCCGCCTTCTTGGCGCCGAAGGTCGGGTCGAGCTCGCCCTTGGCGTAGCGCTTGGCCATGTCGGCCAGCGTGACGACTCGCTTGATCTTCGAGGCCTGGCCGGCAGTGTTGAACTCCTCAAGGCGCTGCTTGCAAAGCTTGGTCATCGCTTCCATCGCGGGCTTCAGGTACTTGCGCGGATCGAACTCGCCGGGGTTCTCGGACAGGATCTTGCGGATCTGGCCGGTCATCGCCATGCGGTTGTCGGTGTCGATGTTGATCTTGCGCACGCCGTGCTTGATGCCGCGCTGGATCTCCTCGACCGGCACGCCCCAGGTCTGGGGCATCTTGCCGCCGTACTGGTTGATGACGTCCTGAAGGTCCTGCGGAACGCTGGACGAGCCGTGCATGACGAGATGCGTGTTCGGCAGCAGCTTGTGGATCGCCTCGATGACATGCATCGCCAGGATGGCGCCGTCGGGCTTGCGGGTGAACTTGTAGGCGCCGTGCGAGGTGCCCATGGCGATGGCGAGCGCATCGACCTTGGTTTCGGCGACGAACTTCACGGCTTCATCGGGATTGGTCAGGAGCTGGTCATGGCTGAGCTTGCCCTCGAAGCCGTGGCCGTCCTCCTTCTCGCCCTCACCGGATTCGAGGGAGCCGAGCACGCCGAGCTCGCCCTCCACCGAGATGCCGCCGAGATGAGCCATGTCGGTGACGGTCTTGGTCACGCCGACATTGTAGTCCCAGTCGCCCGGCGTCTTGCCGTCGGCCTTGAGGGAGCCGTCCATCATCACCGAGGTGAAGCCGGCCTGGATCGCGGTCATGCAGGTGGCAGGCTCGTTGCCGTGGTCGAGATGCACGCAGACCGGGATATGCGGATAGATCTCGGTGACGGCGTCCATCATGTGCTTGAGCATGATGTCGTTGGCATAGGACCGGGCGCCGCGCGAGGCCTGGATGATCACCGGCGCGTCGGTCGCATCCGCCGCCGCCATGATCGCCAGCGCCTGCTCCATGTTGTTGATGTTGAAGGCGGGCACGCCGTAGTCGTTCTCGGCGGCATGATCGAGCAACTGGCGAAGCGTGATACGGGCCACGATGGCACTCCCCTTTGGTTCATCGGTCTGAGGGTGGATTTAGAGCGTCAGCGCCAGCCGCGCAAAGCGAAACCGGCGAAAACCTTAAAATGCGAGCGGCCGCCTCGTTGCCGAAGCGGCCGACGATATCGTCCCGTTGAGGATCAGGCCTTCCTGAGCGCCTCGACGCCCGGCAGGGCCTTGCCTTCCATCCATTCGAGGAAGGCGCCGCCTGCCGTCGAGACATAGGAGAGATCGTCCGCGACGCCGGCATGGTTCATGGCCGCGACGGTGTCGCCGCCGCCCGCGACCGCGACGAGCTGGCCCCCCTTGACGCGCCTGGCGGCGGCCTTGGCGACGGCGACGGTCGCGGTGTCGAAGGGCGGCAGTTCGAAGGCACCGAAGGGGCCGTTCCAGACCAGCGTCTTCACCTTCTCCAGCCGCAGCACGACCTCGGCGATCGAGAGCGGGCCGGCATCGAGGATCATCTCGTCGGCTTCGACCTCGCCGACCGGGACGACGCGGTAGCTGGGATGGGCCTTGAATTCGCGCGCGACGAGCGCGTCGACCGGCAGAAGTATCTCGCAGCCGGCGGCCTTGGCCTTCTCCTCGATCTCGCGGGCGGTGCCGACGAGATCGTGCTCGCAGAGCGACTTGCCGACATTAATGCCGCGCGCGGCGAGGAAGGTGTTGGCCATACCGCCGCCGATGGCGAGGATGTCGACCTTCCTGACGAGGTTACCGAGCAGATCGAGCTTGGTCGAGACCTTGGCGCCGCCGACGATCGCCATGACCGGGCGGGCGGGGTTGTCGAGGCCGGCGGAGAGCGCCTCCAGTTCCGCCTGCATGGTGCGCCCGGCATAGGCCGGCAGGACATGGGCGAGGCCTTCGGTCGAGGCGTGCGCCCGGTGGGCGGCCGAGAAGGCGTCGTTGACATAGAGATCGCCATTGGCGGCGAGCGCCCTGACGAAATCGGGGTCGTTCTTCTCGTCGCCGGTGTGGAAGCGGGTGTTCTCCAGCAGCAGGACGTCGCCGTTCTTCGCAGCTGTCAGCGCCTTGGCGACGTCATCGCCGATGCAGTCCTCGACGAAGGTGACGGGGCGGCCGAGCGCCTGCGTCAGCGCCGGCACGACTTGCCGCAGGCTGTTCTTGTCGTCGCGGCCCTTCGGGCGGCCGAAATGCGCGAGCAGCACGACCTTGCCGCCCTTGTCGGCGATCTCGCGGATCGTCGGCAGGATGCGGTCGATGCGGGTGGTGTCGCTGACCTTGCCGTCTTCCATGGGAACGTTGAGGTCGACACGGACAAGCACGCGCTTAGCCGCGAGGTCGGCGTCGTCGAGGGTGCGGAAGGCAGTCATCGGGCTCTCTTATCGGATGCGTTCGAACAGGCTGGGATAATCGACGACGAGACCGTCCTCGTCGACAGGCAATTCAGCCTCGAAGCTGCGGTCGGCCGCCTGGTAGCGGAACAGACGCGGCGCGATGCAGGTATAGATCTGCCGGTCGAGGCGGGGCACGAAATCGTCGAAGGGGATGTAGAGCATCGCGAATTCGCGGCTCTGGCCGATCTCCCAGCGCTCGCGCCGGATCGGCAGGGTGTTGGTGAAGGGGGAGCCCTGCAGGTCGATGTCGATGCAGGCGTCAAAGGCGCGCAAGCGCGTGCCGGCCGCGTCATGCCAACGGCCGGAGCGGCGCTCCATCGCGAGGCGGCGGCCATCGGTCGTCGCGATGGCGAAGCTCGTCACGACGAAATCCGCCGTGCAGTCGATGCGGTAGGAGACGCCATAGGGCGGCTCGCCGCGCTCGCCGATGACCACGCCCTCGGCACGGAGGCCGGCTTGCGTGGTGGCCAGCGTCAGATGCTCCAGTCCGACGCCCTCGACCGGCCGCCAGCGCAGGCTGCGCGGCACCGCCAGGAGGGCGACGTCCCGAAAGCTCATCGGGCGAGCAGGCCTCCGAACAGGCCGGGCACGCCGAACTTCAGCACGAGAATGGTCAGGATCACGGTAAGCACGGCCGTGACGATCGCGGTCATGAACAGCGTGCCGGCGCGCGGTGTCGCATCGACACGGTTGCGCAGCGTAGTGATCTCGCCGCGGATCGCAGCGAAATCCATGGTACCGGCGGCGGCATCGACCTTGTGGGCGCTGCGCTCCAGCGAGGCTTCGGCGCGGGTCAGCACGGCCTCGTAGCGGGCGAACTTCTCCTCGATGCGCGCCGCCTTCTCCTCGATGCGGGAGAGCTGGTCGAGCTTGCGCGGCTCGGTGACGGGCACTGCGCTCTCGGAAGCGGGCGACGTTGCCACGAGCGTGGGGCCGGATGCGGGGGGCGCCATGACGGGGGGCTCGGTATTCGCCGGGGTCACGACAGTCGGCTCGATCTTGGCCATAGGCGCTCCGTAGCTGGCAAGTATGGGGCGAGGCCGGGCTTGACCAGCACGGCCTCGCATTCGTGTGTCATGCCCTCAGAGAAGGGCACAATCGTGATGGATCAGAGCAGCGCGCCCATGGCGACGGCGGTGTCGCTCATGCGGTTCGAGAAGCCCCACTCGTTGTCGTACCAGGACAGCACGCGCACGAACTTGTCGTCCATGACCTTGGTCTGGTCGAGGGCGAAGGTCGAGGAGGCCGGATCGTGGTTGAAGTCGATCGAGACGTTCGGCTGGTCGGTGACGGCGAGGATGCCCTTGAGCGGGCCGCGCTTAGACGCCTTGATGATGGCCTCATTGACCTTCTCGACCGTGGTCTTGCGCTTCGAGATGAACTTGAAGTCGACGACCGAGACGTTCGGGGTGGGAACGCGGATCGAGGTGCCGTCGAGGCGGCCCTTCAGCTCGGGGATGACGAGGCCGATCGCCTTGGCGGCGCCGGTCGAGGTCGGGATCATCGACATCGCCGCGGCGCGGCCGCGGTAGAGATCCTTGTGCATCGTGTCGAGCGTCGGCTGGTCGCCGGTATAGGCGTGGATCGTGGTCATGAAGCCCTTGTCGATGCCGACGGCGTCATGGAGCACGCGCACGACCGGCGCGAGGCAGTTCGTGGTGCAGGAGGCGTTGGAGACCACGAGGTGGTCCTTGGTCAGCTCGCCCTGGTTGACGCCGAAGACGACCGTGAAGTCGGCGCCGTCGCAGGGGGCTGAAACCAGCACGCGCTTGGCTCCGGCCGCGAGATGGGCGGCTGCCTTGTCGCGGGTGGTGAAGATGCCGGTGCATTCCAGCGCGATGTCGACGCCGAGCGCCTTGTGCGGCAGGTCCTTGGGATCGCGGATCGCGGTGACCTTGATCGGGCCGCGGCCGACATCGATCGTGTCGCCGGAGACGGTCACCGTGCCGGGGAAGCGGCCATGGACGGAGTCGAAGCGGAAGAGATGGGCGTTGGTCTCGACCGGGCCCAGATCGTTGATCGCCACGACCTCGATGTCCTTGCGCTTCGACTCGATGATCGCGCGCAGAACGTTGCGCCCGATGCGGCCGAAGCCATTGATCGCCACCTTCACCGTCATGTCTTCCTCTCCTTCGCCGAGCGAAACGGCGATGCCGTCGCTATCCACGCGGGCAATTCGGCCAAAGCATGGCCGAACGCAAGATAAAAACCGTCATTGCGAGGAGCGAAGCGACGAAGCAATCCAGGGGGACGCAGCGCTCTGCCGCCCTGGATTGCTTCGCTTCGCTCGCAATGACGGCTCGTCAGGCGTTGTGCTGCTTCATCGCAGCGTCGGCGATCGCCTCCGCCGTGATGCCGAAATGCTTGTAGACGTCCTTGTAGGGGCCGCTAGCGCCGAAGGAGTTCATGCCGATGAAGGTGCCGTCATGGCCGATCACGGCATCCCAGCCGAAGCGCACGCCGGCCTCGACCGCGATCTTGATCGGAGCGGAGCCGATGATCGCGGCCTGGGTGGCCTCGTCCTGCTCCAGCAGCAATTCAAGCGAAGGCACGGAGACGACGCGGGCAGGGACGCCCTTCTCGGCGAGCAGCTTGCGCGCGGCGACGGCGAGCTCGACCTCGGAGCCCGAGGCGAAGAGCGAGACCTGGGCCTTGCCGCCCTCGGCCGCGAGCAGCTCGTAGGCGCCGGTGGCCGAGCGGTTCTTGGCGGTCGCGTCGGTGCGGAGCTGCGGCAGGTTCTGGCGCGAGAGCGCGAGCACGGTCGGGCCGTCGGTGCGCTCCAGGGCGGCCTGCCAGGCTTCCGCGGTCTCGATCGTGTCGGCCGGGCGGAAGACGCGCATGTTCGGCATGGCGCGCAAGCTGGCGACCTGCTCGACCGGCTGGTGGGTCGGGCCGTCCTCGCCGAGGCCGATCGAGTCATGGGTCATGACATAGACGACCGGCAGGCCCATCAGCGCCGCGAGACGCATCGAGGGGCGGGCATAGTCGGCGAAGACCAGGAAGGTGCCGCCGCCGGTGCGGAAGCCGCCATGCAGCGTGATGCCGTTCATCGCGGCGGCCATGCCGTGCTCGCGGATGCCGTAGCGGACATAGCGGCCCTTCGGGGTCTTCGGGGTGAAGTCCTCGGCGGCCTTGGTGCGGGTGTTGTTGGAGGGCGTCAGGTCGGCCGAGCCCATCACCAGCTCCGGCATGATCGGCGTGATGGCTTCGAGCGCCAGTTCCGAGGCCTTGCGGGTGGCGACGGCCTGCGGCGCGGCGATCAGCGCCTTCTTATGCGCGAGGATCGCCTTGTCGAGCTTGGCCGGGACGGTGTGGGCGAGGCGGCGGTCGAATTCCCCGCGCTTGCGCTCGGAGAGCGTGGCGAAGCGCTCGTTCCAGTCCTTATGGGCGGCGGCGCCGGCAGCGCCGAAGCCGCGCCAGGCCTTGAGCACGTCGGCCGCGATCTCAAACGGGCCGCCGGTGATACCGAGCGCCTTCTTGGCGGCGGCTAGTTCCTCGGCGCCGAGCGGCTCGCCATGGGCCTTGGAGGTGCCGGCCTTCTTCGGGGCGCCGAAGCCGATCACGGTCTTGCAGGCGATCATGGTCGGCTTGTTGGACTTCTGGGCGCGGCGGATCGCGGCCTCGATGGCGTCCGGATCATGGCCGTCGACGCGCTCGGCGCGCCAGCCGCAGGCCTTGAAGCGGGCGACCTGGTCGACATTGTCGGTGATGGTCAGCGGGCCGTCGATCGAGATGCCGTTGTCGTCCCAGAGCACGATCAGCTTGTTCAGCTTCTGGTGGCCGGCGAGCGCGATCGCCTCCTGGCTGATGCCTTCCATCAGGTCACCGTCCGAGGCGAGCACATAGGTGCGGTGGTCGACGACCTTCTTGCCGAACTCGGCGGCGAGCATGCGCTCGGCCATCGCCATGCCCACGGCGGTGGCGAGGCCCTGGCCGAGCGGGCCGGTGGTGGTCTCGACGCCGCTTGTCATGAAGTTCTCGGGATGGCCCGGCGTCTTCGACTCGAGCTGGCGGAAGAGCTTGAGGTCGTCGAGCTCCATGCCGGGCGTGCCGGTGAGATAGAGCAGGGCGTAGAGCAGCATCGAACCATGGCCGGCGGAGAGCACGAAACGATCGCGGTCCGGCCAGCGCGGGTCGGCGGCGTTGTAGTTCATCACGCGGGTAAAGAGCACGGTCGCGACGTCGGCCGCGCCCATCGGCAGGCCGGGATGGCCGGACTTGGCCTTCTCGACGCCGTCCATCGCCAGGCCGCGGATGGCGTTGGCAAGCTTGTCGTGCTGGGCGCGGTCGATGCTGGTCATGATGCTCTCGGGCTTTACGTCGGGCGGCGGATGGCCGGTGCCTCAGCGATCCGGACGGCGAAAGGACGGGGTGGATTAGGCCTTGCCATCGGCTCAAGTCAATTCGCGGATGTGGGTTCGGGCGGTGTTCCGGCCCCCTGTCACGCGGTTTTTCGCAGGTTCCGTCTCAGCCTCGCGGGCCAAGCTATTGGAGGGTTAAGCTTCCTGCCCCACGAGCGATTCCTGTTTTCCCGCATTCTGCTGTAAATTCAGTCACGAATCGTGTGAGCCGGCTTCGATCTGAAAGGAGAGCGATGGTGGCGAGCCTGATGCTGGACAATGCGCTGGCGCGGCTGGACGGAGCGCTGGGACAGCTGGAAGCAGCTGCGCGGCGGCGGATTGATGCGGAGCGCAGCCGCTCAAACCTCGAGACGGAACTGGCGCTGATGCAGGACGACCGGGCCCGGCTCGCGGCGGATCTCGACGGCGCGATGGCGCGGCTCGGGCATGTCGAAACGGCTGCTGCCGATGTCGACCAGCGGCTGCAGCGGGCGATGAACGTGATCAGTGCGGTGATCGATCGCGTCCAGGCCCAGCAGCCGGCCGAGCCGGAGATGGAAGAGTAAGGGCGTAAACAGGATCCGGTTGGGGGGAGCCGGAGGCTGAAACGAGAAGAAGGCAGGAAAGCACATGCCGCAAGTCAACGTCATGATCGCAGGGAAGGCCTATCGCATGGCCTGCGGAGAGGGCGAGGAAGCCCATCTGGAAGGCCTTGCGCGGTTCTATGACGAGAAGATCGGAGATATGCGGGAGGCTTTCGGCGAAATCGGCGATATGCGCCTGCATGTCATGGCGGCGCTGATGGTGGCCGATGAGGTGCACGAGCTCAGGCAGCGCGTATCCCGGCTCGAGACCGACCTCGCCGCGACGCAGGGCAATGCCGGGGCCACCGACCGGCGCCTCACCGAGATCGAGGACCGGGCGGCAGAAGCGCTGGTCGCCGCAGCCGAGCGGATCGAAGGCGTGGCGAAGAGCCTGATCCCGACCGCAGTAGGGTGATGCAGGGACGCCGTGCTCGGGCTGGTCCCGAAGTGACGGAACGGAAAAAGGCCCCGGACGATGTCCGGGGCCTTTCCTTTTAGGATCTTGCTGCAGCGATCAGGCGCCGCCGGCGCCGTCCAGCACCGTGACGGCGCGGCGGTTCTGCGACCAGCAGGAGATGTCGTTGCAGACCGCGACCGGGCGCTCCTTGCCGTAGGAGATCGTGCGCATGCGGTTGGCGGCAATGCCGCGCGAGGCGAGATAGTCGCGCACGGTCTGGCCGCGGCGGGCGCCGAGCGAATAGTTGTACTCGCGCGTGCCGCGCTCGTCGGCATGGCCTTCGACGGTGAAGGTGTAGCGCGGATAGCGCTGCAGCCACTGGGCCTGCTTGTCGAGGGTGGCGGTCGCGGTCGAGGTGAGATCGGTCGAGTCGGTCTCGAAGAAGACGCGGTCGCCGACATTCACGACGAAGTCCTGCGCGCTGCCCGGCGTCGCGGCGCCACCGGCGCCGAAGCCCGAGCCATCGGCATTCTGATCCTTGGAGCAGGCGCCGAGCGCGAGCGTGGCGGCGAGGGCGGCGGCGAAGCGGACGGTGCGGCCGCCGGCGAAGAGGGTGGTCAACATGGATGAACTCCGGGCAATCGAAACCTGTGGCGGCGCCCTTCGAGGAGCGCCTCGCTTGGCTTCATCAATGAAGCGTCAACCTAAACGAGACCTTGCCAAAACAAGGCGAAGTGGCGGCATTGCGGCTTATGGTTAACCAATTATGGCAAAAGGCATTTAGAGGGCAGGCTGTTGCGTCAGGGGCACAGAGATGCCCGCCGGCCGAACCTGCCGATGAGTGATTCGGCGCGGCCCGGATAGCCGCCCCAAAAAGTTCGGGGTTGTCGGTTGACGAATCTATAGCTGGTTGGTTATGGGTTTATTCATAGCTGATCGGTTATGGATCTCAGATGCCCGACGCCTATGACTTGCTGTTCAAGACGCTGGCCGACCCGACCCGGCGGGGCATTTTCGAGCGCCTGTGCAGCCAGGGCGAACAGACCGTCGTCGCGCTCACCGCGCAGGCCGGGGTCTCGCAGCCGGCGGTCTCGAAGCACCTGGCCGTCCTGAAACAGGCGGGGCTGGTGAGGGACCGCCATCAGGGCCGCCAGACGCATTACAGCGCGCAGCTCGCAGCGCTCGCACCTCTCACCGACTGGACCAACCGCATGGCCGGATACTGGGAGAGCCGGTTCGACGATCTCGAAGATCTGCTCAAAAGGATGGACCAATGACCGAAACACGCTCCGTGATCGTCGAGCGCGAGATGCCCCATCCGCCGGAGAAGCTCTGGCGCGCGCTCACGCAGCCGCAGTTGATCACGGAATGGCTGATGAAGAACGATTTCGTGCCGAAGGTCGGCCACCGCTTCAACCTGCGCGGCGAGTGGGGCGGGGTACTGGATTGCGAGGTGCTGACCATCGAGCCGAACCGGTCGCTCTCCTACACGTGGGACTTCGCGCATGACGACCCGGCCTATGCGCTCAAGAGCGTGGTGACCTTCACGCTCACGCCCTCGGCCAAGGGTACGCATCTGCGCATGGAACAGGTCGGTTTCCGGCCGGAGCAAAAGCAGGCTTTCGGCGGCGCCAAGGCCGGCTGGCAGCAGTTCCTCTCCAAGCTCGAAGAGGTCGCTGCGCGCGACTAGGAAGTCGCCTTTCCTCATATCCCAACATCAAAGGAGCTTTCCGTGACCTGGAACACCGGAATCCGGCAGGGCCATCGTTGGCTGTCGATCGTCTTCACGGCCACCGTCCTTGCGAATTTCCTCGCGATGGCGCGCGGCGAGCCGCCTGCCTGGATCGTCTATTCGCCCCTGCTCCCACTGTTCCTGCTGCTGTTCAGCGGGCTCTACTTGTTCATGCTGCCTCATGCAGCCAAATGGCGTGGCAAGCGCCAAGCCTGAGGGATCAGCTGAAGTCTCCGGCGAGGCGCGAAAAAATTGCGCAAACGCGGCGCGGAATTGCAGCGCATCTTTCGCGCGTCCCGGTCTATCGTTGGGGCATGCGGCCCGATGCATGCCTCGGTCCGTCTTCCTGTCCCGAGCGGAGATCGCGATGGCCCATTCCCTTAAGTCCGGCGCTGCGAACGTGACGCCCCTTCGCGGCCCGAACCAGCCCGATCTCGACTCGGAAGCGGTTTGGGAGGCGCGCCGGGACCTGGCCGCGACCTTCCGGATGGCTGCACGTTACGGTTTCGAGGAGGGGATCTGCAATCACTTCTCGGCGCTGGTGCCGGGCTATGACGACCTGTTCATCGTCAATCCCTATGGCTGGGCCTTCCGGGAGCTGACGGCTTCGAAGCTGCTGATCTGCGACTTCCACGGCAATGTCGTCTCCGGCGAGGGGCAGCCGGAGGCCACGGCCTTCTACATCCATGCCCGTATCCACAAGAACATCCCGCGCGCGAAGGTCGCGTTCCACACGCACATGCCCTATGCGACGGCGCTCTCCATGACGGAGGGGGATCCGCTGATCTTCGCGGGGCAGACGGCGCTCAAGTTCTACGGCCGCACCGTGGTCGACCGCGACTATAACGGGCTGGCGCTGGACGAGCGCGAGGGCGACCGCATCGCCGCCGCGGTCGGCGAGGCCGACATCGTGTTCATGAAGCATCATGGCGTGATGGTGCTGGGGCCGAACATCGCCGAGGCGTGGGACGACCTCTATTATCTCGAGCGGGCCTGCGAGGTTCAGGCGTTGGCACTCGCGACGGGGCGCCAGGTCCTGCCGGTCAAGCCGGAGATCGCCGAGGCGGCCTATCGCCAGATGCGCGAGGGCGATCCGGAATCGGCGCGTCTGCACCTGGCTTCCATCCGCCGGCAGCTCGATACAGAGGAGCCGGTCTATCGCGATTGAGCCGGCGATAGCGCAAAAGCAAAAGCCGCCCGAGGTCTTCGGGCGGCTTCGCGGAGCACATAAATGACGGGGCGCTTTTCGCCTTAGCGCTGCCCGCTCAATAGCGGCGACCAGGTCGGGTCGGAAGCGAAGGCGGGGGTCGGCACCGGCGCTTCGACGCGCCCTGTAATGTCCACCATGTAAAGCTTGCCGCCGGATTGTCCGCCCGGATCGCGGAAGAACATGATGTACTGGCCGTTCGGCGCCCAGTTCGGGGCCTCGTTGTGGAAGCCCTCGGTGAGGATACGCTCGCCCGAACCGTCGGGACGCATCACGCCGATGGCGAAGCCGCCGCCGCCCTGGCGGGTGAAGGCGATCAGATCCCCGCGTGGAGACCAGCTCGGCTGCGAGTAACGCCCCTGGCCGAAGGAGATGCGCTGCCCTTCGCCGCCGCCGGCCGGCATCACATAGAGCTGCTGCTGGCCGCCGCGGTCACTCTCGAAGACGATGCGCGAGCCGTCCGGCGCATAGGAGGGTGAGGTGTCGATCGCGGCCGTCGAGGTCAGGCGCTGCGTCGTGCGCGAGCCGATGTCGATGGCGTAGAGATTGGAGTTGCCGCCCTGCTGCAGCGAAAGCACGACGCGCTGGCCGTTCGGCGCGAAGCGCGGGCTCGAGCTCATGTCAGGGAAGTTGCCGACGATCTGCCGCTGGCCGGTCTCGATGTTGAGCACCTGCACGCGCGGCTGCTCGCCGGTCCGCTGGGTCATGAAGGTGACCTCCTGCGAAACCGGCGAATAGCGCGGGGTCACCACCGACATGTTGCCGTCCGTCAGGTAGCGCACATTGGCGCCGTCCTGGTCCATGATGGCGAGGCGCTTGCGGCGGCTCTCCTTCGGGCCGGACTCATCGACGAAAACGACGCGCGTGTCGAAGAAGCCGCCCACGCCAGTGACCTTGGTGAAGATCGCGTCGGAGATGATGTGGCCGACGCGGCGGGCGTTGTTGGGATCGGTGAAATACTGCTGACCGTCGGTCTGGGTGCCGGTCGCGACGTCCCAGAGGCGGAATTCGGTGCGCAGGCGTCCGCCGTCGCGCGCCACACGGCCGGTGACCAGCGCCTGCACGCCGGCAGCCTTCCAGGCGTCGAAGCGCGGCGCGGTGTCGAAGGGCGGGTTGGGCTCGGGGAAGCGGGACTTGTCGACCGGCAGGAAATAGCCGCAGCGCTTCAGGTTGTTCGCGATGACGCCGGAGACCAGCACGCCACCCTCGCCGCCGAAATCGGCGATGGCGATCGGCAGGGGCTGGAAGGTGCCGCCGCGCAGGTCGATGACGAGTTCAGCGCGCGCGACGGTGGGCACGAGAAGGCTCGCGCCGGCGGTTGCCAGGAGGCGGCGGCGCGTCGGAGCGGCAGCCAGCAGCGGGAGGGGAGTGCGGTCGATCAGGGTCACAGTACGTCCCTTGCGTCGAAATTGACGACGACGTCACGCCAGTCGTCATAATAGGCGGCGAATTGAGCCGGAATGCGCAACGGTGCGCAGCGGCGGGTCGCGGTCAGCGCCGAATCGGCGGCGACGCGGAAAAGCGGGTCGGACGAGGAATTGATCACGCCCGGCTGGGCGGCGAGCGAGCCGTCCGTGTTGAGCTTCATCCTGACCGATGGGACGATGTTGCCGCCGCCCTGCGCATTGGCGAGCGCGATCGGCACGTTCCAACACTTCAGCAGCTGATCCTGGATGATGCCGATAAGCTGCGCGCGCAGCGAGGGGCTCAGCTTCTGCGCCGAGCCGCGCTCGGTGCCGAGCGAGGCGGTGCGGTTGACCTGAGGCGCCGAGGAGCCGGAGGACTGGGCCTTCTCCTTCGACTGCAGCAGCCGCTCGATGTCGCTCGGGTTGAAGTTCTTGGCGACCTCGAGCTCGCGCTTGGCCTTGGCTTCCGCCTCCTGCTTGGCCTTCGCCTGGGCGGCGATCTTGGCCTTCTCGTCGGCTTCCGCCTTGGCCTTGGCGGCGGCCTCCGCCTTGTCCTTGGCAGCCTTGTCGGCTTCAGCCTTGGCGAGCGCTTCGGCTTTCGCCTTTGCTTCGGCGACGCGCTTGGCCTGGGCGTCGGCTTCAGCCTTCGCCTTGGCAGCGGCCTTCTGTTCTTCCTCGGCCTGCTTGGCCTTGGCAGCGAGCTCGGCCTCCTCGGCGAGCTTCGCCTGCGCCTCGCGCTTCTGCTCGGCCTCCTGAGCAGCGGCGGCCTCGCTCTTCTGCGGCGGCTGCTTGGCGGGCTCTGGCGGCTTGGTTTCCGGCTTCGGGGCCTCGGCCGTGCGAGTCGGAGGCAGCGGCGCGGAGGCGCTTTCGTCCGCGGTCTTCAGCTCGGCGGGGCGGGAGGGCGGGGCAGGCGTGTCGGTCTTGGCCTCGCCAGCTTCCTTGCGCTCGGTAACCTCGGACTGGCGCTCGGCACGGGGCTTCGGCTCCGTCTCGACCTTCTGGGCGTTGCGCTCGCCGCGCGTCACCTGGTTCAACGCGCTGGGGTCGACCACCTCGACCGCGATGGCTTCCTCGTTCTCCGGCAGCGGCGTCGGCGACGAAAACGCCAGCAGCCCCGCGACGAGGAACGTCGCGTGGCCGAGCGCCGACATCAGCATGCCAGGTTCGGAGGTCGAAAGCTTCACGCCCTTAACATCCCTACGCTTCTATGCCTTCAGCGGCTTGCCGGTTCGGTGACCAGCGCGACGCGCTTGTAGCCAGCCGAGGTGATGGTCGACATCACCGAGGCAACCCGCCCGTAATCCACCTGCCTGTCGCCGCGCACATAGATGCGCTCGTCGAAGCCCTGCTTGGCGAGGCCCTGCAGCCTCGCCACGAGATCGGGCTCCAGCGTCGGCTGATCCTGCAGGAAGATCTGGCCCTTGCTGTCGATGGCGATAGTGATCGGCTTCTGGTCGACATTGATCGGCTTGGCGCCGGTCTGCGGCAGGTCGAGCGGCACGCCGGTCGCGATGAGCGGCGCGGCGACCATGAAGATGATCAGCAACACCAGCATGACGTCGATGAACGGCGTCATGTTGATCTCGGCGATGGCGCCGTGGCGGCGCCCGCGACGGCCTCGGCGGGACCCGCCCTTGGCGCCTGTGGCTGCGGACATACCCATCGGCTCAGGCCCTCACGCGGCCAGACGTTCGTCGATCTGCCGCGACAGGATCGCGGAGAACTCGTCGGCGAACGCTTCCAGCCGCCCCTGCGCCTTGGCGACCTCGGCCTGCAGCTTGTTGTAGGCCATCAGGGCGGGGATCGCGGCGAAGAGGCCGATGGCGGTTGCGAAGAGCGCTTCCGCGATGCCGGGGGCGACCACGGCGAGCGAGGAGTTCTTCGAGACCGCGATGGCGGTGAAGGAGTGCATGATGCCCCAGACCGTGCCGAAGAGGCCGATGAAGGGGGCGGCAGAGGCGATGGTGGAGAGCACGAGCAGCTTCGATTCCAGCCGCTCCGTCTCGCGCTGGATGGTGACGTCCAGAACCTTGTCGATGCGCTGGGAGAGGCTGGCCACGGAGCGGCCGCCATTCTCGAAGGAACGCTTCCATTCCCGCATCGCGGCGACGAAGACCGCGCCCATGTCGTTGACCGGCTGGCCCGCAAGGTCGCGATAGAGCTCTTCGAGCGAGCGGCCCGACCAGAAGCCTTCCTCGAAGGCGTCCATGTCCTTGCGGGTGCGGCGATAGAGCAGCGTCTTGTCGATGATGATCGACCAGCACCAGATCGAGGCGCCGATCAGGCCGAGCATGACCAGCTTGACGACGATATGGGCGTGCCAGAACAGCGTCCAGAACGACATGTCGATCTGCGGCGCGGCCTGCGCGACGTCGGCGGGGTTCATCCTGTCATCCTTCTACCCAGGCGGTCTGGCCGATTACCGAGCCGGGAGATTCTCGTTCCCGGTCGGGCTCCGGCCCAAACCCCGCCGCTCGCGTCGCGGGAGACCCACGCCGCCGCCCGTTTCCGCGATCGGGGAAAATGCCGTATCCCGTCAATCGCGCGCGAATCCGGCGAAAGATGGGCCGAAACGGGGTTTCCCACGAAACGCATGCTCCGGATCGAGTTAAGCATCCGGCAAGGTTAATGTACGGTATACGGCCGCTTCCCGACGCGCCTGCGACGGCTCCGCGGTAACAAAAAACCCGCTCCGTTGCGCGGAGCGGGCGAGGAAGGCGCTAGGCCTACGCGTCAGACTTGCAGAAGCCTGCTTAGGCTGCGTCGGGCTGGATGGTCGGCGCGCCCGGCGGGTTGGGCTGCGGATTGTTGCGGCGATCGGCCATGAACTGGTCGAACTCGGCCTTGTCGCGGGCCATGCGCAGGCGGCTCAGGAAGTCCTGGAACTCGCGCTGCTCCTCTTCGAGGCGGCGCAGCGTTTCGCTGCGATACTCGTCGAAGGCGTGGTTGCCGCTGGAGGGGCCGCGGCCCCAGCCGCCGAAGCCGCCGCCGAAGCCGCCTTCACGGCCGCCCATGCGCTCGCGCAGCCGGTCCATCTTGCCCTGAAGACGGCTCATCCGATGCTCGTATCGGTCTCCATATGCTCCGCAACCCATGCGTCCACTCCAAAAAAGAAAGGCCAGGGTCGCCAGACCCAGAGGCCAGAACAGGATGAAGCCGAGAACAGCGAAGGCGATCCAGGCTCCTTTTCCGTACTCGTCCAACTTCGCGACGATCGGCATGATTGTCTCCGTCTCGTGAATGTAAATCACATTTACATAAATGGCCCCGAGGGTGCGGCTTGTCAAGATGGATGTGGTTGGGGTCGTAAAAGGGAGCGTTGCCGGGCGTCATGCTCGGGCCTGAGCCGAGCACTTCAGGGCAGTCAGGAGCCCATCCTGCCTGAGATTCTCGGGTCTACGCTGCGCCCCGCCCGAGAATCACGGTTGCGTCTGATCGGCCTCAATCCGCTTTCGGAGTGGGCCCGTCGCCGCCAATGCCCAGGCCCTGCAGATAGATGAGCGTGCCGGCTTCCAGCAGCTCGGCCGCGGACATCGGCAGCGGGCGGCGCCCGCCATCGGCGCGGCCGAAGAGGGCGGCGATGCCATGGGACATCGACCAGATGTGCAGCGCCACCATCAGGGCCGGGGGGCGCTTGCCCTGCGGGAGCAGCGCGATCAGCGCCTCCGCCGACTGACGCAGGGCTGCGAAGGCGCGATCGGCCGCCGCGCGCAGCTCGGGGCTGGCATCGAGCGGCACGCCGGCCTCGAACATCGCGGAATAATAGGCCGGCTCGTCATGGGCGAAGGCGAGATAAGCGCGGCCGAGGCGCTGGAAGGCGGTCTCGGGATCGGGCTTGCCTTGATCCCAGGCGCGCATCAAGGCGGCCTCAAAGGCCTGGAAGCCGCGCGTCGCGACATCGGCGAGCAGCTCGTCGCGGTCCCGGAAATGCCGATAGGGCGCGGCGGGGCTGACGCCGGCCAGCCGCGCGGCCTCGGCGAAGGTGAAGCCGTTCGGCCCCTTCTCGCCGATCAGCCCGAGGGCGGCCCGCACCAGCTCCTCCTTGAGGTTGCCGTGGTGGTAGCCGCGGGGGTGTTCCGGTCTGTCGCGCTTCCAGCTCATGTAAGGAGCGCTAACATGGCGGCGGGTGCAGCGTCGATGTCGATCTTCATCGGCTCAATCGTCGAGCATCAGGCGCTTGCGCAGCCCGTCGGGGATGCGCCGCGCCTTGCCGCCGCCGACGCAGGCGACCTTGACCTGCGCGGTGATCAGCACGTCCTCGCCGCGCAGCACGCGCTGCTCGAGGTCCATGGTGGCGCCGCGCGCTTCGACCGAGCGGGTCTCGATGGTGAGGAGGTCGTCCATCACGGCCGGGCGCAGGAAGTCGATCGTCATCTTGCGGACGGCGAAGCCCAGCGCCGTCTCGCCGTCGAAGAGCTCGCGCTGCTCGACGCCGAGTGCCCGGATCAGCTCGGTGCGGCCGCGTTCCATGAAGCGCAGATAGGAGGCGTGATAGACGACGCCGGAAAAATCCGTGTCTTCATAATAGACGCGGACAGTGATCTGATGGGTCTTGGTCATGGCGGCCGGCATATAGGCCAGACGCATCGCGAGCAAATGGCTGCGGGAACAAAACAGCGGCCGGAGGCATGATCACGGGGCGGGCACCAACGCTACGGAGACAGTCCATGTCGCTATCGGCCAAGGCACTCGAACGACTTCTCGACAAATCCGAACGCGATCTCGTGGGGCGCACCCGGCGCGGCAAGCTCTCGGGCGAAAGCGACGACGGCTTGCGCGATCTCGGCAAGACCCTGCGCGAGCGGCGCAACCGGGCGCGGGACATCGCCCGCCAGCAACGCCGCGAATTTCGTGGCAAGGCGCCGCCGCAGGGCACGCGCGTGGCTTCCGACAACCACGGAACCAAGGCCAAGGCCGATGCGCTGACGGTGGCGCTGAAGCGCGTCGGGGCCGAGCAGACCCGCCGGGCCGAGAAGCTGCGCGCGCCGAGCCAGCGCAGCCTGGCCCGCAAGGCGCTCGCCCTGAAGCAGCGCGAGCGCGCGGTGGAACGCCCGAAGAGCCGGACAGCGCGGAAGGGCATGCAGCCGGTCGAGAATCCGAAGGCCGCGAAATCCGGCGCGCTCAAGGATGCTGGCGCTCGCCCGGCGATGATGCGATCCAAGATCGCCCGGCAATAGGCCGAGCGGGCGCGCGATCGCTAACCCTGCAGGCGCTCAGCGCTTGCAGGGCTTGCCCATGAAAGAGCCGCAGTCATAGGGCTGCGAGAGCGCTTCCCGGATCGAATAGCTCTTGCCTTCGAACTGGTTGACGATGTCGTCGATGCGCCAGCCGCCGTTTTCGCGGACCATCTGGAACTGGACCGCGACGGGTTTGCCGAAGCTGCGGAAATTCGCCACCACCGTCGCCTTGCCGGCCGCGACGGGAATCGTGTCGAAGCTCAGCCTCTTGATCTCGCCATCCTGGCCATTGAGGAAGGGATCGGCGCCGATCTGGCCCATATCGCCGCTCTCCTCCTGAAAGAGATCGTCGCGGGCGAAGAGCGCGGCGAGGCTCTTGCTCATCAGCTTGTCACGATGCGGCGGGCGCCAGGCCGGCGGCGGGGCCTTGCCCTTGGCCGCGAGCACCTTGATCGTGATGGCATAGCCTTCTTCCACCGGTCCGCGTGGGACGTCGTCGCCTGCGCGAGCGGACACAGCGAGGAATGCGAACAGGCCCGTGAGGGCGAATGCCAAGACGAGATTGCGAACGGCCTGCTTCACGCTTCGTCCTCGTCGCTTCCGAACAGCCCGAACTGCGCCGTCTCGCGGGAGGGCTCGGGCATGCCGAGATGGCGGAAGGCGTGGGGCGTGAGAAGGCGCCCGCGCGGCGTGCGCTGGATGAAGCCCTGCTGCAGCAGGAAGGGCTCGATGATCTCCTCGATCGCGTCGCGCGGCTCGGAGAGCGAGGCGGCGATGGTCTCGATCCCGACCGGGCCGCCGCCGAAATTGATCGCGACGGTGGTGAGGTAGCGCCGGTCCATCTGGTCGAGGCCGATGCCGTCGACATCGAGCAGGGAGAGCGCCTTGTCGGCGACCTTGCGGGTGACGATCGGGTCCCCGTCGACGATGGCGAAGTCGCGCACGCGCCGGAGCAGGCGCCCGGCGATGCGCGGCGTGCCCCGCGAACGCTTGGCGATCTCGTTGGCGCCGTCGTCCGACATCGGCACGCCGAGCACGCGGGCGCCGCGGGCGACGATGCCCTGCAATTCCTCGACCGTGTAGAACTGGAGGCGGATCGGGATGCCGAAACGGTCCCTGAGCGGCGTGGTCAGCAGGCCGGCGCGGGTGGTGGCGCCGACGAGCGTGAACTTGGGCAGGTCGATCTTGACCGAGCGTGCCGCAGGGCCTTCGCCGATGATCAGGTCGAGCTGGTAGTCCTCCATCGCCGGATAGAGGATTTCCTCCACCGCCGGGTTGAGGCGGTGGATCTCGTCGATGAAGAGCACGTCGCGCTCTTCGAGGTTGGTGAGCTGGGCGGCGAGATCGCCGGCCTTGGCGATGACCGGGCCCGAGGTCGAGCGGAAATTCACGCCGAGCTCGCGAGCAACGATCTGCGCCAGCGTCGTCTTGCCCAGCCCCGGCGGGCCGACGAAGAGGACATGGTCGAGCGCATCGCCGCGGGTGCGGGCAGCGTTGATGAAGACCTGGAGATTGGCGCGCGCCGCGGCCTGGCCGGTGAAATCGGACAGCGAAAGCGGCCGCAGCGAGGTCTCGCTGTCGTCGTCGCGCTTTTCTGCGGAGAGGAGGCCGGGGCGAGGTTCAGCCATGGGATACTAAGCTTCTTGTCTCTTCGAGGTCATCATGGCTCCACGTCGCAACAACTCCCATACGACCCATGAGAGCGTTGCTGCGCCAATGTTGACCCATACGATCATCACGGCTGTCGGAAGGCGCTCCGAAATTGTGTGGGGCGGGATATCGTAGCCAAAAAATAGAAATGGGGACGAGAGCAAGGCCCCGATCAGTGTGCCAGATATCATGGCTCGTTTCAGCGAGAAGCGACCATCCGGTTCCGCGGTACGGCACGAAGAAATTCCGACAATAAGCGCAGGAATGAATCCGGCAATATAAACTAGCGATAGGCTTTCCGTTGAAAAGAATTCAGGTCGTTCAAGGTTGGGTAAACGCAGCATTTTTTCCACGAAGAAGCCAAATACAAATGAAATTAAACCGAGTGCCGGACCTATTGTGATAAAAAACAATACAATCATCGACTTGGTGATGATTTTTTTTCTTTTTAAGAATCGCCGTTGCTGGGATTCATCGAGCATCGCCGACGGGCCACTCACAATGCGATCTCCAGCTCGATGGCGTCATGGACCGGAATGTCCTTGTAGCCGGTCTTGATGATCGTCGGCACGATCGAGCGATAGGCGTCGATGGCTTCGAGATAAAGCCCCGAGAGGCGGAAGCCGCGGCGCTGGTAGAAGGTGAGGCCCGGCATGTTGTCGTTGGTCAGCATCGCCTTGAGCTTCTTCGCACGGGCCTTGCGGGCGGCGAACAGGACGGCGTCGAGCATGCGGATCGCAACGCCTTCGCCCGGCTTCAGCGAATGGAGCGCGCAGAGATAGGCGGTCTCGCCGCGGACCGTCCAGCTCGCCAACGCGGCCGTGCTGCCGTCGGTCTCGTAGAGGCCGAGCGCGTCGATCTCGGCGACGTCATAGACATGCAGGTCGATCATCATGCGATGCGAGCCCCAGGCCGCCATCATGATCCGCAGCAGCTCGCTCTTGTCGGTGACCCGACGCAGTTCGAGCTGGTCGGGCGCGGTCACTTCGCCAGTTCCTTCAGGCCCAGCTTGATGAGCTGGGCCGTGCCGGCGCCTTCTCCGGCGGCCTTGGAGGCAGCGGCGACGGCGGCCACGGCCTGGGCCTGCGGATAGCCGAGATTGGCGAGCGCCGAGACGGCGTCGGCGATGGGCTGCGGCAGCTTCTTGTCTTCGAGCGCGCCGGAGAGCTGGACGACGCCTGGGTCGATATGGCCGAAGGCCGGCGCCTTGTCCTTGAGCTCGGCACAGAGGCGCTGGGCGAGCTTGGGGCCGACGCCGGGGGCGCGGGCAACGGCCGCCTTGTCGTTGGTGGCGATGGCGGTGGCGAGCGCGCCGGGCTCCAGCGTGGAGAGGATGGCGAGCGCGACCTTGGCTCCGACGCCCTGCACCACCTGCATCAGCCGGAACCAGTCCCGCTCGACATCGGACATGAAGCCGTAGAGGCGGATCGCATCCTCGCGGACATGGGTCTCGATCGAAAGCGCCGCGGCCTCGCCGGGCTTCGGCAGGCGCTGCAGCGTGCGCGCCGAGCACTGCACGACATAACCGACGCCCTGCACGTCGATGATGACGTGGTCCTCGCCGTAGGAATCGATCAGGCCCTTGAGCTTGCCGATCATAAATCTCTCTCCCGGCCTTCCGGCTCAGCCCGCCGCGCGCATCTGCGCGACGAGCGCCTTCATGCCGCGATGCTGGGCATGGCAGATCGCGACCGCTAGTGCATCCGCGGCATCGGCCGAACTCGTCTCGGCCTTTGGCAGCAGCACGCGGATCATCGCCTGAACCTGCTTCTTGTCGGCATGTCCGACGCCGACCACGGTCTTCTTGACGAGGTTGGCGGCGTATTCCGCGACATCGAGACCGGCGAGGGCAGGGACGACCAGCGCGATGCCGCGTGCTTGGCCGAGCTTCAGCGCCGATTGCGGATCGCGGTTGATGAAGGTTTCCTCCACGGCAGCCTCATGCGGGCGATGGGCGGCGAGGACCTTGTTCAAGCCTTCATGGAGCTGGCGCAGGCGCTCGCCCAGCGAAAGGTTGCCGTCACTCTCGATGCAGCCGCAGGCGACGAACGACAGCTTGCTGCCTTCCGAGACGATGATGCCCCAGCCGGTCTTCCGGAGACCGGGGTCAATGCCGAGGATGCGAATCGGTGGGTTCATGACGGGAACAGCCTAAAGGTTGGACACGCTTTGTTCCATGGAGCTTCCTAACGATTCACTGTCAGATTGCCGATCGATGAACGCCGCGCATCGGTCACATCACACTGACAGGGGTTGTCGCGCCGGCCGCTTCACTGTTGGTGCCGAGCACCAGCCGTGCTGCAAGCCTCTCGACCTGCCGGATCATGCCTGAATTCCTCGCCTCGTTCTTTCCCGGTATTTCCGCATCCGGCCTGTCCGTCCTGCTGGGGGCGACGCTGCTCGGCGGGCTGGTGCGCGGCTTCACGGGCTTCGGCTTCGCGATGGTCTTCATGCCGCTGGCCTCGATGATCCTCGGTCCTGTGGCGGCGCTCGGGCTGATCTGGTGCATCGACCTGCCTTTCGCCCTGCCGATCGCCGCCCGCAACGCAAGGCAGGCCGAGTGGCGGGAGGTGGCGCCGTTGCTCCTGACCGCGACGCTGGCGCTGCCCGCCGGCATATGGCTGCTGATCTGGCTCGATCGCGAAACGATGCGCTGGATCCTGGCGGTGTTGATCCTGGCTGCCGTCGCGCTGATGGCTTCGGGCTGGCGCTATCACGGCCGGCCGGGCATTCCGCTCTCGCTTGGCGTCGGCGTGCTGTCGGGCCTGTTCAACGGCATGGCCTCGATCGGCGGCATGCCGCTCGCCGTGTTCTGGCTGGGTGCGCAGCGCAACGACCGGCACAAGACCCGCGCCAACCTGCAGACCTTCTTCGGCGTCTCGACGCTGATCTCGGGCGCGATCCTCTGGCGCAACGACATCCTGACCATGACGGCGCTCAAGATGGCCCTGCCGCTGATGGCGGTCTACGGCGCCGGCATGTGGGCCGGAACCCATGGCTTCCGGCTGGCAAACGAGATCACCTTCCGGCGTATCGCCTATCTGGTGATCTTCGCCAGCGCGCTGGTCAGCCTGCCGCTCTGGGATGCGGTGATAGGGCGGAATTAACGGCCGTCATGCTCGGGCTCGACCCGAGCATGACGTGGAGACAACTCAGGCGCTGAGCTTCGCCATGATGTCGTCGGCGATCTCGAAATTGGCGAAGACGTTCTGGACGTCGTCGTCGTTGTCGAGCGCTTCCATCAAACGCATCATCGAGGCGGCCTTCTCCTCGTCGAGCGGGGCGGAGGTCGTCGGACGCCAGACCGGCTTGGCCGAGGCGGGGGCGCCGAGCGAGGCTTCGAGCGCCTTGGAGACTTCGTTCAGGCTGTCGAAGGCGCAGAGGATGGTGTGGCCGTTCTCGTCGGAGATGACGTCGTCGGCGCCGGCCTCGATCGCGGCCTCCATCACCTTGTCGGCATCGCCGGCCTCAGGCGGATAGCTGATCTCGCCGACGCGGTTGAACATGAAGGAGACGGAGTTGCTTTCGCCCAGCGCTCCGCCCGACTTGGTGAAGTAGGAGCGGACGGCGGAAGCGGTGCGGTTGCGGTTGTCGGTCAGCGCCTCGACGATGACGGCAGCGCCGCCGGGGCCGTAGCCCTCGTAGCGGACCTCGTCATAGTTGTCGCCTTCGCCGCCGGCCGCCTTGTTGATGGCGCGCTGGATATTGTCCTTGGGCATGTTCTCGGCGCGCGCGGCGAGCACCGCCATGCGCAGGCGCGGATTCATGTTCGGGTCGGGCATGCCCATCTTGGCGGCGACGGTGATTTCGCGGGCCAGTTTCGAGAACAGCTTGGAGCGCACCGCGTCCTGCTTGCCCTTGCGGTGCATGATGTTCTTGAACTGGGAATGGCCGGCCATGGGAATTCAGCCTCTGGTCTTGCAAGTCGAAGGGCGCTCGCGGCCCCGGAGCGGGCATGCGACGGATTGTCGGCTTATAGGCGCCGCCTTCACCGGCAGGCAAGCCGGCATGGCGCAATGCCGCTTTCCCGATCCGGCCGGTTGCCCCAACGTCGGGCCGGGCCGCATATAGTTGTCATCGCTCGCGTCCGGGGTCTGACATGCGTTTCGACATTCCTTGCCCTCCCGCCGGCGGAGAGACTTTTCTCGGTGGCGACAACCTCGCGCTCGACGCCGTTCCAAAGGGAGCTGTCGTGGCGATCGGTGCGGCCGGCGCTACGCCCTATCGGCTGGGCGCGCCGCTCTGCGGGGCGGCGCCCGCGGCGATCCGCGCGGTCAGCAAGCGGCACGCGCCCAACCGCGCGCATTATGATTTCGATCTCGGCGGCCCGCTGCTGCCGCCGGGAAAGACGCTGGTGGATTGCGGCGACATCATCTTCGACGCGGATGATTTCGCCGGCAACCGGGCCCGCATCGAGGCGACCTATGCGGCGCTGCTGGCGCGGGGCGCCGCACCTCTGCTGCTCGGCGGAGACGACAGCGTCCAGATCCCGGCCCTGAAGGCCTTCGCGGCGCATCGCGATATCACGGTGGTCCAGATCGATGCGCATATCGATTGGCGCGACGAGGTGCAGGGCGAGCGCTTCGGGCTGTCCAGCACGATGCGGCGCACGTCGGAATTCGCAGGTGTGAAGGCGATGGTCCAGATTGGCGCCCGCGGCATGGGCAGTGCCCGCCCGGCCGACGTGGAGGATGCGCTCGCGGCCGGTTCCCGGATCATCGACATGCGGATCTTGCGGGCCAAGGGTCTCGCTTATGCCAGCGGCTGCGTTCCGCAAGGGCGGCCGGTCGTCGTCTGCCTCGATGTCGATGGGCTGGATCCGTCCGCCGTTCCGGGCGTCACCGGCTTTGCGCCCGGCGGGCTGAGCTATGCCGATGTCGTCGAACTGCTGAACGGCATTGCGGAGCGAGCGCCGATCATCGGCTTCAACATCGTCGAATTCGTACCGGAGAACGACATCGGCGGTGTCGGCGCCCGGACCGTCTGCCGCCTGGCGATGCTGGCAGCAGGCCTGCTGGCAAGGAGTACGCCGGCGTAGCGGTAGGTTCAGCCGCCGATCCAGGCGGTGGGGACGGCCTCGCTCAGATGCGGGCCGACGCGCACGGCCCAGACCGCCTTCGCAAGGCCTGTCGCGTCGTCGATGTCGACCGCGACGCCAGAGAGCGTGCCTTCGCCGGTCGCGGGCTCCAGCCGTGTGCCGGGCACCTTCTGCAGGAAGCGGCGCACCGGCTCGTCCTTCTGCATGCCAAGCACGGAATCATAGTCGCCGCACATGCCGGCGTCGGACTGGAAGGCGGTGCCGCCCGGCAGGATGCGCGTGTCGGAGGTGGGCACATGGGTGTGCGTGCCGACGACGAGGCTGGCGCGGCCATCGAGGAAGCAGGCCATGGCCTGCTTTTCGCTGGTCGCCTCGGCATGGACATCGACGATGACGGCGTCTGCGACGGCGCTGAGCGGGCAGGCGGCCAATTCGCGCTCCACCGCCGCGAAGGGGTCATCGAGCGGGTCCATGAAGAGCCGGCCCATGACGTTGACGACGAGCACGCGGGCGCCGTTGCGCGCCTCGATCACGGCGGCGCCGCGCCCCGGCGTGCCGGGCGGGTAGTTGGCCGGGCGGATCATCCGGTCCTGCCGCTCGATGAAGACGAGGGCCTCGCGCTGGTCCCAGGAATGGTTGCCGAGCGTCACGACATCGGCACCGGCCGCCAGGATCTCCTCGCAGATCGCCTCGGTGATGCCGAAGCCGCCCGCGGCGTTCTCCCCGTTGATGACGACGCAGTCGAGTTTCCAGGCCTCGCGCAGGCCGGGCAGGCGCTCCTGCACCGCGATCCGGCCGGGGCGGCCGACGATGTCACCGAGGAAGAGAAAGCGCATGGAACCGATCCGGGAGCCCTGAAACTCCTTCCCTCGCCCGAAGGCGCGGCAGAATCAACTGCAGCGGATCACGTCGCGTTCGGTCACGATCCAGTCGAGGCGCTGGTCATGCGGCTGATGGGGCACCGCCTCGATCTCCTGCGCGGCATAGCCGATGCCGATGCTGATCGTCGGCGCGAGCTCCGTCAGGGCGCGGTCGTAATAGCCCTTGCCGTAGCCGATGCGGTAGCCGCGCCGGTCGAAGGCGGCGAGCGGGACGAGCAGGACGGTGGGCTTCACCTCCTGCTCGGCAGGGGAGGGGACGAGCGTGCCGAAGCCGCCCGGCACGATCGGCTCATAGGGCGCCCAGCGTCGGAATATCATGCGTTTCTCGACGATGGCCGGCAGGCAGAGCGGCAGGCCGCGCTGGTGCAGCTCTTCGAGGATCGGGCGGGGATCGGCCTCGGAACGCATCGGCCAATAGGCCGAGACCGGGCCGAATGCGCCGTCCCAGACCGGCAGCGCCAGCACGCTGGCGGCGATCTGCGGGTCCCATTCGAGCCGATCGTCGATCTCGAGGGCATCGCGGCGCGCGAGCGCCGCTTCGCGCAGGGACGCTTTGAGGGGGGAAGGCGTTGTCATAAGGGCTGCGGAGCCACCTCGGCCGTGGAGTTTTGAATCCCGGGACACCTACAAAGTAGGTGGGCGCCGTGTACCCGGTTCCGATGGATCCGGACAGGGACAGCTCCCTAGGGAGTCGTATGGGCCCGGGGAATGCTGTCTCGCACGCACCAGGCAGCCCCGCTCCTGCAATGTAGGCAAGCTGCCGGCAAAGCGCCAGAGGGGATTTATCCGCAGCAGACGCATCCGGCCATGAAGATGTTCATATTTTGGCCGCGGTGAGCAGGTGTTATAGAAGCGTGCGACATATTCGGAACCGGCTTTCATCGATGCTTCGATTCATCATTGCCCGCCGTCTCGCCCGCCCGGGCGTTGCTGCTCTCGCCGTTGCCGCCGCATTGTTCGGCGCCGGCCCCGCTTCGGCGCAGGACGCCGCCGATCTGCTCGTGCGCACGACCCGGCTGGAGAACCAGCTGCGTCAGATGTCCGGGCAGATCGAACAGCTCCAGTTCGAGAACCGCCGCCTCAGCGACCAGCTCCGCAAGTTCCAGGAGGATGTCGATTTCCGCCTGAACGAGAAGGGCGGCGGGCGCTCGGCTGCTCCCGCTCCGTCGACCAAGCCGCCGGCCGGGCCTGCTCCCGGGCAGCGCCGCAGCGACGCCTTCGATCCGACAATGCAGCAGGGCGCGGCCGGCGCGCCGCAGCAGCTTGGTGGCACCGGCAGCATCGCCAGCATCATCCAAGGCGAGGATGAAGGGCCGGCGACCGGTCAGCCGCTCGATCTGCAGGGTGTCGGCAGGCCGGTGCCGCAGGGCGCGCTGCCGCAGGCCATGCCGCGCGGCCAGAGCGTCGCCGCCGCCAGCGGCCCGGCGAGCGCCAAGGACGCCTATGACGTCGCCTTCGCTTCGCTCCAGCGCAAGGAATACGAGCAGGCCGAGATGGGCTTCCGCCAGTTCCTGCAGAGCTATCCGCGTGACCGGCTCGCGGTCGACGCCACCTATTGGCTCGGCGAGAGCTATCTGCAGCGCCAGCGCTATCGCGAGGCGGCCGAGCAGTTCCTGAAGATCTCGCGCGAATCGCCGCGCGCCGCCAAGGCGCCGGACAGCCTGTTACGGCTCGGCATGTCGCTGAACGGCCTCGGCGCCAAGGAGCAGGCCTGCGCCACCTATGCCAAGGTCGGTGTCGATTATCCCGCCGCCTCCGACGCGGTGCGGCAAGGCATCGCCCGCGAGCGGCGCCGTTCCGGCTGCGCTTGAGCGCGGCAGCACAATCCGAACAGGGATTTCCGCCGGTCTCGGCTTCCGAGGCCGGCTTGCTTTTTCGGGAGCTGAAGCAAGAGGCGGCGCTTCTGGTCGCCGTCTCCGGCGGGCCCGACTCCGTCGCGCTGCTGGCTCTTCTTGCCGAATGGGGGCGAGGGGCGGATCGGCCGAGGCTCCATGCCGCGACGGTGGATCATGGGCTACGGCCGGAATCCGCCGCGGAGGCGGATGCCGTCGCGGCGCTTTGCGATCGGCTCGGTGTGTCGCATGCGACGCTGCGCTGGGAGGGCCTGAAGCCCGCGACCGCTTTGCAGGCCGAGGCGCGCCGCGCACGCTACGATCTCCTGGTGCGGGAGGCGCGGCGGCTCGGCGGCGCGGTGCTGGTGACGGCGCACACGCTCGACGATCAAGCCGAGACGCTGCTGATGCGGCTGGCCCATGGCTCGGGCCCTTCCGGCCTCACCGGCATGCGCGCCCGCGCCGAGAAGGGCGGCATTCCGCTCGCGCGGCCGCTGCTCGGCATCGCGAAGGCGCGGCTCGTCGCGACGGCCGAGGCGCGCAGGCTGTCCTTCGTCCGCGACCCCAGCAATGCCGACCAGCGCTTCGAACGCGTGCGCTGGCGGGAGACGCTGCCCTTTCTCGCCGAGCAGGGGCTGACGGCGGAGCGGTTCGGGCGGCTGGCGCAGCGCATGGCGCGACTGGACGAGGCGGCGTCGCGGCGCGCCGATGATGTGTTCGCGGCCGTGAGATTGCCGGGGGAGGCCATGAGCCTGCGCTTCGATGCGCTGGCACTGGAGCCGGAGGAGATCGTGCTGCGCGTGCTGGCACGGGCGTTCGATGCGGTCTCGCCCGGCGGCGAGGCCTATGGCCGGCTGGAGCGGCTGGAGGATTGCGCGCAGGCTCTGCTGGGCGCTCAAAGGGCCGGCACCGCCTTGAGACGGACATTGTCCGGCTGCATCGTCGCGCTCCGGAGTGACGGCATGCTGACGTTGATGCCCGAAGGGCCGCGGCGACGCGGTGTTCACCCTGCGACATCATAGTGCGAGCCGATCATCTGTTTCCCTTGGCAAGGAGGCAGGTCGCTCCTAGATTAGTCGAGGAAACCCTTGGCCTTATCCGGTTGGACCGGCAGGCCCGATCGGACTGGTGATGAATCCGAATTTTCGAAATTTTGCCCTGTGGGTCGTGATTTTCCTGCTGGTGCTGGCACTGGTGACGCTGTTCCAGAGCCCGAGCCAGCGGTCGAGCACCAATGAGATCCCCTACAGCCAGCTGATCAACGAGGCCGAAGCCGGCCGCGTTTCGAACGTGGTCGTGGCGGGGCAGGAGATTTCCGGCTCCTTCTCGGATGGCCGCAGCTTCGTCACCTACGCGCCCTATGGCGACCCGAACCTGCTGAAGACCATGGCGCAGAAGGGCGTTCAGGTCTCGGCTCGCGCGCCCTCGGAAGGCACGCCGTGGTTCATGGCGCTGCTCGTCAACTCGCTGCCTTTCGTCATCTTCATCGGCCTGTGGATCTTCATGTCCCGCCAGATGCAGAACGGCGCCGGTCGGGCGATGGGCTTCGGCAAGTCGAAGGCGAAGCTCCTCACGGAGGCGCATGGCCGCGTCACCTTCGAGGACGTCGCCGGCATCGACGAGGCGAAGGAGGATCTCCAGGAGATCGTCGAGTTCCTGCGCGATCCCCAGAAGTTCCAGCGGCTCGGCGGGCGCATCCCGCGCGGCGTGCTGCTCGTCGGCCCTCCCGGCACCGGTAAGACGCTGACGGCGCGTGCCGTCGCGGGCGAAGCCAATGTGCCGTTCTTCACCATTTCGGGTTCGGACTTCGTCGAGATGTTCGTCGGCGTCGGCGCCAGCCGCGTCCGCGACATGTTCGAGCAGGCCAAGAAGAACGCGCCCTGCATCATCTTCATCGACGAAATCGACGCGGTCGGCCGTCATCGCGGCGCCGGTCTCGGCGGCGGCAATGACGAGCGCGAGCAGACGCTGAACCAGCTCCTCGTGGAGATGGACGGCTTCGAGCCGAACGAAGGCGTCATCATCATCGCCGCGACGAACCGCCCCGACGTGCTCGACCCGGCGCTGCTGCGCCCGGGCCGCTTCGATCGCCAGATCGTTGTGCCGAACCCCGACGTCGCCGGCCGCGAGAAGATCCTGCGCGTCCATGTCCGCAAGGTGCCGATGGCGCCGGACGTTGACCTCAAGATCCTCGCTCGCGGCACGCCCGGCTTCTCGGGCGCGGACCTGATGAACCTCGTCAACGAGGCGGCGCTGCTGGCGGCCCGCCGCGGCAAGCGCATGGTCACCCATGCCGAGTTCGAGGACGCCAAGGACAAGGTCATGATGGGCGCCGAGCGCAAGTCGATGGCCATGTCCGAGGAGGAGAAGAAGCTCACGGCCTATCACGAGGCGGGCCACGCGATCGTCGGCCTCTACGTGCCGGCCGGCGTGCCGGTGCACAAGGCGACCATCATCCCGCGCGGCCGCGCGCTCGGCATGGTCAAGTTCCTGCCGGAGGGCGACCGCTACTCGATGAAGTATAAGGAGTTCACCTCGCAGCTCGCGGTCGCCATGGGCGGGCGTGTCGCGGAGGAGATCACCTTCGGCAAGGAGAACATCACCTCCGGCGCCACCGGCGACATCCAGCAGGCGACCAAGATGGCCAAGGCCATGGTCACCCAGATGGGCTATTCGGACGAGCTCGGCATGGTCGCTTATGGCGACAACCAGGAAGAGGTCTTCCTGGGCATGTCGATGGGCCGCAGCCAGAGCCTCTCGGAGTCGACGGCGCAGAAGATCGACGCCGAGGTGAAGCGCCTCGTCGACGAGGGCTACCGCGACGCTAAGGCGATCATCACCGAGCACCATGACGAGTTCGTCAACGTCGCCGAAGCACTGCTCGAGTTCGAGACGCTGACGGGCGAGGAAATCCGCGACCTGATCGCCGGTAAGCGCCCCTCGCGCGATGTCGACGACACGCCGCATGCCCCGCGCGGCTCGGCCGTGCCGAGCGCCGGCAAGGGCCGCAAGCGCGGCGAGCCGGATGCCGGCATGGAGCCGCAGCCGCAGGTGTAACCTCGCGCGCTCCAGCGATGGAATAGGGAAGGGCGGCCGAGAGGCCGCCCTTTTCGTTTGGCTGCGTTTCGTATCCGCGCCGTCATCCCGGGTCCACCTCTGGTCGCCCGGGATGACGGCGTTCTACTGGACCTGCCGCGGACCAGTCGGGCGCCATGTCACGTTCCGTCATAATTTGTGAGAAGGCGGAAAGGTTTTTTGGTTATAGAAACCGTGAAAACGAGCGCGACGCGCCTCTCGGAAACACATTTCATGACACGCAAATATTTCGGAACGGACGGCATTCGCGGACGGGCGAACGGCGTCATCACGCCCGACCTCGCGCTGAAGGTCGGCCAGGCGACGGGGCTCGCCTTCCGCCGCGGCGAGCATCGCCACCGCGTCGTGATCGGCAAGGACACCCGCCTCTCCGGCTACATGATCGAATACGCCATGGTCGCCGGCTTCACCTCGGTCGGCATGGACGTGATGCTGCTCGGCCCGATTCCGACGCCGGGCGTCGCCATGCTGACCCGCTCGATGCGGGCCGATCTCGGCGTGATGATCTCGGCTTCCCACAACCCTTACGAGGACAACGGCATCAAGCTGTTCGGGCCTGACGGCTACAAGCTCAACGACGAGGTCGAGCGCGAGATCGAGGCGCTGGTCGATGCCGATCTCGGGCCGCGTCTCGCCGGTTCGGAAACGCTCGGCCGCGCCAAGCGCATCGACAGCGCCGCGGCGCGCTATGTCGAGTTCGCCAAGCGCACCATGCCGCGCAATATGAGCCTCGAAGGCCTACGCATCGTGCTCGATTGCGCCAATGGCGCCGGCTACAAGGTGGCACCGGAAGCTTTATGGGAGCTGGGCGCCGAGGTCATCACCATCGGTGACGAGCCCGACGGCTTCAACATCAACCGCGATGTCGGCTCGACCCATCCTTCGACGCTGGTCGCGAAGGTCAGGGAGTTGCGCGCCGATGTGGGTATTGCGCTCGATGGCGATGCGGATCGCGTGCTGATCATCGACGAGCAGGGACAGGTCGTCGATGGCGACCAGCTCATGGCCGTGATTGCGCGCTCCTGGATGGAGGATGGCCGGCTCTCGGCGCCGGGCATCGTCGCGACGGTGATGTCCAATCTCGGGCTCGAGCGCTATCTGGCGGGGCTGGGCCTCTCACTCGCACGCACGGCGGTCGGAGACCGCTATGTACTGGAGCACATGCGCAACCACGGCTTCAACCTCGGCGGTGAGCAGTCCGGCCACATCATCCTGTCGGATTTCGGTACGACCGGCGACGGGCTCGTCGCGGCGCTGCAGTTGCTGGCGGTGGTGAAGCGGATGGACAAGCCGGTCTCGGAGGTCTGCCACTGCTTCGAGCCGCTGCCGCAGATCCTCAAGAACGTGCGCTACAAGTCAGGTCGCCCGCTGGAGCAGCAGCCCGTCGTCAACGCCATCGAGGCGGCGAAGCAGCTGCTAGGCGAGAGCGGGCGCCTCGTCATCCGCCCCTCCGGCACGGAGCCGGTGATCCGCGTGATGGCCGAGGGCGACGACCGCGACCTCGTCGAGCGCGCCGTGGACGATGTCGTCGAGGCGGTGACGAAGGCCGCGGCCTGATATCGGGCGTCATGCTCGGGTTTGACCCGAGCATCTCCTGCCGGAGGTGTCTCCGGCACCATCTCGTCATGAGATTCTCGGGTCTGCGCTGCGCTTCGCCCGAGAATGACGGATAGGCCTCACACCACCGCGGTCAGCCCGCCATCGACCATCAGGAGATGGCCGTTGACGTAGTCGCTTGCGGCCGAGGAGAGGAAGATGGCGGCGCCGACGAGCTCCTTCGTCTCGCCCCAGCGCCCGGCCGGCGTGCGGCTGCAGACCCAGTTGGAGAAGGTCTCATCCGCGATCAGGGCGGTGTTGATCTCGGTGGCGAAATAGCCCGGCCCAATGGCGTTGGCTTGGATGTTGTGCTTGCCGAGTTCGGCGGCCAGCCCCCGCGTCATCATCTTCACTGCGCCCTTCGAGGCCGTGTAGGGGATGATGGTGGCGCGGCCGAGCTCGCTCATCACCGAGCCGATGCTGATGATCTTGCCGCGTTTGCGGGGCAGCATGCGCTTCGTCACGGCCTGCGTGACGTAGAACACCGAATGCAGGTTGGTGTTCATCACCTCGTGCCAGCCCTCGACCGGGAATTCGTGGATCGGCGCGCGCTTCTGCATGCCGGCATTGTTGATCAGGATGTCGATGGGCCCGACATCGGCCTCAATGCCGGCGACGCCAGCCTCGACAGCCTTCTGATCGGTGACGTCGAAGGCGGCAACCGAGGCCTTGCGGCCGGCAGCGAGCAGCGCCTGCTGCGCCCGCTCCAGCTTGGCCTTGTCGCGGCCGTTCAGCACGACATGGGCGCCGGCCTCAGAGAGCCCCTCGGCGAGCGCGAGCCCGATGCCCTGACCCGAGCCGGTGATCAGCGCGACCTTGCCTTCCAGACTGAACAGGGACAGAGACATGGCGTATCCTCGTGAGCGACCGGTGACGGTTCTTTCGGTTTGCGCCGGAGGCGCCTCCTTGGGTAAGCAGTTTTCAAACGATTAGACAATGGCGTCCGGCCATCTGCCGGCGCCGTCAGGGAGAAGACCATGCGTGCCGTCGTCATCCATGCCGAGAAGGATCTGCGCGTCGAGAAGACCACTGCGCCGCAGCTTGGACCACGCGACGTGCGCGTGCGGATCGAGGCGGGCGGCATCTGCGGCTCGGACCTGCATTACTATCTGCATGGCGGCTTCGGGACGATCCGGGTGCGCGAGCCGCTGATCCTCGGCCATGAGATCGCCGGCCGGGTCGAGGCCGTTGGCGAGGAGGTCAGCCGCGTGAAGCCGGGCGACCGCGTCGCGGTCAATCCGAGTCGCGCCTGCGGCCATTGCCGCTACTGCCAGATGGGGCAGCAGCAGCACTGCACGGACATGCTGTTCTACGGCTCGGCGATGCGCTTTCCCCATGTGCAAGGCGGCTTCCGCGACGTGCTTGTCGTCGAGGAGCGGCAGGCGGTGAAGGTTGCGACCGGCGTCACGGCGGCCGAGGCTGCCTTCGCCGAGCCGCTCTCGGTCTGCCTGCATGCGGTGAAGCGGGCCGGGCCGCTGCTCGGCAAGCGCGTGCTGGTGACGGGGGCAGGGCCGATCGGCGCGCTCACCATCATTGCGGCGAAAGCGGCGGGCGCGGCCGAGATCGTCGCGACCGACGTGGTCGACGGGCCGCTGCCGGTCGCGCGCAAGATGGGCGCGACGGCGACGGTCAATGTCGCGGCGGAGCCTGACCGGCTCAAGGAAGAGTATGGCGCCGAGAAGGGCGCCTTCGACGTGATGTTCGAGGCCTCCGGCAACCAGCATGCGCTGACGGGGGCTTTCGACGTGGTGCGCTCCGGTGGCGTGATCGTGCAGATCGGCGTCGGCGGGCAGTTCACCCTGCCGATGAATGTCGTGGTCGCGAAGGAGTTCGACCTGCGCGGCTCCTTCCGCTTCCATGAGGAGTTCGACTGGGCCGTGGCGATGATCGGCTCCGGGAACATCGATCTCTCGCCGCTGCTGACGGCGACGATCCCTGTCGACCGCGCGATCGAAGCCTTCGACCTCGCCGCCGACAAGTCGAAGGCGATCAAGGTCCAGCTCGACTTCGCCTGAACGGCCTATCAGTCCAGCAGGCTCGGATCGGCCAGATGGACGAGCCGGCCTGCGGCGATGGTCGCCACGACGCGCGGCGTCGGCTCAGGCCTGACGATGACGAGATCGGCCCGCAGGCCGGGCGCGATACGACCGCGATCGGTCAAGCCGAGCGCGGTGGCGGGGTTCTCCGAGACCAGCTTCCAGGCGGCGGGGAAGGTTGCCGCGCCGCGCTCCGCCAGCAGGAAGGGCGCGAGCGACAGGGCCGGGTAGTAGTAGTCCGAGGCCAGGATGGTGCACAGACCGTCCCGCACCATCTCCTCGGCGGCCGGGCAGCCAGTATGCGAGCCGCCGCGGACGACGTTTGGCGCGCCGAAGACGATGGCCTCATGGGCCGAGGCCGCCTCGCGCGCCGTCTCCTCGTTGATCGGGAATTCCGCGATGGTGATGCCGAGAGCGCGATGCTCCCGCCGCATCTCGGGGCTCATGTCGTCATGGGACATGATCGGCACGCCGGCGCGGGCCGCGCGCTCCGCCAGCCGCGCGATCGAGCCCGCGACCTCGCCCTTGCGGGCGTAGACTTGATCGACCAGTGCCATGAAGGCGTCATGGCTGAGGCCGGTACGCTCGACCATCTTGCCGATCTTGTCGGGCCGGTGCCGGGTTTTCAGCGTGCCCTCGGTGTGGTCGTTGAAGGCGAGCACGCCGATGCGGCCCTGTTCCAGCCAGAGGCCGATCTCCTCCTCCGCGTCGAGGTTGAAGGTCTCGTGACGCATGTGGAAGCGGGTGTCGGCGCCGAGCTCGGGCTGGAGCGCCGCAATGCGCTCAACCAGGCGGCGCGCATTCTCGGCACCGCGCAGGCCCGGCTCCCAGGACCAGGTGACGCCGTGGAAGGCCGTGGTGATGCCGCTCGCCAGCAGGGCGCGGTCGGCGTCGCGCAGGGCGAGGTCGAGGTCGAAGGCGACGCCGGGGCGCGGCATGATATGGCGCTCGAAGGCGTCGCCATGGCAGTCGACGATGCCGGGCAGCACCATGCAGCCGGCGGCGTCGAGTACGAGTCCGCCGCCCGCGCTCCCTTCGCGCTCGATCAACCCGCCGCGCAGCGCCAGATCGGCCTCGCTCCAGCCTTTCGGCAGCAGCACCCGCCCGTTGCGGATCATCACGCTCACGACTCGACTCCGTTCTCGTTGCAGGGCGCGCGCAGTGCTCCGCTCACGTGACAGGAGGATGACCAAGGGCGTCACCGAAACGTCTTGCAGCCGTCACCCGAGCGTCGCGCGCCATCTCTAGCCGCTCCCTCAATCCATTTCGAAGGGGACGCCCATGTTCAAATCTCTTGCTCTGGCGCTGATCGGCGCCGCTCTCGCCTTCACTGCGCCGGCCAAGGCCCAGGAGACGATCCGCTTCGCCGTGACCGATGTCGACGGCCTGGAATCGCTTCAGCGCGAGTTCGGCCCGTTCAAGGCCGAGTTCGAGAGGCTCTCCGGCTTGAAGATGCAGTTCTTCGCCGTCTCGGGCCGCACCGCCGCCGTCGAGGCGATGGCCGCCGATCAGGTCGATTTCGTGCTCACCGGCCCGGCCGAGTACGTGGTGTTCAAGGCCCGCGTCGGTGCTCTCCCGGTCGTCGCCTGGCAGCGCCCGGACTATTTCCCGCAGATCGTCGTGCTCGCCAACGGCCCGGTCAAGTCGCCCGCCGATCTGAAGGGCAAGACCATCTCGTTCGGCGAGATCGGCTCGACCTCTCAGCATCTCGGCCCGGCGCAGGCGCTGGCCGATTTCGGCATCAAGTACAACACCGACTACAAGCCGCTCTTCGTGAAGCGCAACGTCGCCGTCGAGGCGCTGAAGCGTGGCGACATCGCCGGCATCGGCCTCAACCAGGGCCATCTCGCCAGCATCCGCAAGTCCGACCCGAAGACCGCCTTCCTGGTCATCGCCCGCGGCCGCGACCTGCCGAACGACGTCATGGTCGCGAGCCCGAAGGTCAAGCCGGAGGTTCTCGCCAAGGTCCGCAAGACCTTCGTCGACAACGGCGAGGCCCTGATGAAGGCCGTCACCGGTACCACCGACGACAACAAGAAATTCCTCGGCGGTGTCTTCCTGCCCGAGGTCAAGGACAGCGACTACGACTACGTCCGCCAGATCTACACCACCATCGGCATCACCGAGTTCACCAAGTTCATCGAGTGATGTCGCAAATCGCATCTCATGACTCAGGCAGGACGGGCGCCGACGCGCCCGTCATCGCCATCCGGGGGCTGAAGAAGAGCTTCGGCTCCCGGACCATCATCGACGGGTTCGATCTCGCCGTGCCGCAGGGCCAGGCGCTGGCGCTGATCGGCGCCAACGGCACCGGCAAATCCACCCTGCTGCGCATGGTCGTGCGCCTCGCCGAGGCGGATGCCGGCAGCATCGACGTTCTCGGCGAGGAGGTCCCCGCGCTGCGCGGCGCCAGGCTGAAGCGCTTCCGCTCCCGGGTCGGCGTCGTCTTCCAGAAGCACAACCTCGTCGCCCGTGTCAGCGCGCTGACCAATGTCGTCCATGGCGTGCAGTCGCGCCGCTCGGGGCCGCGGACCTGGTCGCAGGCGCTCGCGCCCGCCGCCATCCGCGACGAGGCCATGGCCTGCCTCGAAGCCGTCGGCCTCGCCGACAAGGCGATGCAGCGGGCGGATTCGCTCTCCGGCGGCCAGTCGCAGCGTGTCGCGATCGCGCGCATGCTGATGCAGCGCCCCGAGCTCGTGCTTGCCGACGAGCCCGACGCCAGCCTCGACCCGCGTGCCGGCCGCGAGGTCATGGAACTGCTGTTCAGGCTGACGCGCGACAAGGGCCTCACCCTCGTCTTCGTCTCGCACCACATGGCGCATGCCCGCCGTTTCGCCGATCGCATCGCCGGCCTCGGACAGGGCGGACTCGCGCTCGACCGCCGCGCCGAAGCCTGCAGCGAGGCCGAGCTCGCCGCCTTCTTCGAGACCGAGCCGGAGGGCGACGCCAATCCCGCCGCTCCGGAGACCGTCATGGTGCCCGCATGAGCCTCGCCAGTTCTCATCCCGGCCGTCCCGACCGGTTCGAGCGGCCAAGTGCCTTCGCCTTTCTCGGCTGGTTCCTCGTCATCGCCCTGATCGTCTGGTCGTTCAGCGGCTCCGACCTTTCGGCCCAGAAGTTGGCCCGCGGCATTCCCTATATGGGCAACATCCTGTCGCGGATGTTCCCGCCGGACCTCAGCCGGCTCGACCAGATCCTCTGGTCGCTGGCCGTGACCTTCCAGATGGCGGTGGCCGGCTGCGTGCTTGGGCTGATCCTGTCCTTCCCGCTCGCCGTGCTGGCGGCGGACGGGCTCTCGCCGCATCCCGTGGTGCGGACGCTGGCGCGCGGGCTGATTGCACTGTTCCGCACGGTGCCGGACCTGATCTGGGCGCTGTTCTTCGTCATCGCCGTGGGCCTGGGCCCTGCTGCGGGCGTGCTCGCGCTGATGGTGGACACGATCGGCTATGCCGGCCGCTTCTTCGCCGAAGCGATGGAGGAGACCGACAAGGGGCCGCGCGAGGCGCTCTCGACCATCGGCGCCAGCAAAAGCGGGCTGATCTTCTCCGCCGTGGTACCCAACGCGATGCCGTCCTTCATCGCGACCTCGCTGTTCTGCGTCGAGAAGGCGACGCGCGCCTCCGTGGTGCTGGGCCTCGTCGGTGCCGGCGGTATCGGCGTCGAGCTCAAGGTCGCCTTCGACCTGTTCGACTACGACACCGCGTTGACCATCATCCTGGCGGTCTTCATCCTCGTCGTGCTGGTCGAGCAGATCGGCGGCTGGCTGCGGCGGCGCATCATCTGAGCGCCGCCGGCAGGACGCTCAGAAGAGACCTTCGATCCGTCCCTGGCCGTCGATATGGATGCGCTCGGCGGCGGGCTCGCGCGGCAGGCCGGGCATGGTCATGATGTCCCCGCAGATGGCGACGACGAAGCCTGCGCCGGCCGAGAGCCGCAGTTCGCGCAGCGGCACGATATGGCCGGAGGGTGCGCCGCGCAGCGTCGGGTCGGCCGAGAAGGAATACTGGGTCTTGGCGACGCAGATCGGCAGGCTGCCGAAGCCGGCGGCCTCCAGTTCCTCGAACCGGGCTTCGAGCTTCGGAGCAACGCTGACGCCCTCGGCGCCGTAGATCTCGCGCGCGATGATTTCCAGCTTGTGCCGCAGCGGCATGGAGTCCGGGTAGAGCGGGGCGAAATCAGCCTCGTCCTCGTCCGCCAGAGCCGCGACCTTACGGGCGAGTTCCTCGGTGCCGGCGCCACCCTCAGCCCAGTGCCGGCAGATTACCGCCTCGACGCCGAGATGGTTGCGGCAGTAGTGGCGGATCAGCTCGTGCTCGGCGGCGGTGTCGGTCGCGAAATGATTGATCGCGACGATGGGCGGCACGCCGAATTTGCGGATGTTGCCGACATGGCGGGCGAGGTTGGAGAGGCCAGCCTCCAGCGCCTTGAGGTCCTCGCGGGCCAGCGCATCCTTGGCGAGGCCACCATGCATCTTGAGCGCGCGCACCGTCGCGACGACGACGGCCGCCGCGGGCTTCAGTCCGGCCTTGCGGCATTTGATGTCGAAGAACTTCTCGGCCCCGAGATCGGCGCCGAAGCCGGCCTCGGTGACCACGTAGTCGGCGAGCTTCAGGGCCGCGTTCGTCGCGATGACCGAGTTGCAGCCATGGGCGATGTTGGCGAAGGGGCCGCCATGGACGAAGGCGGGCGTGCCTTCCAGCGTCTGCACGAGGTTCGGCATCAGCGCATCCTTGAGCAGGACGCTCATCGAGCCGGTCGCCTTGACATCCGCGGCAGTGACAAGGCGCTTCTCCCGGGTGCGGCCGACGACGATGCGGCCGAGCCGCGCCTCCAGGTCGGCAGCGTCGCGGGCGAGGCAGAAGATAGCCATGACCTCGGAGGCCACGGTGATGTCGAAGCCGTCCTCGCGCGGGAAGCCGTTGCCCGCCCCGCCGAGCGAGGAGACGATGGAACGCAGCGCCCGGTCGTTCATGTCCATCACGCGGCGCCAGGCGATGTGCCGGGTGTCGAGGCCGAGCCCGTTGCCCCAGTAGACATGGTTGTCGACCATCGCCGCGAGCAAGTTGTGGGCGCTGGTGATGGCGTGGAAATCGCCGGTGAAGTGCAGGTTGATCTGCTCCATCGGCACGACCTGGGCGTAGCCGCCGCCCGCCGCGCCGCCCTTCATGCCGAAGCTGGGGCCGAGCGAGGGCTCGCGCAGCGCGATCATGGCGCGCTTGCCGATGCGGGAGAGGCCGTCGCCGAGGCCGACCGTCGTCGTGGTCTTGCCCTCGCCGGCCGGCGTCGGGCTGATGGCGGTGACGAGGATCAGCTTGCCGTCCGGCCGCGCCTGGAAGTCCGGAACGGCGTGGGTGTCGACCTTGGCGATGTACTTGCCGTAGGGGTTCAGCGCTTCCGAAGGGATGCCCGCCTTTGCGGCGATGGCGGCAATGGGCTGAAGCGTCGCGGCGCGCGCGATCTCGATATCGGTAGGCATCCGTCCTCTCGGAGACTGTGCTTGGGCCCCGCGCCTCCCTGGGCGGGGCCGCGGCGACACTGGCGTGAAATTTCTGGCGCCGCCAGCGTTTTTGCGGGTGATGCACAGGGTGGCGGCATGTGCGTCACGTTCGGGCGGCCGCAGGCCGACCCGAGAATCCCCAGTAGGAAAAGGCGAATCTTCTTCCTGAGATGCTCGGGGCAAGCCCGAGCATGACGCTGATACGCCGCGCCGGTCGGCTCAACCCGCCAGATGCGCGTTCTGTGGGAAGAGGAACTTGCGTGCCTCGTCGTCGAACTTCGTCTTGAAGGCGAACTGGTCCTTCAGCGCCGTGGCGCGCTGGGCAGCGGGCCTTGCCGAGATCTCGTCGGTGTGGCGCTTCACGTTCGGGAACAGCGTCGCCCAGCTGTCGCCGATGGCGAAGGGCAGGCGGGTCGCCCAGCCCCAGACCGACATGTCGATCAGCGTGTAGGCGTCGCCCAGCATGTAGCGGCGGCTCTTCAGCCGCTCGTCGATGATGCCCCAGTGGCGTTCGGCCTCGCGGGCGTAGCGGTTGATCGCATAGGGGATCTTCTCAGGGGCGAAGCGGCTGAAATGCACGGCCTGGCCGCAATAGGGGCCGATGCCGGTCGCGACGAACATCAGCCAGGAGAGCATCTCGCCGCGCGCCTTCGGCGTATTCTCGGGCAGGAACAGGCCGGTCTTGTCGGCGAGATAGAGCAGGATCGCGTTCGAATCGAACACCGTGACATCGCCGTCGGTCAGGGCCGGAGTCTTGGCGTTGGGGTTGATCGCGAGGAATTCGGGGGAGAACTGCTGGCCCTTGCGGGTGTCCACCGGCACCATCTCATAGGGCAGGCCGGCTTCTTCCAGAAACAGCGCGACCTTCGCCGGGTTCGGCGAGGGGTGGTAGTAGAGCTTGATCGTCATGCCTATCTCCATTGCGATGCAGTCTTCTTAGCACTCGCACCGCCGGCGCCGGGCATGGTATCGGCACGCAGCCTCTTTCACCGAACGCCGAAGGTCCGCCAATGCCGCCTCGCCCCGTGATGCTGATGATCCTGGATGGCTGGGGTTGGCGCGAGGAGAGCGGGAACAACGCCGTCCGCCTGGCGAAGAAGCCGAATTTCGACCGCTTCTGGCAGGCGGGCCCACACAGCTTCCTGCGCACCTCCGGGCTCGATGTCGGGCTGCCGGAGGGGCAGATGGGCAATTCCGAGGTCGGCCACCTCAATCTCGGCGCCGGCCGCGTGGTGATGCAGGACCTGCCGCGCATCAACCAGGCGATTGCCGACGGTTCCATCGCCAAGTCGCTCGAAGCGAGCGGCCTCGTCGCGGCGCTTAAAGCAAGTGGCGGCGCCTGCCATCTGCTCGGGCTCGTCTCGCCCGGCGGCGTGCATGCCCATCAGGACCATGCCGTGGCGCTTGCCCGCATCCTGACGGAGCAGGGCATCGCGGTGAAGGTGCATGTCTTCACGGACGGGCGCGATACGCCGCCGCAATCGGCGGCCGAGTATGTGAAGGCCTTCGTCGCCGCGCTGCCGGCCGGAGCGAGCATTGCCAACCTGTCGGGCCGCTACTACGCGATGGATCGCGACAACCGCTGGGAACGGGTCGAGAAGGCCTGGCGCGCCATGGTGCTGGGCGAGGGTGAGGCCTTCGCCACGGCCGATGCGGCGATTGCCGCCGCCTATGCGGGGAATGTCACCGACGAGTTCATCCTGCCCGCCACGATCGGCGGCTATGAGGGGATGAAGGACGGCGACGGGCTGCTCAGCTTCAATTTCCGCTCTGACCGCATCCGCGAGATCCTCGCCGCGGTGCTGGAGCCGGTTTTCGACGGCTTTGCCCGGTCGCGCGTGCCGAGCCTCGTCAAGGCGGTCAGCATGACCTCCTACAGCGCCGAGCTCGACAGGATCATGCCGGTGCTGTTCGCGCCGCAGACGCTCGCCAACGGGCTCGGCGAGACCGTCGCCAAGGCCGGCCGGACGCAGATCCGCATGGCCGAGACGGAGAAGTATCCGCACGTCACCTATTTCTTCAACGGCGGCGAGGAGACGCCCTATGCCGGCGAGGAGCGGGTGATGGTGCCTTCGCCGAAGGTCGCGACCTATGATCTCCAGCCGGAGATGTCGGCCCCGGAGCTGACCGCCAAGGCGGTCGAGGCGATCGATTCAGGGCTCTACGACCTCGTCGTGCTCAACTTCGCCAATCCCGACATGGTCGGCCACACCGGCGTGCTCGCTGCGGCGATCAAGGCGGTCGAGACGGTCGATGCGGGTCTCGGCGCCATTGCGGAAGCGGTGGAGCGAGCGGGCGGGGCGCTCCTCGTCACGGCCGACCATGGTAATGCGGAGCTGATGGTCGATCCCGTCACCGGCAAGCCGCATACGGCGCACACCACCAATCCGGTGCCGCTGATGCTGATCGGCGGCGGGGGCAAGACGCTGGCAGACGGGCGCCTCGCCGATATCGCGCCGACGCTGCTGGCGCTGATGGGGCTAGGGCAGCCGGCCGAGATGACCGGGCAGTCTCTGCTGCGCTGACGGGTCAGCCAGGAAAAGCAAAACGGCGCGGAGGGATCCGCGCCGTTTCAGATTCATGCCTTGGAGGCCGTCTCAGTACTTGCGCACGACCGGCGGCGCATAGGCAACCGGCTCGGGGCCACAGCAGCTCGGGTCGCCGAAGTTCCAGCGCATGCCGATGCGGAAGTCGTGGCTGTCGATATCGCGCGCCTTGAGCGGGGCTTGGACCTGCCCGGTGAAGGCGTTGACCAGGCGGCCGGACTGGGCGTCGCCAAGGTTCAGGTAGCGATAGCCGACTTCGAGGGTCAGGTTTTTGTTCACCTCGTAGCCGAGGCCTGCCATGAGCGCCCAGGCGAGGCCGCTCGTGGTGCCGCTGCCGGCCGTATTCAGTGTGGCGCCGGTGAAGTCCCCGACAAGGGCGCCCTGATCGCTCAGCCCGCTGATGCGGTTCTGCGTGAAGCCGATGCCGGCGCCGATGTAGGGCGTCAGGCAGTTCCAGGTGCCAAGGTCGAAGTAGCCGTTGAAGAGCGTGACCAGCGAGGTCAGGTTGCCCTTGTAGGTGTTGCTCTGGAAGCCGTTGTTAAACGGGTTGTAGATGAAGTCGTTGACCCCGATCTGACCGGCACCGCGATATTCGCTGGTGACATCGAAGCGCAGCCAGTTGTTGAAGCGGTAGCCGATGCCGAGGCCGGCGAAGAAGGCCGCGTTGTCGGTCTTGCCGAAGAAGGTGCCGCCGAACTGTGCGACATCCTGCTGGTAGTACCTGCCGACGCTCTGCACGCCGACCCCGATGTCGCCGCGGAGATAGACGCCGCTGGAGATCGTGCCCTTGAGGCCCAGCGGCTCAGGCTGCATGGGCGGGGCATAAGCGAGATCGGCCGCGTTCGCCGCGACGGAGGCGCTGAGGGCAAGGCCGCCCGCCAGCGCAAGTGTTTTCAAACTGCCCATGGCAGCGTCCTTCGCGTTTGCGCGGCGCAAAAGAACGCAGCCCGCGCGAGTTACTCACGGAAAGGACAATGACAGGGACTTCTTAAGTCCGACTTAACGTTAACCGCTAACGTTAGCGCCTGGTGAATCTGGTTCGATGCCGGCTTTCTCGCGCGCCTTGGCCGCCAGATCCTCAAATTCCCGGCGGGTCGTCTCGATCTTCTCTTCGTCCAGCTCCTCGAGATCCAACAGTTCCTCGCGAGCCCCCTCCAGCTTGGAGATCAGCTCGTCGAGCTTGATCTGCATCGCCGCGGTGTCGCGGTTCTGGCTGTTCTGGATGATGAAGACCATCAGGAAGGTGATGATGGTCGTCGAGGTGTTGATGACCAGCTGCCAGGTGTCGTTGAAGCCGAAAAGGGGGCCGGACGCTGCCCACAGCACGATCACGGCCACGGCTGCCACGAAGGTCTGCGGCTTGCCCGCCCAGTGGGCGACGGACTGGGAGAGGCGGGTGAACAAGGAGCGGTTGTCTTGCTTCATCAGCCGGGCCTTGAGCTCGCGGGAACCCGGGGGGCTCCGAGAGCTTCAACGCGGCGTGCCAGCCGCCGTTCCGCAGGCCCGGCCGCTCAGGCCATCAGCCGCTCGGCGTGCCAGGCGACATGCTGGGCCATGAAGGTCGAGATGAAGTTGTAGGAGTGGTCGTAGCCTTCGCGCATCGTGAGCTGAAGCGGGATGCCGGCCGTGGCGCAGGCGATCTCCAGCAGCTGCGGACGGAGCCCTTCCTCGAGGAAGCCGTCGGCCATGCCCTGGTCGACCAGCAGATCGCGGAGGCGGTGGCCGTCGGCGATCAGCAGGGTGGAATCATAGGCGCGCCAGGCCGTCTCGTCCGGCCCGAGATATTTCTCGAGGGCGGGGCGGGACCAGCCGGCGGTCGAGGGCTGGGTGATCGGCGCGAAGGCCGAGACGGAGCGGTAGTGTCCGGGATTCTTGAGCGCGAGGGTGATCGCGCCATGCCCGCCCATGGAGTGGCCGAAGATGCCCTGCCGGTCCATGTCGAGCGGGAAATGCCGCGCCACGAGCTCCGGCAGCTCGTCGCGAATGTAGCTCTCCATGCGGTAGTTCTCGGCGTAGGGCTCCTGCGTGGCGTCGAGATAGAAGCCGGCGCCGGAGCCGAACTGCCAGTTCTCGGGCTCGTCGGGCACATGCGCGCCGCGCGGGCTGGTATCCGGGCAGATGATGGCGATGCCGTTGGCCGCGGCGGCGGCGCGGTACTCGCCCTTGTCCATGGCGTTCTGATGGGTGCAGGTCAGCCCGGATAGATACCAAAGCACCGGAACCGGCCCGTCATCGGCCTGATGCGGCAGGTAGATCGCGAAGGTCATCGGGCAGGCGCAGGCAGCGCTGTCGTGACGGTAGACGCGCTGCGAGCCGCCGAAGGCTTTGGAGGCGGAGAGGAGTTCCATGCGGGGTCCTTTCTTGTGGCGCGACTCAGGTTGGGCGCGACGCTCGGCATTCCGGGGCGATCCGCAGGATCGCACCCGGAACCTACGACCGGGCGAGCCTTTGCCCGATCGCATCATCCAGCGTGACACCCGGTCGTGAGTTCCGGGTTCTTCGCCTCGCGAAGCCCCGGAATGGCAGACCGCATCTCACTGCCCCATGGATGAGGCGGGAAAACGGCGCCTCAGTAGACCACTACGCTCCTGATCGACTTGCCCTCGTGCATCAGGTCGAAGCCGTGGTTGATCTCGTCGAGCGAGAGCTTGTGCGTGATCAGGTCGTCGATGTTGATCTTGCCCTCCATGTACCAGTCGACGATCTTGGGTACGTCAGTGCGGCCGCGCGCGCCGCCGAAGGCCGTGCCTTTCCAGACGCGGCCGGTGACGAGCTGGAACGGGCGGGTCGCGATCTCCTTGCCGGCCTCGGCGACGCCGATGATGATCGACTCGCCCCAGCCGCGATGGCAGCACTCCAGCGCCTGGCGCATCACGTCGGTGTTGCCGGTGGCGTCGAAGGAAAAGTCGGCGCCGCCGCCGGTGAGGTCGACGATCGCCTGCACGACCTTGTCGTTGCCGACCTCCTTCGGGTTGACGAAGTCGGTCATGCCGAACTTCCGGGCCATCTCGACCTTGGCGGGGTTGATGTCGACGCCGATGATCTTGTCGGCGCCGACCATGCGGGCGCCCTGGATGACGTTGAGGCCGATGCCGCCGAGGCCGAAGACCACGACATTGGCACCCGGCCAGACCTTGGCGGTGTAGATCACCGCGCCGATGCCGGTCGTCACGCCGCAGCCGATGTAGCAGATCTTGTCGAAGGGCGCGTCCTCGCGGACCTTGGCGAGCGCGATCTCCGGCAGGACTGTGAAGTTCGCGAAGGTCGAGCAACCCATATAGTGGAAGACCTCTCCGCCGTCGCAGGAGAAGCGGCTCGTGCCGTCCGGCATCACGCCCTGTCCCTGGGTGGAACGGATCGAGGTGCAGAGGTTGGTCCGGCGCGAGAGGCAGGACTTACAGCTGCGGCATTCCGGTGTGTAGAGCGGGATGACGTGGTCGCCCGGCTTCAGCGTGGTGACGCCGGCGCCGACCTCGCGGACGATGCCTGCGCCTTCGTGGCCGAGGATCGCCGGGAACTTGCCCTCGGAATCCAGTCCCGACAGCGTGTAGGCGTCGGTGTGGCAGATGCCGGTGGCCATCACCTCGACGAGAACCTCGCCGGGCTTCGGCCCGCCGATCTCGATGGTCTCGATGGTGAGCGGCTTGCCGGCTTCCCAGGCGACGGCGGCGCGTGTCTTCATCGGGAGATTCCTTCTTCTGGAGCGTTCATTTCAGATAGGGGCGGATGACGCGCATGATCTCGGTGACCTCGGCCTCGCCATCGGGCAGGGCCGGAGCCGGGGCGGCGGGCGAGCGCGCCTGCAGCGTCTCGCGCAGATGCATTTCGAGCACTTCCGCCATCAGGCCCGTCGTCGCGCCGCGCAAGGCGGCGATCTGCTGGAGCAGCGCGCCGCACTCGGTCCCGGCCTCGACCGCAAGCTCCAAAGCCTGGGCCTGGCCCTTGATGCGGCGGAGCCGGGCAATGGCGCGCCGCTTCTCCGATGGGGTATGAGGCATGGCGGCAATATACTCAGGGGGAGTATCGTGTCGCTGTTCTAGGGCGATGGGCCGGAGCCGTCAACGGGCGAGCGATCCGACCCGTCAGGCGGCGCGCTCGACCCGGTTGCGGCCGGCATGCTTGGCCGCATAGAGGCTGGCGTCGGCGCGGCTCATGGCATGGTCGAAGCTGCCGAAGCCGTTTCGCGTATGGACGAGGCCGGCGCTGACCGTCAGCGTGATGCTGCCGTCGCCATGGCCGATACCGGTTTGCGCGATGGCTTCGCGCGCCTGTTCGATCAGCGCGGCGGCCTCGTCGGCGGTCTTGTCGATCAGGAGTACGCCGAATTCCTCTCCGCCGATGCGGGCGACGAGGCCCGCTTGGCCGATCGTTTCGCCAATCGTCCGGGCGCAGATCCGCAGGACCTTGTCGCCCGCAGCGTGGCCGAAACGGTCGTTCACCGTCTTGAAGTGATCGATGTCGAGCAGAGCGAGAGCGCAGTTCGGGGTCTTTGCGCGCCCCAGCTCCCCGAAGTGTTCCTCGAAGGCCCGGCGGTTCGGCACGCCCGTCAGCGCGTCGCTGTTCGCGGTCTGGCGGAGTTCGGCTGCCGCGTTACGCAGTTCCGCCGCGCCGCGCTCATAGGCGAGCGACAGGGCGAAGGCGCCGGCGCTGGTGATGTGAATGAGCCCGATTGTCAGATGTAGCTGAAGCATCAGGTCACGCGGCAGGAGATGGTCCATCTCATAGCCGACGGTGACGCCCTGCAGGGCTCTCAGCGCGAAGGCCACGCTCATGAAGCCGTAGGAGGCGATCAGCCCGTAGCGCGAGGTGAGCCTGTCCTGACGATCCCGCCAGAATTCATAGAGGGTGGCGGCGCCCTGCACCGCCGCGATGGCGTTGTGCGCTCCGTAGACGACCGGATAGGGCACGAGCGACGGCAACAGGACGAGAATGCCGATCGTCGCCGTCGGCAGCACGACCGGCAGCAGCCAAGGCGCCGAGCGCCCGCTGAACTGGCGCGCAGCTCGCCAGCGCAACCCGAAGCCGCCCACGATCAGCACCATCGCGACCGGCGCACCGGCCAGCCCGATGCCCGGGCCGATCATCATGCAGGAGATCATCGAGCCGGAGAGCAGGAAGTTGGCGAACATCCAGCTGGGCCAATGGCGCGCCTCGCGCTGGTGCATCCAGGCTGCGAGAAACGCCAAGGCGATCATGGCCATGACGATGGCATTGGCCATGAACAGCGTGAACGGATCGACCAAACCAGGCTCCCTCAACGTCAAGCGAGCGGGACGCTAGGGGAAGATCGATAAGAAAGTGCTGCGATCCGCGCGGTGACGCAACGGCCTCGTTGGTGCCGAACGGAACCTGCGCTTCAGAAGCTGTAGCCGAGCTTCACCTTGACGAGATGCTGGCTGAAATTGGTCAGGTCGAGATTGCCGGGCTCGCCCTTGGCCTTGCCTGAAACTTGAATGTTGTAGGCGGCGGAGAGGGCGAGTTGCTTCGTCGCCTGCCAGAAGACGCCCGGGCCGGCGAAGGTGGCGTAGCCGGCCTCGTTGCCGAAGCCGAGATCGTTATGGGCGCGCAGATGGCGGACCTCGCCGCTGAGATAAAGCCCGTCCTGCACCTGCCAGGCGAGCGAGCCGGCGACCGTGAAGGTCGATGAGCGGCCATAGGGCGAGGGGCCGGTCCAGGTCATGTCCTGCGAGACGTTGAGGGCGGCGTAGAGCCTACCCGGGATCAGCGTCTTGTCGGCGAAGAGCCGCAGGCCCGTGTTGTAGACGGTGAAGCGGCCGGCGCCTTCCGGGTCGATGCGGTTGACGCTGGGGTCGACGACCACGGTGAGGCCGAACCCGTGCAGGTCTCGCCCGAGCAGCCGGTACTTCATCTCGACGCCGGCGCCGTAGCTGCGCTCATCGGCGCTGATGCCGCCGGCCGAGGCGTTGGTGAAGGAGCCGAGGGCATAGGGGCCGATCTCGAAGCAGGGGAACAGGCCATAGGAACCCTGCAGCGTCAGGGCATGGCCATTCGATGTGCCGGTGCGGGTGCCGAAGGCGCCGTTATAGGTCAGGCTCGGGCCGAAAGAGCCCTTCTCCGCGACGTCGGAGCCGGTGGTGAAGCCGAAGGCGTCCGTCGGGATGCCCTCACTTTCGGTGCAGGCGGAGAGCACGGGGGCTGCGACCGGGGCGGCCTTGCGAGACGGCAGGTCGGCGGCTGCGGCCGCCGTCGCGGCAGTGCAGGCGAGCAGGGCGACAGCGAAGGAACGAGGCGACATCACAGGCTCCGGTCAGATGAAAGCTCGATAATGCTATTGCGAATTATTCGCAATAATGGAATCGCCTCTCCGACGCAGAATCTGCCGCAAGCTTGGTCCAGGCGCGAGTGCCCTTTCCAAGTCTTCGGTGTTATAAAGTTACATGTTGCGCCGCTGCAACATCAGCCCGGCGGGGAAAGCGTCGCGATGCGCGCCAGCGCGCGGGGCGCGATCTCCGCGAGCAGCCCGAGCGGCTTCCAGGCTGCAGCGTGGACCTCCTCGACCTGCGCGACGAGCGGCTGCTGGGGATCGGCCAGGAAGAGATACTGCAGATCGTGATGGATATGATCCGGCTCCCCGCGAGCGGGTTTGCCGGGCACGTCGTGGCTGTCGACGGTGAAGGGGATGTCGGCCTCGCCATGCCAGGGGTGCAGGCTGAGCCCCTGAACCCCGGTCTCCTCCAGGGCCTCGCGCGCAGCCGAGCAGTGAAAATGCTCGGCTTCCTCCCAATGCCCTCCCGGCTGGAGCCAGCGACCGATGACGATATGGTCGATCAGCAGCACCTGGGTGTGGTCCGGGGACAGGACGAAGGCGCTGGTGGTGAGGTGGCCGGGGAAGGTGTCGCGACTGTCGAGTGCATGGCCCTGCCCGATCTGCCAGCGCAACAGGGAGAGATGCTCGCGCCGGTCGGCGACCTCCCTGCGATAGTGGTCGACAGTGGCGGCGAGGCGGGCGAGAAAATCCATGGTTCCTTCCTGGGGCTTCGCGGGCGTGCCGGCCGAGACGGAAACGCCGCCTTGCGGCGGCGCTTCAAGGTCGTGCTCGGACGATCGGCTCAGGCCAGCTTGCCGTAAGCCGGGACGGTGAGGAAGTCCTCGAAATTCGGCGCCAGCGAGAGCGTTTCGAACAGGGCGATCGCCTCGGGGAAGCGGCCCTTGGCATAGTTCTCAGGCCCGAGCTCGCCCTTCACGCGCTCCATCTCCTCCGGCAGGCAGCGCTTGAACAGCGCGGCATCGGCCGTGATCCCGCCTTCGAGAGCCACGCCGTACTGGACGAATTGCCAGATCTGGGCGCGGCTGATCTCGGCGGTCGCTGCGTCCTCCATCATGTTGTAGATCGGCACCGCGCCGCGGCCGCGCAGCCAGGCCTCGATATACTGGACGCCGACGCGGATGTTTTCGCGGAAGCCTTCCTCTGTGCGCGTGCCCTGATGGACCTCGAGCAGGTCCTTCGCGCTGATGCTGACCTCGTCGCGCTTCTTGCCGAGCTGGTTGGCCTGCGGCATCAGCCGGTCGAACACCTCCATGGCGACCGGAACGAGGTCCGGATGGGCGACCCAGGTGCCGTCATGGCCATCGCCGGCCTCGCGCTCCTTGTCCGCCTTGACCTTGGCGAAGGCGGCGGCGTTGGCCTCGGGATTGTTCTTGACCGGGATCTGCGCCGCCATGCCGCCCATCGCGAAGGCGCCGCGCTTGTGGCAGGTCTTGATCAGCAGCAGCGAATAGGCGCGCAGGAAGGCCTTCGACATCACGACCTGCGAGCGATCCGGCAGGACATAGGCCTTGTTGCGGGCGAGCTTCTTGATGAAGGAGAAGATGTAGTCCCAGCGGCCGCAATTCAGGCCGGCCATGTGCTCGCGCAGTTCGTAGAGGATCTCGTCCATCTCGAAGGCGGCAGGCAGGGTCTCGATCAGGACGGTAGCCTTGATCGTTCCGTTCTTCAGGCCGAGCGCGCTCTGCGCCGCGACGAAGACGTCGTTCCAGAGCCGGGCTTCGAGATGGCTCTCCAGCTTCGGCAAGTAGAAATAGGGCCCAGAGCCGGCAGCCAGCGCCGCCTTGGCATTGTGGAAGACATACAGACCGAAATCGACCAGCGAGCCCGAGGCTATCTCGCCGTCGATCTCGATATGGCGCTCGGGCAGGTGCCAGCCGCGCGGGCGGATGATCAGCACGGCAGGCTTGGCGCCGAGTTTGTAAGCCTTGCCGGTGGTGGGCTCGGTGAAGTCGATCGCGTTCGCCCAGCGATCCCTGAGGTTGAGCTGGCCCTCGACCATGTTGGCCCAGACCGGCGAGGACGCGTCCTCGAAATCGGCCATGAAGACCTTGGCGCCGGAATTCAGCGCGTTGACGATCATCTTGCGATCGACCGGGCCGGTGATCTCGACGCGGCGGTCGAGCAGGTCGGCCGGGATCGGCGCGACGCTCCAGTCGCCCTCGCGGATATGCCTGGTTTCGGCAAGGAAGTCCGGGGTCTCGCCGGCATCGAAGCGCTTTTGCCGCTCGGCGCGGAGCGAGAGCAGGCGCTTGCGCGTCTCGTTGAAGCGGCGATGGAGGTCGGCGACGAAGGCCAAGGCCTCGGTGGTCAGCACTTCCTCGAAGCGCGGCTGGAGCGCGCCCTTGATGACGACGCCGGCGGGCAGGGCGAGGGTGGGGGTGTCCGACATGGCTGTTCCTCCAACTGTTTCAACAAGGATGATCTCTCGAAAACTGCCTTTTCAAAATCCCGAAAAAACGATGATCACCTGTTCCATTGTGGAAATAATGGCCTCGTTGCGTGGGTTATCCCTTGCACAACCAGTGGGCGTATTCTTGGCCGGATAGGCGCTTGCCGACGCCGCGGCATCCCGGCTGTCGTTAAAATGTGAAGAAAGGCCCGAGTTCCTAAAATCGGTTTCAGTAATTCGTAAGTTCCCCGGCGTCAGGGTTCCCAGGTCGAATGCGGCCATTCGATCAGGGGACAGGGTGCCATGTTCAAGATCGCTTCCTTGATGGAGATGATCCGGCGGTTCGGCCGGGACCGGCGCGGCAACGTGCTGGTGATGACCGGCCTCGCCATCGTTCCGTTGACGGGCGTCGTCGGTGTCTCGGTGGATTATTCGCGAGCCAGCAACGTGCGCCAGGCGCTGAGCTCGGCCATCGACACGGCCGCGCTGATGGCGGCGCGCGATGCCCCCAAGCTGACCGACGGGCAGCTCCGAACCCGGATCGATGCCTGGATCCGCGACAATCTCCCGCCGGATGCGAAGCAGGCCTTCACCAATGCCGTGGTGACGATCGACCGCACGGAGCGCACGATCAGGATCGACGGCAACGCGAACATGCCGACGACGATCGCGCGCGTGCTGGGCACCCAGTACATTCCCGTCGCCAGCAACGCCCAATCGACCTGGGGCACGAACAAGATCGAGTTGGCGCTAGCGCTCGACAACACGGGCTCGATGGCGAACTCGAACAAGATGACCAATCTGAAGACGGCTGCGAAGAGCCTGATCAAGATCATGCAGGATGCCACGCTCGAACCGGATCAGATCCGGATCTCGATCGTGCCGTTCAACACGCAGATTCGTGTCAACAGGGCTCTGAAGGACGAACCGTGGCTGCGCTACGGCATGACCCGATCGGTGACGATGACCTGCGACAAGAACGGCAAGAACTGCAAAGCGCCGAGCGGTGCAGCCTCGACGGATTCAACAATCTCGGGCTGCAGCACCAACAGTAAGGGCGTGATGACCTGCACCGAGAGCCTGAGCAAGGACAACTGGGTCAAGAACGAGGGCTGCATCGCCGATCGCGATCAGAATTACGACGTGACCGACGCAGGTTCCTATGCCTCCAGCGCACAGCAGTACCCGGCGACATGGTGCGGCCAAGCCTCTCTCGTCGAAACGATGGGGTTGACGTCAGACTGGACTGCGCTGTCGGCCAAGATCGACAGCATGACGCCGGTCGGCAACACCAACGTCACCATCGGAGCCGTCTGGGGCTGGGCAACGCTGACGCAGGACGCGCCGTTCACGGAGGCGAAGCCCACCACCGAGCCGCGGCTCAAGAAGTACATGATCCTGCTGACGGACGGTGACAATACGCAGAACCGCTTCACCACCAACGGCAGCGATATCGATAAGCGCACGACCCTCGCCTGCACCAATGCCAAGGCGGCAGGTATCAGCCTCTATACGATCCGCGTCATCGACGGTGACGCAGCCCTGCTGAAGGGGTGCGCCAGCGATGCGAGCATGTACTACGACGTCCAGAACGCCTCCCAACTCGATCCCATCTTCAAGGCGATCGCCAACGAGATCAGCGCGGTGCGCCTGACGCACTAACCGGTCGGAGAAAGCTCCGCGAAGCGGGCGAGGAAGCGGGTCTGGGCCGTCTCGGTGTCGAGCGGCTGGAGCCAGGCGAGGACGGCGGCAGGCAGCGCCTGCGGCCGTCCGAAGAACTTCAGGGCCTCCTCGCGGCCGAAGCCCGCAAGCTGCGTCGCCTCGAAGAAGGCGGCGATGGTGTCGGCCTCCTTGGTCTTGCGCTTGAGCACGGCGGGCATGGTGCCCGGCAGGCCGAAGCGCAGATGGATCGCCGTCTGCAGGCGCAGCTCCACGCTCTTGTAGGCGTCGCCCATCACCACCTTGAAGGGTGAGATCATGTCGCCGATGACGTATTCGGGCGCGTCGTGCAGCAGCGCCATCAGCCGCCAGCCATCGCTCCAGTCCGGATTGAGATGGCCGGCGATGGCCTCGACGAGCAGGCAGTGCTGCGCCACCGAGAAGGAATGAGCGCCGCGCGTCTGGCCGTTCCAGCGCGCGACGCGGGCAAGCCCATGCGCGATGTCCTCGATCTCGACATCGAGCGGCGAGGGGTCGAGCAGGTCGAGCCGGCGGCCGGACAGCATGCGCTGCCAGGCGCGCGGCGCTTCGGGCTTGCGAGCCATCAGGCGGCGGGGCGCGTGTCGCGGGCGAGCGCCGCGCATTCGCTCCAGCGGAAGCAGCCGGTGAGGTGGTCGTTGACCAGCCCGCATGCCTCCATGAATGCGTAGACGATGGTCGGGCCGCAGAAGGTGAAGCCGGCCTTCTTGAGCTCCTTCGAGATCGTCTGGGAAACCTTGGTCTGCGTCGGAACCTCGCCCTGGGTGCGGAAGTTGTTCTGCAGGACGCGCCCGTCGAGATGCTTCCAGAGGAAATCGGCGAAGGGCTCGCGCTCGCTGAGCCTGAGATAGGCCTGCGCGCTCTTGATCGTGCCCTCGATCTTGCCGCGATGGCGGATGATGCCGGGATCGGCGAGCAGGCGCAGGACATCGGCCTCGGTGAAGCGCGCCACCGTCTCCGGCTCGAAGCCGGCGAAGCCCGCGCGGAAGGCGTCTCGCTTCCTGAGGATCGTGATCCAGGAGAGTCCGGCCTGGAAGCCGTCGAGGATCAGCTTCTCCCAGAGGGCACGCGAATCGTATTCCGGCACGCCCCATTCCGTGTCGTGATAATCGAGATAGAGCGGGTCCGTGCCCGGCCAGCGGCAGCGGAACTTACCGTCCGGGCCCTGGATGGCGATGCGTTCTTCCGTTGTGATGTTTGCATCGCTCAAGGCAGCTGCTTCGCTCATGCGGCGGCTCCGAAACCCGGTTCGCCGGGGAAGGGGAAGCGGATGAAGCCGGGCTTCTCCGCGAGATGGAAGGCAAGCCCGCCGCCGCTGGGCGCCTCGCCGGCGGCGATCGCATCGGCCAGCCGGTCGAGCCTCAGCATGGCGAGAGCCCTGCCGTCCGCCGTGGTGCCGATGGTGCCGAGCGGCTTGCTGCCGGCGATAGCCTGCGTGCCGGTTTCGGCAGCGATGCCGCCGTCGAAGGCGATCGGAACGACGCGGGTGCGGGCGGTCCCGCGATGCTGCATGCGGGAGACGACCTCCTGCCCGATATAGCAACCCTTCTTGAAGGAGACGCCGCCGAGCTGGTCCAGCAGCGCCTCATGCGGGAAGGTGTCGCCATAAGCGAAATCGCGGCCTCCGGCGGGTATGCCGAGCGCCACGCGGCGGGCGTGATAGATCTCGGGCTCGGCTGTCACGAGCGCATCGATACCCGCGGCGTCGGCGATGGCGCGCTGGCCGAGCTCGGGCAGGCGCGGGTCGTCATAGACGATCCCGGCATCGGCCGGCAGCGGCGCGCCGTCGGCGGATGCGACGACCGCGCTCGCCTCGGTCAGGTCGTCGAGAGCGACCTTGGCGCGCAGCTTGTAGAGCTTCAGGCGTTTCATCAGATCGGCGGTATGGAGCAGCGGCGCGTCGAGCAGGAAGCCGTCGCCGTCTTCCGGCGGCAGAGCGACGATGAAGAAGTCGCAGATGATCTTGCCCTGCGGTGTCAGCAGCGCGCCGTAGCCGGCGCGGCCCGGCACCACCGTGTCCATCTCGTTGGTGACGAGGTTCTGCAGGAAGTCCCGCGCATCATCGCCGCTCACGCGGATGACGCCGCGGTCTATCAATCGGGTTGCGGACATGCGCAGCCGTTCCCAGTCTGGTTTCGGGTCGGGGTTCGACAGCCGAAAGAATGCAATGGCGCCACCCGAAAGCTGTTTTGGCTTCCGGGACGGCGCATTGGCCGATAGGTAGGCTGCATCGGCCTTTCACTCAACCGCCCGGAGACCAGCCATGCCCCAGACCTACGACGTCATCCTCAAGGGCGGTACGGTGGTGAACCAGGACGGCCGCATCGCGCGCGATGTCGGGATCATCGGCGGCAAGATCATGGCGCTGGGCGATCTCTCGCAGGCTTCGGCCGGCGAGACCGTCGATTGCACCGGCCTGCACATCCTGCCCGGCGTGATCGACAGCCAGGTGCATTTCCGCGAGCCCGGCCTCGACCACAAGGAAGATCTGGAGAGCGGCTCGCGCTCCGCTGCGCTCGGCGGCGTGACCTGCGTCTTCGAGATGCCCAACACCATCCCCCAGACGACGACGCCGGAGGCGCTCGCCGACAAGATTCGGCGCGGGCGGCACCGCATGCATTGCGACTTCGCCTTCTGGGTCGGCGGCACCCATGAGAACGCCAACGACGTGCCTGAACTGGAGCGGCTGCCGGGCGCGGCTGGCATCAAGGTGTTCATGGGGTCGTCCACCGGCGACCTGCTGGTCGAGGACGACAAGGGTGTTGCCGAGATTCTGAAGCGCACGCGCCGGCGCGCGGCCTTCCATTCCGAAGACGAGATGATGTTGCGCGAGCGCATGCCGCTGCGCGTCGAAGGCGATCCGTCGAGCCATCCGGTCTGGCGTTCGCCGGAGGTGGCGCTGACCTGCACGAAGCGGCTGGTCAGGATCGCGCGGGAGACCGGCGCGCGTGTCCATATCCTGCACATCTCGACCGGGGAGGAGATGCTCTTCCTCAAGGGCCACAAGGACGTCGCGACCGTCGAGGTGCTGCCGAACCATCTGACGCTGGTCGCGCCCGATTGCTACGAGCGGCTCGGCACCTATGCCCAGATGAACCCGCCAATCCGCGACGACAGCCATCGCCAGCGCATCTGGTGGGGCGTCGAGCAGGGCATCGTCGATGTGCTCGGCTCGGACCATGCGCCGCACACCCATGAGGAGAAGCACCACGCCTATCCGGCGAGCCATTCCGGCATGCCGGGCGTGCAGACGCTGGTGCCGATCATGCTCGACCATGTGAATGCCGGCCGGCTGACGCTGGAGCGTTTCGTCGATCTCAGCAGCGCCGGGCCGCAGCGCATCTTCGGGCTGGAGGGCAAGGGACGGATCGCGGTCGGCTACGATGCGGACTTCACTATCGTCGACCTCAAGCGCCGCGAGACGATCACCAAGGAGTGGAGCGCCTCGAAATGCGGCTGGACGCCCTATGACGGCGTCACCGTCACCGGTTGGCCGGTCGGAACCTTCGTGCGCGGCATCAAGGTAATGTGGGAGGGCGAGCTCACGAACCCTTCGCAGGGCGAGCCGGCCAGGTTCCTGGAGGCGCTGCCGCACAGCGCCTGACGGCCGATCAAGAATTTCCGGCGGGGTGTCGAAACCCGCCGGGCTCGTTCGACGTGTTTGCAGGAGGCGATGACGGAGGCGGATGATCCGCCCCCGCAGAGCCCTGCCATGGAGAAACGAGATGAGAGAGATCGTTGCCGCAACCTTCCTGTCGCTGGACGGGGTGATGCAGGCGCCGGGCGGGCCGGACGAGGATCGGTCCGGCGGCTTCACGCTCGGTGGTTGGATCGTCAACTACGGGGACGAGGTTACGAACCAGGCGGTGATGGAGAGTTTCGCCGCGCCGTTCGATCTGCTGCTCGGGCGGAAGACCTATGAGATCTTCGCGGCTCACTGGCCGTTCACAAGAGATGACGGCCCGATCGCCGAGGCGTTCAACCGCGCGACCAAATATGTCGCATCCCGCTCCGGGATCGCGCTCGATTGGCAGAATTCCGTCTCGCTCGGCGATGATGTCGTCGCGCGGCTGATCGCGCTCAAGCAGGAAGAGGGGCCGCCGCTCCTGATCCAGGGCAGCGGCGACCTGATCCAGACTCTGCTGCGGCATGACCTGATCGACGAAATCAAGCTGATGATCTTTCCGCTCGTGCTCGGCAAGGGCAAGCGGCTCTTCGGGGCAGGGGCGATGCCGGCGGCCATGCGGCTTGTCGACAGCAAGGTGTCGCCCTCCGGCGTCATGATCGGGCGTTATCGGCGCGATGGCGCGGTCAAGCCCGGCTCGTTCGCGATGGCAGAGCCGTCTCCGGCCGAGATCGAGCGCCGCCGGAAATGGACGACGGAAAGCTGAGCCGAAATTTTTTTTCGGCGCGTTGTCGATTTCGGCAGCTGCCATCCGACGTGATGATGAAGGCGGCTGATCGTCTTCGCAGAGAACGCAAGTCAGGGAGAAGACCGATGCGTGTGATGGTTCTGGTCAAGGCCAACAAGGACAGCGAAGCCGGCGTGATGCCGAGCACCGAAATGCTGACCAATATGGGGGCCTATAACGAGGAGCTGGTGAAGGCCGGCGTGATGCTGGCGGGCGAGGGGCTGCATCCGACATCGAAGGGCATCCGCATGCGCTTCACGGGCAAGGAGCGCGCCGTGACCGACGGCCCCTTCGCAGAGACCAAGGAACTGCTCGCCGGGTTCTGGCTTTGGCAGGTCAGGTCGATGGACGAGGCCATCGAGTGGCTGAAGCGGGCGCCCTTCGATGGCGGCACCGAGATCGAGATCCGGCCGGTCTACGAGACCGAGGATTTCGGTGACGAGCTGACGCCCGAGCTGCGCGAGCAGGAAGAGCGCCTGCAGGCGCAGGCGAAGAAGCTCGCTGCCCAATCCTGATTCCCGAAAGCCCAATCGAACCGGCAGGTGCGAGGCGACGCCTCCACCTCCCAAGTTCCAAGGAGAAAACCGATGCGTTTCATGGTTCTGGTCAAGGCGACCAAAGACAGCGAAGCCGGCGCGCCGCCGACGGCCGAGCTGCTCGATGCGATGATGGCCTATAACGAGGAGCTGGTGAAAGCCGGCATCATGAAGGGCGGTGACGGCCTGCAGCCCAGTTCCAAGGGCGTGCGCGTGCAGTTCGACGGCACGAAGCGCGCCGTCGTCGACGGCCCCTTCGCCGAGACCAAGGAGCTCGTCGCCGGCTACTGGCTCTGGGAATGCGCCTCGCTGGAAGAAGCGATCGCCTGGGTCAAGCGCTGCCCCAACCCGATGCCCGGCCCCTCGGAGATCGAGATCCGGCCGCTCTACGACCTTGCCGATTTCGGCGATATCGTCACGCCGGATACGGTGGCGTCTTGGGAGCGTCTCAAGAAGGAGGCCGGGGAGCAGGGCTGAGCGGGCTGCGGCGGGTACGGGCCGCTTGCCAGCCAAGGCCGCTAGTGATGTGTATCGCTTCCAATGTCGGCAAGCGATGCACACCGCACCGTCGAGACGGTCTGGCGCATGGAAGCGCCGAAGCTGATCGCGGGGCTCGCGCGGCTGACGCGCGATATCGGCCGGGCCGAGGAGCTGGCGCAGGACGCGCTGGTCGCGGCCCTCAAGCAGTGGCCGGAAGAGGGCGTGCCCCGCAATCCCGCCGGCTGGCTCATGCAGGTCGCCAAGCATCGCGCGCTCGATGCGGTCCGTCACGAGGCGATGGCGCGGCGCAAGCAGGAGGAGCTGGGGCGGGACCTCGACGAGGACGGCGCGATGCCGGATCTCGATGCCGCTCTCGACGACGAGGTCGGCGACGATCTTCTGCGGCTGATCTTCACCGCCTGCCATCCGGTGCTGCCGCAGGAGGCGCGTCTCGCGCTGACGCTCAGGCTGCTCGGCGGGCTGACGACCGAGGAGATCGCCCGCGCCTTCCTTGTGCCGGAGCCGACGATGGCGCAGCGCCTGGTGCGCGCCAAGAAAACGTTGAGCGAGGCGAAGGTGCCTTACGAGGTGCCTTCGGGGCCTGAGCTCGGCGAGCGTCTCGCCTCGGTGCTCGAGGTTGTCTACCTGATCTTCAACGAAGGCTATGCGGCGACATCCGGCGAGGATTGGGTGCGCCCCGAGCTCTGCGAGGAAGCGCTGAGGCTCGGGCGCATCCTGGCGGCGCGGGCGCCGGGAGAGCCGGAAGTCCACGGGCTCATCGCTCTGATGGAGCTGCAGGCGTCCCGGCTGCGCGCGCGGAGCGGGCCGGATGGCGAGCCGATCCTGCTGCTCGACCAGAACCGCGCGCGCTGGGACAGGCTGCTGATCCAACGCGGGCTCGATGCGCTGGAGCGGGCGCAGCGGCTCGCCGGCTCGTCGCCCGGTCCCTATCTCCTGCAGGCCGCACTGGCCGCCTGTCATGCCCGCGCCCGCACGGCGGAGGAGACGGATTGGGCGCGAATCGCGGCGCTCTATGGCGTGCTCCGGCGTGTCGCGCCGTCGCCGATCGTCGAGCTGAACCGCGCGGTCGCGGTGTCGATGGCCGAGGGGCCGGCGGCGGGGCTGGAGCTGGTCGAAGCGCTGGCGGGCGAGCCCACGTTGAAGCGCTACCACCTGTTGCCGAGTGTGCGCGGCGACCTGCTCTCGAAGCTCGGACGGCATCGCGAGGCGGCGGACGCGTTCGATGAAGCCGTCGCGTTGACGCGCAACGTCAGGGAGCAGGCGCTGATGACGGATAGGGCTGCAACCGCCCGCGCGGCGGCCGGCTAGGCCGCTCTATCTGTCGGGCTTAGTGCCGCGTGCCGCAGGTGAAGGCGCCGTGCCGGATCTTCTCGGGCAGGTTTTCGGCGAAGAGGGCGGTCGCATCTTCGCCATAGGTCGCCACCAGCGTGCGCAGAGCCGCGAAGAGTGCGGCATGGGCCAGCGCATCCGAATCGAGCCCGTCCTGCTGCGCCTCGGCAAAGGCGTCCTCGACATAGCCATAGGCAACCCGACGCTCATCGCCATGATCTTCGGCGAGATTCGGATCGAGCATCGTATCGTCGTGCGGGATCGACATCGAAGGGACTCTGCGGCCTTTGCCTGACGCGAATCGCGCCGGTTCTGCCCCGGATCGCGACGTTTGGTAATGATCCCTGTCATAGGCCGTGCCAGAGCGGGACGCTACCGTGGCGTTTAGGAAAGGTTAACGCGACCGCAAGAATTCGGCGTAAAATCGTATTCGGGCAACAGCTGTTGCCTATCCGCCATAGCGGCCGGCGAGCACGCGCGACAACGCCTCGCCCTCCGCTGCGAGCCGGGCGGAGGCCTCCTGGCTGACGTCCGTGCAGACCCGGTGCGTCAGTGAATAGGCCTTGAAGCCGCGATTGAAGGCGGCCGTCAAGCGGTCGCGCCGCTGCGGGGTGCGCCCCTCGGCCTCGACCAGAGCCGTCATGCGGTTGCGCCAGTCCTGCGCCTCCTTGCCCCCGCAGAGCGTACGCAGATAGGCGAGCGAGCCCATGATCTCGGCCAGTTGAAGAAGCTGCGGCTCGTAGGGAGGGCCGGGGGGCTCCGGCGCTGGTGGCTCGGGGGGCTTCTCCGCGGGCTTGGCCGCCGGGGGCTGCGCGCGCTGCTGGGCCTGAGCCGCCAGCGGCGTCAGCAGAAGCAGGCTCATTGCCGCCGCGAGGAGGGGGCTGGGGCGCCTCATGCCGGCTCGCCCGTGGTGAAGAGGTGATACGCCCGGCGCAGCACATCGCCGAGTTCGCGCGTCGTCGCCAAGCCGCCGAGCTTCAAGGGATCCGCCCACATCACCGCGCCTGCCTCAGGCCCCGTCTGCGGCTCGCCGGAGAGCCATTCGCCGATGAAGGAGGCGACGACGAAATGATGCGTCACGGCGCCCTTGGCGTCGCGGCCGAAGATCTCGACATGGCGGTTGAAGCCGAGGATGCGGGCAGTGACGCCGACCTCTTCCTCAAGCTCGCGCAGCGCCGCCTGCTCCAGCGTCTCGCCGGCCTCGACCTTGCCGCCTGGCAGCGACCAGAGCTGGTCGGCCGGCGGCTTGGTGCGTGTCGCCAGCAGCACCTTGCCGTCTCGGAAGACGGCGACCGACGCCGCCAGCACCGGGCGGCCGCCCGCGCGGCCCGAGGCCGGGAAGCGGATGACCTGGCCGCTATCGGCCGTCATGGCGTGCGACCCGGTATCCGCTTCGCCCGAAAATCCTCACGCATCAGACGTGCTGTCCGCCATTGATGTGCAGTTCCGAGCCGGTGACGTAACTCGACGCGTCCGTGCAGAGGAAATAGATCGCCTTGGCGACCTCGTCGGGCTTGCCGAGGCGCTGCATCGGCAGGGTGGCGACGATCTTCTCCGTGCCGGGCGAGAGAATGGCGGTGTCGATCTCGCCGGGCGAGATGGCGTTGACCCGCACGCCGAGCGGACCGAAGTCGGAGGCCATCTCCCGGGTGAGGCTGGCGAGAGCCGCCTTGGAGGTCGCATAGGCCGCGCCGGCGAAGGGGTGAACCCGCGATCCGGCGATGGAGCTGACGTTCACGATGGCGCCCTTCGCGGCCGTCAGCTCGTCCAGCAGGCCGCGCGCCAGCATGATCGGCGCGAAGAAATTGACCTGGAAGACCTTGTGCCAGTCGTTGAAGGAGGTGGTGGCGGCGCCGAGCCGCTCGCCTTTCGGACCCTTCGGCGAGATGCCGGCATTGTTGACCAGCGCATGCAGCTTGCCGCCTTCGGCCGCCAACCGCTTCTTGATCTCGGCGATGCCGCGCATCGTGTCTTCGGGATCGCCGAGATCGATCTGGACATGGTCGTCGGCGCCCGACGGCCAGGGGCATTTGTCGGAAAAGGCCTGGCGCGAGCAGGACAGGATGCGCCAGCCCGCCATGGCGAACTGCATCACCGTGGCATGGCCGATGCCGCGGCTCGCGCCGGTCAGCAGCATGACCGGGCGGTTGCCCGGCTCGGTCTTGGGAAAATTGAACTTAGGCATCGCCATGGGGCGGGGATCCTCAGGGATAAAGGCGCGTCTTCGTCCAGGACTCGCCGGGGGCTGCCCGGCGGAAGACGATGCGGTCATGCAGGCGGAAGGCGCCATCCTTCCAGAACTCGATATAGACCGGCGCGATGCGGAAGCCGCGCCAGTAATCCGGGCGGGGGATCTCGCCGAAGCCGAACTGCGCGGCGTATTTCGCCACCGCCTTCTCCAGCGCGAAGCGGCTCTCGAGCGGGCGCGACTGCTGCGAGGCCCAGGCACCGATACGGCTGTCGCGCGGGCGGGACTGGTAATACTCATCCGATTCGGTGTCGGTCACGAGCGTGACCGGGCCGCGGATGCGGACCTGCCGGCGCAGGCTCTTCCAGTGGAAGAGGGCCGCCGCCTTGGGCTGGCCGAGCAGTTCCTGGCCCTTCTGGCTCTCGGTGTTGGTGTAGAACACGAAGCCGTCCGGCCCATGGCCCTTGAGCAGCACCATGCGGCTATTTGGCAGGCCGTCGGCATCGACGGTCGACAGCGCCATGCCGTTCGGGTCGTTCGGCTCTGACTTTACCGCCTCGTCCAGCCAACTCTGGAACAGAACGAAGGGCTCGTTTTCCTGGGTGAAGTCACCGCTCGTTAACGGTTCCACAGTCTAATCCTCGGTCGTTATCTGGCGTTGGGCGAGCGCAATAGTGAACCGTTCTGGAGCGGCTGGTTTATATAGGGCAGGGGCGGGTTCGTTCCAAAGCCTTCCTCGTCGCGTAGCGCCCATGCGTGGGCTCGCTGCCGCCGTGGCTCTCGCCTTCCTCTGCGCCGGTTGTTCCGTCTCTTTCCCGATGTTCGGCCTCTCCGGCAAGGGAGAGGATGAGATCGCCGTAAAATCGATGACCACGGCCTCCGTCCTGCCGGCCCGCGGCGGCGACCGGCGCGCAGCGCTTGCGGGCCTCGCGAGCGAACTTGGCCCCGAGGATCTGCGCCGCGCCGACGGTGCGATGGGCGTCGCGCTCGATCCGCAGGGCAATGGCGCTGCCGTCTCCTGGGACAATCCCCAGAGCGGGATGAAAGGCGCGTTCACTCCTGTCGGCGGGCCCTTCCTGCGCTCCGACGAGATCTGCCGCGCCTTCATCGCCAGCGTCCATACCCAGGTCCGGCCGCTGAAGCTGCAGGGCACCGCCTGTCGCCCTTCCGGCGGCGAATGGGTGGTCAAGGATATGAGCCCCTGGAAAGAAGAGGCCGGGCCGGCGAAGCAGCCGGGCTGAGGGCTCTTAACCGCCGGCTTGCCATGGTCCCGAGGCAGGTGCAGAAGGGCCTTCGGCCGGTGTTGCGTTCGCGCCACAGCGTCACCAGATAAGGCGGAAGCGGAAGGCTGTCCGCTTCGGGGACGGCCAGCCGGCTTTGCGTGGAAACGAGGTTTTTGGATGCGCGATCCCTATCAGGTTCTGGGCGTCGCCCGTGGGGCGAACGAGGCGGAGATCAAGAAGGCTTTCCGTCGCCGCGCCAAGGAACTGCATCCCGACCGCAACCAGGACGACCCCAAGGCGAAGGACCGCTTCGCCGAGCTGAACAGCGCCTATGAGATCCTGGGCGACGAGGCCAAGCGCAAGCAGTTCGACCGTGGCGAGATCGACGGCGAGGGCAAGCCGCGCTTCCAGGGCTTCGAGGGCATGGGCGGCGCCGGCCGCGGCGGCCGGGCCGGAAACAGCGGCTTCGAGTTCCATTTCGGGCAGGGTGGCTCGCCGTTCGGCCGCGGCGGCGGGGCAGGCGGGGGCGGCGCCGAGGCCGGCTTCGACCCTTCCGACATCTTCTCCTCGCTCTTCGGCGAGGCGAGCCGGCGCGCGCGCGGCAAGGCCGAGCCGCAGAAGCCGCCGGAGCAGAGCTTCATCATCGAGGTGCCGCTGTCGCAGGTCGTCAGCGGCGGCGCGCGGCGGGTCAAGCTGCCGAACGGGCGCGAGGTCGAGATCACGATTCCCGAGGGCGTCGGCGACGGCAAGGTGATGCGCCTGCGCGGGCTCGGCCAGACCGACCCATTCTCGGGCGAGACCGGCGACGTGTTGATGACCATCAAGATCAAGCCCGATCCGCGCTTTAATGCGGATGGCAATGATCTTCGCACGCGCGTCTCCGTTCCCCTTGCGAAGGCTGTGCTGGGTGGGCCGCTGCATGTGCCGACGCTGACCGGCGCGGTCGAGATGACGATCCCGCCGATGACCGGCACAGCCAAGCAGTTCCGCCTGCGCGGCAAGGGGTTGAAGGGCGAGAAGGGCGTGGTCGGCGATCTCTTCGTGGCCATCGATATCGAGATGCCGACAGACGACGCGGAGCTGACCGCGCTGATGAAGGCGCGCACGGAATAGACGGTCTGCGCGCCGTGGCGCGTTGATCGAGGGTGGACGCTGCCCGAAAACCGGGTTCCCCTTTTCGGGCCGATGCCCTAAGAGACCGTCCTCCTCGTCCAGTTTGCGGGTCCCCCATGCCTGATTCCAGCGCCGTTTCGCCGACCGCCAATCTCCTGAAGGGCAAGCGCGGGCTCGTGATGGGCGTCGCGAACAACCGTTCCATCGCCTGGGGCATCGCCAAGGCCGCGGCCGATGCGGGCGCGGAGCTCGCCTTCACCTATCAGGGCGATGCGCTGAAGAAGCGGGTCGAGCCGCTGGCGAAGGAACTCGGCGGCCATGTCGTCGGCCATTGCGACGTCACCGATGGCGCGACCATCGATGCCGTCTTCGCCGAGATCGAGAAGCTCTGGGGCAAGCTCGACTTCGTCGTTCACTGCATCGCCTTCTCCGACAAGGACGAGCTGACCGGCCGCTATGTCGAGACCAGCGAAGCGAACTTCACCAAGTCGCTGCTGATCTCCTGCTATTCCTTCACCGCGATCACCCAGCGCGCCGAGAAGCTGATGACCGATGGCGGCTCGCTGCTGACGCTGACCTATTACGGCGCCGAGAAGTGGATGCCGCATTACAACGTCATGGGCGTCGCCAAGGCCGCGCTGGAGTCGAGCGTGCAGTATCTCGCCGCCGATCTCGGTCCCTCGAAGATCCGCGTCAATGCGATCTCGGCCGGGCCGATCAAGACGCTCGCCGCCTCGGGCATCGGCGATTTCCGCTACATCCTGCGCTGGAACGAGTACAACTCGCCGCTGCGTCGCACGGTCACCATCGAGGAGGTCGGCGAGACTGCGGTCTTCCTCGTCTCCGACATGTCGCGCGGCATCACCGGCGAGATCATGCATGTCGATGCCGGCTACCATGTCGTCGGCATGAAGGTGCCGACCGCGCCGGACATCTCGCTCGACAAGGGCGAGTGAGCTAGCCAGCCAGCAAGGCGTTCAAACGATCCGTCGCGACCAGGTCGCGGCGGATCGTTTCGTCTTGGACCGCTTCGAGAAGTTCTTTCACCGTCCGTCCGCCGATCACCTTGTTCGGTGCGATGTCAGCCAGCGGCGCCAGCACGAAGGCGCGCTCGGCGATGCGCGGATGCGGGAGCTGGAGGCCGGGGCGGTCGATGGCCTCAGCTCCATAGGCCAGGATGTCGATGTCGAGCGTGCGCGGGCCCCAGCGCTCGCCGCGCTCGCGGCCGCCGGCGCGCTCCAGTTCCAGGCAAAGAGCTAGCAATTCCTCTGGCGCGAGCGTCGTCCGGACGAGCGCCGCCATGTTGAGGAACTCAGGCTGGTCGGTCTTGCCCCAAGGGGCGGTGCGATAGACCGCGGAGAGCGCTCCCAGCGTAGCCGCGGGATGGGTGCGAAGGCTGCGCAGTGCTGCCGCGAAGGCTGCGACCGGATCTCCGAGATTGCCGCCGAAGGCGAGCGCCGCCTCAGTCCTCACGCCGGAAGCCCAGCCGGACGCCGACCGAACCGAGCGCAGCCGGGATCGGCGGGCCGGGCTTGCGCAAGGTGATCTCGATGCCGGTAATGGGGGGAAAGGCCTCGAAGAGGGCCTGTGCCACAGCGCGTGCAGCAGCCTCCAGCAACTGGTAGCGGCGTGCCGTGAAGGCATCACTCGCGACGGCGACGGCGCGGCCATAGTCGACGGTGTCGGCGAGTGCGTCGCTTTTCGCAGCCTGGCGCAGATCGACGTCCAGGATCATGTCGAGGAGGAAGCGCTGGCCGAGCCGCTCCTCCTCGCTGAAGACGCCGTGATAGGCGTAGATGTCGAGCTTCTCGATCAGGATGCGGCCGGTCTCGCTCACGGGTTCACCTTCCTCAAATCCTCGATCGCCGCCCAGGTCTTCAGCGCATCGATATGGGGCGCGACGTCGTGGGCGCGGATGATGACGGCGCCGCGGCTCGCGCCATAGAGATGCGCGGCGATGCTGGCGGCGAGGCGTTCGGCGGGGACCTGCCGTCCGGTGACGACGCCGAGCGTCGATTTCCGGGAGGCGCCAAGCAGGATCGGGCAGCCGAGCACGTCAAGCCGGTCGAGCCGGCGGATCAGATCCAGGTTCTGGCGCACCGTCTTGCCGAAGCCGATACCTGGATCAACTACGATCTGGCTGCGCGGCACGCCGGCTTCCATCGCGATGGCGATGGAGCGCTCGAGGAAGCGCAGCACCTCCTCGAAAATGTCGAGCGAAGCATCTGCTTCGTCGCGGTTGTGCATCAGGATGATCGGTGCGCCGGCGCGGGCTGCGACCTCCGCGATGCGGGGATCGCGCTGCGCGCCCCAGACGTCATTGACGATCGAGGCGCCGGCGGCGAGCGCGGCTTCCGCCACCTCGGCCTTGTAGCTGTCGATCGAAATCGGCGTGTCGAGCCGAGCTTTGAGCCCGGCGATGACCGGAACGACGCGCCCCTTCTCCGTAGCGGCATCGACTGCGGCATGGCCCGGACGGGTCGATTCACCGCCGATGTCGAGGATCGCCGCGCCCTCGACCGCCAGGTGTTCGCCATGCGCGACGGCGGCTTCCGTATCGGCCAGCAGCCCGCCATCCGAGAAGGAATCCGGCGTGACGTTGACGATGCCCATGACGCGCGGGGCGTCGAGCGAGAGCTTGCGGCCGTCCGGCAAGGTGAGCGCGTGGGGCATGCGGCCGCTATACACAGCCCGTGGATATTGGGCCACAGGAAGCGGCCGATTGTCGCCATGGGCGAGATGCATGGCGTTTTGCCGCTCAGGGCTTTTGACGCGTGCAGGCGCAGCGTGCAGAAGCGTTTTATGACTCCGCTATCGCTACCGCACCGGCTCATCCTCGTCCGCCATGGCGAGACCGACTGGAATCGGGAGGGGCGGCTGCAGGGCGGGCAGGACATCCCGCTGAACGAGCTCGGTCGCAGGCAGGCAGCGGAAGCCGCCGGACGGCTCAAGGCGCTGGCGCCCAACTATGCGGAGCTCGACTACATCGCTTCACCGATGCAGCGGGCGCGCGAGACGATGGACATCCTACGCGCCGAACTCGCGCTTCCGGCCGGCGCCTACCAGACCGAGGACCGGCTCCGGGAGCTGACCTTCGGCGAGTGGGAAGGCTTCACCTGGCGGGATATCCGCAAGGCCGAGCGCGAGCAGGCGCATCTGCGCGAGCGCGACAAATGGGGCTTCGTGCCGCCGGGCGGCGAGAGCTATCGCATGCTGGCGGAGCGGGTTCGGCCGGTGCTCGAGGGCTTGAACGGCGAGGCGGTGATCGTCAGCCATGGCGGCGTGGCGCGCGCCGTGCTGGCGCTGGTCGGGGCGGTTGCGCCGCGCGAGGCCGCCATGGTCGAGATCTGGCAGGGCAAGCTGCTGGTCATCAACGGCGGCAAGGCCGACTGGCTCTGAGCGGCGCCCTACGTTAGCACCCGAACATCCTCCGAGACCTCATTTCCTGCGGCTTCGCTCTGCGGATGCAGGATGTCAAATCGGGACCCTTTCGACATTCATCGCGGGTTCACGCGTGATTCCGCAGGAGGGATGTGGTAGCAAAACGGCGTGAAGCAGCGGCTTGCCCGGCCGGGGGGCTCACGTGAAAGTCGCTGCGCAGAGGCGACGATTGCGGTTTTCTTCATGAGGTGCGCGGTAAGACGGCGCGCGGTTGTCGGAGGTGTGCTGGCCTCCGCGATGGCGGGTCTTCTAGGGCGCAGCGGGGCGCGATGAACGATATGACGAAGCCGTCGGCGGCGCCTGAAGCGACCGCCACTCCGCTCGCCATGCTGGCGGGGGAGAAGCGGCCGGATCTGATCCGTGACGAGGTTCTGGCCGAGCTTTTCGCGGCGACCGTCGCCTTGCGCCCCGATCATGCCGCCCTCGTCGATCGCGAACGCCGGCTGAGCTATGCCGAGGTCTGGGCGCAGGCTGGGCGTCAGGCGCGGGGTCTCCAGCTCGCAGGCGTCGGGCCGGGCGACATGGTCGGCCTGTGGATGCCGCGCGGCATCGATCTCCTTATTGCGCAGATCGCGATCACGCGCGCGGGCGCGGCCTGGGTGCCCTTCGATGCCGAGGCGCCGGTCGAGCGCATTGCCACCTGCCTCAACGACGCGGCCGCCAAGGGCATCGTCACCTGCCCCTGCTGGACCGGCCGGGCCGAGGCGACGGAGCGGACGGTCTGGACGCCGGAGGCTCTCGCCGATGGTGCGGACGGGGCCGAGCCGCCGGCCCGCGCAGCCGGGCTGACCAAGGATCATCCCGCCTATCTGATCTACACCTCGGGCTCGACGGGCACGCCGAAGGCGATCGTCATCAGCCACAGCAACATCTGCCATTTCCTCCGCTCGGGTAACGCGCTCTACGGCATCGGGCCGGAGGATGTCGTGTTCCAGGGCGCTTCCGTCGCCTTCGACCTGTCGATGGAGGAGATCTGGACGCCCTATCTCGTCGGAGCGACGCTGTTCGTGGCCTCGACGGAGATGATGGGCGATGCGGAGAAGCTGCCGGACATCCTGAACGAGGCGGGCGTCACCGTCATCGACACCGTGCCGACGCTACTTGGCATCCTGCCAGCCGACGTGCCCTCGCTGAAGCTCATCCTGCTCGGGGGCGAGGCCTTGCCGCCCGCGATCGTGCAGAAATGGTCGCGGCCGGGGCGGCGAATCCTCAACACCTACGGGCCGACCGAGGCCACCGTCGTCGCGACCGCCGCCGAGGTGGTGCCGGGCGAGATCGTCACCATCGGGCGGCCGATCCCGAACTACACGTCCTACATCGTCAATGAGGAGCTGCACCTCGTCCAGCCGGGCGAGCAGGGCGAGTTGCTGATCGGCGGGCCGGGCGTCGCCAAGGGCTATCATGGCCGCCCGGAGCTGACGGCCGAGAAGTTCATCGCCAATCCCTTCGCGGGCGGTGACGACCCCGTGCTCTATCGCTCGGGCGACGCTGTCAGCCTCGACGGTAGCGGCAACATCGTCTTCCACGGCCGCATCGACGACCAGATCAAGATTCGCGGCTTCCGCGTCGAGCTCGGCGAGATCGAATCCAAGCTCGCCGATGAGCCGGGTGTCGCGCAGGCGGCGGTCGTGCTGCGCAGCGATGACGGTATCGAGCGGCTCGTCGCCTTCGTCGTGGCCGAGCCCGGCGTGGCGGTGGACGGGGCGGCGCTGCGCGCGTCCCTCAGGGATCAGTTGCCGCCTTACATGGTGCCGGCGCATTTCGAGGCGGTCGGGTCGCTGCCGCGTATGGTCTCCGGCAAGGTCGACCGCAAGATGCTGAAGGCGGCGCCGCTGACGGCGCCCAGCGCCGATGGCGAGCAGGAGCCGCCGCGCAACGCCACGGAAGCGGCGCTGCTGGAGGCGGCCAAGCGCGTGCTCGGCGCGTCGAGCCTGCCGCTGGAGGCCGACTTCTTCATGGATCTCGGCGGGCATTCGCTGCTCGCCGCGCGCTTCATCTCGATCGTGCGCGAGACGCCGGCCCATGCCGGCATCACGCTGCAGGACGTCTATGGCGCCCGCACGCTGCGCGCGATGGCGGAGCTGCTCGACTCGCGCGGCGCGGCGGTGAGCGAAGACCTCTCCTTCACGCCGCCTCCGTTCATGCGCCGCTTCCTCTGCGGGCTGGCGCAGGCGGCCGCGCTGCCGGTCATCATCGGGCTCTCCACGGCGCAGTGGCTCGGCGTCTTCGTCACCTACATGATCATTTCGGGCGAGGATCTGCCGCTTCTCGGCCAGATCGGCGCTCTGCTCGGCGTCTATATCGGGATCATCGTCGTCACCGGCGCCATCGCCATCGCACTGAAATGGCTGGTGCTCGGGCGCACCAAGCCCGGCGTCTACCCGCTCTGGGGCGTCTATTATTTCCGCTGGTGGTTCGCGGCGCGCGTCGCCGGCCTCGTCCATATCAAATGGCTGCAGGGTACGCCGGTGATGCGCTTCTACTGGCGCCTGCTCGGCGCCAAGGTCGGACGCGACGTCATCCTCTCCGACTACGAGGCCGGCGCCATCGACCTGATCGAGATCGGGGAGGGCACGAGCTTCGGCTCCAAGACGACCTTCGCCAATGGCGAGGCGATCGGCGACAAGCTCATCATCGGCCGCATCACCATCGGCAAGGACGTTTCGGCCGGCGCCTCCGTCGTGCTCGGCCATGGCGCGGTGATCGGCGACCATGCCGAGATCGGGGACCTCACCGCGATCCCGCCCGGCGCCCATATCGGCGAAGGCGAGATCTGGGACGGCACGCCCGCCCGCAAGATCGGGACGGTCGATCTCGCCTCGCTGCCGCCGCTGGCCGAGGCCGGCCCGGTGCGCCGGGCGACGATGACCGCCTTCCACATCCTGATGCTGATCGTGCTGCCGCCGGTCAGTCTGCTGCCGATCTTCCCGGCCTTCTGGCTGTTCGACCAGATCGACAACTTCATCGCGGAATGGACGGAGATCAGCTACCTCTGGTTCCTGCCGATCCTGACCTGGCCGACCGCGATCGGCCTGATCGCCTTCACGGTGCTGCTGATGGCGGGGCTGCGCTGGGCGATCTTGCCGCGCGTCACATCCGGCTCCTATTCGATCCATTCGGCGTTCTATGCGCGCAAATGGACCGTCGCACTGGCCACTGAAGTCACGCTCGAAACGCTGTCCTCGCTGTTTGCGACTATCTACATGCGAGCCTGGTATCGGCTGATGGGCGCGCGCATCGGCAGCGGTGCGGAAATCTCGACCAATCTCTCCGGCCGCTACGACCTGACCGGGATCGGCGCGGGCAACTTCATCGCCGACGAGGTGGTCTTCGGCGACGAGGACATGCGCCGCGGCTATATGCGCCTCGACATGACGCGCACGGGCGAGCAGGTCTTCGTCGGCAATGACGCGGTGGTGCCGCCCGGCGCCGTCATTCCCGACCGGGTGCTGATCGGCATCAAGTCGAAGCCGCCGGCCAATGATCGCATGCAGGCGGGCGATACCTGGTTCGGCTCGCCGCCGATCCGGCTGCCGACGCGGCAGAAGGTCGATCTCGGCGCCGACTGGACCTACAAGCCGTCCTTCGCCAAGCAGTTCGGGCGCGGCGTCTTCGAGGCGCTGCACACCTCCTTCCCCTCGATGCTGTTCATCACCTTCGGCACGCTCGCGGTCGATCTGGTGCTGCAGCAGAAGATCAACGAGGGTGATTGGCTCGGTCTGGTGCTGTCTTTCATGGGCGTAGCCGTGGCGATCGCCGTCGTGCAGGCCCTGATCTGCGCTGCGGTCAAATGGCTGATGATGGGCGTCTACAAGCCCGTGATGAAGCCGATGTGGTCCTGGTGGGCGATGCGGACCGAGGCCGTCGCGGTGATGTATTGGGGGCTCGGCGGCAAGGTGCTGTTCGACTATCTGCGCGGCACGCCCTTCCTGCCCTGGTTCTTGACGCTGTTCGGCGCGAAATACGGCAAGGGCGTCTGGCTCGACTCCACCGACATCACCGAATTCGACTGCATCCGGGTCGGCGATTTCTGCACCGTCAACGCCCACTCGGCGCTGCAGACCCATCTCTATGAGGACCGGGTGATGAAGGTCGGCCGGGTCAGGCTCGGCAAGGGCGTCTGCGTCGGGGCCGGCGCGACCGTGCTCTACGACACCCATGTCGGCGATTACGCGCAGATCGGCCTGCTCACCGTCATCATGAAGGGCGAGAACCTGCCGGCGCATACGCGCTGGGAGGGTGCGCCGGCGGTGCCTGCGAAGGCGTCCGCGGGGCATTGATCTGCCGGGCTGGAGGCTGGCGAATCCAGCCCCCGGCCACTACGCTGATCGCATGCAAGCCCGTCTGTTCCAGCTCGACGCCTTCACCTCCCGCCGGTTCTCCGGAAACCCGGCGGCGGTCATGCTCTTCGAGGCATATCCGGATGCCTCGGTAATGCAGGCGCTCGCTGCCGAGAACAATCTGGCCGAAACCGCCTTCGTCGTCCGCGAGGGAGACGACTACCGGATTCGCTGGTTCACGCCGACCGTGGAGGTGCCTCTCTGCGGCCATGCGACACTGGCGAGCGCGGCGGTGGTGCTCGAGCGCCTGGAGGCCGGGCGCGAGACGGTCACGTTTCATTCGGCCAGCGGCCCCCTGATCGTCCGACGCTCCGAGCGCGGCTACGTGATGGATTTTCCGGTGCGCCGCTGGAAGGCCGCGGAGGCTCCGGAGGGGCTCGCCGAGGCGCTGGGCGTCGCCGTCGCGGAAACATTGTGGGACGGCTTCAACTTCATCGCGCGGCTTGGATCCGCCGATGAGGTGCGCGGCCTTCGCCCCGATCTGGCGGCGATCGGGCGTCTGCCTTGCGCCGGAGTCGTCGTGACGGCGGCCGGAGACGGCGGGTATGATTGTGTCAGCCGCTATTTCGCTCCCGCCAAGGGCATTCCGGAAGATCCGGTGACGGGCGGCGCTCACTGTGCGCTGGTGCCGTTCTGGGCCGAGCGGCTGCGCAAGCGCGAACTCCACGCCTTTCAGGCCTCCGCGCGTGGCGGCGAACTCTACTGCCGGCTCGATGGCGATCGGGTGCATCTCGAAGGAGCTTGCGTCTTCTATCTCGAAGGCGTCGCGCGATGGTGAGCGGGCATGCGGCCGGGGTTTCCTTGGCCGTTGTTAGCCCTTAAGAGCCTGCACGACAGTTCCGCAGGCACCCATGTCGCATAACAGCTTCGGCCACCTCTTCCGCGTCACCACCTTCGGCGAGAGCCATGGACCGGCCATTGGCTGCGTCGTCGATGGCTGCCCGCCGCTGATCCCGCTGACCGCGTCCGACATCCAGGGCGATCTCGACCGCCGCCGGCCCGGCCAGTCGCGCTTCACCACGCAGCGGCAGGAGCCGGACGAGGTGCGCATCGTCTCAGGCGTCTTCGCGCGGGAGAGCGACGGCGTGCAGGTGACAACCGGCACCTCGATCGGCCTGCTGATCGACAATGTCGACCAGCGCTCGAAGGACTATTCCGAGATCAAGGACAAGTACCGGCCGGGCCATGCCGATTTCACCTATGACGTGAAATACGGCATCCGCGACTATCGCGGCGGCGGGCGCTCCTCGGCGCGCGAGACGGCGATGCGCGTCGCTGCCGGCGCCATCGCCCGCAAGGTCGTGCCGGGCATGACGGTGCGCGGCGCGCTGGTTCAGATCGGGCCTCACAAGATCGACCGCGCCAATTGGGATTGGGAGGAGGTCGGCCGCAATCCCTTCTTCTGCCCGGATGCGAAGGCTGCCGCTCTGTTCGCCGATTATCTCGATGGCGTGCGCAAGGCCGGCTCCTCGATCGGAGCGGTGCTGGAGATCGTGGCGGAGGGCGTGCCGGCCGGGTTGGGCGCGCCGATCTACGGCAAGCTCGACGCCGAGATCGCGGCGGCGCTGATGAGCATCAATGCAGTGAAGGGTGTCGAGATCGGCGAAGGTTTCGCCGCGGCCGAACTCACCGGTGAGGAGAACGCCGACGAGATGCGCGCCGGCAATGACGGGCGCCCGCTCTTCCTGTCGAACCATGCCGGGGGCATCCTCGGAGGAATCTCGACGGGGCGGCCCATCGTCGCGCGTTTCGCTGTGAAGCCGACCTCCTCGATCCTCAAGACCCGCGCGACGGTGACACGCACCGGCGGAGAGGCGGAGATGTTCACCAAGGGCCGGCACGACCCCTGCGTCGGAATCCGCGCCGTGCCGGTGGGGGAGGCGATGGTCGCCTGCGTGCTGGCGGACCAGTATCTGCGCCATCGGGCGCAGGTGGGCGTGGTCGAGCCGCGGTGGCCGTTCCAGGAGTGAATGGACGGCTTGCATTTCAGCAATACTGAAAATGCGCGGATCATTCATTGCGGATGAAGCCCGGGCGTATTAGCTTGCGGGCATGAAGCTCGATGTCTGGCTCAGGCAGAACAAGATCGCGCGCAGCGCCTTCGCCCGGCAGGTTGGCCTGTCGCCTGCAAGCGTGACGGCGCTCTGCAACGACCAGACCGCCTGGATCTCGCGCGAGAGCGCAGAGCGTATTGCCGCCGCCACCCGTGGCGCGGTCACCCCCAATGATTTCCTCGGCCTGTCGGGGCCGCGTGAGGCAGCCATGTCCAATAGAGTCGCAGAAACCATCGATGCCTTCGCGCGCGGCGACATCGTCATCGTCACCGATGACGACGACCGCGAGAATGAGGGCGACCTCATCGTCGCAGCCTCGCTCTGCACGCCGGAGAAGATGGCGTTCATCATCCGCAACACCTGCGGAATCGTCTGCGCGCCGCTGACGACGGGCGAGGCACGGCGGCTGCGGCTCGACCCGATGGTGTCGTCGAACGATGCTCCGCTCGGCACGGCCTTCACCATCACGGTTGACGTCAAGCACGGGCTGACCACGGGCATCTCGGCCGAGCAGCGCACGAATACGGTGCGGGCGCTCGCCAACGGCAATATGGGCGCGGCCGATTTCGTGCGGCCGGGCCATGTCTTCCCGTTGATCGCCAAGGATGGCGGCGTGCTAATGCGCTCAGGCCATACCGAAGCGGCGGTCGATTTGTGCAAGCTCGCCGGCCTGCCGCCGGTCGGCGTCATCTGCGAACTCGCCAATGACGACGGTACCGTGATGAAGGGCGCGCAGATCACCGCCTTCGCCGAGAAGCACGGGCTGAAGCAGATCACCGTCGCCGACCTGATCGCCTATCGCCAGTCGCGCGAGAAGCTAGTCGAGCGTGTGCACTCATTCCCGGTCAAGACCGCCTTCGGCGAGATGACTGGCCATGTCTACATCACGCCCTTCGAGGACACGCAGCACTTCGCCTTCGTGATGGGCAAGCTCGGCGATGGCGAGAAGGTGCCGGCGCGGCTGCATCGCGCCGACGTCGTCGCCGATGTGCTGGGCGGAGCCAACGCCATCCAATGCGCGCTGAAGCGCTTCCAGGAGGAAGGGCGCGGCGTCCTGATCTATCTGCGCGACGGCACGGCCGGCGTGCCGATCAAGAGCGTGGAGGAGGGCTCCGATGCGCTGCGCAGCCAGCAATGGCGCGAGGTTGGGCTGGGCGCCCAGATCCTGCGCGATCTCGGCGTCTCGTCCATCGTGAACCTTGCGTCGTCGCCGCGCTCCTTCGTGGGCCTCAGCGGCTTCGGCATCGAGATCGCGGAGACCGCGCCGCTGGAGTGAGGGCTTCAGCCCTCCATCAGCGCCGTGACATGGGCGGCGGTCGATTTCGCCAGCCCTTCGAGATCGTAGCCGCCCTCCAGAATCGAGACGACGCGGCCGCCCGCGTGGCGGTCGGCGACCTCCATGACCTTCTGCGTCACCCAGGCGAAATCGGCTTCGCGCAGGTTGATGCTGGCCAGCGGGTCGCGCCAATGCGCGTCGAAACCGGCAGAAATGATGACGAGGCCGGGCCGGAAATCGTCGAGTCGCGGCAGGATCGCGGTCTCGAAGGCGTCGCGGAACTCGTCGGAACCCTCTCCCGGGTGAAGCGGGACATTGACGATGGTGCCATGGACGCCGCGCTCAGACGCCGCGCCGGTGCCCGGATAGAGCGGCATCTCGTGGGTAGATGCATAGAGCACGCTGGGATCGTCCCAGAAGATGTCCTGCGTGCCGTTGCCATGGTGCACGTCCCAATCGACGATGGCGACGCGCTCGATCCCGTGGGTTTTTTGCGCATGACGCGCCGCGATGGCGGCATGGTTGAAGAGACAGAAGCCCATGGCGCGCTCGCGCTCGGCGTGGTGGCCGGGCGGGCGCATGGCGAGGAAGGCGTTGCGTGCGGTGGACGTCATCACCTCGTCCACCGCGAGGGTCGCGCCGCCGACGCCGCGCAGCGCGGCCTCGATCGTACCCGGCGACAACAATGTGTCGGCGTCGATCTGCACGAAGCCGGCCTCAGGCGCCGATGCCGCCAGAGCCTGCGCATGGGCGAGCGGATGGCACAGCGCGACCTGCTCGAGCGTGCCCAGCGGCGCCTCGATCCGAATCAGTGACGCGAATCGCTCGGCCTCGAGCGCCTGCTCGACCGCCTTCAGCCGCTCTGCTCGCTCGGGGTGGCCCGCAGGCATTGCATGGGCGAGGCCGGCCGGATGGGTGATCAGCAGGGTCGTCAAAGGCCGCTTACCTAGCGAAAGGAAGACTTGGGAGACCAAAGCGTGGCTGCTTTGCCACGCTTCGCTGCATTGCACGCATCAGGGCCGGAACCTGATTGCGTGCTGCAGGTTTGGACCCTACTCCTTCGCCAGTCCGTCGCCAGCGCGGCAAGGCCCAGGCGATACGAAGCGTTAACTCTTGATTCATCATAAATGCCTGCCTGCGGGACGCTCTGGTGGAAGCTATGAAGAAGAAGGTTCTCGTCGCTCTGGCGCTGTCGGCGTCTCTAGGAGCCTGTCAATACAAGAGCGTGAACGCACCGGAGCTGTCAGCCCGCGACGCCGAATATATCGCGCTCGTCCCCAAGTTCGATACTTACCTTCCGTATCTCCCCTACGAGATCAGTGATCCGACCGGCCAGCCGCCCGGCACGATCTATGTCGATACGAAGGAAAAGTTCCTCTACCTCGTGCTGCCGAACAAGAAGGCGATCCGCTACGGCGTCGCCACCGGCGACGAGGCCTTCGGCTGGACCGGCGAGGCCGTGATCCAGCGCAAGGCCGAATGGCCGCGCTGGACGCCGCCGGCCGAGATGGTCAAGCGCTGGCCGCATCTGAAGCCGGTTGCCGGCGGCATGAATGGCGGCCCGGAAAATCCGCTCGGCGCGCGTGCGCTCTATCTCTACCAGAACGGCCAGGACACGCTCTATCGCATTCATGGCACCAACGAGCCGGAGACGATCGGCCGTTCGGCCTCCTCGGGCTGCATCCGGATGCGCAATATCGACGTGATCGATCTCTTCAACCGCGTGCCGGCCGGCGCGAAGGTGATCGTCGTCTGAGATTTCCTGCGCTGGCAGGTTTCGGCGGGCGGCCTTCGGGCCGCCCGTTTGCGTTTGGGCTGCGCGTCGCCGCCCGGCATAAAAAGACCGGCGGGAGCAGAGGCTCCGCGCCGGTCAGTGAGGGTCTCGAAGGGGAGGTCAGTTGAAGAAACTGATGGCCCGCTGTCGCGAGCTCGCGCCCGGCGACGCTGGCACCGTGACTCCCGATCGAGACGATGCAGGGGCGTCTCTGTGATCAGTTCGTGGCGAGATGGGAGCGATCGTCGCCGCCCTGGCTGTATCGCCCGGCCAGCAAAAAAGGCCGGGCGGTAGACGCCCGGCCTTCTGGTTATTCAGTGCGAAGCCTGATGTCAGGCGGCCAGCAGGCCTTCGGCCTTGGCCCAGTTCAGCGTCTTGTCGAGGGCGCGCTCGAAGCGGTTGAACATCTCCTCGATCTCGGCCTCGCTGATGACCAACGGCGGGCAGAAGGCGAGGCGGTCGCCCATGGCGCGGGTGATCAGGCCTTCCTGCAGGGAGAAGCTCACGGCCTTGGCGCCGACGCCCTTCTTGCCCTCGAACGGAGCCTTCGTCTGCTTGTCCTTGACGAGCTCGGCGCCGCCGATCAGGCCGACGCCGCGCGCCTCGCCGACGAGCGGATGCTCGGCGAGCTTGTTCAGGCGCCTGAGGAAGGTCGGCGAGACCTTGCCGACATGCTCGACGATCTTCTCGCGCTGGTAGATCTCCAGCGTCTTGACCGCGACGGCGCAGCCGACCGGGTGGCCGGCATAGGTGTTGCCGTGGCCGAAGGTGCCGATCTTGCGGCTCTGGTCGACCAGCACGTCGTAGATCTTGTCGTTCATCATCACGGCGCTGAGCGGGAAATAGGCCGAGGTGATCTGCTTGGCGAGCGAGATCGAGTCGGCATTCATGCCGTAGGTCTCGGTGCCGAACATCTTGCCGGTGCGGCCGAAGCCGGTGATGACCTCGTCCGAGATGAAGAGGATGTCGTATTTGGCGAGGACGGCGTTGATCTTCTTGAAATAGCCTTCCGGCGGGGTGATCGCGCCGCCGGCGCCCATGACGGGCTCGGCGATGAAGGCGGCGACGGTGTCCGGCCCCTCGCGCAGGATCATCTCCTCCAGCTCGGCGGCCAGGCGCGTCGAAAAGTCCTGCTCGGTCTCGCCCGGCTCCGCGAAGCGGTAGTGATGGGGGCAGGAGGTGTGCAGGATGCCCGGCAGCGGCAGGTCGAAGTCGATGTGGTTGTTCGGCAGGCCGGTCAGCGAGGCGGAGGCGACGGTGACGCCGTGATAGCCCTTCAGCCGCGAGATGATCTTCTTCTTCTGCGGTCGGCCCAGCGCATTGTTCATATACCAGACGATCTTGACCTGGGTGTCGTTGGCGTCGGAGCCGGAGGCGCCGTAGAACACCTTGGAGATCGGAACCGGGGAGATTTCCTTCAGCTTCTCGGCAAGCTCGATCGCCGGGTCGTGGCTGCGGCCGCCGAAGATGTGCGTGAAGGGCAGCTTCTTCATCTGCTCATAGGCGGTCTCGATCAGCTCCTGGTTGGAGTAGCCGAGCGCGGTGCACCACAGGCCCGCCATGCCCTCGATGTATTCCTTGCCGGTGGAGTCGTAGACGAAGACGCCCTTGCCGCTCTCCAGCACCAGCGGCCCGGTCTCCCGATGCGTGGCGAGGTTCGTATAGGGGTGGACGAGTGTCTCGATGTCCCTGACGGCGACGTTGGACAACATGGCGGCGGCTCCCGGCGCTTTGAATTGGTCCTGCCAGCATAAGCCGGCTTGCGTGCAAGCTCTGAGCGATTTTCGCGCAGGGCACGGCAGAGTTTGCTGCAGGACGGCCCGCAGGCGGCGCTTTCTGGAGGTGCTTGCCAGCAAGGGGTGTGCTGGGCAATGTCCAGCCTGGAATCGTTCCGGACTGAAGAGCTTATGATCGACCCGGCCAGCATGGTGAACCGGCCCGCCCCCGGCCGCGATTGCGGGAGCTGCACGCTCTGCTGCAAGGTCTATGAGGTGCCGGCTGTCCAGAGCGCTGCCGGCGTCTGGTGCCGGCACTGCAAGCCGGGACAGGGCTGCGGCATCCATGAGACGCGGCCCGACCATTGCCGCGCCTTCTTCTGCCTGTGGATGACGCAGGATTTCCTCGGGCCGGAATGGAAGCCGGACAAGGCACGCTTCGTCCTGACGATGGACCCGGCGACGCGCTGGCTGTTCGTGCAGGTCGACCCCGGCGCGGCGCAGGCCTGGCGCAAGGAGCCGTATTACTCGCAGCTGAGGCGCTGGGCCGCCACCGGCAACCGCCCGGTCATCGTCTTCGTCAACCAGCTCGCGACCGCGGTGACGGCGAGCGGTGATACGGCGCTCGGCCAGATCGCAGCCGACGAGCGGATCGTGCTGAGGGATCTGCCTGGAGGCCGACAGGTCGTCGAGAAGGTCAAGGCCGCGGTTTAAGCAGCAGCCTCACTCGGCATCGACGGCTCGCGCGAGCTCGCGCCAGAGCACGACGAGCCGATCAAGTTCCGCGAGATCGTCCTGCTTCAACTTGCCGAGCGTGCTCGCGACGAAATCGCGCTGGGCGGCGATGCCGGCCTCCGCAAGCCGCCGCCCCTCGAGCGTCAGATGCATGGCGTAGGAGCGGCGATCGCCGGCGATGGCGCGGCGCTCGACGAGGTCGGCCTCGACCAGCCGGTCGACCAGGCCGGAGACATTGCCCTTGGTGACGTAGAGCCGCTGGGCGAGTTCGCTCTGGCTGATGCCCTCCTGCTCGGTCAGCGTCGAGAGCAGGTCGAATTGCGGGATGGAGAGGCCGAGCGTGCGGATGCGCGCCGACATCTGCATCAGCATGCGCTGGTGAAGCCGCATGAAGCGGAACCAGACCCGGTCCGGTTCCGCGGGAGCTTGCGACACAGGCTTCGGTGCGGACATCGCGCTTCCTCGCTTGCGAAGGATCAGGCCTAAACCATCTCGTGGATGCAGGCGAGCCCGCACGGAGAATTGGCTATCTTCCGACGAGAACGGCGCCCTTTCGGGCGCCGTTCGGTGTCTGGGGATGTGCGAACCGTCGGGCCGGGAGTGATTCCGGCCCGGTTGTCAGAACTCTTCCCAGCCTGCGTCGTGGGCGCGGGCATTGGCGACCTTGCGCGGCGCCGGAGCGGCCTTCGACTGGACGAAGGCGGCCTCGGCCAGCTGGCGCAGGCGCTCAGGCTCGGAGGCGCCCGCCGCAGGCGTGGCGGCCTTGCTGGCGGCCGGCCAGTTCGGTGTGCTCGTCCGCGGCTTGGCAGGGGCGGGGGCCGGAGCGACCGGGGCGCGCGGAGGGGCGGCTCGCGGAGCCGGGGCGGCATTGACCGCCATCGGCGCGGCGACGCTCCGTCCGCTCGTCGCCTCGCGCCTCGTGCGGAAGGTCGCGACGAGGTCGTTGAGCTGGCCGATGCGGCCGGAGAGCGAACCGGCCGAAGCCGCGCTCTGTTCGGCGAGCGCCGCGTTCTGCTGGGTCATCTCGTCGAGATGGGCGACGGCCTGGCTCATCTCGTCGATGCCGTTGGCCTGTTCGCCGGAAGCTGCCGAGATGTCGGCGATGGTGGCGGAAACCTTCTGCGAAGCTTCGAGGATGCGCGCGAGCTGGTCGCCGGCCTGACGCACCAGCTTGACGCCCTCGCCGACTTCGCCGTTCGAGGACGAGATCAGGCCCGAGATGTCCTTGGCCGCCTCGCTGGAACGTTGCGCCAGCGTCCGCACTTCGGAGGCGACGACCGCGAAGCCCTTACCGGCATCACCGGCACGGGCAGCCTCGACCGCCGCGTTGAGCGCCAGCAGGTTGGTCTGGAAGGCGATGTCGTCGATCACCCGGATGATATCCGAGATCTTCTGCGAGGCGGTCTCGATGCGGGCCATGGCCTCGACAGCTTGGCCGGCGATCGCGCCGCCGCTCTGGGCGGCCTGCATGGCCTCCTCGGCGATGCGGGCGGCGTCCTTGCTGGCCTGGGCCGAAGCCTTGACGGAGGCCGCGAGCTCCTCGGTCGTAGCGGCGGTCTCTTCGAGCGAAGAGGCCTGTTCTTCCGTACGCTTGGAGAGGTCGTCGGCGCCCATGTTGATCTCGCGGGCCGCGAGCCCGACATCGGCCGAGGTGGTCTGGATCGTCGAGACGGTATCCGAGAGACGGTCGACCGTCTCGTTGATCGCGCCCTTCAGGTCGGCGAACTTGCCGCGATAGGCAGTCTCGACGCGGTTGGTCAGGTCACCACCGGCAATCGCCTTCAGCGTCCCGGCGAACTCCGTCGTGGCGGAATCCACCACCGCGTTGATCTCGTTGATGCCGGCGACGAGGCGCTGCATCTGCTCGTCGGCGTCCTTGATCTCGAGGCGGGCGGAGAAGTCACCGGCCGCAGCCGCCGCGACGACCTCGCCGACATCGGAGACCACCGCTTCCATCGACTGGGCACGGGCGAGGCGGGCGGCAGCTGCCGCGCGCTCTTGTTCCTCGAGAGCACGCACGCGCAGGCCGTTCTCCTGGAAGACCATGAGCGCGCCGGCCATGGCGCCGACCTCGTCCTTGCGGTCGCCGTAAGGCACGGAGACGGAGAGATCGCCTTCAGCCATGGTCTTCATGACCTGGGTCATCCGGCCGATCGGCTTCGTCACGCGCGACAGCACCAGCCAGAAGCCGAAGGCCGTCAGCGCCAGCGAGGCGATGAACAGGGCGGAGTAACGCATCAGGATCCAGAAGGACGCGGTGACCGCGCTGTCTGCCCTTTCGTTAAGGACGGTGATCGCGGTGCTGGCGACATCGCCGACGGTCTCCAGCGCCGGGACGACCGACTCGCGCCAGGCATCCGGGCTGAGCGAGGCGGCCTGGCCCGAGGTCAGCTTGCCGATCAGGTCGTCCCGCATCTCCTGGAAGCGACCGGAGAAGTAGCTGGACTGCGCCTTGGCGACGGCGGCCCGGATCTCGGGAGCAGCCTGCGGTGTGTCGGCGATGGCGCGCAGCGAATTGAAGGCAAAGTTGCCGTTGCCTTCGGCGATGGTGATGGCGCGCGATTCCTTGGCGTCGAAGGGGCGGTTCTGGGCCAGGATCGAGCTGACCATCGCGCCGCTCGTGCCGGTGACGGCGCGGACGGACCAGGCCAGCGAACGGACCATGACGAGCTCGGCCAGCGTCGGAGCGGCCGTGCGGATTTCGGCCTCGACCGCCGCGGACGCGGTCTCGAGCGCCTGAAGATAGTTCTCGCCGACCTTGAAGACGGTGGCCGGCAGGTCCTTCGTGCGGCCACCTGGCTGCTGCCTGGACTCTGCATCGACCTGCGCACGGACCTTGCCGAGCTCCGCGAGCGCGGACTGCAACCCACCGCCGGCGGACTTCACCTCACCCTGCGACCAGCGGGACATGACCGGCAGCGCCGAAGCCATCGCGGTATCGACCAACTTGCGGCGCATCATGTAGGTGTCGATCGAACCCTGGTTTGGGCCGGGGGGCTGGATCACGGCGGTCTGCATCGAGGCGCGCTCGAGGCGTGCCGCAACGAGCGCATCGAAGAGGTTCTTGTTCAACTCCGACAGGGACGCGACCTTCTCGGCCGCGCTGTTGCGTTCATAGGCGGTCCAGATCTGCTGGCCGCTGAGCATGGCCACGACCAATCCCATCAAGGCCAGGAGCCCGACGAGCATCGTCTTGATCGACATGGTGGAAAACAGTCTGGTCACGCGAGCCCCCTGGTCCAGCTGCCATACTGTAAAGGGCAGCGACGCTGACCTACCGTTGGCGAGGAAGCTGTTAAAAACGCGTTAGTTTTGCCTGGACCAGCCTTCGAAAAGACCGGCCACCACGCTGAAATCGCGGTGCTGTGACTTCCCGGATTCACCCTCTCGACTGATCGTGCCGCGGCCAGAGGCTCTCCAGAGCGCTGACGGCTTGCCTTCCTCGCAGGATGGCTTCACCTAGGTGGCAATGCACCGTCGTCTCGTCTTCGAGGAACCGGTTTCGCGCGCCGCCGTCTGGAGCCGGAGGCTGGCGTGGTTTTCGCTCGCGGTGCTGCTGCTCTCGCTGCTGCTGGTCCGGCTGGGCGAGCCCAGCATCGAGGGGCTCGCGCCGGTCGCCGGCGCCTATGTCTTCGTGCTTGCGGCGCTCGGGCTGGCGATTATCGCTTTCGTCCGCATCTGGCAGTTCGGCCATCGCGGCGTCGGCATCGCTGCGACGGCGTTGCTGCTGCTGCTGATCCCGCTCGCGCCGGCCGGCTATTTCGGCTTCAGGCTCCTGACCAAGCCGACGCTGGCCGACGTCTCCACCGATATCGACGATCCGCCCGCCTTCAGCCGCTCGCAGGCTGCCCTTACGGCGCGTGCCGGGCGCGTGCCGCCGGATGTGCCGGCCCTGCGCCGGCGCGTGCAGCGTCAGGCCTATCCCAAGGCGGTGCCGATCCTGCTGGAGGTGCCGGCGGAGGCGGCCTATGACCTGGCACGCCGGGCGGCCGTCAGCCTTGGCTGGCAGGTGCTGGAGAGCACAAGGCCCGGCGGGCGCAGCGGGGCAGGGCGGATCGAGGCCGTGGCGCGCGGGCGCATCCTGCGCTTCTCGGAAGACATCACCATCCGCATACGGCCACGCGTCGACGGCAGCCGGATCGATGTCCGATCGGCCTCTCGCCTCGGCAGCCACGATCTCGGCGTCAACGCCCAGCGGATCGCGGCTTTCGCCGACGAGATCGATCTGCTGATGGAGAACCGCTAGACCGCCCTGCGTCCCATCGGACGCAAAGTAGCGATCTAGCTCTTTGATTTAGCATCATATTCTTCCGGAAAGTGGATTCCACTTTTCGGTCCGATGCTCTAGACAAGCCTGTAGCGGCTGCCGAGAGCGGGAACGTCATCGCTCGCCTCGACAGCGCCGCGCGCCACCAGATCCTCGAGCTGCGCCAGCACCGACAGCGAAGCCGCTCCGTGCAGGGCAGGCGCCAACCCCTGATAGATCACCGGCACCATGGCGGCGATGGTCTCGTCGCCCAGGCCGAGGCGGTTCAGGATCGCGGCCTCGCGCTGGCGGCGATGCTGGACGAGACCGCGCAGGAAACGCTGTGGATCCGTGACCGGCCCGCCATGGCCCGGCCGATAGAGTGCGTGCTCCATGCCGCGCAGCTTTTCGATCGAAGCCATATAGGCAGGCATCGAGCCGTCGGGCGGCGCCACGATGGTCGTCGACCAGGCCATGACGTGGTCGCCGGAGAACAGCGTCTGCTCCTCCGCGAGCGTGAAGGCGAGATGATTGGCGGTGTGGCCGGGCGTCTCGACCGCCGCGAGACTCCAGCCCGGGCCGGTGACCGTGTCGCCGTCTCGCATCAGCCATTCGGGCGCGAAGGTTGTGTCGCCGGCAGCGTCCAGAACGCGAGCCTCGCCCGGGCCGAGCTCCCGCGAGGGGCGATGGGGGCCGCAGCCGACGATCCGAGCGCCCGTTGCCGCCTTGAGCGCGGGCATGGCAGGGGAGTGGTCGCGATGGGTATGGGTTACGACGATGTGGCTCACCGTCTCCCCGGTGACGGCGGCAAGCAGACGCTCGACATGGGCGGGATCGTCCGGGCCGGGGTCGATGATCGCGACGGTGCCGTGGCCGACGATGTAGCTGCAGGTTCCGGTGAAGGTCATCGGGCCGCTGTTGCCGGCGATGACGCGGCGCACCAACGGGGACAATGTCACTACCTCGCCGGCCGGCGCGGTGGCGCTTCTGTCGAATTCGATCTCGTCGTTCATGCCTTCTTGTAGCGCATGCGGAACGGCCTGCCTCTTGCGGATTCCGCGCAAGCCATCTGTCCATAAGCGCATGGAGGTGTCGGCTTGTGGCCTCCGGCGGCTTTTCCTATAGACGCGAAAGCGGTCGCGATGCGCGGCCTTTTGCGGAAAGGAACCCAAGCCCATGGCCGAGATGCTCCCCATGCAGGCGCCCACGCTGGCCGGCACGCTCTTCCCCGCCGCAGGCGCTCGCTCGGTTGCTCTGCGCAACGCTGCGCTCGTCGTCGCCGGCAGCCTGCTCATGGTCCTCGCCGCCAAGATCAAGGTGCCGTTCTGGCCGGTGCCGATGACGCTGCAGACGCTGGCCGTGCTCGGCCTCGGCGCCGCCTATGGTGCGCGCCTCGGTGCCGCGACGATGGCGCTTTACATCGCCTATGGCCTCGCCGGCCTGCCCGTCTTCACCAACACCCCGCCGGTGGCCGCCGGCCCGCTCTATCTCGTCGGCCCGACCGGCGGATTCCTCGTCGGCTTCGTCATCGCCGCGGCGCTGGCCGGCTGGGCGGCCGAGCGCGGTGCTTCGCGCCTGCGCCTCGTCGGCGGTCTGGTGCTGGCCGATCTCGCTCTGCTGACGCTGGGCTGCCTGTGGCTCGCCTTCGGCGCGCAGATGGCGGGCGGCGCGACGGGCGTCGGCCTGGCTAAGGCCTGCGCCTATGGCGCCGAGCCGTTCCTGCTCGGTGAGGCGCTCAAGGTCGCGCTCACGATCTGCTGCGCGGGCGCCGGCTGGTCGCTGATCGGCCGCCGCGGCTGAGAACAAGCTCAGCTAGAAATGCGAAAGGCCGGGGCTCGCCCCGGCCTTTTTGTTATCCGTGTCCGGCTCTGCGGAGGGGTCAGTTCGTCTGCTGGCCGCCGCAGCTCTTGTCGGACATGCCGAAGAACGGGCCGAAATTACCGCATTTGTCGCAGGCCGACAGTGACAGGGCCAGCCCGAGAAGACCGGCAAGGATGACAACGCGCTTCATGGCTTCGACCGTCCGATTCGATGAGGACGGCAACTTAGAGGCTGCCGAGGCCGTTGGACAGGGGCTGCCGAGGCTCAGAAGCCGGCGCCGGAGAGCCAACCCAGCATGCCCGTTGCCGCAAGGGCGATCAGGGCGATCGTTGCCTTCGCTTCGTTCGGCCAATGAGTCAGCATGCATCGTCTCCTTCGTAGGAGGCGATGCAATAGATACGCCATCTGACAGATGGGTGACGGTTTCCCGGTGCTCTTCGGCACCGGGAAACCGCCTTCCTGGCCGGCAGGGGCGGGCGAGGCCGGCTGGAAGCAGATCAGAACGCTCCTGCGCTTCTCTGAAGCGCAGGAGCGTTCTAGCTCTTTGTTAATCGCAATTTCCTCGCGCGAACCGTTCCACTTCGCTCGACAATGCTTCTCAGGTCTCGCGGAAGGCCCGCGCCATGCTGTCCTTCAGCGGCTGCAGCAGGTACTCGAAGAAGGTCCGCTCGGTGGTCTGGATGTAGACATCCGCCGGCATGCCCGCAGTCGGCTGGAAATCATGCACGTTCGCGAGGCTCTTCTGATCGAGCTTTGCCCGCACGACGTAGAGGTCCGGCACGCCCGGATAGGCGCGCTGCTTCTCGTCAGGCAGGGCGTCCGCCGAGATATAGATGACGCGACCCGTGACCATCGGCGTGGTGCGCTGGTTGAGCGCGGTCAGCCGCACCGAAGCGAGCTGGCTGTGCTTGATCTTGTCGATGTCCTGCGGGCGTACACGGGCTTCGATGATGAGCTCGTCCTGGAGGGAGACGATCTCCATGATGTTCTTGCCGGGCTCGATGACGCCGCCTGCGGTGTGATAGCGCAGCTTGACCACCGTGCCCCTGACGGGGGCCTTGATGACGGAACGGTCCAGGATGCCTTTCACCGTATGGATGCGTTCGCGCACGTCGTTGAGATCGGCGCTGATCTCCTGGAACTGATCCGAAGCGACCTTCTGCGCGGCCTTGCGCACGCCGTCGATCTGCTCCAGCGAGCGGGCGATGCGTTCACGCGCATCACCGATATCGCCGGTGATGCGGCCGGCCTCTCCGGTCAGATTGGCGGCCAGCCGCTGTAGCGAGAGCACGTCCGGCTTGCGGATATAGCCGCGCTGCAGGAGCGCCTGCTTGCCTTCGAGTTCCTCCTTCAGGAGTTCCATCTGCTTCTCGACGCCGGAGAGTTGGGTCTTGCTGCCCGTGATCTTCTCTTCCAGCGCGTCGATGCTCTTTTGATGCGCGGCGATCTCGCTCGCCATGTTGTTTTGGCGCGCGCGGAAGGCGAGGCGCTGCGTGACGAGCAGGGCCGCGATGTCGGGATCGGCGTTCTGCTCGCGCAGATGGGCGGGGTAGGCGAAATCGCTCGAGCCGGCGATCTCTGCCCGCAGCCGTGCCTCGATTGCTTCCAGCCGGTAGAGCTTGAGCTCATGGCGGCGCAGCTCGGCGCGCGGGGAGACGTCGTCGAGCTTCACCAGTTGCTGACCGGGTTCGACGACGTCGCCTTCGTGGACGAGAATCTCCCGGATCACGCCGCCTTCGAGATGTTGGATCGTCTTGTTCTGGCCTGTGGTAACGAAGACGCCCGTGGCGATGACCGCGCCGGCGATCGGCGCGGTGTTGCCCCAGACGCCGAAGCCCATCACCGTCGATGCCATGATGACGATGCCTGTGATCGTGGCCGCCCGCGTGCTGCGCGGCACGTCGCCGTACCAGGGCTGCGAAACCAATTCCTGCGCCATGATGCCTCTCCCTCCCCATGCCCGGATTCTGTCCGGGTCTTACGGCTTCAATGCGGGCGCGGCCCGCCGCCCTCGATGTTGCGCTGTCCGACGATCATCGGCAGGATCTCGTCGCGCGCGCCGATGGCCTGCACCGCGCCATCCTTGATCATCATGATCTTGTCGACGTTGCGCAGCAGGGCGGGGCGCTGCGTCACCGCAACAACCGTCATGCCGCGGCTCTTCGCCCGCTCGAAGGCGCGCGCCAGCGCAGCCTCGCCCAGGGTGTCGAGGTTGGAATTGGGCTCGTCGAGCACCACCAGACGCGGATTGCCGAAGAAAGCGCGGGCAAGACCGAGGCGCTGCTTCTGTCCGCCGGAGAGGGGCGCGCCGTCGATGCCGATCTGCGTCTCGTAGCCATGGGCGAACTGCGCGACCATCTCGTGGATGTCGGCGATCTCGGCCGCCTCGAAGACATCGGCGTCGGACGCATCGTCCCGCATGCGGGCGATGTTCGCCTTGATCGAAGCCGGGAAGAGCTGCACGTCCTGCGGCAGATAGCCGACGCTCTCACCGAACTGTCGCGGATCCCAGTTGCGTTGCTCCATCCGGTCGAGCCGGACGGTGCCGGCGGTCGGCGAGATCGAGCCCACGAGCATGCGCGCCAGGGTCGACTTCCCGCAGCCCGACGCACCGACGATGGCCAGCGAATCCCCGGGCTCCAGGCTGAAGCTGATGCCGTTCAGGATGACCTTCTTGTTCGGCGGCGGCACGTAGAGGATGCGCTCCACGTCGAGCCTGCCCTTGGGGCTCGGCAGTTTCAGACGGTCCAGATTGAGCGGCGAGGCCTGCAGCAGAGCCTTGACGCGGGAATAGGCGGCGCGCGCGTGGATGAAGTTGCGCCAGCCCTCGATCGTACCTTCGAGCGGTGCCAGCGCACGGCCGGCGACGACGGAGGATGCGATGACCATGCCGCCGGTCAACTGGCTCTCCAGCGAGAGCATCGCGCCCCAGCCCAGCATCGCAACCTGCGTGCCCAGGCGGAAGAACTTGGAGGCGCCGGTCATCATGATGTTGCGGTCCTGCGCGCTGACCTGCGCCTTCAGGGATTCAGCTGTCTCGCGGCCCCACATCAGCACGCCCTCGGGGATCATCCCCATCGCGTTGATGACCTGCGCGTTGCGCGACATGGCTTCCGACTGGAGGTTCGCCCGTGTCGAGAAGGCGCTGGAACGCGCGAAGGGCACGGCGGTGAACTGCTGGTTGAGATAGGCGATCAGGAACAGCACCAGCGCCGCGATGGTGACGATGTATCCGAGATGCGGATGGATCAGGTAGACGGCGAGCAGGTAGATCGGCGCCGTCGGCGCATCGAGCATCGTCAGGATGACCGGGCCGGTGATGAATGACCGGATCTGCTGCAGGTCCGCCAACGTCTGAAATTCGCGATTGGAGCCGGTTTGCGCGGCCTTGGCGGCGGCGGCGAGGACCGGGCCGCCGAGCCGGCTTTCGACATCGACCGCCACCCGCATCAGGATGAAGCGGCGGACCATGTCGAGCAGCACATGCGCGCCGATCGCCAGCATGACGATGAGCGAGAGCATCACGAGCGTATCGAGGCTGCGGCTGGTCAGCACGCGGTCCGACATCTGGAAGAGGTAGATCGGGACGGCGAGCACGAGCGTGTTCACCACGATCGAGAAGATCGCGACGATCAAGAGGTTGTGCCGTGCCCCCGAGAGGCCGGCGCCGAGCACCTGCTTGAAGTCCCGGTCGCCCAGGCGCTGCTCGATGCCGCCGCCGCGTCCGGAGCCGCCGCCTCCACCGCCTCCGCCTCCGCCACCCTTTCCCTTGTCGCCGCTGTCGCCGCCGAACTGGGTCTTTGGCTCCTGCGCATCCGGCCTTGGCCGCAAGGTGACCTCCTCGACGGCCGGCGGGCCGTCGGTGCGAGCCTCTGCGCGCTCCGTGGCAGGCGCGGCGGCGGGCTTCGCATTATTGGTGTTGGCTGTGGGCGCGATCCTGACCGTGCCGAGACCGACTGCCGGCGGCAGGCCGATCAGCCTCACCGGTTCCGGGCCGGCAGACGCCGGCGGAACCGGTGTCGCTTCGAGCTTTTCTTTCATGCCTGCCCCCTTCTCCAACCTGTCTTTTCTTGTGGTTCAGACCAGAATGTTCGACGTCAGGTGATCGTGCTGTGCCGGGTCGGGAACCGGGGTCGACGGGCAATCAGGCTGCGGCTCCGGCGCCGCATGTTCCGCAAAGGCCACGAGTTCCGGCACCAGCGTGGTGGTGTCATGGATCGTCACCTTGTCGCTGTCGGTGACGATGTTGACCTGGATCAGCATCGAGTCCTCGTAGGCCTGGCCGGCGAGATAATTCGAGGTCGACAGCAGGCCTGGATCGACGATGTAGGCTTCGTTGAGCGCGGCGTTGCCGCCGGCCGCGACGCCCTGCTCGGTGCCGCCGTTTGCGCTGGCCTGGATGCTCTGGTCGCCGTCGATCAGAAAATTGACCTGCGTGATGACGTTGGCGTCGTAGTAATCGCCGGTGACGTAGAGAATCTTCAGCGTGCCGGAGGCGCTGCCATAAAGGTGCCAGTCGGCGTCGGGCGTGAGCGTCGTCGCGCCGCCGGCAAGCTGCCCGAGCAGCTCGTGGTGCGCGTCCTGCATCGGCTTGAAGCCCGACGCGTCGTAGGTCTCAATGGTGGCCTTGTTTGTCAGGCTGTTTAAGCCGGTCGTGACGGTCGTGCTGCTGTCGTCGCCGCCTGTGCTGTAGAGTTTGACGGAATCAGGATCCAGTATGATGTTGTACTGGAAGATCCAGTCGGCGCGATGATAATTGCCGCCGATGATGATGATGTCGTAGTCGGAGAGGCTGTAGATCTTGGCTAGGTTGAGCTGACCATTGCTGCCTGTTCCGAGATCGTAATAGGTTCCGTTCTCCGCCTGGACGGTACGGTCGCTGTCGTTGAGGCCGTTGAACTGAACGATCGACTTCACGTCGTAGAAATCACCGTTCAGGACGTCGACGACCCAATGCGGGGTCGCGCCTGCTCCACGCACCTCGATCGTCGATTCATGGGTGATGAACTCGGCGATGTTGTGCGCCTCGTTGCCCTGGGTCTTCACGATCGGATCGAGAGCGCCGGAGATGGCGATGTCGACATGATCGTTGTCGACCAGAATGTTCGCCTGAACGATGCCGCGGCTGTAGAAGTAGTCGCCGCCCACCATCATCGAGCCGACCCCTTCATTGAGGTCGACGATCAGACAGGCGTTGGTCTGCGTGTTGAGGCCGGCATCGACGAGTGTTGCCACGCCGCCGGTCGGACCGATGACCTCATGCGTTACGGTCCCAGTCCCGGAGGTCACGACCACGGGCGTGTCCGCGCTCCAGGGCGCACTGTCGAGAACCGTAGGGACATAGGGGTCGGGGGCGCCGGCCACGCCGTCGACGATGCGGCCCACCGGGGCTGCCTCGGCCGGGCTGCCGTCCGGGTTGGGGCTGCCGGTCTCCGCCCAGAGCGTGTCGCGCGCGGAGACCATGGCAATGACATCGTCCGTGCCGAGCTGCAGCGCGGTCATCATGTCCGGGACGCCGTCAGGGGCGATGTCGTTGGCCTGCGCGACCAGAGTGGCGAACTCACCTTCGAGGTGAAGTTCCGGGGGCACGACGAGGCTGCCGTCGGGATAGGTGATCGCGTCGGAGGTGATCAGATCCCGGTCGCTTGCCACGTTGATTTGCTTGATATCGAACAGGCCCTCGCCCTTGGCGTCCCCGTATTCAACGGTGATCTCCCGGGTCGTGAGGCGGAAGCCGCCGTAAATGCCGAAGTCCTCGAATGCGGGCGGCAACGGCTTCAATGGGGTCGGGGGAGTGGGCAGGACCTTGGTGGGCACGCCGAGAGAGGAGGGAGGCGAGACAAACATGTGGCTCGAACCCGGATCGGGCGGAGTCACCTGGCTCAGCCTGGTTGGGACCGAAGCGAGCTCATCGAATTCGATGCCTCGAAGCGGCTCCCTTGGCAGATCGTAGCTCTCCGGCTGAGGCTGCGGAGGCGGATCTCCCTGGTAGAGCTCCTGCGTCCGTGCGACCGAATCGGTGATGTGCAGGTAGCCGATGAAGTGCCAGATCGTCTCGGTGAAGCCGCCGGCCTGCATGACACAATCCTCCACTCTGCCCGGCTCGCGCCGGGTGGGAAGAGTTCACGCGCATGGCGTGTAAGGAAAATGGAAGCACCGGAGCGGAAACCGCGCGGGGAGGACCCCGCGCGGTCGCGTTACCGGTTCAGGGCTCAGAGGCCGTCGGTCGCGTCGCCTGCGACCGCATGGATGTCGATCGAGTTGAACTGGATGTTCGCACCCTGGACGATCGACTGGGTGAAGGCTTCCTGCGTGAGGTTGGCCGCAGCGGAGGCCGCGCCGGCGCCGCTGAAGTTGCCGTCATCGCCGGTGATCGAGCCGACACTGGCGCTTGCCGCGCCGCCCGAAGCGGTGGCGTTCATCGTGAAGTCGCCGACCGAGTTCGGGAGGGAGCCACCGCACGGATCCCAGCAGCAAGCATCGGCCACGCCGCCAGCGCTGTACGACACAGAGGCGCCGTTGAGGACATCGTTGTCGGTCAGGTTGTTGATCTGATCGATATTGAAGTTGTTGCCTTCGTAGACGTACTGCGAGACCACATCCGGCATGACGATGGAGTCGGTGATGCCGTAGATGTTGTCGATGTCGATGGCGTCGTTGTCCTGAGGCCCGGTGATGGCGCCCTCGATGCCGAGTTCGACGTTCACGGCGACATTCACGCAGTTGTCGACCGAGTTGTTAACGTGGTTTTCGAGGTCGTTGTAGTTGACGTTGCCATTGGCGTTCAGGTTGCCGTTGCCGTTCAGATTGCCGTTGGCGTTCAGATTGTCATTCCAGACGCTGGTGTCGACCGCCTGGCCGGCAAACTGGCCGACGGCCTGACCGGCATACTGCGACTGACCCTGGGACTGACCCTGGCCCTGACCTTGTCCCTGGCCCTGGCCCTGTCCCTGGCCCTGAAGTTCGGCCTGGCCCTGCAACTGGCCCTGGAGTTCGGCCTGGCCCTGCAACTGGCCCTGCGTCGGATCGTCATAGTTGTGATGGTTGTTCTGTTGGCCGCTCATGACATGCTCCTGTGTGATCAGGAGACATCGCCGCTCCGGGTCAGGCGCCTCTCTTCTGCGCTGCGCCGTCCCGCCCTCAACGATGTCGAATGAATGAAAATGCGAATGAATTCGGGACTTTTGCTCAGCCGGTGAATGTCAAGCGTCGTCCTCTTGCCGGATCATCTGGTCCGGGAAACGATGTAACTCTAGGTCATTGGCGTCACTCCCTGCTGTTTCTGATGTTATTGTTCCGGTGCCCCGGCCTTTTCTGTTTTTTTCTGTCAGGCCCGCCGGAACAAACTCCATGAAATCGGCAATAGATTCCCGTTGCGCCGCGAGGGCGCTCAATGCCGTACAGTTCGGCAGCAGGTATCCGTTGCAGAAATTCTTCTCTGCGAGAGGCTTTAGTCTGTGTTATTAGATTAAGTCAGGAAGGCTGACCGAAACGTCCTCAGTGTTTTTGCTTCCCTATCGGTCGTTCCGTCTATATAAACAGCCATGGATGGGCCGGGGGGTCAATGTGCTGAATCGTTACCCTGAATTAACCAAACGTTGACTTTTCCTGACCCAAGGGCACCCGGCCCATGGATGGAATGTCGCGCGCCGGAGGTTGGCTATGCCGAACGCCGTCCGCCTGCACGACGAGAGGGCTGCCGTCTTCTCCCTCGAGAAACTGGTCTGGCGGGAAGGCCCGGTCTGCCCTCATTGCGGGGAGACCAGCCGGCTCGGCCGACTTGCGGGGCAAAGCACTCCGATCGGTGCCTGGAAGTGCTACGCCTGCCGCAAGCCCTTTACCGTGCGGCATGGCACCATCTTCCAGAACAGCCATGTCCCGATGCATGTCTGGCTCCAAGGGCTTTACCTGCTGGTCGCGAGCCAGCACCGCGTGAGCTCCCAGAAGCTCGGGCAGGTGCTGGGCGTCTCGGTCCGCACCGCCTGGCATCTCAAGACCAAGATCGCGGCGGGGCTGGCCTCCGCGGAGGACCATACGGAGCCGGGTGGGATGGTGCGCCGATTGGAGCGCGTCATCCGCGCGCCGATGCAGGAAGAGCCGGCGCCGCAGCAGCCGGGGCAGGCGGTCTGCAAGGCGCGCTACGAGCGTTTCCTACAGGCGATCGAGAACCTTGCGGATGCGCGCAGCGATGCGCTGTTCCTCGATGCGCTCTATCTGCTCCTCTCGCCATCCAGCGAATTGGCAGGGAACAGCGGCCTCGGAGCGACCGGGCGCGATATCGAACAGCAGCTCGAGCTCAGTCTCTTCGAAGATGGCAAACGACAGATGGGCGGAGCGAGCAATCGATCCGGCCAGGACGGGAAAGCCTAGGGTGTTCCCTGCATGCGGCGAGGCGTCCATTTCGACCGAGAATGCGCCGGGATCCGCAGCCGTTAAGAAGACTGCTTCCAGATCGCCTTGTTCCATGGGGTTCGCGCGAGCGGATGCTTGTCGGGCATGAAGGCGCGCGGCCCGAAATTCCGCGCGGGCCCTCCGGCCTGGATCGCCGTGCGTCCCATCGGACAAAAAGTGGCGATCGAATTATTTGTTTTGGCATCAGATTCTTCCGAAACGTCGATTCCACTTTTCGGTCCGATGCTCTAGCCGAAGGCCGGGCCCCGCCGGAGGCATTGGTCGACATGCTCTTCCCACAGCCGCAGAAGCGTGGCTTCGGCCGGCTGGGGCGAGGGGTCGATCTCTTCGTCGAACTCGCTGCGCGGCCGCAACGCCTCGATGAAGTCAACCGCCCCATGCGCGCCGGTGGCGAAAGCAGGGTCCTCGCGGCTGCTCAGCAGGAAGATTTCGGAACCGATCAGCTCCGGCCCGATTCCCGTCACGGCGTTGAGAACGTCGGACTGGACTGCGGCCAGCGCGTGGTCGCGCATCGGGCCGCAATGGCGCTGCGCGAGCAAGGTGACAAGCGTGGCCAGGAAGCCGATGATCTGCGGCTGCAGCCAGTCCCCGGCTTGCAAGGTCACGCTCGCGCCCGGTCCACGCAGCAGGAAGGGCGCGATGGTGGCATGCGCCAGGCGACGCGCCCGGCGAATCTTGATGAGCTCGAACATGGCGGCCCCCGCCTGCAGTCCAAAGCCTGATCGAAACCTCGCCTGATGGGATAGCGATGCGCAAACCAGCCCGAGGACAATCGGCCCTGCCGCCCCGCCCCGATTTCGAGGCGCTGGAGGCTCTGGCCGCGCAGCACTCCTCAGGCCGCAGGCTAACCTTCATGAACCTGATAGGCGACCTGAATCTTGCTTGGTCGAACAATGAGAGCCTGTTCATCTATGTGCTGATGGTGCTGCTCGGCACGGATGAACGGGCAGCGGCGATTGTCTTCGCCACGCTGAACACCACGCGCGCGCGGCTCGACCTCGTGCAGCGCCTTGCCAAGATCGCCGTATCCGATCGGGCCGTCCGCAATGAACTGACTGATATCGTGGAGCGATTCTCGGCTGCGACCCGGCTGCGCAACGATTTCAGCCATGCGACCTTCGTGCTCGACGACCATGGTGAGATCACCCACACCCAGCACATGAAGGTCGAGGAGAGCCGGGGCAATCTGCGCTTCGGCGTGCGCCGCCCGGTCGACGATGCGAGGCTGGAGGAGATCGTCCATACCATCCGCGAGCTGGACACGCTCAACCGCCGGATCTGGGATCTGATGCCGGTGCTCGAGGCGGCCACGGGCGCGGGGGCGAAGCCGGCCTGAACCGGTGTGGCGGGCTGCGGCATCCAGACAATCGCAGCGGCATCCATTGGCATAAGGGTTGCCAAATCGTTACCGGCGTAACGATTGGATGTCCCTATATGATACAGAGTGATCCGAAGACAAACACCCGTCTTGCTTCGCCGTCGGCGCGTCCGACCTTGGGGCAGACAGCGAGAAATATTCTTGCCGGAGGCTTGTGCGCCTTCGGCGTGCTGGTTCCGGTCGAGGGGCAGGCCGATTGGCAGGTTACCGAGCAAAGCGACGCCAATGGCACGACCACGACCTACCGTCGCATCAAGCCGCTCAATTTCGCGATCTCCGAACTGCCCGACGGCCCGGCGCCTGCGAACGACTGCCCCGGTCTCGCCTTCGAGATAGCGAATCCGAAGCCGGGCGAGGCCCGTTGCGTCGGGTATGTCGCGAGGCGGCGCTGAATCAGCACGACAGCAAAAAGGCCCCTGACGGGGCCTTTTGCACATTCATGCGATATCTCGGGAATTTTGGTCGGAGTGGCAGGATTTGAACCTGCGACCCCCTCGTCCCGAACGAGGTGCTCTACCAGGCTGAGCCACACTCCGATCAACTGGTGGGCGGCTTATAGCCAGCACACGCCGGCTGCGCAACAGGCTGTTTGCAGCCTTCCGTGGATTTCTTGGCATGGCGGGCGCCGTTTCGAAAACCGGCTTTCCCTTTCCGGGCCGATGCTCTAGAACGCGCGGCGCATTGGGGCGTCGCCAAGTGGTAAGGCAGCGGTTTTTGGTACCGCCATTCCCAGGTTCGAATCCTGGCGCCCCAGCCATTTCTCAATCATCTCAATCGAGTTCGTCCGGAGCGTTTCGCGCCGCTGCTCTGCGACGCGCGAATCCTGATCCAAATTCCCCGCGGATCGTCCGCGCGGCGTCGCGGGGACGATCCGCTTGACGATGCCGGTGGGTCGCGACAGTGTTGCGGGACATGCTCAGGAACGAGACCCTTTTTGACCGACGCCGACGTCGCTGCACCCCAGCGGCGGCTCTTCGGGCTGCGCGTCGATCAGCGTCCCTCCGCGTGATGATGGCCTCAACCTAGGCCCCATCCGCCGAGCCGGCCCCGGCCCGCGTTCCTGAACCTCCGCAGCCCTCGGCTCCGGGGGTTTTCTTTTGCCAAGAATCGGAAGGACAACTCCATGAGCATTCGCGTCGGCATTATCGGGATCAGTGGGTTTGGCGGCGGCGAAGCGCTGCGCCTCATTGCGAGCCACCCGTCTTTCGAGCTGGTTTACGCCGCAGGCGAGGGGAGCGCCGGCAGTCGTCTGGTGGAGCGCTTTCCCGGCGTACCGGCCAAGCTGGCCGAACTGGTGATCGAGAAATGGGATCCTGCGACCCTGCCGAAGCTCGATGTGCTTTTCGCGTCAATGCCCACGGGTGCCTCGGCCGCGGCGCTGGCGCGTGTCCCCAAGGAGGTGAAGATCGTCGATATCGGCGGAGACCACCGCTACGTCGAGGGTTGGGCGTATGGCCTCGCCGATGTCTGGCCGGAGCAGATCAAGGGTCAGACCCGCATCGCCAACCCGGGCTGCTTCCCAGCCGCGACGTTGCTGGCGCTGGCGCCGTTGCTCGCCAACACGCTGATCGAGCCGGGCAACATCATCATCGACGGCAAGACCGGCATTTCCGGCGCCGGCCGGGGCGGCGATAGCAAGTTCGGCTACGCCGAGAGCAACGAGAACCTCTCGCCCTATGGTCTGCTCAAGCACGTCCACATGCCGGAGATGGCCGAGACGATCGAGCGGCTGAGTGGAGGAAGCGCGTCGGGGCTCGTGTTCACGCCGCATCTGGTGCCCATGACGCGCGGTCTGCTCGTGACCATGTACTGCCGCGGCCGCGCCACCACGGAACAATGTCTGGAAGCGGCCCGCCAATTCTACGACGGACGGGCCTTCGTCCGCGTGACAGAGAAGCCGCCTCAAACCAAATGGGCCACGGGATCGAATCTCAGCTTCGTCAGCTATGCGGCCGATCCGGAACGCAACCTGGTGATCGCAATGGGCGCGGTCGACAATCTCGGCAAGGGAGCTGCCGGCCAGGCCATCCAGAATGCGAACCTGATCTGCGGCCTGCCCGAAACCGTGGGCCTCGACGGCGCACCTGTCTGGCCATGACGAAGGCGGGCCTCCAGGCCGCGATTCAATCCGCCTCGGAGGCCCGAAACACATCGAGCGCGAGGCGCAGCTCGACACTTGCAATTTGCGGAGAAGTGCGGCCCGCAAAGACGGGCATCGGCTGAAAATCGGTCGTGACAACGCAAGGCCGCATTTTTAAGTTCAACTCCGTTAACCCGCGAAGCCGACTATTGCCCGCGCGAGTCATAAGGGGCGACGCATGAGCAATCGGGCTCGATTGGGAGCCACCCGACGCTGTTTCCCGAGGGGATGGCGCGTCGCGATTTTGCTTGCCGTTGCCCTGATCGCTCCGACGGGGCAAGCCGGGGTCGCCCAGCAGCGCAACGACGCTCCGATCAAGCTGCAGGTCATTGGCGGGCTGGCCGGCGTCACCCAATACACGCGGATAGAGCAGCCGTTCTGGCAGTCCGAGATCGAAACCCTGTCCAAGGGCCAGATCAGCGCGACCATCCGGCCGCTCGATGCGGGGGGATTGCGCAACCAGGAAATGCTGGAACTCCTCCGGCTCGGGGTCGTGTCGATCGGCACTGCGCTGCTCAGCGTCGCCGCCGGGGAAGATCCGGAGCTGAGCGCAGTCGACCTGCCGGCGCTGAACCCGGACGTGGCGACGCTGCGCCGCACGGTGGCGGCGTTTCGGGAGCATCTGCGCAAGGTGCTGCGCGAGCGCTACGAGATCGAGCTGCTCGGGATCTATGCCTATCCGGCGCAGGTTCTGTTCTGCGCCGAGCCCTTTGCGGGGCTGGACGCCTTGGCGGGCCGCAAGGTCCGCACATCTTCCGTCGGGCAGTCGGAGCTGATGGCCGCCATCGGAGCCGTGCCCGTGATCCTGCCCTTTGCCGAGATCGTGTCCAATCTGCGCGCCCATGTCGTGGATTGCGCTGTGACGGGCACGCTGAGCGGCTACGAGATCGGCCTGCCGAGCGTTACCTCCCATGTCCATTCCATGGCGTTGAGTTGGGGCGTGTCGGTCTTCGCCGCCAATGCGACCTATTGGAACGGCCTGCCGGCCGAGGCGCGCGACGTGATCCGCAGCGGCGTGGCCCAACTCGAAGAGCGCATCTGGTCGCAGGCGGAGGCGGATACGGAGCGCGGGCTCGCCTGCAACGCCGGTACTGTGGAGTGCCCTGGCAAGCCCGAACGGCGGATGGTCGTCGTGCCCACCTCGCCGGCGGACAAGGCGCTCCGCCGCCGCCTCATCGCGGACGTCGTGCTGCCGCGCTGGCTTGAACGCTGTGGCCAGGACTGCCTGCGCTCCTGGAACACCTACCTCCGGCCTCTTCACGCGGTGGATCCGAAGACGCCATGACGGGCCGGGTGTGCCGCGACGGTGAGCCATGATCCACCGGCTCAAACTCATGGTCGGCGCGGGAACGGCCGTCATTCTGGCCGCGCTGGCGGCCGGGACCGTCCAGCTCGTGGCGCGAAGCAAGCAGGCCGCCTGGCAGAGCGCGGAACAGTCGCTGGAGCTCTCCGCGGTGGCCGTCGAGAACGTCTTCAACCGGCAGCTGCTGCAGGTCGACGGCGCGCTGGCCAGCCTGACATCCCTGTTCGAAGCGGCGAACATCTCGCCCGAGCAACCGGACGCGGCCAGCCGGCTGCTAAGAGGCCTCAATTTCCAGACGATGGCTTTTCGGGACCTGCTGCTCGTCGGCGTGAACGGGAACATCGTCGCGTCCTCCCGTGTGCGCGGCGCGCGTCGCGCCCTGCCGCCGGAGGTCGTGCCGGCTGGGCAACTGCCGACGAGCCTCGTCGGCCCGCTGAGGAACGCGATCACCGGAGACTGGTCGCTCTATGTGACGCGGGCGGCCCCGGCATGGAACGGCGTGTTTCCCGTCGCCGAAGTGCCGCTGCCCGTGCTGATGGGGCGCCTTGCGGAGACCAGCATCAGCCCGGGCGCGCAGATTGTCGTCGAGCGGGCCAACGGCCTGCTGATTGCCGCTCTGCCGCATGACGAACTCCTGACGGGCAAGCCACGCGAAGCCAAGCCGGCTTGGCACGCGGCCGACGGCAAGGCTTTCCTCACTGGCACAAACGGGGAGGGGGGCGGCAACTTGAACGTGGCGCGTGGCACGCTCTATGGCGATATCCAGGTCGTGCTTTCCGCAAGCGTTGAGACCCTGCTGGCGGACTGGCGCAAGGATCGCGACAGCACGATTCTCGCCGCTGCGATCGCCGCACTCCTGATCACGGCCTTCGCGGCGGCGCTCATGCACGCCATCGGGCAGCGCGAGCGGGCGGATGCGGAACGGACGCGGGCCGCGCGTGTTCTCGGCAATGCGATCGAAGCCATGGCCGACGGTTTCGTCATGTGGGACGAGGATGACCGGCTGGTGACCTGCAACCAGCGCTACAAGGATCTCTACGCCTTGAGCGCACCGTTCATGACGGTCGGGGCGCGTTTCGAAGACATCATCCGAAGCGGCGCGGAACTGGGGCAGTATCCGCAGGCAACGGGCGAGATCGACGCATTCGTCCGGGACATCGTCTTCTGGCACCGGAGCGGCAGCGGTGCCATCGAACGGCTGCTGCCGGACGGCCGCTGGCTACTGATCACCGAACGAAGGACGGCGGATGGCGGCACCGTCGGCATCCGCACCGACATCACGGCGCTGAAGGCGGCCTATGCCGAGCTTGCCGCCGCCAACGAGCGGGCGAACGAAGCCGCCGAGGAAGCGCAGCGGCAGAACGAGACCCTCATAGAGCAGGAAAGCCGGATTCGCTTCCTGGCCCATCACGACGACCTGACCGGGCTGCAGAACCGCTTCGCCTTCCGGCACCAGATCGTCCAGCGCCTGCAGGCCAGGCGTGGATCCGCGGCCCTGCTGTTCCTCGACCTCGACCGCTTCAAGGACGTCAACGACACGCTCGGCCATCCGGTCGGCGACCTGCTGCTGCAGTCCGTCGCCGAGCGCCTGGCTGCCTGCGTGCAGGATGCCAATTATGTCGCTCGCCTGGGGGGCGACGAGTTCGCCGTTCTCAGCCTGGAACCCGGGCAGCCCCAGCAGGCGGAAGAGCTGAGCGCCCGGATCATCGAAGCGCTGAGCCGTCCCTATGTGATTCATGGCCGCACGATCGCCATCTCCGCCAGTATCGGCATCGCCGTTGCGCAGGGCCCCGGTTCGGACGCCGACATCCTGCTGAAGCAGGCGGATCTCGCGCTCTACCAGTCGAAGGCGCTGGGGCGCGGCACGTTCTGCGTCTTCACCACCGCGATGGACGACCAACTTCGCGACCGCCTCGCCATGGAGGCGGATCTACGCCGCGGCCTGGCGGAGCATCAGTTCGAGCTGGCCTACCAGCCGGTCTATCAGCTGGGCTCCCAGCAGCTCTGCGGCTTCGAAGCGCTGCTGCGCTGGGTCCATCCGGAACGGGGCCTGATCGAACCCGCCGAGTTCATCCCGCTCGCCGAGGAGACCCGGCTGATCGTCGAGATCGGCGCCTTCGCCCTGCGACAGGCCTGTGTGGATGCCGCGCAGCTTCCCGGTACGCCGCGGATCTCCGTGAACCTGTCGCCGGTGCAGCTCGCTTTCGGTGATCCGATCGCGATGGTCCGCGATATCCTCGCCGAAACCGGCCTCGATGCCGCGCGGCTCGAGCTGGAGATCACCGAAACCGCACTGTTCTCGAACGACAAGCGGAATCTGGAGGTGCTCAAGGGTCTCAAGAGCCTCGGCGTCCGTATCGTGCTCGACGATTTCGGCACCGGCTATTCAAGCCTGAGCCATTTGCGCCTTTTCCCGCTCGACAAGGTCAAGATCGATCGCTCTTTCGTGCGCGACATGACCGTCCGGCCCGACAGCGCGGCCATCGTCGTCGCCGTCGCCGCGCTCGCGACCGAGCTCGGCATGACGACCACGGCGGAGGGCATCGAGACACTCGACCAGTTGCGAGCTGTCCAGGGAGCGGGCTGCACGGAAGCGCAGGGCTATCTGCTCGGCAGGCCTCAGCCGATCATCCAGGCGGCCCACACCACCTTCTTCAGCGATCAACTGAAGAAGCTGATGCGCAAGACCGGTCGGAATCCTGTCCGGCATTCGTGAGCAGCGGCTTCTGTTCAGCTGCGACGCCAGAATCCAACGCGGGGCCTCGACGTAAAGCCGGGGCCGTGGTGCGTCAGCAGTGCCAAAGCACGTCGCTCAGGCTACGACGAAATCCCGGCGCATGGGCGTGAAGACGTCGACGAGCACGCCGGCTTCGATATTGACCGCGCCATGGATCGCATCGGGTGGCACGGTGAAGCTATCGCCCGCGACGAGGCGCTCGGTGTGGCCCGAGATGGTAATGTCGAAGACGCCGCTCTCGACCAGCGAGCACTGGATATGCGGATGGCTGTGCGCCGGGCCGATCGCGCCGGCCTGGAAGCGCACCCGCACCATCATCACCTCGTCGCGATAGGTCAGGATTTTGCGCACCACGCCTTCGCCTGCCGGCTCCCAGGGGAGGTCGGCGTCATGGGCGAAGGGCTCGTTCCTGCGGTCCATCTCGTGTCTCCTTCAGCGAGCGAGCCAACCGCCGTCGACGGGCAGCACGACGCCATGGATGTAGGCTGCGGCGTCGGAGGCGAGGAACACGGCGGCGCCGCCGATCTCCCGCGGGTCGCCCCAATGCCCGGCCGGAATGCGGCCGAGGATCGCCGCGTTGCGCTCGGGGTCGGCGCGCAGGGCTTCGGTGTTGTTCGTCACGAAATAGCCGGGCGCGATGGCGTTGACGTTGATGCCCTTACCCGCCCATTCGCAGGCGAGAAGCCGCGTCAGCCCCGCGAGCCCGCTCTTCGAGGCGGTGTAGGAGGGGATGCGGATGCCGCCCTGGAAGGAGAGCAGGGAGGCGATGTTGATGACCTTGCCGCCCTTGCCATCGGCGAGCATCCGCTTCGCGACGCCTTGAGTCAGGAAAAAGGTCGACTTCAGGTTCACATCCATCACCGCGTCCCAATCGGCCTCGGTGAAGTCGATGGCGTCGGCGCGGCGGATGATGCCGGCATTGTTGACGAGGATGTCGAGGCGCGAGCCATCCGCTTTCGCGGCGGCTGCCGCCTCGTCGACGACGCGCGCGATCGGCTCCAGCGTGGCGAGATCGGCCGTCACCTCATGGAAGGGCCGGCCGGTCCTTGCGACCCGCGCCTTCGTCTCGGCCATGCTCGAACGGCCGACCGCGACGATGCCGGCGCCGGCCTCAGCGAGCGCGACCGCGATCGCCTGGCCGAGGCCGGTATTGGCGCCGGTGACGATCGCCGTGCGGCCGGTCAGATCGAAGGAGACGGCCATCAGCGCAGCTCGCCGGTCGCGACCATGTCCATGTCGGTGTAGTCGACGTTGTCGCCGCCCATGCCCCAGATGAAGGAATAGGCCTTGGTGCCGACGCCGGAATGGATCGACCAGCCGGGCGAGAGGATCGCCTGCTCATTGGCGACGACGAGATGGCGGGTCTCCTGCGGCTCGCCCATCAGGTGGAAGACGCGCGCGTCGGCGGGAACGTCGAAATAGAGATAGATCTCGCAGCGCCGGTCATGGACATGCGCCGGCATGGTGTTCCAGATGCTGCCTTCGTCCAGCGTGGTGACGCCCATCACGAGCTGGCAGGTGTCGCAGACGCCGGGGATGATGTACTGGCGGATGACGCGCTTGTTGGCCGTCGCCTGCTCGCCGAGCGCCAGCGTCTTGGCATCGGCCTCGCGGATCACCTTGGTCGGATGCACGGCATGGGCCGGCGTCGAGAGCAGGTAGAACTTCGCGGGATTGGCGGCATCGTCGCTGGCGAAGGAGACCTCGCCGGCCTCCTTGCCGACATAGAGCGCGTCGCGCTTGGCCAGCGCGTAGTCCTTGCCGCCGACCGAGACCTTGCCCGGGCCGCCGACATTGACGATGCCGAGTTCGCGCCGCCTGAGGAAGGCGTCGGTGCCGACAGCCTTGGGCGTCGGCAGCGTGACGGGCTTATCGGCCGGCATGGCGCCGCCGACGATGACGCGGTCGAGATGGCTGTAGGTCAGCGTCACCTCGCCGGGCGCGAACAGCGTCTCGATCAGGAAATGCCGCCGCAGCTCGGCCGTGTCGAAGCCCTTCACCGCCTCAGGATGCGAAACCTGGCGAATCTCGATGGTCATGATCAGTCCTTCAATGGAACAGGCGCGGCAGCCAGAGCGACAGGCCGGGCACATAGGTGACGAGCAGGAGCACGGCAACGCTGGCACCGTAGAAGGGCCAGATCGTGCGCATGGACTCGCCGATGGAAATGCGGCCGATGGCGCAGGCGACGAACTGCACCGAGCCGACCGGCGGGGTGTTGAGCCCGATCCCGGCGTTGAGGATCAGGATCACGCCGAAGTGGATTGGATCGACGCCGAAGGCCTTGACCACCGGCAGGAAGATCGGCGTGCAGATGATGATCATCGGTGCCATGTCCATGAAGGTGCCGAGCACCAGCAGGATCAGATTGATCATCAGCAGGATCGTGATCGGGTTGTCGGAGACCGCCTTCATCGCGGCGATGGTCGCCTGCGGCACCTCGAGGAAGGCCATCAGCCAGCCGAAGGCGCCGGCGGTGCCGATCACCAGCAGCACCATCGCCGTGGTCCGCACGGCGCCTAGCGTGGCCTCCAGGAAGGCGGTCCAGGTGAGCTGGCGATAGACGAAGATGGTGACGAGGATGGCGTAGACGACGGCAACGCAGGAGGATTCCGTTGCGGTGAAGACACCGGAGCGGACGCCGCCGAAGATGATGCCGATCAGCAGAATGCCCGGGAGCGCCAGCACGACATAGCGGCCCACCATCGCGAAGCCGGGGAAGGGCTCGCGCGGATAGCCGCGCTTCACAGCCACCGCCCAGGCGGCGAACATCAGCGCGGCGCAGAGCAGAAGGCCCGGCACGACGCCGGCCGTGAACAGGTCCGCGATCGACAGATTGCCGCCCGCCGAGAGCGAATAGATGATCATGTTGTGCGAGGGCGGGATCAGTAGCGCGATGATCGCCGCATTCGCCGTGACGTTGACGGCGTAGTCCGCGTCATAGCCGCGCTTCTTCATCTGCGGGATCATGAGGCCGCCAACGGCGGACGCATCGGCGACGGCCGAGCCCGAGATGCCGCCGAAGAGCGTGCAGGTCACGACGTTGACCTGGCCGAGGCCGCCGCGCAGATGGCCAACGAGGCTCGCGGCCATCTGGATCAGCCGCTCGGCGATGCCGCCGCGGATCATCAGGTCGCCGGCATAGATGAAGAACGGAATCGCCATCATGGCGAAGGCGTTCATGCCGGAATTCATCTGCTGGAAGACGACGACCGGGGGCAGGCCCATATAGGCGACGGTCGCGACCGAGGCGATGCCGAGGCAGAAGGCGACAGGCACGCCGATCAGCAGCAGAAGCGAGAAGACGCCGAAGAGAATCCAGAGTTCCATGGTTCAGGCCTCCTGGCTTTCGCCGAAATGGACGAAGCCGAGCGGCGCCTGCTGCTCGCCAGTGATGAAGAGCAGGAGCTTTTCCAGCGCGAACAGGGCTATCAGGGCGCCGCCGGCCGCGATCGGGACATAGTCCCAGCCGCGCGAGATACCGATGATCGGCATGCGGTCAGCCCAGGTGCCGGCAGCGAGCTGCCAGCCATAGCCGAGCATGGCGAGCCCGAAGGCGCAGACGAGGCCTTCGCCGATGATGATCAGCGCGGCGCGCAGGGGCGGCGGAGACATCACCAGCCCGACTTCGAAGCCGAGATGATCGCTCTCGCGGACGCCGACGGCGGCTCCGAGCAGAATGAACCAGGACATCAGGAACAGCGATCCGGCCTCGACCCAGATCGGCGTGTCGTTGAGCACATAGCGGCCGAATACGCCCCAGGCGACCATCACGGTCATCAGGACGAGGCCGGCTCCGGCGGTGATGAGCGCAAGCAGGCTGAGCTTGGCATCGAGGCGTGTCAGAAGAGCTGTGAAAGCGCGCATGAAATCTGCCCGAGCTGGCAAGGGGCCGATAGCGGGGCGGCCGTTGCAGGCTGCCCCGCCTGATCGAGACTCAGTTCACTGCCTGGATGGCGGCGACCATGTCCTTGAGCTTCTGGTCGGTGACGAACTTGTCGTAGACCGGCTTCATCGCGTCGATGAAGGGCTGCTTCTCGACGGTGTTGATCTGAGCGCCGCCGGCCTTGACCTTGGCCTCGGAAGCCTTCTCGCGCGCATCCCAGAGTTCGCGCATCTTGAGGACCGATTCCTTGGCGGCGGCCTTGATCAGCGCCTGGTCGGCGGCGTTGAACTTGTCGAAGCTCCTCTTCGACATCACCAGCGCTTCCGGCGAAAGCGAGTGCTCGGTCACCGAATAGAACTTCGAGACCTCGAAATGGCGGGTCGATTCATAGGACGGCCAGTTGTTCTCCGCCCCGTCGATGACGCCGGTCTGGAGGGCCGAATAGACCTCGCCGAAGGGCATCGGCGTCGCGTTGGCGCCGAGCGCCGAGACCAGCGCGACGAACATGTCGGACTGCTGGACGCGGATCTTCATGCCCTTCATGTCGCCCGGCGACTTGATCGCGCGCTTGGAATTGTAGAACGAGCGCGAGCCGGAATCGTAGAAGGCGAGCCCGATCAGGTCGTGCTTCTCGAACTCCTTCAGCAGATTGTCGCCGATAGGCCCGTCCATGGTTTTCCGCATGTGCTCGACAGAGCGGAAGATGAAGGGCAGCGAGGGAACGTTGGTCGCCGGGATCAGGTTGTTGAACGGCGCCATGTTGATGCGGTTCATGTCGATGACGCCGAAGCGCGTCTGGTCGATCGTGTCCTTCTCCTGGCCGAGCTGGGCCGAGTGGAAGACATTGATCTTGATGCGACCCTGACTGCGCTCCTCGAGCAGCTTGCCCATGTGGCGAACGGCTTCGACGGTCGGATAGTCGGTCGGATGGATATCGGCCGAGCGCAGCGTGACGCTCTGGGCCAGTGCGGAGGTCACCGCCGCGGCCGAGAAGGCCAGCGCGACGGTGCAGGCAAGGAAACTGCGGCGTGCGGTCATGATGCGTTTCTCCCTTGGAATTCGAGGCCTTTGCCGTTTCCCGGCTTGTTCGGAGGCGCTGCGAACGTAAGCTTGCTGCTCGGCCATGCTTGGCCGTCGCAGTGATTGTATGGTAGTATGTAATCGTATGGCACGCAACAGGCGTGGAGGTTTTGGACTTGAGCCTTTCGTTGGCATCACCCCCGTCCTTCCCGGGCGCTTCGGCCGCCGGGCGTGTCGAGGCCGAATTGCGCCGGGCGATCATCGCGCTGGAGCTGCCGCCGGGCGCGCGCCTGTCGGAGCAGGAGATCGCGCTGAAATACGGGGTTTCGCGGCAGCCGGTCCGTGAGGCGCTGATTGCGCTCGCCAAGACGCGACTCGTCGACGTGCAGCCGCAGCGCGGCACGGTCGTCGTCAAGTTCTCCGTCCGGAAGATGATGGAGGCGCGCTTCGTGCGCGAGGCGGTGGAGGTCGCGATCGTCCGCCAGGCCTGCCAGGCCTTTTCGGCCCAGAGCCGGTTGCGGATCGCGGATCTGCTGGACATGCAGGAGAAGGCCGCGGCCCGAGGCGACCACTCGACTTTCCAGCACTATGATGAGCTGTTCCATATCGAGCTGACGGAAGGCGTCGGCATGCCGCTGGCCTGGGAGGCCATCCGGGACATCAAGGCGCATATGGACCGGGTCTGTCAGCTGACCCTGCCGGGTGCTGACGCCATGCTGCCGCTGGTGGAGCAGCACCGGAGCATCATGGATGCGATCGATGCGAGCGATCGGGCGCGCGCCGAAGTCGCCATGCGCCACCATCTGACTGAAATCCTGCGCGCGCTGCCGAAGACGGAAGCGAGCTTTCCGGATCTGTTCGAATAGCCTGGACTGGCCTGTTCTTGCCGCCAAGGCGTCGAACAGGAACGTCCGACCCGACCAGATTGCACTGCACTCCAGTCCGCGCGTGCTCTAAGGAAAGGGAACGCGAAGCGGTATGGGGTATGAGACGATGCAGACTTCCTTCAAGAACAAGAAGGTCCTCGTTGCAGGCGGCAGCCGGGGTATCGGGCGATCGATCGCCCTGGGCTTCGCGGCGGAGGGCGCGGACGTCGCGATCTGCGCGCGCAACCCGCAGGCGCTGGCCGCGGCCGAGGCTGAGCTGAAGGCTTCCGGCGGCAAGGTCTTCGCGCTGTCGGCCGATCTCTCGAAGGCGCCGGACGTCATCGGTTTCGTCGAGAAGGCAGCTGCCGCGCTGGGCGGCATCGATATCCTCGTCAACAACGCCTCGGGCTTTGGCGCGAAGGATGACGAGAGCGGGTGGCTCGCCAGCGTCGAGGTCGACCTGATGGCGACGGTGCGCGCGACGCAGACCGCCATCCCTTATCTGGAGAAGGCCGGCAACGGCGCCATCATCAATATCTCGTCGATCTCCGGCATGATGGCCTCGCCGCGCTCGCTGCCCTATGCGGCGATCAAGGCGGCCGTCATCAACTATACGGCGGGGCAGGGGCGGGCGCTGGCGCCCAAACGCATCCGCGTCAACGCGATCGCGCCCGGATCGATCGAGTTTCCGGGCGGCTCCTGGGAGAACCGCAAGACGACCGACCCGGAGCTCTACAAGCGTGTTTTCGACAGCATTCCCTGGGGGCGGCTGGGGACTCCGGAGGAGATCGCCAAGGTCGCGCTCTTCCTGGCCGGCGACATGGCGAGCTGGGTGACGGGCCAGACGATCGTGGTCGATGGCGGCCAGACGCTGACCTGAGCGAAGTCGGCGCTCAACTCACCTGGGCGAGCGCCACGGCGTCGGCGCCAGCTGGATAGCGCAGTCGGCTGGTGCCGTCGGTCACGGCTGCCCAGACGGCTTCGGCCACGTCGCTTTCCTTCGTGACAAGAGATGGGCTCATGAAGCCGGCAAAGATGGGCTCGGCGAAGGCTGCATAAGCCTGCGGGATCAGGTCGGTGACCTTGACCTCGGTGTTGTGGGCGAATTGCGTCGTCGGGGCATAGCCGGGCTCGACCAGCTTCGCCGACACCCCGAAATGGGCGAGCTCGTGCGCCAGCGAGGCGGTGAAGCCCTCGATCGCCATCTTGCTGCCGGTATAGGCGGCGGCCAGCGGCATAGGGGTCAGCGTCACGCTGGAGGTGACGTTGACGATGATGCCGGACCGGCGCGCCCGGAACTGCGGGATCGCCGCCTGGGACATCGCCATGGTGCCGAAGGTATTCGTCTCGAAGACCTTGCGAATATGGGACATCGGCGTGGCCTCGAAGGCGCCGACCACACCGATGCCGGCATTGTTGACGAGCGCGTCGATCGGCCCTGCCGCCTCGACCGCCGCCGCGATGCTTTCGGGGCTGGTGACATCGAGGGGGAGAATGCGGATCCGCTCCGAGGCTGGCAGGATGCCGTCGCGGGGATTGCGCATCGTGGCGACGACGTGCCACCCACCGGTGTGGAAATGACGCGCGGTCTCGAGGCCGTAGCCGGACGAACAGCCGGTGATGAGGACAGTCTTCATGGATAGCTCCGGTTTCGCTGTTGACGCACCGGAGATAGCCGCGGCAGACTGTACTATCTGCGATAAGGTGTCCGTAATTCTTTTGCGATAGTCCAGGAAGATGTCCGATCCGCTCTCTCAGTTCATTGAGCTGCTGCGGCCGCGCACGATCTTCTCGAAGGGCATCAGTGGCGCTGGCCGCTGGGGCGTGCGCTATTCGGCATTCGGCCAGCCCGGGTTCTGCGCGGTGACGGAGGGAAGCTGCCGGCTCACGGTCGATGGCGAGGTGCCCGTCGTTCTGCAGGCGGGAGATTTCGTGCTCCTGCCCGCGACGCCCTCCTTCTCGATGACCGGGTTTGAGCCGGTGAGACCCGTGCTCGTAGACCCGAAGACGGCCCTCGCTCCGAACGATGAGGTGCGCCACGGGCGAGCTGACGGGCCGCCGGATGTGCGGATGCTCGGCGGCTATTTCGCCTTCGAATCCCCTGATGCGGCCCTGCTCGTGTCGCTGCTGCCGTCTATGATACACGTCCGTGGAGTGGAGCGGCTTTCGGTGCTGGTGCGCCTCGTCGGGGATGAGGCGGGGAGAGACGAGGCGGGCCGTGAGTTGGTGCTCGCCCGCCTGGTCGAAGTGCTGCTGATCGAAGCGTTGCGCGCGGTACCCAGCCAGGCCTCGCCGGGGCTCCTGCGCGGGTTGGGCGATCCGCGCATCGCAATCGCACTCAAGCGGATTCACGGCGATGCCGCCCGGTCATGGACGGTTGCAGAGCTCGCCCGGGAAGCAGGCATGTCGCGCTCGGCCTTTTTCGAGCGCTTCAGCGGCACTGTCGGCCTGCGGCCCATGGAATACCTGCTCGGCTGGCGGATGGCGGTGGCGAAGAGCCTGCTCCGCGCCGGACATCTCGCGCTGGAGGAGGTGGCGCTGCGCGTCGGGTATCGTTCGGCCAGCACCTTCAGCACTGCCTTCAGCCGGCAGGTCGGGCAGCCGCCCGGCCGCTATATGCGCATGGCGGGAACCGCCTAGATATCAGGATGCCCTGGCTGTTCGTGCCAACGGAATGCCGGTCTGGCTGTGGGCCCTGTCTCCGCCACCATGATCGGCGATGAAGGACGCGACCTCCCTGGGTCGGCAGGGCGGGCTGATCAGATAGCCCTGTGCCTCGGTGCAGCCGCAGGCCCGGATCGTCTCGAACTGCTCGAGGGTTTCGACGCCTTCGGCCGTGGTGTCGATGGCGAGGCTGGCGCCGAGATCGGCGACCGCGCGGATGATCGCGACGTTGTCCTTGTTGTCGGCGAGATCCGCGATGAAGGAGCGGTCGATCTTGATCTTGTCGAAGGGGAAGGAGCGCAGGTAGCTCAGCGACGAGTAGCCGACACCGAAATCGTCCATGACGATGCGGATGCCGAGCGCGCGCAGTTCGTGCAGCTCCGCGATGGTGGCCTCGTCATTGCGCAGCAGGACCGCTTCGGTGATTTCGAGTTCCAGGCGGCTCGGCGCCAGGCCGGACTCCGCGAGCACGCGCCTGACCATCGTGACGAGGCTGCGGCCGCGAAACTGGATCGGCGACAGATTGACCGAAATCCGCATCGGCGCTGGCCAGCGGGCTGCTTCCTGGCAAGCCTGGCGTAGGACCCACTCGCCAATCGGCAGGATGAGGCCGGTTTCCTCTGCGATCGGAATGAACTGCGCCGGCGAGACGGAGCCTCGCAGCGGGTGTGACCAGCGCAGGAGAGCCTCGAAGCCGGTCAGGGCCCGGTCGTCCGCGCGCACCAGCGGCTGGAAGACCAGATGGAACTCGTCATTCGCTAGGGCCTGACGGAGATCGATCTCGAGCGCGCGCCGAGCCTCGACCTGGGCGCTCATATCCGACTCGAAGAAGCGATAGGCATTCCGCCCTTCCGCTTTTGCGCGATAGAGCGCCAGGTCGGCGCATTTCATCAGATGGTCGGCGGTGACGCCATCGGCCGGCGCCATGGCGATGCCGATGCTGAGGCCGGTGCTGATCTCATGGCCGTCGATCGTGAAGGGCGAAGACATGATGTGCACCATGCGTTCCGCCAACCTGGCCACAGCGGTGACGTTCGTCGCATGCATCAGGATCGCGAACTCGTCGCCGCCGAGCCTCGCGATTGTGTCCCCCGGGCGGATCGCCTTGCCGAGCCGGCTGGACACCGCGCGCAGCAGCTTGTCGCCCAGCGGGTGCCCAAGCGTGTCATTGACGAGTTTGAACCTGTCGAGATCAAGGCAGATCACCGCCATCGGCTTGCCGCTATGCAACGCCGTGGTCAGCCCTTCGGCCATCCGTTCGCGGAACAGGGCGCGATTTGGCAGGTCCGTCAGGATGTCGTGATGCGCCATGTGTTCGATGCGCTGCTCGGCATGGCGGCGGAGCGTGACGTCCTCATGCATCACGACCCAGCCGCCGTGAGGCATGATCTCGTAGATGACCTCGATGATGCGCCCGTCACCGAGCTGGCGGTATGCCATGTGCTCGCCGGCCTCTAGCTTGCGCATGTAATCCGCAACGATCGCATCCGGGTCCCCGCCGGGGAGGTTTCCGATCGCGATGCTGTGCTCGACGATGCCACGCATGGAGATGCCGGGCTTCACGACGTCCGGGGACATCCCGTAGAGCTTGAGATAGCGGCTGTTGCAGACGAGGAGGTTGAGCTGCTCGTCGAACATGGCCAGCCCGTGGGCCATGTTGTTGAGGGCGGCGTCAAAAAGCCGATGCTGCTCGCGCTGGGCCTCGCCCGCGCGCTCCTGTTCGGTGATCTCTTCATGGATGGCGACCCAGCCGCCATTCTCCATCGGTTCGTAGGTCGCCTTGAAGATGCGGTCTCGCGCGGGGCGGCGATATGAGACGCGCTGCCGGGGTTCCAGCTCCGCGTGAAGGCGGGCAACAGCATCGTCGAGTGCCTCTGCGTCGATGGCCCCTCTCGCGACGCTTTGGGCTACGATCTCGCGGATAGTGGTGCCGGGCTTCACGACCGCGGCCGACATTCCGTACATTTCGAGATAGCGCCGGTTGCAGACGACGAGCTTCAGGTTTCGGTCCAGCATGACGAGACCGTGGGGCATGTAATTCAGTGCGGCGTCGAAGCGCCGGTGCTGCTCGCGCAGTTCCTCGGCCGCCCGCATCTGTTCGGTGATATCTTCGTAGGTAACGACCCATCCGCCATGTCCCATCGGGCGGCTCCGTATCGCGATGGTGCGCCCGTCGGCGAAGCGCCGCTGCATGCCGGGCTCGCGCCTGTCGATCAGGCGAGACTGAAAATCGGCGACCACGGCCTCGGCGTCCAATCCCGGCAGATGCAGGCCGCGCGCTACGCTGGTCCGAACCATTTCGAGCAGCGAAGTGCCGGGTTGCGTCGTTTCGGCGTCGAGCCCGTATAGCTCCATATATTGGCGGTTGCAGAGGACCAGGCGGAAGTCGTCGTCGTAGACGCACAAGCCGTGGGCCATGTTGTCGAGCGTCGCGTCGAGCAGGAGATTTTGCCGGTGAAGCTCCGCGGCTGCCGTGCGCCGCGCGGCCTCGATCTGTCGCAGCCCGGTAACGTCCTCAAACGTGCCGACCGAACTGCCGTCCGGCATCGGGGCTAGGAGGGCGCGGACAGTGCGGCCGTCGCCGAGCACATAGTCGAACGTGACCGGGACGCCACCCGCCTGCTTGGCGCGGCGGCGGCGCAGCAGATCCTCGACCATCAACCCTGGATAGGTGCCTGCGGCAACGCCGTACTCGAAGATCTGGCGCAGCGTGACGCCGGGCTTCACCACGGCCGGGTCAGAGCCAAATATGCTGGCGTAGAGCTCGTTGCTAACGATCAGGCGTTCATCCGCATCGAACATGCAGAAGCCCTGAGACATGCCGTTGAGGGCTGCGTCGAAGAGGCGATGCTGCCGACGCAAATTCTCCGCCACCTGCTCGCGCTCGGTGACGTCCTCGCATGCTACGACCCAGCCTCCACCCGGCATCGGCCTGTTGCGGGTGAAGAGGTAGCGCCCATCGCCCAGCTGCCTGACATAGTCGCTGCCGCTGACGAGGAGCGCGCGAATGGACTCAAAGAGCTGCTCGACCGTGAAATCCGGATGGAGATAGGCCTTGTAGTAATGCCCGACCACGTCCCGCAGAGACGTGCCGGGCGGGACCAGGGCGGGATCGAGGCCGAGATAGCTCAGATACTGATTGTTGCAGACGATCAGGCGCTCATCGGCGCCGTACATGGCGAAGCCATGCGACATGCTCTCGAGAGCCGTGCCGAACCTGGCGACCTGCGCCTTCAGCTCGAGATCGAGTCGATGCTGCTCGGTGATGTCCTCGAAAGTCGCGGCCCAGCCGCCGGAGACGATCGGCTCGTAACGGACCCGCACCATGCGGGCATCGCTCAGCGGCCAGCACTCACTGAAGGCGCCGCCGCTTGCAAACTGGCGCGCATGGCGCAGCCTGAGGTCTTCGCTTGCCTCCTCGGACAGATCCTCCAGGGCGTTCCACCGGCTGAGCAGACCCTGAAGCGGCAGGCCGACGCGGAGGGCGTCCGGCGGCAGGCCGAGGATACTGGCCATGGGCCGGTTGAAGTGGACGATTCGAAGATCGGAGTCGAAGAGGCACAGACCATGAGCGACGGCCTCGAGCGCGATCGCGTTCAGATTCAACCGAGTCTGACGAAGGTCCCCCTGCTCCGGTTTCATCGGCCTGACATCAACCCCTACCATTCATACATAGTTCGCCTTCGACGACGCTCCTCACGACCCGGTGTCATTCACGCGTCTCCGGCTGCAGGCCCTTGAGACGTCAGGACGGCAAACCTCTCGCAACCGATGAGTCCGGCATATCGTTTCCGAAGTGAAAGCTGCGCCAAATCCTCTAATCTGACGTTAAGTCGGACACTCTAGATCGTCCGACCGTCTCGCTGCATTCGCTCCGGCACACCGGATCATCGTCGTTCCCTCGTGATTTGGCGGGCGAGGGGGAGTGTGTTACTTCGCAGCTGCGAAAGGCCGGCGACAGGTCTGCCGCAGCATCCGCAGTAGGAGCAGACGATGAAGATCGTAATGGTTGGGTCCGGCTATGTCGGCCTCGTGTCCGGAGCATGCTTTGCGGATTTCGGCCACGACATCGTGTGCGTCGACAAGCAGGCCAGCAAGATCGAGGCACTGAACCGGGGCGAGATCCCGATCTTCGAACCCGGTCTCTCGGAGCTGGTGCGCAGCAATGCCGCCGCCGGCCGGCTTTCCTTCACCACCGACCTGAGCGGCCCGGTGGCCGATGCCGACGCCGTCTTCATCGCGGTGGGCACCCCCTCGCGGCGCGGGGACGGCTTCGCCGACCTGTCCTATGTCTATGCGGCGGCGCGCGAGATCGCGTTGGCGCTGAACGGCTATACGGTGATCGTGACCAAATCGACGGTGCCGGTCGGCACTGGCGATGAGGTCGAGCGGATCGTGCGCGAGCTCAGGCCGGACGCCGAGTTCTCAGTGGTCTCGAACCCCGAATTCCTGCGCGAAGGCGCTGCGATCGAAGACTTCAAGCGGCCCGACCGGATCGTTATCGGTGCCGAGGAAGAGCGCGCGCGGACCGTGATGGCGGATGTCTATCGCCCGCTCTATCTCAACAGCGCGCCGATCCTGAACACGAGCCGGCGCACGGCCGAGCTGACGAAATACGCCGCCAATGCCTTCCTCGCCACGAAGATCACCTTCATCAACGAGATGGCGGATCTCTGCGAGCAGGTCGGCGCCAATGTCCAGGACGTGGCGCGCGGCATGGGTCTGGACAACCGCATCGGCGGGAAGTTCCTGCATGCCGGGCCCGGCTATGGGGGCTCCTGCTTCCCGAAGGACACGCTGGCCCTGATCAAGACCGCGCAGGACTACGGCACGCCCTCGCGGATCGTCGAGACGGTCGCGGCGGTCAACGACCAGCGCAAGCGCGCCATGGGCCGCAAGGTCGTCACTGCCTGCGGCGGCGCGGTGCGCGGCAAGACCATCGCGGTGCTCGGCCTCACCTTCAAGCCCAACACCGACGACATGCGCGACGCGCCTTCTCTGGCGATCATCGCTGCCCTCCAGGATGGCGGCGCCACCATCCGGGCCTTCGATCCGGAGGGGATGGAGCAGGCAAAGGCGGCGCTGTCGGGCGACATCCAATACTGCAGCGACGCCTATGACTGCGTGACCGGGGCGGATGCGGCGGTCATCGTGACCGAATGGAACATCTTCCGCGCGCTGGATCTCGACCGCGTCAAGAAGCTGATGAAGGAGCCCGTGCTGGTCGATCTGCGCAATGTCTATCGCGCCGAGCAGGTGCGGGCGCAGGGCTTCCACTATGACGACATCGGCCGCGGCATCGTTTCGCCCGAGCCCAAGACCAAGGAGCACGCGGCCTGAGAGGCCGCGTGACATCACCGGTTAACCCTGTCGGCAAGCAACGACAATCTTATACGGGGTGTAAAGAGGTGGCCGGTTAGACCGCGGACAGTGTCCGTGGAGTAAATCATGCTGCTTTCGATCGGTGTCGTCTGGCTCGCCTGCGCAGCGATCTTCCTCGAACTGGCCGATCGCGCGCCGGTGATCGAGGGCTGAAAGCTCTTCGCGAACGCGATCGGCGAGGGGGCGCGGCTATTAGCGCCAGGCATCGGCCGCGCGCATGATCCCGGATGCTCCCCGGCGGCTTCGAGCGCGCTGCGTTTCAACCGCAAAAGACGAGGATGGCTGCCGCTCGCGGAGCGGCACGCTGCCATTGGCGATTGCACATCCGGGCGGAATATAGGAGTTGTGCGTCGCCGCGAGGCCGTGCCGGCCCGCGATGCTGCGTGCTGCCTGGCAGGAAACGCAATCCGGCGCCGCGAAACGCGGCGCAACTGGAGGACGGAATGGATCGTTCTGGTGCTGGTAAGGTTGCCTTGATCACGGGCGTGACGGGTCAGGACGGCGCTTACCTTTCGGAGCTGCTGCTCGAGAAGGGCTATGTGGTGCACGGCATCAAGCGCCGGTCGTCCTCCTTCAACACAGGCCGCATCGAGCATCTCTACCAGGATCCGCATGAGAAGGATCCGCGCTTCGTCCTGCACTATGGCGACATGACGGATTCGACCAATCTGATCCGCATCATCCAGGAGGTTCAGCCCGACGAGATCTACAATCTCGCCGCCCAGAGCCACGTCCAGGTTTCGTTCGAGACGCCCGAATATACCTCCAACGCCGACGCGACGGGGACATTGCGCCTGCTGGAAGCGATCCGTCTGCTCGGACTGACCAAGAAGACGCGCTTCTACCAGGCTTCGACGTCCGAGCTCTATGGCAAGGTGCAGGAAGTCCCGCAGAGCGAGAAGACGCCGTTCTATCCACGCAGCCCCTATGCGGTGGCCAAGCTCTATGCCTACTGGATCGTGGTGAACTACCGCGAGGCCTATGGCATGCACGCCTCGAACGGCATCCTCTTCAACCATGAGAGCCCGCTGCGCGGCGAGACCTTCGTGACCCGCAAGATCACCCGCGCGGTGGCGGCGATCAAGCTCGGCTTCCAGGACAAGCTCTATCTCGGCAATCTCGACGCCAAGCGCGACTGGGGCCATGCCCGCGAATATGTCCGCGGGATGTGGCTGATGCTGCAGCAGGACGAGCCGGACGATTATGTGCTCGCGACCGGCGAGACGACGCTGGTCCGGGATTTCGTGACCCATGCCTTCAGCCAGGCCGGGATCGATCTCACCTGGAAGGGCGAGGGTGTCGACGAGAAGGGAATGGATGCGAAGACCGGCCAGGTTCTGGTCGAGGTCGACCCGCGCTATTTCCGGCCGACGGAGGTCGAGCTGCTCATCGGCGACCCGAGCAAGGCCGAGGAAAAGCTCGGCTGGAAGCACGAAACCAACTGGCGCGCCCTGTGCGAGGAAATGGTTCGCGAGGATCTGAAGCGGGTCGAGCGGGAGCGCCGCGCCAATGCCGAGTGAGGCCATCTACGACCTCGCCGGCAAGCGCGTCTGGGTCGCCGGTCATCGCGGCATGGTCGGGGCGGCGCTGCTGCGCCGGCTCGCGAGCGAGAATTGCGAGGTCCTGATCGCGGGCCGCGACAAGGCCGATCTGATGCGGCAGGCCGAAACCGAGCGCTGGCTGGCGGAAAGCAGGCCCGATGTCGTGATCGTCGCTGCGGCCAAGGTCGGCGGCATCCTGGCGAACGACACCTATCCGGCCGATTTCCTCTATCAGAACCTGATGATCGAGGCGAACATCGTCGAGGCGTCGCGCCAGGCCGGGGTCGGCAAGTTGCTCTTCCTCGGATCGAGCTGCATCTATCCGAAGTTCGCGCCCCAGCCGATCCAGGAGGATTCGCTCCTGACCGGATCTCTTGAGCCGACCAATGAATGGTACGCGATCGCCAAGATCGCCGGCATCAAGCTCGCCCAAGCCTACCGCAAGCAGTACGGCGCCGACTACATCTCGGCGATGCCGACCAATCTCTATGGGCCGGAAGACAATTTCGATCTCCAGTCGAGCCATGTGATGCCGGCGCTGATGCGCAAGGCGCATGAGGCGAAGCTCAGAGGCGACAAGACCTTGACGATCTGGGGCACGGGCACGCCGCGGCGCGAGTTCCTCCATGTCGATGATTGCGCGGACGGGCTCGTGCATGTGCTGAAGCACTATTCCGGCTACGAGCACGTCAATATCGGCTCCGGAGAGGATGTTTCGATCCTCGAGCTCGCCGAAACGGTCTGCGAGGTGGTCGGTTTTCAGGGCGAGATCGTCAAGGACACGAGCAAGCCCGATGGCACGCCGCGCAAGTTGATGAGCGCAGACCGGCTGAGGGCGATGGGCTGGGCTCCCAGGATCGGGCTGCGCGACGGCATTGCTTCGACCTATCAGTGGTTCCTCGCGAACAAGAGCTGAAACAGCTACGCCGGCGCGGACGGTTCACGCGGGCGGCGTGAGCCGGGCGCGCTACCGGCGCTTTGCGCGTTCGAAAAGGCACGAAATCACCGATCTGGGCACCAAGGGGAAGCCGGCGAATTCCTCTACGGAACAATGCCGATTCCGTCGCGTCTCTAGTTGATCTTCGCAGTGCAACATCGTAAACAGATCACTAATTCCCTAGCGATCTTGGATGCCATGGCGAATGATATGATCGCAGCAGGTGCGGCGCGGTCCGGGCTTGGCGTCCGGTTTCGCTATGACTTGGCGGGTCCGGTGGCAATGGTCGCCGATGTGCTGACCGTCGTTGCTACGAGCCTGCTGTGCAGCGCAGGCTACAACCTTTTTCGAGGTGGAGAGGCCTATCTGCTGGTGGACGCGCTGGCGCTGGGCGCGCTGTTCGCCTCGCTGTTCGTCTTGTTGATGCAGTGGCGCGGGTTGTATCGACCGCTCGAGCTGCTGCGACCGCTGCGCCAGATTTCGAGCGCCTTCACGGTCTGGGCCCTCGTCGTCTGTTTCCTGACGGCGATCGGCTTCGCGCTGAAGAGCGGACATCTGGTCTCGCGCGTCGGTGCCGTAACGTTCATGTTGACAGGGTTCCTTGGCGTCGCGGCTTTGCGGTTCGGCTGGCACGCCTTCATGAACCGGGCCCTGGACCAGGGTCGGTTCGCGACCCGGCGCATCGCCGTCATCGGGGACGACGCCTGCATCGACGAAAGCAAGCTGGCGCAGAAGCTCGCGCCTTACGGCTTCTCGATCTCCACGCGCGTCAGGCTGCCGGACGGCGACGCCGCAGCGGAGAGCGCTGCGGTCTCCGAGCTCATCGCGCGCCTGCGCGGTTCGCAGATCGAAGAGGTTGTCGTGGCCGTCGACGATGGCGACTTCAAGCGCGCGCAGCAGGTCATCGCGGCGCTGCGTATCCTGCCGCTTCCCGTCAAGCTGGTGCTCGGCCGGGGGCTCGGCGAACTGGCCGTGCGGCCCGTCGAGCGCTTCAGCGGCGGTCTCGTAGCGGTCGAGATGCACCGGGCGCCGATGTCGCCGGTCGATCGCGCCGTGAAGAGGGGCCTCGACATCGCCATTGCGGGCAGCGCCATCCTGCTGATCTCGCCGCTGCTGGTGATGACCGCGCTGGCCATCCGGCTCGACAGCCCCGGGCCGATTCTGTTCAAGCAGACCCGCAACGGCTTCAACAACAGGCCGTTCCGCATCCTCAAGTTCCGCAGCATGCATGTCATGGAGGACGGACAGATGGTGCGGCAGGCCTCGCGGCACGACCGCCGCGTGACCTCCGTGGGCCGCTGGATCCGCAAGCTCAGCATCGACGAACTGCCGCAACTCTGGAACGTGCTGCGCGGCGACATGTCGATCGTCGGGCCGCGTCCGCATGCGCTCGCTCATGACGCCCATTACGAGCAGTTGATCGGTGACTATCCTTATCGTCAGCACGTCAAGCCAGGGATCACCGGCTGGGCGCAGGTGAACGGCAGCCGTGGCGAGACGCCCACGACCGAGAGCATGGCGGAGCGGGTCAGGCTCGATATCTGGTATGTCGAGAATGCCAGCGCCTGGCTGGACCTACGCATCATGGCGCGGACGCTGACGACGTTGGTGGACGTCAGGCAGACCTATTGAAGGATTGGGCCGTTCCAGGGCCTTTTGCGCCTGTGCCGAACCTCCGCGAACGATGGGCGAGGCGGCGTCGACCTGACGAATTCCCGCGGGGTGGGTGACTATCGGCTTACCGGCGTGTATGCGGTAGCCGGTCATTGACGGCTGCGTGCCGGAAACAAGGGAAGCCTGGTGTTGTTGCGTTTCCTCGTCACCGGCGGCGCCGGGTTTATCGGCTCGGCCGTGGTGCGAAAGCTGATCGAAGAGACGCCGCACGAGGTTTGCGTAGTCGACAAGTTGACCTATGCCGGCAACCTCGCCTCGCTGGAGCCTGTCGCCGGCAGCAATCGTTACCGGTTCGAGCAGGCCGACATCTGCGATGGCGAGCAGATGCAGACGATCTTCGCCGATTTCGCGCCGGATGTGGTGATGCATCTGGCGGCCGAGAGCCATGTCGATCGTTCGATCGACGGACCAGCCGCCTTCATCGACACCAATGTCGTGGGCACCTTCACCCTGCTGCAGGAGGCGTTGCGCCATTTCCGGGCGCTGCCGGACGAACGCAAGGCGTCTTTCCGCTTCCACCACATCTCGACCGACGAGGTGTTCGGTTCGCTCGGCGATGAAGGGTTCTTTCGCGAGGACACGGCCTATCAGCCGAACTCGCCCTATTCCGCGTCGAAAGCAGCGTCCGACCATCTGGTCCGCGCCTGGCACCACACCTATGGCCTGCCGGTCGTGATGACCAATTGCTCGAACAATTACGGGCCCTATCATTTCCCGGAGAAGCTGATTCCGCTGATGATCCTGAACGCGGTGGAGGGGAAGCCGCTGCCGGTCTACGGCAACGGCCTCAATATCCGCGACTGGCTCTATGTCGATGATCACGCTGAAGCGCTGCTGACCGTCGCGACCCGGGGCGAACTCGGCGAGAGCTACAATATCGGCGGGCACAACGAGAAGGCGAATATCGAGGTCGTGAAGGCCATCTGCGCGATCCTCGATGAGCTCAGGCCTGATCCGGCCGGCCCGCATGAGCGGCTCATCACCTATGTGACCGACCGGCCGGGCCATGATGCGCGCTATGCGATCGATGCAGGCAAGATTGGGCGCGAACTGGGCTGGATGCCGAAGGAGACCTTCGAGACCGGACTGCGTCGCACCGTGGAATGGTATCTCGCCAATCCGAAGTGGTGGGGCGATATCCGCTCCGGCGTCTATCGCGGCGAGCGCCTCGGAGCTGGCTGACCGGCTGAGCGGAGAGCTGCGTGATGCTGAGTGTTGAGGATAGTGGTCTTTCCGGGGTGAAGATCGTCACGCTGACGAAGCATGGCGACCTTCGCGGCTTCTTTTCGGAAACCTGGAGCCGGGCGGGCTTCGCGAAAGCCGGCATCGATGTCGACTTCGTGCAAGACAACCACTCGTTGTCGGCCCAGGTCGGAACGCTGCGCGGCCTGCATTTCCAGTCGCCGCCCTTCGCCCAGGACAAGCTGGTGCGGGTGACGCGCGGGCGCATTCTCGATGTCGCGGTCGACATCCGGGCCTCGTCGCCCAGCTTCGGTCATCATGTTGCGATCGAGCTTTCGGCGGAGAACTGGAAGCAGATCTTCATTCCTGCTGGCTTCGCCCATGGCTTCGTCACGCTCGAGCCCGATACGGAGGTCCAGTACAAGGTCAGCGCGCCCTATGCGCCGCAGAACGACCATGGGCTGGCCTTCGACGATCCGGCGCTCGGCATCGACTGGCGGCTGCCAGCATCGGAGCTGACACTCTCGGACAAGGACCGCAAGCATCCGCGGCTTTCCGAGATGCTGAGCTATTTCGACTGATGACATTGCGCATCGCCGTCACGGGTTGGACCGGCCAAGTCGTCCGCGCCATGCTGGAGCGAGTGCCGCTTGGCGTCGAGGTCATCGCGCTCCGTCGCCCTGACCTTGACCTGGCTGTTCCGAAGACGATTTCGCCGGCCCTGCGCGCGGCCAGGCCCGACGTCATCGTGAACGCGGCCGCCTATACTGCCGTGGACCAGGCTGAGACGGAGCCCGAGCTCGCCATGCGCGTCAACGGCGAGGCGGCTGGCGAGGCGGCGCGGGCGGCAGCGGCGCTCGGCATTCCCGTCATCCAGCTCTCGACCGACTATGTGTTCGACGGCGCCCTCGATCGGCCCTATCGCGAGGACGACGCCACTCACCCGGTTTCGGCCTATGGCGCAAGCAAGCTTGCCGGCGAGCAGGCTGTCGCAGCCGCCAACGCCAATCATGTGATCCTACGCACTGCCTGGATCTACAGCCCCTTCGGCAAGAATTTCGTCAAGACGATGCTGCGGCTCGCAGAGACACGTGACGAAGTCGGCGTCGTCGCCGACCAGCTGGGATGTCCAACCAGCGCGCTCGACATTGCCGACGCGATCTTCGTCGTCGCGAAGAACCTGTGCCAACGGCCGGACGAGGCTTCGCTGCGCGGCGTCTTTCATATGGCAGGGCAGGGCGAGACAAGCTGGGCGGGCTTCGCCGAGGCGATCTTCACGGAAGCGGAGCGGCATGGCCGCCGGCCTGTCCGCGTCCGCCCGATCGGCACGGCGGATTATCCGACGCCCGCGCGCCGGCCGGCCAATTCCCGATTGGACTGCACCAGGCTAGCCGCCGTCCATGGCATCGTCTTGCCGGAGTGGCGGGAAGCGACCCATTCCTGCGTCGGAAGGCTGTTGGCGGAAGAAGGGACACTGGCGTCATGAAGGGCATCATTCTCGCCGGCGGCTCCGGCACGCGGCTTCATCCGATGACACGGGCGATCTCGAAGCAGCTCTTGCCGATCTACGACAAGCCGATGATCTACTACCCGCTCAACACACTGATGCTGGCGGGCATTCGCGAGATCCTGCTGATCTCCACGCCGCACGACCTGCCGCATTTCCAGCGCCTGCTCGGAGACGGGGCGGAGTGGGGGCTTTCGCTCTCCTATGCCGAGCAGCCGCAGCCCGACGGGCTGGCTCAGGCCTATGTGATCGGCGCGGATTTCGTGGGCGGGGAGCCATCGGCGCTGATCCTCGGCGATAACCTGTTCTATGGTAACAGCCTGACGGAGATGATGCAGGCCGCGGCGCGGCGCGAGCATGGCGCCACGGTCTTCGCCTATCAGGTCCGCGACGCCGAGCGTTACGGCGTCGTCTCCTTCGACGCATCCGGCAAGGCGCTCTCGATCGAGGAGAAGCCGAAGGCGCCCAAGTCGAACTGGGCGGTGACCGGGCTCTATTTCTACGACGCGCAGGTGGTCGAGATTGCGGCCGCGCTCAAGCCGTCGGCGCGCGGCGAGCTGGAAATCACGGATGTGAACCGCGCCTATCTCGAGCGTGGAGACCTTTCCGTCGAGCTGATGGGGCGGGGTTTCGCCTGGCTCGACACCGGCACGCCCGAGAGTCTGCTGCAGGCCGGCGAGTTCGTGCGCACGCTGGAGGGCCGCCAGGATCTGCGCATCGCCTGCCCGGAGGAGACCGCCTGTCGACAGGGGTGGATCAGCCCCGCCGACCTTACCCGCCTCGGCGAAGAACTCGCCAAGGGCGACTACGGCCGCTACCTCCTGCGTGTCGCCGCGGAGCTCGCCGAGCTCGGCTGACGCAGGACGCGCGGATAGCGCCGGCAAGTGGCCTTGGGGCGATCTTTCTTGCAGGCATTCCGTTGCCGAAACGTCATATTTGAATATGAGGCGCCGTGATTGTAGAGTTCGCGGGTCATCATCCAGACAAGGCTCGGACGAACGGGTGCGTATGCGCGGTCTGATCTCTGCACTAGCCTTTGCCGCGGTCGCTCTCGTCGCTCAACCCGTGCGGGCGGACTGTTCCGTCGCCTCATTTGACCGGGCGCGGACACTCGTCGAAGGCTTCATGTTCGAACAGGGCTCGCTGTTGCGTGATTATCCGCGCGGCGGCCCTGGCATGCGCTACCGGGTGAGCGCGATCGTCGCATCGAGCAAGGCGGCTGTGCCGCAGATCCTTCGGGCGATCAGCGCCGGCAACATGGAGCAGCGGCAGGCGGCGGGCGCCGGCATGGCTCTGGCGGCCCGGCTCTGCGAGAAGAAGCAGCAAGCTGCGGCGGCCCGATGGATCGAGAAGACGGCCAAGACCTATAACGATCCGGGATTCCTTCGCGAGTTCGACAAGTTCTACAAGTCGCGCGAGGATGCCCAGGCGGAGGTCGACGACGCCATCCGGGCGGCCAGCCTGCGCAAGCAGATGGAGGCGTCCAATGCCGGCTCCGGCGATCGGAGCGCGGTGGGGCGGTCCATCGGCGTCCCGCTGCATGGCGACCTGAAGTCAGTCCGTCCGATCCAGCAGATCCGATAGTGCTGGCGTGGCGTCGCTGTTTCCCCTGATCCGAGGGCTGGCCGTGAGTGCGGCCGTGCTTCTCCTGATGTCGGTTCGGCCGGTGGATGCCAAGGATTTCACAGTCGTGGCCTTCGGCACGAGCCTTACGGCGCGCGGTGGCTGGCCGGCGGCATTGGAAGACGCGCTCGGCCGCTGCCTGAAGCAGCCTGTATCGGTTGTCGTGGTGGCGCAGCCCGGCGCGACTTCGGACTGGGCGGTTGGTGCCGCAGACCGGGTATTCGCGGCGCGGCCCGATGTTGTTCTGGTCGAGATGTCGGCCAATGACGCGGCGTTTCACCGCCTCGTTTCAATGGCGACGAGCCGGCGCAATATGAGTGCCATATTCAAGCGGCTGGCCGCGCTGGAGCCGAGGCCGCGCGTCTTCAACATGGCGATGAATCCGGTTTCCGGCGTGCGCGGGCTCGATCGGTTTTTCCTCGATCGCTATGTCAATCTCCACCGCAAGCTCGCGCTGCAATCGGGCGGTGCCTTCATCGATCACGGCCCGGCCTGGGCGAGCCTACCCCCCTCGCAATTGCAGGCTGCGATCCCCGATGGACTGCATCCGACGCCGCAGATCAGCGCCGAGGTGATGGTCCCGGGGCTGGTGAAGGCTATCGCGGGGCGCGCCTGCGCAACGTGACCGGCCTCTGCCGCGCCACTCAACCCGTTCGAACCGAGAGGCGCTCGAACAAGGTCAGATAGGCCTGTGCGCAGCTCTCCACCGAAAAGGCGGCGCTGCGGGCGACCAGGGCATCCCGGTCCGGTGTCTCCGCGAGTTCAGCTTCGATAGCCCGCGCCATGGCCGCACTGTCCCCAACCGGGACCAGCCGGCCGTAGCGCCCGCCCGCCAGGATCTCCGCCGGCCCATGAGGGCAATCGGTGCTCACGACCGGCGTGCCGCATCCGAGCGCCTCGGCCAGGACGTTGCCGAAGCCCTCGAAACGAGACGACAGCACCAGCATTCGCGCCGAGCGGATCGCCGGCAGCGGGTCCTGCGCAAAGCCCGGCATAGCGAGACGCTGCGCGATGCCCAAGGATTCCGCGAGAGCCTGCAACTCCGCTCGCAGAGGACCTTCTCCGAGCAGCAGCAGCCGGGGCGCAGGTTCGCTGCGGACCTCCGCAAGGGCGCGCAGCAAGGTTGCGAAATCCTTCTGGGCGGTCAGGCGCCCAGCGGCCACGATCACCGGTTCCGGCAGACTGAAGAAGGGATGGTCCGGCTCAACAGCGGCGCGCTGCGCGTGATCGGTGCCGATCACGCCGTTATAGATCACCTCGATCCGCTGGCGCGGCATTCTGGCAAAGCGGGCCAGATCATCGGCTACACCGGCCGACACAGCCACGACGGCGTCTGCGAAGCGCAGGAAGCCAGCATAGAGCGGCCGTAACACGCGGAATTGCCAGCTCGGCCGTTTCGCCTGTTCGGACACCGTGTTGTGCTGCGTCACGACGATTCGGGTTTGCGCGCGCGCCAAGAAACGCGCGGCGAGCGCCATGATGTTCATGTGCTCCATATTCGCGACGAGGATGCCCGGCGGGGTCTCGCGCAAATACCGGGCGAGCGCCGAAACAGCCTTCAACTGGCGCGATGTGTCGAGCGAGACGACCGAGCAGCCGGCCGGAACACGCTCCAGCAACTCGCCGCGCCGCCGATCGAGCAGGAAGGTGACGTCATAGCCTGCTGCGACGAACGCCGGCGCCAGATTGATGTGGAGACGCTCCGCGCCGCCTCCGCTCAGATCGGGCAGGTAAATCGCAACGGACCGATGCGCGGTTCGGGACGAGACCTGGGTCATGCCCGCAATGTCTCGGCCGTGGCGTTCGGCACGCCGAAGCTCGCCACCACCCGTTCGCAGAAGCGATCGAGGCGCTCGCAGATCGACGGGGTGTCCTCTGCGGCATCGATGCCAGACATCTGGAAGAGGCGGCGCACCCGCGCGGCTCCCGAAGCGGCGAGATCCCGGCGTTGTTCGTCATCCTGCGCGAGCGCGCGCAGGGCGAGGTCGATGGCGGGCCCCGAAACGGCATCGAGATAGAGCGCGCAGTCTCCGCTGATCTCGCGCAAACCGCCGGAGCCGGAGGAGACGAGGGCAGCCCCGCCCGCATGTGCCTCCAGCGCAGTCCGGCCGAATGGCTCGTTCCATTTGGACGGCACGACCGCGATGGCGCAGCGCTCCGACAGGTTCCTGACCTGCGCATAGGGGATGCCGGCCAGCAGATCGACCTGGCTCGCCCGCGCCGCCAGCGCGTCCTTGATCGCCTGGAAGTAAGACGGGTTCTTCTCAGGTTCCGAGAGCACAAAGCAGGCGCGCCAGTCCGGATGATCGGCCAGGAAGGTGCCAATCCCGCTGGCAGCCTCAAGGAGGCCCTTCTCTTCCGTGACCCTGCCGACGACGAGCACTAGCTTGTCGCGCTCCTGACGCGGCTGCCATTGACCGAAGTCGAAGCCGTTCGAAACGACCGCGCGCGGTATCTTCACGCCCGGCCAGTTCTCGGTGAACTCGCTGCGGGTCGCCTCGCTGATCAGCGTGATGCCGCTCAGGCCGCGCAGGCGATGCTGCACGAGGCGATCCCGCACGGGGGCGCCGAAACCTTCGGCGCGTCCCTCGACATAATTATGCGTGCTCAGGATCACGGGGGTGCCGGGGTTGAAGGCGGCAATCCGGGCGGCCGTGGCGATATGCTGCTGAACGATGATGAGATCGCAGCCGCGCTGCGCCACCTGCCGACGAATCTCCAGAGCGGTCTGCCAGCTGACCAGTTTTCGCGCCGGATGCCACCTGTGGATATCGACGTCGATCAACGGATCGTCGCCCGCTTCGGCGAAGACGGTCGTCTCGCCGCGGAAGCGGCTGCCTGCCACCCATTCGGCGACGCACAATTCGACCGATGATGCCCTTCCCTTGCTGAACTTCATCCGCCGCGGCAGAATCTGGAAGATTTTCACAGCGTCTCCGTCGTTATGTGCGACGCCTCCCTGTGACTTCCGGGCATCGTTTACGATGAATAATCCGGCATTACCGCGAGTATCTTGACGCGGCAAGAGTTTGCATTGCAACATAAATGGCAATTGAGACTCTGCGGGCAGGGCAATCGACACAATCACCGGCACTTGGCGCGTTCAGGTGCAACTGATCGCAGGATGCGGACCGTAAAACTGGTTTTGCGTCATCGTTCGTTCTGTGTCGATTTCTGCGTTGCAGCATAGGCCGCAGGGGGCTGCGGGGACGGGCTTCACGACGATGACAAGGCCTTTGGGGCAGGGCGAGATGAGCTTCAGCCGGAATTCCGTACGGCGGGAGCGGTCATGTGTGATCATCGTCGAGAACCTTCCCGTCCCGTTCGACAGGCGGGTCTGGCAGGAAGCGCTGGCGCTCCGCGATGCGGGCTGGGCCGTGTCGGTGATCTGCCCGCGCAGCGACCAGTATCCGGCGTCCTTCGAGGAGCTCGACGGGATCGAGATATTCCGGCATTCGCTGCCGACGGAGGCGCGCGGAAAGTTCGGCTTCCTGCTCGAATACAGCGCAGCGTTGTTCCATGAGCTGCGGCTCCTGCTCAAGGTCAGCCTGCGCGGAGGCTTCGATGTCATCCAGGCCTGCAATCCTCCCGACCTGATCTTCCTGGTTGCGGCGCCGTTCAAGCTCTTCGGCAAGAAGTTCGTTTTCGACCATCATGATGTCTGCCCGGAACTTTTCGAGGCAAAGTTCGGCCGGCGCGGCCTGTTCCACCGGCTCCTGCTGTTCGTCGAGCGGCGCAGCTTCCGTGCGGCCGACCTCGTCATCACCGCGAATGACACCTACCGGGATCTCGCGATCGAGCGCGGTGGGAAGGACCCGGCGGATGTCGTCACGGTCTATAGCGTGCCCGACCGCTCGCGCATCCGCCGCGTGGCCCCGGATGAAGCTCTTCGTGGCGGCGCGCGGGTCGTTCTCGGCTATATCGGCATCATCGGCGACCAGGACGGCGTCGATCATCTGGTGCGCTGCATGCACCGGCTCTGCGTGGCCGAAGGGCGCCAGGACGTCCGCGCGGCGATCGTCGGCGACGGACCTGCCCTAGCGAGCGTGCGCGAACTGGCCAGCCAGCTCGGCGTCGAGGACCGGATCACCTTCACCGGATATCTCAGGGGCGATGCGCTGCTGGCCGCGATGAGCACGTTCGATATCGGCGTCATTCCGGACCCGGTGAACGAGTACAATGACAAAATCAGCATGAACAAGGTCTTCGAATATTCGGCGCTGGGTGTCCCGCCGGTGTCCTATGACCTGACCGAGACGCGCCGGCTGCTCGGCGATGCCGGCACCTATGCCACCGACGCAACGAGCGACGGGCTCGCCCGCGCCTGCGCCGCCCTGATCGATGACGACGATCTGCGCCAGCGAAAGGGGCTCGAGGCCAAGGCGCTCGCGGATGCTCGCTTCGACTGGGGCCGGGAAGCGCAGCGCTATGTCTCCGCTTATGAGCGGCTGGCGCCGCGGCCCGCCGGCGTCGATGTTCTCAACAACGCCTGAGCGCCATGCCCGCGTGCACGCATGTTCCTGATCGCTCTCGGTGCTTGTCGATGGCGGGGCGAATCGGCTCAGGTCGACGACTGCCGATCCCGGTGTCGCGGTAGGATCACGCGTTGAATTCCCAACCAGACAAGGAAACGTCCTCGTCGACGAGTCTTCGTCGCGTCGCGCTAACCGGCGGCGCCTATCTCATGGGGCGCCAGGTCTTGTCCGTGTGCCTGAAGCTGATCGGCGTGCTGCTGATCACGCGGGCGCTCGGCCCCTCGTCCTATGGCGCCTATGTCTCGGCCTATAATCTCTATCAATACGCCATCGCGCTCGGCTCGGCCGGCATCGGCGTCTATCTCCTCAGGATGCAGGGGGAGGTCAGCGAAGCTGCGTATGGCACGATGTATGTGCTGCTCGCCGGGCTTTCGGTGGTGCTCTTTGCCGCGATGGAGCTCGGGCGCGGGGCGCTCGGCCCATGGATGGGGGTGGATGGTTTCGAGAGCGTGGCCGCCGTCATCGCCTATGCGCTGCCGCTGCAACTGCTGACCATTCCGGCCAATATCCGGCTCGAGCGGGCGCTGAACTACAAGCAGATCGCCTTCATCGAGGTCGCGGGGCAGGTTGCCTATTACGCCCTCGCAGTGCTGCTGGTCTGGTTCGGCGCCGGTCCCGAAGCGCTCGCTTTGGCGCTCATCCTCCAGAACGGGATCGGGTTCGTGCTCGGCCATGCCGCGGCGAAGGCCTGGCCTCGCCCCGCATTCGAGAGGACGATCGCGAAAGATATGGTGCGCTATGCGGTGTCGTTCTCGGCGGCGAACTGGATCTGGCAGCTTCGCATGCTGCTCAACCCGCTGATCGTGGGGCCTGCGCTGGGCGCCCAGGCGGTCGGTTTGGTCGGGATGACGATCGGGCTGCTCGAAATGCTCAGCATCGTGAAGACGATCGCGTGGCGGCTCTCGGTCTCGATGCTCGGGCGCTTCCAGGACGATGCCGCCAAGCTGCGCAAGGCGGTGACCGAGGGCATGGAGCTGCAGGTGCTGGCCGTCGGCACGATCCTGCTCGGCTTTGGGTGGACCGGGGGCTTTCTCGTTCCGCTCGTCTTCGGCGCACGCTGGGCGCCGGTCATGGACGTCTATCCCTATCTCGCGGTCGGGTACCTCGCCGCAGCGCCCTTCAACATGCATTCCGCGGCGCTCTCCGTTCTCAACAAGAACAGGGCGCTGGCGATCGCCTTCGCCATCCATGTGGCGCTGTTCTTCGCCGTCGCCTCCATCTGCGTGCCGCGCTACGGCATCGTCGGCTACGGGATGGGAGAGGCCGCGGCGATCCTGGCCTATGTCGCGGTGCATATGGCCCTGACCCGCGAGATCGGCGCCCCGGACTACCGGCTCGCGGCGTTGTGGTGGGGCGCGGCCGCCATCGGCCTGTTCTGGCAGCAGCTGGGCCTTTGGACGATCGCCGTGCCGTTCGCGGCGCTGCTCGCCCCGCCGTCGGTCCGGCGGGTGCTGGGATATTACCGCCAGATGCGCGGCAGGAAGCAGGGCTAGCGATGCGGGATCGGACGGCCCATTGCCCGCTCGGCTACGCGCCTAACTGCGCCGCGGGGCCGTATTGCGACCTGCGAAGTCGAGATGCCATGGCTTTGCTGCGTAAGGGCGAGACGGTGTTGCCGAAGGACAGAGCAAGCAATGGTGCCTCGCTTGAGTTGTTCGAGCGAGGGCTTGTTCGCGCATGATGGGTCTTCGTCAGATCGCGTCCTCGCTTCACAGCGGGACCTATCGCCCGGACATCGACGGGATCAGGGCGATCGCCGTCGTTTCCGTGATCATTTCGCACGGATTCCCAACTTTGCTGCCCGGCGGCTTCGTCGGCGTCGATATATTCTTCGTCCTGTCCGGCTATCTGATATCGTCGATTCTCATCAAGTCGATCCAGGCCGGCAATTTCTCGATACTGCATTTCTACGATCGACGCGTCAGGCGGATATTCCCGGCGCTTATCGCGACACTATTGGCGGTCATACTAGCCGGATGGACATTCCTGTTCCGGCCTGAATTCGCAAACCTCGGCTGGCATGTCGTGTCCTCGGCGCTCTTCTCCGAGAATTTCATGCTTTGGAGCGAAGCAGGCTATTTCGACGTTTCGTCGAAGTTGAAGCCGACTTTGCATCTTTGGAGTCTTGCGATCGAGGAGCAGTTTTATATTTTTTGGCCGTTGATATTGGTTTATATATACAAGAAAAAGATCAATTTTATGGCCGCTCTCTACGTGATGGCGGCTGCTTCTTTCGCGTTAAATCTCTGGTACGTCTCGAATGATCCAACCGCGGCGTATTACTCGCCTCTTGGACGCTTCTGGGAGCTGATGATTGGTGCGGCACTGGCGCATGTCGAATTGAACTTCGGGACGAAGTGGAAGGGACATGCAAATGTTCGTTCTCTGGCCGGGGTTGCGCTGATCGTCATATCGCTTTTCGCGATCACCGAGGAAAGCAGGTTTCCGGGCTGGTGGGCGCTGCTGCCGACGTTCGGCACGCTCCTGCTTCTCTCCAGCGGGCCAAATGCCTGGTTCAACCAGCGCGTGCTTTCGACCGGGCCCATGGTCTGGTGCGGCTTGATCAGCTATCCGCTCTATCTGTGGCATTGGCCGCTTCTGAGCTATGGGCACATCGTCATCGGATCGCTGTCGCCGACGAAGACGTTGGGGCTCGTCGTCGTTACCTTCGTTCTTGCCACAGCAACTTTTGCATTTGTCGAGCGTCCGTTCCGGCAAAGGGGTGATGGGGCGTTCAAAGTGGTCGCGCTCTGCTGCGCGATGCTGTGCGTGCTGGCGGTCGGCGTGTTGATGATTGCCCGCGTCGTGCCGCCGCGCCTCAGCCTGGTGGACGCGCCCAATCGGCACGAATGGGATTTTCTGAAGGTCAGGACGCCGAACTTCGATCGAAACGCGGTTGGTATCTACCCGCTCGAGGCCGGGCGTTCAAAAGTCGCCCTTTTCATCGGCGACTCCCATGTCGCGCAATATGCGGAGCGCATTCACAGGACGATCTCCTCGGACCCGTTGCGGCCGGGAGCGATTCTCGCGATCGGGGGAGGGTGCATTCCGATCGATGGCGTGTTCTCCGATCAGATCATTCGTGGCCAGTGCTGGGCACTCCGCGATCAGGCCTACGATATGGCCCGCGACGCCCGACATTCGACTGTCGTGATCGGCGGTTCCTGGAACTGGTACTTCCTGTCCAAGGAGTTCTATTACAAGGATGCAGGCAAGACCTATCCGCTTCTCAGCGCGGAAGGGCGCAAGGCGGCGCTAGATCGGCTTGCCGCTCGGATCGAGACCTTGGTTCGTGACGGCAAGCGGGTCGTGTTCGTTCTGGATAATCCAGCCGACAATGCCCTGAGCCCGACCGGGCTGGCGGTCCGTCTCGGCGCCAACGGCACCGGTTTCGAGCCAGGCCGAACCATCCGGATCGACCCGCGCCAGGTGGAACTGCATGACGAGATGTTGCAGCTCGCCATGCGTGCTGGAGCTGAGGTCGTCGATCCGTTTCTGGCCGTTTGCACAGCGGAAGGCCTGTGTCGCATGACGGATGCCGGTGGTCGCCCGATATACAAGGATGCGGGTCATTTTAACCCCGACTGGGCGCTTGAAAATGCGTCCTTCATCGATGCTGCTACGGCGCGATAAGGTTGGCCGGGATTTTCTTGCCGAAATGGCTCCAATGCCGATCGCGAGCGCGATTCCGCGGTTGAAATGCCTGGGTGTCCGCCCTGCCGGGGCTGAGCTCTGCGCCTAGATATGGACCCACGAGGCCGGCCTAAGGAGGCTATGTGGCGGGCTGTCGGCTCACGTCGGCGGGCGCTAATTGCTGGGGCCTTGCCTGGCTGAGATTGACAAGGCCGATATAGGCCAATGTGGTCCAGAAGATCGTTGAGGCGTTTGGGTCAACCCATTGCGTCTCAGTGAAGCTCTTGGCGAAGGCCACGAAAAAGAGGGCGCTCCAAAAAAAGCCGATCGGCGAAACGCCGCGGACGACCAGCGTGATCGTGCGTCCAAAGCCTTTGAGGATGAACAGGATCGCGATCACGAGCCCAGGCAGCCCGGTCTGAAGCCAGATATCGAGATAGGCGTTGTGCGCATGGGCTATTTTCCACCCGCCCTGTGCCCAGAGGGCAAGTTTGACGGGCGATTCCAAAGTCCAGAACGTGTGACCATAACCCCTGACCGGATTATTCTGGATCAAACCCCAGACGAGTGGCCATATCTCGGACCGGCCTGTGAGGTTGGATGACCGTCCGATCAGTTGGAATAGCTCCTCTGAGAAGACGGTTGCGAACAGAAACATGGCTATCGATGCAAATAATAGCCATAAAGAAATTGATTTCTCAAAATTGTTTCTAGCATTATTTATGAACGCAAGAAGACAAAGAACGAACGCTGTGACGACGACAGATATGATCGACGTCGCCGACTGGGCCATAACTGTCATGACCATCGCGCCAAACAGAACGAATAAGCTAACTATCCGAAGATTTGATCTGTATAAATTGGCATAATATCCAACAATGACGCCGTACGTCATAAGTCCGCCAAGGAAATTCTTCTGAGCCATGGCGCCCCTCCAGGCGCTTTCATAACCCATAAGCGTGCTGTTGTAGCCAATTCGGGGAAAGAGCAATACGCAAATCAAGGATATCGCGATCGATATCGCAAAGGCTTGCGTCAATATTCTGATGATGTCGATCGGTGCCATCCGCGCGCTGATGTAAACGGCTCCGAGAACGATGACGAACATCCGGCCGGTTGTATTGAAGGCGGCGAGGAATTCAGGGGCCCAGAGGCAGGATACGAAGGCCCATACTGAGAAGGTGAGGATCGGGAGCGCCTTGAGCGCTGTCGCGATGACTTCTCGGTAACGGGCGGCGCATAGGATCACTAGCCCAAGCGCACTGGGATAGAAGGTGAGTTTTCCGATGTCGAAAGCGCTGAGCGGAGAAGGGCTGCCGCCGTCAGAGAAGGACGAGCTGGGCAGGACCAATGTGCCCATCGCGGGAAACACGATCAGGAACAACAGGAAGGCGTGTTCGGCATAGCCGACCGGGTCACGACCGGCGAGAGCGGGCATTCGTGCCCTGCGCAGCAGGTGTGGGTTCGTGCCTCCTGCCATCGAAGCCGCAACGCGACGGGTCATCGCATTTCGCTCCGCTCAGGACGCTGGAGAACACCCCGGAACAGCGCCACGAGGCGGCCTTCCACGGCCAGATGGTAGGCCACGCCCGCGAAGATGCCGAAGCAGCCAAGCGCCAGCACGACGAACTCGAGCGGTACATCCGGCCGCAGGCGGCTGGCTATGTGAACGGCCAGCGAGAGGGCGACGGGATGGACGAGGTAGACGGCATAGGATGCCCGGCCGAGCAGCTGCAGCGGGGCCGGCATCCTGATGGGCCGATGCCGCTCATGCTCCACGATGCCGGCCAGCATTGCGGCCGAAGCGGCTCCGAAGACGATCCGGCCCCAGAACGGGTTCGTCGATACGGGATTGGCAACCAGCAACGCCGCCGCGAACAGGGCGAGGCCGCCCCAGAAGAAGAAGGCGGGCGCAGGAAGCCGGTGTCTCCGCAGCAGCAGGGCGACCCCGACACCCATCAGGAATTCCAGATTATAGGCGCTGAGGACGAAGGAGACCGGAAAAGGCAGGCCGCCGACGGCCTGCCCCACGAGGATCGCTGCGGCCCAGGCGGGCAGCAGCCACAGAGCGCGACGCCCGGCGATGATGATCGCGCCGAAGATCGCATAGAAGAAGATCTCGTGGACGAGCGTCCAGGCGACCCCGAGGACGGGCGGCATGGGGTAGGGCAGCAGCAGCGTCGACATCAGGATGTTCGCCGCGTCGCGCTGGCCGGGGATGCCGGCGCCGGGAAACAACAGATAGAGGACGACCAAGGGTAGAAGCACGCCCCAATAGGGCGGATAGATGCGCAGGAAGCGCTTTCTGGCGTAGCTCGCCAGCCGCTCGCGGCGGCCCAGGTCGTCCTCGTGCATCCAGCAGATGATGAATCCGCTCAGGACGAAGAAAAAATCGACGCCGACGTGAAAGCGTTCGAGATGGCCGCCGAAGGTCTCGTGCCCGAAGAAGCGGGGCTGGGCTGCAATGTTTCCGGCATGGTGAAAAACGACCAGCGAGGCTGCGATGCCACGTCCGAGCTCGATGCCGCCGAAGATGCGCCGCGTCGCGGGTTGGGCAACGCCATCATGTCGAATTTTCGAAAGATCGTTCAATAGCCACCGGTCGGGGAGAGTGGAGCCCGCGTCATGGGTCGATTTACCATGCAGGATGCAACGATTGCCTTAAGGTTGGCGGAAGGCCGCTCCGGTGGAAGACGGCGGATTCACGATCCGCGAGCGATCTTGTTGCTTTGCAGCATAACGTCGGGTTTAGGTAGCGCAAGCATTCGATGGGTCGCACGCGGCGTTCGACGGGACGGGTGCAGCGATGGCCGGGCAGGGCGTCTGGAAGGGCTGAGGAGAACCGGGCCTGCAAGGCTGTCAGGCTCCGCAGCCCGATCCGTCCTCCGGTTGCTGGGAGACGGTGTCGGTGAAGCTCATGATCTATCCGGCGGCTCGTGGGGGCATCCGGACCGTCGTCGAAAACTACCGTGCGAGCGGCTTCACCGATGCCGACACGCAGTTTATTGAGACCTATCGCGACGGTGGCTTCGTTCTCCGGCAGGCTGTCTTTCTGAAGGCGCTGCTTGCCTGCCTGCGCGCCTTCGCCTCCGGTTCGGCGGAGCTGGCGCATATTCACGTGGCGGCCCGAGGGAGTTTCTGGCGCAAGACGCTGATCGCCCGGCTGGCCGCTCTCTTCCGGGTGCCGGTGATCTTCCACCTGCACGGTTCGGAGACGAAGCTGTTCTACAGCCAGCAGCCGGCATGGGCGCAACGGATCATCGCAGGCGCCTTCTCGAGAGCCGATCAGGTGGTGGTGCTGTCCGACAGCTGGGCGCATTTCGTCACGGCGATTGCGCCGCAGGCGCGGGTGACCGTCATTCCGAATTATGTCGAGGTCGGGCCCGAGACCCAGCAGGGACCAGGGCCTGTCGAGATGCTGTTCCTTGGTCTGGTCGGGCCGCGGAAGGGCACCTTCGATCTGCTGCGGGCCTTCGCAGGTGCGCGGCAGGATGTGCCCGACATGCGTTTGACCATCGGCGGAAACGGGGATGTCGAAGGCGCCGAGCGGCTGATCGCGCAACTCGGCCTGGGCGATCATGTGCGGCTTGCCGGATGGGTCGGTCCGGAGGAGAGACAGCAGCTGCTGGGAAGGGCGGCGATCTACGTCCTGCCTTCCTACAATGAGGGGCTGCCGATGAGCGTGCTCGAGGCGATGTCCTGTGGGCTGGCTACGATCACCACGCGCGTCGGGGGGCTGCCCGAGGCGATTACCGACGGTGTCGACGGGCTGATGATCGAGCCCGGCGATGTCGGGGCATTATCGGCGGCGATCGTCGCGCTCGGCCGGAACGACGACTTCCGCCGGCGCATCGGCCAAGAGGCCAGGGCGCGCATTCAGGCGCATTACAGCGCCGAGGTCGTCCTGCCCCGCTTGACCAGCCTCTACGCGGCGACAATCCAGGATCGAGGCAGGCCGAAGACGGCCGGGCCGGTGGAGCCTGCCGCTTCAAAGGAAGGCTAACTGATCGCCTTCGACAACGAGGCAGGTCAGGCGGCTGCTGATATAGGCGCCGGTATCGATATTGATCCTGTTAGGATGGATTTCCGGCTCGGCAACGCGCGAGTGGCCGTGGACGACCATGACTCCGAAGTCGTCTCGGTGTTTCAGGAACTCGTCTCGTATCCACAGGATGTCGGCTGAGGTCTGCCGGTCAAGAGCGACACCAGGCCGGATGCCGGCATGCACGAAGAGGAAGTCGCCGCTCGACAATATGAGAGGCAGCGTCTTCAGGAAGTGGAGATGCTCTGCCGGCATGGCCTGTCGAAGGGCTTCCGCCAAGGCCTGCAACCGCTCTTGCGATGGCTCCGTTGCGGGCGCGATGCCATAGGACATCAAGGTTTCGTTGCCGCCCAACCGGGACCAATCGGAATAGGTCGCGGGCGTGGCCAGGAATTCCAGCAGCAGCGCCTCATGGTTGCCGGCGAGGGCAACGACGTTCTTGTCCCTGCTGCGAGCAAGGATCATTTCGATGACCTCCCGGGAGGAGGGGCCGCGATCGATGTAGTCACCAAGCAGGACCGTGGTCGAGCGGCGGACGGGGTTGTGCTCATCATGCGCATCGATGGCAGCGAACATGCGGTGGAGGAGATCGGCGCGACCATGCACGTCGCCGATCGCATAGATACGCTCGCCTTCAGGCAGGCTCCAGACAGAAACACCGGCAGGTTGGTCCGCCTTGGCGCTTCGCGGGGCCGGGGGGAAGCGGCGGCGGATGCGGTCGTAGAACTGTCGAATCGCGCTGGGTCGGCCCGCATCATTGGAAGTTGCTTGAACGCGCTCCTGTGCCGGCCCGTCGGATCGGATTCGTGGCTGTCTTGCCGGCTGATGTGTCATCGTTCTCCGTATGCCGATTGGGTCACGCGCGCTTGACCCTGGGCGGTTATCTCATTTCCTGCCGACTGCCTACTGAAAGGGCCGATAGCGATCCCGCTTGGGGGGCGAGCTTTCGGCCGCGCCGGGAAGCTCGATCTCGAGCCCGAGGCGGTTGAGATGAACAGGCAGCCATTTGAGAGTGGCCGGATCCAGGCTTGCTGTTGCGGCGATGAGCTCGCTGCGTCGTGCGGGATCTGCGTGGACAAGCACTCGAGCGGCATGATCGAACAGGCCTGCCTTCAGAATATCTCGCCACTCGTCGAGAACGGCCGCTCGCGTCTGTGGAGACAGAGACGGCAGCAGGCGTATGGCGACCTGATTTCGCATCAGCGCCACCCAAGCTTCATGCGGCGTAACGCGATACGACATGTCCAGATAGGAAAGGGCGCGTTGGCTCGGGCCGAAACGATTGAGCTCGACCCAGTAAAGCGCGAACCAGCCGAAGCCCATCGTTGGCGCGCATTTCAGGAGGGCGGAGGCGGAAGTCCCCAGCGCATCCATGCGGCTGTCGAGGTCGGCCGCCGTCGCGAGTGCCCGCTCGGCTGACACAGCACGAAGCAGGGCGCTGCCGGCATGGGCGGAAACGGAGCATCCGCCTACGGCCTGGTATCTGGCGGCTCGTTGGCCAAATTCGTCGAGAACCTCCTGCGGGAAGGGCTCGCGCATGATCAGCCGAGACGACAAGAGCGAAAGAGGCGAAGTCTGAAGCGCCTCGGAGGCGGCGAAGGCGGCGGCGACAAGTCCCGCCAAGCCGAAAACCACTCCGGCGAGCTTCGCGAGGCCATGGGCCGCTGTCGCCCGCTGAGGTGCGATGTGATGCTCCATGGTCAGCACGCTCCCTCGACGGCGTATCGCTGGGTGCTGACGGTGACGCAGTCGTCGTGGATCTGCCGACGCGGGATCTCAAAGAGCGGCCCCATCCTGCAGGCGGGACCGAAAACCCCAGCCGAGCCGGGGGCGCCGTTATGCATCTTCGTGATAGTAGTTCCGGTAGTATCGACCCTTATAGTTCTCGATACGCCGGAGCATGGTGGTGTTGGCCTTGTTCAGGATGGCGCCGGCTGCGCGAGCATGCAGCAGCTCGTTGCCTTCGACGACCTCCTGGATCATCTCCTTGCGGGTTCGGCCCCATTCGATAACCAGCACGAAGCCGTCGATGAGATGGCTGACGGCTTTGACGTCGATGACGGGCGCAACGGGCGGCAGGTCGACGAAAATATAGCTGTACTTGGCCCGGAGCTTTGTCAGCAGATCGGCCATGGCCTGTGACGAGATCAGCTCTGCCGTATGCGTGATGCGGCCCTTCGCCACGACAGGCAGGACATGCAACCCCGTCACCGGGTCCGTCCAGATGACATCCTCCAGGGCGCGCCTGCCGGTCAGGACCTCGATCAACCCTTCCGTCGCATGCGGAACGAGCGAGCGGGTCAGCGACGGGTTGCGAAGGTCGCCGTCGAGAAGGATCGCACGCTGGCCGGTATGGGCGACCAGCTGCGCGATATTGCTGGAGATGGTCGTCTTGCCTTCGTTCGGGACGGCGGAGGTCACGCCGACGATGCGCGAGGGACGCTCGAACAGCTTGATATCGACCGCGACCTTCGCGCTTCTCAGGGTTTCGGTGAAGCGGGTGAAAGGCGCGTCCACCACATAGCGGAGCAGTCCGATCGACGGAGCCAGCCGCCGATGGGCGATGTCGGCTTCGGTCGCCTCCGACGCCGGCGCTGCCTTCTGCAGCTCCGGGGCCACGCCAAGGCATTCGACGCCAGCGTATTGCTGAACCTGGGAAGCGGTCCGGATGACATTGTCCAGGCGTTCGCGTGCGATTGCCGCGCCGGATCCGAAGAGCAATCCGATGGCAAGGCATGCGGCCAGCACGAGCCCCGATTTTGGAGCGCTTTTCGACAGTGGGTCCGTAGCGCTCGAGATGACACGAGCCTCGCTGATCGGGAAGGTCTGCTGCTGCGTCGCCTCCATGAACCGCTGGAGGAAGTTGTCATAGAGATTGCGGTAGGACTGAGAGGTGCTCTCCAGGTCCCTGAGCTTGATCTGTGCCTGCCCTGTGATCGCAGCCTGGCCGACCAGAGAGGCAAGGCTCTTGTCGAGCGAAGCCTCGCGAGCCGTCGCGATCTCGTAATCGCTTCGATAGGTCTGTGCGATGCGCTTGACCTCGTCGGCAATCGATCTCTGAATTTCGCGCATCTGGTTGCGCAGGTTCACCGTCGCCGTATGCGAGCTGCCATAGCGCGAAGACCAATCCGCCTCACGCGCGGCGAGATCCAGATATTGCGCACGCAGCCGGTTGATGACGTCGTTCTTCAAGGCGTCGGCGACCGTTGCGTCGGGGACTGAGCCGACGGAGATCTGCTCGATTCGGTCAAGTCGGGCCTTGGTTTCGGCTGTTGCGGCACGGGCCGCCACCAGCTGCGTATTGACGTCCGCCAATTGCTGGTCGCTCATCAGCCCCCGGCTGGTGTCGACGATGTTATTTTCCGTCTTGAAGGATTGCACGGCGGCATCGGCCTGGCTGGCCTGTCCCCGCAGCTCCGACATCCGGTCCTGAAGCCAACGGCTCGCGCGCTTGGTCGCCTGATATTTAGCGTCGAGCTCGCCGACCATGTAGGCATCGGCAATCGCGTTGGCGACCTCCGCGGCTCTGGCCGGGCTGAGCGACGTGTAAGAGATATCGATCGCATAGCTCGTCCCGACACGTTTGATCGTGAGATTCCGGGAAAAGACCGAGAGCGCAATTCGTTCGACCTGAAATTCAGACGGGGGGGCATCGCTCGGCAAAATGATGCCCAGGATCGTCCTGACGATCCCTTTGCCGCCCTGCCCGTTGAATTCCGGATCCGTGGTCAGCTTCAGATCGCGGATCACCGAGAGTGCCACGGATTCGGATTTCAGAATCTCGGTCTGGCTCTCGATCGCGCCGCCGTCGATCGGCATGTCGCCCACGACCTGCTGCGCCTGAAGCAGCTGGTTCTTGCGCGTGTCGATCATCACCGTGGTCGTCGCGGTGAATTTCGAGGGAGTGGTGAAGAGGTAGCCCATGCCCAGCATCAGGAACAAGGCTGCCGAGATCGCGATCAAAGGCCATTGCCGGCGCAACGTCTCGAGGATCGCGCCGATATCAAACAATGCCAGGAGAGGATCGACGTTCGGCGCAGTCTCGTACTTGCCGTATGCGTCCGGGCTTCGTGTCAGCATGCGCCTCGCCTGTCGATCTTGCCGTGTCGTCGAGTGGTATTCTCGATCGACCCGGTCGCCTCAAGGACTGACAGACGTCAGGGCGTTCCGCGTTGCGAGCGTCGGCGCAATGCCGGGCGCTATGGTGAAGGCGAAGATCGCGTTGGGAGAGACGCTTGAGTCGCTGTTACGCGTAAAGCTGCTTCCGCCGCCGCCGCCGTTGCCCGTGCCCGCCGCGACACCGGCGCCGCCGAGCGACCCACCGCCACCGCCACCGCCGCCGGCACCGCCAACAGCGGTCGTCCGGACGTCGCCCGCCGCAGCCTGGAAGGCGAGGATCAATGCCGAGCTGTCCGTGCCGAGCACGGTAGACTGAATCAGTTGCGCCGTGGCCGGCTCGCGCGGCAGGCAGATTGCGGCGGCCTGAGCCAGGCCTGTTCCGATGCTGCCGGCTTGTCCGGGTGAGCCGCTCCGCGTCAAACCGGCAAGAGCGGCGATGACCGAGCCGTCAGATGTCGCAAGATTGCGGATCTCCGCCACCAGCGCGCCGCCGGCATCAGGAAAACGAGACAGGAGAGCCTGCGGATTCGCCTTGAATGCCTCGATCGCATCCGGGGTTACTGGTGCCGGCGTGAGGCAGGCCGCGTTGGCGGCGCCGAAAGGAAGCGCAACGGCGAACGCTGCAAGCCTCAGCAGGCGAATGCTCATATAAGTCTCCATAATACGCGTCAGGGCAGTATCATACGAGGGTTTGCGGTGCAACATCGCCGCTGTCTGGCCGATCGATTTTGCTGAATCAATACGGTTACTGCGACTTCCTTTGAGGAATTTCAGTTGGGTCGCGGCCCCGAAGTGATCGATGGCAAGTCTGCTGCGGCCACAATTGAGCTTCACATGGGTCGTTAATCTACCAGCGATAGTGTCTGGCGGGATGTTCGGACTCTCTTTCATGCGCTTATTCGGTCGGCTGATCCGTCTTTCGTTCGTTGCGGGCGTTGCCGCTGCTGCGGCGGCGTGTGGCAGCGTGGAAAGCAATCTTCGCGCCAATGCGCCTGTGCAGGAAAGGCTCGATGCGTCGAAGCTGACACTGGCCCCGCTTCAGTTCGTGAGTTTCTGCATGCGCAATGGCGCCGAGTGTGCGCCGAAAGGGCCGGCCCAGGCTGTCGTCGCGCTCGACTCGCAGGTTCTTGCCGTGCTCGAAGGCGTCAATCGGGCCGTCAACGCGCGGATTGCGCCTTCGCGGGAGGAGGGGCAGTGGCGGATCAATCCATCGAGCGGCAACTGCAATGATTATGTCGTCTCGAAACGGCACGAACTGCTCGCCCGCGGTATGCCGTCCAGCGCGCTGCTGATCAATGTGGTGCGCACACCGGCAGGCGAGGGGCATCTCGTTCTGGTTGTTCGAACGGACCGGGGGGCGCTGGTCCTGGACAACCTGACCTCGGACATTCGTGCCGTGGGGGAGGCGCCCTATTCTTGGATCAAGCGTCAGACGATCCGGGATCCGAATCTCTGGGAGATGGCGTGAGCGGTTGAGCCGCCCGTCGGCGTGCCGTTAACGCGGGGGCGGCAGAGCCTCCGGGTGTAGGCGTCTCGTTAGGGTCTTGTACTGCCGGTATCGAGATCGGGAAGCGAATCCTGTAGGGGTGCCGAGCACGGCTCTTGCAGGGGCTTGCGCCAGCCAGCTGCCGAGGCCGACACGATGCCGTCTCTGAACAAGCTCAAGAATCTCCGCCGGATCCTCGTCGATGCGAGGCGCTTCTATCTGAATCGGGTCTGGGGCATGGATATTCACCCATCCGCCGAGTTTTCCCTCAGCGTCCGTTTCGACAAGACCTATCCCGCCGGCATGCATGTCGGGGCGGAGACTTACATTGCGTTCGACGTGGCGATCCTGGCGCACGACACGACTCGGCGGATGTACAAGCATACGCGGATCGGAAGCCGCTGCTTCATCGGCGCGCGCAGCGTGATCCTTCCCGGTATCGAGATCGGCGACGGATCGATCGTGGCGGCCGGCAGTGTCGTAACGAAGAACGTGCCTCCGGGCAGCATCGTCGCGGGTAATCCGGCGGTCGTGATCCGCAGCGACATCAAAGTCGACGCATACGGTCGCTTCTCCCAGCAGTGACGGCTCTCGCGCACAGGCTGGTGCGAGCGGCGTGACGGCGACGCAGGCACTGTCCAGCGCGGCTGACTGCGCCCTTACTCCCGGTTTCTCCCAGCAAAAAGGCCGCTCGGCTGCTCCGCGCCGAGGCTTTTGACGCGTCTCGCGCGAGCTCGTCGGTCCGTGCGCCCGTGACTTCCGTTGGCTTGAGCCGTCTCAGCTCCCGGAAGCATTTTCTGTTTGACTTTATTCCTAGTTATGATAGGATGATATTCTTATTCAGAAAGCGATCGACATTCGACCCGTGCGACATACGGCGCGGCGGACGAGGTCGCCTGGCTTCGACAGGAAGGTGCCGCCATGCCAGCACAGGATCGTTACGCCACCCATTCCGGAGCCGCGGGCGGATCTGCCCGCCGACTTCGCTCAATCTCTCCTCACGACACCGACGAGCTGGAATTCGTTACCAATGCGATCGTCTGTGCCGTCGGAGGCGTGATCTCCGTCGTGGCCGTCGATGACGATCTGGCTGTCACGGTGCCCGTCGTCGCCGGGCAGATCTACCCGCTGCGCGCCAAGGCGATCCGAGACACCGGAACGACCGCGAGCGGCATCGTCGCGCTGATCTCGTGAGGTCGCTATGATGACGCCATGGATATGGATCGCCGTCGCATATTGTTCGGAGCCGGGTCGATGATCGGGCTCGGCTTGTCGATTTCGGAAGCCGCGACGCGCGGCTCCGGTTCAATTACCTTGTCGAATGCCGACATTGACGAGGACGCGGCGCCCGGCACGTTCATAGGCGCGTTCGAAGCCGCGGGCGCCGGGGCCGGGCCCTGGACCATCAGTCTCGTCGACGACGCTGGCGGCCGGTTTCAACTCGCCAGCGCGAATCTGCTCGTCGGTGCGGCGCCGCTCGACAATGGCACCGAACCTCGCCCGGTCGTAGCCGTGGAGGCCACCGACGGAGAGCGCGTGATCGCGGCCACGATGCCGCTCAACGTGCGGCCGCGGATGCGCTCTTCGGCTCATGCGGGGGATCTGGTTTTCGGTTCCCAGGGCACCATGGCCTATCCGGTGCGCGGAGCGGCTACGGGCTTTACGGTCGCGGCCGGCCGTGAACACACGCTTTGCGAGACCTATCTGCCGGCGCAGCCCGCCGGGGCCCGCGTCATCTATGCGAACAGCTGGGGGCGCGGCGATGGGACCTTTCCTGTTGAGTTCGGCTTGCCGAACGGTCAAACCATCGCGTGGTCCAGCCTGATGACCACGGTGAATGGTGCGACACGCCGCAGCGACGTGACCTTTTCCGAGTTCGGCCTCTCCATCGCCGCCGGGGGCTTCACCATTTCGGACCCGATCGGCGTGGCCGTTGCCGATGGCAACGCGCTGCGTACGGTGATTTCGGCGCCGCTGGGCGGGCAACGCATGGCCCATCATGGCTTCAATATCATCGGAGAGCAGCAACGGGCGAGCGCCACGCTTTCGACCTTCGACAGCGCCCGCGCCACGGCCGTCGCGTCTTCGGCGGGCTCGGGCGTCTTCAACGCCGAAGGCTTCACCGCAGCCGGCATCGTCGCGCCGATGGCCGCGGGGCAGCGCTCGTTCTTGCTGATCGGCACCTCGATCATGCGCGGGCAGGACTCAACCTATCGCTACATCCCGAGCCCCGGTCGCAACGCCTATGGCTATCTGCCGCTTGGCCTCGACAGCGCGACCAATGGCCGGATGGGGTGGTGGCAAGTCGCCGTCAACGGCCAGAGCGTAGCCAAGCAGGATACCGATTCCGCGGGCACATTCGCAAAGCGCTTCGCGATTCTGGAGGCGATTGCCGGGCTCAATGGCGGGCGCTGGCCATTCACCGACATCGTTCTCGATTTCCGAAACGACTTCGTCAGCCTAAACGGCGCCGATGCGGCCCGCACCTTCAGCCTGTTCGTGGCCAAGGCCAAGGAGCTCGTCGCGGCTGTCGGAGAGCTTTTCCGGGGTGTGCGGATTCACCTCGTCGACATCCCGCCGATCCAATCGATCGGCGTCGGCTTTCAGGCATCGCGCTTCGGTACGGAGCCGGCGCTTCAGGTGCCAGGAAGCGGGAATTACAAGGCTGTCGCCGTCAGGCTTTTCAATGCCTGGATCGCGGTCCATCATGCCGAAATCGGTGCGACCAGCGTGATCCCGGCGGGGTCGGCCTGCTGTGCGCCCGATGACGGCTCGGGTGTCGCGAAGTGGCGTCAGACTCCCTTCACCGCAGCGGGCGGCGGCACCATCGATGCGGCCGACTATCCGTCGGGCGTGGCAGCCGGCCTCAATCTCAGTTCCACCGGTCTCGTCGTCGCCTCGGCCGTCGCGCCGGAGGTCGGCACCTGCCTGGCGCTGTTCGACCCGGACATGGCGAATCCGGAAGCTGCCCCGGGAAGCGCGCAAGCTTTCAGCGGCTGGATCACGTCCGTCGCGGCGGCAGGCGCAGGCAAGTGGTGGCTGAAGACGAGCGGTGGCTCGACGGCCCGCGCACGCGCTGCGGGGAGCGTGGTGCGCACCGCAGCGACCCAGGACGGAACACATCCATCGCACTGGCTCCACATGGGGCCGATGGCGAGTGCCGTCACAGCCTGGAAAGCGTCGATCTGACGCTTTCGTGGCCTCCAGGCGCAGCGTCACTGAGGGAAAACCAAGGGAAGAATGTTGCAACTGCGATGCCCGCAGAAGGTGCGCAGAGGGCCGATTTCGTTGCAATTTTGGCACGATCATTAACCGATATTCAAGTGATTAGGTCAGGGCCCTTTACCCTTGGGCATCCATCGGTATGCTGCGCTGCGGTAGTCCGTGCTGCTTGCTGCTCGGCCTGTATTTTATGAGGTATTTTCGTGAGCGAGCGGCGCGTTAGAGCCTTGCGGCGCATGTTTCTGTGTGCCGCTGTCGGCACCTTGCTCGCGGCGTGTTCTGCGTTTCCGACCCAGGGACCGAACTCGCTGACGGTCAACCAGGAAGTGCCGGCGTCCGAGAGTGGCACCGGCTATGTGCTGATCGATCTCAGCCCCACCAATCTGTCGGTCCTCGAAAAGGAGGGCCCGAAGGCGCTCGGAGACAGTTTCGCCCGGATCCGGGGCGGCCAACCCACCCTGCTGCTGGGTGTTGGCGACCTCGTCAACGTTACGATCTTCGAAGCTGCGGCGGGCGGTCTCTTCATCCCCGCCGAGGCTGGCTCCCGCGCCGGCAACTTCGTGACGCTGCCGACGCAGGAAGTCGACCGCAACGGCATGATCCAGGTTCCGTTTGCGGGCCTCGTGCAGGCTGCGGGGCGCTCGCCGGCTTCGGTCAAGGAGACGATCGAGGAAAGGCTGCGCAACCGTGCGATCGAGCCGCAGGCACTCGTCACGCTTCAGGATTCGCGCTCCACATTGGTCACCGTGACGGGAGAGGCTGCCCAGCCGGCACGCTTCGCGCTGTCGCGCTCCAGCGACCGGATACTCGATGCGATCACGCGCGCCGGCGGGTCGAAGTGGCAGCCTTACGAAACCTACGTCACGCTGCAGCGCGGCGGCCGGACGTCGATGATCTATTTCAACCGGCTCCTGAACGAGCCGAGCAACAACATCTTCGTTCAGCCGGGCGACGTTCTCAGCCTGTCGCGCCTGACCCGTTCGTTCATGGCGCTCGGCGCGTCCGGCCAGAACGGCTTCATCAACTTCGAGGCTGAAAACCTGACGCTGACCCAGGCGGTGGGCCGGGCCGGCGGCATCCTGGATTCGCGTGGCGACCCGGCTCAGACCTTCCTCTATCGTCTGGAGAACCGCCGGACGCTCGAAAAGATGGGCTACGACACGACGGGGTATCCGCGTGATCAGGTGCCGGTGATCTACCGCGTCAATCTGCGCGATCCGCAGGGCTATTTCGTCGCGACCAAGTTCCCGATGTTCGACAAGGACGTGCTGTTCGTCTCGAATGCCCAGACGGTCGAGATCACGAAGTTCCTGCAATTGCTGCAGCTTGCCGGCAATACGGTCACCGACGCCGACGCTGCCCGTATCATCCTGAAGGGGTACAGCCGCTGAGCGCGGCGACCCCGATGGCGCGGCGGGCGGTTCCCCTTGGGGACACATGCGCCTCCGCCATCGGGCCCCAATGCAGGCCCGGCTTGGCCGCTCGCGTCGCCGTTTTGACCATGCCTACCGCCGAAAGGCTTGCGCCGGCCTCGGCCGAGCGCAGCAGCGAATATCAATGAGAACCCGAAACTGGGACAGGCAGCCGGTCGGCTGCCGTTGAGGGGGGATTATTGGGGTGAATGCCGCTCATCGCTGTTCGCGAGGGGCCGCGCTGGCTGTGTTCGCGTTGGCGCCGTTGCCCTTCGGCTCGCTCGATCGGATCTGGATCACGATCTGGATCGCGATCCTGTCGGCGAGCCTGGCGACAGCCGATTATTCCCGGGTCCGTGACAGTCAGTTCCGCCTTATCGTTGCCGGTCTGCTGCTGTTCGGCGTCTATGCCGGGGTGGCGTGGCTGCAGTGGGTGGAATGGGCAGGGCGGTTCGCGGCGCCAATCTGGGCGGAGGCGAGTGCCCTTCTCGGGGAAAGGTTCCCCCCACGGATTTCCTTCATCGCGACCTCTCCTTTGCTGACGCTGGCCCCGGCGCTGCTGTTTGCCGCTGCCGGATTCAGGGCCTTCGTTCTCGCGACGGAGCCGGATGGTGCCCGGTCGATCGCCAGGGTCATCGGGTGGGCTGCCGTCGCCTATGCGATGTACAGCGCCATCTCGCTGATCGTCGCGCCGGGCATGCTGCTATGGCGGACGAAGGAAGCCTATCTCGACAATCTCACAGGCACGTTCATCAACAGGAACACTGCCGCCACCTATTTCGGCGGCGCGGCGATCATCTGGCTGCTTGCGTTCATCCATGAGCTCCGAAGCCGAAGCAGCCGTCAGCTGAGCGTCGCGCAGAACCTTCAGGCCCTGTTGCGCGATCCGCCCCGCGACGTCCTGGTCAGCGCTTGCTGTCTGCTGATCTGTTTCGGCGCGGTCGCGGCGACCAGTTCGCGTGCAGGCCTGCTGCTGACCACGGCGCTGCTGGGGTTGGCCGGTGCGCTCTCGGTCGACTGGTGGTCCGCGATCCGGCGCTGGGGATGGTTCTGGCTGGGCGCCGGCGCGGTGATGCTGTTCCTGCTCGTCGAGGTGTGGGGCAGTGGCGTGGCCGCGCGCATCGAGCGGCGAGGCCTCGCAGATGCGGGGCGCCTCCAGGTCTACGAGCGTTCCCTGGATATCGTCGCTGATTATCCCGTGCTCGGCATCGGCCTGGGAGCATTCGAGAGCGTCTTCCCGTCGCGTCGCCCGGCCGGGCTCGGGGCCGCGGGCATCTGGGACCGGGCTCACTCGACGCCGCTGGAGATGGCGGTGGAGATGGGGCTGCCGATGGCGGTCCTCGTCGCAACGGCGGTCATGGTGGCCCTGGCGGCGCTAGCGCGCGCGAGCCAGCGAAGCCGCCGCCGGGCCGTCATCATCGGCTTTTGCGTCGGGCTTCTGGGCGTCCTTCACTCCTGCGTCGACTTCTCCTTGCAGATTCCGGGCTACGCCGTGACTTTTGCGGCCCTCACCGGGGCCGGCCTGGCAAGTCTAGGTCTCACTGCAAGGCAGGAGGCGCGCCCGCGCGGAAGTGCCAAGCGGGCCATCGAAGCCGCTGCGTCACCTCCGAGAGCCAAATCTGATCAGCTCGAACCGACGTGATCGGGGAGGGCGGTCGTCCGGCGAGGAGCAGCTTCAGCCGCCCGCCTTTGCACGTCGCATCAACGATTGGGCACGACCTGCGAGTTTGGGCTCTTCGGTGGGATGGGCCGCGAGCGTTGCTGCTCGATCTGGTCCGACTGCTGCTGATAGCTTCGCTGCCGGCTGCGCTCGAGGCTGCGGAGCCTGTGAACCTCGATCGCTTCGCGGTCCTTGGCGGATAACGGCGCCGCTGCGGCCTCGTTGGCCGCTGCTGAGAGCACGAACGCGGCGGCCATCACGATGATCCCGATCTGCTTCACGTCCGAACCTCCCTTGCAAGCGATCGATATAGGTCCTGCGGGCGCAAATTGAAGGCGGATGTCCCAGACATCTGGCGCTATGGCGGCCGGGTTAACGCGTAATTTGCCGTAGTTCGAGCTTGCCCGCCTGGACTGAATAGTGCCAGCCGCGCCCATCGCTTACCGCTTCGTAAACGGCGCAAAAGGCCGCGATGCGCAATTGTCCCGTAATCGATCAATTCCAATGCGTTTTGGTGTTGTTGCGGACGAATTCGGCTAATTATTCGTCAATGCAAACTCTCGCTTTTAAATGGAATTCGATCACTAATTCCAGGTAAATTGGCGTTCTAAATTCAGATATACTTTCTGAAGCGGGCCGAAATTCAAGCACCATAGTCTCATTTCCAATCAGGGAATGGGTCATGGCTCAAATTGTTTCGAAGATCCTGCTCGCGGCTGTTCTTGGACTGAACTCGACCGCGACGGCATTCGCCTATTCCAATACAGGTTCGATTGCGCGTGATCGCCTTCTGCCCTCGGGCTCGGCCTTGTCCGACACCGAGCCGACTTTGGCGCCGATGGCCTTCGTTCAGTTCTGCAAGGCCTATGAAGGGCAGTGCAAGGCCGGCGCGTCGCCCTCTTCGATCACGCTCGACGCACGGAGCTGGGAGGACCTTCGGCAGATCAACGCCAAGGTCAATGCGGCTATCGAGCCGGACGAGGCCAAGGGAGGCTTCGACTGGTCGCTCGAAACCCGCTTCGGCAACTGCAACGACTATGCGGTGCAGAAGCGGAACGCGTTGATCAAGCTGGGTTACCCGATGGCTGCGCTCTCGTTGGCGGTGGTGCGGACCGCGTTCGGCGAGGGGCATCTCGTCCTCACGGTGCGCACGGATCGGGGGGATCTGGTTCTCGACAATCGTCGCCCAGCCGTCCTGGTCTGGAACCGCACCGGTTACGTGTGGCTGAAGCGCCAGTCTGCCGAGGATCCGCAGTATTGGGTGGCCGTCTCCACAGCTCCGGCCCGCCGTCCGGCGCGCCCGGCCGATCCCATGGCTCCTCTCCAGCAGCCGAGCCGCCCCGAGATCGGCCCGGAGCGGTCCGCACCCGGCGGCGTGGTCGTGGCATCGGCGCCCGCCGCGATCTCGGTCGGCTCGATGGCGCTCGGCTTCGGCATGGCCATGGATCTGGCCCTGTGGCAGCGCATCACGCCGATCGCAGCGTCCTACACTGGCATTGGACACTTCGGTTCGACCATCGCGAATGCGAGCGTTCCCCTGGTCTCGCTGGCGCTGAACAGCGTCGACGCCGTGTCGAGCTTCGAGCCCGTCCAGTAGACCGGCGGCGCCAGGCTGGTGCCGGCTGCCGTCGATCAGGCTGAACTGCGGACGATCATGAACAACCCCAGAAGCGCGACGCCGGCCCCGGCGAGGCCGACGGTCGTGACAGGCTCCTTGTAGATTACGGCCGCGCCAAGATAGACGAGCACAAAGGTCATGACCGTGAAGGGGAAGACCGTCACGAGGTTCACCTTGGACAGGGTCCATATCCATATCAAGGTGCTGACGCCGTAGCAGAACAAGCCGAAAATCACCTTGAGGTTGATGAAATCGAGCGGCGCCACGGCGCCGCTGGCGCCGGCCTTGAAAAGCAGCTGGCCACAGGCGGCACAAACGACCGATAGAATCAGCAGACCGAGAACGAGTGGGGACATCGGGAAGCCCTTAGCGCGAGGACAGGCGGGCTTCTTCGCTGCCGCGCGTCAGGTCGCTGATGATGAAGTTCGGCCGGCCCTTGCCCTGGATAAACAGCCGCCCGATGTATTCGCCGATCACGCCAAGGACGATGAGCTGGGCGCTTCCGAGAAGCAGGACGATGCTGATCAGGCTCGTCCAGCCGCGGATCGTCTGGTTGTCATACCAGCTCAAGGCCACATAGATCATGAGGATGAAGCCCACCATCCCGAAGGCCGCGCCGCAATAGGAGGCGACGCGCAGGGGCTTGATCGAGAAGCCCGTGATGGCATCGACGGCGAGGCGCATCATCTTCCGGAAGGGATATTTCGTCGTGCCGGCGAAGCGCTCGCGGCGGCGATAGGGCAGGCCGACCTGCTTGAACCCGACCCAGCTCACCATGCCGCGGATGAAGCGATTGGTTTCGGGCATGCTGTTGAGCAGTTCGACCACACGACGGCTCATGAGCCTGAAGTCGCCGGTATCGACCGGGATCTCGATATCCGTCAGTTTCGCGAGGAAGCGGTAGAAGAGCTTGGCGGTGAGTTTCTTCGTCGCCGTCTCGCCTTCGCGCTGGAGCCGTTGCCCGTAGACGACGTCGGCTCCTTCATCCATCAGCCGCATCATATCTGTCAGCAGTTCGGGCGGATCCTGGAGGTCGGCGTCGAGCACAAAGATGCGGTCGCCGGATACGACCGTCAGACCGGCCGACAAGGCGAGCTGATGGCCGAAATTGCGCGCCAGCCGGACGCCGACGATGTGAGGGTTCGCCTGGCGTGCCTCCTCGATGATCACCCATGTGCGATCGCGCGAGCCATCATCGATGAGGATGATCTCGTAGGCGGGGACAGCTGCGGCAACGCAGGCGGCGTCCACCCGCTTGATCGCTTCGCCGAGACCTTCCTCTTCGTTGTAACAGGGAATAACGACCGACAGGCGCTCGCAATGGCGAGACGGCGGAAACAGGGTGAAGTTCGTCGTTGAGGGCAAGAGTTGGCTGTTCATGGCCCGACGATAACCTGTGCTTGAGTGATGGCGCTGAGGAGAGCCGCCGTTTCCGCCGCTGCTACGGGATCGACGAAGACAGTGACCGGTCCCTGCGCGGCGGCATCCCGGACCGCCGCGACGGCCTCGTTGACGATCCAGCCCTGCGGATGCAGCCAGAGCAGTCTGCCGTTGTATTCGACCTTGATCCATGGACCGTCGAACCCGTAGCGCATCGGGCCGGTCTTCTCCTCCATCATGCGTGCCAGCAGCGGAAAGGAATCGGCGATGACCAGGACGCGCCGTTCCTGGGCCGGCAAGCCGAGAAGCCGTCCGGCCAGCGACGAAAGATGGATCGGATCCTCAGCGCTGAAATAGTTCTTGAAAAGAAGCTGTTTCGGAGAGGCGACCAGAGCCAGAGCGATGAGAAAGCACCCCGCTGCGGTTACGATCCCGGCCCATTTTGGCAGGTGTTTCTCCAGCCAGGTGAAGACCACGAGTCCGAAGACCGGCAGTGCTGCAGCGAAGACGAAACCCGGCCAGGGGTAGATGGAGTAGGCGAGCAATAGCAGGATCGACAGGGCCGCCGAGGCTGTGGCCAAGCGTTGCCTCCGTGCCCCCTCCCAGCGCTCCAGCGCGATCCGCGCAGCCACGCCGACAGATATCGCAAGCGGCGGCACGAGATAGAGGAAGTGACGCTCCGGCTGGGGATTCGGAATCCAGAACAGGTAGTTCAGCAGAACGGCAGGGGCGGTCAGGAGCAGGGTGACGTAATCCCGTCGAGCGAGCAGGATCGCGACCGAGATCACGTAGGCGCCGATCAACGCCGGGCCGATCCCTCTGCCGACACGCAATTGAGAGAAGAAGAAGAGGCGGGCGAAGCGGTCGGGGCTATGCCAGCTCAGCAATTGATCGAGCGGCGATCCCTCAGGCCGGCTCGTCGAGGGGCCCAACACGATGAGGAGCAGGGCCAGGCCGAGGCCTATCGCTCCAAACAGCAGCAGCTTCGCCATGCGTGCTGGCGCCAGGCGCCCGTTCTCAACGGCGAGGCCGAGATACATCGGCGCCATGAGGACGACATCGAGCCGGAAACTGAACGCGATCGCGAGGAAGAGGATTGCGAGCGGCGTCATCCATGGGCGGCCGTCCGGCTCCCATGCCTGCATCTGGACAGCCATCGCCATGAGAAAGAAGCAGATGGCGGGCCACATCGGATGAGCGTAGGCGGCTCCGTGGAACCAGATCGGCGCGCTCATCAGGGCGATGACCGAGAATACTCCGGCCCATGTCCCGCCGAGGCGGCTGCTGATCGCGTAGAGTGCAGGGATGGAGCCGACCACCGAGAGGGTGGTCAACAGGTTGAGCGCCAGAGCGACGCGGCCCGGCTGATCTCCCCAGGGCCGCAGAAGCTCCACCAATGCGAAATAGCCGCGGGAGATGCCGTAGCCGTAGACGAGATCGCTCGAGAGCGGCTTTCCTGTCTGGAATGCGTCGATGACGCCGGTGAAGACGCGGTATGCGTCTCTTTCGCCGAAGGTGAAGCGATAGGTCGTGACGTAAAGGATGATGGCGAGGGCGGCGGCTCCCGCCACGAGCAGATAACCGGTTCGCGCGCTCTTCTGGTCCGCGCTATGCGCAATAGGCATGCCGCTTGTCGGAGCTAGGCGAGACATGGCGAAACCGCATTTTCCAGGTCGAGGCGGGCAGCTCGGCGCAAAGCCACCGATGTGGAACAGGGGACCCGTTTCAACGCGGGGGAAAAGGCATCAGCTCTTGGCACAGGCATGTCTCGGTTCAGCTCGTTCCTACGGCCGTGATCTGGCCCCAAGCAATGCTTGCGCCAGCGTGGCCCGCATCGACTTGGGCTGCATCTCGGCATCGTAAGGAAGCCCCCGGGAAGGGCGGCCGTCGGAGCGTGGGAAGAAGTTGGTCAACCAGAAGTAGCGGTCCGACAATCCCCAGGTCAGAAGCGTCTTCACCGCCGGCTCATCGAGGGTAACGTCGAGGAACTGGCGCATGTGGTCGGACACCGCTGCGTCGCGTGCCGCGGGGTCACCGGGAAGGCGGGTGTCATCGACATCGAGTTCCGTGATCGACAGCTTGAGCCCCATGCCGGCGACCTCCTTGAGGAAGGCCCTCCAGCTCGCTTCCGAGAAGCGATTCCCGACCTTGAGATGGGCTTGGATGCCCAGGCCATCGATCGGTGCGCCTTCCTTCTTCAGCCCTTCGAGCAGCTTCAGCATGCTGGCCCGGCGCGCGAGGATATCGGGCCAGTGATATTCGACGCCAAAGTCGTTGTAGAACAGCGCTGCCTGACCGTCGGCCGCACGAGCAGCCCTGAAGCAATCGGCGATATATCCGGGGCCGCTGGTGCTGAGCAGGATGGATTTGCGCAGGCCGTCGGGCCGTCCGTCGCGGATATGGATGGCCTCGTTGACGACGTCCCATTCCAGGACCCGCCCTCGATAGCGGGCCATGGCGGCCTCGAGATAGTTGAGCGCTGGCGTGAAGCGCCCCGAGGACCCCATCTCTTCCGACGCCCATTTGGGAACGGCGTTGTACCAGGCTGTGGTGTGGCCGCGAAAGGCCATGCCGTGCGCGGATGCGAAATCGATGATGGCGTCCGCCGGGCCGAAATCGAGATGGCCCTTCGTCGGCTGGACGAAACGCCATTTGAGTTCGTTCTCGGGCACGACGATCACGCATTCCCGCTCGATGAGCGCTTTAAGTCGCGCATCCTGAAGGTGCTTGGCATTGACCATGGAGCCGAAGCGGATGCCCTTGCGTGCAGCGATCTGCGCAAGGCTCTCGCCTTCCGCTGCGGCCGCCGGCCAGGCTGCGGTCGCAGCAAGGCCGAAACAGGCTTGGCGACGTGTCAGCGCTTGCAAGGTTGAGCCGCCTTTTCCGCCTCGGGGAGCGGAAACTTGCAGTCCGGCTGCAGTCCTAGATGTCGCGAACCGGATTTCACAGCGAATATCATAAAGCCACGTTCAACCATGCGCTTGCGAATAGTGAGGTGAATCTGACGCAGGTGCAAGCATGAACGGATCCGAAGAGGGCGTGTTCGAAATCAATTCACAGCCGTTGATCGCGCTTGATATTGTTCAAGCTGCATGGGCGATATTCAGAGAAGCTCTTGACGGCATCATGACGTCGTGGCTGCTCCAAATGGGTTCGATATGATGAGGCCGTTATTCGTATTTCGCCTGGGGAAGCGCTTCCGGGCGGGCGATTTCGTGCCGACTCTGCTCGCGGCAGGATTGGTCTTGGCGGTTGCCGGGCTGCTCGCGCTCGTTCTGATGCGGGCAGATCCGCCGGCGCCACGAGTGGGCGGCGCCTCTGGATCGGCAGGGAAAAGCGTCGCGGCTGCTCCGGATTCCGCGCCGTCGCAGCCGTCCGAAAAACTGTCCGAGCGCATGGAAGCCGCCGCCACTGAGGAATTGCGGCGGAAGGCCGGAGCCGACCTCAGCGGCGAGCCGGTCTTCGAGGTGCCGGGGCCCTTGCGCTCCATCGATGGCACGACGTTCAAGCATGGCGACGCCATCGTGCGCATCGACGGCATCGAGGGGCCCGGCGCCGGCGCCGTCTGTCGCGACGGAGAGGGCCGCTGGTCATGCGGGCTGCAGGCACGGGCCGCATTGCACAACCTCGTTGGAGGTCGCAGCCTGGCCTGCCAGCCGCGCCGCTCGCTGTCCGAAGGGCGGATCACGGCGGATTGCCAACTGGCTGCGCGCGACAGCCTGCCCGAAGGTGATGTCGCGCGCCTTCTGGTCGTGCAAGGCTGGGCGCGGGGCGATGGGCGCGAAGCCGGTGCCTACGCTGCAGAGACCGCAATGGCGCAGGCGGCCGGCGCGGGGCTCTGGCGCGGCGGCTGGAATTTGCAGGCGCGGTAGCGGCAAGATCGACCGATCCCGGCGTTCATCGCACCCGCTGCCGCAGTCCTGTCGCATCGGCGGGAGATGGTTTGGGGCTGCGCGCCCTTCTGCGCCGGTCTATAAGCAGCGGCCCCGAGCCTTTCCAAGCGGAACGATCCATGAGCGACACAGTGAGTCCCCTCGCCGGAAAACGGCTCGAGCCCAGCCTGCTCGTTGACGTCGCAGCCCTGACGAAAGCCTATTACGACCGGCCCGACCCGGCCTTGCGCGCGCAGCAAGTCGCCTTCGGCACGTCCGGGCATCGCGGCTCAGCCTTCGCCAAGTCCTTCAACGAGGCGCATATCCTCGCCATCGCCCAGGCGGTCTGTCTCTATCGTCGGGCTCAGGGCATCGACGGCCCGCTCTTCCTCGGCATCGACACCCATGCGCTGTCGCGCAACGCCTTCGAGTCGGTGCTGGAGGTCTTCGCGGCCAATGGCGTCGTGACGATGATCGACGAGAAGCTCGGCTTCACGCCGACGCCCGTCATCTCCCACGCCATCCTGACTTATAACCGTGGCCGCAGCAGCGGCCTGGCGGACGGCGTCGTCATCTCGCCCTCGCATAATCCGCCAGCCGATGGCGGGCTGAAGTACAACCCGCCGCATGGCGGCCCGGCCGATACCGATGCGACGGGCTGGATCGAGAAGCAGGCCAACGCCTTCCTCGCCGACAACCTCGCCGGTATCGATCGCATTCCCTATGAGAAGGCGCTGAAGAGCGCCGATGTGCGTCGGCACGACTATATCAGCGGCTATGTGGCTGATCTCGCCAATGTGGTCGACATGGCGGCCATCGCCGGGGCCGGCGTGTCGATCGGCATCGATCCGCTCGGCGGCGCGGGCCTCGACTACTATCAGCCGATCATCGATCGCTACGGGCTGAAGGCGACCATCGTCAGCACGGAAGTCGATCCGACCTTCGGCTTCATGACGGCCGATTGGGACGGCAAGATCCGGATGGACTGCTCCTCGCCCTATGCGATGGCGAGCCTGATCGGCATGCGCGATTCCTTCGACGTCGCCTTTGCCAACGATACGGATGCGGACCGGCACGGCATCGTCACGCGTTCGAGCGGGCTGATGAACCCGAACCACTATCTCGCGGCGGCGAGCGCCTATCTCTTCGCCAATCGTCCGGGCTGGCGGGCGGATGCCGCCATCGGCAAGACGGCGGTTTCGAGCGCGATCATCGATCGTGTCGCGGCCAAGCTCGGCCGCAGGCTCGTGGAGGTTCCTGTCGGCTTCAAATGGTTTGTTGACGGGTTGCTTTCCGGCGGGTTCGGCTTTGCGGGCGAGGAGAGCGCCGGTGCTTCGTTCCTCCGCCATGACGGCACCGTCTGGACCACCGACAAGGACGGCATCATCCTCGGGCTGCTCGCGGCCGAGATTACCGCCAAGACCGGGTCTGATCCGGGCGTGCTGTACTCCAAGCTGACGGCGGAACTAGGCGATCCCTCCTATGCCCGCGTCGATGCGCCGGCGACGGCAAGCCAGAAGGCGGTGCTGAAGAATTTGAGCGGTGAGCAGATCAAGACGAAGGAGCTGGCGGGGCAGCCGATCACCGCCATCCTCAGCGCGGCGCCGGGCAACGGCGCGGCCATTGGCGGCGTCAAGGTCACGGCGGCGGATGGCTGGTTCGCGGCGCGTCCTTCGGGCACTGAGGAAGTCTACAAGATCTATGCGGAGAGCTTCCGGGACGGCGCCCATCTGGCCCGCATCCAGGAGGATGCGCGCAGGATCGTCGGGGACGCCTTCGCCGTGGCGGGGTAAGCCGAGACCGGCAGAGCTGCGTTACGTCGGGCTGTATCCGGTCCGACGTAACGCAGGATGTCGTTTCATCACCTCGGTCAGTTCAGTCGATGGCCGGCGCGCGGTCGGACAGCTCTAGGAATACGGCTGCACAGGCGAGCCAGATGATCGCCGAATAGATCATAGCGCTTCTCTCCCGTCGTTCTTTTTTGATTCTGGTTAAACACGCTACACGATACAGCAAACTTCAACCCTGCCAGAATTCCAATCGGTTTGGAATGGCTTTCGGCGTGAGCGATGTATTTTCGGGCGCCCCGTAGATTGCGGGACCTCGAGCAGGCCCGGTATTCGCTCTGTCCAGCAGTATGAATTCTGCATATACTGACTGCTTGCCGTCGACTGATGCTGGCGTTTCGCCGCATCGGAGGGGCTCGGCGGTCGGCGAGGACGGAATGGAGCCAGGCGCTACGGCAAGCGCGACCACCGGCCAGAATGGCCCCGAGGATGTCGCGCTGGCGCGCGAAGCTCGGGAGCAAACCACGCTATACCGGTTCACCGACCGGCTGTTCCGCGCCCGAGCGCTCGAGGACATCTACGAAGCCGCGCTCGATGCCATCTTCGGAGCGCTCGGCTGTGCGCGGGCATCTCTCCTCTGCTTCGACCGGGACGGCATCGCCCGCTTCGTCGCCTGGCGCGGGCTCTCCGATGGCTACCGAGCTGCCGTCGATGGCCATTCTCCGTGGAAGCAGGCCGAGCGGGACGCGCAGGCGATCTTCATCGAGAATATCGCCAAGAGCGGCGAGCCGCGTCCGCTCGTCGAGACCGTCCTGGGCGAGGGCATCCAGGCACTCGGCTTCATTCCGCTCGCCGGCAGCGAGGTGCTCCTCGGCAAGTTCATGGTCTATTACGATACGCCGCGGGTTTTCCCGGACCATGAGCGCGACATGGCGCTGATCATCTCCCGCCAATTGGGCTTCGCCATCGAACGTCACGCGGCGGATGCCTCGGCACGGCGGCTGACCGCCCTGGTGGAATCCTCGGAAGATGCGATCGTCGCCAAGGACCTGAACGGCATCATCACGGACTGGAATCCCGGTGCCGAGCGCCTGTTCGGCTATTCGCGCGAGGAGATTCTCGGCAAGCCGGTGACGGTGCTCATTCCCGATGATCGCCAGAATGAGGAGCCTTCGATCCTCGCGCGCATCCGCGCCGGCGAGCGCGTCGAGCATTATGAGACGATCCGCCGGCGCAAGGACGGCAGCCTGCTCGACATCTCACTGACGATCTCGCCGATCCGGGACGCCGCCGGGCGGATCGTAGGGGCCTCGAAGATCGCACGCGACATCTCGGATTGGCGGCGCGCGCAGCGGCAGCAGGAACTGCTGCTGCGCGAGATGGACCACCGGGTGAAGAACCTGTTCGCGGTCGTAGGCGGCATCGTCAATCTAAGCGCCTCGCGCGCGCCGGACGCCCGCTCTCTGGCCGCCGCCGTCTCGGAGCGTCTCGTCGCATTGTCGCGGGCGCATTCGCTGACGATGTCAGCCGCCATATCCGGGCGCTCCGACCGCGGGGGGGCTAGCCTTCATACGTTGATCGGCGAAGTTCTGTCGCCTTATCGCGCTGAGGGCGGGGATCAGCCGCGAGTCAGCATCGCAGGGTGCAATCGGCTGGTGCCCGCCAGCATGGTGACGCCGCTCGCCCTCCTGCTGCATGAATTTGCGACCAATGCGGTGAAGTATGGCGGCCTGTCGGTCGTCGAGGGCAGGGTGGACATCACCTGCACGGAAGTGGGCGACGATTTCGCGATCACCTGGCGCGAGAGCGGCGGGCCGCCGCCGAACGGTGCAGGTGCGGAGGGTTTCGGCAGCCTGCTCGTCAGGGCCAGCGCCACCCAATTGGGTCGTCTCAGCAAGAGCTGGGACGCCCATGGCCTCGTGATCGAATTGCTCGTCGAAAAGAGCCGTTTCGACGCCTGAAACGGGCCGGCGCTGCCAGACATCTCTCCTTAGCTGCAGGCGTGGCGGAACAGGCCGGGGCGCTCCGGGTTGGTTTCCCATCCGAAACCCACCAAGGGATGATCCCGATGAAACGATTCGCAGGAATCGCGGCGATAGCCTTTGCCGCGCATGCGGGCATGGCCGTCGCCCAGCCCGTCATCATTTCACCTGACGAAGGTCCGCGCGGACGTATGGAGAGGCCTCCGGGCGGTGCCGAACCGCGCGGCGCCCGCGGCGTCGAGGGAGAGGCACCCCAGCGGCAGCCGGATGGGAGTTCGCGATCGCAGCGCGGCGCCCAGATGGAAGAGCGCCGTGGGCAGGATCAGCAGCGCGGCCAGGATCTGCGGGAGCGCGGCCAGGAGCGGCAGCAACGCGCCCAGGAGCAGCGGACGCACGGCCAGGAGCGCGAGCAATCCCAGCGGGCGCAGGATCAGCAACGCGGCCAGGACAAGCAGCGAGCGCAGGATCAGCGCACGCAGAGCCAGCAGCAGCGCGAGCAGGCGCAGCGCGAACAGCAGGGCCAGCGGACGCCGGCGCAGCAGAACGCGCAGCCCCAGCAGCCGGATGAGCGCACGAACCGGCCTTCGACGGCGCAGCCCAACCAGCCGAGCCCTGATGATCGGCAGCGCGCCACGAGCCCGGCGCCGGCGCCCAGCACCGGCGCGCCGCAGACCGGCACGGCCGCCGGGCAGCCGGCGGCGACAGCGCCGCAATCGGCGCAGGGGCAGGCCGGCAGCGCCGACACGCAGCGCATCGCCGACACCGTTCGACAGGGTATCGACCGCAAGGAGATCCGACCGGTTTCGAATCTGGGCGTCGCGGTTTCGGTCGGTGTCGAACTGCCGTCGCGCGTGCAGCTCCAGCCGCTGCCACGTGAGATTGCGACCATCCGCCCGCAATATCGCGATTATCGCTACACCGTTTCCGACCGCGAGATCGTCATCGTCGATCCGCGCAGCCGGCGCGTCGTCGAGGTGATCGCGCGCGACGGCAGGGGTGGGGATGCCGACATCTATGCCTCGTTCACGCACCGCCGCGACATTCGTCGGTGGAACAGGCCCGATACGGTGGTCTTCAGGCAAGGCGTGGTCCTGCCGCCGAGCGCGTACTACTACGACCTCCCGGTCGAAGTGGTGGAGCGGCATCCCGATTGGCGCGGCTATCAATACGTCATGACGGAGAGCGAGGAGGTCGCCATCGTCGAACCGCGCAGCCGTCGCATCGTCGAAGTGGTGGACAAGGGCGCGACGCAATCGGCCGCCGCCGCTCCGGCGACAACCGGGAGTACTCCACCGCCGGCGTCCATGGATGATCGCCACCAGATCGCGCGGATCATCCTCGGCGACGCCCGGCCCGGTGACATCCAGGGCATAGACGGGCTGAAGGGAGCGGTATTGCCGAACGAGATGGCGCTGCATCCGCTGCCGCGCGAGGCCGAGGAGCGTGATAGCGGCCTGCGCGGCTATCAGTACACGCTCATCGGCGATGACGTGCTGATCGTCGATCCGCAAACCCGCCGGATCATCGACGTGATCGAATAATCAAGCTTGGGCGCGGCGATCTTCGGATCGCCGCGTTCGTTCCTGTCAGCTCACTTCTCGACGAAGGCGCGCTCGACGACATAGTCGCCCGGCTCGCCATGGTTGCCCTCATGCAGGCCGCGCTCGTTGAAGATCGACTTCAGGTCGGCGATCAGCTGCGGGCTGCCGCAGAGCATGAAGCGGTCGCCCTGCGGATCGAAGGGGCCGAGGCCGAGATCGGTGAAGAGCTGCCCGCCGGTCAGGAGGTCGGTGATCCGGCCGCGATTGCGGAAGGGCTCGCGCGTCACCGTCGGGTAATAGAGCAACTGATCGCGGATCATCTCGCCGAGGAACTCGTCCTGCGGCAATTCGCTCTGGATGCGCTCGCCATAGGCGAGCTCGGAGACCTGGCGGCAGCCATGGACGAGCACGACCTTCTCGTAGCGCTCATAGGTCTCGGGATCGCGGATCAGCGAGAGGAAGGGGGCGAGCCCCGTACCCGTGCCGAGCAGGAAGAGCCGCTTGCCGTCCTTGAGATTGTCGAGGACGAGCGTGCCGGTCGCCTTCTTGCCGACGATGATCGGGTCACCGACCTTGAGGTTCTGCAGCCGCGAGGTGAGCGGGCCGTCCGGCACCTTGATCGAGAAGAATTCGAGGTTCTCGTCGTAGTTCGTGCTCGCGACGCTGTAGGCGCGCAGCAGCGGCTTCTCGTCGACCTTCAGGCCGATCATCGTGAACTGGCCGTTCTTGAAGCGGAAGGACGTATCGCGCGTGGTCGTGAAGCTGAAGAGCGTGTCAGTCCAGTGATGAACGCTGAGCACGCGTTCCTCATAAAAATTGCTCATTCTCGACGGTCTCGATCTCGGGGATGTCAGGCGGCGGGAGGCGGCAATATCCGACCGTGCCTGTAGCGCCGTTCCTGGGGCGCAGGCAACTCCTGTCGGCGCACAACGCGCCGATACGAGCATTCCGACCCCTCGAAAATGCTCGATCGGCCATCAGCGTCAATGAGATGGCGTTCGGGATTTGGGGGCTGGCGCGGCGGAATCCAGCCTTATGTGGCCCCGAATCCGAAAATTCGGTCCCGGCCCGTCGTGACGCCCGAACATGCGCCTGCGACGACAGGCCGCTCCCTTAGGTCAGGATGTTCTCGCGCTCGCGATTGGCCACTCCGCCCGCAGGGAGATCGCGACGGCGAAACAAAAAGGGCGCCGCGAGGCGCCCTTTCCGTAGGCATGAGGCCAGATCGCTCAGGCGAAGCGGAAATCATCCGCAACGAGCGAGGCGAGGTTGGTGCGGTTCAACGTCAGCGAGGTGTCTTCGTCGATGGTGATCACGACGTCGTTCCCGACCTGAACCGCGTGGTCGAACACCGCATCGAAATCGGCGAAGAGATCGCTGTTGAACCAGATGAGGTCCTGATCCGAGGCGCCGAAATCGGTGATGGTGTCGTGGCCGAAGCCGGCAGCGAAATGGAAGCTGTCGGTGCCGGAGCCGCCGGTCAGGATGTCGTCACCCGCGCCGCCGGTGATGTCGTCGTCGCCGGAGCCGCCGCTGATGACGTCGTTGCCCGCGCCGCCCATGAGCTGGTCGTCGCCCGAACCGCCGGAGATGGTGTCGTTGCCCTCTCCGCCGTCGACGATGTCGTCACCGGAGCCGCCGATCAGGGTGTCGTCGCCGAGGCCGCCAAAGAGCTGGTCGTCGCCGGCGCCGCCCTTGAGCGTGTCGTTGCCCGCGCCGCCGTCGAAGATGTCGTCGCCGTTGCCGCCCGTGATGTCGTTGGCGCCGTCGCCGAACAGCAGCTTCTCGATGCCGGTGAAGGTATCCGTGCCGATGCCGGCGCCGGAGACGTAGCCCGCACCGAAGTCGACATAGATCGGCCCGGCGGCATCCGAGAGATCAAGCACGTCGTAGCCCGCGCCGCCATCGATGATGTCGTTGCCGGCCCCGCCCCTGATCACGTCGTCGCCGTCGCCGCCATTGAGAATGTCGTCGCCGTCGCCGCCGTCGAGCAGGTCGTTGCCCGCGCCGCCAAAGATGGTGTCGTTGCCGGCACCGCCGAAGAGACGGTCGTCACCCACGCCGCCATCGACGAAGTCGTCGCCCATGTCGGCATAGATGGTGTCGTTGCCGGCGCCACCCAGGATGTGGTCGTTCGCATCGGCGGTGTAGCCGCCCATGTAGATCTGATCGTCACCGTCACCCGCGTCGATCGTGAAGCCGGCAGAGGCCGTCCCGAAGACGAGGTCGTTGCCGGCACCGAGCAGGATCGTGCCGCGCACGACGGCGCCGGTGTAGAGCCAGAGCCAGTCGTCACCCGCGCCCATGTCGATGGCGCTGCCGCCGGTGGCCTCGATCAGACCGGAGTTGCTCAGCCTGTCGGCGCCGCCGCCCATCGCGATGCCGCCGATGATGTGGCCGGTGCTGGTGTTGATGATCTCGTCGGCATGGTCGCCGACGAGGTTGATCGCCTCGTTGCCGCGCAGGTCGAACCGCGCCGCATCCGCCGGAGAAACACCCTCCGGACCATGGCCGCCGCCCTCGATCTCGCCGCGGTTGACGATGAGGGTGGCGCCCAGCGCGCCCTGGTTGCTCGAATTGTCGACCTGGATGCCGCGGCCGTAGCCATAGATCCGGCCGTCATTGTTGATCGAGCCGCCGCCGATGGCGATGCCCTCGGACACGTTCGGCTCGCCGTCGTGATAGCCCTCGGCGCCGAGGCCTTCGATCGTGCCGCTGTTGTTCAGGGTCAGCAGGCCATCGATGTCGATGGCGTCGCCGTCGCTGTCGGCAAGCTCGGCCGAGCGACCCTGCATGGTGCCGCGGTTGGTGATGTAGACCCGGTCAGCCTCGGAGGCGCCGTTGTCGATGTTCACCGCCGAGCCATTGCGGCCGATCATGGTGCCTTCGTTGACGACGGTGACCGCGTGGTCGCCGGTCACGGCATGCTTGGCGCCCTCGAGCCGGCCGCCCGCATAGTTGTTGACCTTGCCGCCGGTGCTGCCCTGGAAGTCGATCAGGTCGCCGCCAGCCGTGAAGCCCTCGGCCGTGGTGATCGTGCCCCAGTTGTTGATGGTGCCGTTCGTGCCCATGCGGATCACGTCGGTATTGGTGCCGTACTGGCGAATGATGCCGCCGGCCAGGTTGTTGATCGTGGCAACCGCGCCGTTGTCGGAGAACTTGTCCTCGAAGTCGATGACGCGGCCGCTGGCCTCGATCACGCCGGCGTTGTTGAGGGTGAGGCTGGCACCGGCTGCCGCTGCCTGGCTCGGGTTGAGCCCGCCGCGCAGCGTGCCGCTGGCGAGGTTGTCGATGGTCAGCGAGCCGGTGGCGCCCGCGGTGGTCTGGAGCAGGCGGCTGCCGGATTCGATCAGCCCGGCATTGGTGAGGACAGCGTCGCCGCCGCCGGCCCAGGTCACGGCATTGTTCGAGACGACAAGCTTGCCGCCGGCCTCGATGCTGACCTGGTCGTCCTTGTCGATGACGAGGCCGGAGGTGACGGTGCCGCCATTCTTGATGGTGATCGCGTCATAGACGGCGCTGCCGGCGATCGACCAGCTGCCGCCCTCGACGATCAGGCGTTCCACGGCCGTGGCGGCGGCGAGGCTGCCCGTGCCGGTGCCCATGAGGCGGATGAGGTCGTCGCCCTCGCCGCCGTCGACCGTGATCGCGCCGCCCGCGCCAGCGGTGGCTTCGATGGTGTCGTCGCCGGTGCCGCCGATCGCGGTGTCGCCGGCGCCGGCGACGAGGCGGTCATTGCCCGCGCCGCCTTCGAGGCGGTTGACCTCGTCATTGCCGATCAGCGTGTCGTTGCCGCTGCCGCCGATGACGTTTTCGACGCCGCGGATCGTGTCGATCCCGATGCCGTATCCGTTCGCCTTGCCGGTCTTGAGATCGACCGTGACGCCATCCGTGTCGTCGGAGTAGTCGACCGTGTCGATGCCGGCGCCACCGTCGAGCAGGTCGTTGCCTTCGCCACCGATCAGGGTGTCGTTGCCTTCGCCGCCGAAGAGGAAATCGTCGCCGAGGCCGCCGAGCAGACGGTCGTTACCGGCATCGCCCTGCAGGAGGTCGTCGCCCTCGCCACCGTCGAGGATGTCGTCGCCAGCGCCGCCGCGGATCAGGTCGTCGCCGATGCCGGAGACGACCGTGTCGTTGCCGTCACCGGCATCGATGTTCAGATCACCCTCGACCTCGCCGGCCTGCAGTTCGTCGTCGCCAGCGCCGAGCCGGATTTCGCCGTAGACCCGCGAGCCTTCCTCGAGCGTGACGTTGTCGTCGCCGTCGCCCATGTCGATGGCGACGCCGTTCGAGCCGAGGATGATGCCGGAATTGACGAGGGTGTCATCGCCGCCCTTCATCGCAACGGTGCCGGTGTAGAGGCCGGTGTTGTTGAGGTTGTCATTGCCGTCGCTGAAGGCGCTGTCGTCGCCATCGAGCGCAGGCGCGGAAGGCGTATTGCCCGTCTCGCTCGCAGGCGCGGCAATGGACGACGAAAAGGCGGAGAAGCTCGCAAAGCTGCGCGAAGCGCTGCCGCCGCCGGCGATCTCGGCCATCTGGAAGCCCGCGGAAGCGTGGCTCTGCGCCCCGGCGGAGCCGGTCTCGGCCGAGATGTGAACGGTCGCGTCGGCGATGCCCTGGCTCACGACGCTGCCGAGCAGGGCCGGATTGGTCGAGCTGCCGGAATAGGCATGGAACGTCCTGACGCTGCCGGTGATGTCCGCATCGACCGGCTTTTCAGATTCGACGACAGTGCCGGTATCAGCGCTCGGCGCCTCGCCGGACTGGAGACCTTTGATCGTCACTTCGGTTCCAGCCGCCAGGTCGGCGTTGGCCGTCCAGAGCCAGGTCGCGCGGTCGGTGCCGAAATTCACGCCGTCGAAGCTGTTGTCGGTGATGGCAACCACCGAGCCGGCGAGTACGGGTTCCAGCACGACGAAGACGAGGCCGTCGGCCCTGTCGGCGCTGAAACCGACGAGATTGATCGAACCGGGGGCGAGCGCCATCGCGGGAATCCTTTTGAAGCCAGGCAAAGGAGATCCGGCGAAGCACGAGGTTCGCCGGGCTGCCCGCCTGAGGCGAGCCAGCCCGCGCTAAAGAGCCTGCGGCGATGACGATTTGTTAACAGTATCTTAACGTCATTTCGAAAGTCGTAATAAAATGCGGCTGAGCCGGCCGATGCACGATCAAGCCGTCCGGGCGACGTCGGGGCGCTTTCACTGCGATGGGAATGACGCGCCGCGTTCGGCGATCGCGTCGGTCGAGAACCTTCGCGGGAACGAGCCTGCCGGTCGGAAAACGGCGGGCTTCGTTGCAGGGGCGGCCGTCAGGCAAACTCCGGGTGCGAAGCCCGAAGCTGGGCGCGGGAGCCAAGGCCCTCTGCCGCGCATTTGAAGAAGTCCTCGATCATCGGAATGCGCCGTCGTTCGTCGAGGCAGACAAGATATTCCTCGAGCATGACTTCCGCGTCGCGCAGCGGCAGGAAATGCAGGCGGCTGTCGAAGCCGAATTCGAGATCGGCCACAGCGCCCAGGCCGAAGCCGGCCGCCACGGTTTCGCGGACGCCCTCGCGGGTCGATACTTCGAGGACAGGGCCGAGAGAGACGCCGTGGTCCCGCACGCTCTGCTCAAACAGTTGACGTGTGCGCGAGCCCTTTTCTCGCATCACGAAGGGCAGGCCTTCCAGCTCGCGGATCGCGACATTGCTGCGGCGCGACCAGGGATGCGATTTCGGGATGAACACCCCGATGCTCATGCTGGTCAGAGGGCGGACGTAGAACCGGTCGTCCTTCGGCTTCTGCGCGGTGACGCCGACATCGGCGCGGTATTGCGACACCTGCTCGATGACGGCGTCCGAATTATGGACCAGCAAGGAGAAGACCAGGTTGGGTCTGTAGCGGCGCAACGCCGCGAGGATCGGCAGCGAATGCACGACACCGTCGGACGCTATGCGCAGGCGGCCTCCGTCGACCTTCCTGCTCTTCAGGAGCGCATCGGCCTCGCCCAGCGCCATGAACAGCCGTGAGGTCACCTTGTAGAGCGCCTCGCCGTCCGAGGTCAGCCTGACCCCATAGGGGCCGCGTTCGAACAGGGCCATGCCGGAAGCCGCTTCGAGTTGGCGGACCTGGCCGGAAAGGTTCGACTGGCTGTTCGCGGTTTCGCGCGCGGCCTGAGAGTAACCTCCGGCGGTCGCGACGTGGTGAAATGCGCGAAGCTGCGTAACCGATGCCATGACCCTACTCACGCCGTCGAAACATGTCCGCCTGGCGTCCCTCCTGGCGCTCAGCCGTGTCGGGCATCCCGATCGCCGGTTCGATCAGGGACAAATGGCCGATAAAGTCTCATTGCTTCTGATTTATGACAGTTCTCCTCGGCTAAATCTCAGAAAACATCAACAATTATAGAAGTTTATCTATTGTTTTCCGGGACTCCGCGGCGCTGCCTGCAAACCCGGGTATTTCAGGATTCGATGGGGGTATCGAAACTTTCGATGCCTCGTGAGAGGGGATTTCACCCAGCCGTCATCTTCGCTTTCTATCGCCCCAGGGAAGATGTCGGCGCCATCTTGTCGTGTAGCTGCCCAGGGTCGAGACGTGTTGCCCAAATCCTCTTCGAACGCTGCGAGCCAGGCGCTGGCTTCGTGCAGCGCCGCCTTCCTCGCCGTCGCGCTGTTCTCGGCGCTGGTCAACATCCTGATGCTGACCGGCTCCATCTACATGCTGCAGGTCTATGACCGGGTTCTGCCTTCGCGCAGCGTGCCGACACTCGTCGCGCTCTCGATCGTCGTCGCGGCGCTCTACATCCTGCTCGGCATGTTCGACTGGCTGCGCCAGCGCATCCTCGGCCGGATCGGTGTGTCGCTCGAGCGGAAGCTGAGCGGCCCGGTCGTCGGCACGATGCTCGCGGCGCAGCTGCGCGGGACGCCGGGGGGCACGCAGCTGCCGCGCGACCTCGACAGCGTGCGCTCCTTCCTGTCCGGCCTCGGCCCGACGACCCTGTTCGACCTGCCCTGGATCCCGCTCTATGGCGGTCTCTGCTTCATCCTGCATCCCTATCTCGGCTGGACACTGGTCGGCGGCGCCGCGGTCCTGGTCGTGCTGGCGCTCCTGACCGAGGTGCTCTCGCGCAAGCCGAGCGCCGAGGTTTCGCGCGCCGGCGCCGAGCGTTCGGCCCTGCTGGAAGCGATGCGGCGCAATGCCGAGGCCGTGGCGGCTCTGGGCATGGAGCGGCGCGTCACGGCCCGCTTCGACGCCGTCAACGAGCGCTACGTCGCAACCGGTCTCGGTGCCTCCGACCTGACCAGCATGCTCGGCACGATCTCGAAGATCGTCCGCTTCATGCTGCAGTCCTGCATGCTCGGCCTCGGCGCCTGGCTGGTGATGAACAACGAGGCTTCGTCCGGAGTGATGATCGCCTCCTCGATCCTGAGCAGCCGGGCTCTGGCGCCGATCGAACTCGCCATCGGCAACTGGCGGCCCTTCATCGGTGCCCGTCAGGCCTGGGCCCGGCTGAAAGCGGCGCTCGGCGAGACGAAGGCCGATCCGCTCGTCGCGCCCGAGCGGCCGAGGCAGCAGCTCGGGCTGGAGCATGTCTTCGTCGCCCCGCCGGGCTCGCAAAGCCCGGTCCTCAAGGATATCGGCCTCGTGCTCCAGGCCGGGCAGGGGCTTGCCGTCATCGGTCCTTCGGCCTCCGGCAAGTCCACGCTGGCGCGCACGTTGGTCGGCATCTGGCCGGTGCAGCGCGGTTCCCTGCGCCTCGACGGCGCGACGCTCGACCAGTGGTCGGCCGAGCAGCGTGGCGCGATGATCGGCTATATGCCGCAGGACGTGCAGCTCTTCGCCGGCACGGTGGCGGAGAACATCGCCCGCTTCGACCCGGAGATGACCGAGACGGCGGTTCTGGCGGCGGCCAAGGCGGCCGGCGCCTACGACATGATCCTGGGGCTCCCGAACGGCTTCGAGACGCCGCTCGGGGAGGCCGGCGGCATTCTGTCGGGTGGCCAGCGCCAACGCATCGGCCTGGCACGCGCGCTCTACGGCGATCCCTTCCTCGTCGTGCTCGACGAGCCCAACGCCAACCTCGATTCCGATGGCGATGCGGCGCTGACGGCGGCGATCGGCGGTGTGCGCAAGCGCGGCGGCATCGTCGTGGTCATCGCCCACCGGCCCTCGGCGCTGGCGGGGATCGACCTGGTGATGATCCTCGCCGAAGGCCAGGTGCAGACGTTCGGACCGAAGGACGAGGTGCTGCGCAAGAGCCTTGCGCCGGCGCCTGCCGCCGTGCCGACCGCCGCTCCCGCTTCGAAGCTGATGGTGACGGCCCATGCGCGCGGTTAACGAGAACAAGAGCGGCGCCGGCGCGCCGCAGAAGCGGCTCGATCCGGGCCGCGACATCCGCAAGGCCGCGATCGTCGGCGTCGCGACCATCGCGCTGCTGTTCGGCACGGTCGGCATCTGGGCCGCCACGGCGCCGCTTGCCGGCGCGGTGATCGCGTCGGGCAAGGTGGTGGTCGAGAGCAATGTCCGCCGCGTCCAGCATCCGTCCGGCGGCGTCGTCGCCGAGATCCGCGTCAAGGATGGCGACCGCGTCAAATCCGGTGACGTCCTCGTCAGGCTCGACGAGACCCATGCGAAGGCGAGCCTCGCCCTGATCGAGCTGGAGCTGCGCCGATTCCAGGCGCGCAAGGCCCGGCTGGAAGCCGAGCGGGACGGCCTGCCCGCGATCGTGACGCCACCGGAACTGGTCGAGCGGGCCGCCGAGCCGGTGGTGATCCAGGCCACGGAGAGCGAGAACACGCTGTTCCGCACGCGGCGCACCGCCTCGGACGGCCAGCGCTCGCAATTGCGCGAGCGGGTCGCCCAGTCGCATGAAGAGATCAAGGGGCTGGTGGCGCAGCTCGCCTCCCGGCGCGCCCAGGCGGCGTTGATCGGGCAGGAGCTCGAGGGCGTCCAGAAGCTCTACGACCAGAGCCTCGTCGCGCTCTCGCGTCTGACGGGTCTGCAGCGCGAGGCCTCCCGCCTTGCCGGCGAGGAGGGCAGCCTGACCTCGGACATGGCGCGGGTGAGGGGGCGCATCGCCGAGGTCGAGCTGCAGATCCTGCAGGTCGATCAGGATCTGCGCCGCGAAGTGACGACCGAGCTGCGCGACGTCGAGGGCAAGATCGCCGATCTGCTGGAGCGGCGCGTGGCGGCGTCCGACCAGCTCGCCCGCATCGAGATGCGCGCGCCGCAGGACGGCATCGTCCACCAGCAGACCGTGCACACCATCGGCGGCGTCATCGGCCCGGCCGAGCAGATCATGTTGATCGTGCCGGAGACCGACGGCCTCGTCGTCGAGGCGCGGATCGAGCCGACGATGATCGACAGGCTGCGCGTCGGCCAGGCGGTCGTCATGCGCTTCTCCGCCTTCGACAGCACTACGACGCCGGACTTGAACGGGCGCCTGATCCAGGTCTCGGCCGACGCCACCACCGACGAGAAGACAGGCGCCTCGTTCTACATCGCGCGCGTCGGGCTGGAGCGGGCCGAGGTGAGCCGGCTTGGCGGCAAGACGCTGATGCCCGGCATGCCGGTCGAGACCTTCATCCAGACCGGCTCGCGCACCGCGCTCGCCTATCTGGTCAAGCCGATCGAAGACCAGCTCGCCCGTTCGTTCCGCTACTGAGCGGTCCAGATCAGATCTGCAGGACAAGCGAAAGGGCGCCGGAAGGCGCCCTTTCCGCATTTGGGCTCCCGTACTCGTACTCCCTTCGGCTCGGGCCCGCCGGTTGGCTGAATTCCTATAAGATTCCTATTTCCTGCCGCGTCCGGCCGTCTCGAACGCCTATGCCCCCGGCACGATAATCCCGCCCATGGTCGATCAGGCTGCTGGCTTCGCCTTCCACTGGAGGACGGCGCCCGCGGGCCATTGGCCCATCGGCAACGCCCCGGTCGAAAGGACCACGGCAATGGATATCGCCATGCTCGCGCTCGGCTTCGCCTTCTTCGCGGCCACGCTCGCCTACGTCTCCGCCTGCGACGCGCTCTGAAAGGGCCCTCCCATGATCGTCGACTATCTCCTCGGCGGCGCGGTGACCGCGGTGCTGCTCGTCTACCTCATCTATGCGCTGATCCGCCCCGAGCGGTTCTGAGCGCAGCGCAATGCTCTGAAAGTCATCCCCATGACACTCTATGGCTGGATCCAGATCCTCCTCTTCTGCGCGATCGTGCTGGCGCTGACGAAGCCGCTCGGCGGCTACATGACGCGCGTCTTCAATGGTGAGCGCACCTTCCTGTCCCCCGTGCTCGCGCCGGTCGAGCGGGGGCTTTACGCGGTGGCCGGCACGCATGACCGCGAGGAGCAGCACTGGAGCGCCTATGCCGTCGCGCTGCTGCTGTTCAACCTCGCCGGGCTCTTGTTCCTCTACGGGCTGCAGCGCCTGCAGGGCGGGCTGCCGCTGAACCCGGACGGGATGGCAGCGGTGCCGGCCGATCTCGCCTTCAACACGGCGGTCAGCTTCGTCACCAACACGAACTGGCAGAGCTATGGCGGCGAGAGCACGATGTCGTACCTGACGCAGATGCTCGGTCTGACCGTGCAGAACTTCGTCTCGGCCGCGACCGGTATTGCCATTGCCGTCGCACTGATCCGCGGCTTTGCGCGGGCCTCGGCGAAGACGGTCGGCAGCTTCTGGGTCGATCTGACCCGCGCGACGCTCTACGTCCTGCTGCCGCTCTGCATCGTGCTGACGCTCATCTATGTCGCGCTCGGCATGCCGCAGACCTTCGACGCTGCGGCGGTCGCGACCACACTCGAAGGCGCGCAGCAGACCATCGCGCGCGGGCCTGTCGCTTCCCAGATCGCGATCAAGATGCTCGGCACCAATGGCGGCGGCTTCTTCAACGCCAATGCTGCGCATCCCTTCGAGAACCCCGACGCCATCACGAACATGATCCAGATGGTGACGATCTTTGCCATCGGCGCTGCGCTCACCAACGTCTTCGGCCGGATGGTCGGCAATCAGCGCCAGGGCTGGGCGATCCTCGCCAGCATGGGCGTGCTGTTCATCGTGGGTGTCGTCGTCTGCTACTGGGCGGAGGCAGCGGGCAACCCGCTGGTCCATGCGCTTGGCCTGCAGGGCGGCAACATGGAGGGCAAGGAGGTCCGCTTCGGCATCCCGCTCTCGGCGCTCTTCGCTGTCGTCACCACGGCGGCGTCCTGCGGCGCGGTCAATGCCATGCATGGCAGCTTCACCGCGCTGGGCGGCCTGATCCCGCTCATCAACATGGAGCTCGGCGAGATCATCGTGGGCGGCGTGGGCGCCGGGTTCTACGGCATCGTGCTCTTCATCGTGCTGGCGATCTTCGTGGCCGGGCTGATGGTCGGCCGCACGCCCGAATATCTCGGCAAGAAGATCGAGGCGAAGGAGGTCAAGATGGCCGTGCTCGCCATCCTGTGCCTGCCGGCCGGCATGCTGATCTTCACCGCGATCGCCGTGGTGCTGCCCGATGCCGTCGCTGCGGTCGGCAACAGCGGGCCGCACGGCTTCTCCGAGATCCTCTACGCCTACACCTCGGCGGCGGCGAACAACGGCTCCGCCTTCGCCAGCCTCTCGGCGAACACGGTCTGGTACAACGTGACGCTGGGCATCACCATGCTGGTCGGCCGCTTCCTGGTCATCATCCCGGCGCTCGCCATTGCGGGCTCGCTTGCCGCGAAGAAGTCCGTGCCCGCCTCGGCCGGCACCTTCCCGACGGACGGGCCGCTCTTCGTCGGCCTCCTGGTCGGCGTGATCGTCATCGTCGGCGGTCTGACCTTCTTTCCCGCTCTCGCCGTCGGCCCGATCGTCGAGCATCTCGCGATGATCGCGGGCCAGAGCTTCTGAGGAGCCTGCCATGGCAAGCTGCCTGCGCCAGATGCGGCGTGAAGCCATCCCCCGCGACGCGGCTTCGTCGCGGGGACCGGGCCGGACGCCGCCCCGGCCCGCCACCCTGATCCTCGGCATGACGCTCGGGCTCTGCCTCGTCCTGCTCATCGTCCGCGCACTCGCCGCCCTGCTCGGCGCCGCCTGAGCCCGCGCGTCACATCCTTTCGCTGGAGCCTCTCATGAGCCCATCCAAATCCGCGAGCCTGATCGACGCTCGCATCCTCCTGCCTGCGCTGGGCGACGCCTTCCGCAAGCTCGATCCCCGCGTTCTCGCCCGCAATCCGGTGATGTTCGTCGTCGCCGTGGTCTCGGCGCTGACCACCGTCCTCCTCGTCAAGGATCTGGTGACGGGCGCCGCCGGGCTCGGCTTCTCCTTCCAGATCGTGCTTTGGCTCTGGTTCACCGTGCTCTTCGCCAATTTCGCCGAGGCGATGGCGGAGGGGCGCGGCAAGGCGCAGGCGGAGTCGCTGCGCAAGACGCGCACCGAGACGCAGGCCAAGCTGCTGACCAGCGAGGATCGCAGCGCCTTCAAGCTCGTCCCCGGCACTTCGCTGAAGGTCGGCGATGTCGTGCTCGTCGAGGCTGGCGACATCATCCCCTCCGATGGCGAGGTGATCGAGGGCGTCGCCTCGGTCAACGAGGCGGCGATCACAGGCGAATCCGCCCCCGTCATCCGTGAATCCGGCGGCGACCGCTCGGCGGTGACCGGCGGCACGCAGGTGCTCTCGGACTGGATCCGCGTGCGCATCACGGCCGCGGCGGGCTCGACCTTCATCGACCGCATGATCGCGCTGGTCGAGGGCGCGGAGCGCCAGAAGACGCCGAACGAGATCGCGCTCAACATCCTGCTCGCGGGCATGACGCTGATCTTCGTGCTCGCCACCGCGACGATCCCGAGCTTTGCGACCTATGCCGGCGGCTACATCCCCGTCGTGGTGCTGGTCGCACTGTTCGTGACGCTGATCCCGACCACGATCGGTGCGCTGCTCTCGGCCATCGGCATCGCCGGCATGGACCGGCTGGTGCGCTTCAATGTGCTCGCCACATCCGGCCGCGCCGTCGAGGCCGCCGGCGATGTCGATACGCTGCTGCTCGACAAGACCGGCACGATCACGCTCGGCAATCGCCAGGCGACGGAGTTCCGGGCCGTCCGCGGCGTCGGGGAGCAGGAACTCGCCGATGCCGCGCAGATCGCCTCGCTCGCCGACGAGACGCCGGAAGGCCGCTCCATCGTCGTGCTCGCCAAGGAGAAATACGGCATCCGGGCACGCGACATGGCCAGCCTGCACGCGACCTTCGTGCCCTTCACGGCGCAGAGCAGCATGAGCGGGGTCGACATCGATGGCTCGCAGATCCGCAAGGGCGCGGTCGATGCCGTGCTCAAGCATGTCGAGGCGGCGGGCGAACGTTCCACTTCCGAGATCGTGCGCGAGGTCCAGGCCATCGCCGCCGAAGTCGCCAAGGCCGGCGGCACGCCGCTGGCGGTGGCCCGCGATGGGCGCCTGCTCGGCGTCGTCCACCTCAAGGACATCGTCAAGGGCGGCATCCGCGAGCGCTTCTCGGAGCTGCGGCGCATGGGCATCCGCACCGTGATGATCACCGGCGACAACCCGATGACCGCAGCCGCCATCGCCGCGGAAGCCGGGGTCGATGATTTCCTCGCCCAGGCCACGCCCGAGAACAAGCTCGCGCTCATCCGCGAGGAACAGGCCAAGGGCAAGCTCGTCGCCATGTGCGGCGACGGTACCAACGACGCTCCGGCACTGGCGCAGGCCGATGTCGGCGTGGCGATGAACACCGGCACGGTGGCGGCGCGCGAGGCGGGCAATATGGTCGACCTCGACAGCGATCCGACCAAGCTCATCGAGATCGTCGAGATCGGCAAGCAGCTGCTGATGACGCGCGGCGCGCTGACGACGTTCTCGATCGCTAACGACGTTGCCAAGTACTTCGCGATCATCCCGGCGATGTTCCTGGCCTTCTACCCGCAGCTTGGCGCGCTCAACGTCATGGGGCTGGCGACGCCGCAGAGCGCCATCCTGTCGGCGATCATCTTCAACGCGCTGATCATCATCGCGCTGATCCCGCTCGCCCTGAAGGGCGTGAAGTACCGCGCCGTCGGCGCCGGAGCGCTGCTGAGCCGCAACATGCTCGTCTACGGGCTAGGCGGCATCATCGTGCCCTTCATCGGCATCAAGGCCATCGACATGGCCATCACCGCGCTGCACCTCGTCTAAGGAGCCGGAACCATGCTCAAGCAGATTCGCCCCGCCCTCGTGATGCTCGCGGCCTTCGCGATCCTCACGGGCCTCGTCTACCCGCTGGCGATGACCGGCATCGCGCAGGCTGTCTTCCCGAAGCAGGCCAATGGCAGCCTGATCGAGAAGGACGGCAAGATCATCGGCTCCAGCCTGATCGGCCAGTCCTTCGCCGCCGATCGCTATTTCCACAGCCGGCCTTCGGCCGCGGGCGACGGCTACAATGCCGCGAGCTCGTCGGGCTCCAATCTCGGGCCGACCAATCCCAAGCTGATCGAGCGCATCAAGAGCGATGCCGAGGCGCTGCGGGCCGAGAATCCGGGCGCGGCCGTGCCGATGGACCTCGTCACCACCTCGGGCAGCGGGCTCGACCCGCATATCTCGCCAGAGGCGGCCTATTTCCAGGTCGGCCGCGTCGCCAAGGCGCGCAATGCCGACCCGGCGACGGTCAAGGCGCTGGTCGATGCCCACATTGAGCCGCGCAAGCTCGGCTTCCTCGGTGAGCCCGTCGTCAACGTGCTGGCGCTCAACCTCGCTCTCGACGGCGCCGCTGCGCGCTGACACAAAGGCACCGGCGGCGCGTGACGCGCCGCCGCTTTTCCGTGCGGACCGCATGACGCTTCCCGACAGCCATCGTGAAATCAGGGGCAGGCCCTCGCCCGAGGCGCTGCTGGCGAGCGCCCGGCGCGAAGGCCAGGGCCGCCTGAAGATATTCCTCGGCGCGGCGCCGGGCGTCGGCAAGACCTATGAGATGCTGAGCTCCGCCCGGGCTCGCAAGGCCGAGGGCCTCGACGTCGTGATCGGCGTCGTCGAGACCCATGGCCGCAAGGAGACGCAAGGGCTGGTCGACGGTCTCGAGATCGTCCCGCGCCGGATGGTCGACTACAAGGACCACGTCCTCGACGAGATGGATCTGGACGCGGTCCTGGCGCGCGGCCCGGCGCTGGTGCTGGTCGACGAGCTCGCCCATACCAACGCGCCCGGCAGCCGCCACCCCAAGCGCTATCTCGATGTCGAGGAACTGCTCTCTCGAGGCATCGATGTCTACACCACGCTCAATATCCAGCATGTCGAGAGCCTGAACGACGTCGTCGCGCAGATCACCCGCATCCGGGTGCGCGAGACGGTGCCGGATTCGATCGTCGACCGCGCCGACGAGATCGAGATCATCGACGTGACGCCGGCCGACCTGATCCGGCGCCTCGAGGAGGGCAAGGTCTATCTCGGCAAGACGGCCAAGCGCGCCATCGCGAACTACTTCTCGCCCGGCAACCTGACGGCGCTGCGCGAGCTGGCGCTACGCCGGACGGCGCAGCGGGTCGACGACCAGTTGCTCAGCCATATGCAGGAGCACGCGATCCCTGGCCCCTGGGCCGCGGGAGAGCGCATCCTCGTCTGCATCGACGAGAGCGCGGGGGCTCCGGCGTTGATCCGGCATGCGAAGCGGCAGGCCGATCGCCTGCGGGCGCCGTGGAGCGTGCTTCATGTAGAGACGCCGCGAGCGGCCGCGCTGCCGGAAGCGGCCAAGACACGGGTCGCAAATGCGCTGCGGCTTGCCGCCCAGCTTGGCGGCGAGGCGATCGTTCTGCCGGGGCTCGATGTGGCCGGGGAGATCCTGCGGCATGCGGCGGCCAATAACGTCACCCAGATCATCGTCGGCAAGCCGGCCAAATCGCGCTGGCGCGAATGGTTGGGAACCTCCGTCTCGCACGAGCTGATCCGCCGGGCCGGCGACATCGGCGTTCATGTCGTTGCGCTGCGCGAGGAGCCGCCGGACGCGGCCGGCGCGGTCTCGACCCTCGGCAAGACGGGCTTCTCGGCCAAGCCCTATCTCGCCGCAGTCGCCTATGTCGCCATTGCTCTCGGTGCGGCCGAGTTGCTCAGCCAGATCATGGACTTGCGCAATATCGCGCTGGTCTTCCTCACGGCCGTCCTCGCCTCGGCTGTGACGGCTGGTCTGTGGCCGGCTCTCTTCGCCTCGGTGCTTGGCGCGCTGGCGCTGAACTTCTTCTTCGTCGCGCCGATCTACACCTTTACCGTGGGGGACCCGGAGAACGCGGTCGCGCTCGCCTTCTTCCTGCTCGTCGCAGTGATCGCCTCGAACCTGACCGCGCGCGTGCAGCGCCAGGCCGATGCCGCCCGACAGAGGGCGCGGACCACGGAAGACCTCTACCTGTTCTCCAAGAAGCTCGCCGGGACCGGCACACTCGACGACGTGCTCTGGGCGAGCGCCTTCCAGATCGCCTCAATGCTCAAGGTGCGCGTCGTTATCCTGATGCCGGAGAAGGGCTCGCTGTCGGTGCGCGCCGGTTATCCCCCCGACGACACGCTGGTCGATGCCGACATCGCAGCCGCGCGCTGGGCCTGGGAGCATGACCGCCCGGCCGGACGCGGCGCCGATACGCTGCCCGGCGCGAAACGGCTCTATCTGCCGCTGCGGACGGGGCGCACCGCTGTCGGCGTGATCGGCCTCGACAACGACAAGGAGGGGCCGCTGCTTTCGCCCGAGCAGCAGCGCCTGCTCGATGCGCTCGCCGATCAGGCTGCGGTCGCGATCGAGCGCATCCAACTCGTCGCCGATGTCGACCGGGCGAAGCTTGCGGCGGAGGCGGATCGCCTGCGGTCGGCGCTGCTGACCTCGATCTCGCACGACCTTAAGACGCCGCTGGCCTCGATCATGGGGGCGGCCGGCACCTTGCGGGACTATCGCAACGCGCTGCCCGAGGAGGATCGCACGGACCTCCTGGTGACCGTGATCGACGAGTCGGAGCGGCTCAACCGCTTCATTGCCAACCTGCTCGACATGACCAGGATCGAGGCCGGCGCGATGGAGCCCAATGCCGCGCTGGTGGATGTGGCCGAAGTGGTCGGCAGTGCGCTGCGCCGCGCGGCGAAGATCGCGGCTGGCCATCGCATCGAGACGGAGTTGCCGGGGGATCTGCCGATGCTGCGGCTCGACCCCGTCCTGTTCGAGCAGGTGCTGTTCAACCTGATCGACAACGCCGCCAAATATGCCCCCGCCGGCAGCGCCATCGCCATCCGTGCCCGGCAGCATGGCGAGGCGGTCCTGATCACGGTCGCCGACGAAGGCCCCGGTCTGCCGCCGGCTGATCTGGAGCGCATCTTCGACAGCTTCTACAGGGTTCGGAAAGGCGATCAGGTCCGCGCCGGAACCGGCCTTGGCCTTGCCATCTGCCGCGGCTTCGTCGAGGCGATGGGGGGCAGGATAGACGCGTCGAACCGGACGGATCGCGCCGGTGCGGCTTTCACCATCAGCATGCCCGTCGAGGCCCGGCCAGAGAGATTGGAGCCGCTGACATGACGACAATGGACGTCAAGGTCCTGGTCGTGGACGACGAGCCGGCGATCCGCCGCCTGCTGCGCGTCGGCCTCACGACCGAGGGATACGCCATCCGCGAGGCTGCGACCGGGCGGGATGCGATTGCGCAGGTGACCGAGGAGATGCCGGACCTGATCGTGCTCGACCTCGGCCTGCCGGATATGTCCGGCCAGGAGCTGCTGCGCAAATGGCGGGGGGAGGCGCTGGCGCTGCCGATCGTGATCCTGTCGAGCCGCACCGACGAGGCCGGCATCGTCGAGGCGCTGGAGACCGGCGCGGACGATTATGTCACCAAGCCCTTCGGGATGAAGGAGCTCGCGGCGCGCCTGCGCGTCGCGCTGCGCCACAAGCTGCAGCAGCAGGGCGAGAAGCCGATTTTCCAGACCGGCGAGCTCTCGGTCGACCTCGTCAAGCGCATCGTCAGGGTGGCCGGGCAGGAGGTGAAGCTCTCGCCTAAGGAATACGACATCCTGCGCATCCTCGTGCAGCATGCCGGCAAGGTGCTGACGCATCAGCATCTGATGAAGCAGGTCTGGGGCAGCTCGGCCGATGTGCAGTATCTGCGCGTCTATGTCCGGCAGCTTCGCCAGAAGATCGAGCGCATCCCGGACCAGCCGCAATACATCACCACCGAGACCGGCGTCGGCTACCGCCTGCGCGAGGCCGAGTGAGCGTCGCCGCTCCGTCTCCGGTTCTAACGGCCTCCCACGACGACATAGCTGCATGATCCCTTCCGACATCATTCGCCCGCGTTCCATCATCAAGCTTGCCGCCGCGACCAAGCCGGCGTTGTTCCGTGCGCTGGCGAAGAAGGCGGCGGAGCAGCTTGCGCTGCCCGAGGCTGCCATTCTCGACGCATTGAACCGCCGCGAAGCTCTGGGCTCGACCGGTGTCGGGGGAGGGGTGGCGATGCCGCATGCGCCGGTGGCCGGGCTCGCCGAGCCCTTCGGCCTGCTGGCGCGGCTGGAGCGCCCGGTCGCCTATGAGGCGATCGACGGGGAGCCGGTGGACATCGTCTGCCTCGTGCTGACGCCGGAGAATGGCGGCAAGGGCCGGATTGACGCGCTCGCCTGCATCGCAAAGCGGCTGCGGCCGCAGGAGGTGCGCGATCGCATCCGCGATGCCAAGGGCGGCGAAGACATCTACCCGCTGCTGCTCGACGAGGTCTGATCGGCCAGCTTCGAACCTGCTGCCGGAGCGTGCTGACTTTCTGCGGAAACGGGACGTCATCCCGGGCTCGCCCCGGGATCCATTCTAAGGCGCGGCGCTCTCCGATGGATCCTGGATCGGCGCCGCTGCCGCGGCTTGTCCGGGATGACGGCGTGGTTCCGTGCAAAGTTATCAGGCTTTCGTGGAATAGAATTTGTAGAATTTTGGAGTGTTGAAAGAAAACCTATCGGTCATCTCCGCGTAAGATCCGATAATTTTCCTATGACATTTTAAGATCTCGCGCCCTTCGCCGGCATCGAAAAGCTACCCGTTCCGTCATTACCTGTTCGACAGCTGGTCATCAGCTGCATGGGAACAGGACGATGAAGGATAGATGTCTTCAGAAGCCCCTTGAATTCGTCGTCGGCCGCGATGTCGAGGGGCATTGGCTGGCGGTCGAGGCGCATGGCCGCGGCGGCGGAATCTTCGTGAGCCGGGACTGCGCACTGCGTTACGCCGCCTTCGAGACGGACCATCGCCCCTTGGCGGTCCGCTCCACGGCGAAGCGTCTCAGGTTGCTGTGAGGCGGCCATGAACCACTGGCTCCACGGCATGTTCACGGCGCTCGTCACGCCCTTCGAGGGAGAGCGCGTCGACCATGCCTCGCTCGAACGGCTCGTCGCCTGGCAGATCGCACAGGGCACGGATGGCCTCGTCGTCTGCTCCGCGACCGGGGAGTTTCCGACCCTGACGCCCGACGAGCGCCGAGATGTCCTCGCGAGCGTGCGTCGCGCTGCGGGGCGCCACTTCCCCGTCATCGCGGCTGCGGGGACCAATGCAACCGCCGCGACGCTCGCGGAGATCGCCGAGGCCGAGCGCGCCGGGGCGTCGGCGATCCTGCTGCGCATGCCCTATTACAGCCGCCCGACCCAGGCTGGGCTCGTCGCCCATGTCGCCGCCGCGGCCCGGTCGACGACGCTGGAGATCGTGCTCGATAACGATCCGGACCGCTGCGGCGTCGAGCTCTCCTGCGAGGCGCTCGCGCAGCTTTCGGGCCACGGGAACATCGTCGGCATCCTGGAACGCCGCGGGGATCTCTCTCGCTGCGACCGGATCGCCCAAGTGCGCGACCGCCGGTTCATGCGGCTGACGGGCTCCGTGGATGCGATCCCGTCCTATTTCCTGGCCGGGGGCTGCGGCGCGGTGACAGCGGTCGGCAATCTCGTGCCGCATTGGCTGTTCCGGCTCGGCAGCGCGATGCGCTCCGAACTGTACGGGCAGGCGCAGATGCTGCAGCGGCGGCTCGCGCCGGTGAATGCCGCCCTGGCGAGGGAGCCGGAGCCCGTGCTGATCAAGCAGGGACTGTCGCGGCTTCATCCCGGGGTCCGCCCGGATTGCCGGCTGCCGCTGACGCCCGCCGGCGAGGATGCGGTCCGGCTGATGGAAGAGGTCATCGAGGACTTTCCGCGGCCGCCGCTCGGCACGGCCAACGGCCATCGTCCCGGCGCGCGCGCCTGATCGTCCCCTCATTCAAGGAAACATTGCCATGCCGCTTCTGGCATCCTTCAGGCGCAGGCGCGAAGCCGTGTACGCGACCCTGCGCAAATCGCCCCAGACGAGCTGGCGGCGTGACCTGGCCCAAGCCGCGGTTCTGATCGCGTTGCTCGCCTTGGTCGTGAGCGCCCGCGCATGGTGGGCGCTCCAGAATGCAGTGGTGCCGGTGTTGCCGAGCTAGGCGCACTGGCGGGGCAAGGGGCCGAAGGCCGGCCCCTTGCCCGAACGATGAATTACCAGCGCTCGTAATACGGCGGCGGCGGGGGAGGACGGTAGCCCGGGCGCGGCCCGTAGCCATAGCCGGGGCGAGGGCCATAGCCAGGGCGGGGACCATAGCCGGGGCCCGGGCCATAGCCGGGACGGGGGCCGTAGCCGCCGCCAGATCCGCCGCGCCGCCCGCCCTGCTGCTGGCGCATCGTTTCCTGCATGATCATCAGCCGCCGCTCCTTCGCAGCGCTCATGGTGAATTCGACGGGCGCCTTGTCGAGGTGCTGCGCAAGGGATTGCGGCAGAGCCTCGCTCGCCATGGCCGGTGCGCCGAGCGCGGCCCCGACGGCAATGGTGGCGGTCATCAATAGCATTCGCATCGTGGACTCCTTTATCGCGCCCATTGAACCCCGCGAAGTTTCAACGAGGCGTGAACAAGGCTGTCGGAAAGCGTTCATAGGCGGGGGAATGCCGAACGCGTCAGGCTGCAGACGGCCGGATTTCCTTGAGCTGGCAGGTTGGGGGCCTTCGCCTTCCGATCACTCCAGTGCTTCCGAAAGCGCAGAGCGTATCTGCGCCTCGCCGAAGGGCTTGCCGAGATAGACGGCTCCCGTCGGTATCGGCCCAAACTCGTCCACCGCGCTGCCTGTCGCGATGATCAACCCGATCTCCGGATGAAGCTCCCGAGCTTTCCAGGCGAGAGCAAGACCGTCCAGGGTCGTGTGGAACTTGATATCGGTCACAAGCAGGCGGACGGCCTGCTGCCGCTGGAGTTCGAGCAGCGCCGCCTCGGCGGCAAAGAACTCGGCGACGCGCAACCCGGCGCTCTCCAGCGCTTCCACCAGATGCAGATTGATGAAGGGGTCATCCTCGACCACCAACGCATCGATCGGAGGTCGCCTGTCGTCGGCTCGTAGCATTCCACGCTTCAAGCACATCGATTTATTTCGCGACCCATCAAATGATATGACCGGGCGACACGTTTGATGGCAGGCGTCGGCATCGGGGCGCCGGCTGCTTTCGGTCAGGTTGCAGCGGGTGATGCCAAAGGCCAGGGCGAAGGAGCCAGAGTGTCCGGATTTTCCTACCTCATAAGGGCATTGGCCGGCCGTGACCGTCTCACCGAGCGGGACGTGTCGCTGATCGAAAGCATGCCATACCGCCGCAAGACCTTCCCGAAAGGCGCGCAGCTGGTGGTGGAGCACTCCCGCCCGACGGATAGCTGCCTGGTCACCGGCGGAATCACGGCTCGCGAGGTGTTCCTCTCCGATGGCAGCAGGCAGATCAGCGCCATGCATGTCCCGGGCGATTTCGTCGACCTGCACGCCTTCCTGCTGAAGCTGATGGATCACAGCGTCGTGGCGCTCACCGAGTGCGAGGCGCTGTTCATCCCGCATGCCGAACTGCTGCGCATCTCCGAGCAGTCTCCGCATCTGACCCGGCTGTTCTGGCTTTCGACCGTGATCGACGGCGCCATCCAGCGGGCCTGGATCGCTTCGATGGGGCGGCGTTCGCCGCTGGCCCATATTAGTCACCTGCTCTGCGAAATGTATCTGCGCCTGCAGGTCGCGGGGCTGGTCGAGGACGATGCCTTCGACCTGCCGATCTCCCAGCCCGACCTCGCCGACATGCTCGGCCTCTCGATCGTGCATGTCAGCAGGACGTTGAAGGAGCTCCGCCAGCTGAACCACTTCATCTGGGACGGCGGGCGCGTGCAGATGTTGGACTTCAAGCGGCTGGCGAAGCTTGCCGATTTCGACCCGACCTATCTGAATCTGATCCAGGAGCCGCGCTAACGCATCCCGATTTAGCCGGGGAACACGATGTCGTCCCGGGCTTGACCCGGGATTCATGCCGGAGCGATTCCGATCAAGATTCGGGCATGGATCCCGGATCTCCGCTTCGCTGCGTCCGGGATGACGCCGTTTCCTTGAAAACGAAGCGCGCGCGGGCGGAACCCGCCGCCTCGTGGCGCATTCATCCCGGCATGCCCAGGTACTTCATCGACAGCTCCGATGGTGAACATGACGTCGAAGACGACAGTGGGCTGGAACTCGCAAGCGACAGCGCAGCGCGCTCTGCTGCGCTGGATGCGCTCGCCGACATGGTCCGCGACGTCCTGCCCGACGGCGACCACAGGATCTTCAGCGTGAACGTCCGCAACGCGACGGGCGGAAGTCTTTATCAGGCGAAGATCACCCTTGAAGGCCAATGGCTTGTGCCGTGTTCGGAAGAACGGCAAGGCGAGCGCTCGTGATCTTAGGGCACGCTGTACTCACTTAATATGTTGAGGTGGTGACCAGCAGCAGGTTTTTGCAAGCGGGCGGCGTCGTCCTGCCCTCCATCTTGTCTGATCGCTTCGGCATCCCCACGTCGATGGGACGGAGGACCACCACATGGCTTTTCGTATCGCTCTCATCCTCGCGGCGCTCGTGGCCAGCCCTGCATTGGCTCTCGCCAGCAAGATCATCGGCAACGGTTGAGCTGGCTGCGGATGCCCTCAACTCGTCCCGGCCGATGCGATCCCTTTCGTGGGTTGACTTGTGCGGGTTCGGTCGGCGCGGCGGGTCGAACGTCCGCGTAGCTCTCGATCCGGTCGAGAAGGCCGTTGTCGTGAGGCTTGAGGAGCAGCTCTCGCCGCTCGATCTCATGACGTCGAGGCGTTCAACGCCGAACGGCGCGCTTGTCTCGGACTGATCATTACGATCAGCGATCCGCCTGAGCCTGCGACTGTCGAGGTGAGATGTCGCCTATCGGCGATGTTGACCCACGCCGTCGCCCCGGACACCGGGGCGGGAGGAGTGGTAGCGGGAGAGGGACTTGAACCCCCGACACGCGGATTATGATTCCGCTGCTCTAACCAGCTGAGCTACCCCGCCACAGGGTCGGAGCCGGCAAAGCCGGCCCGTCGTCGAGGCGCGATATAGGCGTCGTGATGCGGGCTCGTCAAGCCTTGTGGATCACGCCGGTGCGGATGACCGCTTGCGCAGGCGCACCACCTTGAAATAGCCGCGCCCGACATGGACCATCTCGTAGCGGCCGGTGGCCTTGCCCCAGCCCGTCAGGCGGCTGACCTTGAAATCCGTGCTCCAGCCGATCCGCCGCATCAGCGGGGCCAGCGCGCTCCAGAAAGGCGCGAGCACGCCGCCATCGTCGATCAGGCGGCTGGAGACGATAATCTCTCCGCCTGGCTTCAGCACCCGGTCCATCTCGGCCAATGCCTGCTCGGGGTCCGGCACCAGCGTGATGACGAATTGCGCCGTCACGGCGTCGAACTGCTCGGCGCCGAAGCCGAGCCTGCAGGCATCCATCACCATCAGCCCATGGACATGGGCGAGGTTCTGCTCGGCCACCTTGCGATGCGCCACCTTGAGCATGTCGAAGGAGAGGTCGGCGCCGAAGACGCGCGAATCCGGCGTGAAATAGGGCAGGGTGAGGCCGGTGCCGACGCCGATCTCGAGGATGTCCGGCCCGCAGGCGCAGGCCGCGTCCACCGCCTCGCGCTGAGGCCGGGACAGCAGGCGCTGATAGATCCGATCGTAGAACTTCGCCCAGGTCGCATAGGCGCGCTTCTGGGTGTCGAGATCGTCGGTCGCCGGCATGGAGGGTTCCGCGAGGGGCTGTCAGGACAGGGCGAGGGCGGCAGGCGATGTAGCCGCCGGCAGGGCGAGGGGGCGGCGCAGGATGGTGCCGCCGCCGAGCACCCGGGAGCCCGGCCCGGCATCGGCATAGATCACGCAGGCCTGGCCCGGCGACACGCCTTCCTCGTCGATGGCGAGCTCGATGCGCAGGCCTTCCTCATCGCGGAAGAGGCGGGCCTCACGCGGGGCGCGGGTGGAGCGCACGCGCACGGCAACGTCGAGCCCTTCCGGCGGCAGGTCGTCGAGCGCCGTCTCGGCCAGCCAGTTCAGGTCGCGCAGGCGGATCTCGCGGGTGCTCAGCGCCTCGCGCGGGCCGACGATGACGCGGGCGCCATCGGCATCGAGCCGCAGCACATAGAGCGGCTCGGCCGCGCTGATGCCGAGGCCCTTGCGCTGGCCCACCGTGTAATGCAGCACGCCGTCATGCTGCCCGAGCACGCGGCCGTCGAGATGGACGATCTCGCCGGGGCGTGCGGCGCCGGGCTTCAGCCGCTCGATGACGTCGGCATAACGGCCGTTGGGAACGAAGCAGATGTCCTGGCTGTCCGGCTTGTCGGCGATGGCGAGGCCGAGCTCGGCGGCGAGCGCGCGGGTCCGGGCCTTGTCGATATGGCCGAGCGGGAAGCGCAGCAGGTCGAGCTGCTCCTGCGTCGTGGCATAGAGGAAATAGCTTTGATCGCGGTTCGCGTCGGCGGCGCGGAACAGGCCGCGATGGCCGTTACCGAGGTCGCGGCTGACGACATAGTGGCCGGTCGCCAGGGCATCGGCGCCGAGCTCCTTCGCCAGATCCAGCAGGTCGCGGAACTTCACCGTGCGGTTGCACTCGACGCAGGGGATCGGCGTCTCGCCGGCGAGATAGCTCTCGGCGAAGCGCTCGATCACGGCGTCGCGGAAGCGGCTCTCGTAATCGAGGACATAGTGCGGGATGCCGATCGCTTCGGCGACGCGGCGGGCGTCGTGGATGTCCTGCCCCGCGCAGCAGGCGCCGGCGCGGTGGACCGCGGCGCCATGGTCGTAGAGCTGCAGCGTCACGCCGATGACGTCGTAGCCCTCGCGCTTGAGCATCGCGGCAACCACCGAGGAATCGACGCCACCCGACATCGCTGCGACAACGCGCGTTGCCGCGGGCGGCTTGGCAATGTCGAGTGAGTTGCGGGGTGTGGTCATCAGCTGCAATGGGGTCCGGAGGCGCTTAAGCGGCTTTTCGCGCTCTATACCGGCTTTGGCCGGCTGCGGCCAGCAGGATCGGCAATTCCTGCCGGCCCGGCGCGGTATCGAAGGCGATTCTTGCCGTCAATCTAGCGCGCTTTCTCTCTAAGTCATTGATTTGGAACAAGGGGGATCTGGCTCGCAACTTGCTCGACGCCACGGGCGTTCGGTTGCCCTGTTGCGAAAGCAGTTCATGTCTGTCCAGGCCTTGCTCAATAATCCGGCTGCTCCAGAGGCTGCCGCTTCCCGTCACCGCGCCGACAAGGCGGGGCGGCGGGACAATGCTGCCGCCTTCGCGCTGCCGGAGCCGACGAGGAGCAACCGCGACGCTGCGCCGGCGGATAGGGAGCGGCCGCGTTCCAAGCCATCGGCCGCCGATGACAAGCGGGCGGAGAATGCTGCTCCGCCGAAGAAGGACAGCGCTGCCCGTAAAGATGAGGCTCCTCCCGCGAAGCCGGATGAAGCCAAGGCTCCAAAGGCGCCCGCGCAGAACGATGCCGCCGCTGCGTCGCAGGAGGCCGGGCAGGGCGACAAGACGGACAAGACCGACAAGGCCGAACCGCTGACGGGTATCGATCTCCTGCTCGCGATGGCGGCCGCGCAGCTCGAGGCCGCTTCCGGTGAGGTCAAGGCCGATCCGACGGCCGGCGAGAAGCTGCCTGGCGAGGGCGAGACGGGGGACGGCAAGGCGAAGGATGCTGCCGCGGCTACCCCGCAGCCCGTCGCCGTGCCGATCGTTCCGCTGCCAACCCCGCCCGGCCCGGTTCTGGGTGGTGGCGACGCTGTCACGGGCCCCGACGGGCTGGCGCTACAGCAGGTCGCCGGCGACGGCACGGCGAAGGCCGCCAAGGCCGGGCTCGCGCTCGACGGGGCGGAGCAGGGCGATGGCAAGGCCGAGCCTGCCGGCGATGCCGCCAAGCACGGCGCGCACGCAACCCCCACATCTGCGGCCGATGCGAAGCCGTTCGAGATGTTGCTGCAGCAACCTCTCGCCAAGGCCGAGGCCGGCAAGACTGTACAGCAGCTCGACCCCAATGCCCTCCTCTCCAATGCGGCCGGCGCCGCCTCAGGCCATGCGAACGCAGCCACCGGCGCGACGACGCCCGTCCATCTCGTACCTATCGAGATCGGGCTCAGGGCGATGTCGGGCGCGAAGCAGTTCGACATCCGGCTCGACCCGGCCGAGCTTGGGCGCGTCGATGTCAATCTCTCGATCTCCGATAGCGGCGAGGTCAGTGCCAAGCTGGTCGTCGACCGTGTCGAGACCCTGCATCTGCTCCAGCGCGATGCGCGCACGCTCGAGCGCGCCTTCGAACAGGCGGGGTTGAAGCCCTCCGACGGCGGCGTCGACATCAGCCTGCGTGATCCGTCCGACCAATCGGCCTTCCGCCAGAACCGCCAGCATGACGAGGCGCCCCAGCGCGCACGGCAGCAGCATGGCGGCGACTCGGCGGACGACGCTTCCCTTTCGATCGACCCCGTTCCGCAGCGCCGCATGGTCCGGCTCGGCGGCGTCGATCTCAGCATCTGAGCGAGGAGAAACTTCATGGCCCTGACTGGGACAGGCGGCGTCTCCGGCACGTCGAACACCACGACAGTGACCGGCGGGACGACCGGCATCGCCAACAACTTCGACCAGTTCCTGACGCTGCTGACGACGCAGCTCAGGAACCAGTCGCCGCTCGACCCGATGGACACCAACCAGTTCACGCAGCAGCTCGTCCAGTTCGCCGGCGTCGAGCAGCAGCTCAAGACGAACGAGACGCTGGGCTCGCTGCTGAGCCTGAACGCAGCCGGCACGGCGACGAACGCGGTCGGCTTCATCGGCGCGACGATCACCGCCGATGGCACGACCGCCCAGATGGTGGACAGCAAGGCCGAGTGGAAGGTCAACATGCCCCAGGCCGGCAGCGCCACCGTCACGATCAAGGATGCGAATGGCAGCGTCGTCTATTCGCAGACGAGGACCATGACGGCGGGCGATCAGACCTATAGCTGGGATGGCACGACCTCGACTGGCAGCAAGGCGGCGGACGGCCAGTACACGATCACGATCGACGCCAAGAACGTCGCCGGTGAATCGATCACGGCCAAGACGCAGATCAGCGGCGTCGTCGACGGCGTCGATTTCACGGGCTCGATCCCGTCGTTGAAGATCGGCGACATCAGCGTGCCGATCGACAAGGTCAAGAGCGTCGTGCGGCAAAACGGCTGAGGAGCGAATCAGTGATGCACCGCTCCCCCGGCGCTTTAGGCAATTCTTAAAGACGAATGCCTATGCTGGCTCACAGTAGCGCTGTTGAGTTGTGTGAGTAACATCATGACCGAGCCATTGCGACCGCGGGTCAAGTACGTGATCGGACCGGACGGAAGTCCGCTGACGATCGCGGACCTCCCGCCGATGAATACGAGGCGCTGGGTTATCCGGCGCAAAGCAGAAGTGGTGGCCGCAGTCCGCGGTGGGCTGCTGAGCCTCGAGGAAGCCTGCCAGCGCTATACGCTGACCGTCGATGAATTCCTGAGCTGGCAGATGTCGATCGATCAGCATGGCCTTGCCGGCCTGCGGACGACCCGGATCCAGCATTACCGCCAGTAACTGGCGCGATTTCTTCGATTTCTTTCAAAGGCGTCGGCCCGAGCAGGGCCGGCGCCTTTCGCGTTTCTGCGGCGCTCTCACGGGCAAAATCGGGGGTGGTTAGCGAAAATTAACGGACTGCTAACCATGCGCTGGGAAAAACTTGCCTAGTGGGTTGGGGCAAGCACGCTCTCGCTCCGATTCTGTGGGACGGATGACCGCGTGAACGCCCTGATTGAGCAGTTTGCCAAATTCGGTGCGGCGCGGCTGGCGGCCATGCTGGCGGTGACGCTGGCGCTCGTCGGCTTCTTCGGCTTCGTCATGCTGCGGATGTCGCAGCCGGCCATGAGCGTCCTCTTCACCGATCTTTCGACCCAGGACGTCAACGCCATCGTCAAGGATCTCGACACGCGCGGCGTCCGCTACGAGCTGCGCAATGACGGGCAGACGGTGCTGGTGGCGAAGGACGACGTGCCGCGCCTGCGCCTCGACCTTGCCGGCAAGGGCATCCCGAGCGGCGGCGGCGTCGGCTACGAGATCTTCGACAAGGGCGACGCCTTCTCCTCGACGAGCTTCGTCCAGAACATCAACCATCTGCGGGCGCTGGAAGGCGAGCTGGCCAGGACGATTCGCTCGATCGGCCGGGTGCAGCAGGCCCGCGTCCACCTCGTCATCCCGGAACGGCGCCTGTTCGAGCGCGACCGCGAGCCGCCGCGCGCCTCGATCGCGCTCAAGCTTGCCGGTGAACTCGACGCCCAGCAGGTGCGCGCGGTGCGCCATCTCGTGGCCTCGGCGGTCGATGGGCTGAAGCCGGAGCGGGTCTCGATCGTGGACGAACGCGGCCGGCTCCTGGCGGATGGCGCTCAGACCGAGCAGGGCCTGATCGGGCTCGGCATCGAGGAGCGCCAGACCGCGATCCAGAAGCGCCTCAAGTCGCAGGTCGAGGAGATCGTCGCCAGCGTCGTCGGCTATGGCCGGGCGCGGGTGCAGGTCACGGCGGATCTCGATACCAACCGCGTCGAAAGCCGTTCCGAGAACTTCGATCCCGAAAGCCGTGTCCTGCGTTCCAGCCAGAACCGCAACGAGAGCTCGACGACGACCGACAACAACGGCACCGTGACCGTCGGCAACGAGCTGCCGGGCGCCCAGCAAACCCAGGGCACGAACCAGAACCAGCGCGAAACCTCGGCGAAGAACGAGGAAGTTTCCAACTACGAAATCTCGCGCACGACCCGCACCGAAGTGCTGGAAGGCGGGCGGATCAAGAAGCTCTCGGTCGCCGTGCTCGTCGACGGTGTCTACAACCGTGGCGCGTCGGGCGAACTCGCCTACCAGCCGCGCAATGCCGAGGAGCTGGACCGGATCGGCGAACTGGTGCGTACCGCCGTCGGTTTCGACCAGGGACGCGGCGACAAGGTCGAGGTGGTCAACCTGCGCTTCGCCGACGCCCCGCCGCCGCCGAACGACCTCGTCGAGCAGACCCTGATGCAGAGGATGCTCTCCTTCAGCAAGGAGGACATCGTGCGCTTCATCGAGCTCGGCGTGATCTCGCTGCTGACGCTGATCGTGCTGATGACGGTGGTCCGGCCGCTGCTGAAGCAGGTGCTGGCGACCGATAACAGCGCCGACGTGCGCGGACTGCCGTCCTTCATGCGCGATGCTGTCGATGCGGAAGGCAATCCGACGGGAGACCCGGCTGGCACTGGGTTGCCGGTCGCGATCGGCCCCGATGGCGAGGTGATCCAGATCGAGCCGCCCGCCTCGGACCGGATGCTCGCGCTGGCGCAGATCAAGGGCCAGCTCAAGGCGCAGTCCGTCGAGAAGATCGGCCAGATGGTGTCGCAGAACCCGGCGGACTCGCTCGCCGTGCTGCGGAGCTGGATCCATGAAAAGTCAGCGGCGTGACGGGTATCTGAGCCATGGCGGAAAATAGAGCCCTCGCGACGCGCGGCACCGGGCAATCGGACGTCCTGCCGAACAATTTTGGCACGGTGACCAAAGTCGCCGAAATGACCGGCCCGCAACGTGCTGCCGTCATCCTGCTCGTGCTGGGCGACGAATTTGGCCGGTCGCTCTGGAAGGAACTGGACGATGACGAGATCCGCATCGTCACCCGCGCAATGGCAGAGCTCGGCACGGTCGATTCCGACGATGTCGAGAAGCTGATGGTGGACTTCGTCGGCTCGCTCTCGGCTGCCGGCGCCGTCACCGGCTCCCTCGACCGCACGATCTCGCTGCTGGAGAAGATCCTGCCGAGCGACCAGGTCGCGCTCCTGATGGAGGAAATCCGCGGGCCTGCCGGCCGTAACATGTGGCAGAAGCTCGGCAACATCGATGCCGCGGTGCTCGCGAACTTCCTGAAGAACGAATACCCGCAGACCATCGCCGTGATCCTCTCGAAGATCCGGCCGGACCATGCCGCCAACGTGCTGCGCAACCTGCCGAACGAGCTGTCCGTCGAGGTGGTCGGCCGGATGCTGAGGCTCGAATCGGTGCAGAAGGAAACGCTCGACCACATCGAGAACACGCTTCGCACCGAGTTCGTCTCAACGCTGACCCAGACCCGCCGGCGCGACCCTCACGAGATGATGGCCGACATCTTCAACGGCTTCGACCGCCAGACCGAGCTGCGCTTCCTGTCGGCGCTGGACGCCTCGAATGCGGAATCGGCCGAACGCATCCGGGCGCTGATGTTCACCTTCGATGACCTGGCCCAGCTCGACCCTGCCGGCCTGCAGACGCTGATGCGCCAGGTCGACAAGGACACGCTGACGCGCGCGCTCAAGGGAGCCAGCGAGACGATGCGCAACTTCTTCTTCGGCGCCATGTCCCAGCGCGCCGCCAAGATCATGCAGGACGACATCGAGGGGCTCGGGCCGCTGCGCCTCAAGGAGGTCGACGAGGCCCAGAGCAAGCTCGCGCAGCTGACGAAGGATCTCGCCGAGCGGGGCGAGATCGTCCTGTCCAAGGGAAACTCCGAAGACGAGCTGGTGTACTGAGATGGCCGTCGCCACCAAATTCACCTTCGGAACGGACTTCGGCGAGGGCGGGCGCCGCAGCGGCGAGATCGAACAGGCCGCAGCCCGGGCTGAGCTCGATGCGGCCAGAGCCGTCGCCCGCGAGGAGGCTCGTGTCGAAGCCCTCTCCGAGGGCTTCCGCGCCGGTCAGGACCAGGCCAGGCAGGAGGTCGAGGCGCAGCTCGGCGCACTGGCCGGCCAGTTCGCGCAATCGGCCGAGCGACTTTTCGCCGAGCAGGCGGCCCGCCTGGCCATGATCGAGGAACAGGCGGGGCATCTCGCCATCACGCTCGCACAGGCGCTCGCCGGTGCCGCGCTCGCGGAGAAGCCGCAGGCCGCGCTCGCCGGAGCGATCCGCGAGTGCCTCGGCCATGCCCGCCAGGCACCGCATCTGGTGCTGCGCGTCAATGAGGCGGCGGTCGAGATGGCGGAGGAGCTGGCGCGCCGGCTCGCCGCCGAGCAGGGCTTCGCCGGCAAGCTGATTGTGCTGGGAGAGCCGGAGATCGCGCCCGGCGACGGACGTATCGAATGGGCGGAGGGCGGCTTCGTCCTCGACAGCCAGCAGATCGCGGCGTTGGTCGAACACGCGGTTTTGCGTGTATTCGGCCGCAGCCTCGTCGAATCATGAAAGTCTGAGCCATGAGCCAGGAGAACGACCTCAACCTGCCGCCGCTGAACCAGGCCGACCTGTCCTTCGATGCGGACAATGCGAAGCCTGACCGCTCGGGCCCGGTTCCGGTCAAGACGGCGGAGGATCTGGAGCAGGTCTTCGACGTGCCAGTCACGGTTTCCGCGGTGCTCGGCTCTTCGCGCATGGCGGTGGGCGACATGCTCCAGATCGTGCCCGGCACCGTGCTGGAGCTCGACCGGCGGGTCGGCGAGGCCATCGACATCTTCGTCAACGAGCGGCTGGTGGCGCGCGGCGAGGTCGTCGTCGTGGAGGACCGGCTGGGCGTGACCATGACCGAAATCATCAAGGCTGACCGGTGACGGCCGGCGCCGACTGCAAGATTAGAGAAAGAAGGGGCTGAGCCATGCGTCTCATCATCGCCGGCGGTCTCCAGGGACAGATCATCGCTGCGGCCAAGATCGCGATGTCGCATGGAGCCGCCGTGACGCATACGGACGGGCTCGAGCAGACACTTGCCGTGCTGCGGTCCAAGGGCGCCGATCTGCTGATGATCGACGTGGCGCAGCCGATTGCCGGATATGTCGCCGCGCTCGAGGCCGAGCGCATCCGCACGCCGATCGTGGCCTGCGGAACCTCGACTGACACCCGCGCCGCCGTCGCCGCGATTCAGGCTGGCGCGCGCGAATACGTGCCGCTGCCGCCCGATCCGGAGCTGATCGCGGCGGTGCTGGAGGCTGTAGCTGCCGATCAGTCGAGCCTGATCTGGCGCGATCCCGCGATGGAGCGGGTGGTGCAGCTCGCCTCGCAGATCGCGCGATCGGAGGCCCCCGTGCTGGTCACGGGCGAGAGCGGCACCGGCAAGGAGGTGATCGCCCGCCATCTGCACCAGAAATCGGCGCGCAAGGACAAGCCCTTCGTTGCGGTGAACTGCGCCGCGATTCCCGACAACCTGCTCGAATCCGAGCTGTTCGGCCATGAGAAGGGCGCCTTCACCGGCGCCATCGCGCGGCGCATCGGCAAGTTCGAGGAGGCGAATGGCGGTACGCTGCTACTGGACGAAATCTCGGAGATGGATGTGCGCCTGCAGGCCAAGCTGCTGCGCGCACTCCAGGAACGGATGATCGATCGCGTCGGCGGCACGCAGCCGGTCAAGGTCGATATCCGCATCATCGCGACCTCGAACCGCAATCTAGGCGATGCAGTGCGCGAGGGCTCCTTCCGCGAGGACCTGCTTTACCGGCTGAACGTGGTGCATCTGCGCCTGCCGGCGCTGCGCGAGCGGCCCGGCGACATCCTGGTGCTGGCCGACCACTTCTCGAAGAAATATGCTGAGCTGAACGGGTTGCCGCAGCGCCCGATCGCCACCGAGGCACGCAGGCTGCTGACCGCCAATGCCTGGCGCGGCAACGTTCGCGAGCTCGAGAATACGATGCATCGCGCGGTGCTGCTGGCGACCGGCGCTGAGATCGGAACCGACGCCGTGCTGACGCCGGAGGGCGAGGCGCTTTCAGCCGGCGCGCCCGCTCGCGACCCGGCGGCCCGCGCCGCGCAGACGGCGGAGGCGATGACGCGCTCGCTGGTGGGGCATACGGTGGCGGATGTCGAGCGGGAGCTGATCCTTGACACGCTCGACCATTGCCTGGGCAACCGGACGCACGCGGCCAAGATCCTGGGGATCTCGATCCGCACGCTGCGCAACAAGCTGAGCGAATATACGTCTGCGGGAATTGCCGTGGCAGAGCCGGGTCAGACGCGCATCAACGCGGCCTGACCCGGTCGGGCCGCCCTCACCAATAACGGCGGCGGTAGTAGCGCGGGCGGTAATAATACCGCGGGCGGTAATAATAGCGCGGGCGGGCATAGTAGCGTGGGCGGGCATAATAGCGCGGGCGGCGCCGGTAATAGTAGTACTGGCTGAATTCGGCGTCCGTCTTGTCGAGCGCCTCCTTCATTTCGGCCGAGACGGCCTCGTCGCTCTTCTGCTCGTCTGCCTTGGCAGGCGCGCGCTCCGGCTCCGGAACGGGCACGAGCTTGGGCTGGGCGGCTTCCGCTGCAACGACGCCGCCGAAGCCGGCAGCGGTCACGCCGCCGACCAGCGCCATCAGAAATGAACGTCTGTCCACTATGACCTCCAGGCTGTTCTCACTGCATCTTCCCTTGCATTCTTAAACGGGGAACGCAGGCAAACAGTAATGCGTTTGCAGGACGGCTTGTTCCCATCGGGTCGCTTTTGACGGCTATGGTTACAGGCGCTCCCCATCAGTCCACGGCATTCAGGGGGCGGGCGACAGCCTCCAGCGGCTTGCGCTCGGCGCGGACGGCGAAGCGAGCCGCGATGAAGGCGGCGGCCAGCATCAGGGCCGCGCCGAACAGATAACCGCCGAAGACGCTGCTGCGGGAGCCGGTGTCGATCAGGATGCCGAAGAGCCAGGGGCCGGCAATGCCGCCGGCGCCGGTGCCGATGGCATAGAACACGGCGATGGCGAGCGCGCGCATCTCGACCGGGAAGGTCTCGGAGACGGTGAGGTAGGCCGAGCTTGCGGCCGCCGAGGCGAAGAAGAAGACGACGCTCCAGCACAAGGTGAGCTGCGTGGCGGTGAGCACATCCTGCTGAAAGAGATAGCCGGTCCCGGCCAGCAGCAGGCCGGAGAGCGCATAGGTCGCGGCGATCATCGGCCGCCGGCCCAGCGTGTCGAAGAGACGGCCGATCAGCAGCGGGCCGAGGAAGTTGCCCGCGGCGAAGGGCAGGATGAACCAGCCGATCTGCTGCGAGGGCACGCCGTAGAAATCGGTCAGGATCAGGGCGTAGGTGAAAAAGATCGCGTTGTAGAAGAAGGCTTGTGCCAGCATCAGCGCCAGCCCCACCAGAGCGCGCTCGCGGTGGAGGACGAAGAGCGCCCGGAACACCTCGCCGAGCGGCGTGGCGGCGCGGGGGCGCAGGCGGGTCAACTGATGCGTCTCGCCCGGTGGCGGGACGAAGCCGCAGCGCCGCTCGATATCGGAAACGATCTCTGCGGCGCGTTCGGGATGGCCGTGGCTGATCAGCCATCGCGGGCTTTCCGGAATCCACTGGCGCAGGAACAGGATGACGAGGCCGAGCGCCGCGCCGATGAAGAAGGCCAGGCGCCAGCCCGTCTCGGGATTGATCACCGCGGGATCGAGCAGGACGATGGCGCCGAGCGCGCCGAGCGCCGCCCCGATCCAGAACGAGCCGTTGATGACGAGGTCCGTCCAGCCGCGCATGCGGGCGGGGATGAGTTCCTGGATGGTCGAGTTGATGGCGGTGTATTCGCCGCCGATGCCCATCCCGGTCAGGAAGCGGAAGACGATGAAGCTCGCGACGTTCCAGGAGAAAGCGGTGGCCGCCGTGGCGGCGAGATAGACCAGCACCGTGATCGTGAAGAGCTTCTTGCGGCCGAGCCGGTCGGTGAGCCAACCGAAGAGGACGGCGCCCAGCACGGCGCCGGCGATATAGGCGGCACCGGCAAGGCCGATCTCGGTGTTGGTGAGCCTGAGGACTGGGCTTTCCTTCAGCGCGCCGGAGACGGACCCGGCCAGCGTGACCTCGAGCCCGTCGAGGATCCAGGTCACACCGAGCGCGACGACGACGAGCGTGTGGAAGCGGGACCAGGGCAAGCGATCCAGCCGCGCGGGCACATCGGTTTCGATCGTGCCGCGCTGATCCGCGGCCGGCGTTGCCATGCCGGGCTCCTCCACCTGCCGTCGGGGTGGTGGGATAACGGATCGCTCTCGGGAAGGTTCCGCGCCGGATTGGCGCAGGCGGCCCGAACCCATCTTAGCAATTCATTCACCATATGCCCGGCAAGAATTGCCGGGTCGTGCCCCGCTTCGGGGCGCGCGAGTCCGCATGGCGGGCTCGGGTCTAAGCGGAGCGGTCGATGACCGATGTGACGGCAGGTCAGGGCAGCAGCGGTTTCAGCCTTCCCAACCGGGATGTGCTGACGAAACTGTTCAACCGCCCGGATCTTTTCCTCGCCTTCGGCGTCATGGGCATCCTGGTGGTGCTCATCTTCCCGATGCCGGCGCTGCTGCTCGACCTGATGCTGGCGCTATCGATCATCCTGTCGGTGCTGGTGCTGATGACCGCGCTCTTCATCGAGGAGCCGCTGGAGTTCTCTGCCTTCCCGACGGTGCTGCTGATCGTCACCATGTTCCGGCTGGCGCTCAACCTCGCCTCGACGCGCCTCATCCTCGCGCATGGGCATGAGGGCACTGCCGCGGCGGGCCATGTGATCGAGGCCTTCGCCGGCTTCGTCATGAGCGGCAATTTCGTGATCGGCGTGATCGTCTTCACCATCCTGATCATCGTGAACTTCGTCGTCATCACCAAGGGTTCGGGCCGTATCGCTGAGGTCGCGGCCCGCTTCACCCTCGACGCCATGCCCGGCAAGCAGATGGCGATCGACGCCGACCTCTCCGCCGGGCTGATCGACCAGGAGACCGCCAAGGTCCGCCGCAAGGCGCTGGAGGATGAATCCTCCTTCTTCGGCTCGATGGACGGTGCCTCGAAGTTCGTGCGCGGTGACGCCATCGCCGCCCTGCTGATCACCTTCATCAACGTGCTCGGTGGCATCGTCATCGGCGTCGCGCAGCAGAACCTGAGCTTCGGGCAAGCGGCGCACAACTATACGCTGCTCACCGTCGGCGACGGCCTGGTCAGCCAGGTCCCGGCGCTCATCGTCTCGACCGCGGCGGGCCTGCTCGTCTCGAAGGCGGGCGTGCGCGGCGCGGCCGACAAGGCGCTCGGCAAGCAGCTGTCCGGCTATCCCAAGGCGCTGGGTATGTCGGCGGGCGTGATGCTGCTGATCGCGCTGCTGCCCGGCATTCCGATGATGCCCTTCCTGCTGCTGGCGGGCGGGGCAGGCTTCCTGGCCTATCGCTTCGGCAAGACCGCGAAGGAGCGTGCGGCGCAGGCCGAGGCCGGCACCGGCGAGGCGGGCGGTGCGGTTGCTGCCGACGGCACGCCGCGCGAGGAGACGCTCAACGACCTGCTCAAGATGGACGAGCTCAAGATCGAGATCGGCTACGCGCTGCTGCCGCTGGTCAATGCGCAGGATGGGCAGGACCGGTTGACCGACCAGGTTCGCGCTCTGCGCCGGCAGCTCGCGGCGGAGCTGGGCTTCGTCATGCCGGCGGTCCGCATCGTCGACAACGTCCAGCTCGAGGCGAACCACTACTTCATCAAGATCAAGGAGATCGATGCCGGTCAGGGCATCGTCTATGCCGGCCAGTACATGGCCATGGACCCGATGGGCGGGGCGGTGAACCTGCCGGGCCACAACGTCCTGGAGCCGACCTTCGGCCTGCCCGCGACCTGGATCGACTCGGCGCTGCAGGACGAGGCGCAGATCCGCGGCTACACGGTCGTCGACGCCGCCACCGTGATCTCGACGCATCTGACCGAGGTGCTGAAGTCGAACATGCCGGAGCTGCTCTCGCATGGCGAGGTGCAGAAGCTGCTGCGCGAACTGCCGAAGGACCATGCCGATCTCATCAAGGAGATCGTGCCGAACCAGATCTCGACCACCGGCATCCAGCGCGTGCTGCAGCTCCTGCTGTCCGAGCGCATCTCGATCCGCGACCTGCCCACCATCATCGAGGGCATCGCGGAGGTTTCCGCCACCGTCCGCAACCCGCGCGACATCGCCGAGCATGTCCGCGCCCGGCTCGCGCGCCAGATCTGTGCGCAGTTCGCCAATCCGCAGGGTGTGCTCTCGATCATCACGCTGTCGCCGGCCTGGGAGAGCGTCTTTGCGGAGTCGATCGTCGGCCAGGGCGAGGAGCGCCACCTCGCCATGCAGCCCTCGCGGCTGCAGGAGTTCGTGCATCACGTCCGCGAGAGGTTCGAGGATGCCGCGCGTATCGGTGAGATGCCGGCGCTCGTCGCGTCCGGGCTGGCACGCCCCTTCGTGCGCCAGATCATCGAGCGCTTCCGCCGCGAGACGCCGGTGCTGTCGCAGGCGGAAATCCATCCGCGCGTGCGGCTCAAGACGGTCGGCTCCGTCTGAAGCAGGCCCCTTTTCCACGGGTCGTCGATGCCCGCGGCGCAATGGTGGCGCCGCGGGCATTTGCCTATGAGGGCGCCCATGAGCCGCAACGCCGCCCTGTTCGCCGTCCTGTGCCTGGTCTGGGGCCTGACATTCCTGCCGGTCAGGGTTGCTTCCGAACATGCGTCGCCGCTGCTGCTGGCATCGGCCCGCTTCGTCATTGCCGGTTTGCTGCTGCTCGCCTGGGCCGGGCGCGACGTGATGAAGGTGCCGCGCGCGGCCTGGCCGCGGCTGATCGTGACCGCGCTGCTCGTCAACACCGTCAATTACGCCTTCCTGTTCTGGGGCGCGGCCCATGCGCCGTCCGGACTTTCGGCCATCGTCAACATGGCGACGATTCCGGTCTGGACGCTGCTCGCCAGCCGGGCGATCGAAGGGCAGAGGATCACGGCCCGGCGGGTGCTGGCGATCGCGCTGGGAACGATCGGGCTAGGCTTCCTGTTCGCGCAGCGCCTCCTCAAGGGCGGCGGCGCGCCAGGGGATGCGCTCGAAGCCTGGGGCCTCGCCTCGGTCGCCTTCGGGACATTCGCTTATTGCGTGGGTGCGGTGCTGAGCCGGAAGATCGCGGGCACGATGCCGACGCTGACCTTGGCGAGCTGGCAGACGGCGATCGGCGCGATCGGCCTCGTCGCCGTGACGCTGTCGCTCGAGCCCGTCGGGGCTAGCGAGCTTGCAACCCTGCTGCGCTGGCCGGTGGCGCCGGCCGTGGGCTTCCTCGTGGTGGCCGGCTCGCTGGTCGGCTTCACCATCTACATCAGGCTGCTGCGCGACTGGGGTGCGTTCGGGGCCGGGCTCTATGCCTTCGTTAGCCCGGTCATCGCGGTCATCGCCGGTGTCATGCTGCTGGGCGAGCCCTTCGGCCCCAGCGAGGCGGCCGGAGCCGTGCTGATGTTCGCCGCTGCCGCGATCGCGCTGCGACGCTAGGGCGGCGGAGCGATGCGGGTGCTGCGCTTGAGCTGCGCGCGCTCGAAGGCGAGCACGATCGGCAGCGAGAAGACCAGCGGCAGGATGAGGTAGAACATCCGCCAGACCAGCAGCGCGGCGAAGACGGCCGGCGCCGGCATGCCCGGCATCACCGCCAGAAAGACCGCCTCCATGACGCCGACGCCGCCCGGTACCTGGCTGAGCAGCCCGGCGGAGAAGGAGAGCAGGAAGGCGCCCAGCACAATCATGAATCCGGGATTGCCCTGCTCCGGAAGGGCGAAATAGATGATGCCGGCGGCGCCTGCGAGCTCCAGCGGGGCTGCGAGATACTGCCGGGCGACGATGCGCAGCCGCGGATAGATCAGCTCGAACTTGCCGATCCTGAGCGGCTTGAACTTGAGCCAGGAACCGATCGTGTAGAGCGCGACGAAGGCGAGCATGCCGACGCCGATCATCCGCGCCGTGTTGTCCCCGATGGCGAACCATTTCGACATACGCGTCAACGGTCTGAGGATCTCGGGCTCGTAGATCAGGACGATGCCCATCAGCAGGAGTGTGCCGAACGCGAAGGTGAAGGAGCAGAGCGCAACCAGCACCGCGACGTCGGCCGCGCTCAGCCCCTTTGCCGTATAGGCCCGGTAGCGCACCATCCCGCCCGAGAAGACCGAGGCGCCGATGTTATGCGAGAGCGCATAGGTCACGAAGGAGCACAGCGAGATGTAGAACCAGGAGATGCCCTTGTCCTTGCCGAGATGGAGCAGGGCGATCCGATCGTACCAGGCGAGCGCGGCATAGGCGACGAGCGTCGCGAGCGCGGCATGGAAGAAGGCCTCGTGCGGGATCACTGCGATCTTGTGCCCGATCCGGTGGGCGATGATCTTGATGCTCTCCCAGAGACCGGCGTTTTCCAGCAGCGCCTCGATGGCGGCGTCGGTGCCGGCTTCGGCCTTCAGCTTGTCCCAGAGCAGTTCGACGGACCAGACCACGGCGATGAGCCCGATGATCGGCCAAAGGTAGTCGAGATAACGTTTCATGCAGGCCGCTGGGCTGGAAACCGAGGGTGGGAATGCGTGGCAGGCGGGCCCACGTCGTCACCGCTGCGGCGCGAACCTGTCCAATCTCTCTGCCAGTGAGACGGGGCGAGAGCAAGCGCCCGGAAGCGCTCGCCCACGCCCTCCAGCACAGGCTACTTGCCGTTCTTCTTCAACCACTCGCGCATCATCGTGACCTCCTTTTCCTGGTCGCGGATGACGCCTTCGGCGAGCTTCCGGATCTCAGGATCCTTGCCATGGGCGAGGACGACCTTGGCCATGTCGATCGCGCCCTGATGGTGCGGGATCATGCCGCGGACGAAATCGGCATCGGCATCGCCCGAATAGGCGATGTCCATGTCCTTGTGCATCTTCGCGTTGGCGTCCTTGTAGGCCTTGGTGGCGGCGCTTTCAGCCGCGCCCGAAGCGGCCGCTGCGGGCGCGCCATGATGCTGGTGCTGCTGAGCCAGCGAGAGGCTCGGCATGCCAGCCGCCAGCAGGGCGGCCAGCGAAAGGGCGATACGGTTCATCTGTGTTGTCCTTGATCGGTGGAATCAGGGATCGCGCCGCGTGGCGGCGTCAGGATCCCTCGCATGATGGGTTCGTTCTCAGGTCGTGCGGACGCCGGATCGAGGCGGATGCTCGGCGGGTTCCGGTGACAGGCCACCGACCGGGGAAGCCGAGGGCGGGCGCGCGCGCGACCAGGCCAAGACGGCGGGCAGAAGCGGCGCCTCCGGCGCTTCCGCGATCAGGCCGCAGCCGACGACGCAGCACGGCGCGGGTGCTTGATGGGTGGCGGCTGTGCCTGCGTCTTCGTGGCAGGGCGTGGCGGCCCCGGACATGTCCGCGACGGTATCATGCGCAGGGGCATTGGCCTGCCCCGGCATTGCGCGGCCCATCATCATCGAGGCGGCCAGCGTGACATGTGGCAGGACGGCCAGGCACATCACCAGCAGGGCGAAAACCAGGCCGAGCTTGCGCCCGGCTTGGCGTTGCCGTGCCGCGCTCGCTGTGCTGTCAGGCCGGGCGTGATTCATTGCGAAGCGATCCTTCGGACCGGATCATGTCACGATCACGGCGGCGTTGCACTTTCGCCGGGCGCCGCGTAGCAAGCGGCCCATGTCGAACAGCCTCACCGTCACCCTCACCGGCACGACCGATCTGCCGCCTGGCAAGATCGCCGCGGTCGTCACCTCGCTCGAGATGTTCGCCCGGCCGCCGGAACGTCCGGATCCGGAAGGCATGGAAGCGTTCTCGCTCGATCCGATCGATGGTGGCGACGTCGATCGCTATCTCGACATCTATCGCCTGCTCGGCGAGCGCTGGATGTGGTTCAGCCGCCTGGTCAAGCCGCGCGCCGAGCTTCAGGCCATCCTCTCTGATCCGGCCGTCGATCTCTATGCGGTGCGTGTCGCTGGCCGCGACGTCGGGTTGCTGGAGCTCGATTTCCGCGTGGCGGGGGAGGGGGAGATCACCTTCTTCGGGCTGGACGAGCCGGTCGTCGGCAAGGGCGCGGGGCGCTGGCTGATGAACCGCGCGCTGGCGCTGGCCTGGGCGAAGCCGATCTCGCGCCTCTGGGTGCATACCTGCACGCTCGACCATCCAACCGCGCTCGCCTTCTACCAGCGCTCCGGCTTTGCCGTCTTCCTGCGCGGCATCGAGATCGACGACGATCCGCGGCTCAACGGAAAGCTGCGCGCCGACAGCGTGCCGCATCACCCGGTCATCAGGTGAAAAGCAAACAGGAGCCGGCGGTGTCCCGCTCGGCTCCCGCAAAAATCGGCGATCGGCTTCAGACGCGCGAGCGCAGCCCAATCGCGTCCATGGTGGCCTGATCGCGCGCGGCTTCCGCGGCACGCTCGGAGGCGCGCTCGCGATCCTCGAGGATCTCGACCTTCTTCATGTCCTCGAAGGCTTCCTGAAGCTCGGCCTTGGCCTCGTCGAGCTGGCCCTTCAGGTTGTCTGCGGACTGGCGCAGGTTGTCGCGCCGGCCGAGAGCCGCCTTGGCATAGGTCGGATAGGCGAAATGCGCGGGGTCGGCGATGCCGGCGCGCGCTTCTTCAGATTGGATCTCGCGGTCGAGATCGCTCGCCATCCGATGGAAATCGGCGATCATCATCTCGATCTGGCTCACCCGCCGACGCTTTTCGTCGACCTGGAAGCGCTTCAACCGCAAAAGGGTCTCTCGCGACTTCATGTCGTTAAACTCCTGACTACGCATTGGACGCTGCCGACCCCTCGGCTACGTCCGGAACTCCATCCGCGAGACGGCCCCAAGATGACTCAAGGAGGTTGACCTTTCCTTACCGAAATGGGCTGCCTTTTCTGCATGGTCAGGTCGCGCTGCCGCTCCTGCCGCCGCCTGTCACGATGATCTAGTCACTCCGGCGGCGCCGTCTGGTGCCTCCTCGCGGATTTCTGCATTGATTGCTTCCCATCGCTTCGGCGGGCATGTCCCGCTGCTTGTCGGCCTCGCCCTGACGCGCATCATCGGCTGGGGCACGACCTTCTATTCGCCGTCCGTGCTCGTGCAGGCGCTCGGGCCCGATATCGGGCTCAGCGCCGAGATCGTCTTCGGCGGCATCACCGTGCTGCTGATCACCGGCGCGCTGCTGGCGCCGGCGGTGGGGCGCCAGCTCGATCGCGAGGGCACGCGCCGCTCGATGTGTATCGGCGCGGTAATCTGCGCGCTCGGCTTCGTCGTGCTGGCCATCGCGCAGGGGCCGGTCAGCTATCTCGCCAGCTGGTTCGTGATCGGCATCGGGCACGCGCTTTCGCTCGCCAATGTCGGCAATGTCACCGTCGCGCATTTGATGGGGGAGCGCACGCGGCGCGTCATCGGGTTGATGATGCTGCTGACGGGGCTCGCTTCCAGCGTGTTCTGGCCGCTCACGGCCTTCCTGATGGACTCCTACGGCTGGCGCGCGACGGTGCTGGCCTTCGCGGCGATGCAGATCGTCATCGTGCTGCCGATCTATGCCTCGATCCCGCGCATCCGGCCTTCCGCATCGAGGCCGGATATCTCCGCGGCCGCATCGGCGTTCGAGCGCGGGCGGGTGAGCCCGGAGCGGCGCCGGACGGCGTTCTGGTTGCTGGCGCTCGCCTTCTCGGCGAGCGGTCTGGTGTCCTGGGGGCTGCCGCTGCACTTCATCCGGCTGTTCCAGGAGGCCGGCCTGACGCAGGCCGAGGCGGTCTGGATCGCGACGCTGGGCGGGCCGGCGACGATCGCCGCCCGTGCCGTCGATGCGACGCTGGGCGAGCGGCTTCCGGCGGAAAAGGTCGCGCTCGTGGGGCTGTTGCTGGGGCCGGCCTTGTGCCTCGTCCTGCCGTTTGTGCCGATGACCGTCCTCAGCGCCGGGGTCTTCATGGTGCTGTTCAATGCGGCGCTGGGCGTGATTTCGGTGGCGCGCGCGACGCTGCCGCTCGCGCTCTTCGGCAGCAACGGCTTCGCCGCGATGCTGGGGCGGCTTACCGTGCCGCAGAACGTCACCTTCGCCGTGGCACCCGTTCTCTTTGCGGCGATGGTCGACAGGCTCGGGGCCGCCGAGACGCTCGTCATCGCGGCCGGGATCCAGGCGGTGGGCTTCGTGGCGATGTTTGCGCTGGTCAGGATGCTCGGGCGACAGGAGCTGCCGGCGGCAGCTAGCTCTCCACGCCCACACCCATGATCTCGGCGAGACGCTGGTAGCATTCCGGTAGCGGCGTCGCGTCGTCCTTCGCCTGCTTCAGGAAACCTTCCAGCGCCGGATGCAGGCGGATGGCCTCGTCCACCTCGACGGAAGCGCCCTGGCGATAGGCGCCGAGGCGGATCAGTTCTTCCATGTCGGCATAGGTCGCCAGCGTTGCGCGCGCCTTCTGCACCACCGGATAATAGGCCGGATCGCAGGAGCGCGGCATGGTGCGCGAGACCGATTTGAGGATGTTGATCGCCGGGTAGCGTCCGCGCTCGGCGATGGAGCGCTCCATGACGATATGGCCGTCGAGAATGCCGCGCACCGCATCAGCCACCGGCTCATCATGGTCTCCGCCATCGACCAGCACGGTGAAGAGGCCGGTGATCGCGCCCTCGCCGATGCCCGGCCCGGCGCGCTCGAGCAGGCGCGGCAATTCGGCGAAGACCGTTGGCGTATAGCCCTTGGTGGTGGGTGGCTCGCCGGCGGCCAGGCCGATTTCGCGCATCGCCATGGCAAAGCGCGTGACCGAATCCATCAGGCACATCACCTGAAGATCCTGGTCGCGGAAATATTCGGCGAGCGTCAGCGTGGTCAGCGCCGCCTGCTTGCGCATCAGCGCGGGCTCGTCCGAGGTGGCGACGACGACGATGGAACGCGCGAGGCCTTCCGGCCCTAGATCCTCCTGCAGGAACTCCTGGACCTCGCGGCCACGCTCGCCGACGAGGCCGATGATGTTGACGTCGGCCTGCGCATAGCGCGCCAGCATCGAGAGCAGCACGGATTTGCCGACGCCGGAGCCGGCGAAGATGCCCATGCGCTGGCCGATGCAGCAGGTCAGGAACGCGTTGAGCGAGCGCACGCCGAGATCGAGCGGGGCGCCGACGCGGCGCCGGGCATGGGCGGGCGGTGGGTCGTTGCGGAAGGCGTAGAGCGTCTCGCCCTGCGGCAAAGGCGGGCCGCCATCGACCGGCCGGCCGAGGGCATCGACGACACGGCCCAGCCATGCCGAGGTGGGCCGCAGGCCCGGCTGTGCCTTATCGACATGGACAGGGCAGCCGCGGCGCACACCGTCGAGCCCGCCGAAGGGCATGACCAGCGCCTTCTCGCCGGAGAAGCCGACCACTTCGCAGGGGACGCGGGTGCCGGGCGCGATCTCGATTCCGACGCGCCCGCCCAGGCTCATTGCGCCGATAGGCCCAGCGATCTCGACCAGCAGGCCGCGCACGCCGATGACGCGGCCATAGATGCTCAGGCTGTCGAGCTCCCCGATCGCCGAGGCGAGGGCGGAGAGGCGATCCTGACCGTGAGAGGGATGGTTCATGCCGACCGTGGCTGTGGAAGATCGGTAACTCTTCCTAACGAATCACATCCTTTTACCATTCATTAAGGTGTGTGGTTAACACTAAGGATCGAGGCTGCAGCGTGTCGCGGGGCGTTTTCTCTCCGTTTCCCGAGGCAACCCTCCGCGAAAGGGCGCTTTCGCGGGTGAAGGTTAATCGGTCCGTGTCATATTCGACTCACTCGGCAAGGATCGTTCACTTTCTCCCAGGAAGCGCTTGCGCACGGGAATCACGGTTTGTTAACCAGTTTTCGATAGCGTGTTCGCGTGGCGTTTCATTGGGCAAGTGCGTCGTCGCCGAGGGCCGTGAAGGCTCGGGCGAAAGCAACGGTCAAACTGCCCTGCGGGCGAAATTGGGGACGTGGACATGCGGGTTCTGCTGATCGAGGACGATAGCGCGACCGCTCAAAGCATCGAGCTAATGCTCAAATCCGAGAGCTTCAACGTCTATACGACGGACCTCGGCGAAGAGGGCGTCGATCTCGGCAAGCTCTACGATTACGACATCATTCTCCTCGACCTGAACCTGCCGGACATGTCGGGCTACGAGGTGCTGCGCAGCTTGCGCGTCGCCAAGGTCAAGACGCCCATCCTGATCCTGTCCGGCCTCGCCGGCATCGAGGACAAGGTGAAGGGCCTCGGCTTCGGCGCCGACGACTACCTCACCAAGCCCTTCCACAAGGACGAGCTGGTCGCCCGCATCCATGCGATCGTCCGCCGCTCGAAGGGCCATGCCCAGTCGGTCATCACCACCGGCGATCTCGTCGTGAACCTCGACACCAAGACGGTCGAAGTCGACGCCGCCCGCGTGCATCTGACCGGCAAGGAATACCAGATGCTGGAGCTGCTCTCGCTCCGCAAGGGCACGACGCTCACCAAGGAGATGTTCCTCAACCATCTCTATGGCGGCATGGACGAGCCCGAGCTCAAGATCATCGACGTCTTCATCTGCAAGCTGCGCAAGAAGCTGGCGAATGCATCCGACGGCAAGAACTATATCGAGACGGTCTGGGGCCGCGGCTATGTGCTGCGCGAGCCGTCCGACGCCGAAGAGCGCATCCCGGCCTGACGCAGTCCTGTCGTTCCGCCGTCATTCGGCGGTCACGAAACGACGCGATAACATGCTTGACCTGATCGTCGGATGTACACGACAGGTCGACGGGGACCCCGCCGCGAGGCGGGGTTTTTGTTTGGGCGGGAGGCCCCGCACGCGGTCGCGCGATTGTCGGTATTACTCGCCGTAGAAAGTCGGAGAAGCGTCGCCGGCGTCTTCAGCCGCGTCGTCCGGCCACGGCGGCAAGCCGGCTCGGCGCCAGCGCAGGACCCCGGGCGAGGCGGTGGATTCCGCGATGATCCGGGTCTGCGGTGAGCTTCGTCGTCAGCCCCAGCACCGTCTCGGGCGTGCCGAGCACGAAGGCGCCGTCCGCGTGCAGGCGCGGCGCCAGCAGGTCGAGCACCTTCATCTTCGTCGGAACGTCGAAATAGATCAGGACGTTTCGGCAGAAGATGATGTCGAAGCGGCCGAGGTGATCGCTGGGTTCGAGCAGGTTGTGCTGGCGAAAATCGACCATCGCGCGCAGGCGCTCTGAGATCTGCCAGGCGTCCCCACGCTGCTGGAAATGCTTCAGCAGCATCTGGATCGGCAGGCCGCGCTGGACCTCGAACTGGCTGTAGACGCCGGCCCTCGCCTTATCGAGAATCTCCGTGGAGATGTCGGTGCCGAGGATGTCGATCTTCCAGCCGGCGAGGCGATCGGCAGCCTCGTCGAGGATCATGGCGAGAGAGTAGGCCTCCTGGCCGCTGGAGACGGCGGCGCACCAGATCCGGAGCGAGCGCGTCGCGGCATTGGCGGCGATGCGCTCGGGCAGGATGACGTCCCGGAACTGGTCGAACGGCGTCTTGTCGCGAAAGAAGAGCGTCTCGTTCGTCGTCATGGCGTCGACCACGGCGCTTTCGAGGCTGCGGTCGCGTCCGTATCGAAGCTGGTCGACGAGGCTCGCGATGTCGACGATGCCGCGGCGGCGGCAGAGGATGCTCAGCCTGCTCTCCGCCAGATAGCGCTTGTCGACGCTGAGCGAGAGGCCGGAGCGCTGCTGGAGCAGCAGGCGAAGGAAGGCGAAATCCGCTTCAGTCATGCGACCTGCACTCCCTTGACGAGGAAGCGGATCGAGACGCCGATCGAATCGAGCGGGACGACGGCGCTGGCATGTTGGGCCCGGACCACCGAACCCGGCATGCCCCAGATGGTGCTGCTCGGCTCATCCTGCACGAGGACGGCCGCGCCGGCCTGTCGCATCGCGCCGGCGCCCTCGGTGCCGTCGCTGCCCATTCCGGTGAGCACGAGTCCGAGGGCCGCGGCGCCGAGATGGCGCGCGGCGTCGCCGAACAGGACGTCGACAGCCGGGCGGCAGAAGTTGACCGGTGGCTCGTCGCCGATGCGCGCGACGATATGGCCCAGGCGGCGGTCGATGCCGAGGTGCCGGCCGCCGGGCGCGACATAGACCGTGCCGCGCATCAGCCGCTCGCCGTCATGGGGTTCGCGGGTGGGCACGCCGATATGGCTGGAGACCTGCTCTGCGAAGGAGGCCGTGAAGAGCGGCGGCATATGCTGGACGATGAGGACCGTTAGATCGTTTAGGGCCGCGCCGATGTCGAACAGGACCTTGGCAACAGCCCGCGGCCCGCCGGTCGAGGCGCCGATGACGAGATAGCGCGGCATGGCCGAGACCAGCCGACGCAGGTTGACCGGGCCGGTGCTGGGCGTCCGGGGATCGGTGTTCGCGCGCTCCGCGCCGGGCTTGGCGGCCATCTGGGCGGTGTTGCCGAGCTTGGCCAGGAACTCGCTGCGGAACTCGAGCGACAAGGCCATGCCGCTGCGGTTGTCCGGCTTCGAGACGATATCCACTGCTCCCTGCGTCATGCATTCGAGCGCGATCCGGGTGTTGTGTTCGTTGAGAGTGGCGGCGAGCAGGATGCCGGTATGGGGGCTCTCGCGCAGGATCTGCGGCAATGCGGTTGCGCCGTCGACGCCGGGCAGGTCCAAGTCAAGCACCATCAGGTCAGGCTTGTAGCGGGCGGCATGAGCAAGCGCAGTCTCGCCGTCGCCCGCTACCGCGACGACGTGGAAATGGCCGACCTCGCCCAGCCAGCGCGCGAACAGGCCGCGCACGAGGGCAGAGTCGTCGGCGATCACGACCGTCTTGTGCCGGCTCGGCTGGCCGGCGGGAATGGGGCGGTGAACTGTCATGCCGGTGCTGTTGTTCTGTTCGGCGGCACCGACGGCAGGAGGCCGACGGCTAAGCTGGTAGGTCTATTCAGAGCAGGCCGACCTGATGGAACTTCGACGCCACGATTTCCTTGTCGAAGGGCTTCATGATGTACTCGTCCGCGCCGGCGTGCATCGCGCGGGCGATATGGGCGATGTCGTTCTCGGTGGTGCAGAAGACCACCTTGGGTCGCTTGCCGCCGGGCATCTGCCGCAGCGTGCGCAGGAACTCATAGCCGTCCATGATCGGCATGTTCCAGTCGAGCAGCACGGCGTCGGGCATCTCGCCCTTGCAGGCGTCGATGGCGCGTGCACCATCCTCTGCCTCCGCGATGCGGAACTGCAGGCCTTCGAGAATGCGGCGGGCCACCTTCCGGATCACCGCGGAGTCGTCGACGACAAGGCAATATTTCATGGTCGGTCTCCAAATCGCGGCCGATGCCGGTCAGGCTGCGGTGCGAAGGTCGAGGTCAAGGACGGCATCGAGATCGAGGATGACGAGAAGCTGGTCTGCAAGCCGGTGAACCCCCATCGCCAACGCCGCCCAGACGCGGTCGAGATGGACGGGGAGGGGCTCTAGCGTCGAACGGTCGAGGCGGATCACTTCGCCCACGGAGTCGACGATCAAGGCATAGGCCTCGCCGCCATGGTCTATGCCGATGGCGGTCAGCTCGCTGCGACCCTGCGTGTCGAATTTCATGATGGCCGGCCGGCCGAGCCGCTTGCGCAGGCAGATGGCGGTGACGATGCGTCCGCGCAGGTTGATGAGGCCGACGATCTCGTCCGGCGCACGAGGCACCGAGGTGATCCGGTTGGCAATGAAGACGTCCTGTACGCGGCTGATCGGAAGCCCGAGAAGCTGCTCGCCGATGCGGATCGTCACATAGTCGAGCGAGTCGCCGAAACCGTGGGCGAGCTCGGTCTGCACCTTGTTGCGGTCGGTGGCCGTCATGCCGCGTGCCTCATATCCGCGCCGGCCGTGTTGAGCTCGCGCAGGAGGGCGCGGCGGTCGAACTTGGCGATGATGTCGTCGAGGCCGGACTGGCTGGCGCGGGCGCAGAGATCCGGCGTCGCGCAGGTGGTCAAGCCGATGATGCGCAGCCGGTCGGCGCCGGCGCGCTCGCGCATGCCTGCCGCGAAGGCGAAGGCCGCGTCGGCATCGCGATCGAGATCGATCAGGATGGTGTTGAAGCGCTCCTCCGCAGCATCGGGGGCCGGCGCTTCGAATCCGGTCTTCATCGTTACGACATGGCCCGAGGCTTTGAGCAGGGGGCTCAGCATCTCCCGCATGAAGTCGGACGGTTCGACGAGGAGCACGCTGCCCTGCGCCGCCGAGGCGCGGCGGCCAGCGAGCCAGCCGGGTTCGCCCAATGGCAGATAATGCGAAAGATCGACGATTTCCGTGGCCCGGCCCCGGATCATGGCCGAGCCGATGACGCCGTGCTCGTCAGCCGCCGCCATCTCCAGGTCGAGGTTCTCCTCGACGATGTCGACGATGTCCTCGACGGCCAGCGCGATCGTCATGTCGCCATCGGACACGATGACCAGGGGCTGGACGCCCTGATCTCGCAGAAGCGAGCCCGCCACCGGCATCACGGGAATGAGGCGCTCGCGATAGTGCAGGAGGGTCCGGCCGCCGCCTTGCTGGAATTCGCCGATCTCGACCTCTTCCAGCCGTGTCACCAGCGAGAGCGGCAACGCCTGAAGGCGCCCGCCACCGGCTCTGAAGACGAGCATCGTGGTGCGTTCGTAGCCTTCGCCGCGGGCGTCCACGGTGTCCTGAGGCTGCGGATCCGCGTCGTCGGCGATGGCCGCGCCGACCAGGCTGGCGACGCCGTTGGGATCGACGATCAGGACCACGGCGCCATCGCCGAGGATGGTGTTACCCGAAAAGAGCGGAATGTGCCGAAGCTTGCTCGACATCGGCTTCACCACGATTTCTTCGGTGTGGAAGACGCTGTCCACGAGGATGCCGAACTGTCGTTCGCCGATCTGGGTGACGACGATGAAGCCCTCGCCGCTGGCCTTTCGCGGCGCCGCCATGAGCTCGCCGAGCGAGACGATCGGCAGCAGGCGGCCGCGGAGCCTAAGCACGGGCGCGCCGTTGATCTCCTCGATATGGGTGTCGTCGCCTGCCTTCACCCGCACCAGCTCGCGGACCGCCAGCTGAGGAATGGCGTAGCGCTCCGCGCCCGCCACCACGATCAGGGCGGAGACGATGGCGAGCGTCAGCGGAATCTTGATGGTGATCGCGGTGCCGAGGCCGGGCCGGCTCGTGATCTCGACCGTGCCGCCGATCGAGTCGACGTTCGACTTGACGACATCCATGCCGACGCCGCGGCCGGAGATCGCCGTCACGCTCTCGGCGGTGGAAAAGCCGGGCTGGAAGATGAAGCGGGCGATCTGGGCGTCGCTGAGCTTCTCGACTTCGGCCTCCGAAGCCAGTCCGTTGGCGACCGCCTTGTTGCGGATGCGCTCGAAATCGAGCCCGCGGCCGTCATCCGAAATCGAGATCGAGACGGAGCCGCCCTCATGCGAGGCCGCGAGCCGGATCGTGCCATGCTCCGGCTTGTCCGCTGCGCGACGCTCGGCCGGCGTCTCGATGGCATGGTCGGCGCAGTTGCGCACCATGTGGAGCAGCGGATCCTTGATCAGATCGAGGATCTGGCGATCGAGCTCGGTCTCGGCGCCCTCGGTGAGGAGTTCGATGCGCTTGCCGAGCTCGCCGCTGAGGTCGCGCACGATGCGCGGGAGCTTCGACCAGGCGTTGCCGATCGGCTGCATCCGCGTCTTCATCACGCCGTCCTGCAGTTCGGCGGTGATCAGCGAGAGACGCTGCAGCGGTGCCTTCAGCCCGGCATCCTCCTGCCGGCGGGCGACCTCGAGGAGCTGATTGCGCGTCAGCACCAGCTCCGAGACCATGGTCATCAGATGTTCGATCGTGTCGACATTGACCCTGAGCGTCGCAGTGCCGCCGCTGCGGGAGACGCCGACGCCGTCCTCCGCCTGGCCATCGCCGCTGTCGATGCGGCCGTCGCGCCCGCGTTGCGGACCCGGCGCATTGCGGAAGACGAGGTCCTCCTGCGCTGGCGCGGATGAAGGCCCTGCGGCCGGGGCGCTCAGCGAGGGCTCGGCGGTCTGGCCGTGACGGGCGAGATAGGCGGCGACGGGATCGAGCGAAAGATCTGCGCCGTTCGTGCGCAGCTCGCTCTTGGCATGCTCCGCCAGCGCCTGAAGCTCGGCGATCAGCGTCTCGTCGTTGCCCTCCGGCTCCTGCCCCTTTTCGGCGAGCTCGGACAGGATGTCCTTGATCCGGTCGATCGTCTCGAGGATGGCGGTGACGGCGATGGTGTTGACGGTGGCGCCGTCACGGAACTGGCCGATCACCGATTCCGCGGCATGGGTCAGGGCTTCCAGGCGCGGCAGCCCGATGAAGCCGCAAGTGCCTTTGACGGTATGGACGAGCCTGAAGATGTTGCGCAGGATCTCGCGGTCGTTCGGATCCTGCTCGAAGCGGACGAGTTCCCGATCGACCGTGTCGAGGTTCTCGCCGGTCTCCGCCAGGAACTCTTGCAGCAACTCGTCCATGCAGGAACATCACTCAACGCGACACGCTGCAGGAATTTAAGCAGGAGAACGGTTTAAGATCAGTTGAGAGAAGGGGCTTCCACGCCGCCGAAAGGCGGTTTGAGGCCCCGCGTCTCAGCTTTTCTTGCCGGCCTTGATGGTGACGGTCTCGCCGTCGATCGAGATGGCGATGTCCATGTCGGCCGCGCGCGCGACCATGCCGGCATAGACCGGCTGGACGGCGTGGGCATCGATGGCCCCGCCCGGTGCGTTGCCGGCCAACAGTTCCTCGACATGGGCGGGGATGCGGGCATGGGAGCCGGTCGCCGTGATCTCGAACGAACCCTGCTCGCCCTCGACGGTGGCACGAGAGACGAGCTTGCCGCCGCGCGGCACGGCCTGCGTGGCGATGACCAGGAGATTGAGCAGCAGCTTGACCTGATTCTTCGGCAGCAGGGCGCGCGGAGCCTCCCAGTCGAGCGAGAGCTTCTCGTCGTTGAGGAAGCCGTTGGCGACGTTGCCGGCATCGCCGAGGTCGATCATCGCCCCGGCCGAGCCGGCGGCCCCGAAGGCGAGGCGGGCGAATTGCAGCCGCGACGAGGCGTTGCGCGCGCTCTTCTTGATGAGTTCGAGCGCGAATTCGCGCATGGAGGGGTCGTCTTCCTCCAGAACCTCCAATGCGTTGACAATCGCGCCGACCGGGCTGATCACGTCATGGCAGACCCGGCTGCAGAGAAGAGCGGCCAGATCGAGCGAGTCGAGCGAGATAGCGGACATGGAGGTGAATCCTGCATTCTGCGATGCGCCTGGGGTAGGGCGCCCTTGCCGTCAGATATGCTGTCATGTTGGTTTTCATGTGGTTAATCCCCATATGAACCGCTTGTTAGGGACCCCGAGCCGACATTCGTGCGAGGTTCCACCGCCCCTCGGGGTGATTGTTTAAGGGATGGGCCATGATCGGCCGTGACGACCCCCGCCTGCGGGACCGCGATGGGCTGGGGCGAAAACTCGCGGAAGCCGCAAGGCTGAGCGCTGCCGTTCTCCTCGGGAAACGAGCGGCCTGCGAGGTCAAGCTCAAGCAGGACGGCTCGCCCGTCTCCAGCGCCGACTTGGCGGCCGACCATGCCGCGAAGGTGGCTCTGGCGCGGCTGCTGCCGGATTTCCCGATCGTCAGCGAGGAGACCGTGGGCAGCGTCGTCCCGGGCGCCGTATTCATCCTGCTCGATCCGCTCGACGGCACGCGCGAATTCCTGGCCGGCGGCAACAGCTATTGCGTGGCGATCGCGGTCGTGAGCGAGGGCAGGCCGATTGCAGGCGCGATCGCGGCGCCCGAGATGGGGCGCCTCTGGTTCGCGGGCGAGCACGCCTATGTGCAGGATTTTGCGCCGGACGGTTCCGCGCTCAGTGATGCGCGGCCTGTTGCGGTCCGTGACCTGCCGGAGGAGGGGCCAGTCGCGCTGATCAGCCGTTTCCATGGCGACGGCCGCAGTGACGGCATGACGGCCGCCGTGTGTTGCAGCAAGGGCATTCCGCTCTCATCGGCCGTGAAGTTCTGCATCATCGCATCGGGCGAGGCCGATCTGCATGTGCGCTGCGGCCAGACCATGGAATGGGACATCGCCGCCGGCGACGCCATCCTCTCGGCGGCGGGCGGCATCGTGCTGACGCTGGACGGGGCGCGGCCGCATTACGGCGTGGCGGAACGGCAGTTCCGCAACCCGCCCTTCGTGGCGGCGTCGAGCGAGGCGCTGGCGCGCCGGGCGATTGCCGGGGATACGGGCTGCTAAAGCCGTCCGCTTACTGCGCGACCAAGCGCAGCACCGAGCCCCAACGCCCTTCAGCCTGCGCGAGCAAGCCGGCATTCTGCAGGAAGCGGCGGCGGTTCTCCGCGGTGCGGAACAGGAAGAGCCGCGAGCCGACGACCGCGAACTGGCTGGGATCGCTTTCGACGGCGGCGCCATTCGCCACCCCCGTCGGATCGAAGCCGGCGAAGGCCGGTGCATAGATCGCCGGCGCGTCCCGGAAGGCTTCGAGGTTAGCCTGCGAGGCAAAGCGCCAGACGATGCCGTCCTGGATGAGCTCATAGGTGGAGAGGCCGGCCGCGGGCTTGTCGCCGAGGCGATAGGAGACCGGGTCGAAGCCGTTGATGGCGAGCCCGGTGCGCAGATCCTGCTGCATCAGCTCGCCCAAGACAGGCAGATTCGGCAGCTCGGCGGGCAGCCCCGGCGCGCGGGCGCGCGCGGGCGTACCGGCTGCAGCCAGCGAGAGCAGGCAAGCGGCCAGCGGCAGCAGACTGCGCCATGTTGCGGCCTTCATCGCGTCAAATCCTCTAAAGGCCGATTCGCGCGAGTCGAAAGCTCGCAAGCTCTGCCGGGCCTGCTTCTGTTACCAATCTTCACCTCTTGGATAGATTTGCGGCGTATCAAACCCGTTACGCAAATGATTCGTATTTGCCGGATATTGCGCTTTTCGCGCCCGGCGAATGGCGGACAGCCCAGGATCGGCCCGCCTTCCGGCCCGCATCGCATCCGCCCGGAGCGGATCGGCCGGACGATCAAACCGCCCCTGGCGCCGGGATTCGACCCGGCCCCTGTCCGGAGATCTCGTCCATGAACCAGACCCGCCGCTATCTGATCAAAGGCGGTCTCGCCGTCGCAGGCACGAGCCTGACGGGGCTCGCCGCTCCCGCGCTCGGCCAGAGCAATCAAGGCTACAGCAGCCAGCGCTCCTTTTCGCAGAACGAGCTCGTCGGCTCCGGCCACAAGTTCTTCGGCAATGTTTCGCGCGGCCTCGCGCTGACGATCGAGGAAGCCGTGCGGCGCTGGGGCGAGCCCAATGGCTATGTGCTCGGCCAGGAGGCGTCCGGCGCCTTCGTCGGCGGCCTGCGCTATGGCGAAGGCCAGCTATTCACCCGCAATGCCGGGGATCGGCGTGTGTTCTGGCAGGGACCGTCGATCGGCTTCGATTTCGGCGGGGAGGGCGCGCGCACCATGATGCTGGTCTACAACCTGCCGGTGGTCGACGCGCTTTACCAGCGTTTTGCCGGCGTGGACGGCTCGGCTTATTTCGTCGGAGGCTTCGGCTTCACGGCGCTGACAGCAGAGGGCATCACGGTGGTGCCGATCCGCACCGGCCTCGGCTGGCGGCTCGGCGTCAACCTCGGCTACCTCAAGTTCACGCCGAATGCGACCTGGAACCCGTTCTAGGGTTTGAGGTTCTGCCTGGCGTTCTTCTGGCGCCGCCGCGTTAGGGCAAATGGCGACAATCGCTGGCCAAGCCTGAGCCGGCATGGCAGTTTCCGCCTGAGCGGGAGTTGCGTAGCCAGGAGCCTGTACCCTTGATCGAAGCCGTCATGCTGTTCGCGCTCGGCTTCCTTTGCGCGAGCCTGCTCGCTCTGGCTGCTGTGCCGGCCCTGTCGCGACGGGCCGACCGGCTGGCCCGGAAGCGCGCCGAAGCCGCCTTTCCGCTCTCCCTTGCCGAGATCGCCGCCGACCGGGACCATTTGCGGGCGGAGTTGGCCGTACGCATGCGGGCGGTCGAGCAGGAAGCCGAACGCGGCTTCGCGGCCAAGGCCGGGGCGATGCAGGAGATTGGCCAGCGCGACATGACGATCGGCCGGCTGGAGCGGGAGCGTGGCGAGCAGGACCAGCGTATCGGCACGCTCGAGGGCGAGCTGGCTTCGACGCGCGGCACGCTGGAGGAGACTCGCGCAACCCTCGCAACGGAGCGGGCCGGCCACGCCGAGACCCATGCGACCCTCGACAAGCGTGTCGCGGATCTGACGAACCTCGAAGAAGCTCTGGGAGAGACAAGGGCCGCGCTGAAGGGAACCGGGGCGGATCTCAACGCGCGCGACGAGGAACTCAAGCGGGAGCGCGAGACGGTCGAGCGGATCGAGGCGCGCCTCGCCGGGCGGGAACGCGAGCTTACCGGCAGCCGTGATGCGCATGAGGCGTTGCGCGTCGCCCAGGTCGAGGATCGGACGCGGATCATGGTGCTGCAAGGAGAGCGTGATCAGCTTGCAGCCCAGCTGACGGGGGCCGAAGATCGGATCACTCGCAGCGAGGCGGCGCAGGCCAAGGCCGAGCAGTCCAGCGAGCAGGCTCTCGCCTCGGCGAGGGAGGAGCTGGCAGCCGCCCAGCTCGGGCACCGGAAGGAGGTCGCAGCCTTGCATCATAGCCAGCGTGAGCGCGATGCTCAGGTCGAGATGCTGCATGCCGAGCTGCAACGGCTCGAAGGCGCCCTGAGCCAGGGCCGGGAAGAGCGCGAGCGGCTGCGCGAGGAAATCTCAGGGCTGCGCAGGACCGGCGCCGATGAGGGGCCGAATCATCCCGCGCTGCGCCAGGAGATCGTCAGGCTTGCCGACCGGTTGATGAGCCTGCCGCCGAAGCAGGAAGCGGCCGAATAGGCTCGCTTCGAGAAGCGCGTTTCCCTTTCAGATTGGATGCTCTAGGAAAGCGGGCTTCCCGACGCTTTCGCGCCAGCTGAATGGTTCCGAGCCCCGTGACAGACCGCCATTTCGACCTTCTCTGCCTGGGCGAGCCGCTCGGCGAGTTCAACGCGACCCGCGCCGAAACCGGTGCCTTCCAGTTCGGGCATGGCGGCGACACGTCAAACTGCGCAGTGGCGGCAGCGCGACAGGGCATGTCGGTGGGCTATCTCGGTGCGCTCGGCGACGACGCCGCCGGTCATTCGATCCGCGCGCTTTGGAAGCGGGAGGGTGTCGACGACAGCCATGTCTCTACGCATCCGAGCGCGCCGACCGGGCTCTATTTCGTCGATCACGGCCCGTCCGGCCATGTCTTCTCCTATCTTCGCGCCGGCTCGGCCGCGAGCCTGTACGGGCCGCGCGACCTGCCGCGGGATCTCATTCGCTCGGCGCGCATCGTGCAGGCCTCCGGCATCAGCCAGGCGATCTCGGCGAGCGCCTGCGACGCCGTGTTCGATGCCTTCGAAACGGCTCGCAAGGCCGGTGTCCTCACCGCCTTCGATACCAATCTGCGCCTGAAGCTCTGGCCGCTGACGCGGGCCCGCGCCCTGATCCACGCCGCCTGCGGGATGGCCGACATCGTGCTGCCCGGCTTCGACGACGCGACGCAGCTCACCGGGCTCAACAATCCCGACGCCATCGCCGATTTCTATCTCGGCCTCGGTGCGCGCGTGGTCGCGCTGACGCTGGGCCATGAGGGCTCGCTGGTGGCGACGCCGGTCCGGCGCGAACGCTTCCGGCCGATCAAGGTCAATGCGATCGACGCCACCGGCGCCGGCGATTGCTATGACGGCGCCTTCCTTGCCGAGTACCTGCGCACGGGCGATGCCTTCGCGGCCGGCGCCTATGCCAACGTCGCTGCGGCCCTTTCGACGCAGGGCTATGGCGCCGTGGCGCCGCTGCCGAGCCGGGCCGATGTCGAGGCGCGCATTGCGGCCGAGGCGAAGGGCGCTGGAGCCAAGGGCTGATGGGTGTTCAGGTGCTTGCGCGGGCGGGCGAACTGCTCGCCCGTTACGACGTACTGATCAGCGATGTCTGGGGCGTGGTGCATGACGGGCTCTGGGCGCTGGAGCCCGCCTGCGCGGCTCTCGCCGCGTTCCGCGCCGGTGGCGGCACGGTGGTGCTGCTGTCGAATGCGCCCGCACCCTCCGAGGAGGTTGCGAAGCTGCTCGACAAGAAGCGCGTGCCGCGGGACGCATGGGATCGGCTCGTCACGTCGGGTGACGTAACGCGCGCGCTGATCGCCGAAAGCCACCATCGCCTCGTCTATCACATCGGATGGGAGAGCGATCGTTCGGTTTTCGCCGGGCAGGACGTCGAGCTCACCGATGAAGAGCGTGCGGACATCGTCGTCGCCACCGAGCTCTTCGACTACCGCACCGAGCAGCCGGAGCAATACCGCCCGCTGCTGACCCGTTTCGCGCAGCGCGGCGTGCCGTTCATCTGCGGCAATCCCGATCTCGTCGTGCATGTCGGCGAGGATCTGCTGCCCTGCGCTGGGGCATTGGCGATGATCTACGAGGAGCTGGGCGGCTCGGTCGCCTGGGCCGGCAAGCCCTATCGCCCGGCCTATGACCTCGCGCTCGCGGCCGCGGCCGAGGCGCGCGATGGCCGCAGCGTCGATGCCGGCAGGGTGCTGGTGATCGGCGATGCGGTCCGGACCGATCTGGCCGGCGCGCGGATGATGGGCTTCGACAGCCTGTTCATCGCGGGCGGCATCCATCGCGACGAGACGATGCGAGGCGGCGTGGTCGATCCGGCCGGGCTCGCCAAGGTGCTCGAAGGCCTGCCGGTCCAGCCGGTCGCGGCAATGGGCGCGCTGGCCTGATCAGCCGGGCGGTAGCGCCGCGCGGATATGCGCGGCGAGATCGTGCCAGAGCCCTTCCAGCGGGCGGAAGACGAAGCGCACGCTTGATCGCCCTGCCGGCACGGCGACGGCCCGGAAGAGGACGTTGGCGCGCAGCAGCTCGGCCGGCTTGCCGTCGACTTCGACCTGCCACCAGTGGTGCCAGACATCGTTGAGGACAAGATATCCGCCGCGCGGCGCGTCGACGTCGAGCGTCACGGTCGTCGTGGCGTAGTCGCGGATGGCCACGGTGCCGGAGCCGGCCGGACCTGGCGGGAGGGGTGGCATGTCCCGATCCAGCAGCACGGTCTGGCGCGGATCGAAGCTTTGCGGCCATTGGCCGGTGGTGAGGATCGCGTCGAAATCCGCCTTCTGCGCCTGGGTTACCAGCAGGGCGCGCGGCAGGGCGCGCGGGTTCTCGTAGACATAGGCATCGGCCGTGCGGGCGATCTGGCTGACGTCTCCAGGCTTCAGCTTCCGGTCGATCTGCTCGATGGGCACGCCCGTGGCGATGAAGCGCAGGCCCAGCATGTCGGCCAGCAGCGAGCGATAGCCCGGCATCAGGGCCGAGAAGGTCCGCTGGTCGGGCAGGGCGACATGGTCGCCCGCGCCGGTCGCCTTGCTGTAAAGCGCGAGCCTGAGCGGATTGTAGCCCAGCGTGTTGTCGAGCTCGTGGACGAGGCTGGCGTTCGGCCAGTGGAAGTCGATGGCGGCGAGTTCGATACGGTCCCGCCGGTCGGGTGCCGCGGTGCGGGCCGTCTCGCGCTTCAGCAGCGCGATGGTCTCGTTGGTGCTGTCCCGCCGCAGCACATCGTAGCGCTGCGCGGGCAGGGCGGTGGATTCGCTCGGGCCATTATTGACCGAGAGGTCGACGATCAGCATCGCGGCGATGACGATCGTGGCGGAAAGCCGCGAGCCGCGCTTCGCCAGCCCATGGGCCGCGACCAGCGCGCCGAGGGTGAGGATGCCGCATAGCAGGGTGACGATGCCGGCCGAGATCGCGACTGGCACCCGTCCGACCGTCCAGGCGAGCCAGCCGGCCAGACCGAAAAGGCCGGCGAAGATCAGCACCTCCAACGCGATCTGCCACCAGCGGCCTCTCGGTGCGGTTCCCGACATGACGAGGTGGGTGAGATAGCCGCCGATGATCGCCAGCAGCGCGCCGAGGATGAAGAGCGCATCGGCCGGGCGGCGGTAAAAACTCACGCCTGGCAGCTCGAAGAGCAGCCGGAAGCCCGGTGTGTAGCGGCCGAGCGCGTAGACCAGCACGATCAGCGCCGCGACGGTCAGAGCCACGATCTCCCGGCGCCAGAGCCCGCCGCGCACGAGGCCCACGGTGAGGATCAGCCCCATCGGCAGCAGGCCGAGATAGAGCTGGCTCATGTTGCGTGCGAGGAAGAGGTCGAGCGGGCCGAAGCGTGCTTCCCAACCCGGGCTCGGCGCGCCCCAGAAGTTCATGAGCGGCCCGGCCGCGCCATAGAGATTGGCGATCAGCCCGGTCAGCAGCGCGGCAGGGTGAAGCGAGCCCTTCTCGGCGCCGGCCAGATCGATGACGGGCCGGTTCGATTCCTGCGCGATGAAGGCTGTCAGCAGGATCGGCACCGTCGCGACGAGGATCGCGCCGAGCGTGCCCGCGATGAGCGGCGGCAGGCTGGTGCGGAATGCGCGCCAAGGTCGCTGCGCCATCAGGATGGCGGCGATCACCAGGAAGGCCAGCACATAGACGCCGATCAGCGCCACCTGATCGCGCCCCAGAACCATGAAGCCGGAGACGATGCCGGCGGCGAAGCCATAGGCCACGGAGCTTCGTTCCAGCGCGCGTGAGAGCAGCAAGAACGTGACGGCGAAATAGCCGAGGCTCAGCACCTGCCCGACATGCTGGATGCGCCAAGCGGCGGCTGCGCCGAAGGCGAAGGAGAGCGCGGCGACGACCGCTCCGGCCGGATGCCAGCCGCGGTCCCTGAAGACGAGGACGAGGGCGAGCGCTCCGACGAGGAGGGTGCCGAGCACGGCGCCGTCGCTCCAGCGGAAGTCCGGTGCGGGATTGAGCGCCGCGATCAGCGCGAAGGGCGGCGAGAAGATCAGCGACTGCGGGTCGGCGACCTGCGGCGAGCCGGAGAAGACATAGGGCGTCCAGAAGGGCGAGAGGCCCTTGTGCCAGGCGTCGGCGAGGAACTGGAGCTGCGGATGGAAATGCGCCTTCGCATCCCAGGGAATGGTGACGGCGCCGGAGAGCCAGGGCCAGGAGAGGGCGAGCCAGCCGAGAACCACAATCACGCAGACGCTGGCTAGCGGGCGGCGTTGCGGAGCGTCGTTGTGGAGGGCGGCTTCGGGCTCCGGCATCAGCCTCGCCTGATCATTGGCGCGCCCATGACCGGGACGGGCCCTAGTCCTTCGGCGCGGCGCGCGCCATCAGCGCGTCCATGTCGATAAAATGGCCGGCGCGATCCCGCTTCGAGGCGAGGTAGCGAACATTGTGGGCGGTCGGCCGGCCGAGCACGCGCTGGCTCGCCGCGACTTCCACCCCCGCCGCCTCGATCGCGCCGATCTTCTGCGGGTTGTTGGTCAAGGCGACGACACGCGAGACGCCAAGCTGCTTCAGCATCGTGGCGGCGAAATCGAAATGGCGCTGGTCGAGGTCGAAGCCGAGCACCTCATCCGCCTCATAGGTGTCCCAGCCCTGGCTCTGCAGCTTGTAGGCGCGCATCTTGTTGGCGATGCCGTTGCCGCGGCCTTCCTGGTCCAGATAGAGCAGGATGCCGCCGTCGTTCTCGGCCATCCACTGCACGGTTTCGCGCAGCTGGTCGCCGCAATCGCATTTCAGCGAGCCGAAGAGGTCGCCCGTCAGGCAGGCCGAGTGCAGCCGCACCGGCACGGCTGCATCGAGGTCCGGCTTGCCGACGACGATCCCGACCTGGTCGCGCAGGCCTTCGCCGCCACGGAAGACGACGAACTCGGTCTCGGGCGCGCCTTCGAGCGGCACCGGCGCGCGGCCGACGATCCTGAGCGAGGCGGCCTGCTCGGCGCGGTAGCCGCCGACGGCGGTGATCCCAACCTCGACCAGCGGCTCGCCGGCGATGTCGGCGGCCTCGACGGGAACGAGGATGACGGCGGGCAGGACGAGCGACAGCCGCGCCAGTTCCAGCGCGCCCTCGTCGAGGGCGGAAGCCGGGGCGATCGGCGCGTCCATGCGGCCGTCGAGCTTGAGGGCGAGACACTCGATGCGAGCGAGATCGATCGCGGGCAGGGCGAAGATGCCGGCCTCGTTGCGGCCCTTGGCGCCAAGGCGGCGCAGGCGCGGCGCGCTGAGCACGAGATGGCCGTTGCCGCGCGCCAGCTGCTCGAGCCGCTGAACAAGATCGGTATCGGCGAGTTCGGCAGAGAGGGCGAGCGCCAGGGAGTCGCCGTCCCGCAACAGCACGGGGCGGGCGGCGCGGAACTCGGCAATCGCCCGGTCGACCTTCACGAGAGCGGTTTCCAGGGCAGGGCCGAAGAGCGTACGCGACTCAGACATCGGAAGTCCGTCAGATTGGGCCGGAGACCGGCCGGGGAGCATCGAGGGCACCATCGAACAGCGATATAGGGGTTTGTCGCCCGCCCTGCCAGCAACGCCCCGCCCCGATGCCGGTTCCGTTATCAGAAAAACGCATCAGGTCGAACATGTCTGGAGGACAATACGTCGGAATTGGGGAATTGGATCGCGCATTCCTGATCCCTCCATATAGGCTCGATGCTTTGAACATGAGATGAATGTCTTCCCTAACGGCAGAGAGAGGGGCGTTCTGATGCCGAAAGAGACGATGACGGGCCGATACAGCGCCACTGCCCGCACCCTGCACTGGGTCACGGCGATCGCCGTGTTCGTCATGATCCCGGTCGGCCTCACGATGAGCTATCGCGGTAATGTGCTCAATGTCTGGGACGGGCTGACCAACGGGCTCTACAGCAGCCACAAGCTCGTTGGCTTCCTGCTGCTCTGGCTGACGGCGGGGCGGCTTGCCTATCGCCTGCTGCATGGCGCGCCGCCCGACGAGCCGACGCTGGCATGGTGGGAGAAGGCGGCATCGCATCTCGTCCACTGGCTGCTTTACGGCCTGCTGCTGGTCGTGCCGATGCTGGGCTGGATCGGCGTATCGCTCTATCCCGCTCTCAGCATCTTCGACCTGTTCAATCTGCCGGCGCTGACGAGCCCGAACGAGGCCGCGGCGCAGCGCGTGCTCGGCATCCATGGCACGCTCGCATTGCTGCTGGGCGCGCTTGCGCTGATGCATATCGGCGCGGCGCTCTACCATCACCTGATCCGCCGGGATGGCGTCCTGCGCCGGATGTGGCCGGGGCGGGGCTGAACAGGCTTTCGGCGTTCAGACCGGCCGCGCCCAGAGGTCCTGGTGGCCGATGCGGGCCGATTGCGCCTGGCGGCGGGCGAGAAGCCATTCGTTCAGCGCCGAGGGGTCGATCCGCTGGGTCTCGCCGACCGCGCCGGCAATGCCCTCGGCCAGGATCGCACGCAGATCGCCATAGCGATCATCGACCAGCCAGCTGCTGTCGCCTGTCGAGACGGCGAAACCGGATTTGCGGAAGGCCTCTGCCATCATCTCGCAGGCGTCGGGGCCGGCGGCGGGGCCGAAACCCTTGTCGCGCCGCTGGTGCTCGGTGAAGGCGGCATGGATGCCGGCATCGGCGGGATGGGCCGGCTGCCATTCCTCGCGGCCGTCATAGGTGAGCACCGCATAGAGCGGCAGGCGCTGGCTTGCCAGCGCGGCCACGAAGCGTTCGATCCAGCGCTTCGAAGCGAGGTCGAACAGGGCGGCGGCGGTGACGAGGTCGGGCTGCCAGCCCAGCACCCATTCGAGATCCTTGGCGAGGTCGACCCTGCGGGTGTCTACCGTGATCGACTTGTCGCCCTTGGCGAGGACGAGTTCCTCGCCCTGTTCGCGGGCTTCGTCAGCCCAATCCTTGAGGCGTTCGCGCGCGAAGGCCAGCAGCTCGGTGTCGTGATCGACGAGGGTCCAGTGCTGCCGATCGGGCAGGGCGCTATAGGAGGCGCGCAGGTTCGAGCCGCCGCCGCTGCCCAGATCGAGCACGGAGATCGACGATTTCTCGGCAAAATGGGCGCCGACCGCGGCGAGCACCTGCGGATTGCGCGCCGCATGATCGGCGGGCTCCCGCAGCGCCAGCCATTCCGGAGAAAAACCTGTCATCAATCCACCTTTCGGCCGCCGTCGCGCAGGCAGGCTGCAGCAACGATCTGAGCCGTGTCGTGCCAACGCGGCAGGTCGCCGGCCGCGGTCCATGCGGCATCGGCGCGTGCCCTGCGTTCGGCGGGCGCATCAATCAGCCTTGCGAGCGCCTTGGCAAGTGCCGCAGCGTCGCCGGGGGGCACCTTGAGGGCGGCTTCGTCGGGCAGCGCATCGGCGCCGGCGCCGCTCAAGGTGCAGACGATCGGCAGCCCGCGCGCCAGGGCTTCGGTCAGCACCATGCCGTATCCTTCGTAGAGCGATGGCATGACGAAAAGGTCGGTCCGGCCATAGAGTTCGTCGAGCTGCTCCGGGGTTGCCGCCCCTGCAAGCAAGATGCGGTCCGCCAGCCCGACCTTATCGATTTGAGCGCGCAGCGTGGTCGCCGTCGCCGGTGCGTAATCCGGAGAGCCAGCGATGGTCAGGCGCCAGTCGCGGTCCACGATCCGGCTCAGCGCTTCCACCAGCACGTCATAGCCCTTCCGCGGGATCAGCGACCCCACGGCCGTCAGCTGCAGCGGGCCGTCGCTAACGCCGCCTGTCGCGCGTCGAGCGGGATCGACGCCGGGTTCGGCTACCGCGATGCGCTCTGCAGCCACGCCGAAATCCGCCGCCAGGGTGCGGGCCGTCGAATGGCTGCTCGCCACGACGCCGCGGGCATGGCGCAGGGCGGCGCGCTCGCTCAGCCTCAAGGCCTCGACCTGGGCCGGTGCGAGCCCCGTTTCGAGGGCCAGCGGATGGTGGACGAGCGCCACGACGCGATCGGAGAAGCGGGCCGCGAGCGCTTCCGGGAAGGCGCCGAAGGCCAAGCCATCGATCAGCAGGATGTCGCCGGCCACGGTCGTCGCCAGAAGCGTCTCGGTGAGGGCGAGATCGGCCTCGGTCGGGAAGGGAAAGCCGCCGGGCAGGGCCAGATGCTGCGCCTCGATGCCGGCTTCACGCCATTCGCGCAGCATGCGGCGATCGTAGCCATAGCCGCCAGTCGGCAGGTCGATGTCACCGGGGATGGCGAAGACGATGGCGCTCACGCGAGCGCGCCCTCATAGGCGGCGCGGGCGAGGTCGGTCTCGTGCAGCGTCACGCGGATCTTCGCAAGGCCATCGCCATCGGCGCCGAGCGCGCCGGATTTCGCCGCCGCCGCCATGGCGTCGAAGATGTGCTTGCAGAGGAATTCCGTGGTCGTCAGCACGCCCGCGAATTGCGGCAGCGTATCGAGGTTCTGGTAGTTGAGCGGCTTCAGCGTCCGGCCCAGCACGTCGAGTGCGGCGCCGATGTCGACCACGACATTGTGCCGATTCAGCGCCTCGCGGAAGAAGGCGACGTCGACCACGAAGGTCGCCCCGTGCATGTTCTGCGCCGGGCCGAAGAAGGGATCGGGCAGGGAATGGCCGATCATGATGCGGTCGCGGACTTCGACGGAGTACATGCGGGCTCCCGGTATAGAGGTTCAGTGTCCGGATTTGGCAGCGTGCCGGCGGCCGAACGACAGCCAGCAACGCAGAAGGTGGCCGTCCGGATCCTGAACGAGGCCCATCGCGGTCATGACCGCGCCTCATAGCAAATCGCGGCCGTCAGGCCAGTGGCGCCGGGGGCGAGCAGTTCCGGCATGCGCCGGGGCGCATCGCCGAAGGCGATTTCGTCGCTGATCAGCGCGTCCAGCCTGTCGTCGGCCAGCAGCGCCATCGCGGCCTCAGTGCGGCGGGCATTATCCCAGCGGGCGCGGCGCGATTGGGAGATCATGCCGACCTGCGAGGAAATCAGCTGCAGCCGGCGCGCATGGAAGGCGCCGCCGAGCGGCACCGGTACCGCCCCCTCGCCATACCAGCTCAGTTCGACGATCCGCGCTTCCGTTCCGGCCGCGGCGATCGCCGTGGCGAGACCGCTCGGAGTGGCGCTGGCGTGGAAGACGAGGTCCGCGCCCTGCGGGGCCGCCTCCGGCAGGGCGAAGCCGAAGCCGAGCCTGTCGGCCAGCGCGGCGCGGGCGGGTTCGATGTCGACGAGCGTGACCTGGGCACCGGGCAGTCGGGCGGCGAGCCAGGCGACGAGCAGGCCTAGCACGCCGCCGCCCACCACCACGATGCGATCTGCCGGGCCGGAGCCGCCATCCCAATGGGCATTCAGCGCCGTTTCCATGTTGGCGGCGAGGATGGCGCGGCGGGCCGGCACGGCGTCCGGCACCAAAGTCAGGCAATTGCGGGGGACGACGAAGCGATCCTGATGCGGATGCAGGCAGAAGACGGTGCGGCCGAGCATGTCGGCCGGGCCTTCGTCGACACGGCCGACGGCGCAATAGCCGTATTTGACGGGAAAGGGGAAACCGCCCTCCTGGAAGGGCGCGCACATGCGCTCCTGCTCGCCGCGCGGCACGCGACCTTCGGAAACCAGGCGCTCCGTGCCGCGGCTGACGCCGCTCCACAATGTCGTGATCAGGCAGTCCTCTGGACCCACCGGAGGCAGCGAAACCTCATTCAGCCGGCATTCACGGGGGGCCGTATACCAAAGGGCGAGAGCTTTCGCCCTTGCGCCAGCGATGGTTGCCGGCTTTAGCTCCCGCGCCATTTCCGTCCGACCCTATCTGTCCGAGCCCGCCAATAGCTGCTCCATGACCGAGATCGTCACGAACCAGCGTCCCGCTCCGACCACGTTCCAGCCGGCGACGCAAGAGCCTGTTCCGGTCGGCATGACGCCTGCCGGGCTGCAGCCGCAGGCGACATTGCGCCGCCGGCGACTAGCAGTGCTCGCGCTGAACCTCGCGACGCTGGCAGGCCTGCTGGCAGGCCTTGGCCAGGTGCTCGGTGCCGGTGGGTGGAGCGTCGCAGACGGCGTGATACTCGTCGCCTTCCTGCTCGGTGCACCCTGGACCGTGCTCGGCTTCTGGAACGCCGTGATCGGGCTTTGGTTGCTGCATGGCGGCCGCGACGGGCTGAAAAGCGTCGCGCCCTTCGCCGAGGCCGGCGAGCGCGCCACCCCCGTGACGCTGCGCACCGCCGTGCTGATGACCCTGCGCAACGAGGACCCGGCGCGCGCCTTCCGCCGGCTCAAGCTTGTCAAGGAAAGCCTCGACGGGACTGGGGAGGGGGTCTGGTTCGACTATTTCGTGCTGTCCGACACCAGCGATCCGGCCGTGGCTGCCGCTGAGGAAGCGCTGGCTGCCGCCTGGGCGCATGAGATCGGCGAGCCGGCGCGGCTGACCTATCGCCGCCGGCTCGACAATGCTGGCTTCAAGGCCGGCAACCTCCGCGATTTCTGCGAGCATTGGGGTGAGCGCTACGAACTGATGCTGCCGCTCGATGCAGACAGCGTCATGGCGGGCGCCGACATCGTGAAGCTGGTGCGGATCATGCAGGCGCATCCGAAGCTCGGCATCCTGCAGAGCCTCGTCGTAGGCATGCCGAGCCGCTCGGCCTTTGCGCGCATCTTCCAGTTCGGGATGCGCCACGGCATGCGTCCCTACACCATGGGCTCTGCCTGGTGGGGCGGGGATTGCGGGCCGTTCTGGGGGCATAACGCGCTGGTGCGGATCGCGCCGTTCCGCGCGCATTGTCATCTCCCGGTCCTGCCGGGCAAGGGCCCGCTTGGCGGGGCGGTGATGAGCCATGACCAGGTCGAGGCGGTGCTGATGCGCCGCGCCGGCTACGAGGTCCGCGTGCTGCCGGTCGAGGGCGGAAGCTGGGAGGAGAACCCGCCGACCATGCTCGATTTCGCCCGGCGCGACCTGCGCTGGTGCCTGGGCAACCTGCAGTATCTGAAGCTGCTCGACCTGTCCGCCCTCGAGCCGATGAGCCGCTTCCAGCTTCTGTGGGCGATCCTGATGTTCCTCGGCCTGCCGGCCTGGACGCTGATGATCGCGCTCGCCCCGCTCAAGGTGCTGGAGGACCGCGGCGTCGCCGATTATCCGGCTGCGGCTGCTGCCGGCCTCTACTTGCTGTTCCTGGCGATGTATCTCTCGCCGAAGCTCGCCGGCTTCGCCGACATCCTGCTCACGAAGGGCGGCGCGCGGCGCTATGGCGGCATGGCGCGTTTTCTCGTCTCGGCTGCCATCGAGATCGTCTTTTCCTTCCTGCAGGGTGCGGTCTCGAGCTTCCGCACCACGCTGTTCATGATCGGGCTGGCCTTCGGCCGGGCGCGGATCGGCTGGAACGGGCAGGATCGCGATGCCCATGCGCTCTCCTTCGCAACGGCTTTCGCGGGGCTCTGGCCGCATCTCCTGTTCGGGGTCTATCTGTTCGCGGCGCTGTGGGCGTTTTCGCCGGCGGTGCTGTTCTGGTCTCTGCCGCTGACGGCCGGCTATCTGCTGGCCATTCCCTTCGCCATGCTGACGGCATCGCCCGCGCTCGGAGCCTGGCTCGCGCGACGCGGTCTCTGCGGCATACCCGAGGATTTCGCCATGCCGCCGGTGCTGGCTGCGATCCGCGAAGGGGAGCGGGCATGAACGCCGTGACTTATCCGAAGGGGACGGTGAAGGCGCTGTCGCGCTCCCTGCGGATCTATCATGGCGATCGCGAGCGGAACGCGGCGATGGACCGGCTCTACGGAGAATTTCTGGCGCCCGGCGACCTCGCCTTCGACATCGGCGCGCATGTCGGCGACCGGGTCTCCTCCTTCCGACGGCTGGGCGCGCGCGTCGTCGCGCTGGAGCCGCAGCCGGGGCCGGCGCGGGTCATCCGTCTGATCCATCGGCGCGACCCTCTGGTGACGCTGGTCGAGGCGGCCTGCGGGGACCATGAGGGCTCGATTGGCCTCAGGATCAACAGCGACAATCCGACGGTCTCGACGGCTTCGGCTGCCTTCATCGGCGCCGCCGCCGGAGCGAGGGGCTGGGAAGGGCAGGTCTGGGACCATGAGATCACCGTGCCCTGCACGACGCTCGACCGGCTGATCATGCGCTACGGCCTGCCGAAGCTGCTCAAGATCGATGTCGAGGGCTTCGAGGCGCATGTGCTGGCTGGGCTGACGCGCGCCGTGCCGGTGATCTCCTTCGAGTTCACCACGATCCAGCGCGACGTGGCCGAGGCCTGCCTCGCCCTGCTGGATACGATCGGCTTCTACCGCTTCAACGTCGCGCTCGGCGAGACCCAGACGCTGGAACTTCCTCATCCCGTCGACGTTGAGGCGATGGGCGCCTATCTGCGCGCCCTCCCGCACGCCGCCAATTCAGGTGACGTCTACGCCATCCTGCAACGCTGAGAACGAAGCCTCATGACGTTTTCGCGCCTGCGTGTTGCCGCCGTCCTTGCCGCGCTCGCCTGCATTACCCCGCCCGCCTTCGCCGCAGGCGACATCGCTGTCGAGGTGAAGAACGAATCCGAGCCGGTGCTATGCGCCGAAAAGGACAACGTCACGATCAAGGCGATCTCGCCTGAGGTCCGGCGCTTCCAGATCGAGGCGGCGCATCCGGCCTATATCGCGGGGTTGGTGCGCGACAACTGGGATGCCGACTGGACGAATTGCGACATGAAGGGCGACCCGTCCTTCGCGCCGCCGACCCCACCGCGCCGCGTAACCTTCTGGGAGACCATCGAATACTGGCTGGTCGGCTACACCTTCCCGAGCTTCTGGCGCCCGGCCGATACGACCTTCCGTGTCGGCGACAGGGTCGAGAAGGGGCTGCACATCGTCCAGCTCTGGAAGCTGGGCAAGGACAAGTCCTATGAGGTGCTGGTGGTCTATCCGCAGGATGGCTACTGGCGTGCCCGGCCGCTGCCGCCGGAGCATCTCGGCCAATCCTCCTATGGCTCCTCCTTCCTGTTCGGCCCTGTCGAGCAGGACGGCCGGCCGGTGGTGAACATCCGCGAGATCGAGTTCGACCCGAAGACGCTCTCGTTCAAGCTCGCCTTCAAGGACGGCTCCAACGGCACGCTCAAGCTCGACAGCGTCGACGAGAACCGCATGGTGCTCAATGCCGTGCTGGACCGGCCGGTGATGGGCGACAAGGCCTTCGTCGCCCTGCGCTCGATGTATGTCACCGAGTTCAACAACGACGTCGCGCGCATCGCGGTGCGCGAGCCCGGTGCGAAGGGCTGGCGGGAGGAGCCGCTGATGCCGTTCCAGGGCGGCAAGGCGACCGACATCTGGATGGGCCGGGCCACGCATTCGCGCCACAACACCTCTTCGCCGGACATGGTGTTCCGGCATTTCTCGGCCGATCCGAATCCGCCGCCCAAGGCTGGGAAGCCCTGACGGCGGCGGTCCGCCGCGGAACGCATCCCATCCCTGCCGCGTTGCGGCATGACGTGGCGGACGCATCGCGCTAGCTTGCCCGCCATCGATGTTGACCAGCCTGCAGGACTGCCATGCCGCGTTTCGCCGCCAATCTCTCGATGATGTTCACCGAGTGGGACTTCCTCGACCGTTTCAAGGCGGCCTCGGAGGCCGGCTTCGAGGCGGTGGAGTTCCTCTTTCCCTATGAGCACAGCCCCGAGCAGATCGGGCTCGCGCTGGCGGGCGGAGGGCTGGAGCAGGCGCTGTTCAACCTGCCGCCGGGCGATTTCGCCAATGGCGAGCGGGGCATCGCTTCGCTCGTGGGTCGCGAGGACGAGTTCCGCGCCTCGGTGGACAAGGCGCTGTCCTATGTCCACGAGACCGGCGTCAAGAAGCTGCATATGATGGCGGGGCTCGCCGACCCGAACGACCCCGTCGCGCAGAAGACCTATCGCGCCTCGCTGGCCTATGCGGCGGACAAACTCGCCGAGCACGACATCGAGCTCTTGCTGGAGCCGATCAACGGCAAGGACATGCCCGGCTATTTCCTGAACGATTTCGACCTGGCGGCGGCCTATGTCCGCGAATCCGGCCGGCCGAATGTTCGGCTGCAGTTCGACATGTACCATTGCGAGCTGATCCATGGCGACGTCTCGGCCCGGCTGAAGGCGCTCTATCCGCTCGTCGGCCACGTCCAGATCGCCCGCGCCAACGGGCGCCACGAGCCGGATGCCTCGGGGCCGGACTACCCCCGCCTCTTCGGCGAGCTCGACGCGATCGGCTATGACGGCTTCGTCGGCTGCGAATACCGCCCCGAGCGCGGCACGCTGGAAGGGCTCGGCTGGTTTGCGCCCTGGCGGAAACACGCCTGATGCGTCCTCCCTCGATCAGCTACCCGGTTCTGGTGGCCGATGTCGGCGGAACCAATTGCCGGCTCTCGCTGGTTGCCGATCCCGACAGCCCGCACCGGCCGCTCGCAAGGCTCGGAACCGGGAGCCACCCCACGGCGGAAGCTGCCTTCGCCGCTGTGCTGTCGGACGTGGCCGAGAAGCCGCGTTCGGCGGTCATCGCCGTCGCCGGCCCGCTGAATGGGCGGCAGGCGCAGCTCACCAATGCTGTGTGGAGTTTCGACGGGCCGCGGATCGCCGCGGCTCTCGGGCTGACTCAGGGGCTGCTCGTCAATGATTTCGAAGCGCTGGCCGCTTCGCTGGCCGTGCTCGGTGCGAAGGATGCCGTGACGCTGGTCGAGGGGCGGCCGGATCCAGCTGGCGTGCGGCTGGTGTTGGGGCCGGGCACGGGCTTCGGCGCGGCAGCGCTGCTGACGCATGGCGAGCGTGGCATGCTGATCCCGACCGAGTCGGGCCATATCGGCATCGGCCCCGAGGACCAGACGGAGCAGCGCATCTGGCCGGCGCTGAGCGACAGCATTCCGCGGCTCACCGTCGAGCATCTCCTGAGCGGCGACGGGCTGGTGCGCCTGCACAAGGCTGTCGCGTTGACCTCCGGAACGCCTGCGCTCGATGTGAGTGCCGCCGATGTCGCCCGCCTCGCGGAGGATGGCGACCCGGCCGCGCTGATGACGGTGGTCTGCTTCTGGCGCCTGCTCGCGCGGGTCGCGGGTGACCTCGCCCTGATCTTCAAGGCGACGGGCGGCGTCTTCATTGCCGGGGGCATTGCGCCACATCTCCTGCCGCTTGCCGAGAAGGCCGCGATTCGCACCGTCTTCGCCGGCAAGCCGCCAATGGAGGAGCTGGCGGGCAGCTTCGCGCTGCGCGTTGTCACCGCCCCGGACGCCGCCGAGCAGGGGCTGGCTGCGATCGCCGCCAATCTCCATCGTTTCGGCCTCGACGATCCGAAGCGGCTGTGGTTTGGCTGAGCGTCCCGCTCATCCGAACACATCCCGCTCAAAGGTCCGCGTGCAGCCCATCCATTCGATTCAGGTTCTGCGCGCGCTCGCGGCCTTCATGGTCGCGATCCATCATGTTCAGCCCGACGCTGCGGTCGTGGCGGAGCGCTTCGGCCTGAGCTTCAGCCGCAACGACCTGCTGCCCTGGATGGCCGGCGTCGATATCTTCTTCGTCGTCTCCGGCTTCATCATGGTCCATGCCTCGCAGGAGCTGTTCGGGCGGGAAGGGGCCTCGCTTGCCTTCCTGAGGCGGCGGCTGGCGCGCATCGTTCCGATCTACTGGGCGACGACGACGCTCTTCCTGCTGGTCGGCTTGGCCGTTCCGGCTGTGCTGAATTCCGGCGTGCCGAGCTTTGCGCAGGTCCTCGGCTCCTATCTGTTCTGGCCGGTCGTCTCGACGCAGGGGCTGGTCCAGCCGGTCTATTCGCTCGGCTGGACGCTGAACTACGAGATGCTGTTCTACGTCCTGTTCGCCTGCGGGCTCGCGCTGCCGGCGCGCTGGACGCTGCCGGCCGTTGCAGCTCTGCTGGCCCTCCTGGTCGGGTTTGAGGCGTTTGCCGGCCCGCTGCCTCTGCCGCTCGGCTTCTGGGGCCAGCCGATCGTGCTCGAATTCGCCGCCGGCATGGGGCTCGCCGTGCTGCGCGCCAAGGGCCTGCGCCTCCCCGGAGCCCTGCGCATCGCGGTGGCGGCGGCGGGCGTTGCCGTGCTGCTCACCGCTGCGCATTTGCCGGGAACCGATGGGCCGTGGAGCAGCGTGCTCTGGCGCGGCGGGGCGGCCGTGCTGCTGATGCTGGCCGCGGGCTGCGGGCGGGAAGGCGTCAAGCCGCCCAAGCCTGTGCGCGCGTTGGCGGCAGTCGGCGACGCTTCCTACGCGCTCTATCTCGTCCATCCCTTCGTGATCCGCGGCCTGCGCGAGGTCGCGCTGCGGATCGGGCTGGCGTCGCCCGCGCTCTATATCGCGCTCGCGCTGAGCGGGGCGGTGCTGGCCTCGGTGCTGATCTACCGCTTCTTCGAGAAGCCGGCGACGCGGCTGGCCCGGCGTTGGCTCGGAGGCTGAGCTCAGCTCAGCTTCATGCCCTTGAGCGACTGGCCGACCACGCCGCCATCCTTGCGGCGCTGAGCGCGCTTCGCTTTGATCGCGTCGGCGTGCTCAGGCTGCGGATAATAGCCGCGCTCCATGATCTCGAGGGAGTATTCCTCATAGGTCAGCCCCAGCGCCTCGGCCTTTTCCTGGCGGCGGATCGCGACTTCGCGCGGTTTCTTCCAGGCCCGGCGATGGGCGAAGCGCCAGTCGAAGTACCGGCCGATATTGCCCTTTCCGGTCTCCGAGCGCGGCTTGCGCTCTTTCAGCGGCGGGCCGCCGTTATGGCCGATACCGATAGGGCGCAGGCGGGCTGAAGGCATGGCTGGCTTTCGACTCCAGGCGATTGTCCAGAATAGGGGCTGCTCCTTCGCCCGCAAGGGGCGTGCCATGTCCGGCAGACGTGACAGCAGCGCCCGCGCGGTCTATCCCGCTCGCCAGTTCACAGGACAGACCATGGCCCCTTTGCTGCATCTGCGCGACGTCGCGCTCACTTTCGGCGGACAGCCGCTGCTCGAAGCCGCGGAAATCGCGGTCTCGGCCGGCGAGCGCGTCTGTCTCGTGGGCCGCAACGGCTCGGGCAAATCGACTTTGCTCAAGATTGCAGCGGGCATCGTCGAGCCTGATCATGCCGAGCGCTTCGTCCAGCCGGGCTCGACCATCCGCTATCTGCCGCAGGAGCCGGACTTCAGCGGCTTCAAGACCTCTCTCGCCTATGTCGAGGCGGGGCTCGGGCCGGGCGACGACGCCTATCGGGCGCAGTATCTGCTGACCGAGCTCGGCCTGACGGGGCAGGAGGATCCTGCCTCCATGTCGGGCGGCGAGGGGCGCCGGGCGGCGCTGGCGCGGGTGCTGGCGCCGGAGCCGGACATCCTGCTGCTGGACGAGCCGACCAACCATCTCGACCTGCCCGTGATCGAATGGCTGGAGCAGGAGCTGAAATCGCTGCGCTCGGCCATGGTCTTGATCAGCCACGACCGACGCTTCCTGACCTCGCTCTCGCGCGCCACGATCTGGCTCGACCGCGGCGTGACGCGGCGGATGGAGAAGGGTTTTGGTGATTTCGAGGCCTGGCGCGACGAGGTGTTGGCGCAGGAGGAGCTCGACCGCCACAAGCTCGACCGGAAGATCGCGCGCGAGGAGGACTGGCTGCGCTATGGCGTCAGCGCCCGGCGCACCCGCAACCAGCGCCGGCTCGGCGAGCTCCATGCCCTGCGCGACCAACGCCGGACGGCGCGGGCCGCGCAGGGCAATGTCCGGCTGGAGGCGAGCGAGGCGCAGACGTCCGGGAAATTGGTGATCGAAGCCATCGATGTCGCGAAGGCCTATGGCGACAACGCCGTGGTGAAGAGCCTGTCGCTGCGCGTCGCGCGCGGGGACCGGATCGGCATCGTCGGGCCGAATGGCGCGGGCAAGACCACGCTGATCAACCTGCTGACCGGAGCGCTGAAACCCGATTCCGGCAAGGTGAAGCTCGGCACGGCGCTGGAGATGGTGACGCTCGACCAGCGCCGCGAGAGCCTCGACCCGGCGACGCCGCTGGGCGACGTGCTGACCGGCGGCGGCTCGGACCAGGTCATGGTCGGCGGCCAGCCGCGCCATGTCGTCTCCTATATGAAGGACTTCCTGTTCCAGCCGATCCAGCGTGGCACGCCGGTCGGCGCGCTCTCGGGCGGCGAGCGCGGGCGCTTGATGCTGGCCCGGGCCTTGGCCAAGCCTTCGAACCTGCTGGTTCTGGACGAGCCGACCAACGACCTCGACCTCGAGACACTCGACCTGCTGCAGGAACTGCTCGCCGATTACCAGGGCACGGTGCTGCTGGTCAGCCATGACCGCGACTTTATCGACCGGGTCGTCTCGGCCACGCTGATCTCGGATGGCGATGGCGTCTGGACGGAATTCGCCGGCGGTTACTCCGACATGCTGGCGCAGCGCGGGCGCGGGGTCGGTGCGAAGGTCAGGGCGGTCGAGAAGGCGCCTGCGCCAGCGAAGCCCGCGGCTGCTCAGGCTGCGGCCGCATCCGCCTCGAAGCGCAAGCTTTCCTTCAACGAGAAACATGCCCTGGAGACGCTGCCGGCCAAGATCGAAGCGCTGCAGGCCGAGGCTGCCAAGCTCAATACGGCCGTGGCAGGCGATCTCTACACCCGTGATCCCAAGCTCTTCGCGAAGGCGACGACGCGGCTCGAAGAGGTGTCGCGTGCGATCTCCGAAGCGGAGGAGCGTTGGCTGGAGCTGGAGATGCTGCGGGAGGAGATCGGGGCGTAAGCCATTCGATTTCCGTAGCCGCGCCTGCACGAAAGCGCATTTACGTCGTGACGCGATCGCTCCAAACATCGGGCAAGGGCAAAACACGAGGAACGACCATGAGACTGAAGGGCAAGACGGCGCTGGTGACCGGCGCGGCGCAGGGCTTCGGCTTCGGCATCGCCGAGACCTTCGCGCGTGAGGGCGCGCGTGTCGCGGTGCTGGACCTGAACGGCGACAAGGCCAAGGAGGCCGCCAAGGCCATTGGCCGCCGCGCCTTCGCGGTGACCTGCGACGTCGGCAAGGCCAAGAGCGTCGACAAGGCGGTGGAGAAGATCCTCGCCAAGGTCGGTCGCCTCGACATCGTCGTGAACAATGCCGGCACCACCCATCGCAACAAGCCGATGACCGAGGTGACCGAGGAAGAGTTCGATCGCGTCTTCGCCGTGAACGTGAAGTCGATCTACCTGATGGCGCGCGCGACGATCCCGCATTTCCGCGAGCATGGCGGCGGCGTCATCCTCAACATCGGCTCGACGGCGGGCCTGCGCCCGCGCCCGGGCCTGACCTGGTACAACGGCTCGAAGGGCGCCGCGAACCTGATCTCGCAGTCCATGGCCGTCGAACTCGCGCCCGACAAGATCCGCGTCAACGCCATCGCGCCGGTCGCGGGCGAGACGCCGCTGCTCGCCACCTTCATGGGCGAGGATACGCCGGAGCGCCGCAAGGCTTTCACCTCGACCATTCCGTGGGGCCGCTTCTCGACGCCGCAGGACATCGCCAACGCCGCGCTGTTCCTCTGCTCGGACGAGGCGGACATGGTGACGGGTTCGGTGCTGGCCGTCGACGGCGGCCGCTGCGTCTGAAGCATCTGCCGATCCGCCATCGCGGCCGCCTGACGCGTCGTTCTCCGCTTCCGGTGCTCACGGACGAAAGTCCACTCCGCTCCGGTTCTCGAACGGCACGCCATACGGCCCGCGCTGACGAATTCTCAGACGCTTCAGAGGGGTGGGGGAATCAGACCAGCTCGCCCAGCAATGCGATCTCCTGACGGCGCACCACCGTGCCGTCGGGCTCGAAGCCGCGCTGCTCCAGCGTGATGCGGGGGGCTTTCGCGTCGCCGGCGATGCGGAAGAGGTGCCAGGTGCCGAGTTCGCCATGGCCGAGCGGGCCGAGCGAAGCGGAGGGCACGCCGACGATCGGCACGTCATGGCTGGGGCCGGGCCGCCAGGCGAGCGAGAAGCTGTGATTGTGGCCGTGCAGCACGAGATCGGCGCCATGGCGCTTCAGCATGGCTTCGAAGGCCGAGGCATCGACGAGTTCGCGGCCGCGCTTGGCGCCACCGACATAGGGCGGATGGTGGATCAGTACGACGCGAATCAGCCCTTCGTCGCGGGCTCTCTCAAGTAGCGCCTCGGCTCGGGCGATCTGCTTGCTGCCGACACGGCCCGTCGCCATCAGCGGAAGCGTCGGCACGCCGCTGTTGACGCCGATGAGGGCGACAGGGCCGCGCTTGCGATACCAGGGATAAGTGACGCTGTTCTCGTCGCCGCCGCTCCAGGGCGCGAGCTGGGCCGCCAGCGGCTTCAGCGAGGAGCGGGCATAGGCGTCGTGGTTGCCCGGCACGAAGCTGACCGTGTCGCGGGGGCCGAGCGTATCGAGGAAGGCTACCGCCGTGCGGAACTCGTTCGGCAGGCCGATATGGGCGACGTCGCCGGTGCAGGCGATGTGATCCGGCCGCTTCTCGTGGATATCGGCGACGATCCGCTCCAGGATGTCCATGTCGTGAGCGTGACGACGCTTCCGGCGCCAGTTGACGTAGCCGGTCGCACGCTTGCCGAAAAGCTGATGCAGCGAAAACCCGGCCAGCGGGCCGAGATGCGGGTCGGACAGATGCGCGAGCTTGAACACGCTCCAGCGCTTCCCCCGCCGCGGGCCGTCAGTCAAGCGCGCTGTGGTCGCGCTTCGACTGGCGGGATGCGGAACGGCCTCAGTTGGCGGCGCCGGTGAGTTCCGACACGATACGCGAATCGGTCAGGGTGACGGCGGGCTTCCAGACATAGGCGGGTTTGGCCCTCAGGCGGGCGATGATGAAAGAGAGAAGCATGGTCGTGGGTCCGGTTGGTGACGCAGGGTTAGTGCCGCTTATTTGGGACGCGTTTATGACGGAACAAGGCCTCCAAAACGACTCCGCTATGCGTCATTTGCATAGACAATTAACCGGATCTTGAGAGTTGACCTGATGCCATCGCAGGCACCGAACTCCGCCACCGACGCCGAGAGCCCTCGAAGACTGCCGGAGCGGCTTCTGGTCCGGCTGCTCCATCTCTATTTCCGCTTCGCGCGCGGCATGACGCTGGGCGTGCGGGCCGCCGTGCTGAACGAGCGCGGCGAGGTCTTCCTGATCCGCCACACCTATGTCTCGGGCTGGCATCTGCCCGGTGGAGGTGTCGAGGTCGGCGAGTCGGCGCTGCTGGCGCTCGAACGGGAATTGTCGGAGGAAGCGGGGCTCGCGCTGGCGGGAACGCCGGCGCTGCACGGGTTCTTCTTCAACCGCCATGCGTCTCGGCGGGACCATGTGGCGCTTTATGTCGTGCGCGATTTCCGTGTCGAACACGTCAAGCAGCCCGACCGCGAGATCGCCGCGGCCGGCTTCTTTCCGCTCGCCGCCCTGCCGGAAGGCACGACCGCGGCGACGCGAAGGCGGCTCGACGAGATCATCTCGGGAAAGCCGCCCGCCCGAGAGTGGTGATTTCCGGCTGTCAGGAGGCTCTGCCGACGCGCCTCAGTTGGCGTTCGCCGCGAGCTTGCGGAAATCGGCGTCGAGCTTGGCCAGCGCTTCGGAGATCGCGCCGCGCCGCTGCTTGATCCAGGCTTCCTGCTTGTCGAGGCGCTGCTTCGCTTCGGCCAGCATCCGGTCCATCTCGGCAGGCTGCGGACCGCCGGAGGTGGCGCGGTTCTTCACGATCGCGACGGGGTCGAGCGTCGAGCGGAATTCGGCCTCGTCCATGGGGAGCTCCGCCGCGGGCAACCCCATTTCCACTGCTGCCTTGCGGTAGATGGCCTGCGCCTGCTGATAGGGGAAATCCGTCGGCTTGATGTTCTTGTCCTTGGCGTAGTCGACGACCTCGGACGCGAAATGGTGGCCGGCCCGGAAGGGCAGCTTGTACTTGCGCATCAGCACGTCGGCGAGCTCCTGCGAGGCGGTCCAGTCGCTGTTGAGCTCTGCGAGCGCGCGATCGGGATCGATGACCAGCGCCTTCAGAATCCGGTCGAGGCCCTGCAGGGACTTTGTCGCGCTGTCGAGCATGACGCTGTTGTCCTTGGCGCTCTTGGCGTCTGGCATGCCGGGCGGGGTGTTGTGGGCCTTGAAGATGGGGCCCATCGCCAGCGACAGCGCGGTCGATGCGTCTTCGCGGGTGCCGTTCAGCAGGCCCGGATTGCGCTTCTGCGGCATCGCGCTGGAGACATAGGTGTTGCCGCCGCCCTCGCGCAGCAAAATCCAGGGCTGGGGCTGCGCATATTGCGTCATCACGTCTTCGATGAAGCTGCCGACATGGAGAGCGACGCCGGTGACGATGCCGCCGGCTTCGACCGGCAGGTCGACGGCGGCGATCTGCGAGGCGTCGTAGGCATTATCGACGAGGGTAGCGAAGCCGAGATAGTCCGCCATGCGCCGGCGATCGAGCGGCCAGCTCGTGCCGTTGAGCACGGTGGTGCCCATGGGAGAGCGGTCGATGCGGGCGTAGATCTCCTGGACGCGTTGTGCGTCACGATCGAAACCCGCGGCGAGGCCGAGCAGGTAATGGCCATAGCTGTTGGGCTGCGCGGCGACGCCATTGGTATAGTTGGGCACGATGGTGGTGCGATGCGTGGCGGCTTGCTCGACCATCGTTCGCGTCGTGCGGTTGAGCTGGTCGGCCAGCGCCAGCAGCCGATCGCGCATGATCGCGGCACGATAGGTCGCGTGCATGTCCTGACTGGAGCGGCCGGCATGGATCAGCGTGACCTCGACGCCGGCTTCCTTGATCATCAGTGGTTCGAAGGAGATGACGGTCGAAGGGCGCTTGGCGCCGGGCTGGTTGCCGGCCTCGATCACCCTCGCAATGCCCTGGGCGAGCTTCGGTGCCAGGGCGCGGTCCAGCAGGCCCTGCTCGGAGTTGATGACGGTGCTCGCCTTGTTGATCTCGCCGAGCCAGAAGAACTCGTCTCGGACGGGCTCCTTGGGCGCGGCCTGCTGCTGGGCGAAGGCGGGCAACGCGACGATTGCCCAAAGAAGAATGGCTGCAGGCCGCTTACAGGTCGACATGGTTTCCTCCGTTGGCAAAGCCGGCACCGGTTTTCTGGGCCTTGGCGCTCTCGGTCGCTTCTGCTGGGGAGTTGAGACCAATCCGCGGAGAGCGACAAGCGCTGACACGGCGCGGGGCGGACGAACGCTATTCCCCTTTGCGAGACGATGCTGTAGAGGCGCTTGCCATGAGCAACGGGCACAACCTCCGCGACCTGCGACGACCGACGCGCTGAATGCGCCTTCCGGGCGAGGAGCGTCGACGCGCCCTCGTCATCGCCGATCGCTCCCTGCCTAGCCGATTGTTGCCATGACATCCCTGCCATTGACTATCCGCCACGAATTACCCGTGGACGCCGCCGCGATCGAACGCCTGCACGAGCGCGCCTTTGGCCCCGGCCGCTTCGCCCGCACCGCTTTCCGTCTGCGCGAAGGCGTCCCGCCCGATCCGGCGCTGTCCTTTGCCGCGCATGTCGGCACCTTCCTCGTCGGCTCGGTGAAGGTGACGCCCGTCTCCGCCGGCGGCCACAGGGCGCTGATGCTGGGGCCGCTGACGGTCGATCCCGCCTTCGAGGGGCGGGGCATCGGCGCCGCGCTGATGAACCGCTCGATCGAGGCCGCGCGCGAGGCCGGGTATGACCTCGTCATGCTGATCGGCGATGCGCCCTATTATGCTCGCTTCGGCTTCAAGGTGCTGCCGCCGGGGCAGCTCGTGCTGCCGGGCCCTGCCGATCCGGCGCGCTTCCTGGCGCTGGAACTGGTCGAGGGCGTGCTGAAAGAGCGGCGCGGCGCGGTGACCTCGGCGCGCGTGATCGGCTGAGGCTCAGCGTCATGCTCGGGCTTGACCCGAGCATCTCGGAAACCAGCGCATTCTGGTCCTGAGATTCTCGGGTCAAGCCCGAGAATGACGGCCCTTGCGCCGCCGCCTCAAGCCTGTCGGTTGAAGCGGCGGCCGCTTTCCCCGAGCCAGCCGGCGACGAGCGCGCCGAAGAGTAGTGCCAAGCCGATCAGCCCGATGAAGAGCGGCGCGATCCGCACGCCGCGCACGATGCCGGAATCGCTGATCCGGAGCCCGATCCAGTCATTGCCCGAGAACTGGCTGCCGGAGCGCACCGGCACGATGCGCGGTACATTCACAGCAGAGCCGCTCTCGCGGCCGATGCGTCGTGAGGAGCCGCCCGTGGCCTGCGCCAGCGGCTGAAGAGCGGCGGGGTCGCTGACCACCTCCATCAGCTCGCGCGGGTTCTCCGGGCCGACGCTGGCGAAAGCAGTCAGGTTGTCGGATGTCAGCCGGTAGAGACCTTGGTCGCCGGCCGGGATGCGCGCGGTGAAGAGGCCGGGGCGGCCGGCTTCGAGCGGGATGGTGCGAGATTGCCCGTCCGGCCCAGTCACGGTGATCGGGGAGGGGTTGTCGCGCAGGGTCTGGCGCTCGACCTCGACGGTGCTGCCGCGGGCGGTGGCGCGCAGCGCCTCCTCCTCCAGTTCCGGTTCCTTCATCAGCCAGTGACTGAGGCGCCGCAGCAGGTCGAGATAGGGGCCGCCGTCGCGGAAGCCGCGGGCCCAGAGCCAGGCATGGTCGGAGAGGAAGAGCGCGACGCGGCCCTTCTGCTCGCGCCCCAGCAGCAGGAGAGGCCGATCGCCCGGCCCGGTCATGACCGAGGACGCGCCGGGGCGCGCCTGAGCGCCGACCATACGCAGCCACTCGCCCCAGCGTGGCGGCGAGACCTCGGAGCCCGGCAGGTCGCGGGTGACGGGGTGGCGCTTGCCGGGCTCGCTGACCTGGGCGCGATAGGCCTCGTCTATGACGCTGCCGTCCGGCACTGCCGGCAGGATCTGGCCGAGCGGCGTGCGCGCCAACGTCTGGCCGCCGGCATATTCGGGGCCGGCCGCGACGAGCAACGCGCCGCCTTCCCGCACATAGCGGACGATGTTCTCGAAATAGAGCAGCGGCAGGATCGACTGGTTGGCGTAGCGATCGAAGATGATCAGGTCGAATTCCTTGATCTTGACCTGGAACAGCTCGCGCGTGGGGAAGGCGATCAGCGACAGCTCGTTGATCGGCGTCCCGTCCTGCTTCTCCGGCGGACGCAGGATGGTGAAATGCACGAGGTCGACATTCGCGTCGGCCTTGAGCAGATTACGCCAGGTGCGCTCGCCCGGATGCGGTTCGCCGGAGACCAGCAGCACGCGCAGCTTGTCGCGCACGCCCTCGATGGTGATGACGGCGCGGTTGTTGGCGAGCGTGAGTTCGTTGTCGAGGGCAGAGGCCTCGATCTCGACGACATTCGGCCCGCCGCGATCGATGCGGACGGGCACCTGCACGACCTGCCCGGTGGCGACGTCGCGGCGTGCGATGATTTCGCCATCGCGGCGGATGGTCAGCCCGGCGCGGCCGGGGCCGCCCTTGTCGACGACGCGAAGCCGGATCACCTGGTCCTTGCCGACGATGCCGAAGCGCGGCGAATCGACCAGCATGATGCGGCGGTCGATCTCGGCGTTGCGGCCCGTGGTCAGCACATGCAGCGGTGCGCGAAGGCCCAGCGCCTCGGCATTGGCTGGGGCGTCATGGGCGAGGCCGTCCGTGATGGCAATGGCGCCGGCGACCCGCTCGGAGGGGACGTCGGCGAGGCTTGCCGCCAGCGCTTCGAACAGGCGGGTGCCGTCGCTCGATCCTTGAGCATCCCGGAGGTCGACGATGCGCGGCTCTATATTGGGCATGCCTCGGAGCTGCCGCTCGACCTCGGCGACGGCTTCGTCGGTCTGGGCGGCGCGGTCGGCGAGACGGTTCGAGGCCGAGCGATCGACCACCACCGAGACGACGTCCTTGACCGGGTCCCGGTCCTCCGCGACCAGCGAGGGGTCGGCAAGCGCGAGCGTCAGAACCGCAAGCGCCAGAGCCCGCAGGATGGCGCTGCGGCCGGCGAGCACGATGGCCGCGCCCGCCGCGACAGCCGCAAGCACGGCAAGCCCTATGAGGATCGGCAGCGGAACCAGCGGGGCGAAGGAGACGCTCCACATGGCTTACTGTCCCAGACGCTCGAGCAGGGCCGGGACGTGGACCTGGTCGGCCTTGTAGTTGCCGGTCAATGCATACATCACGAGGTTGACGCCCGCGCGCAGCGCCATCTCGCGCTGGCGGGGATCGGAGCCGGAGAGCGGCACGAGGCCTTCGCCGCGCCTGTCGATGGCCCAGGCGGAGGCGAGGTCGTTGCCGGTGATGACGATGGGCGAGACGTTGTCGCCGGCGCGCGCCGGACGGCGCCCGTCGCTGTCGGCCGGCGGCAGGATCTCGACCCAGGTCGTGCCGGTGTCGTAGCGGCCGACCAGTTCGTCGAGGATGTAGAAGGTCTTGGTCAGGACGTGGTCGCGCGGCAGCGGCTCGAGCTCGGGAATGTCGAGCGTCTGCAGCGTCCGCCGGAGCTGGTCGCCCTCCGGCGTCGTGCCGCCGCCGGGCCGGGCGCTCATCGCGTCGCGCGTGTCGAAGATCACGAGCCCACCGCCCTTCATATAGGCTTCGAGCTTGCGCAGGGTCTCGCCCGAAGGGATCGGGCGGCCCGCGACCACCGGCCAGTAGAGCACCGGGAAGAAGGCGAGCTCGTCGCGCTCGACATTGACGCCCACGGCCTCGCCGGGCTCGAGCGCGGTGCGCGCGCCCAGCACGGTGTTGAGGCCCGCGAGCCCGGCCTTCGACATGTCGTCGACGGCCCTATCGCCGGTGACGACATAGGCGAGCCGCGTCATGGCGCCGTTGGCGAGGAGGGCACGCGGAATTGGCGGGCGGCCATCGGGTGCCGCGGCCGGCGCAGGCTGGGCGTGGGCCGTGTCAGGCGCCACCATGCCCGCGGCGGCGAGGGCCAGAACGATCGCGGCCGGAGCTGCTGCCCTGCGGAAGCGCGTGAGGTTGAGCCTGCCGCCGAGCCAGAGCGTCGCCAGCGTATCGGCGACGAGCAGTAGCAGGGCGAGGACCAGCAGCGGCGGGCGTGCGTCCCGCGCCACCGGCTCGTCGATGGGCAGGATCGGCGCGCCGAGCCCAGCGAGATCAAGCGCCGAGAGGGTGTCGTCAGGCTTGAGGGCATTCACGGCGAGCGAGCCCTCCGCCGGGCCGTAGAGGCCGGGCGGATGCGCCAGCGTGGCGCGGCCGGCGAAGTTGCGCGCGACGGGCTGGCTGGTGGCCGGTGGCGAGCGGAAGCGGCCGCTGCCATCGAGCACGCGGGTGGGCGACAGCGTCTCGACGCGGGCTTCGTCGCTCTGAGCATCGGCGGCGGTGCCGGTTCCCGCCAGACCGACGATCTTGCGCAGCATTTCGACGAAGAGGCCCGAGAGCGGCAGGTTCGACCATGTGGTGTCGGCGGTGACATGGACCATGGCGATGATGCCGTCGCCGCGGCGTTCGCCAGTCACGACGGGCGTGCCGTCTTCCAGCGCCGCCCAGGTCTTGCGCGAGAGATTGGCCTCGGGCTCGGCCAAGATCTGGCGGCTGACGCGGATGTCGTCGCTGATCTGGAGCCCGGTGAAGGGGCTCTCGCGGGTGAAGGGCGCGAGCTTGCGCGGCGTCTCCCAGGAGAGGCCACCGCCGAGGGTGCGGCCGCCGCGACGCAGACGCACCGGTGTCAGATCATCGGAGGAGGCGGCCAGCCGCGCGCCGGCGAAGCGCAGCAGCACGCCGCCACGCTCAACGAACTCGCTGACCTTCGCACTGGTCTCGCGGTCGAGCGCGCCGATATCGGCCAGCACCAGCACCGAAAGGTTCTGCGCCAACAATTCGCCGACCGGGTCGGTCGAGCCCTGGCGCGGTTCGCGGACTTCGGCGAAGGGCTGGAGCGCGCGGGCGATATAGTAGGTCGGCGAGAGCAGCGGCTGGGCGGTGTCCGCGGTCGCGCCCGAGACGAGGCCGACGCGGCGGCGCTTGGCGCGGTCGTCGAGCAGGGCCACGGCCGCGGCGCTGCCTTCGCCCGCGATTTCGAGCCGCGAGACGGCGTTCCTCACCTCGATCGGCAGGGTGAGACGCGCCGTCGTCTGCAAGTTGGAACCCTCGAAAATGAAAGGCGCGTCGCCGAGCGGCAGGCCCTTGAGATCCAGCGCGCGGACCTGGCCACTGGCGGGGGCGCTCGCTGTGGGGCGCAGCACCTTGACGGTCAGGGCGCCTGCGAGGTTCTCCGGCGCGGCGAGCGCGATCTGGCCCGGCGGGCCGGCATGGAGAGAGAGGCGGCGCGCACCAGCCAGCTGCTTGAGCTGCGCCAGGAACTCGCTCTCATCCGAGACGGCCAGCCCGTCGCTGACCCAGACGATCTCGGCCGAGGGCGTCGCCTGCAGGAAGGCCTCGATGCGTGGCAGATGGGCGGCGCGATCGGGAGCGTGGGGCTCGAGCGCGAGCGCCCGCAGCCGGTCCAGCGCGATGCGCGGCTCGGCGAGGGAGATGGCCGCAGGCGCTTCCGCGAGGCCGACGATGGCGACGGGGCGGCCCTCGCGGGTCGCGGCGGCGATGCGGGATTCGGCAACGGCGATGCGTTCCGGCCAGTCGGAAGCGGCGCCAAAGCCGTTGTCGACCAGCAGGAGGACGGGGCCGCTCATCGGCGCGCCGTCCCGCGTCGGGTTCCAGATCGGCCCCGCGACGGCGAGGATGGCGAGCGCTGCGGCGGCCATGCGCATGGCGAGCAGCCACCAGGGCGTATGGGCCGGCAGCTCGCGCTTGGCGATGAGGTCGGCTACGATCTTCAGCGGCGGAAAATCGATGCGGCGCGGGCGCGGCGGCGTGACGCGCAGGATCAGCCAGAGTGCCGGCAGCAAGGCGAGCGCGGCCAGTGCGAGCGGGGCGGTGAAGCTCAGGGGGAGGGCGCTGAACATGGTCGCTCTCTCCTCAGGCCATGCCGCGCGCGGCGGCGACGAGGCTGGCGACGCGCAGCACGGCTTCGCTGGCCGGCCGGTCGGTGCGGTGAAGCGTCAGCGTCCAGCCCGCCTTGCGGCAGGCCTCCGCGATCGCATCGCGATGGGCGGCGAGGCGCTGGCGGTATTCCTCGCCCCAGGATCCGGCATCGCCGACGCGCAAAGTCAGCCCGTCCTCAAGGTCGAAGAGCTCGGCCTGCCCACTGAACGGGAACGTCTCCTCGATCGGATCGGCGATGAGCAGGACATGGCCGCGTGCGCCACTCGACGACATTGAGGCGATGCGCTGTGCCAGCGATGTTCCGGGTGTCAGCCCGTCGGTGATGATGATCGCATCTGCCAACCGTGGCAGAGGCCCGCCGGGTGGGAGATCGCTATCGCCGCCGCGGCTGTCGGCGATGATGGCCTGGGCCAGCATCTCGACGATGCGGCGGGAGGCGAGCGCCCGCGTCAGGCCGAGATGACCGACGCGTTCGCCGCCCTCGACCATCGTCTCGGCGAGAGCGAATCCTGCGACCAGCGCGCGGTCGACCTTGGAGGCGAGCGCCAGCGTCGAGGCGAAACCCATCGAGGCGGAGCGATCGATCCAGAGCCAGATCGAGTGGGAAGCCTCCCATTCGCGTTCGCGAACGAAGAGGTGGCCGTCGCGGGCCGAGCGGCGCCAGTCGATGCGCGAGGCCGATTCGCCCGCTACCAGCGGGCGGTACTGCCAGAAGCTCTCGCCCGGGCCTGAACGGCGCCGGCCGTGGATGCCGTGGATGCTCGCCGAAACGCGGCGGGCTTCGAGGATGAGGCGAGGCAGGCGCGCGGCGAGGTCGAGCGATTCCGTGAGGATCGGTTTGGCGGGTTGCCGTTCGCCTGGACCCAGGACGCGCGTGCGCAGCATCGGCTTATCCCAGCCGTTCCACGAGCTTGCCGATCACGCCCTCGACGGTCTCGCCATCGGCGCGCGCGGCAAAGGTCAGCGCGATGCGGTGCTTGAGTACGGGCAGCGCCAGTGCGGCGACGTCGTCCACCGAGGGGGCGAGCCGGCCCTCGACCAGCGCGCGGGCCCGCACGGCGAGCGTCAGCGACTGGCTGGCGCGCGGGCCGGGGCCCCAGGCGAGCTTGCCGGTGATCGCCTCGTTGCCCTCACCCGGGCGGGCGGAACGGACGAGATCCAGGATGGCGTCGACGACGGCCTCGCCGACCGGCAGGCGGCGCACCAGCCGCTGCACGGACATCAGCGTCTCGGCCGTCATCGCGGGCTCGGGCTTGCGCTCGGTCGCGCCGGTGGTTTCGAGCAGGATGCGGCGCTCGGCATCGCGGTCGGGATAGCCGACGTCAATCTCGAGCAGGAAGCGGTCGAGCTGGGCTTCCGGAAGGGGGTAGGTGCCTTCCTGCTCGATCGGGTTCTGGGTCGCCAGCACGTGGAATGGAGCGGGCAGGTCGTAGCGCTCGCCCGCGACCGTGACATGGTGCTCCTGCATCGCCTGCAGCAGCGCGGATTGGGTGCGGGGCGAGGCGCGGTTGATCTCGTCCGCCATCAGCAGCTGGGCGAAGACCGGGCCCTTGATGAAGCGGAAATGGCGCTTGCCGTCGCTGGATTCGTCGAGCACCTCCGAGCCGAGGATGTCGGAGGGCATCAGGTCCGGCGTGAACTGGACGCGCCGTGCCGCGAGGCCGAGCACCGTGCCCATCGCCTCGACGAGGCGGGTCTTGGCGAGGCCGGGCACGCCGACCAGCAGGCCGTGGCCGCCGGCGAGAAGCGTGACGAGCGAGAGGTCGACAACCTGCTGCTGGCCGAAGATGACCTGGCCGATCTCCTTGCGCGCTGCACCGATGGCACCGAGCGCGGCTTCTGCCGCCTCGACGATGCCGCTGTCGAGATCGATCGGAGTGTTGCTCTCGCTCGCGCGGGCTTGCGCCGCCATGTCGGTCTCCTTCACTCTGGCCTGCCGCTGCCGCATCGGGGCCGATGGACGCGTGAAACTGTCGTCGTCTTCCGTCGTTCAATGTGGACGGCCCCTCGGAGGGGCTCAAGCACCGATTGGCGCGGTGCACATAAACTCGGCTTCACGATTATGTGGAGTTCAAGGCAGAAAGACGATGCAACCAATATGCCGCAGCCGACAGGGACGGGCTTTTCGATGACCGCCGAGGGCAACGCGATGGAGCGGCTGATGGCCGCGCTGGGCGGAGCCGGCGCGTCCGGAAAACCGCGTGGATTGCCACCTGTCGAGCGCTGGAATCCGCCATTCTGCGGCGATCTCGACATGCGCATCGCTGCCGACGGCACCTGGTTCTACATGGGCACGCCGATCGGCCGGCCGGCTCTGGTGAAGCTGTTTTCATCCGTGCTGAAGCGGGAGGTCGACGATTACTTTCTCGTGACCCCGGTGGAGAAGGTCGGCATCCGGGTCGAGGACGCGCCCTTCCAGGCGGTCGAGATGCAGGTGGACGGGGAGGGGGATACCCGCAGCATGGCCTTCCGGACGCAGGTGGACGATCTGCTCAGCGTCGGGCCGGAACATGGCTTGCGTTTCGAGCGGGCTGCAAAGGACGGTCTCAAGCCCTATGTCCATATCCGGCGCGGCCTCTGGGCCCGGCTGACGCGGGCGCTGACCTATGACCTGCTCGCCCTCGGCGAGGTACGGGAGGTCGAGGGCGAGGCGATGTTCGGCATCGCCGCAGCCGGCCAGTTCTATCCGGCGCTGCCGGCGAGCGAGATTGAAGGCATCGAGATTTGACGATCAACGGCCATGCCCTGAACCTCGACGCAGAGGCCTTCGCAGCGCTCGCCCGCGAGCGGCTGCGGCCGGAGCCGCCCGATTTCGGCGACGTGATCAGCCGGCCGCGCGGCGACCATGAGAACCAGCCGCAGCCGGTGCCTGTCCCCGACGAGAAACGTGCGGTTGCCGCCGCGGTGCTGATCGGCATCGTGCCGCGCGCGGAGGGGCCGACCATGCTGCTGACCCAGCGCGCCGCAGGCCTGCGCAACCATTCAGCGCAGGTCTCGTTTCCGGGCGGGCGGGTCGATGAGGTCGATGGCTCGCCGGTCGTCACGGCGCTGCGCGAGACGGAAGAGGAGATCGGCCTCTCCCGCGAGCACATCAGCACACTCGGTTTTCTCGACGCCTATCTGACCGGCACCGGATACCGCATCGTGCCGGTGGTCGCGCTGATCGAGCCGCCCTTCTCGCTGACCATCAACCCTCACGAGGTGGATGAGGCTTTCGAGACGCCGCTCTCCTTCCTGTTCGATCCCGCCAATCACAAGCGGGAAGGCCGGGAGTGGCAGGGGCACTTCCGCACCTACTATGCGATGTCGTTCGCGGATCGCTATATCTGGGGCGCGACTGCCGGCATGATCCGTAACCTTTACGAACGGCTTGCCGGATAGAGTTGCGACAGGTGCGCATTTCGGGCGTGCGGGCGGTATGGCTCGCCACGAAAGGCGCGCGGGAGACGACGGTCGATGCTGCGCGTAATCATCGAAGAGGTTCTGCTCTTCGTCCTGCCCTTCTGCGTCTTCGCGGGCTATCTCGTCGTCAAACGGCGCAATCCCTTCGATGTCGAGCACTGGAGCCGCCACGCCTTCTGGCTCTCGGTGACCGGTCTCGTCCTGGCCATCGCGGTTCTCGCCTATACGGGCTTTGTCGCGCCGCGCAGCCAGGGCGCCTATGAGCCGCCGCATATGGAGAATGGCGTATTGGTGCCCGGCCGCTTCAAATGATTCCGGCTCGCAGAGGAGCCATCGCGGCGTTTCTCGCCGAGCCGGTCCTGGCGCAGCTCATGGCCGCGCTGAACGGCGAAGGCGAGGAGACGCGCGTCGTCGGCGGCGCGGTGCGCAATCTTCTGCTCGACGAGGCGCGCAGCGATGTCGACCTCGCGACGACGGCGCTGCCGGAGGAGACGATCCGGCGCGGCAAGGCGGCCGGCTTCAAGGCGGTTCCGACCGGGATCGAGCACGGCACGGTGACGCTGGTCTCGAAGGGCCAGAGCTTCGAAGTCACCACCCTCAGGCGCGATGTCGAAACCGATGGGCGGCGGGCGAAGGTCGTGTTCGGGCGCGATTTCGCCGATGACGCGGTCCGGCGCGACTTCACGATCAATGCGCTTGGCCTGAGCCGGGATGGGGCGATCCACGATTACAGCGATGGCCTGGCCGACCTCGCGGCGCGGCGCGTGCGCTTCATCGGGAAGGCCGAGGAACGCATCCGCGAGGACTATCTGCGCATCCTGCGCTTCTTCCGATTCCATGCTCAATACGGTGCGGGAAGCCCGGATGCCGAGGGGCTGCGGGCCTGCATTGCCGGCCGTATGGGATTGGGCGGGCTCTCGCGCGAGCGCGTCCGTGCCGAGACGATGAAGCTCCTGGTGGCGCCCGGTGCCGCTGCGACGCTGGAGGCGATGGCGGGCGCCGGGCTGCTGATGCCGGTGATCGGCGGCGTGCCCCATCTCTCGCGCTTTACCGCCATGGCCGCCGGGGGCGGAGAGGGCGTGTGCCCCGCCTTCCGATTGGCGGCGCTGGCCGTCTCCGTTCGTGAAGATGCCTCGCGGCTCAGGGAGCGGCTAAGGCTCTCGAACGAGGAGTTCGACCGGATCGAGCGGATCGCGCTGGCGCTGGAGCGGCTGGGCGGACAGGCGGAGCTGCCGGCGCTCGCTTCCCTGCGCCATGCCGCTCACGCGCTGGGGCAGAATGCGGTGGCCGGGGCGCTCGTCCTGCTCAATGCTTCGGCGGAGGAAGGAGCCGGGCGTGACGTGCAGCGGCTGATCGGCGAACTCGGCGGGACACCGGCCTTCCTGCCGACCGGCAAGGAGGTCATCGGGCTCGGCATCCTGCCGGGGCCGCAGGTCGGGCGGGTGCTCGAGGTGGCCCGGCAGAGCTGGATCGAGGCGGGATGCCCGGCCGGATTGCCGGAGCAGATGTCATTCGTTCAGGCGGCGCTGGCCTGAGGCCTCAGGGCCAGCGCACGGTCGGGGGCATCGACGAGAGGATCGAGGCGACATTGCCGCCGGTCTTCAGTCCGAAGATCGTGCCGCGGTCATAGAGCAGGTTGAACTCGACATAGCGGCCGCGCCGCACCTGCTGCTCGTGCCGCTCGCCCTCGCTCCAGGGCTTGCCGATGTTGCGGCAGAGGATGTTCGGATAGATGTCGAGAAAGGCCTCGCCGACCGCCCTGGTGAAGGCGAAGTCGGCCTCCGCGTCGCCGGTCCAGATGTAGTCGTAGAAGATGCCGCCGATGCCGCGCGGCTCGTTGCGGTGCTTCAGGAAGAAGTAGTCGTCGCACCAGCGCTTCAGGCGCTCGTAATCCGCGATGTCCGGGAAGCGATCGCAGGGCGCGCGCATCGCCGCATGGAAATCGCGGCTATCGGCGTCTTCCTGGTTGCGGCGGGCTTCCAGCACCGGGGTGAGGTCGGCGCCGCCGCCGAACCAGGGCTTCGTCGTGACGACGAAGCGCGTGTTCATGTGCACGGTCGGCGCATGCGGATTCCAGGGATGGGCGATCAGGGAGATGCCCGTCGCGTGGAAGCGCGGGTCCTCGGCCGCTCCCGGGATCTGGCCCGCGAATTCGGGCGAGAAGCTGCCATGGACGGTCGAGACATGCACGCCGACCTTCTCGAAGATTCGCCCCTTCATGATCGACATGACGCCGCCGCCGCCGGGCGCGCCATCATGGTTGGTGCGCTGCCACGGCGTGCGCACGAAGCGGCCGGGCTTGTCGGCCTCCGGCGGGAAGGGGCCTGTCGCCGCGTCCTCGACTTCCTCGAAGGCCGCGCAGATGCGATCCCGCAGGTTCTCGAACCAGGCGGCGGCGCGCGGCTTCATCGCCTCGACGAGGGCAGGATCGGCGGGAGGAGCTTCAACAGGCTTCGGGGTGCTCATGCTTCATGTCCATCGCGGCGCGGATAGCCGTCTGTCTGGCGCAACGCCTCGCCCATTACCATCGCCGCGGCCAATGCGACATTGAGCGAACGCAAGCCCGGGCGCATGGGGATATGCACGGAGGCGTCAGCTGCGGCGCGCACATCCTCGGTCACACCCGCCGATTCCCGGCCGACCAGAACGATGTCGCCTGGCTGGAAGGTGAAGTTCGGCAGCGGGGTCAGGCCGTCCGTCTCCGCGAGCAGGAGGCGATGGCCGCTGTCGCGCCGCCAAGAGTCGAAGGCGGCGAAGGAATCGTGGCGCATCACGGCGGCGCGCTCGAGATAATCCATGCCCGAGCGGCGGAAATGCCGGTCCGAGACATCGAAGGCCGCGGGCTCGACAATGTCCACGGCGATGCCGAGGCAGGCCGCCATGCGGATCATCGTGCCGGCATTCTGCGGGATGTCCGGCTGGAAAAGGGCGAGGCGCAGCATGGCTGCCGTCATGCGAGCCGATTGCGGGACCGTCAAGGCCGGCGCTGGTGCGTCCCTTCGGCCGGTTCAGCCAAAGGGACACGCCTACCGCTCAGCGGCCGCCGTTTTCGCTGCCCGAATTGCCGCCGCCGTTGCCGGCACCGGCCCCGACCCCGAGGCCGTCGCTGCCGAGACCCACCCCGAGGCCGGCTCCCAGCCCGCCGAGCCCCGCACCGGCTCCGACGCCGAGACCGCCGCTGCCGAGCCCTGCGCCAAGCCCCGCGCCCAAGCCGCCGGACGAAGCATTGCCGAGGCCTGCACCCAATCCGGCGCCGACGCCGTTGTTGCCGACACTGGCACCGGCCGCGGCTCCAAGGCCGCTATTGCTGCCGCTGGTTCCGGCATTGGCGCCGAGGCCGCCGCCGACATCGGCATTGGCTCCAAGACCTGCACCGAGACCGCCGCGACCGAGCCCAGCGCCGAGGCCGGCGTTAGCGCCGATGCCGGCGGCATCCGCGTTGGCCGACAGGCCGAGACCAAGGCCAGAGCCTCCGCCAGGCGCGCCGGGGCCGCCCGGACCGCCGGCCGATCCCGGTCCACCGGGATTCCCCGGGTTTCCCGGATTGCCGGGGTTGCCAGGATTTCCCGGGTTGCCGGGGAGGCTCGCGATCCCGAAGCCGCGAGAGGCGCCCCGCGAACTGGCTACGGGATTGTGCTGTGCGGCCAATCGCAGGCACTTGCTCTTCGCAGCGCCGCGCAGGCCGTCGCATCCATCGAAGGATGCGTATTCGCTCGAGGTATTACATGCGGCCAGCAGGACGCAGGTGCCGATAGCTCCTAGTATTTTCGCTCGCATTGTTTCCTCCATTTGGAAGGATACTTTCAGCGAGTGCCGAACAGGGGCGGAGGAAGGCCGGTTCCTGCCAGCGTAAATCGATATTAACAGAGTGTTTACAATATCATCACGATTTTACGCGCACGCCCTTGCTCCGATTTGCCTCGTCTTCGCGCCGTGATCGAAGCCGCGCCCTACTGCCGCCATCTGTCGGAGCCAGTCTCCAACCTGCGATGGGGTGATCGCTCCGGAAGTCATGCGCGAGCGAGGCTCGCCTGGATCGATAATGCCATTTGTCCTCACGTCTCATTCCCGATAGCGAAGCCAGCATGTTCGCTCCGCTCTTCCGCTGGCTCGAAAGCCGCGTCGACGTCTTCGCTCCCTTCGACGAACGCGAGACGCCGCCGCATGGCGTCTGGCCCTTCATGTGGCACCACATCAAGGGCGTGAAGGGCTGGATGATCGCGATCATGATCACCGGCCTGTGCTTCAGCGGCATCGAGGCGGCGATGTATCTGATGGTCGGCTGGTTCGTCGACCTGCTGGCGACGCAGTCGCCGGAGACGCTGTTCCGCGATCACGGCCTGATGCTGGCCGGCGCGGCTCTTCTGGTGCTGGTGGTGCGGCCGATCGTCTATTTCGCCAACCACGCCATCGTCGACCAGGTGGTGGTGCCGCAGATCACCAACCAGATCCGCTGGCGCAACCATGTCTACACGCTCGGTCATGCGCTGGGCTATTTCCAGAACGATTTCGCCGGCCGGCTCTCCTCCCGCGTGATCCAGGCCGGGCAGTCGATCCGCGGCGCCACGATCGAGATCATCGACGATCTCTGGTACGCGCTGGTCTTCGCTTCAGTCGCGATCGGCTTCTTCGGCAAGACGAGCCCGTGGCTGGCGCTGCCGGTGCTGACATGGCTCGCGGGCTATGTCGCGTTGCTCATCTATTTCGTGCCGCGCGCCAAGAAGCGCTCCGAGGCGAACTCGCTCGGCCGGTCGACAACGACTGGGCGCATCGTCGATGCCTACACCAATATCCTGACGGTGAAGCTCTTCGCCCGGGCCGATGCCGAGCGCTCGGCCGTGCGCGATTCGCTGAAACGCTGGAACGCCTCCTTCCTCGACCTGTCACGGCTGATCACCGGCGTCAGCGTCATCCTGCAGACGATGAACAGCGCGGTCGTCGTGGCGACGGCGTGGTTGGCGCTCTGGCTCTGGAGCACGGGCGAGATGACCTCCGGCGCAGTCGCCGCTGCGATCGGCCTCGTGCTCCGGCTGGTGCAGATGTCCGGCTGGCTGATCCATCTCGTGCGCGGCATCTTCGAGAATCTCGGCTCCGTGCAGGAGAGCATGGAGACCATCGCCAAGCCTCATGACCTGCCCGACGCGGTCGATGCCGCGCCGCTCGTCATCGAAAAGGGCGCGATCAGCTTCGAGACGATCCGCTTCAACTATGGCAGGGCGGCGGGGCTGTTCGAGGGGCTCGACCTCCAGATCAAGCCCGGCGAGCGGATCGGCCTTGTGGGTCCGTCCGGAGCCGGCAAGTCGACGCTGGTGAACCTGCTGCTGAGGCTCTACCCGCTCGATGGCGGGCGCATCCTGATCGACGGGCAGGACATCGCCCATGTCACGCAGGACAGCCTGCGCGCCCAGATCGGCATGGTCACCCAGGACAATTCGCTGCTCCACCGTTCGATCGGCGACAACATCGCATATGGCCGGATGGGGGCCAGCGAGGCGCAGATCGCGGATGCGGCGCGCCAGGCCGAGGCGCATGAGTTCATTCTGGGGCTCGGCGATCAGGACGGGCGCCAGGGCTTCGATTCGCGCGTCGGCGAGCGCGGCGTGAAGCTCTCGGGCGGCCAGCGCCAGCGCATCGCCATCGCACGCGTCCTGCTCAAGGATGCTCCCATCCTGATCCTCGACGAGGCGACCTCGGCGCTCGATTCAGAGGTGGAAGCGGCGATCCAGCAGCAGCTTTCGGCCCTGATGCAGGGCAAGACGGTGATCGCCATCGCCCACCGGCTTTCGACCATCGCAGCGCTCGACCGGCTGGTGGTGCTCGACAATGGGCGCATCGTCGACATGGGCAGCCATGAGGAGCTGATCGCGCGGGGAGGGCTCTATGCCCGGCTCTGGGCGCGCCAGTCGGGCGGCTTCCTCGCCGCCGCCGACCCGGAAAAGCTCGCTGTCTGAAGCTGTCGCCCGTGGCCTGTGTGCCGTGCATGGCAGCGACGCTTCTGACAGTAGACTTCCTCCAATCTGCATGTCAAAGAGCCGAGTGACGCGGCGCCGCATTGCGGTGGGTGCGGCGCGCCCGTATGAGGGCGAGAGGCGATAATTTCGAGCTGTTACAGCTCGCAAGACGTTTGAGAGGCTTGGATCGTGGCGCACGCTAGCGATACGTCGACCGGAACCACCCGCCGCGACTTCCTGATGCTCGCGACCGGCGCCGCCGGCGCAGTCGGCGTCGGTGCCCTGGTCGTCCCCCTGATCAGCCAGCTCGCGCCCGACGCGCAGACCGTCGCGGCCGGCGCGCCCGTCGATCTCGACCTCGCGCCCATCGCCGAAGGGCAGGCGATCAAGATCTTCTGGCGCGGCAAGCCGATCTTCGTGCGTCACCGCACCAAGAAGGAAATCGACGAGGCACTCGCCGTCGACGTCGCGACCCTGCGCGATCCGCAGACCGACCAGCAGCGCACCAAGGCCGGGCACGAGCAGTATCTCATCGTCTTCGGCAACTGCACCCATCTCGGCTGCATCCCGCTGGGCACCGCGCCCGGCGAATCGAAGGGCGATTTCGATGGCTGGTTCTGCCCCTGCCACGGCTCGCACTACGATTCCTCCGGCCGCATCCGGAAGGGCCCGGCGCCGCTCAACCTGCCGGTGCCGCCCTACGCCTTCAACGGCGACACCAAAGTCAAGATCGGCTGAGCATGCGCTCGACGCTTTCCCGCCAAGATGAGACAGCCTTGAGGCATTCTTCATGAGTGGTCATAGTTCCTACGTCCCGAAGACCGGCATCGAACGCTGGCTCGATGCGCGCCTGCCGATCATCCGGCTCACCCATGATTCGGCCGTCTCCTATCCGGTTCCGCGGAACCTGAACTATCTGTGGACCTTCGGCGGCATCCTCGCCTTCATGCTGGTGGCGCAGATCGTGACCGGCATCATCCTGGTGATGCACTACACCCCGCATGCCTCGATGGCGTTCAACTCCGTCGAGCACATCATGCGCGACGTGAACTATGGCTGGCTGCTGCGCTACCTGCACTCGAACGGCGCCTCGATGTTCTTCGTCGCCGTCTACGTGCACATCTTCCGCGGGCTCTATTACGGTTCGTACAAGGCGCCGCGCGAAGTGCTCTGGATCCTCGGCGTGGTGATCTTCCTGCTGATGATGGCGACCGCCTTCATGGGCTACGTTCTGCCCTGGGGTCAGATGTCCTTCTGGGGCGCGACCGTCATCACCAACCTGTTCTCGGCCCTGCCGGTGGTCGGCGAGACGATCGTGACGTTCCTGTGGGGCGGCTACTCGGTCGACAACCCGACGCTGAACCGCTTCTTCTCGCTGCACTACCTGCTGCCGTTCATGATCTTCGGCGTCGTCGGGCTGCACATCTGGGCGCTGCACCATGTCGGACAGAACAACCCGACCGGCGTCGAGGTGAAGAACGTCGCGAAGGACACCGTGCCTTTCACGCCCTATGCGACGATCAAAGACATCTTCGGCATGGTCGTGTTCATGATCGTGTTCTCGTGGTTCGTGTTCTACCAGCCGAACTTCATGGGCCACGCCGACAACTACATCATGGCGAACCCGGCTTCGACGCCGGCGCATATCGTGCCGGAGTGGTACTTCCTGCCGTTCTACGCGATCCTGCGCGCCATTCCGGACAAGCTCGGCGGCGTCCTCGCCATGGGCGCGGCCATCGTCGTGCTGGCCTTCCTGCCCTGGATCGACACCTCCAAGGTCAAGTCGATGAGCTACCGGCCGATCGCGCGCCAGCTCTTCTGGGCCTTCCTCGTGGTCTGCATCGGCCTCGGCTATCTCGGCGCCATGCCGGCGGAAGGTGGCTACGTCATCGCCTCGCAGATCTTCACCGTGCTGTATTTCGGCTATTTCGTCGCGCTCTTCGTCGTCGGCCTGTTCGAACGGCCGAAGCCGCTGCCGACCTCGATCGCCGATTCCGTGCTCGCTTCCGCCAAAGGCGGTTCGGCGGCCCGGATCGCGACCGCCACTGCTGCCGAACCGAACGTCAAAGGCTGACGGAACATGACCAAGACATCGTTTCGTCTCGCCCTCGCTGGGCTCGCCGCCGGCCTTTCGCTCACGCTGATCCAGCCGGCAGCGCAGGCTGCCGAAGCCGGCCCCAAGCCGCCGGCGATGAGCTGGTCCTTCGCGGGGCCGTTCGGCAAGTTCGATCGCGCGCAGCTGCAGCGTGGCTTCAAGGTCTACAAGGAAGTCTGCGCGAGCTGCCACGGCGCGAGCCTGATTCCCTTCCGCACCCTGTCGCAGCCGGGCGGCCCGGAGTTCACGCCCGGACAGGTCGCTGCACTCGCCGCAACCTACCAGATCAAGGACGGCCCGAACGATCAGGGCGAGATGTTCGATCGGCCCGGCCGCCCGGCGGACCGTTTCCCGTCGCCGTTCCCGAACGAGCAGGCGGCGCGTGCGGCCCAGGGCGGCGCCTATCCGCCGGACTTCTCGGTCCTGGCCAAGGCGCGCACCTATACCCGCGGCTTCCCGACCTTCATCTTCGACATCTTCACGCAGTATCAGGAGCAGGGGCCGGACTACATCCACGCCCTGCTGACGGGCTATGAGGAGCCGCCGGCCGGCTTCCCCGCCCTGCTGCCGGGCCAGAACTACAACAAGTATATGCCCGGCCATCTGATCGCGATGCCGAAGCCGATTTCTGACGGGCAGGTCGAGTATCCGAAGGGTGCGGATGGCAAGTCGCCGGTGCCGGAGACCGTCGATCAGTACTCCCGCGACGTCGCGGCCTTCATGGTCTGGATGGCGGAGCCGCATCTGGAGGCGCGCAAGCGTCTCGGCATGCAGGTGATGATCTTCCTCGTGATCTTCGCGGGGTTGCTCTACTACACCAAGAAGAAGGTGTGGTCGCGGATGCCGGACGGCTCGCCCGCGCATTGACGCCAGCTGCGCCGACGGAACAGAACGATTTTGAAAGGCCCCGGAAACGGGGCCTTTCGCTTTTTCAATTGTCCGAGGATGCTCGGGGCAGGCCGCGCATGACGCCTGCGGATGAGCGCTGTATTGCGAGCGTCATGGAAAGATGGTGCCTTCCTTAGCCGCAACAGGGAATCACGCATGAGCGAAGCCGTTCTCGGAATCATCGGCGGATCGGGCATCTACGATCTGCCGGGCCTCACCGATCTGCGCGAAGAGCGTATCGAGAGCCCCTGGGGCGAGCCTTCCGACGTGCTGCGCATCGGCAAGATGGGCACGACGAAGATCGTCTTCCTGCCGCGGCATGGGCGCGGCCACGTGATCCCGCCTTCCGAGATCAACTACCGGGCCAATATCGATGTGCTGAAGCGGGCGGGCGTGACCGATCTGGTCTCGCTCTCGGCCTGCGGCTCCTACAAAGCCGAGCTCTACCCGGGGCTGTTCGTTCTCGTCGATCAGTTCGTCGATCGGTCCAGCCGGCGCGAGAGTTCCTTCTTCGGGCGCGGCTGCGTCGCGCATGTCTCATTCGGCCATCCGGTTGGTCCGCGGCTGCAGCAGCGCCTGGCCGATGCGGCCGAGGCCGAGGGCCTGCCCTTCGTCCGGAACGGCACGCTGGTGACGATGGAAGGGCCGCAGTTCTCGACGCTGGCGGAATCGTTGACCTATAAGAGCCTCGGCTACGACCTGATCGGCATGACGGCGATGCCCGAGGCCAAGCTCGCCCGCGAGGCCGAGATCACCTATGCCACGGTCGCGATGGTGACGGATTACGACTGCTGGCATGAGGAACACGGGCCGGTCGATGTCGCGGCGGTGGTCAAGGTGCTGCACGACAATGCCGACAAGGCGAAGCGGCTCGTTGCCCGGCTGGCTGCGGATTTCCCGGCCGAGCGCGAGCCTTGCCCCGCCGGCTCCCACAATGCGCTGGACACCGCCATCATCACCGCGCCGCCCTATCGTGATCCGGCGCTACTGGCCAAGCTCGATGCCGTGGCCGGCCGGGTGCTGAAGAGCTGACTCATGGCTGCGCCCTTGACGAGGGCGGCGTGACGTCCGACCAAAGCCTCCGCCATTCGACCGAGACCTTATCCATGAACCTCGCTGACAGCATCCGCGCGATTCCGGACTATCCGAAGCCCGGCATCATCTTCCGCGACATCACCACGCTGCTGGGTGATGCGCGGGCCTTCCGGCGGGCCGTGGACGAGCTGGTCCAGCCCTTTGCGGGGCTGAAGATCGCGCAGATCGCGGGTATCGAGGCACGCGGCTTCATCCTGGGCGGGGCGGTGGCCCACCAGCTTTCGGCCGGCTTCATCCCGGTGCGCAAGAAGGGCAAGCTGCCGCGCGAAACGCTGCGCGCGACCTATGCGCTCGAATACGGCACGGACGAGATCGAGATCCATCGCGACGCGGTGCAGCCGGGCGAGCGCGTGCTGCTGGTCGACGATCTGGTCGCGACCGGTGGCACGGCCGAGGCCGCAGTCAATCTTCTGACCGGGCTCGGTGCGGAGGTGGTTGCGGCCTGCTTCATCGTCGACCTGCCGGATCTCGGCGGCGCGGATCGCATCCGCAGGCTCGGTGTGCCGGTGCGCACGCTCGTTTCCTTCGCGGGACACTGAGCTATGAAGATCAACGGCCAGCATTACCGGACGATCTGGCTGGCGCAGGATGGTTGGCGCGTCGTGGTCATCGACCAGACGCGATTGCCCTTTCGCTTCGAGACGGTGGCGTTGGGTTCGGCCGAGCAGGCGGCGGATGCGATCCGCAGTATGGTCGTGCGCGGCGCGCCGCTGATCGGCGCGACAGCCGCCTATGGCATGGCGCTGGCGATGCGGGCGGATGCCTCGGACGCGGCCCTCAGTGCGGCGCTGGAGTTGCTGGGCGCGACGCGGCCGACCGCTGTGAACCTGCATTGGGCACTCGCGCGGATGAAGCGCGTGCTTTCGGCGCTGCCTGCAGAAGTGAGGACAGAACTGGCCTATGCCGAAGCGGCGGCGATTTGCGATGAGGACGTGGCGCTCTGCCGCGCCATCGGCGAGCACGGCCTGCCGCTGATCCGCGAGATCGCGGCGCGCAAGCCCGCCGGGCAGCGGGTCAACATCTTGACCCATTGCAATGCCGGCTGGATCGCGACCGTCGATTGGGGCACAGCGCTGGCGCCGATCTACGTGGCGCATGATGCGGGCATCTCGGTGCATGTCTGGGTCGACGAGACCCGCCCGCGCAACGAGGGCGCGGCTTTGACCGCTTATGAACTCGGTGCCCATGGCGTGCCGCACACCGTGATCGTCGACAATGCCGGCGGCCATCTGATGCAGCACGGCCAGGTCGACATGGTGATTGTCGGCACGGACCGGACGACGGCGAATGGCGACGTCGCCAACAAGATCGGCACCTATCTCAAGGCGCTCGCCGCGCATGACAACGGCGTGCCCTTCTATGTCGCGCTGCCGTCGCCGACGATCGATTGGAGTATCCGCGATGGGTTGAGGGACATCCCGATCGAGGAGCGCGCCGCGCGTGAGGTCACGCATCTGTCGGGGCTGGCGGAGGATGGTGAGGTGCGGTCCGTCCGCGTCGTCGCGCCGGGCAGCGCTGCGGCGAACCCCGCCTTCGACGTGACGCCGGCGCGGCTCGTCACCGGGCTCCTGACCGAGCGCGGTGTCTGCGCGGCCTCTGCCGCGGGGCTTGCGACACTTTTCCCCGATATGGCCAACAGGGCGGCATGATGAACGAGACGCAGTTGCGGCAGGAGATCGTCGAGGTCGCGCAGGCGATCGACCGGGCGGGGTTCTGCCCGTCGAAATCCGGTAATGTCTCGGCCCGCTTCGGCGAGGGCCTCCTGATCACACCCTCGGGCCTGCCTTATGCTCGGACGAAGCCCGAGGACCTGATCTATCTCGCGCTCGACGGGACCGTTCTGTCCGGTGCTCGCAAGCCGTCCTCGGAATGGCCCTTCCATGTCGAGATCTACAAGGCGCGGCCCGATGCACAGGCCATCGTCCATACGCATTCGCCCCGCGCTACGGCGCTGTCCTCGACGCGACGGGGCATCCCGGCCTTCCACTACATGATCGCGCTCTGCGGCGGGGCTGATGTCCGCTGCGCCGGCTATGCCACCTTCGGCACGCCGGAGCTTGCGGCCAATGCCGTGAAGGGGCTGGAAGGGCGCAAGGCCGTGCTGCTCGCCAACCACGGCGTCATCGCGCTCGGCCAGACGCTGGCCGGCGCCCACACCATCGTCGCCGAGGTCGAGAACCTCGCGGGGCAATATCTCGACATCCTCGCCGCGGGGCTCGAGCCCGTCATCCTCGACGAGGAGGAGATGGTGCGGGTCGGCGCGAAGTTCGCCGGTTACGGCAAGGTGGGGTGACATGGGCGTCCGGGCCCTCCGCCTTCGCGGAGAGCCCGGCACATTGCTCAGCCGTCCTGCCAGCGCTGTTGCTGTGCGGTCGCTGACATCAGGTCGAAGGACAGGTCCGAGATCGACCAGTAGCGCGTGCTGTCCTGCTGGAACGCCCAGAGATGGTCGTAGATCTTCTTGAAGTTCGGATTGGCGGCCGACATCTCGGCGTAGAGATCCTTGGTGTGCTTGTAGCTCGCCTTGAGGATGTCATTCGGGAGTGAGCGCAGCTGTGCGCCGCCTGAGATCAGCTTCTTCAGCGATTGCGGGTTGAGCGCGTCATACTTGGCCTGCATGTCGTGGCCGGCGGCCATGGCGCAGGTCCTCAGCACCTTCTGATAGAGCGGCGGCAAGCTGTTCCACTTCTCCAGGTTGATGAAGAAGCTGAGCTCGGCGCAGCCGTCCCAGAAGCCCGGGTAGTAGTAATAGGGCGCGACCTTGGCGAAGCCGAGCTTCTCATCGTCATAGGGGCCGACGAACTCGACTGCGTCGAGCACGCCGCGCTCCAGCGCCGGATAGATGTCGCCCGCGCCGAGCTGCTGCGGGATCACGCCCATCTTCTGCAGCACATTGCCGCCGAGCCCGCCGATGCGCATCTTGAGGCCCTGCAGATCGGCTGCGGACTTGATCTCCTTGCGGAACCAGCCGCCCATCTGGGCGCCGGTGTTTCCGGCCGGCAGGTTGTAGATGTTGAACTTTGCGTAGAACTCGTTGAGCAGTTCCAGCCCGCCGGCATGGAAGAGCCAGGCCTGCATCTGGCGGCTGTTCGGCCCCCAGGGGATCACGGTGCCGAAGGCGAAGGCAGTGTCCTTGCCGGTGTAGAAATAGGAGCCGGAATGGCCCATCTCGACGGTGCCGCTGGTCACCGCATCGGCGACCTGCAGGGCTGGCACGATCTCGCCGGTGGCGAAGACCTGGATCTTGAATTTGCCGTCGGTGACGGCCGAGACCGCCTCCGACAGATAGGTGCAGGCGCCGAACAGCGTATCCAGCGATTTCGGGTAACTCGACGCCATGCGCCAGGAAATGGACGGCATGCTCTGCGCTATTGCGGGAGCGGCAATGCTCGCGGCCGCGCCGACGCCGGCGCCCGCCAGAAATGATCTGCGCTTCATAGAGACGTTTCCTGCCTGATTTTATCGTTCGCCGAAGCCGGCGTGCAGGCAGGATGGCATGGGCTCAGCGACGCCCACAAGAACGGCGCCCCGCCGTTGCGGCATTGCCGCCTTGTGCTGGAGTATTTCCGCGCCTCTTCGAACCGCGGAAATGCTCCATCTGTCTGTTTTATCGCATTTTCTTCACGCGAACCGGTGTCCACTTCGCTTGAAAATGCTCTAGGCGCTGGTCCGGTCAGGCCTGGTTGGCTTCTTCCATGAGCTTCACCAGCACCACCAGCAGGCGGTTCGCGGGCGTCGCGATGCCGAGCTTTTCGCCCATCCGAACGACAAAGCCGTTGAGATGCCCGATCTCGGTGCGCTTGCCCTTCGCGAGGTCCTGCGCCGTCGAGGAGAACTGGTTCGGCATCGCCGAGGCGAGGGCCAGCACCTTGCCGAGGATGCCCTCGTCGGTCCGCACGCCGCAGCCCTTGGCCACAGCGACGCATTCGGCGACGAGGTCCGTCATCACGGCCTCGACGCCGTCCACGGCGCGCATCCGGCCATAGGGAAGTTGGGGGATGGCGGAGAGGGCATTGTAGCAGCAGTTGACGATCAGCTTGCCCCAGAGGTCTCCGATGACGTTGTCGGAGACCTCGGTGCCGATGCCGGCCTGCGTCAGAGTTTCGGCAATCCCGGCACTGGCGGGGCCGGAGCCGATGACAAGCTCGCCGCGGCCGTGGTGGCGGACATGGCCGGGCGCGGGCATTTCGACGGCGACATAGACCGCGGTCGGAATCACCGCGCGCCGCAGCACCTGCTCCAGCCGCTCGGCATTGTCGACGCCGTTCTGCAGACTGAGGATCGCGGCGCCGGGAGCGAGATGGGGCGCCATGGCCTCGCCGGCCGCGGTGGTATCGTCGGATTTGACGCAGAACAGGATGATCTCTGCGCCGGCCACGCCGGAGGGCTCGGCGGTTGCCACGAGAGGGATGGTCTCGGTGGTGCCACGCGCTTCCAGGACGAGCCCACGCCCGCTGATGGCTTCGACATGCTGGGGCCGGGCCACCAGCGTGACCTCATGGCCCGCCCGCGCCAGCATGGCCCCGTAGTAGGAGCCGACGGCTCCGGCCCCCATGACGGCAATCTTCATCGGTCGAATCCCTGTCTTCGGTCAGCGCCCAGCCTAATGGAGATCGACCGGCTGCGGCCAAAGAAAGCTGCGGTTCAGTTCAGCCGGCGTCGCGCAGCCGAGATGGATCAGCGTGTTCACCAGCTCCTCGCGCAGCATGTCGATGATCGCCGAGGGGCCGTCTTCGGTGCCCATGGCGGCAACCGCATAGAGGAAGGGGCGCCCGAGCAGGACGAAGTCGGCGCCCGAGGCGAGGGCGCGTGCGATGTCGGCGCCATCGCGGATGCCGCTGTCCAGGATGAGCGTCAGCGCGTCGCCGCAGGCCGCGCGGATGGCGGGCAGAACCTCGATCGAGGAGGGGGCCGGATCGAGCTGGCGGCCGCCATGGTTCGAGACGACGATGCCGTCCGCGCCGAGCTCCGCGGCCTTTATGGCGTCCCGCGGGTTTAGGATGCCCTTGATGACCATGTGGTGCGGCCAGATCCTGCGAATGGGTTCGATCCGGCGCCAGTCCAGGCCGGGGCAGGAGAGCTGGCGGGAGACGAATTCGGCATGGGCGAGGCCGCTCATGCCACCTTTGCTTGCCGTGAAGTTCGCCATGCCCAGCCGTTCGCCGCAGGCCGCCCGCAGGAGCCAGGCCGGATGGCGCGCGACGTCGAGCACGGTGCGCAGCGACGGGCGCAAGGGGATGGCGAGGCCGTTGACGCGATCCCGGACGCGCTTGGCAGGGACCGGGATATCGACCGTGACCAGAAGCGTGGTGACGCCGGCTTTCAGCGCCCGTTCCATCAGGCTCGCGGCCATGGCCTCGTCGGAACCGGGATAGAGCTGGAACCAGAGATTGTCCTGCGCGAGCGGGCTGATCGACTCGATCGAGGTCGTTGCGGCCGTCGAGAGCGTGTAGGGGATGTTGCGCTGCTTCGCCGCGTGGGCCAGCGCTCGATCCGTCCCGGGGCGGACCAGATCGGCGAAGCCCATCGGCGCGATACCGAAAGGCGCCGCATAGCGGCGGCCGAAGAGCGTCACCTCCGCACTTGCCGCCGAGCAATCGCGCAGGGCCTGCGGCATCAGAGCGATCTCTTCGAGGCGGCTGCGATTGCGGGCGATCGCCAGCTCGGCTCCCGCGCCGCCCTCGACGAAATCGAAGACGGCCCGCGGCAGGCGCCTGCGCGCGATGTCTTCCATCTGGCGCGTCGTAAAGATGCCCCTCGTCGGCACGGCTCTTCCTCCCAGCCACTGTTCTTGCCAGCCACTGCTTTTGCGCGGCCTTGAGCGTTCTATGCCGGTGGGTCGGACGCCCGGCAATGGTGCGGGCGTCATGGAGGGATTGCGGCTGCCTGTCAGGTTTTCGGGGACAGTGCTGGCAGCGGAACCCTCCAGAAGGCTGGCGGTTCATCGCACAGGCGCGACCGCTTCCGGGCGGGCGCCGGCTCATCCGCTCAGCGAAGGAGGCTTACATGCCTGCAAAATCCGCCGCCCAGCAGAAAGCCGCGGGAGCGGCGCTCGCAGCCAAGCGCGGCGACATCAAGAAGAGCGAGCTCAAGGGCGCTTCGAAAGAGATGGAGACGTCGATGAGCGAGGCCGAGCTGGAGAAGATGGCCTCGACGAAGCGCAAGGGGAAACCCGAGCACGTCGCCAAGCATTGAGATCAGCGCTCAGGGCTTGCGCTCGACGAAAACGCAGCCGTCGAACGAGAAGACCTCTTCGCCATGCTGGTTGACGCCGGTGTTGCGGTGGAAAAACAGGCCCCATTGCGGGCGCGAGGCGCTTTCACGCTTGTCGGCGATCTCTGAGAAATAGGTGATCCGGTCGCCTGCGAAGACGGGCTTCGACCAGCGCAGGTTCTTGAAGCCGGGGGAGGGGCCGAGCCGGGCGGCGCGTCCCTCCGTAGCTGCGAGCTGGCGCTTGCGGTGCGAAACCATGCTCGCCATCCACACCGCGCCCGTATGCCAGCCCGAAGCAGCCAGCTTGCCGAAGGATGAGCCTGCCGCCGCAACCTCGTCCATATGGAAGGGCTGCGGATCGAAGCTGCGGGCGAAGGCTATGATCTCTTCCGCCGTGAAGATGAAGCTGCCGAGTTCGTGGCGGCTGCCGATCTCCAGCTCCTCGAAGAAGCGGGTTGGTTCCGGCGCTTCCGCGGGGGCTTCGAGCGGGCTTTCCTGCGCCGGGCGCGCGTAACGGGGCGGATGGGCGAGCCAGTCGCCCTTCGGCTGTGGTGCGATGCCGGAGCCATTGCGACCGAACATGATCCAGTTGACCTGCTCCATCACCGGCTCGTCGCGCTGGTTCAGGAGCTCCAGGCGGAAGCGCACCAGCCCCATCTCGGGGCGCGAGCGCGAGGCCTTGGTCTCGATCACGGTGCGGCGTGCATGGAGCGTGTCGCCCGGAAAGACCGGCCGCAGCCATTTCAGCTCGTCGATGCCCGGCGCGCCCATGCCCGTCGAGTCCAGCAGGAAATCCTCGGCGACCAGCCGCATCAGCATGGCGCAGCTATGCCAGCCGGAGCCGATCAGCCCGCCAACGAAGCTGGACTTGGCCGCCTCCGGATCGACATGGAAATCCTGCGCATCGTAACGCGAGGCGAAGGCGATGAGGTCTTCCTGCGGTGCGGCGATGCTGCCGAAGGAATGCGTCTGCCCGACGGTGAAATCCTCGAACTGCTGCAGCATCGCCAGCCGCTCCGCCGGTCAGTTCGCGAAGCGGAAATGCAGGACGTCGCCATCGGCGACGACATATTCCTTGCCTTCAAGGCGGAACTTGCCGGCCTCGCGCGCGCCGGCCTCGCCCTTGTTGGCGACGTAGTCGTCATAGGCGATGGTCTCGGCGCGGATGTAGCCCTTCTCGAAATCGGTGTGGATCACGCCGGCGGCCTGCGGCCCCTTGGTGCCCTTCTCGATCGTCCAGGCGCGGGCCTCCTTCGGGCCGACCGTGAAGTAGGTGACGAGGTGGAGCAGGCTGTAGCCGGCGCGGATCACGCGGTTCAGGCCGGGCTCGTCGAGGCCGACGGCCTCCAGATACTCGGTCTGCTCCTCGGCCGGAAGGACGGCGATCTCGCTCTCGATCTTGGCGGAGACGACGACTGCGACGGCGCCTTCCTCGGCGGCGCGCTTCTTCACCAGCTCCGAGAAATTGTTGCCCTTGTCGGCGCTCGCCTCCTCGACGTTGCAGACATAGAGCACGGGCTTCGACGAGAGCAGGCCGAGCATCTCGAAGGGGCGCTTCTCCTCGGCCGAGAGCTGGACGAGGCGGGCGGGCTTGCCGTCGCGCAGCAGGACGAGGCAGCGGTTCATCAGGTCGGCCGCCTCCTTGGCCTCCTTGTCGCCGGACTTGGCCTTCTTCTCCAGCGGCAGCACGCGCTTCTCGAGGCTGTCGAGATCGGCGAGCATCAGCTCGGTCTCGATCGTCTCGATGTCGTCGATCGGCGAGACCTTGCCCTCGACATGGGTGATGTCGCCATCCTCGAAGCAGCGCACGACATGGGCGATGGCGTCGCATTCGCGGATATTGGCGAGGAACTGGTTGCCGAGCCCTTCGCCGCGCGAGGCGCCACGCACGAGGCCGGCGATGTCGACGAAGGTCAGCCGCGTCGGGATGATCTCCTTGGAGCCCGCGATGGCTGCGAGCTGCTCCAGCCGCTCATCAGGCACCGCGACGTCGCCGACATTCGGCTCGATGGTGCAGAAGGGATAGTTCGCAGCCTGCGCCGCTGCCGTCTGCGTCAGCGCGTTGAAGAGGGTCGACTTGCCGACATTCGGCAGGCCGACGATTCCGCATTTGAAACCCATGATCGCCGATCCGTAGCGCTGCCGCGGCCAGATGGCGGGCGCGCATGATGTTGAAGAAATGATGGCGCCTTATTGGGGTGAGAGCGCCATAAACACAAGGGGCAGAGCCGGACGGCGGGAATCTTCACCTCACGGGAACGTGCATGGCGGCGGGCCTCTGGCGGGTGCTGGATCGCCGCCGGATTGTCTCGAGCCTCGGTGTTCCGCCATGCGCAAATGTCCTCTCGCCGCTGCCACGCTCGCACTGTTCCTGATCGCGGGAGCGGCACAGGCCCAGCAGGGCGGCACCCGGCTGCGCGGCGAGGTCGAGGCCATGGACGGTGCGACCCTGATGCTGAAGACCTCGGAGGGGCGCGAGGCGAAAGTGACGCTGGCCCCGGGCTTCGCCGCAGGCGGCATCGTTCCGGCCAAGGTGTCCGACATCGGCAAGGGCGCGTTCATCGGCGTCGGCGCCCGGCCGCAGCCGGACGGCACCCTGCTGGCGGTGCAGGTCGTCATCTTCCCCGAAGCGATGCGCGGCACGGGTGAAGGGCATCGCCCCTGGGGCGTGCTGCCGGACGCGACCATGACCAATGCGACCGTGGCGGATACGGTCTCGAAGGTCGATGGAGCCAATCTCGTGCTGAGCTACCCGGGCGGTGAGCAGAAGGTGACGATCACGCCGGAGGCCACCATCCTGATGGCGGGGCCGGCCGAGGCCGCCGAGCTCAAGCCCGGCGTGCAGGTTGCGATGACGGCGAGCCGCCAGGCCGACGGCAGCTACAGCGCAAGCCGCGTCACCATCGCGAAGTCCGGGGCGAAGCTGCCGTTCTAGAGCGCTCAGTCGTCGTTCTTCTCGCCGAGCCGCTTCACTGCGGCGTGGCCGCGCCCGTCCATGAAGAGATGGACCTTGTTCTGGAAGCCGGCGTCGTCATGGGCTGCGAGCAGTTCGGCATGGTCGGCGCAGGCCCGGCACATATCCTCGACCCAAGGCTGCTCGGACTTGCCGAAATCGTTGAGCACATAGGCGTGGACCAGAGCCTTGTCGCCGGGGTGGCCGATGCCCATGCGGACGCGACGATAGTCGTTGCTGATGGAGGCGGTGGTCGAGCGCAGGCCGTTATGCCCGGCATTGCCGCCGCCGAGCTTCACGCGCAGCTTCGCGGGAGGGAGATCGAGCTCGTCGTGGAAGACGATGACATCGGCAGGGGCGATCTTGAAGAAGCGGGCGGCCTCGCCGATCGAGCGGCCTGATTCATTCATGTAGGTCTGCGGCTTGAGCAGGATGATCTTTTCGCCGCCGATGGTGGCCTCGCAGGCCTCGGCCTGGAAGCGCGCGCGCCAGGGGGAGGCGCGATGGAGGCGGGCTATCTCCTCGACGGCCATGAAGCCGATATTGTGCCGGTTGCGGGCGTAGCGCGCGCCCGGATTGCCGAGGCCGGCGAAGATCAGCATGGCGGGACTCCGGCAGGCCTATCGGTTCGGCATCGGCTTAATCCGAAACCGGACACCATGTTTCGGCCCGATGCATAGCAAGACGGCCGGGAGGTCCCGGCCGTCTCATTCGACAGTATAGGCAGGAGAGGGCGCCGGCTGGCGCCGCTCATCAGGCCTTGGCTTCGGCCGGGGCCTCGGCAGCGTCGGCTTCCGGCTCGGCCTCGACGGTCGGCGGGGCGATCGTGACGATCGTGGCGTCCGAGCCGACGGTCAGCTTGGCGCCGGCCGGCAGCTTGATGACCTTGGCCTCGATCTGGTCGCCGATGTTCAGGCCCGCAACCGAAACCTCGAAGGCCTCCGGAATGTTGTCGGGCTCGACGGTGATCTCGAGGGTGTGCTCGACGATCTGGACCAGGCCGCCGCTCTTGACGCCGGGGCTGGCTTCCTGGCCGACGACGTGGATCGGAACCTGGACCGTGACGGTCTGGCCCTTGGCGACGCGCAGGAAGTCGACGTGGATCGGGAAATCCTTGACCGGGTCGAGCTGGTAGTCGCGCGGGATGACCCGCTGCTTCTTGCCGCCGACGGTGATCTCGAAGATCGTGGTCAGGAAGTGGCCATTGAAAATGAGCTGGCGGGTCTTGTTGGCGTCGAGCGCGATGGCTTCGGGAGCGGCGCCCCCACCATAGATCACGGCAGGCGTCTGGCCCTGGCGGCGAACTGCACGGGCGGCCCCCTTGCCGACCTGTGCGCGCGCCGAAGCCTCGATTTGCTTCACGGCGGTCATGTTAATGTCCTTGACGTTCAAAATGACATGGCCGCCTCGTGGCGGCCATCGGGTTGCGCGTCCAGACCTCCAAGGGTGTCAGCGGGACGCGTGGGTGCTCATAGGGGAAAAGCGGCGCAATCTCAAGTCCGTTGCGTCAGCAGCGCGCCTGGCAAGAATATCCGTCTAGGCAGCGTTCGCGACGGGGCAGCCATCCGCCGGCTTCGTTTCGGCACGCCCTAAGCGCCGCAGCAGTTCGCGGATATGGGCGGCCGGGACCGGAGGCGAATAGAGATAGCCCTGGCCGAGGCGGCAGCCCATCTCGCCGAGGCGCTGGGCCTGCGACGGCGTCTCGATGCCTTCGGCGACGGTCTTCATGCCGAGCCTGCGGGTCATGTTCAGCAGGGATTCGACGATGGCGCCGCTGCGCGCGCCGCTGTCGATCGCTGCGACGAAGGAGCGATCGATCTTGATGATGTCGATCGGGAAATCGAGGAGATGGGTCAGGGACGCGAAGCCGGTGCCGAAATCATCGAGCGCCACCGCGATCCCGGCGGCCCGCAGCCCGTCCATCGTGCGCGCGACGCCGTCCTTGCGCCCGCCCATGAAGACCTGTTCGGTGATCTCGACGACGAGGTGCTGCATCGGCAGCCCGGCCTTTTCCATGATCCGGGTAATGCGCTGAACCAGATCGCCCTTCCTGAAGTCGGCCGAGGTCACGTTCAGCGCGACATGCTGGAACTCCACGCCGGCCTGGCGCCACTGCACCATATCGGCGGCGATCGACTGCAGCATCTGCGTCGTCAGGCGGTGAGCGATCTTGGGATCGAGCAACGCCTCGTGGAATTCGTCCGCCGCCGCCAGCCGGCCGTTGGCGAGGCGCATCCGGGCCAGTGCCTCCACTCCCACGATCTCGGCCGTGTCGAGCCGGATGATCGGCTGGTAGTAGGGGACGATCCTGTCGTCTTCGAGCGCGGCGTTGACGTCCTTCCTGATCCGGATGCGCTGCATCATGGCGCTGCGCAGCTGGCTCCGGAAGCGGACATAGCGACCGCGCTGGGTCTCCTTGGCATGGTAGAGGGCAAGGTCGGCGTTCTGGCGCAGCGTGCCGCTGTCCTGGCCATCTTCGCCGGCCAGTGCGCCGCCGATGGTGACGCTCGGCTGGATGCTCTGGCCGTCATGATCAAGCGGGGCGGCGATCGCGGCGAGGGCGGCGGAGGCGAGGGCGCGCATCCCTGAGCCGCTGTCGCAATCGGGGATCAGGACCGCGAATTCGTCGCCGCCGATACGGCAGGCGAGGCAGCCGGGAAGTGCTGCGCTCAGCCTGGCGCCGATCTCGGCGATCAGGGCATCGCCGGCGCCGTGGCCGAGCGTATCGTTGATCGTCTTGAGATGATCGATGTCGATCAGCATCAGCCCATAATGACTTGAGGACGCGCCGATGGCTGCGATGGCATCGTTGAACTGGGCCCGGTTCGGCAGTTTCGTCAGCGTATCGAAATAGGCGAGCCGGTGGTTGCGGGCGCGCACCTCGTCATGCTCGATCGCGATGGCGCAGAGATGGACGCAGGTCGCGACGATGTGGCGCTCGAGCGCACGCGGCCCGCGCGGCTTGTCGAAATAGAAGGCGAAGGCGCCGACGACGCGGCCGTCACGCGCCATGATCGGTGTCGACCAGCAGGCCCGCAGCCCGAGCGGCAGGGCCAGCTCCTTATAGGGCGCCCATAGGGGATCGGTCGCGATGTCGGTGACCTCTACCGGCTCACGACGATAGACGGCGGTTCCACATGAGCCGACGCTGGGGCCGATCGGAAGGCCCGAGATCGCTGCGGCATAGTGTTCGGGCAGACTTGGGGCAGCGAGGGTTTGCAGGCGCGCCTGGTCGTCGACGGTCAGGACGGAGCAGACGGCGCCGCTGGAGATCGCTTCGGCCTGACGGCACAGGCGCTCCATGCATTCGGCGAGCGTCTTTCCGCGTGCGATATCTTCGAGAATGTCGTTCTGCAGGGCCTGCAAATGGCCCGAGGGTCTGATCACGCGGCCCCCTACGGATGCGTATTGCAGACCGATGGTCCTATCGGGAGAGCCTTAAGGACCGGTTGAGGCGTCGCCTCAAAATCGATGCATCGGGATGCGTCAGGCCGCGATCAGTCCCAACCGTTCGTCGCGGCGGCGCAGCAGGTACATCAGCGGCAGCGCGAACAGAACCATCCAGGCCTTGCCGATGATCTGGCCGGCCAGGAAATCGAGGCTGCCAAAGGCAAGATGCAGGAAGACGATGGAGTCGACGACGAGTCCGACAACGCTGGAGGCGAAGACGGCGGTGACGAAGCGGCGGCGCTGCAGCGGCGTATAGACCGCGAAATCGGCAAGCTCGGAGAGCAGGAAGGCGCTGGCCGAGGCGATCACGATGGCGGGCGGCGCGAGCCAGGCCGAGATCAGCGTGCCGACCGCGATGGCGCCGAGACCGGCGAGCGCGCCGAGGCGGCGCTGGACGACGTCCCGCAGCACGAGGGCGAGGCCGACCATCAGCACGCCGCTCGGCGCCATGACGCCGGGCCAGACCGGCACGAGGCAGGGGCCGTTCGGCACGCAGACGGTGCCGGCATTGCCGATCAGCCAGTTGGCGGCTGGAATGGTCAGGGCGAAGGCAACGAGGGCGATGAGGCCTTCGACAAAGCGCTGCCGGTCATGAGTCATAGGAAGGTCCGCTGTCGTCGGGTGCCGCGAGATAAGCCGCGAAGCCTTTTGCGCGCAAGTCGCAGGCGGGGCAACGGCCGCAGCCATAGCCCCAGCCATGCCGTGTCGTCCTGTCGCCGAGATAGCAGCTGTGGCTGTCCTCGATGACGAGGTCGAGCAGGGCCTCTCCGCCGAGGGCGCGGGCCAACGCGAAGGTCTGCGCCTTGTCGCGCCACATCAGCGGGGTGTGCAGGACGAGTCGGCGGTCGAGCCCCAGGCTCAGGCTTATCTGCATTGCCTTGATGGTGTCGTCGCGGCAGTCGGGATAGCCGGAATAGTCGGTCTCGCAGACGCCGAGCACGATGTGCTTCAGATCCCGGCGATAGGCGACGGCTGCCGCAAAGGTCAGGAAGATCAGGTTGCGACCGGGGACGAAGGTCGTCGGCAGGCCGGTCTCAGCGAAAGCGATCTCGCTCTCGCGCGTCAGCGCCGTCTCGGAGATGGCTCCGAGCGCCTTGAGGTCGACGAGATGGTCCGGGCCGAGGCGTTCGGCGTAGGTCGCGGAGAGGGCCGGCAGCTTCTCGCGGATGGCGAGGCGGCATTCCATCTCGACGCGATGGCGCTGGCCGTAATCGAAGCCGATCGTCTCGACGGCGTCGAAGCGTTCGAGCGCCCAGGCCAGCGCAGTGGTGGAGTCCTGCCCCCCGGAGAACAGGACGAGGGCGCCTACCTTGGCCACGCCTTTCCGCCTCAGTCGAACAGGCTGGAAACGCTGGTCTCGCTCGCCGTGCGCTCGATCGCCTCGCCCATCAGGCCGGCGATGGAGATGACGCGGATGTTGCGGGCGACCTTCACGGCCTCGGTCGGCATGATCGAGTCGGTGATGACCAGTTCCTTGAGCTTGGAGGAGGCGATGCGCGCAACCGCTCCGCCCGAGAGCACGCCATGGGTGATGTAGGCGTAGACCTCCCTGGCACCCTCGGCAAGCAGCGCCTCGGCGGCGTTCACCAGCGTGCCGCCCGAATCGACGATGTCGTCAATCAGGATGCAGGAGCGGCCCTCGACCGAGCCGATGATGTTCATGACCTCGGACTCGCCCGGCCGGTCGCGGCGCTTGTCGACGATGGCAAGCGGAGCGTCGATGCGCTTGGCGAGCGCACGGGCGCGAACCACGCCGCCGACGTCAGGCGACACCACCATGGCGTTCTTCCAGTCCAGCCGGTCCTTGATATCCCGCGCCATCAGCGGGGCGCCGAACAGGTTGTCGGTGGGAATGTCGAAGAAGCCCTGGATCTGGCCGGCATGCAGATCGAGCGTCAGCACGCGGTCGACGCCGGCGTGAGCAATCAGGTTGGCGACGAGCTTGGCCGAAATCGGCGTACGGCCGGAGGCGCGCCGATCCTGCCGCGCATAGCCGAAATAGGGGATCACGGCGGTGATGCGCTTCGCCGAGGAGCGGCGCAGCGCATCGGTCACGATGAGCAGCTCCATCAGGTGGTCGTTCGTCGGGAAGGAGGTCGACTGGATGACGAAGACATCCTGTCCGCGGACGTTCTCCTGGATTTCGACGAAGACTTCCATGTCCGCGAAGCGCCGGACCGAGGCCCGGGCCAGCGGGATGCTGAGATGGTTGCAGATCGCTTCGGCGAGCGGCCGGTTGGAGTTGCCGGCGACTACTTTGAAGTGAGAGGCCATGCCGTGGCGTACCGTCTGAATTGGGGGCCGCCGACCGAACGGCAGGCTTTGAGCGGGGCAGGAACCGGCCGTGCCGGCTCAATTCGAACGGCTCTTAACAGCGCGGTCGGGCTGAGTCGACTGCTGCGCTGCAATATCGGCATGCAAATTATATGACAGCGCCCCCGTCAGAGGCGCTTGCCGTTTCCGGTGGTGGCCGCGGCGGTCTTCTTGCCGTCGGTCTTCGATCCTGTGGCGGCCGGGAGAGGCGTGGCGTCCTGCGGGATTGTGACGAGGAAGCCGGCGATGGCGTCCATCGAGTCCGAGGCGGCCTTGGCGACGACCGTGCGGTCGATGCCGGACCAGGGATCCGAGCCGCCGCGCTTGCCGAGGCTCTCGCCCTGGACGCGCTGGGCGCGCTGCTTGCTGGAATCGTAGACGTCCCAAACGAAGGCGAGGGCGGTCTGTCCGTCCTCGGTCGGCATGGCGGTGAGATAGCCCTTCACGCGGAAGCGGGCGGGCTTGTCGCCGGGGACGATCTCCATCCGGCGCTCGGCTGCGGCCTCGCCGAGCAGGCTGGTGAAATTGGTGGTCACGTCGTCCGGCGCGCCGGAGATGCTCTGGACCGAGACCGGGATGCCGGGCGCATCGACACGCGGGCGAGCCGCAGTCTGGGTGGTTTCCTGGCAACCGGCCAGCGCCAATGCGAAGACCGAACCCAGGGCGAGACCGCTCAAACGGCTGCTCATTACGCCTCCCCCTCTTTCAAGCGTAGACCGCTTCTTAAAGAATCCTTACGGGCGCTGTTCTAGGCTTAACGCAGCGCGAGGTCCAGATCGGGCAAATTCAACGCCTCGGCGCCGTCCGCACCGACGAGATAGGTGCGGCCGAGGCACATCGCCGTCTCGCTCTGTGAATCCATCAGGATCATATGGGCGAACATCACCATGCCCGGCACGATCTCCCAGTCATTGGCCTCGTAGAACATCGGCCAGTCCATCCAGGACGGCGTGAACTTGGCGCCGAGCGAGTAGCCGCAGGCATTGAGCCGGTGCTGGGCCAGGCCATGTTCATCGAAGACGCGGGCATGGGCGGCGAAGACATCGCCCGCGGTGCGACCGGGCTTCAGCTCCGCTTCGCACGCCAGAAGCGCGTCCTTGGCCGCGGCGTGGTAGGTCAGATGCAGGGCGCGCGGCTTGCCGACGACGACCGTGCGCATGATCGCGGCATGGTAGTGCCGGTCGGCGCCCGCGAATTCGAGGGTGATCTGGTCTTGTGCATCGAGCTTGCGCCGGCCGGATTTGTAGCGGCAGAGCAGGGCGTCGCGGCCGGAGCCGATGATGAACTCGTTGCCGGGATAATCCCCGCCCCCGGCGAAGATCGCGGCGTGCTGAGCGGCGAGGATATCGCCCTCGTCGGCGCCGGCGCGGATTGTGTCGAGCGCGGCACGGTCGGCCGCATCGGACAGCTCCGCGGCGCGGCGCACATGAGCGATTTCCTCGGCTGATTTAACCGCACGCAGCCGCGTGGCGATCAACGAGGCGTCAACGAGGTCGGCCCGTCCGGCGAAGGCCGCTTCGAGCTTACGGTGGTTCGAGGCGACGAGGCCGTAGGATTCGAACTCGACGCCGATGCGCTTTGACCCGAGACCGAGGTCGCGCGCCAGCGCCAGCAGGTCGATGGCGGGGTTGGCGTCGCGCCCGTCCTTCCAGATGCGGATATCGGTCAGGTTCGAGGTGTGCTGTGCCTGCCGGAGATCGGCCGAGCGTGTCAGCAGAGCCGTCGTCCCGTCGGCTTTGACGACGAGGCACTGGAAGAAGCAGAAGCCGAAGGTGTCGTAGCCCGTCAGCCAGAACATCGATTCCTGTTGGAACAGGAACAGCGCATCGAGGCGCTCGGCCTGCATCGCGGCGAGCAGGGCCTGCCGGCGGCGGGCGAATTCGGCGGGGGTGAAATGTAGGGCCATGAATGCGACTCCCTCGGACGAGAGGCCATGTGAGCGCGGCCCGGGCCTTGCCGCAAGCATTGCCGAGAGCTTCGGGCCGGAGCGTTTCGATTGCAGGGCCAGCGCCGTCTCCCTATAGGCTTTGACGACAGGAATTCCGCCCCGATGGAGAGAGCCATGGTCGGCACCAGCAACCGCATCCTCGATGATATCGCCCGCCTCGCCACCGATGCGGCCGGCGCCGCGCAGGGCATGCGCCGCGAGGTCGAGACGGTGGTGAAGACGCAGATCGAGCGCCTGCTGCGCGATCTCGACGTCGTCACCCGCGAGGAGTTCGAGGCGGTGCGCGAGATGGCGCTGATCGCCCGCGAGGAGAACGACAAGCTCGCCGCCCGCCTCAAGGCGCTGGAAGAGAAGCTCGGCAAGGCCTGAGCCGTCTCCACAGCCAAGTGCTGTGGACAGCCCTCCGGGGGGATTGAGTCCGGCCGCCGAATCCGCGGAGCTTCGCCGCTGTGTTGGGAGCGTCACAGCGCCTGCGCTATCGTCGGTGGAAAGAATTGATTCGTCGGGCGGATTCGGTTCCGGCCAGCGGATGGGAACGCTCCTTCCCGGAGCGTTCCGGAGGTGAGTTGCGTTCCTCAGGCTTTCCAGTCGCCGTGTTCCTCTTCTCGAACGCGCCGGGGTTCCCGCCCCGGAAGGTGGACATCAGGGCATGATGGATCTCGATATGGATGCCGATCAGGATCGGCCTTCCAACCCGCTGGACCTCTTCGAACGCCTCGCTTCCCTCAACGATTGGACCTTCGACCGCGACAGCGAAGACGAGCTTTCCGTCGCCGTCACGGGTGGCTGGTCCGACTACCACGTCGCGATCACCTGGCTTGCTGAGGTGGAGGCGCTGCACATCGCCTGCGCCTTCGACCTCAAGGTGCCGGAGCGCCGCCGCGGCGAGGTGCTGCAACTCGTCAGCCTCGTCAACGAGCAGCTCTGGCTCGGCCATTTCGACCTCTGGAGCAGCGAGAGCGTGGTCATGTACCGCCATGCGCTTCTGCTTTCGGGCGGCGCGGAGCCGACGGAGGAGCAGGCGGCTGCGCTGGTTCGCAGTGCGGTCGAGGCCTGCGAGCGCTACTACCAGGCCTTCCAGTTCGTGGTCTGGGCCGGCAAGACGGCCAAGGAAGGCATGGAAGGCGCTATTCTGGAGACCGCGGGCGAAGCCTGAGCGGCGGACAGGAGCGTCATGGCCGGGCTTGACCCGGCCATCTCATGCGGGCTCTGGTCCTGAGACGTTCGGGCGAGCCCGAGCGTGCCGTTTCATTCCTGCCCTCGCGAGGCCGCCATGTCGAATGCCCTTCCGCAGTCCCTCGTTCTGATCGGCGCGGGCAAAATGGGCGGCTCGATGCTGGAGGGCTGGCTGCGCATCGGCATGGACCCGACCGGGATCGCCGTGATCGATCCCAAGCCTTCGGACGAGATGGTGGAGCTCGCCCATGAGAAGGGCCTGAAGCTCAACCCGTCCGCCAGGGATATTCCGGCAACCGACGTCCTGGTGCTGGCGACCAAGCCGCAGATGCTCGATACGGCGGCTCCGGCCGTGCAGGCCTTCATTCATCCCAAGACGCTGCTGATCTCGATTCTCGCCGGCAAGACGCTGGGCGATCTTTCGGCGCGGCTTCCCAACGCTGCCGCGATCGTGCGGGCCATGCCGAACCTGCCCGCTTCCGTGCAGCGGGGCGCCACGGGGGCGGCTGCCGGGAAGGGCGTCAGTGCCGCCCAGCGCGCCATGGCCGATGCGCTGCTGCGCAGCATCGGCGTGGTGGAATGGGTCGAGGACGAGACGCTGATCGACGCCGTCACGGCCGTGTCCGGCTCCGGCCCGGCCTATGTCTTCCACCTCGTCGAATGCCTTGCCGCCGCCGGCATCGAGGCCGGGCTGCCGGCCGACATCGCGGAGCGCCTGGCGCGGGCGACCATCGAGGGGGCGGGCGAGCTTCTGTTCCAGTCGCCGCTGCCGCCCGGGACGCTGCGCCAGAATGTAACCTCGCCCGGCGGCACGACCGCGGCCGCGCTCGAGGTGCTGATGGCGGATGACGGGCTCAAGCCGCTGATGCGGAAGGCCGTGGCTGCTGCAAAGCGTCGCGCCGGCGAGCTCTCGGGCTGAACAGCCTTTCGCCTGCCACGATAGGGGCCTAACCTCTCGTCTTGCTACGAAGCGAGAGGAGCAGTGCCATGGCCCGCAAACCCGTTTCACCCCAGGCTGAGCCTGCCGCGCCCGCCGATCCGCGCAAGCGGGCCGTCGAGGCGCTGATGCGGCTTGCCGCCAGCCAGCCCTGGGACCAGATCGAGCTGCCGGAGATCGCGACCGAGGCCGGCCTGACGCTCGCGCAGCTGCGCGGGCTCTTTCCCTCCAAGCTCGCCATGCTGGGCGGGCTGACCCGCATGGCCGACGACGCCGTTCTCGCTGGTTCCTCCGACGACCTCATCGGGGAGCCCTACAAGGAGCGGATGTTCGACCTCGTCATGCGCCGACTCGATGCGCTCGCGCCCTACAAGGCGGGCCTTCGCAAGATCGCGCCGGCGATCCGCCGTGACCCGCTGGCGCTTGCCGCCCTCAACCGCGGTGCGGTCAATTCCTGGCGCTATATGCTGGCCTCCGCCGGCATTCCGACCGAAGACGCGCTTGGCGGTGTGCGGGTGCAGGGCGCGGCGCTGCTGATGGCGCGGGTTTCGGAGGTTTGGCTCGACGACGAGGAGCCGGAACTCTCGAAGACCATGGCCAGACTCGATCGCGAACTGAAGACGGCCGGGCGCATCATGGCCCGCGTCGAGGACGTCCATCGGCTGACGGCGCCGTTTCGCGGGCTGGCGCGGGCGATCTGCTCTGGCCGGCCGCTCAAGGTGCGCCGCCGCGAAAGGGCGTCGGAACGCGGCGAGGACAACGAGGATTACGCGCCCGCGATCTGAGCTTTCGCGGGAGGCGATCAGGCTCCCTTGCGTCATTCAGGAGTAATCCGCTCGGGCGGGCATCGTCGCCGTCGCGGGGTTATTGCGCCGCAAGGCCGAGAGGCCCTTGATTCAGCGCAAGGCCGCGCGGGAAATGAGGCCAAATCGAGTCATCGTTAAACGTGTCTTAAGTGGATCTGCGCGAGTAGAGAGAATCTCTCTCCGGCGCAGGACACGTTTATGCTGTTCTTGAAGAAGCTTGCTACCTTGTCGATCGGTCGCTCCTTCGCGCTGATCGGCCTCCTGGCTGTGCTGATCGCTGTCGGCGGCATCGGCTATTCGCTGAATGCTGCCCGCAATGAAATGATCGTGCTCAAGCGCGCCGAAATGAAGAATCTCGTCGAGGCGGCTGCGACGACCGTCAAAGGTTATCTGGCGCGGGTCGAGTCCGGAGAGCTCAAGGAAGAGGATGCCAAGAAGCTCGCCATGGACGCGCTCAGCAGCGCGCGCTTCGACGACGGCAACTATTACTTCCTCGTGAACTATGACGGCATCAGCGTGCTGCATGCCAACAAGAAGATCCAGTCGTCGGACATGAAGCCGCTCAAGGATGCGGACGGCAAGTTCTTCGTGCAGGACATGGTCGCCCTGGTGAAGACCAAGGGCGAGGGCTTCCTCGACTATGGCTGGCTGAAGGCTGGCGACAAGGAGCCGTCCCTCAAGATTTCCTATGTGATCGGCGTGCCGAAGTGGCAGTGGCTGGTCGGCTCGGGCCTGCATGTCCATGACGTCGACCGCGCCTTTGCCGGCATGGTGTTTGGCGTCGCCCAGGTCCTCGTTCCGCTCGGCCTGATCATGCTCGGTCTGGTGGTGTTCCTGAGCCGCCGCGCGACCAGCATGCTGCAGTCGCTGCGGGGTTCGATGGACCGCCTGGCGGAAGGACATCTCGACACGCAGATCGCGCATCAGGAGCGCCCGGACGAGGTCGGCTCGATGGCGCGTGCGCTTGTCGTCTTCCGCGACGCGGCGCTGGCCAAGGAGACGATGGAGGCCGACAAGGTCCGCGTCGAGGAGGAGGCCGCCGGCCACCGCACCGCCGCCGAAGGCGAGCGCCGCCGCAACGAGGCTGAGCGGACCGAGCAGGCCCGCCTCCAAGCCGGCGTGGTGCAGGCACTGGGCCGGGGCCTGGAGCATCTCTCCGACGGCAACCTGACTTATCGGATCGAGGAGGCCTTCTCGGCCGAGTACGTGAAGCTGAAGGATGACTTCAACGGCGCCATCGCCAAGCTTCAGGATGCGATGCGCCAGATCGCGACCAACACCGAGAGCATGAAAGCTGGCTCGACCGAGATCAGCCAGGCGGCCGACGACCTCGCCAGCCGCACCGAGCAGCAGGCCTCCTCCGTCGAGGAGACCGCCACGGCGCTTGACGAGCTGACCGCCACGGTGCGCCAGACCGCCGAGAGCGCCCGCCTCGCCAATCATGCGACCGAGCAGGTCAAGACCGAGGCGGAGCAGTCGACCTCGATCGTCAGCGATGCCGTCACCGCGATGGGCGGCATCGAGAAATCGGCACAGGAGATCTCGCAGATCGTCGGCGTGATCGACGAGATCGCCTTCCAGACCAACCTGCTGGCGCTGAACGCCTCGGTCGAGGCGGCGCGCGCGGGCGATGCGGGCAAGGGCTTCGCGGTGGTCGCCTCCGAGGTGCGGGCGCTGGCGCAGCGCTCGGCTTCCGCGGCCAAGGAGATCAAGACTCTAATCGACGCCTCGACGGTCGAGGTGGAGAAGGGCGTGGCGCTGGTCGGGCAGACCGGCGGGGCGCTGCAGCGCATGGCCTCCGAGATCACCCGCGTGACCGGGCTCGTGGCCGAGATCGCGGGCGCTGCGCAGGAGCAGGCCTCGGGTCTGCAGGAGGTCAACGCGGCTGTCGGCGAGATGGATCAGGCGACCCAGCAGAACGCGGCGATGGCCGAGGAATCCACCGCGGCCGCGCATTCGCTCTCGCAGGAGGCCGACAGGCTCTCGGCGCTGGTCGCCCGCTTCCAGGTCGGCGGCGATATCGGGGGCCTCAAGGCCATGGCGAGAACCATGCAGGCCGCCGTCGCGCCTGCGGCTGTCGCTCCGCGTCCGGCCGCGCCGCGGGCTCGGGCCTATGCCGGCGGTTCGGCCGCGCCGAAGCTCGACACCGCGAGCCATGACAAGGGCTGGGCGGAGTTTTGAGCGCGTCTCCTGAAGCGGCCGCGCCGATCGGCTTCGACGATTTCCTCAAGGTCGACATCCGTGTCGGCACAATCGTCGAGGCCGAGCCCTATCCGGAGGCGCGCAAGCCCTCGATCAAGCTCGTCATCGATTTCGGCGGATCGATCGGCCGCAAGAAATCCTCGGCGCAGATCGCGAAGCACTATCGGCCCGAGGATCTCCCGGGCCGGCAGGTCCTCGCGGTGGTGAACTTCCCGCCACGACAGATCGGCAAGTTCATGTCCGAAGTGCTGACGCTCGGCATCCCCGATGCGGATGGCGAGGTGGTACTGATCGGGCCGGGGCATGGGGTTCCGGTCGGCGGTCGGTTGTTCTGACGACGGGGCGGGATCGTCCGATTTCGACCCAATTCGGACGCCTGAAAGGTCCGCTTTCCGGCTTCCCGCCGCGCCGATCAGCCCCCGCTCACCACCTGTAGCGGATGGCGCCCTTGCCGCCGAGGCTGCGGCTGTTCTCGCCGAACTCGCCGTCGAAGGTGGCGGCGATGGACAGGCCGTTCCTGAGGTCAAGCTCGGCGGTGGCGGTGGTGCGCAGTGCGTTGCGGTCGAGCGCCGCGCCGCTGACCAGGAAGGTCGCGCCCGGCAGCGACTGGAAGCTGGCAAGCGCGCTGGTCGCCGTCTCGAAATTATGGACCCAGGCGACCGCGCCCCGCAGCGAGAGCG